>OGMU01000001.1_pt1 | contig 592580 bp, 504 predicted proteins | sample 1573331 | NCBI WGS metagenome assembly OGMU01 (sample SAMEA2581990, study PRJEB24529) | metagenome | biome: Human gut stool | place: China | collected 2011
CCGCCACTGAGCCACGGATGGCGAATTGGCGGCGGTTGCGTACGGTACTAATAAATGAATCAGAACATCTAGTACTTCTTAGTTCCAATACATGATATAGGAATGAAGTGTATGGAAATACATGCTTTGGAACATGTGCAAATCAGTTTCACAATTATAGAATATAAGAGGAGTCGAAAATGGGAAAGATAAAGATGGAGGCGAAGATCATCCGTCAGGACGAGATCGCCACAGACATATATTCAATGGTGATACAGGCACCGGAGATTGCCAGCCAGGCAGTACCGGGACAGTTTATCGACGTGTATTCTGCAGATGGAAGCAAGCTGCTTCCACGTCCAATCAGTCTGTGTGAGATTGACCGTGCAGCAGGTACACTCCGGATCGTATATCGTATTGCAGGAAAGGGCACAAAGGAATTCTCGATGCTCACCTCCGATCATACGATCACGATACTCGGACCACTTGGAAACGGATTTACGAAGAAGGATAAGAAGGCAATCCTGATCGGCGGCGGAATCGGTATTCCACCGATGCTGCAGCTTGCGAAAGAGCTTACATGCGAGAAGTCAATCGTGCTTGGATTCCGTGATGAGGAATTCTTATCCGAGGAATTTGAACCATACGGAACGGTATACAAATCCAGCGACAACGGCACGATCGGTGTCAAAGGAACGGTTATGGATGCAATTCGCGAGTACGGCATCGAGGGCACAGAGATTTATGCCTGCGGACCAACACCGATGCTTCGTGCGATTCAGAGCTATGCACTGGAGCATGGCATCGAAGCACAGTTATCCTTGGAAGAGCGTATGGCATGCGGTGTGGGTGCCTGCCTTGCCTGCGTATGCAAGTCGAAGGAGATTGACGACCATTCACAGGTGAAGAATAAGCGTGTATGCAAGGATGGCCCTGTATTTTATGCTGAGGAGGTGGAGCTATAATGAATACAAAGGTAAGTATTGCAGGAGTGGAGCTTAAGAATCCAATCACTGTTGCATCCGGTACATTTGGCTCCGGTATGGAATACGACGAGTTCGTAGATTTAAATCTCCTTGGAGCCGTAACGACAAAGGGCGTGGCAAATGTTCCGTGGCCGGGGAATCCGACACCGCGTGTGGCAGAAACTTATGGCGGCATGATGAATGCGATTGGATTGCAGAACCCGGGAATTGACACATTTGTGAAACGGGATATCCCATTCTTAAAGGAGAAGGATACGAAGATCATCGTCAATGTGTGCGGCAAGAGCACAGAGGATTATCTGGATGTCGTAGAGCGGTTGGGCGATGAACCGGTTGACCTTCTGGAGATCAACGTATCGTGCCCGAACGTGAAAGAGGGTGGTATCGCATTTGGACAGGATCCAAAAGCCCTGTATGATATCACGAAGGCAATTAAGGCGAAGGCGAAGCAGCCAATCATCATGAAGCTTTCTCCGAATGTCACAGATATTACGGAGATGGCGAAGGCAGCCGAGGCAGCCGGAAGTGATGCACTTTCCCTGATTAACACCTTGACCGGAATGAAGATTGATATAAAGCGCCGTGCATTTGCAGTTGCAAACAAGACGGCTGGTGTATCCGGCCCGGCGATCCATCCGATTGCAGTGCGTATGGTATATCAGGTGGCAAATGCCGTGAAACTGCCAATCATCGGTATGGGAGGCGTGATGAATACAGAGGATGCATTGGAGATGATCATGGCTGGTGCAACCGCAGTTGCAGTTGGAACGGCGAATTTCCACAATCCATATGCAACCGTTGAGATTATAAAAGGAATTGAGGAATATATGCAGGCAAACGGGGTAGATGATATCAACACCCTGATTGGCTGTGTAAAATAAATGATTATGGGTTTGTTCAAGAAACGAAGATATTATTTTACAGATTCATCGTTTGCGAGCGATACGATTATCGCTGACTGCATGGGTGGAATCGCGCTGATTATCGAAGTTGTCAGTGTGATTGTGTCCATCGCGACGGCGGGGCATGTGCCGGAGGTATTCGGGTTATTGTATATCATCGCCATGCTGCTGTCGATCGTTGGAGAGATCTTTGCACGCATGGGTTTACAGTCCCAGAAGGGCGGCGTGCGTGGCAAGCGGATCTCCATCTGGCTGAACATCGTATCCTTTGTGGTTCCGGTCATAATCATTTTATTAGGCAGATTTTAAAGTCTTTGGACGAGGTAGGAGGAAACTATGAACGACGCGGATTTGCAGGAGCGTATGCAGCTTGCGATAGAACGAATCAGTGAAATAAAGGAAGAGGATCAGACAATCTGGGATACACTTGCGAAGATGGATGCAGGTGCGAAGAATCTCAAAACATATTTTGACAGTGTGGCAGAGTTTATTCTGTATGTGTATGACGTGTACGAGATTGTGTCACAGCCGGGTAAGATCGACCTTCCACTTTCGAAATTACAGGAGATCAATCACAATTTATATGCAGACATTTTGCCGGAGCATTATGACGCAAGCTTTGCAAACCCGGATTATGCCGTGGAAAAACTTGGTGAATATGGCAAATATTTATGTATGTTATACGCGGAGATCCGTGCTATGATTGCGTACGCGTATGAAGATGAGATGCAGGCGATGATTTCCCTGATGGAGCTTTTCTTAGAGGTGTATGGAATCTTTACTGCATCCGAAGGAGAGAAGCTTCCAGACGAGAAGGAGATCAAGGAAGCTATCTATTACTATATGTATGATTATGCGGATGTGCTTGTTGCAAGAAGAATCCGGGAGACGGTTACATGCGTGAATCCTTTTGCGTATGATATCATCATGCAGAGTGACCTTATGACACCGGATTATCTGTATGCGTACGGCGAATATATCGGTGAAAATGAGCTTCGGATGGCGCAGTATCTGGCGAAGCTTCCGGAGGAGAAGATCGAAAGTCTGGCATGCACGTATGTGCAGGGCTTTATCAAGGGCTTTGAGACGATGCGGATCGATATCAGCCCGAAGAAGTCTGTGAATATCCGCTATGCGATCGGACAGGAGCGCATGGTGAAAGCGGCAATCCAGATGTTTGAGAAAGAAGGTCTGGCATCAATACTGTTCCGGTATCCGGTCAGCCGTATGAACCGGAAGGCAACGATCCGTACCGGATATGCTGCGACACCGGCGAACAAGCAGTATGAGTATGACCATGCGGGCGATGATGCAGTGTTCTTCGACCGCGCGTTCATGGAGCGGAAGCTCGAAGTTATGGAGCAGACCTATGAGCAGGAGAAAGAAGCTGCGCTTGTCTATGCAGGTCCGGCGGTCATTGAGGTGTTCGGCGAAGATCCGTTCAGCCCGCAGACGAAGCCGACAGTCTGGAAATTATCCGACAAGCAGCAGAAGATGTCTGTGGAATATGCGTCGAAGGCGGCGGAGATCACAAATCATTACATTCCACATGACCAGTACAGCTTCACGATTATCGCATATCCAATCCCGGAGATTGGTGCGGATTTCGAGGAGATCTTCGATGCAGTTGTGGAAGTGAATACGCTCGATAATGAGAAATACAAATCCATCCAGCAGACGATGATTGATTGTCTCGATGATGCAGAATATGTACAGGTGCTTGGCAAGGGTGGCAACCAGACGGACATGAAGGTGATGCTGCACAAGATCGACCGCAAGACACAGACGAACTTCGAGAATTGTCTGGCAGATGTGAATATCCCGCTTGGTGAAGTATTTACTTCCCCGGTACTCAACGGTACGAAGGGAACGCTGCATGTGAGCCAGGTGTATTTGAACGAACTTAAATACACAGACTTGAAGCTTACCTTCGAGGATGGAAAGGTTGCTGATTATACCTGTAAGAACTTCGAGGATGAGGCAGAGAACAAGCGGCTTATCAAGGAGAATCTGCTATTCCACCATGAGACACTTCCAATCGGTGAATTCGCGATCGGTACGAACACGACGGCATATGCGATGGCAAGAAAATATGAAATCTTATACAAGCTCCCGATTCTGATTGTAGAGAAGATGGGACCGCATTTTGCAGTCGGTGATACATGTTACAGCTACAGCGAAGACAGTCGTCTGTACAACCCCGATGGTAGAGAGATCGTAGCGAAGGAAAATGAGTGCTCCGCACTGCGCAATTCAGAGGACAAGGAGGCGCGGGCAGGTGCATATTTTAACTGCCATACCGATATCACGATCCCATATGAGGAGATTGGAGGAATCTATGCCGTGAAGCCGGATGGCACAAAGACGGCAATCATTGAGGATGGAAGGTTTGTGCTTCCGGGTACAGAAGCACTGAATGAAGCACTGAAGTAAGCGTGCTAAGAGAAAGATTTCTGCGGAAGCCGGTTGTTGACTTCTGATAGAATATAAAAATTATAAAATGGAAGACACAGGAAGGAAGAAAAAATGGGTACGAAAAAGATCGGTGATCTGATTACAGATAACATGGGGGTATACGAAGGAAAAACAAAGCTTTCGTTCGGAAAGCTGGTATTGCTCGGTATGCTGGCAGGTGCTTTCATTGCGATTGGTGCATCGAGCAGCAGCGCGGCAGTTTACGGAATCAGCAATACAGGACTTGCGAAGTCATTAGCAGGTGCGATATTCCCGGTGGGATTGATGTTTGTTGTGCTGATTGGCGCAGAGCTTTTCACAGGTGACTGCCTGATGTCATTTGCTGTATTTGACAAGCGGATCAGGCTTCTCGATATGATTCGTGTATTGGTAGTTGTATTTATCACGAATCTGATCGGTGCGTGTATCGTAGTTGTTCTGGTAAACCGTTGTGGACAGCTTGATTATGGGAATGGCGCACTTGCAGCAGCGACGATCAAGACGGCTTATAATAAGATGAATTTAAGTTTCATGAAGGCATTTACATCTGGAATCATGTGTAACATCCTTGTATGTCTGGCAGTGCTTCTGGCAGGTGTATGTCAGGATGCGATTGGAAAGATCTTCGCATGTTTCTTCCCAATTTGGGCGTTTGTTATTGCAGGCTATGAGCACTGCGTGGCAAATATGTATTACATTCCTGCCGGACTTCTTGCAAAGCACGGTGAGGCATACTACAATGCGGCAATCATGGCAGGCATGACACCGGATCAGCTTAATTCGATGACAGTTGGTAAGTTCTTCCTGAACAACCTCCTTCCGGTAACACTTGGAAATATCGTGGGTGGAGTCGTATTTGTAGCGTTACCACTGTACCTGATTTACAGAAATAAAAACAAGGCAGAAGCATAGAACTTTTGCAGAAAGGACGTGAAATATGGCAAAACGTGTAATATGGATCGTACTTGACAGTGCAGGAATCGGAGAGGAACCGGATGCAGATAAGTTCGGCGATGTTGGCTCCGATACATTTGGACATATTTTAGAGACATATCCAGATGCAAAATTTGACAATCTGACGAAGCTTGGACTTCGTGCGATTGAGAACACATCGTTTTACGATGCAGCAACAAAGCAGGATGTGATCGGCGTGTATGGAAAGGCACAGGAGTTATCCAACGGCAAGGATACGACAACCGGACACTGGGAGATGATTGGGATTCATACAAAACATGCATTCCCGACGTATCCAAATGGATTCCCACAGGAGATTATCGATGCATTTATCGAGCAGACCGGTTGTGGAGCCATCTACGGAAACAAGGTCGCATCCGGCATTCCGATCATTGCAGAATATGGCGAGGAACACATGAAGACCGGATATCCGATCGTCTATACGTCGGCAGATTCGGTATTCCAGATCGCGGCGTCCGAGGAGAAGGTCGGACTTCCAAGATTGTATGAGATGTGTGAGATTGCAAGAAAGATTCTGGTTGGTGAACATGGCGTCGGACGTGTGATTGCAAGACCATTTGTACGAAAAGGCGATGGGTTCGAGCGTACGAGCAACCGGCGTGACTATGCGTTAGAACCGTCGGAACACAATGTGCTGGTGCATCTGGCAGATGCGGGCGTGCGGGTATGCGGAGTCGGTAAGATCAGTGATATCTTCCATGGCAGTGGCATCTGTGCGTCGGTGCATACGACCGGAAATACCGATGGCATGCAGAAGACGCTTGACTATATGCAGACAGAACCGGCGGGACTGATCTTCACGAATCTGGTTGATTTTGATATGAAATACGGACATCGAAGAGATACGCTTGGCTATAAGAATGCGCTCGAAGAATTCGATGCATGGCTGCCGAAACTGTATGCGCAGATGACGGACGAGGATATTTTGATCGTGGATGCGGATCACGGCTGTGATCCAACCTTTAAGGGAACCGATCACACACGGGAATATATTCCGATTCTGATGTATGGAAAGGGATTGAAGCAGGGAACGGATCTTGGCACAAGACCGACTTTTGCGGATATTGGAAAGACCGTGGAGGAGTACCTGCTTGGAAGCTGTGTGGATGATGAAAAGGCAATTGGGAAGAGTTTCCTGCAGGATATTATGTAGCATGATATGACAATCGCTAGGATGTATTTACGACACAGGGGGTGACGTAAGATGTATCGAATGTACGATATGATCATGAAGAAGCGGAACGGCGCAGAGCATACTGCAGATGAGATCCGTTTTATCGTGGAAGGGTTTACGAAGGGAGAAATCCCTGATTATCAGATGAGTGCGTGGCTGATGTGTGTCTACTACAAAGGCATGACGCACGATGAGACCTGCGCACTGACACATGCGATGGCGGAAAGCGGCGACCAGCTCAGTCTTGCAGCCATCCACGGTGTGAAGGTCGATAAGCACAGTACCGGAGGTGTCGGGGATAAGACGACATTTATCGTGGCTCCGATCCTCGCAAGTCTGGGGGTACCGGTTGCGAAGATGAGCGGCAGAGGACTTGGACACACGGGCGGTACGATTGATAAGTTAGAGGCGATTCCGGGTTTCTGTGTGAGTATCCCGGAGACAGAATTTATTGAACACGTCAATTCGATGAAGTTGGCGCTTGTCGGACAGACCGGAGATCTGGCACCGGCAGATAAGAAGATCTATGCGCTGCGCGATGTGACGGCGACAGTCGACAGTCTGCCGCTCATTGCATCTTCGATTATGAGCAAGAAGCTTGCGGCAGGTGCGGATGCAATCGTGCTGGATGTGAAATGTGGCAGCGGCGCATTTATGAAGAACGAAACAGATGCAAAGGCGTTGGCACAGATCATGGTTGATATCGGCAAATCTGCTGGCAGAACGTGTTATGGTGTGATTACGGATATGAACGAACCGCTCGGCTGCAAGGTTGGCAATGCGCTCGAAGTGATCGAGGCGGTGCAGGTGTTGTCGATGAAGGATGTGAAGCCATATCTCACATATGACACAAGCGGGGATACAGACGTGCAGAGCCGGTGTGATGCCTATAGTGCAATCGAAAATATAGCGCAACAGGGATATGGTGCGGACCGCACAGACAAGGCAGATTGTGCGGGGATGGAAAATTGTGCGGGCTACGACAGGCATGGTATTCACCGCCTGCTTACTGTATCACTCACATTGGCGGCATACATGTATATGGCGGCAGGAAAATCCGATGATTTTGAAGCTGCGAAGGCACAGTGTGAAAAAGCAATCGAGAGCGGTGCGGCACTTGCCAAGTTCAAAGAGTTTGTGGAAGCACAGGGTGGCGATGGCACATACATCGACGATGTGAACAAATTCCGGCTCGCGGCAAACTGTGTTCCGATCGTCTGTGAAGAGGATGGATATCTGGCAGCCTGCAACACAAGCGAGGTTGGCATGGTGAACCTCATCTTAGGCGGCGGACGTGCAACGAAGGACAGCACGATCAACCTAGGTGTCGGGCTGGATATCAGAAAACATCTGGGCGACGCAGTGCGAAAAGGCGACGTGCTTGCTTATATGTATATCGATGATATGGGTGTATTCGAAGAAGCAAAGAAACGGTTGCTTGGGGCATATACGGTTGAGCAGAGACAAATAAAACCAGAGAAACTTGTGAAAGATATAGTGGTGTAGGGAAAATTACAGGAGGGGCGAATGAAAAAACGTAGAGGGAAGAGACTTGTTGCATATATCATTGCATTTGCAATGATATTCAGTATGGGTATGACGGAACTGTCGCCAATCGCAGAGGCGGCACAGTACACAATACTGGAGACGGATGTAAGTGCGCCATCGACAGGATGTACGATGTTCGGGGTGTATGGAACGTATTATGTAGATGCACAAAATGCATTGAACCGGATTAATGAAATAAGAAAAGAAGCATGCGAGGCAGGAAATGTACCAGATCCGAGAAATTCAAACCGGATGCTTACGGCATCCGATTATGTACCAATCAAATGGTCGACCGATCTGGAGCGGATTGCGAGAATCCGTGCGGTGGAAGGTGGATTGTGTTTCGGATTTGTGGGAAGTGGACATAACCGTCTGAATGGGAAAGGCTTGAGTACTGTAAAATACAATGGTGTATCAACATATGCCGAAGTGTTAGCGTATAATTGGAATAAGGGAAATCTGGTATCGGGGATTAACCAGTGGTATGACGAGAAATCTGACTGGGTAAAGCAGACATCAGATGCCGTAACCGGTCACTATACAAGCATGATTGATCCAAGGAATACCTATGTTGGACTGGGGGATTTTTATACAACTGCCTCTGGTTATCCGAATACGTTAGCGGGTGAGTTTAACAGCACTTCCCAGAGCTTAAGCCAGTCTGCCTTATCAGGACATACAGATATTATGCAGAAAGTCGAAGTAAAAGACGCATATATCAACAAGTATTATCTTAAGGGGGAAGCAACACAGTATTTAGGAGAAACGCAGAAACTCACACCGATGGTTCATCTGGTAAATGGATCAGAGACTCTTGATCTCTGGGTGATTGATACTGTTACATACACATCCTCTGATACAACAGTAGCAAGCGTGACAGCGGATGGAGTAGTTACTGCAAAGAAAGCCGGAACTACAACGATTACTTGCAAAAAAGGAAGTACCGTACTTTGTACATTTAGTCTTACTGTGAGCTGTAATCATAATAAAGTATTGCAGTCAACAGTTCAACCAACGTGTCAGACAACCGGAGAGAACATATACAAGTGTTCAAAATGCGGGATGACCATAAAAGAAACAATAGAAAAAGCACCACATTCCTACGTCTATGGTACGGCTGACAGTACAGGCAAGGCAACCGGTGTCTGCTCTTTCTGTAACGCAACGATTACGATTGTTCCTCCGACATCAATGTTGTTATGTTGGAGAAATAGTGAATCGTCGGATAGTTATTATCATCTAAGTGTACCAACTGAAAATTCAGTAGGTTCAAATATTTTGTGTTATGTAAAAGATGTGAATGGAGATAGCGGTTATCGAGATGTTATGTTTGAAAGCTCAGATGACAGTATTGTAGAGGCTCCCAAAAAGAGTATTGTACAACCGAACGATGCTGTTTTGAAAGTGAAAAAAGCAGGAATTGTTACGATTTCTGTATACCCAAAATACAACCCTTCTATAAAAAGATCCTACACAATTCGAGTAGGAGCAACTGGATCGGTAGATATCAGTAATGCGGTAGTGACACTGGCGAAGACGTCTATATCATGTGGAACAAGTACATCTGCGGTTGCTCCAACAGTAACTTATAATGGCATTAAGCTGACAAGCGGAACAGATTATACCGTGAGTCATTCGACGAGTGGAACAACAGGTACATGCAAGATTACGGGTAAAGGCATCTTTTCAAAATCAGTTGAGAAAACATACACCATTACACATACATATGTGAATGATCCGACAGTAACAGGAGCATTAAAAAGCAATGCAACGTGTACGAAGAAAGCAACATATTACAAGAGCTGTTCCAACTGTAAAAAGCTAAGTACAGAGACTTTTGAATCTGGCAGTCTGGCAGCACATTCTTATACGGTACAGCATGTAGATACAGCGCATTTCGCGAGTGCAGCAACCTGTGAAAAGCCGGCAGCGTATTATTATAGCTGTGCGGGATGTGGACAGAAGGGAACGACAACATTTTATAGCGGAGACAAACTGAACCATCAGTATACACAGAAAGTTCAGACGGAAGCTGCGTTAAAGGAACCGGCAAATTGCGTATCGCCGGCAATTTATTATTATAGTTGTGCGAGATGCGGAGCAGTAGATAAGTCTGCAAATGCAAAAACGTATACATATGGTACGGCAGGGGATCATTCTTATACTAAAAAGATAATATCCGATACATATCTTGCAAGTGCAGCGAATTGTTCATCATCAGCCAGATATTACTATGCATGTAGTGGATGTAATGAGAAGGGAGATGTGCAATATTCGTATGGAAAAGCATTGGGGCATGCGTATTCTGTAAAGCATATATCTGATGCTTACATGGCAAGTGCAGCAACATGTACGTCACCGGCAACATATTATTACGAGTGCAGTCGGTGCGGAAAAACAGGTACAGATGTGTTTACGTATGGTGATAAATTGCCGCATCAATTTACGGCGAAGATAGTAAGCAATACAACGAAAAAGTCGGATGCAACCTATGATTCGCCAGCTGTGTACTATTATAGCTGTTCACAGTGTGGCGCGGTAAGTGGAAGCAGTACATTTACATATGGAACTACAGTACCAAGACCAACGGTAATTCCACAAGTAGATGTCAGCTACAAGACGCATATCCAGACATATGGTGATTCCCAACCGGCAATGTCAAATGGCTGGATGGCAGGTACAAGTGGTGAAGCAAAACGATTGGAAAATATATGGGTGCGTGTATCCGGAAATGCGAATCTTGGTGTACAGTACACTACACATTGCCAGACGTATGGATGGCTGCCGTGGTCTGCAAATGGCGAGAAAAACGGAACGAGCGGTGAGGCAAAACGTTTAGAAGCAATCAAAATCCGTCTGACCGGAGCAGATAAAGATAACTATGATATTTATTATCGTGTACATGCACAGTCATTCGGCTGGCTTGCATGGGCAAAAAATGGGGAACCATCCGGAACAGCAGGGTATGGAAAGCGGTTGGAAGGAATTCAGATTGTTGTAGTGAAGAAAGGAGAATCGGCGCCAGGACAATCGTATGCGAATGTGAATCCGTCATCTGTGAATACCCGTGCTTATGTTGCTTTGCAGAATGGTTCGATTCAGATTCCGGGGGATGCGTATAACGCCAATATAATGTATAAGACCCATGTACAATCCTTTGGCTGGCAGACATGGAAAACCAACGGACAGATGTCCGGAACCAGCGGCAAGGCAAAGCGGTTGGAAGGAATCAATATCAAGTTGTCGAACGCATCATATTCAGGTGGTGTAAGGTACACAACGCATGTACAATCTTATGGATGGCAGGGAAATGAAAATGATCCGAATACATGGAGAAATGATGGAGAAATGTCCGGTACAAGCGGACAGGCAAAACGATTAGAAGCAATCCGGATTTCGCTCTATGGAGAGATGGCAGAACACTATGATATTTATTACCGCGTACATGCACAGTCGTTTGGCTGGCTGTCGTGGGCAAAAAACGGAGAAGCATCCGGAACTGCCGGACTGGCAAAAAGACTGGAAGGTATACAAATCATATTGGTTCCAAAGGGATCTCCGGAACCCGGAAGAACATACGATAACATAACAGCAACAAATACTGTTTCCTTTATCAGGAGATAGTGATACAATACAATATATTTAACATCAAGGAGGCAGAACAAATGAGAGTAGCAGTGATTATGGGTTCCACAAGTGATCTTCCAAAGGTAGAGCCAGCAATTAAGATTCTGAAGGACTATGGCGTACAGGTTGATGTGCGATGCCTGTCAGCACACCGTGCACATGCAGGACTTTCCGCATTTATCGAGGAAGCAAACGGAAATGGCACAGAAGTGTTTATTACAGCCGCAGGTATGGCAGCCGCACTTCCGGGCGTTGTTGCAAGCCAGACGGTTCTTCCGGTTATCGGTGTTCCAATCTCCGGTTCCGTACTCGATGGACAGGACGCACTTTACTCTATCGTGCAGATGCCATCCGGAATTCCGGTTGCAACCGTAGCAATCAATGGTGCAAAGAATGCCGCATATCTCGCATTGCAGATCATCGGTGTACAGCATAAGGAAGTGCAGGAAAAGCTCCTTGCAGAGAGAAAGCAGATGGAAGAAAGCGCCATGAAGGCAAACGAAGAAGTGATTGCAAAATACAACTAAGACAAGTTGCAGAGACAACACCAATTTTTAACAAAATTCCATTTTACTTTACTATCTTTATCAAGTATAATAAAAGCAACGTGGATTTCACGGTATGAAGATGAGAATTATAGGAGGGTTTTATTACAATGGGAATTTTACAGAGATTTAAAGACATTATGGCTTCAAATATCAATGCACTTCTCGATAAGGCAGAAGATCCGGAGAAGATGATTGATCAGACACTTCGCAACCTGACGAAGGATCTGGCAGAAGTGAAGAAGGAAACAGCTGCCGTTATGGCAGATGAGCAGAGATGCAAGCGTGAGCTTGATGAAGTGAATTCTGAGATTACAAAGATGCAGGCATACGCAGAGAAGGCACTTCTTGCCGGAAACGAAGCAGATGCCATGAAGTTCTTAGAGCAGAAGAACCAGCTTACAGCGAAGCAGGCAAGCTTGCAGCAGACCTATGATGTTGCAGCTGCAAATGCGATGAAGATGCGTCAGATGCATGACAAGCTTGTGACAGATATCAACCAGCTTGACTCCCGCCGTGATGCAATCAAGGCGAAGATGAAGGTTGCTAAGACTCAGGATCGTCTGAACAAGATGACGAACAATCTGTCAGATTCAGCAAGCAGCATGGCTGCCTTTGATCGTATGGAAGCAAAGGCGAACGCAATGCTTGATCAGGCAAATGCCATGACCGAATTAAATCAGACAACACAGGAGAGTGGTATCGACAGTTTAGCAGCCAAGTATGATGCAGCTCCAAATGCAGCTGTACAGGATGAGCTGGCAGCGATGAAGGCAAAGTTAGGTTTACAGTAAACCGATGCCAGGATTAAATGACAAACAGTTAGAGGCCTGTTGTACAACCGACGGGCCTTTACTTATTTTAGCTGGTGCTGGCTCTGGAAAGACCAGAGTGATCACGCACCGGATCGCATATCTGATTGATGAGATGTCAGTCAATCCATACAATATACTGGCAATCACATTTACGAACAAGGCTGCGGCAGAGATGCGGGAACGAGTAGATAATCTGGTAGGATTTGGTGCTGAGAGTGTGTGGGTATCAACCTTCCATTCCATGTGTGTGCGGATTCTGCGTAAACATATTGACAAGATTGGTGGAACAAGCAGTTTCACAATCTATGATGCAAGTGAACAGAAGACAGTTGTAAAAGAAGTGCTGAAATATCTGCAATTAGACCCGAAGCTCTATCCGGAGCGGGCGATGCTTTCGGCGATATCGAAGGCGAAGGAAGGGTACATGACACCGGACGATTACGAGAAAGAACATGCAGCAAGCTTCCGGGACCAGAAGATTGCAGAGGTTTACCGGGAATATCAGAAGCGTCTGCAGAGCAACAATGCGCTTGATTTTGACGATCTGATTTTTAAGACGATCTTCCTTTTTGAGACGAACCCGGATGTGCTTGCCGAATACCAGACTCGGTTTCGGTACATTATGGTGGACGAGTATCAGGATACAAACCATACACAGTTTATATTGGTGAAGATGCTGGCTGCAAAATACCGGAATCTGTGCGTCGTGGGTGATGACGACCAGAGTATCTATAAATTCCGTGGCGCGAACATCTATAATATCCTGAATTTTGAGGAAGAATACCCGGATGCTAAGGTGGTAAAGCTTGAGCAGAACTATCGTTCCAAGGCGAATATCTTAAATTCTGCGAATGCGGTGATCGCGAATAATGAGGGAAGAAAGGATAAACGTCTCTGGACTGAGCAGGAAGATGGTGAGAAGGTAACATTTACCCGTTACGGTACGGAGTACGAGGAGGCAAACGGTGTTGCGTCCCGGATCAAAACCTTGAAGAATCAGGGGGTATCACTCGATGATATCGCGATCCTGTATCGTACGAATGCGCAGTCCCGTGTGCTTGAGGAAAAACTTCTGTATGAGAATCTGCCATATAAGATCTATGGTGGACAGAATTTCTATGGAAGAAAAGAAATCATGGATCTCGTAAGCTATCTGAAGGTGCTTGCAAATCCGATTGACGATCAGGCAATCAAACGTATTATCAATGTGCCGAAGCGTGGAATCGGTGCGACGACCGTGGATAAGCTTGATATGTATGCACAGTCGAATGAGTATAATCTGTATGATGCATTGTTAGATATCGAAGAAGTACCAGGCATGACACGTAACGTGGAGAAGATTCGCAAGTTTACAGATATGATGGAAGGCTTTAAGGCGCGTCTGGTACATGGAGAATTCATCAGTGAAGTGTTCGATGCAATCATGGATGAAAGTGGATATCGTGAAGCGCTTACCGCAGAGGCTACGGATGAGGCGCGTACCCGGTTGGATAACTTAGAGGAATTAAAGAATAAGATCGTTACCTATGAAGAGAGTGCAGAGGTGCCGACGCTGACCGGACTTCTTGAAGATATTGCACTCGTGGCAGACACTGAGGAGGAAGACGAAGATGGTGTGCCAACCGCGAAGGTGACGTTGATGACATTACATAGCGCGAAAGGTCTGGAGTTTCCATATGTATTTATGACAGGTATGGAAGAACGGTTATTCCCAAGTGGCATGTCGCTGGATTCGGATGATCCAGATGCGCTTGAAGAGGAGCGGAGACTTTGCTATGTCGGAATTACACGTGCGATGGAGAAACTGTATATGACGGCTGCCGGACAACGGATGGTGCATGGTTCGACGAATTTCGAGGAAGTATCGCGGTTCGTCAAGGAGATTCCGAAGCATTATCTCGAGTATGAAGAGAAGGCTTTTGGCTATGCACCTGCGAATATGGATCGGATTCCATCAAAGAAACCGGCAGAGCAGGTGATTCAGCTAAAGGCATATGGCAAGAACAATCCGTATACGCGCTCTGCCACGTCAAATGCGAACCCGAGTGCCAATCCGGGATTTGGAAAGGCATTTCCGATGGGAAATGCAGCTTCTGCACCGGCAAGCTATGAAGTAGGAGATAAAGTACGCCATATTAAATTTGGAAATGGCGAGGTGATTGATGTGATTCCATCGGGCGGCGATCAGGAAATCGTCGTGAATTTCGACCGTGTTGGTGAAAAACATTTATTTGCATCGCTTGTAAAAATGAAAAAGTTGTAAATCACGGTAGAAATATCGGATAAGCTGTGGTAAAATTAGTTTATCAGTAGCGATGAAAGGAAGGTAGAAAACTATGAGAAAGTGTTGTGACGAAGTAAAAGTTGTAAAAGAAGACGAATGCGTAACAGAAGCAAAGAACGCGTTTCTCTCTGTTGCATTGATCGTTGGTATTCTGACAATCATCGTAGGTATCTGCGTAGCAGTTTACAAGTACCTGACACCAGATTACTTAGATGATTTCGATGATTACGATGATGACTTTGATGATAGCTTCTTTGATGATGACGATGCAGAGGCATCCGCAGAGGAGAAGAAGGACGGAGAATAAAACATACTTCGGAAGATGGTTACAAAAACCTGCCGCACCAGAATTGGTGTGGCAGGTTTTTTTGTGGTGGTGCGCCTTGCGGTGCACGATTCTAAAATAGTCAAAAATAGCGTGTTTTTGCAGGCATGATATATTGAAAATACGGATGGTTTCGTGTAGAATATTATGCAATAGTGGGTTACTGTCGATATAAAATCTGAACAGTAATTAATCTAATTGTTCTCTGCGTGAAGAAACGTCAGAGTTTATCATAGATGGTTCCAATGCATATATGCGAGGATGCATTTGAAAAAAGAAAATGGAGGATGGAGTTTATGAACAAACAAAAAACCAGAAAAAAAGTAGTTGCATTTCTGCTTTCTATGTTGATGTTAATTTCATTATTCCAGAACATCAGCTATACACCGATTGCGGAAGGCGGGGAGACAGAGAGTGTCGCATCGGAGAGTGATGCAAATTTCGCAACAGGGCAGCAAAGTTTAGGAACACAAGAAAATCAAAATGGTGTTCCTTTAGAAGAAGAGAATCTGAATGAAACCTCACAAAATGTGGCAGATGATTCCGTAGATCTTTCACTTTGGAACAATGCATATACAGATACGTCAAATGGAATAACGATGAATTTTACTGCCAGTGTTAAACATAATGGGCAGGAGACGGATTTGGATCAGGTAACAAAAGTATTCGAAGGTGATGAGTTTAACTTAAAATATAAATGGGAGTTAGATAACAGTGCCATTCCAAGAGATGGAAATCCTATTTATATCAAAGTAAATTTTAATGATTTGAATAACCTTGAATTGATATCCGGAAAACAGGATATTATGCTTGAAGGAAAAAAAGTAGGTTATATTTATATTAGTAATGGTTATGCATATATATGCCTTGATAATCAGACTTTCTTGACGGAAAACACAAGAAAGGGAGATGGAACAATATATGGAAATGTAAAGCTGACGGAAACCGATAAGGGATCCGGAGATAAAATAACGATTGGAACTGCAAAGAAAAAAGTTTCAGATGTGATTTACGATGATGGAACAGCAACAAGTACATTGACAGTACAGAAAGCAACCGATGGAAAAGCAACCTATGACAAGAGTACAAATACGTGGAAGCAGTCATATAAGTTGACATTAAAAACGACTGGCTCTGTGTCCGGGGTATCTTTGACAGATAGTTTAGGTGCAAACTTAAAGAATATCTCCAATATCAAGATTGCAAGCAGCAATGATTCAAATGTCACTGCGAATACCATATATGGAAGCTTTGGTGCTCTGGCAAATGCTTTGAACAAACTTGGTTCATCGGATGGCAGTACTACGACCGTGGAAGTTACTTATGATGTAGAGACAGATGAAGGTATTTTTGATCCGGATAATGCGAATAGTACTTCTTATACGAATACAGTAGATTATACATATAAGAATAATAAAAAAGAGACAAAAACGGGAACTACATCAGCAACTTACGATGTGACAAGACCAGAAGTAAAGAAAACAGGTTCGTTGGATGAAACTTCCAAGGTTGTGACATGGACGATTACGATTGATCTGAAGGATTATGCAGGAGAGTATGATTCTTTGGATGCGTTGCTTGGTTCTGGCACAATTGAGGATATGCCAGAGATTGGATCAGGGCTGTGTGATAAGGATGGCAATTTGCTGGGAGATACAAAACAGACATTGCGCGCTACTGATTTTACGGGGAACAACGGTGTATATACGGCAACTGTTTACACAAAGGTAACAGATGATTATATGGATTCTGCGACCAAACTGGATGTGAAAAATGATGTAACTCTTACAACAAATAAGGGTTATAAATATACGGGAACCGGAACTGTGCAGACGCCGGGAAAAGAATGGTCTATTGAAAAGCATGCTGTGAAAATGCAGGATGGATATATTTATTGGACGGTTTCTGTGAAAGATATTCCAGAAAATCTGACAAATGTGTATATCAAAGATAATATGCAAAAATACTGGAATAATCCGGGAAGCATGTCAGGCATATATAACACAAAGATTACATTTACAAGAAAAGATAATTCATCGTTTGATGTAGATGTAACTGATTCGAATGATGCTAATATTGACAATGAATATGTGACATATACACCAGACACTGCAGGAAATAATCAAGGATATGATTATAAGTTTGCGTTTAAAGATAGTCTCTTTACAGGATCGAATCCGGTAAAGGAAATAACATTAGAATACAAGACTAAGATTTTGGATACTGATTTGAATCAGGTACAGAGAAATTATAAAAACGAAGCAAACATTTATTATTCTGCAAATGGCAAGGAAGAGAAAAAAAGTGATGAGGATGTATATACAAATCCATTGCCACCTTTGAATAAGACAGTTACAACGCAGGTAGATGAAACAGGTAAGATTAGCTACATGTTAGATGTGTCATTGAATTCCATTGCGCTTTCAGGTGGAGAATCTGTTACGATTGCGGATACATTACCAACGGATATGAAATTATCTTCCAGCATGATAACTGCATACTTCTATGTCAGGGATGTAGCGCATAATACAGCGGGGAAGTTATCGGATATGCCGTATTATGCAGGTGGAGCAACGATACCGAACATTGATCTTCAGACAAGTGAAACGAATGGAATTGCAAGTTTTACGATTCCGATTACTGCGGGTTATATTGCTTTGATGAATGCCATTGACAACTATTCAGCGGGAACAGAGACACATGTTCGGATTAAGTATACGACAGAAGTAACAAGTCTGGAGGATTTTGCAAAGAAGGGATCGGAAACCTTTACGAATTCTGCTCAGCTAAAGATAGGCAGTACAAATGTTGGAACACCAGTATCAACGACAACGACATTGAAAGCACCTGCATTGGTATCGAAGGACGGAGTATTTTACGGTACCTATGATAACACGACAGGTGCAGATAACAGTAAATATAATACAGCGGAGTATACGATCGAAGTCAACAAGGGTGCTTATGATCTGGTACCGGGAGATGGAAAATTAACGGCTGTGGATAAACTCGGTACTGCATTCTCTTATAATATGCAGAGTATCAAGGTATACGAAGTAAATGGCGGTACAGAAACACCATTGACAAGTGGAACCGATTATACAGTCAGCTATGATGGATCTTCAAATTCACTGAAATTTGAATTACCAGATAGCAAGTATTTGAAGATAACCTATACAACGAAGTGTAATCTGAAGTTTATGGAAGGAAATAGTTCGATAACATTGACAGATGAGCAGTCTTCCAATACGTTTACATTAAATGGGTATCAGCCAGATCAGGGTGGATCGAAAACGTTCCAGGGACAGGTGTTTACCAAAGGACAGCATGAGGCAGAATCTAATTATGGCTCGATAGAGTTATATAAATATTGGACCGATGCGGCTGGAACGACACATGCACTGAAAGATTCTACATTCCGTTTGTATGAAGCAACCTATGATTCTACAACAGGTATCATGACACGTGGAACGATGGTAAAGGATACGGATGTGTTGAAAGTAACGGATGATGTTGCAGGTAAGTTGACGATTGACCGATTGAATTATGATCAGATTTATGAATTGGTAGAGGTATCTGCTGCAGAAGGGTTTGATGTTCGGGCAGATTCGTTTTACTTTGTACTTAAAAAGTCGTCGAACATAACGATTCCAAACAGTTACGAGGGAAAGACGTTTACAAATGATACGGGATATAATCTTCCATATGAGAATGAAAAGTCTACATACTATACAGGTTCCTACGACTTCTCAGCTACAAAGCAGTTGGATGGCACAACCGCTTATGCAAGTGGCAACACCTATACCTTTAAGAATTTTGCAGTGGAAGAGGTATCAGCAGACGCTGCAAACGCTACCAGGGTAAAGGATATTACGACCGGAACAACTGCTGGTAATACAACGGGAACAATTATATTTAAGGATAAGGTAAGTTATAGTTCTGCAACAATAGGAGATGTAGGAAAACATTACTACAAGGTTTATGAGAAAAGCTCTGGGTACACAGATGTAACAACGGATACGAACTATTATATTCTGACGGTAGATGTTGCATTGGATAATGCTACAAATCCGACAAAGCTGGTTGCAACATGCAGTAAGATTACGAAGTATAACAGTGCAGGAACCGGTACCACGGCTTCAGAGGTTGTATTTAATAATACGACCGTGACTACGACGATTCAGGGTACAAAATCATGGGTTGGTGATACCACAGCAGATCGTCCGGCTAGCATTCAGGTAAAGTTATATAAGTTGAAACAGGGTGGAAACGAGAATGACGATGCCGATTGGGAGCAGGTCGGAGCAGTCAGGACTGTAGATGCAGCAAGTGCATGGAAGTATTCATTTGGAACATTGCCAAAGTATTATCCGGGAATGGCTACTGAGATTCCATATAAGGTAGTAGAGACAGCGGTCGCTGGATATACGACAAGTTACCCTGCAGGTACTTATGATATCGTGAATACAATGATTCAGACATCCGGCAGCATTACATTTACTGCATTAAAGAAGCTGGATAATGCAACGAACTATTCAGCTAACTATACATTTGCGGGATTTGCAGTGGATGAGCTGAATGCAGATCTGTCAATAAAGACGGCAGGGGCTGCTACAGGAACAACAAATGGAAGTACAAATGGAACCGTAACATTCACACCACTAACATATGATTCTGCAGTGACAGGAAATGTCGGAGAGCACATTTACAAGATTTATGAAAAAGAATCTGGTTATGCAGGTGTTACAAAAGATGATACGTATTATGTAGTCAAGGTAAATGTGACAAAGAATACTGCAGGCAACAAATTGGATGCCGCAGTTACTTCTGTGCAGAAATATGTGAATGGAGCTGCGAGCGGCAGTGCAGGAACAAGCTTAGGTGCCGTCATCTTCGAGAATAAAACGGAAAAAACATCTGTATCAGGAACCAAGACATGGGTAGATACGGGATATGAAGCGTATCGTCCATCCAGCATTGAGTTGAAACTGTATCGATTGAAGAATGGTACGACAGCCGATTGGGAGTTGGTAAAAACACAGAGTCTGAGTACAACAGAAACGACGAAGAACTTTACCTTTGATAATCTGGATAAATACTATGCAGGTACAGATGAGGAAATCCGGTATAAGGTAGAAGAAACACCGGTTTCTGGGTATACGACGAGATATGCAGCGAATGGCTATGATATCACGAATACTTTACAGACAACGAAGGTGTCAATCCGGAAGGATTGGGATGATAATAATGACGCGGATGGATATAGACCGCGGACCCTTAAGGTTTCCTTAATGGAAAATGGAGTTTCCCTGTCGAAGGATATTACATTGACAGCAGGGAATAACTGGACTGCAAGCTGGGGCAATCTGCCGGTTTATAAGAATGGTGTAGAGATCAAGTATTCGGTTGTTGAAGATACTGCAAGCATGCCTGCTTCATATTCACAGAAGTCATCTGTAATCCAGAAGCAGAGTGATGGAACGTATCTGGCGGTTATCACAAACCAGTACTCGATGGATAAAGTCAGTCATACAGTGACAAAGGTATGGGATGATAATAACAACCGCGATGGATTGCGGACACCAATTACAGTACGACTTATAGCGGATGGCACAGCTGTTACAGATCCGGAAGCAACGAAGGAATTGAATGAGACCAATCATTGGACATACACGTGGAATGATCTGAACAAGCAGAATGCGGCAGGTACGGATATTGTGTATACGGTTGAAGAAGTTGGTACAGTTAGCGGTTATACAACGACTGTTGTGACATCAGGATCAGCGACAACGATTACGAATAAACGTACAGTTCGGACAAGAAATATCACAGTCAATAAAGTATGGGCGGATAATAATGCTACATCCCGTCCGACGAGTGTAGATGTTCAATTATATGCAAATGGTTCCGCGGTTGGAGCCGCTGTAACACTGGAAGATGCAAATCACTGGACTTATACATGGAATGACCTTCCATATAATGAGGCTGGTCAGCAGATTGTATATACAGTCAAGGAGGTCGCTGTACCACAGGGTTATGGCGTATCCTACAGTCCGATGACAGTTGATGCAACAGGAAATGGTTCTATCACAATTACCAATTCTTATCCATCGACAACAAGAACTGTGACAAAGGTATGGGATGATCAGAATAATAATGACCGGAAACGACCAACCAGCATACAGGTACAGTTAATGTACGATGGAAATGTATATGACACGGTAACTTTGAGTGAAACAAATCATTGGACTTATACATGGACAGAGCTTCCGAAGTACAGTGATGTAGCAGCAAATACAGAATATGTATATACAGTCAAAGAAGTCGATGTACCAGCCGGATATACAGTAAGTTATGTGAAAAAGGATGCTTCCGGAACTATAGTAACAGCCGATGATCCTGGTGAAAATGGTGTATTTGAGGTTACAAATTCATACACAACGCAAAAAGGTAACATCTCGGTTGAAAAGAAATGGGCTGGCGATAATCTGGCAGCAGATAACCATAGTGCAATCACAGTAACGCTTTATAAGAATGGTGTTGCAACGACAAAGACTTTGAAGCTGGATAAGACAAATAACTGGAAGGGTACATTTACAGATCTCGACAAATACGAGAATGGCGTTGAGATATCGTATAGTGTGAGAGAGACAGAGGTTGCAAATTATGTAGCTTCTTATGCACCGTCAAGTGGAAGTATTGGAGATACGATTGTTGTAACAAATACATATGCTCCGGCGAAGCTTGTGTTGACAAAGACCGTAGCGGGTGGTGTATCCAAAACAGATGCGGAGCAGACAATTCGCTTTGAGGTTGTTGAGGATGCAACCGGTACAAAGACAACCTATAGTCTTGCAGATTTTTCTTATGATACTGCTAGTAAGACGTGGTCAAAGGAAATCAGTTGCAATGCAGGCAGCTATACAGTCAATGAGATTGCTTCAGATGTAGATGGATATACGTTGAGCAAGATCACATATGTGGTAGACGCGCAGACTGCGGTGGAGGGCAAAACCGCTTCGGTTGTAATCGGAGATCATGCGACAGCAAGTGTTGCATATACAAATACGTATGATAAGACAACGGAAACGACTGAGACGACCGAGACCACAGAAACCACAGAAACGACTGAGACTACAGAAACCACTGAAACGACGGATACAACCACAGAGATTACGACGACGGAGACAAGTACTACGAGTACGACAACAACTACAACTACGACATCTTCCAACACAGTGAAGAAGACAGGTGATACAGCGCCGATTGCTCCAATCACCATTATAATGATAGTTGCGGCTGTTGGAATAATCATACTTGGTGTTTCCAAAAAGAAACGAAGCGATAAGTAAATAAGTTTTACGAAGAAGGGCTTTCTATAAGCCCTTCTTTTAAGTAAACAGAAGGATTTGAAAATAAATGAAACAAACATACTATAAGGAAGCGTTTCGATCGCTGATTACCTTATCCATCCCGACGGTATTAGAAGAGGTGCTGTCGACGCTGCTTCAATATGTTGATACGGCGATGGTGGGACATCTGGGTGAGAAAGCAACGGCAGCAGTCAGCACGACAACAACCATCGGCTGGCTGATCCACTCAATTCCAAGTGCGATTGCGGTTGCTGTGCTGGCGATTGCATCGAAGGCAAATGGAGCCGGGGACGAAGCCAAACTGAAGAAACTGGCTGGACAATCAATACTATATGCATTTACAATCGGAACGTTATTGGAAGTGATCGCGCTTGTGCTGTCCCCGTATATTCCGGTGTGGATGGGCGTTGAACCGGATATTGTAAGACCGGCAAGCGTGTATTTCACAATTACAAGCATTTCACTTGTGTTTCGGGCGTCTTCCCGCGTCTTTTCCGCGATGATTCGATCCATTAAGGATACGAAATCGCCGATGTTTATCAGCGTGGGTGAAAATGTGTTAAATATCCTATTGAATACGGTATTTATATATGGTCTGAATCTCGGCGTGGCAGGTGCGGCAATCGCATCCTGCATCAGTTTTGGAATCGGCGGTATTGCGATGTTTCTGCTGATGCTCAGCAAGACGAAGCTTCGACCAACGCGAGAGGACAGGAGATTCGACCGGGAGATTCTGTCAGAGACATTTACGATTGGACTTCCAGCGCTTGGCACGACTTTCGTAAGCTGCTTTGGATACATTGCGTTTGCGCGGATGGTATCTGGTATGGGAACGACGATATTTGCGGCGCATTCAATCGCCATTACAGCGGAGCAGATTGTCTATATTCCAGGATACGGACTGCGTGTGGCGACCAGTACATTGGTCGGAAATGCACTCGGAGAGAAGGATATCCGGAAATTAAAAGCAACGGAGCGGGTATCGATCCTGATCACATTATTGATTATGGTAGTAAATGGTATCGGACTCTACCTATTCGCATATCCATTTATGCGTCTGTTTACGAACTCAGTCAATGCGGCGCGGATCGGAAGTGAGATGCTGCGTCTGGTTTCGTTTTCAGAGCCGTTTTTTGGACTGGTGATTGTCTTAGAGGGTATTTCCTATGGTATGGGTCGGACGAAGCATGTGTTCGCGTGTGAGGCGGTCAGCATGTGGGGCATCCGGATATTTGGTACGTTCTTATGCGTGAATGTGTTTGGACTGGGTTTAAAGGCAGTCTGGCTTTGCATGATCGCAGACAATATATGTAAAGCAATTTTGCTGTATATATTCCGCCCGAAACATGTGGAAGAAAATGCTGATGATAGAGGAGAGCTACGGTGAGTATTACAGAATCCGAGAAAATACAATTTTATCTGGCACCGATGGAATCCGTGACAGGGTATGTGTACCGGAATGTGTATCATGCGATGTTTGGCGATATGGACAAGTATGTGACACCGTTCATCGCACCATCGAAGAAGAAAATATTGAAGACAAGAGAGCGGAAGGATGTAGCACCGGAGCATAACCGGGGCATGTATGTCGTGCCGCAGATTCTGACGAACGATGCGGAACAGTTCCTTACGACGTGCAATATGCTGGCGGAGCTTGGCTATCAGGAAGTGAATCTGAATCTGGGCTGTCCGATGGCAACGGTCGTATCGAAGAAGAAAGGAAGTGGATTCTTAGAGGAACCAGATCGATTAGACCGGTTCTTTGATGCGGTATTTGAGGGGATATCCAGACTGCCGGAGGAGCGAAGCTGCAAGATCTCTGTGAAGACGCGGATCGGAATGGAGTTTCCCGAAGAGTTTGCGGATATCCTGCAGATCTATAACCGGTATCCTATCTCCGAAGTGATCATTCATCCACGTCTGCAGAAGGATTTCTACAACAATCAACCGAATCTCGATGTATTTGCGGAAGCACTGAAGGAATGTGTGCACCCGGTCTGTTATAACGGAGATATCTTCACGGTGGAAGATTATCATGTGTTCCGGGAGATGTTTCCACAGGTAGACCGCATTATGCTTGGAAGAGGTGTAATTGCGAATCCGGGACTGGTACGGGAGATCCGGACAGGGCAGTCGGTAACAACGGCAGAGCTAAAGGAGTACCATGACCGGTTGTATGCTGGGTACCGGGAAGAGATGGACTGTGAGCGGGATGCGCTCTTTAAGATGAAGGAAGTGTGGTTTTATCTGGGTAAGATGTTTCCAGAAGCAGAGCGGGAGCTGAAGAAGGTAAAGAAAGCAGATCGACCGGAGGAGTACCTGGCTGCGGTGAGAAGTGTATTTACTTTGCCCGTGCATGCGCTGCAATAATCTTCATTGCCTGCATATCCTCTGGTGTGTCGATGTCTGCTAGCTCATAGTGTTGTGTAACCGGTAGGAGTCTTACATGTTCCCTGTGGTTTTGAATCACAGTATTGCCGCCATTTTTTGGAGGTAGTGCAGAAAGTTCATCAAAGTAAGCAGATGGAAAAACAACCGGGGAACCGACAGTATTCTGATTGCAAGTCCGCCAGATCGTATCGGGTGCATTTTTGGCGCAGAAAAGCAATGCACCGATTGTCTCCCGTGAGACGAGCGGCTGGTCTGAAGGCAGGAACAGACAGTGGCTTGCTTTGTTCTTTATTGCACCGGTTCCAAGTCGAATCATATCGTTCCGGTCCGGCAGATTATGCAGAAGAAATGGGATATCCTGTTTCTTACATATATGTGCAATTTCCGGGTGGATCGTCACAACCAGCCGGTTTTGCCCAAGCATTTCGGTCGCATCAAACGCGTATGCAATCAGTGGTTTCCCATTAAAATCAGTGAGGAGTTTATTGGCACCGAAGCGTTTGCTTTTCCCGGATGCCATGATGATACAGAACGTGTCTCCATAAGGCTTATCTAAATCTACGAGAAAACAATCATCCCGCTTGCAGAGAGCGTCCAGGAAAGGAAGTTTTTGTTTACGGACAACTAAAAGTACATGTTTGGCTGCGAGCAGACGGGAAATTGCTTCCTGATACGCAGGAATTGTCTGTTCCAGATAACCGGTTTCGTCGATGGTTACCCAGTCGGATGGATGACGGATACACATATCCAGAAATTCGATGCCTTTTGTGAGAAATGCTTTCGGAACCGGTTGCATTTTGTTTGTGTTTCCGGGTGCATCTGCCTGATATCTTCCAATCTGGACAGCCTCGCCTGACAGGTTTTTTTTCATATAGACACCATCTTCGGGTACTACATAGGACGTAAGCCCGGGCATTGGTTGTGGGAAAAGGGCAGAAAGAAGCGTGGACTTTCCGCTTCCGCGGCTTCCGGTCAGAATCAGATGCTTTTTGCTGCTAGCGCGAAAAGATCTCCAGATACAATTTGCGGTTGGCCTGTATGCAGGCATCTCGATACCGTTCATATTTTTCTATCCATTCCTTTCCTTCCTGTGTCAGAGTGCTTCCACCACCGGATTTGCCACCGACAGTCCTGCTTGTGAGTGGAAATCCGAGTGCATGCTCGGCATTTTTTATCATACGAAGCGCTTTCGAGTAAGCAAGTCCCATCGAGCTTGCAGCTGCACGCAGGGAGCCCTCTGCTTCGATGGCATGCAGCAGACGACAGGGACCTTCACCAAAGAATTTTTCATCCTGTTCATCGTAAAAAGTAATTTTTGTAACAGCTTTCATATGGACTCCTCCTGTATCATAACAAGGTGTTCGTTCCCGCTTTTGTCGTGGAGCTTTGTGATATTGATTGTACCATAAATCGAGGAAAGCAGCGACTCCATCTTTGAAACAGGAGTCAATTTCGGGGAGATTTTCCCGGAACGTGTGCCTTTCGACAGGACAAGGAGCTCGTCACAGGTGTTTAATGCCAGAGAAGGGTCATGGAGTGTGACAAGCGCACAGGCGTCATGGGCAGTCACATATGTCCGCAGGTGCTGCATCATCTGGTTCCGGAACCGGAAATCTAAGGCGCTTTCCGGCTCATCGAGGAGCAGAAGCTTACGTGCACCGACGAATGTCCGTGCAAGGATACATAACTGTTTTTGTCCTTCACTTAGCTGGTTGTAGTTTGCCTGCTCACGATCGGGAAGACCGACCATCGTGAGAGTTGCTTTGGCATGTTCTTTCATCTGCACGGTGGGAGGCTGCAACAGCGATAAGTCCGGATGATACCCCATCAGGACAACATCCAGGACTGTCAGATCAATTGTGATTCCGCTTTTTTGGGGGATATATCCACATTGCTTTGCAAGTTCCCGTGCAGAAAGTGATTCCAGTGTATTTTCTGCAAGCAGACAGGAACCTTTGTGCGGGAGGATGTTCGCAATCGCTTTTAAAAGTGTAGTTTTGCCGCATCCATTTGCACCGAGAATACCGGTGATTGTTCCAGGACGCGACGTAAAGCTGATATCGTGTAGGATTTCTTTTCTGCCATATCCGGCAGACAGGTGACTGATTGTGAGCAGACTCATGATTCGCGGTTCCTCCTTACGCATAGATAAATCAAAAATGGTGCGCCAACAAGACTGGTGAAGATACTGACCGGCAGTTCTGTGGAAGCTACGCTTCGTGCCAGAATATCTCCGAGTGTCAGCAGGCAGCCACCGATGATCCCACTTAGAAACATCGTGGATAGCCGGTTGTTTTTGATGATCAGACGTGCACCGTGCGGTGCAAGCAGAGAGATGAAGCTGATAAGCCCGGTCATGCTGATGATTCCGGATGTTGCCAGCGTTGCAATCAGGAGAATCAAAAGCCGGAGATGTTGTGTGTGAACACCGAGCATACGCCCTTCGTCATCGTGCAGGGAAAGCATCATAATCTGCCGGTACAACAAAAAAAGTGCGCTGACACAGAGGATACAGAGAATCACATTTCCTTTGATGGAATAGAGACTGATACCATTTAAACTCCCCATAATCCAGTATTCGATGGATGCAAGCTGTTTTTCCGGGTCGGCGAGCAGCTTCAGGAAGATGAGCGCTGTCTGGGCTAAGCTGTGTACCGCGATTCCCGCCAACACGATTCCTCTGCCATCCTGCCCGGCAGTGAGGGATGCGAGCATAAGCGCTAGAACAACAGAACCGAGAGCACCGGCAAATGCAGACGCAGTCACTGCCATAGAGCCGGACAGAAACAGGATGCCGAACGCGGCACCGGCGCTGGCACCGGAAGATACACCGATGATATCTGGTGATGCCAATGGATTCCGGAATACAGTCTGGAAGACAAAACCTGCTACGCCGAGAACGAAACCGCCGATACAGCCGACGATTCCGCGGCTTGCGCGCAATGTCACAAACACCTGCCACTGTCTTGAATCACCGGATATAATTCCGGAGAGTGTGAGTGGGTAGCGGCCGACAAAAAATGAAAAAATCGTCAGAACCGTTAAGAAAACGGTTCCGACGATAAGGGCGAATTTAATTTTATTACTTGATTCCGTAGAAAGTTTCATAGAACGCTGCCTTTTCTTCTGTATACATATCTGCAGATACCTGATCCGGGTGCAGGATTCCGGCAAGCCAGATGGATGCCAGGATTCCGCCTGGTACAGGACTGTCTAATGCTTCGATATCGCCAGGGATTGCATAGACATTTCCGTTTTTGACTGCGGTGCACTCCTTCAGATTCTCGTCGTTTAATACATCTTCGGGTGTGTATTCTGCATCCGAAGCGAGAATAATATAAGAAGGATCCCATGCCAGAAGCTGCTCGTAGCTGATCTCGGCCCAATAGGTATCCGTGATTTCGGATGCTGCATTTTTACCGCCTGCCAGTTCGATAAGCCCTGACTGATACATCGCCGGACCGGCAGTGGAAAGAAGGGAAGAGTTACCGGCGAGATAGACGCTTTTTGCATCGACGCCGGATAAGTCTTTTTCGAGCATCTCTTTTTTCTCATCAATATAAGAAAGAAGGGCATCTGCGTTTTCCTTTGTGTTGGTTGCGGTGGAGACAAGTTCAATCATCTGTTCTAACTGATCTTCGCTTTCCGGATTGACAAGCAGGACAGGGATGTCAAGCTCAGAGAGGCTTTGCGCTGCATCCTTTAATTTCATAGGCAGGATGACAAGCTCTGGGGAGAGGGAAGCGCAGGTTTCTAAGTCAAATTCCTTGGCTGTGCCGACATTTGGAAGCTCGAGGAATTCTGGCGCCGCAAGTTTGTAGATTGGCCGCTTACCTGCTTTTGCTTCGATGCCTGTTACCTTGTCTTTCAGACCGAGTGCAAGCAGGAGACTTGTGGAGATATAGTATCCGCTCACGATTGACTCCGGTTCTTTTTCAATTGTGACTTCACGACCAGTCTGGTCGGTGACTGTGACCGGATAGACCGTCTGCGCATCAGAGCCCTCTTCACTGGCATCTGCGGGGGTGCTGTCTGCCGTTGTAGCAGCATCCGATATGGAGGCTGCCGGTGCTTCTGTGACAGCTGTTTCCGTTGTTGTGGTTGTCTCTGTGGATGCAGGTTTGCTGCATCCGATCAGAGAGAGCAGCATCAGGCCGATGAGTATAAGTGCTACATGTTTTTTGAATCTTTGTTTCATAATAAAAACCCTTTCGTTATACTTTTGATAATACAACGGTATTGTAACAAAACCGCTTTTCAAAGGCAAGTATTTTTACTATAATATAAAATTGGAAAAAAGCGGTTAGAGAAATAGAAGGAGCTTTTATGGTAACAATACAGAATTATGTTCGTGTAAAAAATCTGGAAGAAGCTTATACGCTGAACCAGAAAAAAGGAAGCATGATCCTCGGTGGAATGCTTTGGACGAAGATGCAGGATCGGACAATCCAGACGGCAATCGATCTGTGCGAGCTGGGACTTGACAGGATTGATGAGAACGCGGATGCATTTTTTATCGGTGCGATGGTGTCTCTGCGTGAAATCGAGCTGCATGAAGGACTGTATGCATATACGCAGGGCGCGGTCAGAGATGCCTTAAAGGATATTGTCGGTGTTCAGTTCCGGAACCTGGCAACTGTCGGCGGCAGTATCTGGGGACGGTTTGGCTTCTCGGATGTCCTGACGATGTTTCTTGCTATGGATACATACGTGGAACTGTTTCAGGGCGGTATAATTCCGTTGCAGGAGTTCGCCGAGAAAAAACCGGACCGGGACGTGCTTGTGCGTCTGATCGTGAAGAAAACACCGGGTGTCTATGCGTATGCATCGGTTCGTAATCAACGGACAGATTTCCCGGTTCTTGCATGTGCAGCGGCAAATGTTTCCGGTACATACCGGATTTCTGTCGGTGCGAGACCGGGCAAAGCAATCTGTATCACGGATGAGGAAGGATTTCTCACAGACGGAATCACAGAAGAGCGTGCAAAACAGTTTGCAAAATGGGTAGAGACAAAAATCCCGACAGCCGGCAATCACCGGGGCAGTGCAGCATACCGCACACGCCTTACAGGTGCGCTTTGCTATCGGTTAACAAAGAAAATCGGAGAGGAGCAGGCATAGACATGGATATCAAAATCAAAGTAAATGGAACACTGATTTGTGAATCAGTATCGCCGGATCTTCTGCTCCTTGATTTTCTGCGGAAGCATGGCTGCTACAGTGTGAAGCGCGGTTGTGAGACCGCAAATTGCGGGCTTTGTACCGTGCTTTTAGATGGAACCCCAGTCTTGTCATGTTCGGTGCTCTGTGCAAGAGCGGATGGACATGAAGTATATACGCTCGAAGGACTGCAGGAGGAAGCATCCGGTTTTGTTGGATTTATCGCTGACCAGGGGGCTGATCAGTGCGGATTTTGCAATCCGGGATTTGTCATGAATACGATTGCATTGCTCCGAGAGAATCCGGATCCTTCGGATGATGAGATACGTGCGTACCTGGCAGGAAACTTATGCCGGTGTTCCGGATACGAAGGACAGCTCCGGGGAATCCGGAATTACCTGGACTATATAAATAGGAAGAAGCAGGGAAAGGAGTAAGCGATGGAACATAAGAATTACAATGCCATTCACAAATCAGTCCGGAAGAAAGACTCCATGCAGCTGCTGCTGGGAAAACCGGTGTATACAGATGATATCACGGGTCCTGCGCTTGTCGTGAAGCTTCTACGCAGTCCGCATGCCAATGCGATTGTGGAAGAAATCCATACAGAAATTGCAAAGAAAATTCCGGGCGTGGTGGATATCTATACATGGGAGGATGTGCCGAAAACAAGGTTTGCAATCGCAGGTCAGACTTATCCGGAACCATCTCCGTATGACCGGTTGATTATCGACCGGCACGTGCGGTTTGTGGGAGATGTTGTCGCAATCATTGCAGCAGAGGATGAAAAAGCGGCATGCAAAGCGATGAAGCTTGTGAAAGTGAAATACAATGTGTTAGAGCCGGTGCTTGATTTCCACAAAGCGAAGGATAATCCGGTGCTTGTGCATCCGGAGGATGACTGGTATCCGCCGGTTGATGTGGGTGGTGATGCAAAACGGAATGTGATCGCACATGAATTAAGCGGAGATGGCGATGTCGATGCCGTGATTTCGGACTGTGAGGTATCATTTTCCCATGCTTATCATATGCGTGCGTTCAACCAGGCAATGATGGAAACATTTCGCACATATACATGTCTTGACCGGTATGGAAGACTGCATGTGATTTCTTCGACACAGATTGTTTTCCATGTGCGCCGGATTTTATCGAGAGCGCTTGGAATCCCGAAAAGCAAAATCCGCGTGGAAAAACCGCGGATTGGTGGTGGATTTGGTGCGAAGCAGACTGCAGTCAGCGAAGTGTATCCGGCGTTTGTGACGATGCAGACGGGGCGCCCGGCGAAACTCATCTTTACAAGGTACGAAAGCCAGATTGCAGGTTCGCCGCGGCATGAGATGGAAGTCACTGTCCGGCTGGGTGCAGACCGGGACGGACATATCCGCGGACTTGATCTGTACACACTTTCCAATACAGGTGCATATGGGGAACATGGACCGACGACGGTCGGACTTAGCGGACACAAGTCAATTCCACTTTATACAGGAGGACTTGAGGCGTTCCGGTTTGGTTACGATGTCGTCTATACAAATACAATGGCGGCGGGTGCTTATCGCGGCTATGGCGCAACCCAGGGAATCTTTGCTCTGGAGTCCTCGGTCAATGAGCTTGCGGAGTCGCTTGGCATCGACCCGACGCAGATTCGGGAGAAAAATATGCTCCGGGAGGGCATGAAGATGCCGGCGTATTATGGAGAGATTGCAAATGCCTGCGCGCTTGACCGCTGTATGGCAAGATGCCGTGAGCTTTTTGGCTGGGAAGAGAAATATCCGGTCCGGGAGATGGGCGATGGAAAAGTGCGGACCGCCGGTGTTGCGATGGCGATGCAGGGTTCCTGTATATCCAACGTCGATGTCGGTTCTGCAACTGTGAAGCTGGCAGATGATGGAACGTTTAACCTGATCATCGGTGCGGCAGATATGGGAACCGGCTGTGATACGATTCTGGCGCAGATGGTGGCTGAGTGTATGGACTGTTCTGTGGATGACGTGGCAGTATTTGGCGCAGATACGGACGCATCTCCGTATGATTCCGGTTCTTATGCATCTTCGACTACCTATGTAACAGGAAAAGCAGTAGAGCTTGCCTGCGAGGAGCTGAAGAAAAAACTGTGTGCGATTGCGGCGGGAATGCTTGGATGTGAACCGGAAGAAACGGTATTCGAAGATGGGTGTGTGCGGAAGATTAACACAGACGAGCGTGTTACACTGGCGCAGATCAGTGTGAAGGATCAGGTGGCAAATGATATTGCGGCGGTTGCAACTGCATCACATTCTTCACCGGTTTCTCCACCGCCATATATGGTTGGTATGGTGGAAATTGAGCTTGACCGCTATACCGGGGAGGTAAAAATCCTCGATTATGTGGCAGTTGTGGATTGTGGAATCGCAATCAACCCGGCACTTGCACGTATCCAGGCAGAGGGTGGAATCGTGCAGGGAATCGGTCATACGTTGTTTGAGAATATCACATATGATGAAAACGGAAAACCGGTTGAGTCCAATTTTATGCAATATAAAATCCCAACGCGGCTGGACATGGGACACCTACGGGTTGAGTTTGAGAATAGCTACGAGCCGACAGGTCCATTTGGCGCAAAATCCATCGGGGAAATCGTGATCAACACACCGGCACCGGCGATTGCTCATGCAATTTACCGGGCGACAGGTGTATGGCACAGAGAACTTCCGATCACACCGGAGAAGATATTGATGTCGATGCCGGAAGATGATTTTAGATAAGCAAATACCAAAGACAAGGAGAAAAACAGATGAAAAAGAGTTTTAAGTTATCGGATGCGGCATTTCAGATGGATGGAAAGATGCCACTTGCGCAGGCAATTCCTCTTGGATTGCAGCATGTTTTGGCGATGTTTGTTGGAAACCTTACACCGCTTTTAATCATCACAGGTGCCTGTGGAATCGCAGGAGGAGAGTTTGCCGGGCTGCAGCTTTCCCTGCTTCAGAATGCAATGCTTGTTGCAGGAATTGTGACATTGGTGCAGCTTTTTGCAATCGGTCCGGTCGGCGGACGTGTACCGATCATCATGGGTACATCATCCGGGTTTATTGGTGTATTTAACAGCGTCGCAGCAACGATGGGGGGCGGTGTATCCGCATATGGAGCAATCATGGGGGCATCAATTTTAGGCGGCTTTTTTGAGACGGTGCTTGGGTTCTTTTTAAAACCGCTCCGGAAGTTTTTCCCATCGGTTGTGACAGGTACAGTTGTTATGTCCATCGGTTTAAGCCTGATTTCTGTTGGAATCAATTCTTTTGGCGGTGGAAACAAGGCGGAAGATTTCGGCTCGATGGAGAATCTGCTGCTGGCACTCTTTGTGCTGATTGTGATATTGATCTTCAAGCATTGCACAAAAGGATTTTTGAGTTCTTCCTCGATTTTATTGGGTATTATTGCTGGATATATTGCTGCAATCGTTATGGGATTTGTGCTTCCTACGACCGGGGTGACTGCCGATGGCGTCGAGTATACAAAAGCGTGGGTGCTGAACTGGGACAAGGTAGCAGATGCTGCATGGTTTGCTATCCCGAAGATCATGCCGGTCAAGCCGGTATTTGATATGCGTGCAATTCTGCCGGTTATGATCATGTTTATTGTTACAGCGGTTGAAACAGTTGGAGATATCTCCGGTGTTATGGAAGGTGGTCTGGGACGGGAAGCAACCGATAAGGAGTTGTCCGGTGGTGTTATGTGTGATGGACTTGGATCTTCGCTTGCTGCCTGTTTTGGTGTCCTGCCGAATACGTCTTTCAGCCAGAATGTCGGACTTGTTGCCATGACAAAGGTTGTGAATCGTTATGCGCTTGCAACGGGAGCTGTGTTCCTGATTCTCTGTGGACTCTGTCCGAAGCTTGCGGCGCTTATTTCTATCATGCCGCAGTCAGTACTCGGTGGTGCCGCAGTTATGATGTTTTCTTCGATTGTATTCAGTGGAATCCAGCTGATCACGAAGAATCCGATGAATTCGCGTAATCTCTCCATTGTCTCTGTAGCGCTCGGTGTTGGCTATGGTATGGGAGCAAATCCGGATATCCTTGTCCATGCACCGAAGCTTGTACAGCTTGTGTTTGGCGGCTCTGGAATCGTGCCTGCTGCGATTGTGGCAATCCTGTTGAATATTGTACTTCCAAAAGAGAAAGAAGAGCAGTAAAGTATCTGGCTGCGGTGGAAAGTGTATTTTGGGGATAGAATGCAAGGGGTGGACAGTAATATTACAAATGAGGAGGCGAGGTATGAGGAACAAAACAAAGAGAAGGCTTTACAGAGTTATTTCGTTATTGGTGTGCATGCTGATGGTTGTTATGAACATACACATCGTGCAGGTACATGCGGCAGAGAAAAGCTATCAATACTGTCAGACCAAAACGGAAAAAGGTGTAACATTCAAGGTAGAATGGGATGAACCGAAATTAGGGGAAGAAACGGTATTTCACTTGTCGGCGACAGGAGGAAATGCGTCAAATAAGTATTATATGACATCACCGAACTATTCGAATCCCGGAAGCACAGAACGGGAAATGCTTGTGGATCCAACCTATAGTGAATGGAAAAACTATACAAAAGAGTGCAGTACCTATGACTTGAAGTTCAAAATGACCGCGTCGGGAACGTATTATTTCCGGTTTTACGTTATGAATATGTCTTCGCCGGTTGTGTACTTTTCTATAGATGTGACGATATCCGTCTCTGACGCGGATCATCCAAGCGTCGATTCCATTGTGAAATCCGCAGTTGCGCAGTGCAATAAGAAAACAACAGGTTCTGACTATGACCGGGCATTGTGGCTGCATGACTGGCTGAATGCGAAATTGGAGTACGACAAAACACTTGCGTGGTGTTCCGCAGAAGGTGCACTGACGAGAGGATTAGGAACCTGCGAGAGCTACCAGCGGGCGTATGCGAAGCTTCTGACGGCTGCGGGTATTCCGAACGAACGAATCGAAGATAGGGCAGATAATCATACATGGAATGCCGTGAAGTTAGACGGCGAGTGGTATCAGGTCGATTGCACGTGGGATGATACATCGGAACATTGGTATGATTTCGACCAGAGATATATGTATTTCGGCCTGACCGATGAACTGATGGCGATTGCGCATGAACATCATGCAGATCTGTATACGACATCCGGGTACCAGACGCGTTCGACAAGTCTTGCGAATAATTACCTTGTAAGAAATGGAGATGCGGCAAGATGGGCAAAAGCGTATCGGGCGCGGATACAGGCAAAGCTTGATGCGCGTGAGACGACATTTACAATTGCGGCAGATAACAGCAGTTATCCGCCAAGCTATTCCGGAATACTGAATGGTATAACTGCCTATGCGATCAATCAGATGGATTGGTCATACGGCAATCTCGATGTGAGTCTGCAGGCAGCAGGAAGTGCGACACAGTTCGCATTTCGGGTTTCTTATGTGGAAGAACATACGGAGCACAGATGGGATGCGGGAACTGTGACAAAAGCAGCAACCTGTACACAGAAGGGGATTCGGACTTATAGATGTACAGCGGCTGGCTGTAAGCAGACAAGGACAGAGGAGCTTCCGGCACTCGGACATAGCATGACCAGAGTTGTATCCGAACGGGTTGCACCGACGAATCAGAATGATGGCAGGGAACAGGTAATCGGCTGTTCCAGATGTGATTATACAGAAGGAGGCGCTGCAATCTCGAAGCTTGCGTCTGTTGCGTACAGTACGCATGTGCAGTCGATTGGCTGGCAGGACGTGCGATATAATGGAACGATGGCAGGCACATCGGGGATGGCGAAGCGCCTTGAGGCGATTCGGATCAATATTCAGAACGAATCCAATCTTGGGATTCAGTATACGACGCACTGTCAGACCTATGGCTGGCTTCCTTGGTCCTACAATGGAGAGACGAATGGAACGAGCGGGGAAAGCAAACGGTTAGAGGCGATTAAGATTCAGCTTACCGGTGCTGATGCCGGTAAATATGACGTATATTATCGGGTGCATGCACAGTCATTTGGCTGGCTTGGCTGGGCGAAGAACGGCGAACCATCCGGTACAGCTGGACTGGCGAAACGTCTCGAGGGAATCCAGATTGTTGTCCTGCCTGCAGGCAGTGCAGCGCCATCTGTGAATTATGCAGGCGTGAATGCATCCGGCTCTGCGTATCGTACAAGAGCGTATGTAAATGGAACATCGTCAAACAGTATTGCGATTCCGGGGTACAACAGTCAGCCGAATGTCATGTACAAGACACATGTGCAGTCATTTGGATGGCAGAATTGGAAGCTGAACGGAGATTGCTCCGGGACATTCGGCAAGAGCAAACGGCTGGAAGGAATCAATATCAAGCTGTCAAACTGTGGTTATTCCGGTAGTGTGCAGTACAGAACGCACATCCAGAGCTATGGATGGGAGAGCGGCTGGAAACAGGATGGTGCGATGTCAGGAACTTCCGGTCAGGCGAAACGTTTAGAGGCAATCCAGATCCGGCTTACCGGTGAGATGGCACAGCATTATGATATCTATTACCGGGTGCATGCGCAGCATTTTGGATGGCTTGGCTGGGCGAAGAACGGAGAGTCTTCCGGAACCGCGGGATATGCTTACCGGCTGGAAGGAATCCAGATTCTTCTGGTGCCGAAAGGGGCAGCAGCACCGGCATCGAATTATGGTGGGATGATACAGAATAATCCGAATACGTTTATAGCACGATAACAGAGATAAAAAAAGCAAGAGTTCAAACTCTTGCTTTTTTATGGAATGCGGGTGACAGGACTTGAACCTGCACGGGGTTGCCCACTAGAACCTAAATCTAGCGCGTCTGCCAATTCCGCCACACCCGCATGTGAATTGTGAAATTAATATATTATAATATGAAAGAACGAAAGCTAAATCCATGCCCCTCCGTAAGCTGCGCTTACTTCGGTCACGGGCTGTCGCCCTAATAAAAAATTAGCAGATGAATTCATCTGCCAAAGAGTGAGCCACGGGGGAATCGAACCCCCGACAACTTGATTAAAAGTCAAGTGCTCTACCGACTGAGCTAGTGGCCCGTATAAAATAAAAAAGCTGGGCTAGTTGGATTCGAACCAACGAATGCAGGAGTCAAAGTCCTGTGCCTTACCGCTTGGCGATAGCCCATTAAAAACCTACTCTTGCAAAGCCTGCAATCTAAAAGAAGAGGGTGGATAGAGGGACTCGAACCCTCGGCCTCCAGAGCCACAATCTGGCGCGCTAGCCAACTGCGCCATACCCACCATATAATATAAAAATGTGCCCGAAGGGATTCGAACCCCCGACCCACGGCTTAGAAGGCCGTTGCTCTATCCAGCTGAGCTACGGACACATAATATCTTGCATACACGAAATGTATTTGCAAAATAAAGAGCGGGTGATGGGAATCGAACCCACGTATCTAGCTTGGAAGGCTAGTGTTCTACCATTGAACTACACCCGCTTAATCTGAGCTTGGCGAAGAGAAGATATTAAGTCGGGGTGACAGGACTCGAACCTGCGACCTCCTGATCCCAAATCAGGCGCTCTAGCCAAACTGAGCCACACCCCGATAAGGCATTTATTTGTCTGCCTCGTCTCAACGCAAGTGTTATTATACATAAAGCAGGGGTGGTTGTCAACAACTTTTTTTAAAAAATTTAAAATGCCGAAAAATATAGGAAAATAGCGCCATTTCTTGGAATTTGTCGACGAGTGTGGTACACTAGGCAATGCAAAAAGATTTTTAAAGAGGAAAAAACAATGGATAATTTTATATTTAGTGTGAATGTGACGATTCCGATTTTCCTGATTATTCTGTTAGGATATATATTAAGAAGGATCGGTTTTCTGACGGACGAATTTGTGCGTGTGGCGAATAAATATGTGTTTATTGTCGCACTTCCGGTTATGTTGTTCCGGGATATTGCAGGTTCCGATGTGAGAAAGGATATGAATGTAAAGTTCTTCCTGTTCTGTATGATCGTGACGATCATTATGTTCTTTCTTGTGTGGGGCATTGCAAAGCTTACCCTGAAGGACAAGACAATGGTAGGGGCGTTTGCACAGGCGGGCGCGCGGGGAAGCGCAGCAATTCTGGGTGTTGCATTTGTGGAGAATATCTGTGGGGAGATCGGCATGACACCGCTTATGATCGTGGCGGCAGTTCCGTTCTTCAATATATTATCAGTCATTATATTGGTATTTAATGCAAATACAGAGGCAAATAAAGATTATGGTAAAATCAAGAACGCTTGTATCAACATTGCGAAAAATCCAATTATTATAGGAATTGTTCTGGGACTGATCGCATCACTGGTACGGTTGCCAATCCCGACGATTCCGGCACGGACACTCAATTATGTTGCGCAGACTGCAACACCGATTGCATTGCTGGCGGTGGGTGCCGGGTTTGACACGAAACAGGCGATTGCCAGACTCAAGCCTGCCCTTGGTGCAACTTTTATCAAACTGATCGGATTGCCACTCGTGTTTTTACCATTTGCATATAAGCTCGGATTTGCACCGAGTGAGATGGTAGCGATTTTGATTATGCTGGCATCCCCGACGACGGTGAGCTGTTATGTCATGGCGAAGAATATGGACAACGATGATATCCTGACTTCCAATGTTATTGTGCTTACGACATTGCTGTCATCTGTGACACTTACCTTGTGGATCTTTATTTTGCGCTCGATTGGATGCATCTAAAAACCACGTAAATATGCGGGCTTCAGAGCATTTGAAAAAATATGTTAAAAAATTCAAGAAAATGCTTGACAAATGGAAGCAAGGTATGTAAAATAGCAAGAGTGTTGAGCAAACAACACAAAAACGAATGGGATCTTAGCTCAGCTGGGAGAGCATCTGCCTTACAAGCAGAGGGTCATAGGTTCGAGCCCTATAGGTCCCATTTTTATGGCGGAATAGCTCAGTTGGCTAGAGCACACGGTTCATACCCGTGGTGTCGAGGGTTCAAATCCCCCTTCCGCTATTTTTTTATGCCTGAAATTCTATATAGAATAGAATGTGCAAATAGAATCTCATGTCAGAAATGGCATGAGATTTTTTTGTGCCTTTTTGTCGATGCGCGGTTGTCGAATTCGTTCGGATGCTGTTCTAAAATATGTAAATAATGCAGGAAATGTGATTAATTGTGACAAAACATCGAAAAATGTTACAAAAATGTTTCAAATATTTCTAAAAAATTTCAAAAATGTATTGACAAGTTAACAAACATGATGTTAAATAGGGGAAGTTTGTTGCGAACAAACGGTTTTGGAAAAGGAGTGATTAGATGAGGTTAAACATCGAAAAGCTAATGATAGGATTTGTGATGATCTTAGCAGTATGTTTATACGCACCAACATTATTGGAAGATTACAAAGCCAATAGCACAACAAATGAGAAGGTAACAGAGGTACTTGCAGAAGCTCCGGCACCGGCAATGACAACAGAGTCTATGGTGCTTGCAGCAGTTACAACGCAGGAGCGCATCGGAGAAGCTGTTCAGGCAGCGAAAGTTACAGAGAGTATTGGGAATGATATGACAAAGGCTGTAACGACTGATGTAGCAAAACTCACACCGAAGTTTCAGACAAATATGAATGTGACAAATATGATAGAAGAAACATCGGTTGCAGACAGAAGCATGCTTCAGACGATGGTCGAAGCACGGACGAATCCGGTATATTCGGAGTTCATCGCACATGTAAAGTCATTACCAGTTGAGATCAAGCCGTCACTGATGGCGAGCGACGAGCGAGACAAGGTATTGGCAGTTCGCGACAATTATGATGAATTCCTGAAGACGGTAGAGACATATTATGCAGAGAAGGCAGTTTTAAAAACCGCACAAAATGCACAGACATATGTGACTACATATACAAATCAGACCGGAGACGGAAAGCTGACTGCATCCAAGGGTGTAAACTACGGACCAAGCGGAAAAGAAACGTATTACAACTTGAATATGAATGGTGTCGTAGCAACGATGCAGGGAATGGGAATTCCAGGGCAGTATTGGGTTCGCGAGGATGGCGTAAAAATGTACGGTGATTATGTTATGGTTGCCGCAGATCTGAACACACATCCAAGAGGATCGCTTGTAGAGAGCAGCCTTGGTACAGCGATAGTAGTAGATACAGGCGGATTTGCAGCGTCAAATCCAAATCAGTTAGATATTGCAACTGCATGGTAAAAGAAAAGGGAATGTTTTCATGAATTACATGGAAACATTCCCTTTTTTCTTTTAAATCAAATTGGCAAATTCGGATTCAGCGTTATGACTGGTTATTATCCTGATTATCGTATTTAGCCTTTAAATCATCCATCGGTGTGGAACCAAAGGTTTCAAGCGGTGTCTTTAATGTACGCTCTAAGTCCTCCTGCTCCTTGTTCTTCTGTGCGGTACGCTTCTTCCACCATGAGAAGAGGATACATACGACGATGACAACCGCTGCTGCGATGATCAGTACCTTGAATACGCCGGCAGAATGATTCGTTGCCTTGGCGATGGTACGAGTCTTTACGAACATTACATAGAACTGGATACCGGTTGCATCGTAGAATTCCTGTGCGCCGGTTACGACGTTGTTCTTTGTATCAATCCAGTTTAAATCATCCCGATAGCAGTGAGAGTCAAATGCCTTGTCGGATTTGATTTTTGAGATGCCATCCTGCTTCATGATTTCCAATGTGTCTTCCAGCATGCCCTTTAACTGGATACCGAGATCATCATTGTAGTTATTCTGATATGCGGAGATCATACTGTTAATGTATGTATCCATAAGTGCATTGGCTTTGACACCATATTTGAACTGACCATTGTCGTTTTCATCTACGACCAGGAGCAGTCCGTCCTCGCGACCGCTGAATATTGTATTATACTGATCTTCTGCGTATTCGGAAATACGGTTATCGCTGAGTGTGTCGCCTGTATATCCACCTTTAAACTGCATATAGAAAGAGAATACGATCAGGACGAGCATGAGCATGATTATAGTAACAAATGCACCGCCGCTACTGCCGTTTGAATATACGTAAGTTGTTCTGCCTCCATAATATCTTCTTCTCGGTGGTGGAGGTGGTGGCATGCCCGGACCTCCATGATAGTAATGTGGCCCCGGACCGTAATCGTCGTATGGTCTAGGTCCCGGACCGGGACCGTGAGGCCTTGGACCACCGCCAAAACCGCCTCCGCGTGAACCACTGCTGCGAAAGCTACCGCCACCGCCGCTGAAACTTGCACCATGATGACTGCCGCCACCGTGACCGCCGCTGCTAAAGCCGCCGCCACCGCCGCCGGATCTACCCATAATAAACCCTCCTCATTATGTATAAATTTGTACAGTACATTTTACTCTATGCCTGTGATAGTAACATTTTACAATGAAATGACAGATTCGTAAATATAGAAAAACAAATTGTGGCAATTCTAACCATGAGAAAAGGAAACGTTTGCATATATGGGGCAAATATGATAGATTATAGTACGATACTTTAATTTTGCCTGATATAAAGGAGCGTAGGAACCATGAGAGTTGGCATGGGATATGATGTGCATAAATTAGTCGAGGGACGCCGCCTGATTTTGGGAGGCGTGGAGATCCCGTATGAGAAAGGTCTGCTTGGACATTCGGATGCGGATGTGCTGGTGCATGCGATTATGGATGCGCTGCTTGGGGCTGCAGCTTTGGGAGATATCGGAAAACATTTCCCAGATACCGATCCGGCTTACGAAGGCGCGGACAGTATGCGGCTTCTGGAGGAAGTGCGGAAGCTTCTGGATGCAAATAATTATGTGATTGGAAATGTAGATGCAACCGTGATTGCGCAGCGACCAAAGCTTGCGCCGTATATTGATGCAATGCGGGAGAACATTGCGGCACGGCTGCAGATTGATAAAAATCAGGTTAATGTCAAGGCGACAACAGAGGAAGGCCTTGGATTTACCGGGCAGGGACAGGGAATCAGTTCCCAGGCGATCTGCCTGCTTGAGACAATCGATAATTTTGATTATCGAAGCTCGCGTGTGGTAGATGATACTGTAGAAAATGCTGCCAATCCATGCATGGGATGCATGGGTTGTGCAAAAAGATAAAAATAATAGATAGATATAGGAGGATATTTTAGTTTCATGAGTGACGGAGACAGTTGCAGGCTCAAATATTTTGAAGGTGAACCGGAGGTGCTTGCTGAGGTTCGACAGATGTGGGATGAAATATTTGATGATCCGGAGGAATTTGCGGATTATTATTTTACAGAGATTTGTAAGCAAAATAAGATTTTACTTGCTTATAAGGGGGATGTGCTGGCAGGCATGATCCATCTGAATCCTTATGAGATGCAAGTAGAAGGGAAAAAGGAACTGTGCTATTACATAGTCGGAGTGGCTGTGAAACCGGAATATCGGGAGCAGGGCATCATGCACAAAATGATGCAGCGCGTGCTTGCAGATATGAAAAAGGACGGCAGAGCGTTTACGTTTTTGATGCCGGAACGGGAAGAATACTATGAGAGCCTTGGCTTTGAGAAGGTATTTCATACGTTGGAACTGGATATTGATATTGCAGAGCTGGAGGACGAGGATGTCGTACCGGATGATCTTTCTGGTGAGGAAGGATATTATACGAAGAATCTGAAAGATCTGCATGAGGAACGCGCAGATATACTGGAGCATCTGTCTGGAGAAGTAAATGATGCACTGGCAAAGAAATATCAGATTTACGCGCATCGTACGCCGCAATATCTGGAGCAGATGTGCATGGAACATCGCTGCCAGAATGGAGATGTGGTAGCTGTGTATGAGGATGGTATGCACATGGATGACGGGCAGGTGGAAGAACGTCTGGCAGGTATGTTTTCTTATGATATCTATGATGATACGATGTATGTGGAGCGTTTTGAAAGCTTTGATGATCATGTGCGATATGTGCTGGATGCAGCGGTAAGGCTGGCAGAACATGCATTTTGCAGAAGACTGGTCGTGACGATGTCGGAGCGGCATTTCTGCGATGATATTGCAAATATGCTTGGCGTGTCTGTACGGATGAACGACGGATATGGGTTTATGGCGCTTTCACTGCAGGGGGATGATTCATTGATGTCAATACTGCATGAAGCAAGTTTTTTCGATGAAATTGTATAAAAACAGATAGATTTTTTAAGAAAAACTTTGATTATGAAAGTATATGTGATATAATTTATCAGATAATGACGCACGAGAAACGATGCGTAAATATAAAGTAAATTTTTAAGAGATAGGGGTAGACCATGTATAAGATTGTAAAAAAAGAAGTCTTAAATTCGGTTGTTGTCATGATGGAGATTGAAGCTCCTTATGTAGCTGCACGCTGTGAGGCAGGACAGTTTGTCATCGTCAGAGTGGATGAAGATGGCGAGCGTATTCCTCTTACAATTGCGGATTTTGACCGCGAACGCAATACAGTTGAGATTATTTTCCAGGTAGTTGGATATTCAACAACTCTGATGGCAAAGCTGAATGAGGGCGATTACCTTCAGGATTTTGTAGGTCCACTTGGACAGCCGGCACCACTCAACAAAGAGTGGAAACGTGTGATCGGTGTTGCAGGTGGTGTTGGAGCAGCTCCACTTTACCCACAGGCAAAGAAGCTTGCCGAGCAGGGTACAAAAGTGGATGTGATCATTGGTGGACGTACCGCAGAACTTGTACTTCTCAAGGAGAAGTTCGAGAAGTTCTGTGACAATGTATATATCATGACAGATGATGGTTCTCTTGGTGAGCAGGGCGTTGTTACAAAGAAGCTGCAGGAGCTGTTAGATGCCGGTGTGAAATATGACCATGCAATCGCAATCGGACCACTCATCATGATGAAGTTTGTAGTAGCACTTACAAAGAAGCCGGAATATAACCTTCCGACCGCAGTTTCTTTGAATCCGATCATGATCGACGGTACAGGTATGTGTGGTGGATGTCGTGTCACAGTTGGTGGCGAGACGAAGTTTGCCTGTGTAGATGGACCGGACTTCGATGGATTTGAAGTTGATTTCGATCAGTGTATGAAGCGTCAGACATTCTTCAAGGAAGAAGAACACGAGTGTATGATGAAGCTTCAGGCAGATCAGATGCAGAATTAGGAGGGAACGAAAGATGCCAAATATGAGTCCAACAAAGGTTCCTATGCCACAGCAGGATCCGAATGTACGAAATAAGAATTTTGAAGAGGTTGCAACCGGTTATACAGCCGAGATGGCAATGGAGGAAGCAACCAGATGTATTAACTGTAAGAACAGACCTTGTATGACCGGATGCCCGGTTAATGTACCGATTCCTGGATTTATCGAGCAGGTAGCTGCCGGTAACTTCGAGAAAGCATACGAGATCATTACAAGTGAGAATGCACTTCCGGCAATCTGTGGACGTGTCTGCCCACAGGAGAATCAGTGCGAGGGTAAGTGTATCCGTGGTATCAAGGGTGAGTCTGTATCCATCGGACGTCTGGAGCGTTTCGTGGCAGATTACCACATGGCACACGGTGCAAAGGCAGAACTGAACATCGAGAAGAATGGCAAGCGTGTAGCAGTTGTCGGTTCCGGTCCTGCAGGTATTACATGTGCAGGTGAACTTGCAAAGAAGGGTTACGATGTAACGATTTTTGAAGCATTACATAAGGCTGGTGGCGTGTTGAGCTATGGTATTCCTGAGTTCCGTCTTCCTAAGTCTCTGGTTGCAAAGGAACTGGAGAATATTACAGATCTTGGTGTAGATCTTGAGACAAATGTTGTAATCGGACGTTCTCTGACCGTGGATGATCTGTTTGCACGCGGATTTGACGCAGTATTTCTTGGAACGGGTGCCGGACTTCCAAACTTCCTTCGCATTCCGGGCGAGAACCTGCTTGGCGTATATTCCGCAAATGAGTTCCTGACACGTGTCAATCTGATGAAGGGTTATAAGAAGGGCGAAGTTCCAACACCTGTCAAGGTCGGCAAGCGTGTTGCCGTTGTCGGTGCCGGTAACGTAGCGATGGATGCAGCAAGAACGGCTAAGAGACTTGGTGCAGAGGAAGTATATATTGTATATCGTCGTGGTGCAGAGGAAGTACCTGCCCGTAAGGAAGAAGTTGAGCATGCAAAGGAAGAGGGCGTGATTTTTAAGCTCCTGAACAACCCGGTTGAGATCCACGGAGAAGATGGCTGGGTAACTGGCATCGAGGTAGTTGCACAGGAACTTGGTGAGCCAGATGCTTCCGGACGTAGACGTCCGCAGCCGATCGAGGGATCGAATACGGTAATTCCGGTTGAGACAGTTGTCATCGCAATCGGTCAGTCACCGAATCCGTTGATCCGCCAGACAACCGAAGGACTGGAAACACAGAAGTGGGGCGGTATCATCGTCAACGAAGAAACTGGTGAGAGTACGCGCGAGCATGTGTATGCCGGTGGTGATGTTGTTACAGGTGCAGCAACCGTTATCCTTGCAATGGGTGCCGGTAAGAAGGCGGCAAAGGCAATTGATGAGTCATTAAAGGAAATGTAAGTATGGTAAATAACTTGGAAGGTTATGCGGAATACGCAGTACAAAAGAAATTAAAAGCAAAGGACCGGATGCCTGTTGTGGCATCCGCTGCTTTGATGGTTGTAGGACTTGCGATCTGGACGTTTATAGCAGGCTGGGTAGGTCCGTCGATTCTGATTATAGGTATTGCTCTTACGATTATTACAGCGACGCGGCAGGAATTGGAGTATGAGTATATATTTGTGAACGGGGATTGCGAGATCTCGAAGATCGTAAAACGCTCATCACGGAAAAAGGTTTATGAGTTTGAGGCAGGTAAGATTCAGAAGGTGCTGCCATATACTTCAATCCTGTTTGACAATGAACGTCAGGCACATCCGGATATGATCATCCGGGATTACACTTCCTGCTTTCCGGACAGGAAAGAGAAGTGGTACGCATTCATCAACAACAGCAAAAACCGCACGGAAGCGGTAATTGTGGAACTGAATGATAAATGCATAGAGCATGTGAAGCTGTTCTATAAGAATAAATATAGTGAATAACCAAAAATCCGGAACCTCGATTTGCATCGAAGCTCCGGATTTCTTTTTGTGTATATTATATATACGTATACGAAATATGTACAATTATGGCTCAAGTGGGGTCATCTTAAGACCTTTGTACATCTTGGAATAAATACTTTTTTCATCCTGATAGAGCACATAGCCACGCGCACCATCTTTTACGATGTAGGCATATTTGTTCTTCTGAACATTCATATACAGAACTTCCTCTACGTTCAGTTCTTTTGCTTTTGCCTTCGCCGTATATACGTTAAGTGGCTCTAATTTGAATTTTTTAACTGCCTGATCCACTGTCATAGTTTCTTACCTCCCATATAGCGATTCTATCGTTTTTACTCTTGCCCTTCAAGCTGTAAAAATATATAATCATAACTAATCATATTATAGTTCTTTCATTGACTTTAGTATATTGTATATTATTGCTAAAGTCAACTGTGAATATTGCACAAAAATCGTCATTTTTGTAGGTCGATTGGACGACTTTTTTCGTCGAAGTGACAAGGAAGGGATAAAAATGGACAAGGAAATAAACGAAAATGTAAAAAAAACAAAAAAAATGTTATTGCATGTATGCTGTGCACCGTGCAGTTCCCATGTGCTGAGTGTATTATATGAAGAATTTGATATCACGGCTTTTTTTTACAATCCAAACATCACGGAAAAGGAAGAATACGAGAAGCGGATCGAAGAATTGAAACGGTTTACACAGGAGGCTGAGTTTGCGAGAAATGTAGTTGTGTGTGACGGTGCGTATGAGCCGGAGAAGTTTTATGCGATCGCGAAAGGCTTGGAGAAAGAACCGGAGCGTGGACGCCGCTGCTATAAGTGTTATGAACTGCGGTTAGAGGAGACCGCCCGGTATGCGAAGGAGCACGGTTTCGATATTTTTACGACGACACTTTCGATTAGTCCGCACAAAAACGCGGCATGGTTAAACGAGATCGGTGAGCGGATGGCAGAAAAATATGGCGTTGCATATCTGTACAGTGATTTCAAGAAAAAAAATGGATATGCTCATTCCATCGAGCTGTCACGGGAGTATCACCTGTACCGGCAGGACTATTGTGGATGTATTTACAGCCGCTTGGAAAGGGAAGAACAAAAGAAGAATAAAAGAATCTGACAAAAGGGGTTGTGCTATGGCGAAAATTGATGTATAATTTTTGCAATTTGAGAAAAAAAGAGCTTCGGATAACTATGCAATTTTTCCGTTTCACTCTTTTTTTTTGAGCAAATTTCTTGTTTTGCAAGTAAATCTAAGAAGAAAGGACAAAGACTATGAAAGCATTTCTGATACTGGAAGATGGCCATGTATTCGAGGGGAAAAGCGTCGGTTCGACCAAGGAAATTATCAGTGAGATCGTATTTAACACATCGATGACTGGTTATCTGGAAGTACTGACGGATCCTTCTTATGCAGGACAGTCTGTGTGTATGACGTATCCGTTGATTGGTAACTATGGTATTTGTAAGGAAGATATGGAGGCGGAGCGCCCATGGCAGTCTGGCTTTATTGTCAGAGAACTGGCGAAGCGGCCAAGCAACTTCCGAAGCGAGGAAAGTGTCGAGTCATTTCTTATAGAAAATGATATTACCGGAATTGAGGCAATTGATACACGTGCATTAACGAAGATTCTGCGGGACAAAGGTACGATGAAGGGCATGATCACAACGGATGAGAATTTTGATAAGGACGATTGTATCAAAAGGATCAAGGCATGGAGCATGGGACATGTTGTGCTGGATGTCACATGCAAGGAGAAGATGAGCTTCCCAGGCGATGGTTATAAGGTTGCGGTCATCGACCTTGGTGTGAAGAAGAACATTGTGCGTTGTCTGTTGGAGCGTGGTTGTTCAGTGACTGTATATCCGGCGGAGACTCCTGCAGAGGAGATCATCGCAGATGCACCGGACGGCATTATGCTGACGAATGGTCCTGGCGATCCGAAGGACAATGTGAAGACAATCGAGGAAATCAAGAAGCTTTTTGCTACGAAGATTCCAATTTTCGCAATCTGTCTTGGACATCAGCTTCTGGCGCTTGCAAACGGTGCAGATACACAGAAGATGAAATATGGACATCGTGGAGCAAATCATCCGGTAAAGGATTTAAAGACCGGGAAGGTATATATTTCAACACAGAATCATGGCTATGTGGTAAAGGAAGAGACGTTGGATCGTGATATTGCAGAGCCAAGCTTTATCAATGTAAATGATAAGACAATTGAGGGTGTTCATTACCTTGGAAAGAATGTACAGACGGTACAGTTCCATCCGGAAGCCTGTGCAGGCCCGCTTGATACCGGATTTTTGTTTGATGAGTTTATGAATATGATGGAGGTGTCTAAATAATGCCAAAGAATCCACACGTAAAAAAGGTTGTAGTTATTGGATCCGGTCCGATTGTCATCGGACAGGCGGCAGAGTTTGATTATGCCGGTACACAGGCATGCCGTTCCCTGAGGGAAGAGGGCATCTGTGTAGTATTGATCAACTCGAATCCTGCCACCATCATGACAGATAAGGATATTGCAGATAAGGTATATATTGAGCCTTTGACACCGGAGGTTGTGAAGGCAGTTATCAAGAAGGAAAAGCCGGATAGCGTGCTTCCGACACTGGGTGGTCAGGCAGCGTTAAATATCGCGATGGAACTGGAAGAGTCCGGTTTCCTGAAGGAACATAATGTAAGGCTGCTTGGTACATCTTCTAAAACGATCAAGAAAGCAGAAGATCGTCTGGAATTCAAGAAGACTATGGAGAAGATCCATGAGCCATGTGCACCATCCGAAGTCGTAACGAACATCAAGGATGGTCTGGCGTTCGTTGAGAAGATCGGGTACCCGATCGTGCTGCGTCCGGCGTATACGCTTGGCGGAAGCGGCGGCGGTATCGCGCACAACGAAGAAGAATTCGTAGAGATACTGATGAACGGACTGCGTCTGTCACGTGTCGGTCAGGTATTGGTTGAGCGTTGTATCGCGGGCTGGAAAGAGATTGAGTACGAGGTTATGCGTGATGCGAACGGTACCTGTATTACCGTATGTAATATGGAGAATCTGGATCCGGTTGGTGTCCATACCGGAGATTCTATCGTTGTTGCACCATCACAGACACTGGCAGATAAGGAATACCAGATGCTTCGTAGTGCTGCTTTAAATATCATTACAGAGCTTGGTATCCAGGGGGGATGTAACGTACAGTTTGCATTGCATCCGACGACATTTGAATATTGTGTAATCGAGGTAAACCCGCGGGTAAGCCGTTCTTCGGCACTTGCTTCGAAGGCAACCGGTTATCCGATTGCGAAGGTGGCTGCCAAGATTGCACTTGGATATAATCTGGATGAGATTAAAAATGCTATCACAGGTAAGACATATGCAAGCTTTGAGCCGGCACTTGATTATGTTGTAGTTAAGATGCCGAGACTTCCTTTCGATAAGTTCATCAAGGCAAGCCGCAAGCTGACGACGCAGATGAAGGCAACCGGTGAGGTTATGAGTATCTGTACGAACTTCGAGGGTGCACTTATGAAGGCACTTCGTTCCCTGGAACAGCATGTGGACAGCCTGATCTACGAGAATTACAATGATCTTCCGACGGAAGAAATCCATGAGATGCTGCACCGCATTGATGATCGTCGAATCTTCGTCATCGCAGAAGCACTGCGCCGTGGAATCTCCGCAGAGGAAATCCATGATATTACGAAGGTAGATATCTGGTTTATCGATAAGATCAACAATATTGTACAGGAAGAAAAATTGTTGCGTGAGACACCTGAGATCACTAAGGAAATGATGCAGGAAGCAAAGCGCATGGAGTTTCCAGACAAGGTAATCGCACAGATTACAGGCAAGAAGGAAAAGGAAATCAAGGAGCTTCGTTATGGTTATGGTATTCATGCATCCTACAAGATCGTAGATACCTGTGCGGCGGAGTTCGAGGCGGAGACACCATATTATTATTCCTGCTACGATGGCGAATCCGAAGTCGAAGTGGATGAGAATAAGAAGAAGATCATGGTGCTTGGTTCCGGCCCGATCCGTATCGGACAAGGTATTGAGTTTGATTACTGCTCGGTACACAGTACGTGGACCTTGAAGAACAAGGGCTATGAGACCATTATTGTAAATAATAATCCGGAGACAGTCAGTACAGACTTCGATATTGCAGATCGTCTGTATTTCGAGCCACTGACGGCAGAAGATGTAGAGTCTATCGTAAATATCGAGAAACCGGATGGCGCGGTTGTACAGTTCGGTGGTCAGACAGCCATCAAGTTGACGGAGGCGCTTTTGGAGATGGGCGTGCCAATCCTTGGTACAAGTGCTGAAAATGTCGATGCGGCCGAAGACCGAGAACTGTTCGATGAGATTCTGGAGAAATGCTGTATCCCAAGAGCTGCCGGTAAGACTGTATTTACAGCAAAGGAAGCGCTGGAAGCAGCCAATGAGCTTGGTTATCCGGTCCTTGTTCGTCCTTCCTATGTATTAGGCGGACAGGGTATGCAGATTGCAATCTCGGATAAGGATATCATTGAGTTTATGGAGATTATCAATCGCCATGAGCAGGAGCATCCGGTTTTGGTTGACAAATATCTGATGGGTAAGGAAATCGAGGTTGATGCCGTATGTGATGGCCACGATATCCTGATTCCTGGTATCATGGAGCATATCGAGCGTGCAGGTATCCATTCCGGAGATAGTATTTCCGTGTATCCGGCACAGACGATCACACCGAAGATCAAGCGTGTGCTCGAAGACTACACGAAGAAGCTTGCGAACAGCCTGCATGTTATCGGACTGATTAATATTCAGTTTATTGTATATCAGGATGAGGTATATGTCATCGAGGTTAACCCGCGATCAAGCCGTACCGTACCATACATCAGTAAGGTAACCGGTATTCCAATCGTTGATCTTGCAACGAGAGTTATCACAGGCGAGAAGATCAAGGATATGGGCTATACACCGGGATTACAGCCGGAATCTGAATACTTCGCAATCAAGATGCCGGTATTCTCCTTTGAGAAGATCCGGGGTGCTGAGATCAGCCTTGGTCCGGAGATGAAATCAACCGGTGAGTGCCTTGGTATCTCGAAAAATTACAACGAAGCGTTGTTCAAGGCATTCCTTGGAAACGGCGTGAATCTGCCGAAGTACAAGAAGATGATACTTACAGTAAAGGATTCCGATAAGCTGGATGCAGTAGAAATCGGACAGCGGTTTACCGCGCTTGGTTATGAGATCTATTCGACAAGAAGTACCTGCCGTGTCCTGAATGAGAATGGCGTACCTGCAAAACCGATTAACAAGGTGGAAGAGCCTTCTCCGAACCTGTTAGACCTGATTCTGTCACATGAGATCGATCTTGTTATCGACACACCGTCACAGGGTGTGGAACACAGCAAGGACGGCTTCGTAATCCGCCGAAATGCAATCGAGACAGGTGTGACGGTTCTCACAAGCTTAGATACCGCACATGCGCTTCTTACAAGCTTAGAGTCATCTGACAGACACAATCTTTCTCTTGTGGATATAAGCGAAATATAGTAAAATAAAGGTAACCATGCAGATAACCTGTCTGGTTACCTTTATTTTTTTGAGGTGATGGAATGAATATTGGTTCGATGAGTAACAACTATATAATTCCATATAGCGGTGTCAGCCGCGTGACACCGGTCAATGCGGACAATACGGTCGACACTTCCACGAAGGTGAAGCCGGTCGAATGTCAGACGTGTAAGAATCGGAAATATGTCGATGGTTCGAACGAACCGGATGTGTCATTTAAGACACCGGGCAAGATTGCGGCAGGAGAATCGTACGCGAAAGTAAGTGCACATGAACGGGAGCACGTGGCGAATGCGATTCAGAAAAGCAGCAAGCCGGGTGCAAAGCTGATATCGGCGAATGTAACATTGAAGATGGGGGTCTGTCCGGAATGCGGCAGAACGTATGTTGCAGGTGGAGAGACGACGACACAGATCCAGTATTCAGAGAGTAATCCATACGAGAAGAACCGGAAACAGGCGGAAGCCGGATTTCTGATCGGGAACAACTTTGATGCTATTTCTTAGACCAGCATTTGACGTTGCGCTTTCGATTGCGCTTCGTGTCTGATTTGTATCGGATTTCACATAACGAATTTAAATATTGCAGATAATGCTTCTGGGAATCCATGGATTCTTCCGGGAAAAGTGGAAGCAGGAGCTTCACGGGATTTTGCTTATAGAAGATGCAAAGCTTAATAAAAAATTCCATCGTTGGCTTTCGGTAGTCCGCTTCCAGATGACAATACGATGAACGTGAGATGCCGGTCGATGCGGCTATTTCTTTCTGGGTGTAACCGGAGTGGAGTCGGAGACGAATGAGCATAGCTCCAAAGGTGGTTGTGTCTGACATGATAGATCCTCGCTTTCTGGATAAAATTGAAAATTGGAATGAAATAATTTGGAAGCAGCCGCTTCCAGAAAAATAGAAAAGAAATCATATTCGAGAAGCAGTGTAAGTTCAGCCAGAACATCGACTGGCGGCGCACATCTTCCCGTTTCATAGTTACTGTAGGCTTGTCTTGTAATATTGAGTCGTTTGGAAATGTCGGTTTGATTGAGATGTTTTTGACGACGCGAAATTTTTAGACGAGGCCCGAATTCTTTTGGAATCATAGAATGTACCTCCATGGGCATTATGTTAACAGAAAAAGAAAAAAATACAAGCAGAAAAAATAAGATTGGCACATATTCACAAGTGAGACTGTGAATACTGCACAAAATAGGAGAAGGAGACAAAACATGAGTAAAGCAGATGATTTGTTCATTGCGATGTGTAAGGATATTATTGAGAACGGTTACGATACGAAGGGCGAAAAGGTGCGTCCGAAATGGGAGGATGGGACTTCGGCATATACGATCAAACGGTTTGGTGTTGTAAACCGATATAATCTGGCGGAGGAATTTCCGGCGATCACACTTCGAAAAACTTATATCAAATCCGCAATTGATGAATTGCTCTGGATCTGGCAGAAAAAATCAAATAACGTCCATGACCTGCACAGCCATATCTGGGACGCGTGGGCAGACGAAGATGGTTCGATCGGCAAGGCGTATGGTTACCAGCTCGGTGTGAAGCACAAATACAAAGAGGGTATGATGGATCAGGTCGATCGTGTGATCTATGATCTGAAGAATAATCCATACAGCCGCCGTATTATGACGAACATTTATGTGCATCAGGATCTGTCTGAGATGAACCTGTATCCGTGTGCGTACAGCGTGACGTTCAATGTCACAGGCAACAAATTAAATGCAATCTTAAATCAGCGTTCGCAGGATGTGCTTGCAGCGAATAACTGGAATGTCGTACAGTATGCGGCACTTGTGTATATGATGGCACAGGTAACTGGATTTGAACCGGGAGAGCTGGTACATGTGATCGCGGATGCACACATCTATGACAGACACATTCCGATCGTGGAAGAGCTGATCAGCCGGCCGACGTATCCGGCGCCGAAAGTAACACTCAATCCAGATGTCAAAGATTTTTATGATTTTACGGTTGATGATTTTACAATCGAAGATTATCAGACCGGACCACAGATCAAGAACATACCAATAGCGGTTTAGAGCGAAATATTTGGAGGGTAATATGGACTTAATAGTAGCAGTAGATAACAACTGGGCGATTGGAAACAAGGGCGATCTGCTCGTATCAATACCAGAGGATCACAAATTCTTCCGACAGACGACAATGGGAAATGTCGTTGTACTTGGAAGGAAGACACTGGCAGGATTCCCGAATGGCCTGCCGCTTGCGGGAAGAGATAATATCATTTTATCGACTGATCCGAATTATACCGTGCGAGGGGGTACGGTTGTTCACTCGAAAGAAGAACTGTTCGAGGAACTGAAAAAATATGAGGATAAGGAAATTTTTGTAATCGGTGGCGGACAGATCTACGAGATGCTGCTTCCGTATTGCAAATATGCGCATGTGACGAAGATCAACTATGATTATGCAGCGGATACACATTTCCCGAATCTGGATGAACTGGAGAACTGGGAAATGATCGCGGACAGCGATGAGCATACCTATTTTGATTTGGAGTTTTATTTCCACAAATATGAGAATAAAAATCCATTAGCATTTTAGAAATTTGGTGATTTTTGCATAAAATGCACAAAATAATTGATGAAAATGTTATAAATCATACAAAAAGTCTTTCAAATATGACGGAAGTATGGTATCATTTAAGGTAAATTTGAGCGATTATTTTTATTTTGGGAGGGTAATAAAAATGACAGAAGTAATGTTGACGTCCGGACAGGGCTTTGAGGGTTACGAAATCGTAGAGTATTTGGGATTTGTAAATGTACAGTCGGTACTTAGCTCGAACTTTTTCAAGGGGTTTGCAGCCGGCGTGAGTGAGATGTCAGATTCCGAGAGTGAGAAGCTGACAGGCAAGCTGGAGCAGGTAAATGAGACAGCACTGAAGCGTTTGCAGACAATCGCAGCAAGAAAGAAAGCGGATGCGGTAATTGGCGTGGAACTGAATTATACACAGTTTGCAAGCTATTCCGTAGGAACGATCGCTTCTGGTACAGCTGTTCGCCTGAAGAAGAAGCCAGAGGAGAATCCAGTTACAGAAAAATCTCTATATGTCAGCAACTACTATAATCGTCTGGTGCCAAGACCGGTACGTGTATGGTTACGTGGTTCTAAGAATGGGGTAACAATTTCTACAGATTTCTTTAATTATAACAAAGATGATATTCGTGCAATCCGTGCAGACGTCGAGCTGGCAAACCTGTATGAAGAACGATTGCTGTTAAAGGATCTGGATTTTGTATTTGAGAAAGGAAATGTTTCTCTGATCGAATCCAAGGATATGGAGTGTAAGCTTCCTGCAAAGGATATTCTGCTTTTGAAGGATGCAAAGGTACGCATCTCCAAATATGTGACAAGCCGTGGTGTATTCGCGTGCAACGACCAGCCAATCGATGTCAGCATGCCGTTACATAGATTATCTGCACTTAAAGAGAAACGTGGTATTGATGCAGTCGAGAAGTATCGTACCGATGGCATGATCTGGACATGTAACTGTGGTTATGTAAACGAGGCTGGTGCAGATGAATGTCTGATCTGTGGACGTAAGCAGGAAGACATGAAGAGTACATCGAAGTTCAATCCAGATGAGATGCTTGCAAAGATGCAGACGAAGGAATATGTCATTGAACTGAAGGATGTATTGATGGAATACATCAAGGATATTGATAGCGAGTACAGAATGGAACTTTTGGAGATTATGGAGTCAGGATTGCAGTATGAAAAGACAAGAGGCAACATGAAAGACACCGTAATCGAGAAGGTAGAAAAGGTCTTTGAAGGACACTAAGTAAAATGAAACTGGCAGAGGTGACAGGGCATGGGCGCAGGACTCAGCATGGCGAGTGTAAATAAAATTAAAGAGTTGGCGAATTCCAGAGAATATAGTCTGGCACTTGAGTTAGTGGAACATCAGGATTTGACAAAATCCCTGAACCCACAGTTCCTGAGACTGTGTGGAGAGATTTACATAAAAAATGATAGATATAAGGATGCCAGACGATGTCTGATCATGGCGCATCGTCTGGGACCGGAATCGAAGCGGGTTTTGTATACGTTTGTGGAGCTGTATTTGCGGATGGGATATTTCCAGCTGGCAAAGACGTATTACGATATGTATATGTTTGATGCCAATGCATATGACAGCCGGGACATGGAATATGTCTGGAATAAGCATGAACATGCGGACGATTACAAGACGCTGGAACCATTGATTGCCGGGTATGCACACAATCTGGACTATGACTGGAGCTTTGAGTTATATCTGCTTTACAAGAAAGAGGAAAAACAGAACGAGGCGGCGACGCTGGCTGAGTTATATCATGCATCGTTCAAGAATTCCGATAACAGCCAGATTATATTGGATATCGAAGCTGGAAAAGTAAAGGTAGATACATATTTCGATATATATGCGGACACTGAAGCTGTAGATGATGATCCAGATATGGAGGCACTTCGTGCAGAAGAACAGGAGCTGCTTGCAGCCGATGATCTGCGGATGCATCCGAAAGAGGCAGAGATTACGATCATGTATGAGGATTCATATACACCTGCCGGTTCGGAGAAGAAAGTGCAGAAGATGCTCAAAAAGCAGGAACGCGAGGAGCAACGGAAAGAAAAGAAACTGCTGAAAAAACAAAAGCAGCAGGAAAAGGCAGAAGCTGCGGCAGCGGCGGAAGCTGAAAAGACTGAGGCAGAAGTGAAACCTGCTACCGAAGAAAAAACGGAAACCGAAACGAAAGTGCCTGAGACAGTTGCGGATGAGACAGAACAGAAGACGTCTGAGAAAACAACTGTGACAGAACAAGAAACAGCAGAGAAAGCATCTGTGACAGAAACATCAGAACAAAAAACGGCAGAGGAAGCGTCTGAGACAGAAGCGGAAGAACCGGAAAAAGAAAAAAAGAAGGGATTTTTCCAGAGACGGAAGAGAAAGAAACACGAGGAAGAATCTGAGACAACGGATGCTGATATAGAAGAAACAAAAGAAGTAACATCGGAATCGGAAGATGTAAAACCATCGGAAGAGCCGAAAGAATCAAATAGTGACATTTCATCAGAGATTGCAGAGACAACAGGGCAGGCGGAAGATATGAGACATGGAAAAGGGACAATTGCAAAAGATGTAGTCGTAGTAGATGAAGATGATGGTTTTGAAGCAGAAGCGGATACGATTGAGGAGCTTGCATCCAAGGAACATGTGACGCAGGAGACCGAGACGAAGGAAGCAGAAGTGACAACAGCCAAGAAAACGACGTTTGAATTCCAGACAGTGGAACTGGCGCCGGAAGATTTTGAGGAAGAATATGAGGTTGACGATTTCTCTGAAACTGTGGATGATGAATTCGGAGAGATGAAGATGCCGGAACCGAAACCTGAGATTGAAGAAACTGTGGAGGAAGAACCGGAGACAGAACTGGAGATTGAAGAGACTGTCGAAGAAGAACCGGAGGTTGAGGTAGAAATTGAGGAGCCAGAGGTTGTAGAACCGGAGCCAGAGGTGGAATCCGAGTCAGAACCGGAGATCGAGGAGGCAGTAGTAGAAGAAGCTGTTGAAGAAGAACCAGAGACAGAGGAAGAAATCGAGGAGCTGGAGGAAGAACCGAAAGAGGAATTCCACGTAGCTCCGTTTACAACGAAACCGGAAAAGAAGAAGTTGGACTTCCCAGTATTCAAGTCATCGTTATTCCCGGATTATCACAAAGAAGTGAAAGTTGTTGAAAATAATTTCAACGAGATCATGGAAGAAGCGCAGGATAAGATGACGGAGAACATGCAGAAGGAAGAGCAGATGCAGAGAGAGGCGGAAGCATTGCTTGCATCCCTTGGTATCAGCATGGATGCGATTCCAACAACACCGCAGGCTGAGAAGAAAGAGGAACAGCCGGTACAAAAAGGACCTTCACGAGATGAGTTAAAAGCATCTTTGAAGATAGATTCTGTTAAGAAGAATTTGCTAAAACGTGTAAAAGAATACAGATAATTCTTGACGAGAAGATATGACCGAGAGAAGGTATGACTGAAAGGAGGCAATGGGAGTGGCTATTGATCAAAGAGAAGCATTGATTGCTGCAGTAAGAGCACAGGTAGAAAAAGAGAAGGCTGCCAAGGCTGCAAAACTGAAAAAAGAGCAGGAAGCAATGCAATTGTCTGGAGCTGCAGATGCGGGAGAAGCTGCTGCAGACCACAATAAGCCAAAATACAAAACTCTGTCAGCAGAAGAACTTGCGAAAATCGAAGAGAAGAAGCGTCGTAAGAAAGCTGCAGAACTTGGTATTAAATTGGAGGACGAGGAACCAGAAGAGGTACCTGCAAAGGCAGCAGAACCTGCGAAGGAAGAGCCAAAGAAGGCAAGTGATGAAGGACTTGGCATGAGTGTTGGCATTCAGGCAGATAAGTCTGGAAAATCCTTAGATAAGCCGGCTGGCGGCGGACTTGGAGCACCAGTAGGTGGCGGACTGTCAGGTGGCAAGACAGAGAGCAAAGGACTTGGAGGACTGGGCGGTAGCCTTGGAGCTACAGAGCCATCTGGAGGGCTTGGCCTCAATATTGACATGGGTAACAAGCAGGAAGAGAAAGCACCTGAGAAGAAAAAGGACCAGGATGATGAAAAAGCAAGATTGCGTCCTACAAAATTATCCGGTGGCAGTGGCGATGTAAAGGTAATCAATGGGGATGATGCAGAAGAGGAAGCATCCTTTACAAAACAGGGAAATACAACGATTATTTCCGATGGTGTAGAGTGGAAAGCACAGGAGAACAAAGCATCCAAGGATGATGCAGATGATATCATCAGCATTGTGCCAAACCGGAGTACTCCAACCAATGATGTGAAGAGTATGTACGATCTTGGCGATGAGGATGAGGATGCTCTGGGTGCAGAGATATCAAAGCTTGCGCAGTATGGCGATGCTGAGAATAAGGCAGAGGAAGAAAAGAAAAAGGCGCAGGAAGAAATGGCGAAGAAGGCAGCGGAGGCAGAGGCAGCCAAGAAGAAGGCGGCTATTGAGGAAGCTGAGCGGAAAGAAGAAGCCAGAAGAAAGAAACTGAAAGAGGCAGAAGAAAAGGCAGCTGCACAGGAGCGTAGAATCGCAGAAGCAGCAGCCAGACAGCGTGCAGCTGCAGCCGCTGAGAAACGTGCAGCCGAGGAGGCACGCCTCAAGGCAGAAGAGGAAGAAAAACGTAAGAAAGCGGAAGAGGCACGTCTGAAAGCAGCCGAGGAAGCCCGCAAGAAGGCTGAGGAAGAGGCAAGAGCCAAGGCAAAGCAGGAAGCTTTGAAGAAGGCGGAAGAGGCAAAGAAGAAAGCCGAAGAAGCAAAGCGTATCTTAGAACAGGCACAGAAGGCAGAAGAAGAAGCAACAAAGCGTGCAGAAGAGAATCGGAAGCGTGCTGAGGAAGAAGCCAAGAAGAAAGCCGAAGCAGAAGCAAAGAAGAAAGCTGAGGAAGAAGCAAAGAAGAAAGCCGAAGCAGAGGCAAAGAAGAAGGCAGAGGCGGAAGCAAAGAAGAAGGCAGAGGCGGAAGCAAAGAAGAAGGCAGAGGAAGAAGCCAAGAAGAAAGCCGAAGCAGAAGCCCGTAAGAAGGCTGAGGAAGAAGCAAAGAAAGCAGCCGAAGAAGCCCGTAAGAAAGCCGAAGAGGCTATGCGTATCTTAGAAGAAGCAAAGAAGGCGGAAGAGGCAGCACTAAAGGCAGCTGAGGAAGCTCGTAAGAAGGCAGAGGCAGATGCAAAGAAGGCAGCGGAAGAAGCCGCAAAGGCAAAGGCTGAGGAAGAGAAACGCAAGAAGGCTGAAGAAGAAGCAAAGAAGAAGGCAGAGGCGGAAGCAAAGAAGAAAGCCGAAGAGGAAGCAAAGAAGAAGGCAGCGGAAGAACTTGCTGCAAAGGCAGAAGAAGAGGCTCGCAAGAAGGCAGCCGAGGAAGCTGCAAAGGCAGAGGCGGAAGCAAAGGCGAAGGCTGAGGAAGCCCGCAAGATCTTAGAGGCTGCAAAGAAGGCCGAAGAGGAAGCGCTGAAGGCGGCAGAGCAGGCAGACAGCATTCAGATCGACCTGACACAGCCAGCGGAGGAAGGAAAACTTCCACTTGCTGCATCTTACCTTGAAAAGTATACAAAGATGGAGAAATCCGGAAAGAGTCTCGTGGATACATTCAATGCCATTACTGTTGATCAGGAGAATCGTAACGTATGTATGATGGGTGATCACGGATTTGGTCTGACCAGTGTCGGAGAAGATTTCGCAAGAAGCTTCTATGATATGGGAATCTGCAAGGCGAAGACGATCGCGAAGATCAAGGCACAGGCATTGAACAAGGTTAAACTTGCAGATGCAATGTCAAAGCTTGCCGGTGGATGTATGGTTGTTGAAAATGCAGGTCTGATCGCACCAGATAAGATGACAGAGCTGATGAAACTTACAGCCAAGGATGCAAACGATGTTGTTGTGATTCTGACAGGTGCAACTGAGTCTATCAACCGCTTGTTTGGAGCGACTGGAGATGCCAAGGATAAGTTTACACACCGGATCAATATGGAAGGCATTTCTACACAGGATATGCTTGCGATTGCAAAGGGATATTTCAAACAGCAGGGCTTTAAGACAGATGATTCTGTAGAAGGCACTGTAAAGAATCTCCTGATGGCAATGGAGTCTGGAAATATCGATCGTATGCTCAAGGCTTGCGATGAGGCAATGCTCAAATGTGACGATCGTGAGAAGGCAAAAGGTTCCAGCCGGAAATATTTACTAAGTGAAGATTTTAAATAATCGTTGAAAAAATCAGAGCCGATGCTTATAATTTAAGCATCGGCTTTTTACGTGATAAGCCAATAGACGGGATGATAAATAAGAAACCAGAAGATAAGAGGTATAAAACGTGGTAAATATAGATATCGGTATAGACCTTGGAACATCGAATACGGTCATATACATAAAAGACAAAGGAATCGTAGTCAACCAGCCATCGGTGGTTGCATATGAGGCTAAAAGTAAAAAGATCATTGCGGTTGGAAATAAAGCCAAAAAGATGCTCGGAAAGACACCGGAGGATATTGAGGTGACACGTCCGATCCGGAATGGTGTTATCTCCGATTATATTATGACGGAGCGTATGCTCAAGATCTATGTGAAGTCAGCGATTGCAAAACGAAAGATCTGGGGCAAACCAAACATCTGCGTCTGTGTGCCAAGTGGTGTCACGGACGTACAGCGGCGTGCAGCGTGTGATGCAGTATACCGTACCGGTGCAAAGAATGTGTATGTGCTTGAGGAACCATTTGCGGCAGCCATCGGTGCAGGTGTGGATATTGAGTCGGCAGTTGGTGCGATGGTTGTGGATATCGGTGCGGGAACGACGGATATTGCAATCGTAGCAAGAGGCGGTGTGCAGCATAGCAGTTCCATCAAGATTGGTGGCGATGATTTCGATGAGGCAATCATCCGTTATATGCGGAAACGTCATAATGTGCTGCTGGGCGAAAGCTCTGCCGAACAGTTGAAGAAGGACATTGGTTCTGTGTATCCGCGGGAACAGGATGCGATCGGGTATGCACGTGGAAAGGAACTGGTGCGCGGACTTCCAACGAAGATGGCAGTCAAATCCTCTGAGATGATCGAGGCGTGTCAGGAGGAGACAGATCAGATCTTGGATTCCGTTCGGGAGATGTTGGAGGCGGCACCACCGGAACTGGTTTCCGATATATCCGAGCATGGTATTATCCTTGCCGGAGGCGGAAGCAAGATATTTGGTATGGACAAGCTTATTATGGATAAGATTGGTGTCCCGGTTGTGAACATCAAGAATCCGGATCAGGTTGTTGCGACAGGTGCAGGAACAGCCCATTATTATATCAAGGACGGAAGAACCTTGGAAGAGTAAGAGACAGGATAGAAATACGTGGAAAATAAGAAGAAAACATTGCGTGAACATGGTGTGGAATATACATATGATGAGCGGTTCCTCCCACTCACGCAGAAGGAAATGCAATTAAAGGGCTGGGAACAGCCGGACTTTGTCTATGTGATCGGAGATGCCTATGTGGATCATCCATCTTTTGGACCGGCGATCATCAGCCGTGTGTTAGAGGCACATGGATATAAAGTGGCAATCATTTCACAGCCAGACTGGAAGGATGAAAATTCGATTGCGATTTATGGCAGGCCGAAGCTTGCCTTTTTGGTGTGCGCCGGAAATATGGATTCAATGGTGAACCATTATACTGTTTCCAAGAAAAGACGGCATACAGATGCCTACACCCCGGGTGGCGAGATGGGAAAACGACCTGATTATGCGACAATCGTTTACTGCAATCTGATCCGGAAGAAATACAAGGATGCGGCAATTGTGGCAGGCGGTATCGAAGCAAGTCTGCGCCGGCTGGCACATTATGATTACTGGTTCAATAAGTTGAAACATTCGATTCTCGTTGATGCACAGGCGGATATTGTGATCTATGGTATGGGTGAGCATGCCATTGTGGAGATCGCGGATGCGCTGCAAAGCGGCATCGACATCAAAGACTTAAGTTTTATTCATGGAACGGTCTACAAAGCAAGAAATCTGGAACATCTGTATGAAGACTATATTGAGCTTCCGTCGTATGACGCGTTGCAGGAAGACAAATTAAATTACGCGCGAAGCTTTAAAATCCAATATGATAACACAGATCATATCACCGCGAAGATTCTGGTAGAAAAATATAAGGATTATCAATATGTGATCCAGAATCCACCGGCGGAACCACTGATGGAGCAGGAGATGGACGAGGTGTATGCGCTTCCATATACGAAGACCTATCATCCGATTTATGAGGCACAGGGTGGAATCCCTGCGATATCGGAGATCAAATTCTCGCTGGTCAGCAACCGGGGGTGCTTTGGCGGGTGCAGCTTCTGTGCGCTTACATTTCATCAGGGGCGGACATTGCAGACACGCAGTCATGCATCCATTATAGAAGAGGCAAAGGAAATGACGAAAGATCCGGAGTTTAAGGGCTATATCCATGATGTTGGCGGCCCGACGGCGAATTTCCGGCAGCGCGCCTGCAAGAAACAGGAGAAATACGGCGTCTGTGCGAACCGTCAGTGTCTGTTCCCAAAGCCATGTCCGAATCTGATTGTGGATCATTCCGATTATCTGAAATTACTGCGGGAGCTCCGAAGTCTGCCGAAGGTGAAGAAGGTATTTATCCGTTCGGGTATCCGGTTTGATTATCTGATGGCGGACAAGGATGATACATTCTTTCGGGAACTTTGCAAATACCATGTCAGCGGGCAGCTGAAGGTGGCGCCGGAACATATCTCTGACAAGGTACTGATGAAGCTTGGTAAGCCGGAAAATGCAGTCTTTCAGGCATTTTGCAAGAAATACAAACGGATCAATGAGGAACTTGGATTGAAGCAGTATATGGTACCATATCTCATGTCGTCACATCCGGGTTCCACTCTGAAAGAAGCGGTGGAACTGGCGGAATATCTGCGGGATCTGGGTTATATGCCAGAACAGGTGCAGGATTTCTATCCGACACCTTCGACGATATCAACCTGCATGTATTACACTGGCGTGGATCCGCGGACGATGGAGAAGGTATATGTGCCAAATTCTCCACATGAAAAGGCGATGCAGCGTGCACTGATCCAGTACCGGAATCCGGATAATTACGATCTGGTGCATGAGGCACTTGTGAAAGCAGGACGGACGGATCTGATCGGGTTCGATAAGAACTGTCTGATCAAACCGCGGAAGATGAAGAATGCTGCAAATGAGAAAAAATCTCAATATGGCGCATCGAATAAACAATCTGGAAATCGTTCGAATGTGCAACATAAAAATTCTGCACAGAAGCAGGGGCAAAACCAGAAGCAGCAAATGAATACAAAAAACAAAAAAAGTATACGCAATGTACATAAAAAGAAACAAAAGTAAAGGTTTCTTTTATTGCGAAACCATGGAAATTATGATATTATCTATCTAGGCGTGTCGACATATGCATGATCGGCACAGATAGAAACAATAAAACGAAATGGAGGAAATTTTCAACATGGCAAAAAAAGTAGTTTTAGCTGGCGCATGTCGTACAGCAATCGGTACTATGGGTGGTGCACTTTCAACAACACCGGCACCAGTGTTAGGTTCTATCGTAATCAAGGAGGCTCTGAACAGAGCAGGCGTTCCTGCAGATCAGGTCGATCATGTATATATGGGTTGCGTAATCCAGGCAGGTCTTGGACAGAACGTAGCTCGTCAGGCATCTCTGAAGGCTGGACTTCCTATCGAGACACCTGCTGTTACTGTAAACGTAGTTTGTGGTTCTGGTCTGAACTGTGTTAACATGGCAGCTCAGATGATTCAGGCTGGCGATGCTGACATCGTTGTAGCAGGAGGTATGGAGAACATGTCTATGGCTCCTTACGCAGCTATGAACGCTCGTTTTGGTTACAGAATGAACAATGGCAAGCTCGTTGATACAATGGTAAACGATGCTCTTTGGGATGCATTCAATGATTACCACATGATCAAGACAGCTGATAACATCTGTGAGCAGTGGGGTCTGACTCGTGAAGAGCTTGATGCATTTGCAGCAAACAGCCAGCAGAAGGCAGCAGCAGCTCAGGAGTCTGGTGCATTTGACGCAGAGATCGTTCCAGTTATGGTTAAGAAGAAGAAAGAGACGATCGAGTTCAAGAAGGATGAGGGCCCTCGTCCTGGAACAACTGTTGAGACTCTGGCTAAGCTTCGTACAATCAACCCAGGCGGATTCGTTACAGCTGGTAACGCTTCTGGTATCAACGATGGTGCAGCAGCAATCGTTGTTATGTCTGAGGAGAAGGCTAAGGAGCTTGGTGTTAAGCCTATGGCTACATTCGTTGCAGGTGCACTTGCAGGTGTTGATCCTTCAATCATGGGTATCGGACCTGTTGCTGCAACAAAGAAGGTTATGGCTAAGACAGGCATGAAGATCGAAGATTTCGATATCATCGAGGCAAATGAGGCATTCGCTGCACAGTCAGTCGCAGTTGGTAAGGATCTTGGTATTGATACAGAGAAGCAGCTTAATCCAAACGGTGGTGCAATCGCACTTGGTCATCCGGTTGGAGCTTCCGGATGCCGTATCCTTGTTACATTGCTTCATGAGATGCAGGCAAGAGGCGCTAAGACAGGTCTTGCTACACTGTGTATCGGTGGTGGTATGGGCTGCTCTACAATCGTTAAGATTGAGGACTAATTGAGCCGCGTAACATACTTGGATAGAGTTTAAGGAGATTAAGATGGAATTTATTACTTATGAGCAGGAAGGCTTTGTAGGCGTTGTAACGATCAACAGACCAAAGGCTTTGAATGCGTTGAATAGTCAGGTGTTGGATGAGCTTGAGGCTACATTCGATGCAATCGATCTGGATACAACAAGAGCCGTAGTTCTTACAGGCGCCGGCGAGAAGTCATTTGTTGCAGGTGCTGATATCGGAGAGATGTCTACACTTACAAAGGCTGAGGGCGAAGCATTCGGTAAGAAGGGAAATGATGTATTCCGTAAGATCGAGACATTCCCAATCCCGGTAATCGCTGCAATCAACGGATTTGCACTTGGCGGTGGTTGTGAGATTTCTATGAGCTGTGACATCCGTATCTGTTCTGAGAATGCGGTATTCGGTCAGCCGGAGGCAGGTCTTGGTATCACACCTGGATTTGGTGGAACACAGAGACTCGCTCGTCTGGTAGGTGCTGGTATGGCAAAGCAGATGATCTACACAGCAAGAAATATTAAGGCTGATGAGGCATACAGAATCGGTCTTGTAAACGCTGTATATCCATTGGAAGAGCTTCTTCCGGCAGCGAAGAAGATGGCAGCAGGCATCGCAGCAAATGCTCCGATCGCTGTCAGAAACTGCAAGAAGGCAATCAATGATGGTCTTCAGGTAGATATGGATACAGCAATTGTAATCGAAGAGAAGCTCTTCGGTGACTGCTTCGAGACAGAAGACCAGAAGGCTGGCATGGGCAACTTCCTTGAGAAAGACAAGGAGAAGAAGTTAAAGGTTGTTCCATTCCAGAACAAATAATAAAAGTAATTAAAATTTTAAGGAGGAAATAAACATGAAGGTTGGCATTATTGGTGCTGGTACCATGGGACAGGGCATTGCAAAGGCATTTGCTATGGTTGATGGCTACGAAGTTGCACTTTGCGACATCAAGCAGGAGTGGGCTGAAGGCGGAAAGGATAAGATCGCGAAAGGCTACGCTAGACTTGTAGAAAAAGGAAAGATGACACAGGAGAAGGTAGATGCGATTCTTGCAAGCATCACACCTGGTCTGAAGGAAAATCTCTGTGCAGACTGCGATCTGATCGTAGAAGCTGCATTTGAGGATATGGGAGTTAAGAAGACAACATTTGCTGAGCTTGACAAGATTGCAAAGCCAGAGTGTATCTTCGCTTCTAATACATCTTCACTTTCTATCACAGAGATTGGAAATGGTCTTACACGTCCTATGATCGGTATGCATTTCTTCAATCCTGCTGACAGAATGAAACTTGTTGAGGTTATCGCTGGTGTAAATACTCCACAGGAGACAGTTGATAAGATCATCAAGATCTCTGAAGAGATCGGCAAGACACCTGTTCAGGTAAATGAGGCTGCCGGTTTCGTTGTAAACCGTATCCTTATCCCAATGATCAACGAAGCAGCATTCATCAAGATGGAAGGTGTTTCTGATATCGCTGGTATCGATGCAGCTATGAAGCTTGGTGCAAACCACCCAATGGGACCACTTGAGTTAGGTGATTTCGTGGGCCTGGATATCTGCCTTGCAATCATGGATGTTCTGTACAAGGAAACAGGCGACAGCAAGTATCGTGCATGTCCATTGCTTCGTAAGATGGTACGTGGTGGAAACCTCGGCTGTAAGACAGGCAAGGGCTTCTATGTATACAACGCAGATCGCACAAAGACACCTGTTGACGCTCAGTAATAAGCGTACAATCCCCGCACGTGGCTTTTCAGCCATGTGCGGATGTAATAATCAATCTATTATGGAGGATAGAAAGAATGGATTTCACTTTAGACAAGAAGTATGAAATGGCGCAGACTCTGTTCAAGGATTTTGCGCAGAACGAAGTAAAGCCTCTTGCGCAGGAAATTGATGAGCAGCACAGATTTCCAAGAGAGACTGTAGACAAGATGGCAAAGTATGGTTTCTTAGGAATTCCTGTTTCTAAGGAATTAGGCGGACAGGGCTGTGATATTCTCACATATGTTATGTGTGTAGAAGAGCTTTCTAAGGTTTGTGGTACAACAGGTGTTATCGTATCTGCACATACATCTCTGTGTGTAGACCCGATCGTAACATTTGGTACACCAGAGCAGAAGGCAAAGTATGTTCCGGATCTTGCATCTGGTAAGAAGCTCGGTGCGTTCGGCCTGACAGAGCCAGGTGCCGGTACAGATGCACAGGGACAGCAGACAAAGGCAGTTCTTGATGGTGACGAGTGGGTACTGAATGGTTCTAAGTGCTTCATTACAAATGGTAAGGAAGCTGACGTATATATCGTTATCGCTGTTACAGGTATCATCGAGAAGCGTGGCAGAAAGATGAAAGAGATTTCTGCATTTATCGTAGAGAAGGGAACACCTGGATTTACATTTGGTACAAAGGAAAACAAGATGGGTATCTGTGGTTCTTCTACATATGAGTTGATCTTCACAGACTGCCGTATCCCTAAGGATGCACTTCTTGGACAGAAGGGCAAGGGCTTCAATATCGCTATGCACACACTCGATGGTGGTCGTATCGGTATCGCTGCTCAGGCACTTGGTATCGCTGAGGGCGCTCTTGAGACAACTGTAAACTATGTAAAGGAAAGAAAGCAGTTTGGTAGATCAATTGCCCAGTTCCAGAATACACAGTTTGTACTTGCTGATCTTGCTACAAAGATCGAGGCTGCTAAGCTTCTTGTATACAAGGCTGCAAGAAAGAAAGATGAGTATCAGAGTGGCGCTAAGGTTTCTTACTCTGTAGAGGCTGCTATGGCTAAGCTATATGCTGCTGAGGTTGCTATGGAAGTAACAACAAAGTGTGTACAGCTTCATGGTGGTTATGGTTACATCAAGGAGTATGACGTTGAGCGTATGATGAGAGATGCTAAGATCACAGAGATCTACGAAGGTACTTCAGAAGTACAGCGTATGGTTATCTCAGCAAACTTGTTAAAGTAAGGAGGTACTTATCGTGAAAATTATCGTATGTATTAAGCAGGTACCTGATACAAAGGGTGGCGTACAGTTCAACCCAGATGGTACATTGAATAGAGGAGCAATGCTCACAATTATGAACCCAGATGATAAGGCTGGTCTTGAGGCAGCTCTTAGACTGAAGGATCAGTATGGCGCTGAGGTTACAGTTCTTACAATGGGACTTCCAAAGGCTGCAGATGTTCTTCAGGAAGCAATCGCTATGGGCGCTGACAAGGGTGTTCTTGTAACAGACCGTGTACTTGGTGGTGCTGATACTTGGGCAACATCTACAACAATCGCTGGTGCGATCAGAAAGCTTGACTATGATCTGATCATCACAGGCCGTCAGGCTATCGATGGTGATACAGCTCAGGTTGGTCCTCAGATCGCTGAGCACCTTGGACTTCCAGTTATCTCTTATGCACAGGAGATCAAGGTAGATGGAGACAGCGTAATCGTTAAGCGTCAGTATGATGACGGTTACCATATGGTAAAGGCTCAGATGCCATGTCTTATCACAGCACTTTCTGAATTAAATGATCCAAGATATATGACACCAGGTGGAATCTTCGATGCAGTCAATGCAGAGATCACAACTCTTGGTAGAGCAGATCTTGTAGATGTTGATGATTCAAACATCGGTTTGAATGGTTCTCCAACAAAGATTGCCAGAGCTTCTGACAAGGTTAAGAAGGGTCAGGGAGAGATGGCTCCAGAAGACGCAGATCCAGTAAGCTATATTGTTGGTAAACTGAAGGATAAGCACGTAATTTAATTAAAAAGGAAAAGTGGTGAATAAAATGGGAGCAATGAATGCAGAAGAATTAGCAAAGTACAAGGGCGTATTCGTCTTTGCACAGCAGGTAGATAATGTATTAAGCGGAATCTCTTTCGAGCTTGTTGGCGAAGGAAAGAGACTTGCAGAGAAGTTAGGCACAGAAGTAACAGCAGTATTGGTTGGTTCTGATGTTTCAGGACTTGTAGATGAGCTTGCTGCTTACGGTGCAGATAAGGTAATCGTAGTAGACGATCCAGAGTTGAAGAATTACAGAACTGAGCCATATGCACACGCACTTGCTTCAGTTATCAATGAGTTCAAGCCAGAAATCATGTTGGTTGGTGCAACAGCAATCGGTCGTGATCTTGGTCCTACAGTTTCAGCAAGAGTTCAGACAGGTCTTACAGCTGACTGTACATTACTTGAGATCGGTGATTTCCCTGTTAACCCAATCCCTGGAAAAGAGCAGAAGCACAATCAGCTTCTTATGACTCGTCCAGCATTTGGTGGTAACACAATCGCTACAATCGCATGTCCGGACAACCGTCCTCAGATGGCTACTGTACGTCCAGGCGTTATGCAGAAGCTTGACAAGGTTGAGGGTGCAAAGGCTGAGGTTATCAATTACAACCCAGGTTTCACACCAAATAACAGATATGTAGAGATCCTTGAGATTTCTAAGGCTGTTTCAGACATCAAGGATATCATGGATGCAAAGATTCTTGTATCTGGTGGTCGTGGTGTTGGTTCTGCTGAGAACTTCAAGCTTTTGGAGGATCTTGCAGACGTACTTGGCGGACAGGTTTCATGCTCACGTGCCGTTGTAGATTCAGGCTGGAAGCCAAAGGAACTTCAGGTTGGCCAGACAGGTAAGACTGTACGTCCACAGCTCTACTTCGCAATCGGTATCTCAGGAGCAATCCAGCATGTAGCTGGTATGGAAGAGTCTGATATCATTATTGCAATCAATAAGGACCCAGACGCTCCAATCTTTGATGTAGCTGATTATGGTGTTGTTGGTGATCTGAACAAGATCGTTCCAGCACTGACAGAGGCTATCAAGGCTGAGCTTGCTGCAAAGTAATCTGATTACTTGCGAAAGTGAATACTAGATAAGAGTTTAGAACCACCGTGTATCGTAGGATATGCGGTGGTTTTTTGTTATAGCGACGAGGAAAATGCACGCATTTATGCGGTGCATTTGACGACCGCTAATCAGAGACAAGATGTGCAGAGCGCATCTTGTCTCTGCGCAAGCTTGTTGACTCAAAGTGGGCGTGGTGAGAAGCAGGCAAGCGGAAAAACCCACGGCGTGGGAGAGGAGGGCGCATATGTGCGAAGCATATATTTAGGATGCGCCCGACGATATACCACAGAGCGAAAGCGATGTGGTGACACCCGAGGAAGAGAAAAGCAAGCGGGAAAACCCACTCCGGAAGCTTATCGATAGGTTGCGGAGAGAAAAGTGGGCGTGGGAGGAAGAAAGTGAGCAGAAAAACCCACGACGTGGGTGTAGGAAGAGAAAAGCAAGTGAGAAAACCCATCCCGGAAGCTTATCGTAAGGTTGCGGAGAGAAAAGTGGGCGTGGAGAGAAATTGGCAAGCGGGAAAACCCACGGCGTGGGCGTATGAAGAGAAAAGTAAGTAAGAAAACCCATCCCGGAAGCTTATCGTAAAGTTGCGGAGAGAAAAGTGGGCGTGGAGAGAAATTGGCGAGCAGAAAAAACCACAGCGTGGGCGTAGGAAGAGAAAAGCAAGCTAGAAAACCCACTCTGGAAGCTTATCGATAGGTCGCGGGGAGAAAACTGGGCGTGGGAGGAAGAAAGCAAGCAGAAAAAACCATCCCGGAAGCTTATCGTTAGGTTGTGGAGAGAAGTATTTAATGATTTTTCCTTTTCAAGTTTTGGTTGATAAGATTATTAATTTTATGCTATTATCGTTACGTGGAAAAAGTTACAGAAAAAGGAGTTACATATGATACGCGAATGTAGTCTGGAAGAGATATCCGATGGACGGACATACAGAGAAAGTGATATGGTGAAAGCGGATGCGGCTGGGTGTGATGGCTGTTTCAAATGCTGTACAGGCATGGGGAATTCTATCATCTTGGATCCGTATGATATCTGGCTGTTGAAGAATTTTTCGGAGGGAACGAAGCTGACGTTTGAACAGCTCCTTGCAACCGGAAATGTGGAGCTGAATATCGTGGATGGATTGATTCTGCCAAATCTCAGTATGAAAGGACAGGATCGCTGTGCTTATCTTGATGCAGATGGGCGGTGCCGGATTCATGATGTGCGACCGGGAATCTGCCGGTTATTCCCGCTTGGAAGAGTCTATGATGAGAAGGGAGACTTCTCTTATTTCTTGCAGACAGGCGAATGTGCTAAGAAGAACCTTGCGAAGATCAAGGTGAAAAAGTGGACCTGCTTGCGATGCCCAGAGAAGAACCGGGAATTTGTCACAGCATGGCATGCTTTGATTCGTACAGCTGGACAGAAGATGGTAGAGCATAAGCAGAGTGGACGCGGCGAGAAGCTGCAGGAGCTGGCAATGTATATTCTGAACGAATTTTATGTTGCAGATCTGCCAGAAGCAGCCTACGACGATGCCGGAATCGCAGCCATCTACGAAAGTCTATGCAACAAAATTGAAAATGCAAGAGAATCTTTCACGCATTTTTAAGGTAAATGTTAATGATAGAAACCGACAACTGCATGCAAAATGGTAGTACAAGTTGGAGCGCATTACCAATTCTTAAGCAGACCATTGGAGCACATCGGCACTTAACGAGTGAAACGAGTTTAGTGTCCGTTATGTGCGGAAGTGAGTGAGAGCGCGTCTGCGAAGAATTGTGTATGCGATTCAACTTGATATAAAATGTTTATTTGCAGTTGGCGGTTGGTATATAAAGGAGGAACAAAAATGCTCGGAATTATCGGCGCAATGGATGAAGAAGTTGCAAAATTAAAGGAAACTATGCAGGATGTCACAGTCGAGACAAAGGCGTCTATGGAATTTTACAAGGGAACGATGAATGGCAAAGAGGTTGTCGTTGTCCGCTCAGGAATCGGAAAGGTCAATGCGGGAATCTGCACACAGATTCTGTGTGATCTGTATCATGTGGATGCTGTGATCAACACAGGAATTGCAGGAAGCTTAAATGCGAAGATTGATATCGGCGATATTGTGCTTTCGACTGATGCACTGCAGCATGATATGGATGCGACAGGCTTTGGATATGAGCCGGGCGTGATTCCTCGGATGGAGACATCGACATTTATTGCAGATGAGAAGCTGCGAAAGCTGGCGAAGGAGTGCTGCGAGCGCGTGAATCCGGATATTCATGTATTTGAAGGACGCGTGGTCAGTGGCGATCAGTTTATTTCTGATAAGGCGAAGAAAGAATTTATCCTGAATACATTTGCAGGCGACTGTACTGAGATGGAAGGTGCAGCGATCGCACAGGCTGCTTACCTGAATCAGATTCCGTTTCTGATTATCCGAGCGATCTCAGATAAAGCAGATGACAGTGCGACGGAGGATTATCCAACCTTTGAGGCGAAGGCAATCGCGCACAGCGTAAAGCTCGTGCAGGCAATCGTTGCAGGATATGCGAATGCATAGAATAAGAGTTAATCTCATATGTGATTCCATGTATAAATAGAATCACATGTTGAATATAGAATTAATAAGAAAGCAGGTAAAATCATGGAGAAAATAGCAAGCTTTACAGTGAACCATTTGAATTTGTTGCCGGGCGTGTATGTGTCAAGAAAAGATAACGTCGGCGGAAATGTGATTACAACATTTGATCTGCGTATGACGAGACCAAATTATGAGCCGGTGATGAATACAGCAGAGGTGCATACGATTGAGCATCTGGCAGCAACTTTTCTCCGGAATCATAAGGAATACGGAGAGAAGATTATTTATTTTGGACCGATGGGATGCCGGACAGGCTTTTATCTGATCTTGGCAGGCGAGTATGAGTCGAAGGATATCGTGCCATTGCTGAAAGAGCTTTATACATTTATGAGTGAGTTCGAGGGAGAAGTGCCGGGTGCGTGTGCGCGGGATTGCGGAAACTATCTCGATATGAACCTGCCGATGGCGAAATATTTAAGCAGGAAGTATCTGACGGAAGTATTGGAGAATATTTCGGAAGAGAGACTTGTTTATCCGGAATAGTTATCCACAATATCCACAAAATGCGCGTATTTGTTGCATTTTACAAAATGTCTTGAAAATCCCATGCAAACCTCTTATCATCTTAACTATAAGGTAAGGATGGAAGGAGGAGTTGTATGGGAGAAGAACAGGACATTCCAAGAAAACTTGAGTATGAGAGTTTGGCTGAGTATGATGCATTCCGTAACCCTTCGATCGTGGAGGAACAACCATTTTATTACAAAGGGATGAGCCGAAGCGAATATGAAAAGGAACTCGCATATCTCAATCAGAACCTGTCATCGTTTTATGAAGGTTCATATGTTCCGCTCTGGAAGCAGTCGTGGTATCAGTAGGAGCTTTGGCCAGCACCCGAAGATACAAAATAAGTCATTTTTTCTAAATGAACCCCAATATTTTGTAGGAATTTTATAAAAAGTATTTGATTTTACATATCAGTATGGTACAATGAATTATAATTGCGGACAGGTATAGTTTGACTTGAATTATTATGGAAAATGTATCGAGGATATAGAGAGTTTATAAGGTAGAGAGGTGTAACTATGAACTTTAAAGACAAGCTGGTAAGTAAATTATTGGATATCGGAAAGAAACACCGGATATTAGTCTATCCGATGCTTGCTTTGGTTGCGGTTGTAACTGCAATCTCGCATGTCATCTGCTGGGGACGCGGAAATGGCAAGAAGATGGTCGCATCAATTATGGTTGTGGCACTTTTGATCACGCAGTCGCTGTTCCTGACGTCATCCGCTGTAAATAATGGTGATGATGCAAATGCGGCACTCACGAACACTGCTACGGATGCAACCAGTGTGATGAACAGCGGGGATGGAGCGAATGATCCGATCCAGTTGCTTGATGCAGGCGGAAATGCCGATGTCGCAGACGACGGAACGGCGGATGCAGAAATAGCAAATGTTACATACTATGCATATACAACCTCATCTCAGACAATTGCCGGTTTTTCAAAGGCATGTGCAGTTGCAGACTCTACCATTACTTTGATGAACGATAATGCAGAAATTCTGCAGGGATTTGGTCTGGATGCAAAATATTTTACAACAGACGGAAAATTGTACAGCGATGCACAGTGTACAATGCCGATCGCAGGCAACCAGATGACCACGACAGAAAATGGAACCTATCAGGTATTTGTAAAGATTACAAGAACCGCATATACACTTGCATTTTCTGACTGTGGTGATCAGGGAGACGTCGCAAGTGTTACAATACCGACAAATGAGACAAATACCGGTAATGTGGAACAGGTAATGTCATTTGCAGTACCGGGATCAGATGCTACCTATCATTTCTATAAGAGAGGATATAAGTATATCAGTCTTGGAGATAAGACGATTGGTCAGAATATCGAGGTGAAATCTTCTGATGTCCGTACGAACACGATTACGGTAAAGGCAGGTTGGGAGCCAATCAAGGACATGAAGCTGACATACCAGTTGTATGATCCATCGGTTGTAGGTGTGCTTAATCCGGTAGAGTCAGCCGATGCAGTTGTTGAGAGTGCAGCTTTTGCATATGGCGATACAGTCTCTATCATGACTTTGGATGAGAGTGCTTATATTCAGAATAAAGGATATTATTTCGCAGGCTGGAAGATCGAGGGCACGGATACGATTATTGATCCATCCCAGACAGCAACGATGGCTGCGACGACTGACAGTGGACTTGTAAAAGAAAGTGGTGCACTGACAGATGCAACGAATGTTGCACCGGTTAAGCTGATCGGTCAGTGGAAATATAAGGAAATTGAGCTGTATGTCGACGGCAATAAGGTCGATGGCAGTGATGCGGCTGTGACAGGCATGTACGGTACAGCTATGAACCATGTCATTACAGCAAAGTACAAGAAAGATGGCGCAGAGAGTGAGTCCATCCAGTTTACAAATGGTATGCAGGCGGTTACAACCGGACTTGGTACTTATGGACTTTCTGTAAACGAATCGGCAAATTCTTATACGATAACAGGTACACCGAACAATGTGACAACGGATGCACAGAGCTATACATTTACGGTGACAGATACGAATGACACAAGTAAGACAGCAACCTTCAATCTTGTGTTTGCTGTTGAAAAGCTTCCGGTTATCATCGGTGAGGTCAAGGATGCTTCCACGGGAGGAACTTTGACAAAGGTATATGATAACTCGGATACCATTCAGGTGCAGACGACAGCGTCTGTCACAGCACAGGACGGCAGTGTACCGGATTGTATAACAAACGATGCGATTCAGGTAACGTTCGATGCAACCGCAAAGATGCTTGATACAGGAAGTGTAAAGGGCAAGGATGTCGGAACTGGAAAGACGATCCGTCTGACATCACCAAGATTATCTGGAAATAATGCAAACTGCTATGAATTGCTGAATGTAGAAGAGGGACACCTCGATGTGGCAAACGCAGCTACTGTAACGAAGCGTACCTTGAACGTGGAGGTTGCATATGATGTGGATTCTGTATTGTTTGGACAGGATAGTCCGGAATGTACACTGACGATTACGAATCCAGATAATATTGCACAGGGAAATAACAATGAAGAGCAGAATGCATATGCGGCAGATCCGAATACATTTATGACAAGATATCTTGGACTGAATAACAAGGATGCATGGGAGACAAACCGCAAGATTTATAGCAGCCCGGCAAATGCGTATTACTATATCCGTCCAACCTTTGCAAGCAACGGAAACTATGAAGTAGTTGTTGCAAATCCACCGAAATTCTCGGTGACAAGAGAAAGCTCCGATGGACATTTCTCCATCAAGGAGACTGCGGTTGGTGGATATTATCCAAGTTATACGATCGTGGCAACGAACGGATATGATATGGTTCGAATCCTGAGTGATGGCGAGGTTGATATTTCCGACACGATGACACGTGCACAGGCAAAAGCGTTGTTCAAGAACCAGTCCGCAGGTATTACGGCAGATGGTACTTACACGAACATCCGGTTCCAGTTGTACAATTCGACAACCAATGCAATCTCTACAATCTACACAGTGAAGGAGACGATCATTGTAGATACAAAGATTCCGGTTTATGTAAGCCATACAGTGGAACCGACCGGCTTTGTAAATCAGCTTGGGTTTGGTACATATTATCATTCGCAGAACAATGTCACAGGTATGACACTGACAGTTACATACCGTTCAGACGAAAGCCCTTGTGATTACTTGCATTATTATTTCGCAGGTGAGGACGCAAGTACCGTTCCGACCACGACGATGCAGACAAAGATGGTATCGAAGGGAAATGGTCTGTATGAGGCAACACTTCTGGTAGGAAGCGGCTATGCCGGACAGCTGGTTGTATGGGCAACCGATACAAAGCAGAAGGAGTCTGCACATACAAAGCTGGTATGTTATACAACGAACACTGATGCAAGTCTGACAGATAAATATTATGAGTGGATGGTTGAAGGAACCCCTCCAACTGCTGCGCTGAGCGTACAGGGAAATGGAGAGGTTGCGCTGACAGATAAGTGGTACAATACATTGGATGCAGCAATCGCAGCAACGGATATCGACAGTGGACTGGATGAAGTGACATGGAGTGTTGAGACACCAAGTACAACTGTGACAGCTACGACATCTGCGTATGGTGCCAATGCGACAAAGAATGCAAAGATTACAGATTATACCTTCCACCAGATCATTACAGGTGGTGCATCAAATAATTACACACCGGGTGAGTATTATATCTCGGCAGTGGTAAAGGATAATGCTGGCAATACGGTAGATGTAGAGAAGCAGGGTCCATTCCTCTTCGATGGCATCAAACCGGCAGTGACATTGTCTGATGATGGAGAAAGCCAGACACAGTTCCAGTCCGATGTCACGATTACGATGGAAGCGACAGAGGGTGAGCTGGAAAGTGGTATTGACAGCATCGCACTGTACAAGGATAGCACAGGCAGTGAGCCGATCCAGACATGGTCTGCCGCTGGCGCGAAGAGCTGGACAGAAAGCTATGATGTAACAGAGAGTGGAACCTATATCTTAGTTGTAACGGATATTGCAGGTAATCAGTCTACCGAGCAGGTAACCTACAGTCATATTTCTTCGGAGAGACCAGACAAGCCAAGCGTATCAATCGCGAAGGGCGATAATGGTGCGATTGGAAATGCAGGCTGGTTGATCGAGGATAAGCCGAAGGTAACAATCAAGTCAACAACGGAAACAAGTGATAAGGTTCCGGTCAAGACATATTACAAAGTGATTTATACAGACGCAAGTGGAAAGCATGAATCACAGGATAGTTTTACTGGAGAGAGTTATACATTTGCACTGGAAGGACAGGGTGATGTGACAGTGGAAGCGTGGGCAGTCAGCGAGGCGGGCTGTCAGAGTGATACTGCTTCTGAGGATGCAAAGGTTGATATTGATGGACCGGCTGTGACGATCACAGATTCTGTGGTTGATGCAAATGGAGATGTAACAATCAACTTCCAGGCAATTGATTTGATCAGTGGTGTAGATACTGACCGGGTACTCGTAAATGGCAACGCTGTATCGGTAACAGATACAGATGGCGTGGCAAAGGGAAGCTTCAAGGCAGATGGCAGTGCAACTTACACGATTGTTGCTTATGATAATGCAGGCAACAAGTCCGCAGAGGTAAGCTTTGAGCCGCTTGGACTGGAAGTAACACCGGTAACAGCAATCACAAATACAACTGCACATATCGAGGCGCAGGTAATTCAGGGAACAAACCCATTGTCAAAGAGCCTGTGTTATATCGAGTATAAGAAAGCGACTGAGACAAGCTACGATACCGTACTTGTCAATAAGACAGATACTGCAAGCGGAATTGAGATGATCTACAATTTCAGCAAGCTGACACCAGATACGGTATATAATTACCGTGTACATGCAGCGACACTGAATTCTTCTGAGGAGCGTGTGATCGAAGGAAGTTTTAAGACGCTGTCTGGCAATTCGACGACTACGATCTACGGTACGGCAGCTTATAACGATTCACTGCCAGATGATGTGAAGAATAAGCCAATCTACATTAACCTGTACCGTGGCAATACGATTGTCGGCGGTGAGGTTGTAACAAGCGCAGACAATACACGGTATATGTTCACCGGTGTATCCGATGGAACGTATCGTATCGTTGCAACAAACGGTACTCTGACGAAAGAGGCATCCGTGACAGTTGCCGATGGCATGATCACCTATCCAGAGACCTATTCGACAACCGGAGGAATCAACTTTGTACTTTCCGGTTTGTCTACGGATGTGATTTTGGATGATGGCGATGTAGAGATTGCTGTGGATGGTCTGGATAAGATCTACAACAACAGCTACTACAAGGGAAATGTAACGGATGATGATCTTCGAATCGTTCAAAATGGTGGCCGGATCGATATTGCTTTGCATGCAAGCTACATCAAGGTAAGCGATGTGACATCCGAAGAGCAGGGAATCTTTGCAGATAAGCTTGGCAGCCGGACAGAAATTGTTCGTTATATAAGATTATACATCGTGAAAAATGTATATAATGAGTTTGGAAACTTAGAGTATTCACAGAATCTGACAAGACTGTATGAGCCTGTGACGATCTCCTTCCCATTGGAGGATTTGGCAGGTGAGAACATCAAGGTAGCATCGCTACATGCAGAGGGAACGGATTATTTGTTCAAGAGCTGGACAGATGCAAGTGAGGTTACACTGACGCATGATTATGTAATTATCAATACAGACCGTTTCTCAACCTACGCACTGTATCGTGTGACACAGCCGAAGACTTACACGGTTGTATGGAAGGACGGCGATGGAAATATCCTGAAGACAGAGACTGTAGAAGAGGGTGCTTCTGCAACACCGCCAGAGGGAACACCGACGAAGACACCAACAAAGGATTACACATACACCTTTGAAGGCTGGGATCAGGATTATACAAATGTCACAAAGGATATGGTCATTCTCGCATGGTTCTATTCGACAAAGCGTGATGATACAACGGAAGATCCTGGCACAACGGAAAATCCAGGTACGACAGAGCAACCGGGTACAACGGAGGGACCAAAGGCACCGAATGCAAATGTGACACCGGGTGGTAACGGAGCAAACGGTGGACAGAACACGTCAAAGAACCCAGTGAAGTATACATATATGGGAGCGACTGGTTCTCCGCAGACGGGTGATGCAACACCAATTGTATTGCTTGTATGTGCAATCGTATTTGCAGGTGCAGGAATCGTAGTTACGATCAAAAAGAGAAAAAGTTTCTAAAAATTAACAGTTATAGTTCTTCGCATACCGAACATAATAAGAGTAAGACAAACATGTCTTAATTTAAAAGTATGGAGGTAGATAATTATGAAGAACTCAAACAACACAACAAGCGTACCAGAGGCTAAGGAAGCTATGAACAAGTTCAAGATGGAAGTAGCAAACGAGCTCGGTGTAAACCTGAAGCAGGGTTACAACGGAGATCTTACTTCCCGTGAGAGCGGTTCAATCGGTGGCGAGATGGTCAGACAGATGATCAAGAAGCAGGAGCAGCAGATGTCTGGTAAGTAATCAATCTGACCAGATGGATATGCGCTAAGTAAGACCATGTAAGGGAGTTTGTTTCTATATCGGTGATAATGGGAAACATTATTGCATAAGATATAGAAACAAGCTCTTTTTTTGAGCAAATATATAGACTTGCGAAAAATCTTATGATATAATGCAGAGAATAGTGCTTACAATGGATAGTAGGCGTTGCAAGTTAAGGAGGAAAAAAACAAATGAGTTTAGCAGTAGAAAAATTAGACGGAAGCATGGCAAAATTAACAATTACAGTACCAGCTGAGGAGTTTACAAAGGCAATCACTTCTGCATACAACAAGCAGAAGAGTAAATTCTCTGTACCTGGATTCCGTAAGGGAAAAGTACCACAGGCATTCATCGAGAAAATGTACGGTGCTGCTATCTTTTATGAAGATGCTGCAAATCAGCTTATAAATGAGTATTATCCAAAGGAACTCGAGAACTGTGAGGAAGAGATCACTTCAAACCCAGAGATCGATGTAACACAGATCGAGAAGGGTAAGGATTTCATCTTTACAGCAACTGTAGCTGTAAAGCCAGAAATCAAGATTGGTGATTACAAGGGTGTTGAGATCGAGAAGATCGATACAACAGTAACAGACGAAGACGTTATGGCAGAGATCCTGAAGGATCAGAAGGAAAACGGAAGAAAGATCGATGTAACAGACAGAGCTGCACAGATGGATGATGAAGTTACAATCAATTTCGAAGGCTTTGTAGATGATGTTGCATTCGAAGGTGGAAAGGGCGAGAACTACAAGCTTACACTTGGTTCACACTCCTTCATTGATACATTTGAGGATCAGATCGTTGGCAAGAATATTGGCGATAAGTTCGATGTAAACGTAACATTCCCAGAAGAGTATCATGTAGAAGATCTGAAGGGTAAGCCAGCTGTATTTAAGGTAGAGCTTCTTGCAATTTCTACTCTGGAGCTTCCAGAGCTTGATGACGAGTTCGCAAGTGATGTTTCTTCTTTTGAGACATTTGCTGAGTACAAGGAAGACAAGAAGAAGACATTGGAAGTAAAGAAGGAAGAGCAGGCAAAGCGCGAGAAGCAGTCTAAGGTAGTTGAGAAGATCGCTGAGGCAGCTGAGGTTGAGATTCCAGAGGCAATGATTAAGTACAACCAGGAAAGAATCATGAATGAGATGTCTCAGAGAATGATGTATCAGGGACTTCAGATGGAACAGTATCTCCAGCTCATGGGAACAACAAAGGAAGAGTTCTTAGAGCGTGTAAAGCCAGATGCAATCGCAAGAATCAAGACAAGCCTTGTTCTTGAAGCAGTTGCAGCTGCTGAGAATATCGTTGCAAGTGATGACGATGTAGATGCTGAGATCCAGGATATGGCTACACAGTACCAGATGAAGCCAGAGGAACTGAAAGATATGATCGGTGCACCAGAGCTGGAGAATATCAAGAAGGATATCGCTTCTAGAAAGGCACTCGAATTCCTTGGCGAGAATTGTAAGGAAGTTTAATCAAAAAGCTTCACATGAGTTAGGAGATAATTAGAATGGCAAATCGTTCAGACGATAAGAAAAAAGTGAGATGTTCGTTCTGTAACAAATCACAGGAACAGGTGCGCAAGCTGATTGCGGGACCGAATGTATATATCTGTGATGAGTGTATTGAGATTTGTTCTGAGATTATACAGGATGAATTTGATAATGAGCCTTCCGATTCAGAAATCAATCTCTTGAAACCGAAGGAAATCAAAGAATTTCTGGATGATTACGTGATTGGACAGGAGCAGGCAAAGAAGGTGCTTTCGGTTGCCGTATACAACCATTATAAGCGTATTTTGGCAGAGAAGGATTTTGATGTCGAGCTTCAGAAGAGTAATATCATCATGATCGGACCTACGGGCTCCGGTAAGACATATCTGGCACAGACACTGGCAAAGCTTTTAAATGTTCCGTTTGCAATCGCAGATGCAACTGCTTTGACTGAGGCTGGTTATGTCGGAGAAGATGTAGAGAATATCTTATTGAAGCTGATTCAGGCAGCCGATTATGATATCGAGCGTGCACAGCATGGTATTATCTATATTGATGAGATCGATAAGATTACAAAGAAGTCTGAGAATGTATCTATCACACGAGACGTATCGGGTGAAGGTGTACAGCAGGCACTTTTGAAGATCATCGAGGGTACGGTTGCTTCCGTTCCACCACAGGGTGGAAGAAAGCATCCACAGCAGGAGTTTATTCAGATTGATACGACGAATATTCTCTTTATCTGTGGTGGTGCATTCGAAGGTATGGAGAAGATTATTGACAACCGTATCGGTAAGAAATCCATCGGTTTCAATGCAGAGATCGCAGACCGTTCTTCCGACAAGAAGGTTGGCGAGATTTTAAAGCAGGTATTGCCAGAGGATTTTGTAAAGTATGGTCTGATTCCAGAGTTTATCGGACGTGTGCCAGTCAGTGTTACGTTGGATCTTCTGGATGAGGATGCGTTGGTACAGATTTTGTCAGAGCCAAAGAACTCCATCTGCAAGCAGTATAAGAAGCTGTTTGAATTAGACGGTGTCGAATTGATCTTTGATGAAGATGCGCTTCGTGAGATTGCGAAGGAAGCTATGACAAGAAAGACCGGTGCGAGAGGACTGCGTGCGATCATTGAGAAGACGATCATGGAACAGATGTATGAGATTCCTTCTGATGATACCGTTGTCAGCTGCCGTATTACTAAGGATATGGTGGATGGCGTTGCAGGTCCGATCATTGAGCGCTCAGACGAACCAAGAACGAAGAAAAACGCTTCCCGTAAGCGTATAAAGCAAGAGGATTCAATCGCGTAATGGTTATCAAATCAGCAGAATTAGAAACAGTATGCGGCATTACGAGTAAATTGCCGGAAAATACATTCCCGGAGATTGCTTTTGCGGGCAAATCAAATGTTGGAAAGTCTTCGCTGATCAACGGATTATTGAACCGGAAATCGCTGGCGAGGACTTCGGCATCGCCCGGAAAGACACAGACGATCAACTTCTACAATATCAACAAGAATCTGTATTTTGTTGATCTGCCCGGTTATGGCTATGCGAAAGTATCGCAGGAAATCCGTAACAAATGGGGCAAGATGATTGAACGGTATCTGCATGCGTCGACACAGTTAAAGGCAGTATTGCTTTTGGTTGATATCCGGCATGCACCGGGAGAAAATGATGTAACGATGTATAACTGGATCGTGGCAAATGGATATGAGCCGGTTATCATTGCGACGAAGCTGGACAAGATCAAGCGGAGTCAGAAAGACAAGAACATAAAAGTGATTCGAGAGACACTGGGATGTGGAAAAGAGACAAAAATAATTCCCTTCTCCGCTGTATCAAAACAGGGAAAAGAGGAGATTTGGAACTTGATTGAGGATTCTATTCAGACATCCACAGTTGATTGACAAGATATTCATAAATGCCGGAACTTTTGCTGCGCCAGTTGTTGCAAATGGTTTCGGCTTGTGATTTTGTTGGGACATCGAATTTCAGATCGATCAAGGTTTCCTTTCGATCTTTGATGATGCACTGTACGGTGTACCAGTTCGAATCGTTGTAAAAGTAGTCCGCATAGATTTCGGACTCTTTTTTTACGTTGATACGCTCTGCCTTGAGATATTCTAAGATATCTTCCTTGATGGCGTAAGGCAGACGGTTCTCAAAATAGGAGAGTGCCTCCTCGCCGGAGCTTGTGATCTTATAATGAATCGTGTCGCGGATTGTGTCCGTGGAGATGAACTCATCGTTGATCAGCTCGCTTAAGGACTCGTGCAGATTGAACACACTCGTGTAATCTTTTCCAACAATAAAGCCCGAGATCAGAGAGTTCGTCATCGTATAATCGGTCCGATCCAGCATATATAAAATCATCAGTTTGTATAGTAATAACCCTTCCATGATACGTTCCTCCTATTGTGTCCTTTTTACTTTACGCTACCAGAAAGCAAAAATCAAGAAAAAAAGCAAAATTAAAGGTTTACGAGTTTCATTAAGTGTGCTAAGATAAATATAATCTTTCTAAAGGTATAAAGTATCACTTCATTATTCAGTGAGATGCCCCAGAATTAGAGAATACAAATAGTTAAGTACAAAATGCAACATAAAAGTAGGTTATTTGAAAAAGGAGACACGCATGGAATTTAGAAAAATGTCTTTGGCTGAGTTGCGGGAGTATGCAAAAGAAAAAGGAATCCGCAATATTTCAACACTCAAAAAAGCCGAGCTTGCCGAGCTTCTGGAAAATATGGAGAAGATGATGGCAGCGAAGAAAAAAGAAGCCGAGCAGAAGAAAGCTACGGAGCGCAAAAACCAGGAAATGGCAAAAGTACGTCCGGATACACGACAGGCGAACCGCATAAAGAATCCGGCAGAAAATTATCAGGAGCTTCGGAACATTGAGCCGGAGGAAGGCGAGACAGAAGCGGAGATTCAGGTATTTGACGGACAGGAATACAATCCGAAGCTAGACAGTGGTTCGGAGGCAAATGGTATTCTGGAAGTTATGACTGAGGGCTATGGATTTATCCGTAGTGCAAACTATCTGCCAGGTGATCGTGATATCTATGTATCGCCGGTACAGATCCGGAAGTTCTGTTTGAAGAAAGGTGATATCATCGGAGGTCCGGTGCGGAACAAGACACAAGGCGAGAAGTTCTCGGCACTCTTGTTTATCCGTCATGTGAATGGTATGCTGCCATCGGTCGCAGCAAAGCGGAAACCATTCGAGGATCTGACACCGATTTTCCCGAATGAGCGTATTTCACTTGACGAGACAGGTGCTCCGGTCGCTATCCGTATCGTGGATCTGCTTTCTCCGATCGGAAAGGGACAGAGAGGTATGATCGTATCGCCTCCAAAGGCAGGTAAGACAACCCTGCTGAAAGCGATTGCAAAGAGTATCAGCACAAGAAACCGGGACATGCATCTGATCGTGCTTTTGATCGATGAGCGTCCAGAGGAAGTGACAGATATCCGCGAGTCTATCGAGGGTGAAAATGTTGAGGTTATCTATTCGACATTTGATGAGCTTCCAGATCACCATAAGCGTGTATCGGAGATGGTAATCGAGCGTGCAAAACGTCTGGTCGAGCATGGCAAGGATGTTGTGATCCTGCTTGACAGTATCACAAGACTGGCAAGAGCATACAACCTGACGGTACCACCAAGTGGAAGAACGTTGTCTGGTGGTCTTGACCCGGCAGCACTGCATATGCCAAAGCGGTTTTTCGGTGCGGCACGTAATATGCGTGAGGGCGGAAGCCTGACAATTCTTGCAACGGCACTGGTAGAGACCGGAAGCCGTATGGATGATGTCGTATTCGAGGAGTTCAAGGGAACTGGCAACATGGAGCTGGTGCTTGACCGGAAATTATCCGAGAAACGAATCTTCCCGGCAATCGATATTGCGAAGTCTGGTACGAGACGTGACGATCTGCTTTTGACTCCAGAGGAGCAGGAGGCAGTCAACATGATCCATAAGGCACTGACCTCTGCAAAGTCGGAAGAATTTACCGATGAAATCCTGAAGTTGTTCGCAAGAACAAAGAATAACCGGGAATTTATCGAGATGGTAAAGAAGATTTTGCCATATGGAAGAAGATAGGAAAACAGCCGGAATAAATGTGACAAAAATTATCAGAAATATCAAAAAAATGCTTGAATTTCTTGATATGGTATGATAAAATCCGTATGTTGTGTAATAAACAGTCTGCTATGTCTAGCACATGGTAGCAAGTATGATTTAAGAGGTGAAAGAAATGAGAGAAGGAATCCATCCAGCGTACTATCAGGCAAAGGTTGTTTGCAACTGTGGTAACGAGTTCGTAACAGGTTCAACAAAGGAAGATATTCACGTTGAAATTTGTTCAAAGTGCCATTCATTCTACACAGGTCAGCAGAAGGCTGCACAGGCTCGTGGTAGAATCGATAAGTTCAATCGTAAGTACGGTGTTCAGGCATAATACGGAAATGACATGGAATAGGCTTGTTACAATAATGTAGCAAGCCTATTTTCATATGTATGAAAAAGGTGGAGTATGAGCAGAATAAATATCGGCGGACAGGCAGTTATGGAAGGTGTCATGATGCGTAACAATGACCGATATGCTGTCGCTGTCCGAAAACCAGATAAGCAAATAGAAGTAAAGACAAATCGGTGTACAGGAACCTCCGACCGTCCGGCAGTTTGTAATCTGCCGATTGTGCGAGGGGTATTCAGTTTTGTACAGTCGCTCACTATCGGTGTGAAAACACTGATGTATTCGGCACAGTTCTTTGAGGACGAGGAAGAGGAAGCGCCGAAGAAGGAAAAGAAAAAGAAGAAAGAAAAAACGAAAGAACAGGAATCACGTGCGGAGAAAGCAGAGATGGCAGGGACCGTTACATTTTCGATTGTGCTGGCAGTCGGACTTTTTATGTTGCTTCCGGCGTGGATTGCATCGCTGTTAGATGCTGTGATAAAAAGCCATGTGCTGATCGGACTGATTGAAGGCGTGATCCGTCTGGCAATTTTTCTTGGGTATGTGATTGCGATTTCACGTATGGAAGATATTAAGCGGACGTATATGTATCATGGTGCAGAGCACAAGACAATCAACTGTCTGGAACATGGAAATGAGCTGACGGTGGAGAATGTCATGCAGGCATCGCGGTTTCATAAGCGATGTGGAACGAGTTTTCTGTTCATCGTTATGATTGTAAGTATTTTGGTGTTTATGTGTATTACAGTAGATGCCATGTGGCTGCGGTTATTGCTGCGTGTCCTGCTTGTTCCAGTGATTGCAGGAATTTCTTATGAATTTATCCGGTTTGCAGGAAACAGTGAGTCGTGGATCGCTAATCTGCTCAGTAAACCGGGACTTCTGATCCAGAGACTGACGACCAAGGAGCCGACGGAGGATATGGTTGAGGTTGCGATCGCTTCGGTGGAGGCGGTTTTAGACTGGCGTGCATATCTCGAAGAACAGGCAAAGAGCGAGAAATGAGGAAAACTATGACGTGGCAGGCATTGATGAAAGAAGAGTTAGAACGCCTGAGACAGGCAGATATTCCGGAGGCGGACAGTGATATCCGGCTTCTGGCAATGGATGTGGCGGGCTGTACATATTCAACACTGATTCTGCGTATGGCAGAGGAAGTCACGGAGAAACAGGCACAGAGGCTGCATGCATATGTCACGGAACGTATGACACATAAGCCGTGCCAGTATATTCTTGGAACACAAGAATTTATGGGATACGAGTTTGCCACAGCAGAGGAGGTTCTGATTCCAAGACCGGAGACGGAATTGCTTGTAGAAGAAGCCTGCAGGATCGCGGAAAATTGGAAGGATACCCCGGATGGCAGAAAACGCAGGGTGTTAGATCTGTGTTGCGGAAGTGGTTGTATCGGAATCAGTTTCTCGAAGCTCCGGCATGGTAGAGATCTGGTTGAGCTTGCAGATATTTCGGACGCTGCAATCGCCCTGACGAAGAAGAACCGGGAACGGTTACAGGCAGATTGTGCAGTGATACAAACAGATTTATTTATGCAGATCGAAGGAAAATATGATATGATAGTATCAAATCCGCCGTACATCCGGACGGATGAGATTCCAAAGCTTATGGCGGAGGTGCGTGATTTTGAGCCGCATCTGGCGCTTGACGGAAAAGCGGATGGATTGTATTTTTATGATAAGATTATTCGGGAAGCGAGGGAGTATCTCTATGAAGATGGATATATTTTGTTTGAAATCGGACAGGATCAGCTGGACGCTGTTCGGGGACTCCTTGTAGAGAACGGATATACGGATATAAAAGGAATCAAAGATTATGCAGGGCTTGACCGGATCGTGACGGCACGGTATCTGAAGTCTTGCGTTCAATAAAGAAGAGAAAAATGATTTCGTCCGTATGGAACGAAATTGAGGATAGTTGGAGGATAAAAACATGTTTGATAAATTAGAGGATTTGGTAGCCCGTTTGGACGAATTGCAGAATGAACTTTCAGATCCGAATGTGGCAAGCAATGCAGAACGTTTCCGGAATCTGATGAAGGAACAGGCAAATTTAGCACCAATCGTAGAGAAATATCAGGAGTATAAGGAAGCGAAGCAGACGATCGAGGATAGCTTATCCATGCTGGAGGGCGAAAGCGACGAGGAGATGCGTGAGATGCTGAAGGAAGAGCTTTCTTCAGCGAAGCAGCAGGTGGAAAAGTGCGAGAACGAACTTAAAATCCTGCTTCTGCCGAAAGATCCGAACGATGAGCGTAATGTCATCTTAGAGATCCGTGCAGGTGCCGGTGGCGATGAGGCAGCACTTTTTGCAGCAGAGCTTTACCGTATGTATGTGCACTATGCGGAGAGTCGTCGTTGGAAGGTTGAACTGATGGAAGCTGAAGAAATCGGTATCGGAGGTATGAAGTCAGTTACAGCGATGGTAACCGGAAATGGTGCGTATTCCGTATTGAAATACGAGAGTGGTGTACACCGTGTACAGCGTGTGCCTGAGACAGAGAGTGGTGGACGAATCCATACAAGTACCGCCAGTGTTGCTGTTCTTCCAGAGGCAGAGGAAGTGGATGAGATAGATATCCCGGATAAGGATATCCGTATCGATGTCATGCGTGCATCCGGTAATGGTGGACAGTGTGTCAATACAACGGATTCTGCGGTACGTCTGACGCATATTCCAACCGGAATCGTGATCTACAGCCAGACAGAGAAATCACAGCTTCAGAACAAGGCAAAGGCATTTGCCCTGCTTCGTACAAAACTGTTAGATATTGAGATGCAGAAGCGTCACGACGCAGAAGCAGATCTTCGTAAGAGTCAGGTTGGTACGGGTGACCGTTCCGAGAAGATCCGTACGTATAACTTCCCACAGGGACGTGTGACGGATCACCGGATCGGACTGACATTATACAAATTGGACAAGATCATGAATGGTGACATTCAGGAGATTATCGATGCATGTATCGCAGCGGATCAGGCTGCGAAGTTGGCAAAGATGAACGAAGAGTAATAGTTTTTAGGAGGAATAAAATTATGCAGTTAGAAACATTACAGAAAGACATGATCGCCGCTATGAAGGCAAGAGATAAGGCAAGAAAGGATTCCATTTCTTCTCTGATTTCCGCAGTAAAGAAGGTAGCTATCGACGAGGGTTGCCGCGATGATATCAAGGAAGAACTGGTAGACCGCGTAATCTTAAAGGAGTTGAAGACAGCCAAAGAGCAGATCGATACCTGCCCGGCAGAGCGTACAGACCTGCTTGCAGAGTATCAGGCACGTTACGATGTCATTAACGAGTATGCGCCATCTCTGATGAGCGAGGATGAGGTAAAGGCATTTCTGACAGAGAAATGTGCAGATGTGATCGCTACAAAGAACAAGGGAATGATCATGAAGACGGTTATGCCACAGTTAAAGGGCAAGGCAGACGGCAAGGTGATCAATGCGGTTGTAGCAGAACTTTGTAAGTAAAAGAAAGTAATATTGTGCAGGAACTTCATCATATGTTTGAATGATAGATATGAAAGAAGATGACATATGAACAGTTCCACGCGCATCAGGCAGGGTGCAGCAGGCATCCTGCTTTTCGTAATAGGGATTTTGATGAGTCTTGTGTTACACAGACCGGCACCGGAGCATCTGCGGGAATTTTCGATGGAACGGCTGCTTCGGACATCGCTGCTTCCGGTTGGACAGACGATGTATATCTGGGGCGGCGGCTGGAATCAGGAGGATGCAGGGGCTGGCAGGGAGGCTGTCACACTTGGTGTATCAAAGCGATGGGCGGAATATGCTGCAAGACAGACAGAAACATATGATTTTGACAAGACCAGATATCAAAGTCACGATGGGTTGGATTGCTCCGGTTATATCGGCTGGCTTTTGTACAATGTATTTCATACCCGAAACGGAGAGACCGGATATGTGACCGGAGCGTCGAAGATGGCACGTGCCTGTGCGGCACGCAGTTGGGGGTATCTGGTGCAGGGAGACTATAAACCGGGCGATATATGCAGTATGGAAGGGCATGTCTGGATGAGTCTGGGGCGCTGTATGGATGGAAGTGTACTGCTTGTACATGCAAGTCCGCCAGGTGTGCGTATCTGTGGGACATATCTTGATGATGGCGCAAAAAGCGAGGCGGTGAAGCTTGCCGAACAGGTGATGCAGAAACAGTATCCGGCGTGGTACGCGAGACATCCGGAGTGCGGAGTCGGGTATTTCTATCTGGAGGATTCTGTCAGTATGCGGTGGTATACGGACGAGGAGACAGATCCATGCCACCTGCAGGAGATGCAGGCAGAGGATGTGGTTCATTTCTTATATCCGGATATGTAAGAAGTATATGGAAGCGAAAGAAGAGGGACTATGGGAGTCATTTACAAAAATGTCAATTATGATTATTGTGCCATGTTGATTATATCCATATTGATTATAACAACGATTCTCAGACGAATGATCAAGGGAAAAGTGAACCGTTCCTTTTTGGAAGTGTTAGTTGTGGCATGGCTTACAATTTTGTTTGATATCTGGGCGGTGCATCTGGATAATCTTGGTGTGCAGCAGGTGTTTACAAAATATGTGGCGCATATGGGATACCTGGTGCTGCATAGCTTAGAAATGCCATTTTATATTACATATCTGGTAGCAATGACAGATACCTGGCATTTGTTCAAGGCGAAACGGCTGCTTGCCTTTTTGTCATCGTTCCCGGTGCTTGTGATAACCGGACTGATTCTGACGAGTCCGGCAACAAAATGGATTTTTTATATCAACGCACAGTATGAATATACGCGAGGTAAATATTTTACGCTGTTATATGTATGTGCAGTGATTTATTTGATTTACGGATTGGTTTATCTTGGAATACATCGGAAGATGTTCCGGCGAAGATATCTCGTTTCTCTGGGGATTGTCTTTGTGGCGGAAATTGCCGGTGTCGCTATACAGTATTTTTATCCGACGTCATTGGTAGAGATGCTTTGCATGGCAATCGGTCTGATGTTTATTTCTCTGATGCTGCAGCGCCCGGAGGAACGATTGGATATGATAACCGGATTGGATAAGATGACGGCGTATATGGATGATATGCGGCATGCATTCAGGACGAGAAAGCCGATACATATCATTATGGTCAACATTACAAACTATGCATCCTTGCGTGAATTGCTTGGATATGGGAAATGCATGCAGGTGATGGCGGGGATTTCGGAATATATGATGCGTCTGGATAAAGAGAAGAAGTTAAAGGCTGCGATGTATTATCTGGGACAAGGAAAATTCCGATATGTATTGGAAGATACGCTGTCGGGCCATGCTCCGGATATAGCAGAGGAACTAAATCGCTCTTTGAAAGCCTGTTTTGTGATCAATCAGATGTCGGTCAATTTTATTACTAATATTTGTATTGCGGATTGCCCGGAGGATATCTCCGATGTGGATACTTTGATGGCATTTGGAGATACTTTACAGGAAGTTCCGTTTACTGGTGACATTATGACTGCTTCAGAACTGTTGAAGCGGCTACATTATGATATGATGCACGATATGGATACGATTATTGAATCTGCGTTGTCAAATAAACGGTTCGAGGTATACTATCAGCCAATTTATTCTGTGAAGGAAAAAAAGTTCCATTCTGCGGAAGCTTTGATCCGGCTAAAGGATGAAAAGTATGGTTTTATCTCGCCGGAGGTATTTATACCGGTAGCGGAGAAGAGTGGAGCAATCCACAAAATTGGTGATTTCGTGCTTGAACAGGTGTGTGCATTTATTGCAAGCGACGAATATAAGAAGCTTGGAATGTCCTATATCGAAGTGAATTTGTCTGTGGTACAGTGCATGCAGCCGAAACTTGCGAATCACATTATGGAGATTTTAACCCGCTATGGAGTACGGCCGGAACAGCTGAATCTGGAGATTACAGAGACAGCTGCATCCATCTCGCAGCAGGCACTTGAGGATAATATCAAAGATCTGACCAACATGGGGATGAAATTCTCTTTGGATGATTTCGGAACCGGATATTCGAATATGCAGCGTATCGTAAAATTACCATTCGATATTATTAAATTAGACCGGACATTTACGGAATTATATGACAATCCGAAGCTTGGGATTGTGCTGACGAATGCAATCAATATGATCAAGGCAATGAAGATGAAGATTGTAGTGGAAGGCGTGGAGACAGAAGAGATGTTGAAGCTTTTCTCGGAGCTTGAATGTGAATATATTCAGGGATATTATTTTTCAAAGCCAATTCCGCGGGAAGAATTCGTAAAATTTATCCAGGCATCCTCATAAGAGGAACGCCTGGATTTTCTTTTTCTTATATTATTTCGTTTTTCTAAGCTCGTTAATACGTTCTTTGATGGATTCAAATTCAGCCTTGTGTTTAAAGGATACAGAACCCGGGTTACGGCTTAAGATACGTGTAGCATGCTTGCGCATCTTCTGGGAGCGGTGATCAACACGATCTCTGGCTGCCTGGAGCCGGTTCTGGAATTCTTCGGTGAGTTCTTCTTTGCTCTTGTTAAATTCCAATCCTTTCTCTTTCAGATAATCCTGGAACTTTGTCTTGTCATCCTCCGCAAAGGCATGTATCACATCAAGACGTTTCTGCAGACGCTGGACTTCCTCGTTTTCAAGGATGATCTTCTTTAAATCAAATGCTTCCTGTGCAGATGTAATCATATCCCAGATAAAATAAACCGCGAATATGATATCGATGACCATCAGAGGTACAGCAGGAAGGGATAAAACAAGTTTTTCAATCGGGGTATGCACAAGCCCGGTCAGAAGCAGTGCACAGACGCCCCATGTGAGAGAACAGCCAAGACAGATATAACCGTGCAGGTTACAGAAGTCGTAGGTGTAATCCCAGTATTTGACATGGAAGATCTGTTCCATCGCCCATCCGGTAAAGTATTCAAGCAGGGTGGCACCAAGCATACCGAACAGAAAAATTAAAAAATAGTTATTGCGGACCGGAATGGTGGAAATCAGAATGATCACAGCACCAAATCCGTAAATCGGAAGAAACGGACCATGCAGGAATCCACGATTGACCCATTTCCTGTGTTCCCATGACACATATAAGCTTTCACCGATCCATCCGATGAGGCAGTAGATGATGAAAAAGGCAATCCATTGCCAGAGATTATAAGCGAACATAATATCCTCCTTTGTGTTTGCGTATAAAGATAACATAAGTATAACATTTGTTGTTTGTGAAGAAAATATACATTTTCAAAGATATATATGGAACCGTTCAAATAATTGAAATGCTGCTGCAGGCATCATAGCAAATCGCTCCAGGCACTGCTGAGCCGTTTGATCACGACCGGGATATCGTCTATGTTAAGTCCGGAATAATTGATGATCGCGGTGTGGTCGTACCGGCTTATATCGGATTTGAAATCATAGCTGTAATAATCGGAGACGAATGCGAGTGTGATATCGTGTGTCTGAGCCATCGCCTGTAATTCCTGATCACTTTTTTTGCTGTCAATATGCAGCAGAAAATGCAGCCCTGCATTTTCCTGGCTGATTGTAATCCTATCAGCAATTGGACTTTGCTTAAACCCTGCAATCAACTCATCACGCAGGCTGCGATAGTGGTTCCGCATACGATTGATATGTTTCTCGAAATATTGATCCCGTATAAAGGCTGCAAGTGTATACTGCTCGAAATTCGATACCGTACAGGCATAAAAGCCAAGCTTGTTGTAATACAGGTGAAGCAGGGACTTTGGAAGAACCATGTAGCTGATACGGATCGTGGAGGCAAGGCTTTTGGTAAAGGTGTTAAAATAGATAACCTTGTCCGTGGTATCCATTGAGAACAGGGATGGAATCGGCTTTCCCTGCAGACGGAATTCACTGTCGAAATCATCTTCAATAATATAGCGGGAATTCGATTCATTTGCCCATTGCAAAAGTCCATATCTCCGGCTCACAGAAGTTACAATGCCGGTTGGAAAATGGTGGGATGGAGATATCTGGATGATGTCGGGAATCGTCAGGTTCCGGGCATCTAATTGAATCCCCTCCTCGTCCATCTCGAGCGGTGCAACCTTCACACCGAGAGCCTCATAGATGCTGCGGATCTTCTTGGAACTCGGATTTTCCAGTCCGTAGACAAGATCCCGTCCAAGCAACTGTACGATCAGGCCATACAGGTATTCTGTTCCGGCACCGATCATGATCTGCTCCGGGGATGCGTTGATGCCGCGGAATTCGTGCAGATGTCTGGCAATGGCTGTACGTAATTCCGGTACACCGCCGGCAGGTGGAGGCACTAACAGATCCGGACTTTGCTCACTCAAAATCTGACGAGTCAGCTTCGCCCAGATAGAAAAAGGAAAATTCTCCGGAGCTGTATGATTGGAAATCAGATTGATGGAATTGTCATGGACGTATGGCTTTTGTGCTTCAATAAGGTCAGATTCGTTGTTTACAGAAACGATCTGACTTTGTATCGGGGAAACAAAGAATCCGCTTTTGGGTTTGGAATAGATGTATCCTTCTGCCATCAGCTGTCCATATGTGTTTTCAACCGTGACAATGCTGATGCCGTGATTGCTTGCAAATGCACGTTTGGATGGCAGCTTTTCATTTGGGGATAAAACACCGTTTATAATGTCAGTTTTCATGCAGTTATAAAGGTATTCATACAGACTTTGACCGCCGCGTTTATCGAAAGAGTAGGTTAACATGATAAGCTCCTTTTTCTGTATTCTGGCATTGTGAGATAAAAATGCCGTTTTTTTATATAGAATTGGATGTTTTCTTTTAAAAAGTATAAACTATATTTATATTTTTGTAAATCTGACATTTTTAGATATTTTACAATTGGAGATTTACACAAGGTCAAAGTGACTATATAGTTAGAGAAAATAAAAAAGAGGTGTTTAACATGACAGATAAAAAGGTTTTGACAATTCAGGATATTTCATGTATGGGACAGTGTTCCCTTACAGTCGCACTTCCAATCATCTCGGCATGTGGCGTAGAGACTATCATACTGCCTTCGGCGGTATTGTCTACACATACAGGTGGATTTACCGGGTATACATTCCGTGATCTGACGGAGGATATTCCCGGCATTATGGATCACTGGGAGAAAGAAAACATCAGCTTTGACTGCCTGTACACCGGATACCTCGGCAGTATCACGCAGATTGAATATGTGTATGATCTGAAAAAACGTGTTGTGAAGGAAGATGGACTTCTGATCGTGGATCCGGCGATGGCAGATAACGGAAGCCTGTACTATGGATTTGATGATGCGTTTGTTGCACAGATGGCAAAGCTCTGTGGCAGTGCGGATATTATCCTTCCGAATATTACAGAGGCGGCATTTATGACTGGCTGTGAACTGCGGTTAGAAGGACAGGATGAAGCGTATGTACAGATGATTTTAGAGGCTCTTGCGAAGCTTGGCTGCAAGAAGATTGTTTTAAAAGGCATCAGCTTTGAAGATGATAAGATCGGAGTTGTCGTATATGACTGCGCAGGGAAAAAAGCAGAATATTATTTCACAGAGAAGGTGCCAAAGAGCTCACATGGAACCGGCGATTGTTATGCGGCAGCTTTTACAGGTGCGATGATGCAGGGAAAGACGATTTCCGAAGCTGCAAAGATGGCTGCTGATTTCGTTGTGGACAGTATTAAGAAAACAGACGACGGACACTGGTATGGCGTATGCTTTGAGCGTGCATTGCCGATGCTTGTGACGGAATTGAACAAATAAATGCGTATTACTTATATCTGAATCCCCAAGGAAGGATTGCATTGGTTTTGACCGTGCAATCCTTTATTCTTTGTTGCCGATTCCGATTATTTTGTATATAATATGGATATCTACGAAATAAGGAGGCATATATGAATATATTGATTGCCCTTGGCATACCTTTTATAGGAACAACTCTTGGCGCGGCAATGGTATTTTTTATGAAAGAAAAAATCGCTCCGAAGCTTGAGAAAGCGTTGCTCGGCTTTGCGTCCGGCGTGATGATTGCTGCATCGGTCTGGTCGCTTCTGATTCCTTCGATCGATATGACGGAGGCACAGGGCGGCATCGCGTGGGTGCCAGCGGTGGTCGGCTTTTTGCTTGGCATCGCATTTTTATTGTTATTGGATACCCTGATTCCGCATCTGCACTTAAACAGTGATAAGCCGGAGGGTGTACATACGAAGATCAGTAAGACACTGATGATGCTGTTTGCAATCACGCTGCACAATATACCGGAAGGCATGGCGGTCGGTGTCACGATTGCCGGTGCGCTTGCAGGCAATGCCGGAATTACGATTACGGGTGCATTTGCCCTGTCACTTGGTATTGCGATTCAGAATTTCCCGGAGGGCGCGATTGTCTCTATGCCGTTAAAGGGCGAAGGTATGGGAAAACCGAAAGCATTTCTGTGTGGTATGGCATCCGGCGCAGTGGAGCCGGTGTTTGGATTTCTGACAATCCTGCTTGCAGCGCAGATGACGAAGATTCTTCCGTATTTCCTGTCTTTTGCAGCTGGTGCGATGATCTATGTTGTTGTGGAGGAACTGATCCCGGAAGCACAGGCGGGCGAGCATACGAATATCGGAACGATCGGGACAGCGATTGGCTTTGCGTTGATGATGGTGCTCGATGTAGCACTTGGATAAATGTTAATATAGAATTAGTTAGAATAAGGAGTGAAATAAAATGAAAGTATTGATGTTAAACGGAAGCTCCCATATCAACGGAACGACGATGGCAGCTTTGACCGAGGTTGGAAAGGCACTCGAGGAAGATGGTATCGAATACGAGATTTTTCAGATTGGTGGCGGCCCGGTCGCAGACTGCCTTGGCTGCGGGCAATGTACAGAGAATGGGTGTATCTTCTCGGACGATGCGGTAAATGCGTTTGTCGCAAAAGCAAAGGAAGCGGATGGATATATATTTGGTACACCGGTTTACTATGCGCATCCAAGTGGACGGATCCAGTCGTTCTTAGACCGGGTATTTTACAGCAGCGGTAAGCATTTTGCACATAAGCCGGGCGCTTCGGTGGCAGTAGCCAGACGTGGCGGCACCGCGACGACCTTTGATGTGCTGAACAAATATTTCGGTATCACGCAGATGATTACCGTCGGTTCGACCTACTGGAATCAGGTGCATGGAAGAAATGCAGAGGATGCGGCGAAGGATCTCGAGGGTATGCAGACGATGCGGAACCTCGGACACAATATGGCGTGGGTGTTGAAATGCTTAGAAGCTGGTAAGGAGAAGGGGCTTGTGCCGCCGACGGCAGACCGCTCGAACCAGACGAATTTTATACGATAGTAATAAGAAAATACAATGTGTGAGTTCTGTGATTTTTGTGGAACACACAGCAAGGAGGAGCATATGACGATAGAAGAACAGGCAGGACTTGTGAAGCTGGCAAGCCCGAAGCTGGCAGGAACAACCGGTGAGCTTCGTGACCAGGCGCTTTTGGCAGTTGCGAAAGCATTGATGGACAACAAGGATGCGATCTTTGACGCAAACAGACAGGATATGGAACAGGCAGAAAAAGATGGGATTGCAGCGCCTGTCTTAAAGCGTCTCAAATTCGATGAAGGAAAGCTGCGCGATGTCATAAATGGTATTCATGATCTGGTGCAGATGCCGGATCCACTGTTCCAGACGAAGCTTGCCAGAGAGCTCGATGAGGGACTTACCTTGTACCGTGAGACATGTCCGATCGGTGTGATCGGTGTGATCTTCGAGGCAAGACCGGACGCACTTGTGCAGATATCCGCACTCTGTATCAAGAGTGGAAACTGTGTGATCTTAAAGGGTGGCAGTGAGGCGACAAAGAGCAATAAGATCTTATTTGATACGATCTATGCGGCGGTACGGGAAGCAGGACTTCCGGAAAACTGTATGCTGCAGCTCGAGGCAAGAAGTGAGATCAATGAGCTGCTTACCTGTCAGAGTTCTGTGGATCTGCTGATCCCACGTGGGTCCAATGCATTTGTGCAGTATATTATGAGTCATACGAATATCCCGGTTATGGGGCATGCGGATGGCATCTGTCATATCTATGTAGATAAGGATGCGGATATCGGGAAGGCGATTCCAATTATCTTAGATGCGAAGACACAGTATGTCAGTGCCTGCAATACCGTAGAGACATTGCTCGTACACAAGGATATTGCGAAGGAGCTGGTTCCGAAGCTGGCACAGGCACTTAAAGAAAAGCACGTCGAGCTTCGTGGAACGAAGGAGATTCAGGCGCTGGTAGATTGTGTACCTGCGACGGAGAAGGACGATGATACCGAGTATCTTGATTATATTTTGTCGGCGAAGATTGTGGAATCGGTGGATGAGGCAATCGACCATATCAACCGGCATGGTTCCCATCACACGGACAGCATCGTGACTGAGAACAAGGAGACGGCACTTCATTTCATGCGAATGGTTGATTCAGCAGGCGTATATCAGAACTGTTCCACACGGTTTGCCGACGGCTACCGCTATGGATTTGGCGCAGAGGTCGGCATCAGTACAAGTAAATTACATGCGAGAGGTCCAGTCGGGTTAGAGGGATTGCTCAGTTACAAATATAAGCTGTTTGGCGATGGACATATCGTCGATGATTATGCACAGGGAAGAAAGAAGTTCCATTTTGTTGATTTGCCGTAAGAGGTAAGAAGGAGGATGCCTATGGAGAAAACGATCGCATCAATCACGAAACCGAAGGACGAGGAACTCAAGGAGAGACTGTCCGCAGCGAGAGAGAAGCTTGCCACCTTGCAGATCAAGGTCAAAGAAGCGAAGCTTCCGGTACTGGTTTTGTTCGAGGGATTTGGGGCTGCCGGAAAGGGCAGTGTGTTAAGCAAGATCATTAAGAACATGGATCCGCGTTTTTTCCATGTTGAGACAATGGATCAGCCGGAGCCGACCGAGCTTCGGAAACCATTTTTATACCGATATTTCAAGCGGATTCCGGAGAATGGACAGTTCACGTTCATGGATGGCGGCTGGATGGAAGAAATCGTGAGAGACCGTGTGCATGAGCAGTTGGACGAGGAAGCGTTTGGAAAGAAGATCTGCAGTATCAAGCGGTTTGAACGGACACTTTCGGATAACGGCTACACGATCCTGAAATTCTTCTTTTATATTGATGAGAATGAGCAGAAGAAGCGGATGGAGGAGCTGCTTGCTGATGAGAACACGGCATGGCGTGTCTCCGAGGAGGACTTGTGGCAGAACAAAAAGCATAAGAAATGTTCAGAGGTTTATCAGACTTACATGGAGCAGACAAATCAGTCGTATGCACCGTGGTATGCCATTGATGCAAAGAGTAAGAAATGGGCAGAGCTGCAGATCTTAGAGCGTATCAATCAGAATATTGAGACTGCGCTTGCAAACAGTGGACGTGCAGTACCGATCCTGCCGAATCTGTTCCCGCTTTCTCCAATCCCGAAGCTTGCGGATGTGGATTTGAACAAGGAACTTACCGAGGAAGAATATCAGGAGAAGCTCGAAAAGCTGCAAAAAAGGTTGTCGGAACTGCACAATGTGTTATATCGTGAGAAGATTCCGGTTATCATCGCTTATGAGGGCTGGGATGCCGCCGGAAAGGGTGGTAATATCAAGCGGATTGCTGCGGCTCTCGATGCACGCGGTTATGAGGTTCACCCGATTGCAAGCCCGGAGCCACACGAGAAAAACCGGCATTTCCTGTGGCGCTTCTGGACCAGACTGCCGAAGAGCGGACACATTGCAATCTTCGACCGTACCTGGTATGGACGTGTGATGGTAGAGCGTCTGGAAGGCTTCTGTTCGGAAAACGACTGGCAGCGGGCGTACAACGAGATCAATGAGTTCGAGAAAGAACTTGATGATTGGGGTGCCGTCATCGTGAAATTCTGGGTGCAGATCGACAAGGATACCCAGTTAGAGCGGTTCACACTTCGTCAGAATACCCCGGAGAAACGCTGGAAGATCACTGATGAGGACTGGCGAAACCGGGGAAAATGGGATCTCTATGAGGATGCGGTTAATGAGATGCTGCAAAAGACAAATACGACGTATGCGCCCTGGCATATACTGGAATCCAACGATAAAAAATATGCGCGCATAAAAGCGTTGGAGATTGTGATTCAGGCGATGGAAGAGCAGATCAAGAAAAAGAAAAATTCATAAAATATTAAAATCAAAAATGCAGGGCGTTTCGGATACAAACGCTTCTGCCGGAGGAAACCATGTTAAGTATAGTTGAAATTTTAAAGGTTGTTTTTTTAGGAATTGTAGAAGGAGTCACAGAATGGCTTCCGATCAGCAGTACCGGACATATGCTTCTGGTGGATGAGTTCATCCAGATTCAGGCATCCAAAGAGTTCAAGGAGATGTTTTTTGTTGTCATTCAGCTTGGCGCAATTTTGGCAGTTATCCTGTTGTTCTGGAAAAAAATGTGGCCATTTCAGATGAAAGATAAGTCAAAACCGGTCTGTGTGAAGGAGACATTTTCCCTGTGGTTTAAGGTTGTTGTTGCCTGCATCCCGGGTGCTATCGTGACACTGCTGTTTGATGATTATATCACAGCACATTTCGAGACGCCGTATGTGATCGCAGGTGCCCTGATCTTTTATGGTATCGTTTTTATCATCGTGGAACGCTGGAACAAGACGCGGACACCGAAGGTGGAGAAGCTGGAAGATATCACATATAAGACTGCGTTTTTGATAGGTCTTTTCCAGGTGTTATCCATTGTACCGGGTACATCCCGCTCCGGTTCGACGATCATAGGAGCACTCCTGATCGGTGTATCCCGTGTAGCAGCTGCTGAATTTACATTCTTCTTAGCGGTTCCGGTTATGTTTGGATATTCGCTTTTGAAGGTAATTAAGATGAGTGTGGCAATCACAAGCTCGGAGCTTGTGATCCTGATTGTCGGCTGTGCCGTTGCGTTTGCTGTTTCACTTGTAGTGATCAAGTTCCTAATGAGCTATATCAAAAAGCATGATTTCCAGGTGTTCGGTGTGTATCGTATCATCCTCGGCATCGCCGTGATCGCATATTTTGCACTGGCTGCATAAAGCTATCTATATACTGGAGGAAAAGAAATGGAAATACAGGAAATTATAAAGAATATGACGCTCGAGGAGAAGTCGCATCTGGTAAATGGTGCGACCTTCTTCGGAAGCTATGGAATCGACCGTCTCGGTGTGCCGCGTATGCAGCTTCTGGACGGTGCAACCGGTATGAATCTGGAGCAGGTATTCGGCGATATGACCGAGTATGAGGACTGGTCGAATGCCGAGGAGCGTAAGCAGATCGACGCAGATACGAGCAAGCCGGTCAATATGATTGGAAGCACGCGGCTTGTACATGTGATTGAGCATTATTTTGAGCCGGAGAAGCTTTCGGAAGATGAGAAGGTGTTATACGGCTGGGTGAAGAAGCATATGGACGTGCGCCTGCAGGGTAAGGATTATGCGCCGGGCTGTTATCCACCGGGCATTTTGCTTGGCTGTACGTGGAATCCGGAGGTAATCCGCAAGGTTGGTGAGGCACTTGGATTAGAGTGTTGTGTCTATGGCGTGCATTTCCTGCTCGGACCAAATGTCAACATTCTGCGTGATCCGAGAAATGGACGTCTCTTCGAGGGATATTCTGAGGATCCGTGTGTCGTATCGAAGCTTGCACCGGAAATCGTCAAGGGCATCCAGAGCTATGGTGTCTCTGCAACCGTGAAGCATTATGCGGCGAACAGCCAGGAGACAAACCGGGTAGGAATCGATGAGACGATTTCGAAGCGTGCATTGGAGGAAATTTATTTTCCGGGCTTCCGTGCGTGCGTAAAAGAGGGTGGCACGAAGTCTATCATGAATGCGTACAACCGGATCAACGGTGTGCGCTGTACAGAGAGTGCATGGTTATTAGAGGAGAAGCTGCGCAAGGATTTCGGCTTTGACGGTATGGTAATGTCGGACTGGGGCGCTGTCTTAGATCCTGCAAAGGCACTTGCTGGCGGAACGGATCTCGCGATGCCGGGACCGGGCGAACCACAGGCAATCTATGATGCAGTGAAAGCAGCTACACTGTCAGAGGAGAAGGTCGATCAGGCATGCGAACGTGTACTTACTGCAATCAAGTGGATTACAGAAAACTATAAGAAGGAAGAAGTTGACAAGCTTCCGGTAGATGAAATCATAAAGCAGACGGACGAGGCAGCCTACGAGGCAGCCTGCGAGGGAATTGTACTGCTTAAGAATGATGCAGCCTGCCCGCTTGCAAAGCATACGAAGATCGCACTGCTTGGCAGCGGACATGCACAGATGTTAGAGTGTGGCTCCGGTTCTGCCGGGATTGATACAAGCCGTCACGGGGACGTAGCGGCAGAGTTTGCACGGTATTTCGATGTAGTTGACGAAGCGCAGGCAGAGTATGTGGTTATGATCGGCATCGTACCGGGCATGGAAGGAAATGACCGGAAGACACTTGCGCTTGCCGATGAGGATCTGGCAGTGTTAAAGCGGTTAGCACAGGCTGGCAAGAACGTGATCTTAGTTCTGAACACATGTGGACCGATCGATATGCGTGAGATTGATACAGACAATGTAAAGGCAGTCTTTGCAACGTTCCTTCCGGGTATGGCAGGTGCAAAGGCACTTTCCGATATGATCGCAGGTGAGGTAAATCCATCTGGTAAACTGACGATTACATTCCCAGAGCGGATCGAGGATATGCCAACATACATGAATTTCCCAGGAGATGGGTATCATGTATCGTATGGCGAAGGTATCTACGTCGGTTACCGGTATTATGATAAGAAGAAGCTCCGTCCAAGGTATCCATTTGGCTATGGCATGTCGTATACAACATTTGACTGCAAGCTGGTGGATGCGGCAGTCGATGGGGATACGATCAAGGTTCATACAACCGTGGAGAATACCGGTAAGGTCGCAGGTAGCGAAGTCATACAGATCTATATTCATGATCCGTACAGCACACTTGCAAAGCCGGAGAAGGAGCTGAAAGCCTTCGAGAAGGTGAAGCTTGCACCGGGCGAGAAGAAGGATGTAACTTTCGCCATTGCAATCCGGGATCTTGCATCGTATGATATGGATCTTGAACAGTTTGCAGTGGAGGAAGGCTATTATGATATTCTGGCTGCAACCTCTTCGGCAGCGGAGGATGTATTTGGCGAGACACGCATCTATCTCGATGTGAAATCTCCATATAGTTATAGTGTGGATACACAGCTCAAGGTCATCTGCGAGAATGAGGCACTGCTTACAGCGGCAAATCAGGCGTGGGCAGCCGAGGGCTGGGATATCGGCGTGATCCGGAACAATTATCAGTACTCCCCACAGAAGTCTTTGCGCGAGATATTAGTCGATCTCGACGCACACCTTCGGACGGAGGAGAAGGTGGCACATTTCATTGCCGCATTTGAAGAGAAAGTAAGAGCTATAAAGAAAAAATAATATGCATGTAATTGCGAAAAAAAGGAGGCAGCCACTATGGCAGTGCTTGCACAGTTAGAACCGAAAGCAGTCTTTCATTATTTTGAGGAGATCTGTGGGATTCCGCACGAATCTTCGGACACACAGGCAATCAGCGATTATTTGGTTGCATTTGCAAAGGAACGGAATCTCTATGTGAGACAGGATACACTTGGAAATGTCATCATCAAGAAACCGGCGACGAGCGGTTACGAAGATGCGCCGGTCGTGATGTTACAGGGACATATGGATATGGTCTGTGAGAAGACGGACGACAAGGAGATTGATTTCCATACGCAGGGATTGGATCTGGTGCTTGATGGGAATGTGATACGTGCAGACCGGACAACCCTTGGCGGCGACGATGGAATCGCGGTTGCATTTGCACTTGCCATTCTGGATGCTGCAGATATACCACATCCGGCGCTGGAAGTTGTGATTACGGTCGACGAAGAAATCGGCATGCTTGGTGCGGCAGGGATTACAACCGATGATCTGCAGGCATCGTATATGCTGAATCTTGATTCGGAGGATGAGGGACAGCTTCTGGTCGGCTGTGCCGGAGGTATGACGGCGGTCTGCCATATGCCGATTGTGTGGGAAGCATGTAATCTGATGCATCCGGTCTGTATGCAGCTTAGTGTTGATGGACTGCTCGGTGGACATTCTGGCATGGAGATCATCAAGCAGCGCGCGAATGCGAACAAGACGCTAGGCAGAACGTTAAAGGCGATACAGACAGCGGCAGACATCCGGCTCGTGTTGATCGACGGTGGCAAGAAGGATAATGCAATTCCACGTGCGGCACAGGCAGTGTTTGTCGTGGAAGCAGAAGCAAAGGATACTGTGAAGCAGGCGGTGCAGACGCTGCAGGCGACGATCAGCCATGAATACCAGGTAAGTGATCCGGATGTGACATTGAAGATAAAAGAATGTACAGAAGCGGTGGCACAGGTGATGAACCGTGCGAGCGGCGATGCAATTATCGATGCACTCGTACTGCTTCCAAATGGCGTGCAGAAAATGAGTGATGCGATGCCGGGACTCGTGCAGACGTCGCTCAATCTTGGAATTCTTACCATGAAGGAAGAGGAAGTACAGATGGGATTTTCGGTGCGGAGCAGTGTAGGTAGTGAGAAGAATCTGCTTGCTTTACAGATCCGGACATTGTGTGAACATCTGGGTGGACAGTACACGGAGAGCGGGACATATCCGGCATGGGAGTATAAGCAGGAATCAAAGCTGCGCGATGTGATGGTCGCTGTCTACGAGGAGTTATATGGCGGGAAGCCGAAGCTGGATGTGATCCATGCGGGCGTGGAATGTGGACTTTTCATGGATAAGATGAAGGATCTGGACTGCGTGTCGTATGGCCCGCAGATGTATGACATCCACACACCGAACGAGCGATTGCATGTTGACAGCGTGCAGAGAACGTGGGAATATACACTGGAGATCTTAAAGAGACTGAAATAGTTTGGAGGAACGAGACTTATGGGAAACTGGGAAGCAAATATACGAAAGGTTGTGCCATATGTACCGGGCGAACAGCCAAAGGAACAGGACATTATCAAGTTAAATACAAATGAGAATCCATATCCACCGGCACCTGAGGTATTAAATAAGCAGGTAGAGTTAGAAAATCTGCGTCTGTATCCGGATCCGGCAGCGACAAAGCTGGTTGATGCAATTGCAGAGTATCACGGTGTGGATAAAAATCAGGTATTTGTCGGTGTCGGAAGCGACGATGTACTTGCAATGTCATTTATGACATTTTTCAATTCGGGAAAGCCGATTTTCTTCCCGGATATTACATATTCCTTCTACGATGTGTGGGCAGATATGCTCCGGATTCCATATGAGACGAAGCCGCTCGATGCGGACTTCCGTATCAAAGCGTCCGATTATTATGGGGAAAATGGAGGCGTTGTATTCCCGAATCCGAATGCACCAACCGGAATCGCAGAGCCGGTTGAATTTGTGCGTGACATCGTAAGCCACAACCCGGATGTGATCGTGATCGTGGATGAGGCATATGTCGACTTCGGTGGACAGACAGCACTGCCGCTTCTGAAGGAATTTGACAATCTGCTTGTTGTCCGTACATTCTCGAAGTCCCGTTCGATGGCAGGACTCCGTATCGGATATGCGCTCGGAAATGAGAAACTGATCGGTTACTTAAACGATGTCAAATATTCCTACAATTCCTATACGATGGATCTGACAAGCATCGAGCTTGGAACCTGCTCGATCAAGGCAGATGACTATTTTAAGGAGATGGTCAAGAAGGTTGTCGATACGAGAACATGGTTTGTAAAGGAGATCGAGGCGCTTGGATTTACTGTGCTTCCGTCAAGTGCGAACTTCGTATTTGCGACACACAAGACGATTCCGGCGAAAGAAATATTTGAGAACGCAAGAGAACATAAGATTTTCGTACGGTATTTTGATAAGCCAAGGATTGACAATTATCTGCGTATCAGCATTGGAACCGATAAAGAAATGCAATTATTTGTTGCATTTTTGAAAACTTTGCTGTAAGTGGTTGTGCTTTTGTAAAAAAGAAAATATAATAAGGGATGTCATCATTCAGACATGTCCGGTCTGAATTTTCCTACGTGAATTATTTAGAATAAAGGAGTTTTAAATATGGAGCGTATGGATTTTAAATCTTTTTGTAATGCCGTGGTAAACGGTATCGCAGAGTATCTTTTGCAGTATGAGATCGAGAGCATCCGGCTGGAGACGGTGTGTCATAACAATGGCGTCGAGCATGTCGGACTTGTGATCTTATTGCAGGGAGATTATGTATCCCCAACGATTTATCTGGAACAATATTATCAGTATATGGTGCGGCAGCAGGCATCACTTTCCGATGTGTTAGAACTGGTCGCAAAGGAATACAGACTGGTGGAAGACTGCCTGCAAAAGCAGGAACCGTTGACAGTTGATCTGGATCAGATGCAGAGTCGTGTGTTTTTGCGTCTGGTGAATTACGAACGCAATCAGGAGACGCTTGCAAACTGCCCGTATATTCCGTTTCATGATATGGCAATTACGTTCCGCTATCTTGTAAAGATGGACGAGGCGGGGATTGCGTCTGCGTTGATTGACTATGACAGCATGGAGAAGAGCGCATGTACAGTGGAAGAACTGTACTGTATGGCAAAGGAGAACACGATCCGGTTGTTTCCGCCATTTCTTATGCGGCTGGATGAGTTTTTGCGGACACGGTTTCCACAGGAACATGTGTATCCGGAGGAACCGGAGGTCTATATCCTATCGAACCGGCAGTTTATCTATGGTGCGACGATGCTGCTCTACAAGGATGTGGTCGCCTCGTTTGCAGAGCAGATGGGAAAAAGTGTCTACATCGTGCCGTCGAGTGTGAACGAGCTGTTATTGTGTCTTACAGATGCAAAAAAAGAAAAGGAAATGTTAGAAAATACACTGCGGGAAGTCAATGAATTTGTAGTTCCCGACACGGAATTTCTGTCAGATGCGGTCTATTTTTACGATAAAGAATTGGGAAATATTGTAGGATAAATGCTTGACGAATGCACGTGTGTGTGCTATTGTTAAAACGCATTTTCAGATAGAAATGCGATTTTAAAAATTGGAGGATTTGTCATGACAAAAGGTACAGTAAAGTGGTTCAACAGCCAGAAGGGCTTTGGATTCATCACAGACGAGAACGGCAAGGATGTATTCGTACATTACTCAGGACTGAACATGGAAGGTTACAAGAACCTTGAAGAGAATCAGAAGGTTGAGTTTGATGTTGTTGATGGCGAGAAGGGACCACAGGCTACAAACGTAACTGTTATCAAGTAGTTTAGCTTAATCAAGTAACAGGGTACCTATATTTTATAGATTCTGCATGCATTGTTATACTGAATTTTGAATTGGGATTTGTTATATTTATTGAGTGAAACAAAGTAGGAGTCACCGTGTAAAACGATGGCTCCTATTTTTGTATTTTATTGACAAAAACAGGCAAATGGCATAGAATGAACGTATGTAAAAAATAGGACGGAGAGGAATACTATTGGGGGACAGCTTTGTATCGAGAAAAGATAGAATAATTGCATCTGCAATCGAAATTATCAGCGAATCCGGATTATCAGCTCTTACAACTAAAAACCTTGCCCTGAAGGAAAATATGTCAGAGGCACTCATGTACAAATATTTTGGCGGCATTGATGAAGTGCTCGTGGAGGTGGTCGAAACATATTCAAAGTTTGACAAAGGCATTCGTCAGACGGTGCAGGCAAAGGATGCAACCTATGTGGAAAAACTGATCGATTATCTGGAAGCGTATGCAACCTATTATGATAACTATTATGCGATTTCCACATTGATGCTTCAGTATGAAGAACTGTTACATATCGTGGAGACGCGGGAGAGGATTGCATGGTGCATCACAGAACGTTTGGCATTTCTGGGAGACTTGTTTCAAAAAGCAATGGACGCCGGAGAAATCTCAGACGTCATTTCGGCGCCTGTGTTGGCAAACAATGTAACGGGTATGGCGATGAGTCATATATTGGAACGCAGAATTTCTTATCACAAGAAGTCGTTCAAGGAAGAATATATGGATAATATTCAGAAATGGATGCAGTTACTTCAGATAAAAAAATAAGCGTGAGAATAGGATTGGGAGGCAGTTTATGAAAGTATTAGTAGCAGAGGACGATTTGGCAAGTGGAAAATTTATGCAGAAGCTGTTGTCAAAGTATGGTGAAGTCGTACTGGCAAGAGATGGAATCGCAGCCGTGGATGAATTTGTAAATGCGGTCAGCACGAACGAACGGTTCGATCTGATCTGTATGGATATTATGATGCCAAAGATTGATGGATATAAGGCACTGGCGTCTATCCGGGATGCGGAGCGGAAGCTTGGAACACCAAGAGACAAGCGCTGTAAGGTCATTATGATCAGTGCACTTGATGAAGGGTTTGATGCAAGTTATGCGAGTGATGATTATGAGGAGTACATGTGTAAACCGATTGATATCATGAAGTTTGACAGCCTGATTCGCAAGCTTGAGATCATCTAGGTAAAAACAAATGGATTTATTTGATTATATGAGAGAGACAAACATGAAGAAGGGCGAATCCCCGCTTGCAAAGCGGCTTCGGCCGACTTCATTGGACGAGGTAGTAGGGCAGGAGCACATTCTTGGAAAGGATAAGCTGTTGTATCGTGTGATACAGGCAGATAAGCTTAGCTCGATTATCTTATATGGTCCACCAGGGACGGGGAAGACAACGCTTGCGATGGTGATTGCCAATACGACGAGCGCGGTATTTAAGGAACTGAATGCGACGACTGCCGGGAAGAAGGATATCGAGGCAGTGGTGAAGGAATCAAAAGATAATCTCGGAATGTATGGCAAGAAGACGATTCTTTTTGTGGACGAGATTCATCGGTTTAACAAAGCGCAGCAGGATTATCTTCTCCCGTTTGTAGAGGATGGAACGGTAATACTGATAGGCGCGACAACGGAGAACCCTTATTTTGAAGTGAATTCTGCGTTAATATCGCGCTCTTCTATTTTTCAGTTAAAACCGTTGTCGAAGGAGAACATCAAGACGTTGATCCGGCGTGCAGTGACCGATACCGAAAAGGGTATGGGAAGCTATGACGCGGAGATTACGGAGGAGGCAGTTGATTTTCTGGCAGATATGTCGGAGGGCGATGCGAGACATGCACTGAATGCAGTTGAGCTTGGCATCCTGTCGACCGAGCGGAATCCGGAGACGGGGAAGATTGTGATAGATCTTCCTGTGGCGGAGGAGTGCATTCAGCGGCGCTCCATACGATATGATAAAGACGGAGATAACCACTATGACATTATTTCCGCGTTTATAAAAAGCATGCGCGGTTCCGATCCGGATGCCGCCGTGTATTATCTGGCAAAGATGTTATACGCAGGGGAGAGCGTGACATTTATCGCCAGAAGAATTATGATTTGTGCCAGTGAGGATGTCGGCAACGCAGACCCGCAGGCAATACAGGTGGCAACCGCATGTGCACAGGCAGTGGAACGTGTTGGTATGCCAGAGGCGCAGATCATATTGGCGCAGGCGGCAACCTATGTGGCATGTGCACCGAAGAGCAATGCGGTAGTCAATGCGATTTTCGATGCGATGCAGGCAGTCAAAGAGGTTGGAAACTGTCAGGTGCCGGTCTATCTCCGGGATGCGCATTATTCCGGGGCGGAAAAGCTTGGAAACGTTGGATACAAGTATGCACATGACTATGAAAATCATTATGTGGAACAGCAGTATCTGCCGGATCAGTTAGTAGGGAGAACATTCTATAAGCCGGGGAATCTCGGATATGAAAAGCATATACAGGATTGGTTTCACCTGATAAAAAAAGAAAAGTAAGAGGTATGGAAATGAAGAAAAAGGGAATCATCATTTTAATTGTAGTACTGCTTGTTCTTGCAGGCGCAGCCGGAGCAATTTATTATGTTCTGCATAATAAAAAGGCATCGAACGAAGAGTTGGTATATGCCACAAAGATATCCGACTTAAATGGAGGATATGACCTGACAGAAAGCCGCTATATGGGAACGGTTGAGTCACAGGAGGTCAAGGGTGTAAACCGTGACAGTGACAAGAAAGTCAAGGAATTGTATGTGAAGGAAGAAGATGAAGTCAAGGCAGGTGACGTACTGTTTGAGTACGATACCGAGTCCATGGAGCTGCAGCTTCGCCAGTTGGAGCTAGAGCTTACAAGTATCAACAATAACATTGCGACACTGAATCAACAGATTGCATCGCTTACGACAGAGAAGGCAGCAGCACCGGCTGAGGAGCAGCTAAGCTACAGCGCACAGATCCAGAATCTGCAGGCACAGGTCAATCAGGCAAATTATGATGCAAGTGCAAAGCAGCTCGAAATTGATCGTCAGAAGCTTTCTATGGAGAACACAAAGGTTGTTGCACCGATGGACGGTATCATTAAGACGATTAATGAGAATAATTCGACAAGCAGTTCCGATAACAACAGCAACTATGATAATAACAATAATAACAATAATAACAGTTCCGATTCTACAAGCAATGCGTATATCACGATCATGGCAAAGGGCGATTACCGGATCAAGGCAACCGCAAGCGAACTGACAGTCCGCAGTATGTCAGAGGGACAGAGCATGATCGTTCGTTCCAGAGTCGATGATTCGACATGGACAGGCAAAGTGACAAAAATTGATCTGGAGCATCCAGATAATGGAAGCAGTAATGATTATTATGGAAACTCAGGAACAACCGCAACGAAGTATCCATTTTATATCAGCCTGGACAGTACGGATGGACTGATGCTTGGACAGCATGTCTATGTGGAAGCAGACTATGGACAGGGCGATGTGAAGGAAGGTTTGTGGCTGGATGAATATTATATCATGCAGGAGGACGATGGCGCCTATGTATGGGCAGAAAATGCAAAGGGATACATTGAGAAGCGTAAGGTAGAGCTTGGCGAGTATGATGAGAATATGATGCGGTATCAGATTCTGTCTGGCCTGACGGAGGATGATTATATCGCATATCCAGAGGAACGTGTGAAGGAAGGCATGAAGGTTACACATAACTATGAGGACGTTGTGATTGACGATACGGTAGAGGATGCAACCGGTGGAGATAGTCTTTATGATGATGGATACACGGATGATGGCAGCGTGGACGGTTACACGGATGATGGTATTTTAGATGATGGCAGCATAAATAATATTGATGATGGTGCCAATACGGATGGCATTGATGGATCCGTGGAAGAAGCTGCACCACAGGATGAATCTGCGCCAGACAGCGATAGCGAGGTGGTGCAATAGTGTTACTGGAATTGAAAAATATCTATAAGAATTATATTCAGGGCACGATGGAAGTGCCTGTACTGAAAGATATCAATCTCTGTGTAGAAGAAGGGGAGTATGTGGCGATTATGGGACCATCAGGTTCTGGTAAGTCCACGCTGATGAATATTATCGGATGTATTGATAAGCCAACTTCAGGAACTTATCTGCTTGATGATGTGGAGATTGAAAAGTGCAAAGATAAAGAACTTTCCGAAGTGCGCAACCAGAAGATTGGATTCGTATTTCAGAATTTTAATTTGCTGCCAAGACAGAGTGCACTTGACAATGTAGCGCTTCCGTTACAGTATGCGAAGGTGCCGATCAAGAAACGAAAACAAAAGGCAAAAGAAATGCTGGAGATGGTTGATCTGGCGGATCGTGTCAGCTTCAAGCCGACACAGCTTTCCGGTGGACAGAAACAGCGTGTGGCGATTGCGCGTGCGATGGTGGCAGATCCGAAGATTCTGCTTGCCGACGAGCCGACGGGAGCACTTGATTCCAAATCAGGTTTACAGGTGATGGAGCTGTTTGACACACTGCATAAGCAGGGAGTGACAATCATTATGATTACGCACTCTGACGAGATTGCGTCTTATGCAGATCGAGTTGTAAAAATCATTGATGGTGAGCTGTATGAGGGAGATGCCCAGCCGGTGACCGGAGGTGATGAGCATGAATAAGGCAAAGAAAATAATTATTATCGTTCTTTCCTGCGTGGTTGTGCTCGGTGGTATTTATTTTGCACTCCGCACCTTGAAGCAGAAGAATCAGAATAGTAAGACTGCAGGCGTGTATGCGGTCAGTGATATTGGATATGACGCTTCGGATATGTGGGATAACAGTACATTGAGTGGAAATGTGACTGTGAATTCTGAGCAGAAGGTCTATGTAGGAAAGACACAGTCCGTATCGGAGATCAAGGTAACGGAAGGTCAGAGCGTGAAAGCAGGTGATGTGCTGCTTGTGTATGATACAACTGCCAACGACTTACAGTTAGAACTGCAAAGATCGGAACTGGAGTTATCCCGCGTGTCGATTATTGATGCACAGCGTGAACTCGAGAAGTTAAAAGCAACTACACCATTAGAGGATATTCCGACAACAGAGGCACCGGCGACTCCGGTTGCAACAGGTTCAGATGCGCCACAGCCGGATCCGGATACAGATCCGGATGCAGATACGCCTCCGACAAGAGAGGAATTGAAGAATCAGATCGCGCAGAAAGAACAGGAAATCAAAACAATGCAGACACAGTACGAGATTGCACAGGTCAAGCTTCAGATGGAAGAGATGCAGAACGCAACCGGTGAAGTACTGGCGAATTTCGATGGCGTGGTAAAGAGCGTGATAACTGCGGATGAAGCAGCTTCGAGCGGAGATCCGGTTCTTGTTGTCAGTGCGGCAGATGGATATCTGGTCGAAAGCCAAATTGGTGAGCTTGCAATGTCAACGGTCAAGGTTGGTGATACCGTATCGATGTATTGCTATGATACCGGTATGAATTATGAAGGTACGATCACAGAGATTTCTACGTTCCCGGCGGATGGATATACGAATTACAATGGCAAGGTGGAAACCTATTATCCAATCAAGATTGCGTTGACTGATTCCACGGATGTCAGTCAGAATATGTATATGGAGATTACACTGAATTCCGGTTCGGAGGACACGAGTGGCGGTTTCTATTTGTCGAAGGCATTTATGAAACAGGAAGGAAGCAATTACTATGTCATGAAGGATGTTGATGGAAGATTGAAGAAAACCTACATTAAGGTTGGAAATAAGACATCCGGAGATGCTGTTCTGATACTTGGTGGTCTGACGATGCAGGATTATATTGCATTCCCATATCTCGATGAGGCAGTGGAAGGCGTAAAGACTGTACAGAAGTCGACGGATGATCTGTATAATTGATAAGAAAGGAAATCAGTCTATGTTAGAAAATATAAGATTATCGTTCCAAGGTATTTGGGCACATAAGATGCGTTCCCTTCTTACCATGCTTGGTATTATTATTGGTATTGCGGCAATTATTGCGATTGTATCAACAATCAAGGGAACCAGTGAGCAGATCAAAGAGAATCTGGTCGGCTCTGGAAATAATATTGTAAATGTAAAATTGTATCAGGGTGAATGGACCTATACATCCGGTGATTCTTCTACACCGGAGAATATGCCAATGGTCACAGATGATATAAAAAATGAGATTCTGGCAGTGGATGAGGTAACGGCTGTTGCATCTTACCGGTATGGCGCACTTTATGAAGGTATCAACAGCGGAACAAAGGATCTGGGCAATGCACCGGTTTATGGTGTAGATAAGGATTATTTCCGTGTGATGGGATATACCGTGCAGACCGGGCGACTGTTTGAGGATCAGGACTGGACGAATTATACCAAGGGCGTAATTCTGGATACCGTTGCAGCGAATACATTGTTTGCAAGTGAGAATCCGATCGGTAAGACCCTGGAGATCAAGGGCGAGCCGTTTATTATTGTCGGTGTTGTTGAACAGATTGATGGGTTTACTCCGAAGGTTACCAATATGAATGACTGGTATACCTACTATGGAAATACATCCTCCGGTCAGGTGTTTATCACAGATGTCAACTGGCCTTTGATCTTCTCGTTTGATGAGCCATATAACTTGGTTGTGAAGCCGGCGGGTACAGATGCCATGACAAATGCAGGAAAGAAAACGGCGGATATCATGAATTCCTATATGCCAGCCACAAGCAGTGAGAATGTTTCGGAAGGCGGAACGGATGAAGATAGCAGCAGCTCTTCATTTAAGTATAAGAGTGAAGATCTTCTGGAGACTGCGAAGGCAATGCAGGAGGTCAGTGCATCGACAAGCCAGCAGCTCATATGGATTGCAAGTATTTCTCTTTTGGTAGGTGGTATCGGCGTTATGAATATCATGCTGGTATCTGTGACAGAACGTACGAGAGAGATAGGTCTGAAGAAAGCGTTAGGAGCTAGAAAATCAGTGATTTTGATGCAGTTCCTGACAGAGGCAGCTGTGCTTACAAGCATGGGTGGTATCATCGGAGTTGGCGCTGGCGTGGGACTTGCATATCTGATTTCTGATGTTGCATCAGTTCCGGTTGCAATCAGCGGAGCAGCGATTGCAATCTCAGTAATCTTCTCTATGGTGATTGGAATTGTGTTTGGATTTATTCCTTCGGTCAAGGCATCGAACCTGAATCCAATCGATGCACTTCGATATGAATAAGCAAAACGCTGCGGCGATGGAGAGAGCATGGAAGAAAAAAAGACAGAAACGTATGAACAAAGTATACGCAGACGCCCGATTTTACGTGTAATGGCGTGGGTGGGACTGGTTGTGATCTTTGCACTGATCATATTGGTGATCGTGACCGGCGTGACGGGCAGCAAATATTTTATGCCGAGTCTGGCGCTGGTGATTATAGTACCGATACTCATTTATGTGGTGCTTTGGCTGGGAAAGGTTCTGCAAAATCACAAAAAGAATCGGTCTTGAAAAATAAAGGCTGGTTTGCTATACTAGATTGGATGAAAAAATGAAAGGAAAACACAGGATAACACTGTGTAGGTACGGTTATGAGTTTATTAACAGAATGGCGTGAGCATGCATATAGTCTTGATGACAGAACTCCAGAAGGAAAGGAGTTTTGGCTTGATTATTTCCAGAGAGAAAAGGCAATCTATGAGAAGATTCTTGAGAATCCGGTTGAGATCGAGGGCGGTACAGTCAAAGAACTGGCTGAGAAGTACGATATGAGCATTGAGCTGATGATCGGATTTCTGGATGGTATCGAGGACAGTCTGATCGTGCCAAACAAGGTCGATGAGCTGGAAGAAGATTCACAGGTAGCGCTTGGTTATGATCCAGAGAAGCTTTATATGAACATGGTAGACTGCAACGCAGAGTGGTTGTATACACTTCCACAGTGGGATAAGATCCTGACTCCTGAGAGAAGAAAGGAACTGTACAAGATCCAGAAGTCTTCCAAGACAATCGTAAAGCCGCCAAAGGTTGGACGTAACGATCCATGTCCTTGCGGAAGCGGAAAGAAGTATAAGAAGTGCTGTGGAGCGAATGCATAATATGAAATTAAACGAGGCACAATCCAAGGCGGTTTCGCATGTGGATGGACCTATGATGGTGATTGCAGGACCGGGCTCCGGGAAGACAACTGTAATTACAAAACGAATCAAGTATCTGATAGAATCTGCGGGTGTTTCACCCGCAGATATTCTTGTTATAACCTTTACACGGGCAGCCGCAGGGGAGATGCAGCAACGCTTTCGTGCGATGACACCCGGAAAGGAATATCCGGTTCGATTTGGAACCTTTCATTCCATATTTTATTGGATTTTAAAAACTGCATATGGGCAATCCATGCTGCGTGTGATTTCCGAGGAAGAAAAGCGGGGGATCATCGAGCAGATTTTACATACGATGGAGCTGAGCTACGAGAACAAGGAAGAGATTGTAAGCAGTATTGTTTCACAGGTAAGCCTTGTCAAATGCGACATGATGGATGTGGAAAATTATTACAGTAAGGATATGCCAGAACATGCATTCCGGGAATTGTACCGACGGCTGGATGCAGAGTTAAAACGCAGGAAGCTGATCGATTTTGACGATATGATGGTACTTTGCTATGAACTATTAACAGCGCGACCGGATATTTTGGATAAATGTAGAAGTTTGTTTCCATATATCATGGTAGATGAGTTTCAGGACAGCAACCGGATTCAGTATGAGATTTTTCGGATGCTGGCAAATCCACGGCAAAATGCATGTATCGTCGGAGACGATGACCAGTCCGTCTATGGATTCCGGGGCGCAAGACCAGAGATCATGCAGCAGTTTCGCAAGGATTTTTCAAGTTGTGAGATTGTGTACCTCGGAGAAAATTACCGCTCCGATTACCGGATCGTGCAGGCGGCAACGCAGGTAATTGAGAAGAACCAGACGCGATATAAGAAGCAGTTAAAAGCAGTTTCAAAAGAACCTGGGATTGTACAGATGCATACCGTGAAGGATGAGGCGGAGGAAAACGAGTGTATCATACGGCGTATTCGGGAACAGTATCAGGCTGGAATCGCATATGAAAAACAAGCGGTGTTGTACCGGACAAATTTACAGCCGCGTCGGCTTGCCTATAAGCTCAATCAATATAATATCCCATATACGTTGAGTGATGCATTGCCGAATCTGTTTGACCATTTTGCAGTGCGGTATGTGCTGGATTATATGCGGATTGCGATGGGCGATACCTCGCGGGCGACATTTTTAAGAATCATAAATAAACCGTCGCGCTATATCAGCCGGGACGCCTTGCTTGAAGATCCGGTTGATTATGATAAGCTGCGGTTTCGGCTCCGCAATAAGGAGTCCGTCGTCGAGAATCTGGATAAGCTGATGGCAGATGTAAAGATGCTTCGGAAGCTGCGCCCGTATCCGGCACTCAATTTCATACGGAATTTTATCGGTTATGACACGTATATTAAGGATTACGCGGAATACCGCCAGCTTGATGCATCGGAGATGTATGAGGTTTTAGATGAATTTGGATATATGATTAAAGATATGGAAAGCTACGCGGAGCTTTTTACATTTATAGATGAATACAAAGAGCAGCTTGCGAGACAGCAGGAGAAGAACCGGATGCGGAAGGGTGTCAATCTTATGACGATGCACAGTGCGAAGGGATTGGAATTTGACACGGTGTACATTCTCGATGCAGTGGAAGAGATTACGCCGTATAAAAAGGCAAAAACGGCAGCGGAACTCGAAGAGGAACGGCGGATGTTTTATGTGGCGATGACGCGGGCAAGACATGCGATGCATATCTATGTACCGAGAACAATCGCAGGAAAGGCAAAAGATAAGAGCCGGTTTGTGGAGGATATTACATGGCAAAAGGAATCTTAAAAAAGGGAAAACTGGTTATGGTGCTTGCGGCGATTGGAAGCTGTCTGTGCCTGATTGGCTGTGCAGCAAAGGAAGATGCAACCGAAGCGGTAAATTATGCATCGGAGGATTCTTCCCTGACGTATGCAGTACATACGGAACTGGACGGACATGCGATAGAACTTCCGCAATTTACATCGACGCATGACAGTGCGGTGATCGAAGAATTGAATCAGGACATCATGGATGGACCGGGAGCAATTTATGAGAAAGACAAAGATGGAAAAGAGATCATCCCGGAGATCCGCACAACAGAATATAGCACGAATCAGTATTTACAGGCGGTTGTACGCTATGTCGAATATCCACTTGTCGGTGGCTATGGAGACATAGCAAGCTATAATTATGACAGGATTCAGGATAAGAAGCTTACGCTGACGGATGCGCTTGTGAAGAAAGAAACCACGCTTGATGATGTGCGGCAGATGGTGATCGACAGTTGCCTGCGGATGAAAGAGCTGTCAGACAAAGAAACATCCATCTACGGTGTGACAGTAGATGGATTTTCATTGGATGCAAATGATAATTGTACATTTTATGGAAATGTCGATCTGTGTCTGAACGGAACGACACAGTGGTCATACATTTACAGCTTCCAGTTTGAAACACAGACAGTGGAAATCTATGACCTTACAGAATAGAGAAGCTTACATATCTTCGTAGGCTTCGTTATCTAAAAGCTCGTCGAACGCATCGGCAACGATCTCGTATTCCTCTTCGGAATCGATCATGCCAAGTTCGACGTCGTCGCCTTCCTTCTCTGTGTAACGGTAGAGGAAGACGTCGTCTTCTTCGTAGCCTTCTATGACTTTGTCCGGAAGCAATGCGATATACTGCTGACCTTCGACTGGGAAGATGGCAATGACACTGCAATGAAGCTCTGTGCCATCATCTAACACCATGTCTACATAGTCATCGTCGTCGGTATTATCGGTTGAAAATGATCTGTTTTTATCGTCCATAGTATGAATCTCCTTTACATTTTTTTGATTTTGTATTGAAAAAGAAAAATCCTTGTCTATAATAGTTTAAGGGAATTTGTATCATAGGTCAACTATAAAATAAGGGAAAGAGAAAAAGGAAAGAAACGTGAAACAAGTATTACAATATTTCAAAAATTACAAATGGAAAGCAATTTTAGCACCGTTATTCAAGATGTTAGAAGCGGCCTTTGAGCTTTTGGTACCGCTCGTTATGGCGGCAATCATTGATAATGGTATTGCGGGAAATGACAAGCCGTATATCTACAAGATGGCATTTGTCATGGTCGGACTCGGCGTAATTGGACTTGGATGTTCCATCACAGCGCAGTATTTTTCAGCGAAGACGGCAATGGGAATCGGAAAGGAAATCCGGTATGATCTGTTCAAGCATATCGAGACACTTTCCTATACAGAGATCGATAAGCTCGGTAGTGCGACACTTATCACACGTATGACAAGTGATGTCAATCAGGTGCAGACAGGAATCAATATGTTCCTGCGTCTGTTTATGCGTTCACCGTTTATCGTATTCGGCGCAACGATCATGGCATTTACGGTCAATGCGAAGGCGTCGCGTGTATTCTTTATCACGCTTCCGGTTCTGATCGTGATCGTATTTGGAATCATGCTTGTTTCGATTCCTTTATATAAGAAAGTACAGAGCAAGCTTGACACAGTGACATTGAAATCCAGAGAGAATCTGTCCGGTGTGCGTGTCATCCGTGCATTTAATCAGGAGAAGAAGGAAAAAGAGGAGTTTGCCGAGGTAACGGAAGCACTGACGAAAGGACAGCTTTTCGTCGGAAAGATTTCTTCTTTCTTAAATCCGCTGACCTACGCAGTCATTAACCTGTCGATTGTAGCCCTGATCTGGGGCGGCGCAAAGCAGGTAGATCTTGGTATCTTGAAACAGGGTCAGGTCTACGCACTTGTAAACTACATGTCACAGATTCTGATTGAACTTGTAAAGCTTGCCAACCTTATCATTACCGAGACCAAGGCAGTTGCCTGTGCAAACCGTCTTGGGGCAATCTTTGAGACGACAAGCAGCCAGACATATGAGACTGCATCCGTGGAAGCAGCCGGTGGTACAGCGATTCCGAAGGTGGAGTTTGTCGATGCTGGTCTCACGTATGCGGAGGCAAAGGAATCTTCTATCGAGGGCTTATCGCTGAAGGTAAAACGTGGCGAGACGATTGGTATTATCGGAGGTACCGGCTCTGGTAAGTCCACACTTGTGAATCTGATCCCTCGTTTCTATGACTGCACACAGGGCAGTATTAAAATCGACGGTGTGGATGTAATGGAATATCCAAGAGAGCAGTTGATAGAAAAAATCGGTGTCGTTCCGCAGAAGGCAGTGCTGTTCTCCGGAACGATCGCGGATAATATCCGCTGGGGTAAGGAAGATGCAACGAACGAGGAGATCGAGGAAGCGCTTTCGATTGCACAGGCGGAGGATTTTGTGCAGCAGAAGGATGGAGGGATCGGGTTTATGCTGAACCAGGGCGGTAAGAACCTGTCCGGTGGACAGAAGCAGAGACTGACGATCGCGCGTGCGCTTGTGAAGAAGCCGGAGATCCTGATTCTTGATGACAGTTCTTCCGCACTTGACTATGCGACGGATGCTGCACTCCGGAAAGCAATCAAGGAGAAAACGGATCATACGACCGTGTTCCTTGTATCGCAGCGTGCATCCTCCATCATGTATGCAGATAAGATCGTCGTTTTGGACGATGGTAAGATCGCGGGGATAGGCGATCATGATACACTGATGAAGAATTGTCCGGTATACCAGGAGATCTATGCATCCCAGAACAAGGAGGTGAAGGCAGATGTCTAAGGATAAGAAAAAGAAGCTGCAGGGCTTTGATAAAGCTGTGTTAAAACGTGTACTGACACACATCAAGAAATACCGTATTCTGGTCATCCTTTCGTTTGTCTGTGCAATGATCACCGTTGCCTCTACCTTGTATGCACCGATTCTGACCGGTAATGCAATCGACCTGATCGTCGGAAAAGGTCTGGTTGACTTCGATGGAATCAAGGACATCATCTATACATTTTTGATGGTAACCGTTGTGACAGTGCTTTCACAGTGGTTTATGAATATTATTAACAACCATATCACATACTCCGTTGTGCGGGATATCCGTATCGAAGTGTTTAATCATATGGAGGAGCTTCCGCTTTCGTATATCGATTCACACAAGCATGGCGATATCGTGAGCCGTATCGTGTCGGATATCGATCAGTTTGCAGACGGACTTTTGATGGGATTTACACAGTTGTTCACCGGAATCGTAACGATTCTTGCAACGCTTGGATTTATGATAGCCGTAAATGTACCGATCGCATTGGTTGTAATTGTATTGACTCCGCTTTCTTTGTTTGTGGCATCGTTTATTGCGAAGCGTACCTATCATCTGTTCCATCAGCAGTCGGAGACACGTGGAGATATCACATCGCTTGTGGATGAGATGATCGGACAGCAGAAGATCGTGCAGGCATTTGGCTATGAGGATGATGCGTTAGACCGCTTTGAAGAGATCAACGAACGTCTGGAGAAGGACAGCATGTCAGCTACGTTTTATTCGTCCATTGTCAATCCGTGTACAAGATTCGTTAACAACCTTGTGTATGCGGCGGTTGGTATCATCGGCGCAGTTTCCGTAATTTCGACCGGATTTACTGTCGGACAGCTTACATGCTTTTTGAGCTATGCGAACCAGTATACGAAACCATTTAACGAGATATCGAACGTCATTACCGAGCTTCAGAATGCGATGGCATGTGCCGGACGTGTGTTTGAGCTTTTGGATGAGACACCGCAGGTACCGGAGAAAGAAAACGCATATGTATTAACAGATACGAAGGGCGCGATCGAGATTAAGGACGTGAACTTCTCCTATGTAAAGGATAAGACGCTCATCACGAACCTGAACCTCTCCGTAAAGCCGGGTATGCGCGTGGCAATCGTTGGTCCGACCGGATGTGGAAAGAGTACACTCATCAATCTGCTGATGCGCTTTTACGATGTGGATACCGGTGCGATCTCCGTTGATGGTACAGATATCCGGGATATGACAAGAGACAGCCTGCGCCAGAATTATGGTATGGTATTGCAGGAGACATGGTTAAAGAGCGGTACGATTCGTGAGAACATTGCATACGGAAAGCCGGATGCTACCGATGAGGAGATCGTACAGGCAGCGAAGCTTGCACATTCTGACAGCTTCATCCGCCGTCTGCCACAGGGCTATGACACGGTGATCGCTGAGGATGGCGGCAATCTTTCACAGGGTCAGAAACAGCTTTTGTGTATCACACGGGTGATGCTGTTATTGCCGCCGATGCTTATATTAGATGAGGCGACTTCTTCCATTGATACACGTACGGAGATCCGGATCCAGAAGGCATTTAACCGTATGATGCAGGGCAGAACGAGCTTTATTGTTGCACACAGATTGTCAACAATCCGCGAGGCAGATGTAATCTTAGTTATGAAGGATGGAAATATCATCGAGAAGGGAAACCACGACCAGCTTATGGCACAGAATGGCTTCTACACGAATCTGTACAATTCACAGTTTGCACACTAAGCTTTTGCTTGACAAACCGCGGATTGCATGACATATTTGAAAAAGAAAAATGGAACGATCGCAGGAGGAACAAACAGGTATGAAGATTTTTAATACACTCACCAGACATAAGGATGAATTTCATCCGATCAACGAGGGCAAGGTAGGTATCTATGTCTGTGGACCAACCGTATATGACTATATTCACATCGGAAATGCAAGACCGATGATCGTGTTTGATACATTGCGCAGATATTTTGAGTACAAGGGCTATGAAGTAAACTATGTGTCAAACTTTACCGATGTCGATGACAAGATCATCAAGCGCGCGAATGAAGAAGGTGTGGATGCGTCTGTGATTTCCGAGCGCTACATCGCAGAGTGCAAGAAGGATATGGCAGCGCTTCATGTAGAAGAAGCAACGACACATCCGCAGGCAACGAAGGAAATCCCGGACATGATCGCAATGGTAGAGACGCTGATTGAGAAGGGCTATGCATACGAAGTAAATGGAACCGTATATTTCCGTACGAGAAAGTTCTCTGATTATGGTAAGCTTTCTAAGAAGAATATTGACGATCTGCGTGCCGGAAACCGTGAACTTCTTGTATCCGGTGAGGATGAGAAGGAAGATCCGCTTGATTTTGTACTCTGGAAGCCGAAGAAGGAAGGCGAGCCATCATGGCCATCTCCTTGGGGCGATGGAAGACCAGGCTGGCATCTGGAGTGTTCGGTTATGTCGAAGAAGTATATTGGCGATGTCATTGATATTCATGCCGGTGGAGAGGATTTGATCTTCCCACATCATGAGAATGAGATCGCGCAGAGTGAGGCAGCCAATGATACAGAGTTTGCACGGTACTGGATGCACAATGGATTTTTGAAGATTAACAACGAGAAGATGTCCAAGTCACTTGGAAACTTCTTCACGGTAAGAGAGATTGGAGAAAAGTACGATCTGCAGGTCATCCGTTTCTTCATGCTTTCCGCACATTACAGAAGTCCGCTTAATTTCTCATCAGAGCTTGTGGAAAGCTCTAAGAACGGACTGGACAGAATCCGCACATCAGCATCAAAGGTAGAGGAAGCAATCAACAACAGTACAGTTGCAGATATGACCGAGGCAGAGACAAAGCTGGCAGAGGAGATTCCAGCGTTTGTAAAGCGCTATGAAGATGCGATGGAAGATGACTTAAATACAGCCGATGCGATTTCTGTTATCTTTGAGCTTGTAAAATTTGCAAATACAAATGTCGAGGCTGGTGTAACAAGCAAGGCATTTGCGCAGAAGATCTATGATACGATGAAACAGCTGATGGATATTCTTGGTATTGATATCAAGGAGCAGGAGGTGCTTTTAGACGAGGAGATCGAGAATCTGATCGAGGAACGTCAGGCAGCCAGAAAGGCAAAGAACTTTGCGAGAGCGGATGAAATCCGTGATCTGCTCACAGAGAAGGGAATCATTCTGGAGGATACCAGAGAAGGTGTAAGATGGAAGAGAGCGTAAAGACCGAACAGGTAAATGCATATCAGTACTCGCCACTTGCGCTTGCGTATATGGGTGACAGTATATTGGATCTGCTTGTGAAGAAATATTTCGTCACACATTCCAACATGCAGCCGCATAAGTATCATGTGGAGGTCAGCAAGATCGTTAAGGCGGTGAATCAGGCAGATTATATCGACCAGATCATGGAAGAACTGTCAGAAGATGAGCTGGATGTCTACAAGCGTGGCAGAAATACGAATACCCATTCCAAGGCAAAGAATGCCACGATGGGACAGTACCGCAAAGCGACCGGTTTAGAGGCACTGTATGGATATCTGTATCTGAAGGGAGATATGGACCGGCTGCAATATTTTGTGGATGGTATGATCCGGCAGTATCTTGAGAGTAAAGAATCATAAGTATGATGAAGGAAAACAAAGATGAGTGAGAATAAGAATATTATAAATGAACAGGAACCGCAGGACGACCATATGATTGAAGGCAGAAATGCGGTGTTAGAGGCGTTTCGTGCCGGAAAAACAATCGACAAGCTGTATATTCAGGATGGTCTGCGCGATGGCGTGATTTCATCCATCTTACGTGATGCGAAGAAAAAAGATGTGATCGTAAATTTTGTGAGCAAGGAAAAGCTTGATCAGATGTCTCCAGACCGGAAGCATCAGGGTGTGATGGCAATTACAGCGGCATTTTCATATGCGGAAGTGGATGATATCTTAGAAAAAGCAAAGGAAAAGGGCGAGGATCCGTTTATCTTTATTTTAGATGAGATTGAGGATCCGCATAACTTAGGTGCGATTATCCGTACTGCAAATCTGTGTGGGGCACATGGCGTGATCATTCCGAAGCGCCGGGCAGTCGGACTGACTGCAACGGTAGTCAAGGCTTCGGCAGGTGCAATCCACTATACACCAGTTGCCAAGGTGACAAATATTGCCAAGACAATCGAAGAACTAAAGGAAAAAGGCCTATGGTTTGCCTGCGCTGATATGGGCGGTGAGGTGATGTACCGGGCGAACCTGACCGGACCGATCGGTCTTGTGATCGGAAACGAAGGAAGCGGTGTGAGCCGCCTTGTCAAAGAAAAATGTGATTATGTTGTATCGATCCCGATGAAGGGCGATATAGATTCGTTGAATGCATCCGTGGCAGCCGGCGTGCTTGCCTATGAGGTTGTGCGGCAGAGAATGCGGTAAAAATACGGAGAAGAAGCGTTGGATTATACAAAGATGGACGACAATCAAATACTTGCGCTTGGACGGGCTGGTGAGGATGAGGCAACAGAGTTCCTGTTGCAAAAGTATGGATATCTGGTCAAACGGGAAGTGCGTACAGTCTATCTGATCGGCGCGGAAACCGAGGATCTGGCGCAGGAGGGGATGATTGGGCTTTTTAAGGCAATCCGGGATTACAGCCCGGACAAGGCAGCCAGCTTTTCCACCTTTGCCAGTGTCTGTATCCGCAGACAGATTCAGAATGCAATCACAAACTCGAACCGCAAGAAGCATGTGCCGTTAAATTCCTATGTATCGTTGTATATGAACAGCGAGGAGGGTGACAACTTCATGCTGGAGGAACGTCTTTCCACAAGCCGGGAAGAAGACCCGGAGAAGCTATTGATTGCACGCGAACAGATCGAAGATCGGAATGCTCGTATCAAAAAAGAGCTTAGCAAGCTTGAACAGCAGGTGTTAAAACTGTATTTGCAGGGACTTTCCTACGAGGAGATCGCAGAACAGCTCGGAAAGACAGAGAAGTCGATTGACAATGCATTGCAGCGTATCCGTGGGAAATTATCGAAAAAATAAAATTAGACAAAAAGAAAAAGAAACTTCCTTTGTTAAGGAAGTTTCTTTTTTAAAATAAGCTGGTAACGGGAATCGAACCCGTGACCTCCGCACTACCAATGCGACGCTCTACCGACTGAGCCATACCAGCTTGCTTTGTATAAAGCACAACAGAGATAATACTTTATTATTGGTTTTCTGTCAAGAGGGAATGTTGAAAACAAAAATTCAGAAAATTCTGTGAAAAATCACAAAAAAAGCCAAAAAATTACTGCAACCATCAATATATTGTGTTATACTACCCTTGTATAACTAGGCTCAAATTCAGAAAAGGTGTGGTTTGATGACAAAAAAACGATGGATAGCAACGGTAGTGGCAATCTGCATGGTTGTTCTGCTTTTTCAATATATACCCGTTTTGCATGCGTCAGCAGCAACGGAAGGTTCTATAAAATCTGGTGTAACTGGGGTTTATTTTCGTGAGACACCCGGTGGTACGCCGATAAAAGATTCCAATGGAAATACAATTTATTTAAATGGTGGACAGGCACTGACGATACAGGATACATCCAATTCCAGCTGGTATAAGGTAACGCTCACCTATAATGGGGGCAGCTATACCGGATATGTGAGTTCCCAATACGTGGTGGCTGGTGTAGCACCGACACCTTCGACACCGAGTGGGGATGCTGATTTTGAGGCAAAGCTTTCGGCGCAGGGGTTCCCGGACAGCTATAAGCCTTATTTGCGTGCCATCCATGAGAAATACCCAAACTGGGAATTTCGGGCGGTTCAGACCGGAGTGGATTGGAATACACTTGTAGCTAATGAGGTATCCAAATCCGGGCAGGTCAAGAATCTGATCTATGGAACAAGCTCGTATCCGCATTATAACTGGAGATCGACGACAATCGGCTATAACATTGCAACGGACACATGGAGTTCCTTCGATGGAAAGACATGGTTTGCGGCATCGGATGAACTGGTTGCTTATTATATGGACCCACGTACATACTTGTATGAAAATTATATTTTTGCATTTGAGAGCCTGTCTTATCAGCAGGGCGTACAGAATGAGACTGGTGTGGAAGCAATTTTGAAGGGGACCTTTATGTCGCAGACAAAACCGGCAGGTGACAGCCGCACCTATGCACAGATCATTATGGAGGCAGCGGCACAGTCCGGTGTCAGCCCATATCATATTGCGAGCCGTATCCGTCTGGAGATGGGTTCTACGATTGGAACTGCATGTTCTGGAACGAATTCCTCATATCCGGGCATTTATAACTTCTACAACATTGGAGCATTTGACACGCCAAATGGCAATGCAGCGGTAAAGGGCTTGCAATGGGCGGCCGGAAGCGGTTCATATGGACGTCCGTGGAACACCGCAGCAAAGTCTATCATTGGCGGTGCACAGTATCTCGGTGCATCGTATATCAATGTCGGACAGAATACGTTATATACACAGAAATTTAACGTGACAAACAAGAGCAGTCTGTTCAGTCATCAGTACATGACGAATATCCAGTCACCGGCAACGGAGTGCCTGACAAGCTACAATGCATATAAAAACAATAATCTGCTCAACTCTTCGATGATGTTTGAGATTCCGGTTTATTCCAGCCTGCCGTCACAGGCAGTTTCAAAACCTGCGGATTCCGGAAATCCAAATAATTGGCTCAAAACGCTTTCCATTGCGGGATACGGACTGACACCGTCCTATGCGGTGAACAATACGACGGATTATTCTCTGATCGTGTCCGCTTCCGTAGATAAGATCAATATCACAGCAACACCGGTGAATAAGAATGCCCGTGTGAGCGGCGCAGGAACGGTGAGTCTGTCACAGGGAACAAACGTGATCAGCCTTGTGGTAACGGCGCAGAGTGGTGCGACCAGAACCTATAAATTAACAGTCGTGCGGGGCACGGCAACGAACAACCCGACGACACCGTCTGCGGGTGGCAAGAAGGGCGACCTGAACGGTGATGGCAAGATCACGGCTTTGGATATTGTCAAGCTGCAGCGTCTGATCGTTGGTCTGGACGCGTTAAACAGTGATGTGCTTGCAATCGCGGATATCAATGGAGATGGAAAAGTAACCGCGTTGGATATCGTCAAGATACAGCGGCATATTGTTGGATTGGAGACAATCCAGTAACATACATGAGAAACGACAGGAAAAAGCAGGAGGACTATCATGAAACAATTTTTGAAACGTGGACTGGCAATTTTAACGGCATTCATTTTATGCCTGCAATTTGGAAAGATTGATGCACAGGCGGCAAATGTAGTGATTGCATTGAGCGCAAGCACCGTGAGCGTGGGAAATAACGTTACTGCAACGATATCCGTCAGTGGCTCGGATATTTCCGCATACACGATCTATGTGTCCTACAATTCGAGCGTGCTGCAATATAATTCCGCAAGTGGAAGCGCCATCGTCAATGGCGGCGGCGGAACTGTAACGGCAAGTGGAACCTCTGCGGGTTCGTTTTCGATTTCCTTTACAGCCATTGCAAATGGTAGCGGAAGTATCACAACAAGCGGAAGTGATGTTTATGATATCAACGGCAATGCCATATCAATCTCCCATGCAGGTGCAACGGTAACGGTTGCAACCGCATCGAACAATGGAGATACCAATAATGGAAATGCAACAACAGAGGCCGGAGAGACAACTGAGACGACAGAGGATGATGGCAGATCGGCAGATTGCGATCTGGCAAGTCTGCAGGTATCTCCGGGTACATTGACACCTGCATTTTCCGCAGACCGTACGACATACTCGTTACAGGTGGATGAGGATGTTACAAGTGTGGTTGTCAGTGCATCTGCTGCAGATGGCAACGCGACAACAAGTGTCTCTGGTGCCAATTCGATCCAGAAAGGAAAGAACACTGTACGGGTAACCGTTACTGCGGAAAATGGTGCGGTTAAGGTTTATACGATCAATGTACAGGCGGGCGAGGATGTCGGAGATCCGGTTGCGACGATCGATGGAAAAGAATATTCATTTGTGATGAACGAGGATGGTCTGGAAGCACCGGAAGGCTTTACTGCCGGTACGACAACTTATAAGGACTGGGATGTACTTTCTTACGAGTCCCCAAATAAGAAGATCACAGTGGTATGTCTGAAAGACGAGGATGGCGAGAACCACTGGTTTATTATGGATGCGGAAAAGGATGTATTTACTCCATATCAGGAGTATTCTTCTCAGTATAACCGTTATATTATAACTGCAGTTCCAGATGGTGTTGCAATTCCGGATGGATTTAAGGAGACGACTTTGAAGATTGGAGACAATTCGGTCGTTGCTTATCAGTCTGATGATATTGCAGATAAGGATTTGTATCTTGTTTATGCGATCAATGTTGAGGGCGAGGAAGGCTTTTATGAGTACGATGCAAAGGAACAGGCATTTTTACGCTATGTACCGATGATCGTGTCAGAGGAAGTACTGGTTCCGGCAACCCCGACTGTGGCAACGCCAAGTGCACCGGTGGAAGTTCCGACAGAGAAGAGTCCGTTCACAAATCCACTTGTGATTGGAATTATGGTTGGAGCTGCTGTGATTATCGTAATTCTGGTCGTATGTCTTGTAATCTTTGCAGGACGGATCAATAAGCAGAACAAAGAGATGCTGGATGCGGAAGATATGATCGCCCAGCTTGCCAATGCAAATAAAGATGTGAATCCAGAGCTTTTGCAGAAACTTGGATTGGATAAGCCAGAGGTTTCCGAGGAGTTGGAAGCACCGCAGGCAGAAACGGCGGATGAGAAACTGGCAGATGCCGTAATCGATGGAAGTACAGGCAGTGAGATTCCAACGGTACAGGAAGCAGAGAAGCTGGCAGATCCATCCGATCTGGAGCAGACATCCGAGATTCCGAAGGTAGACAGCTCGATTCTTACACCAGAGGTAAATGCACTGGTAGAGGAAGTCAATCGTGATTTCCAGACAAGCATGGGTGGTGGCGAAGCCTATGTGGAGAAATCAGAAAAAGAACTCGCGCACGAGGATTATGAGAAGCGTTCCATGGAAATCAATAACAAGATCATGACAAATTATGATTCCCAGATGGACAGCGTATTTGCAGATGGTACACAAAACAGCGCGGCACCGGATGCGTCTGCACCGACAGACACGAAAGAGTAAATTGACGAAATGCATATACAATGCTATGATAGAGAAATACTAGAAAAAAAGGAGTACGTCCATGGAAGGTGAAGCAACAGTTTCAAAGAATTTTATTGAACAGGAGATAGATAAAGATCTGGCAGAAGGAAGATATACAGAGGTTGTAACCCGTTTTCCACCAGAACCAAACGGATATCTGCATATCGGACATGCCAAATCAATTCTGTTAAACTATGGTCTTGCCAAGGAGTATGGTGGAACATTCCATTTCCGGTTTGATGATACGAACCCGACAAAGGAAAAGACAGAATATGTGCAGTCCATCATTGATGATATCAAGTGGCTGGGCGCTGATTATGGAGATAAGATTTATTTCGCATCGAATTATTTTGATGCAATGTACGAAGCAGCAATCAAGCTGATCAAGAAAGGAAAAGCCTATGTCTGCGATCTGTCTGCAGATGAGATCCGCGAGTATCGTGGAACACTGAAGGAACCGGGCAAGAACAGCCCATACCGTGACAGAAGTGTAGAGGAAAACCTGAAATTATTTGAGGGTATGAAGAACGGAGAATATCCGGATGGAAGCAAGGTATTGCGTGCGAAGATTGATATGGCAAGTCCGAATATCAATATGCGTGATCCGGTTATCTATCGTATTGCACGTATGACACATCACAATACCGGTGATAAGTGGTGCATCTATCCGATGTATGATTTTGCACATCCGATCGAGGATGCCGAGGAGGGAATTACCCATTCTATCTGTACATTGGAGTTTGAGGATCACAGACCACTCTATGACTGGGTTGTACGGGAACTGGAATACAAGAACCCACCGAGACAGATTGAGTTCTCCAAGCTGTATCTGACCAATGTTGTGACTGGAAAGCGTTATATCAAGAAGCTGGTAGAAGATGGCATCGTAGATGGCTGGGATGATCCAAGACTGGTTTCAATTGCTGCACTTCGGAGACGTGGATTTACAAGAGAATCCATCAAGATGTTTATGGAGCTGGTTGGTGTATCAAAGTCACAGAGCTCTGCGGATTATGCAATGCTTGAGTATTGTATCCGTGAGGACCTGCGTCTGAAGGCAAACCGTATGATGGCGGTATTAGATCCAATCAAGCTCATTATTGATAACTATCCGGAAGGTCAGGTCGAATATTTTGATATCGATAACAATCAGGAGGATGAATCTGCTGGCAAGCGTCAGGTTGCATTCTCAAGAGAGTTATATATTGAACGCGAAGACTTTATGGAGGAGCCGCCGAAGAAGTATTTTCGGTTGTTCCCTGGAAATGAAGTGCGCTTAAAGGGTGCTTATTTCGTAAAGTGCGTGGATTACAAGAAGGATGAAAATGGAGTTGTAACGGAGATCCACTGTACCTATGATCCGGAGACCAGAAGTGGTTCCGGTTTTGAGGGCAGAAAGGTCAAAGGAACGATCCACTGGGTATCTGCAGAAAGTGCAGTGGATGCAGAGGTTCGTCTGTACGAGAATATTGTGGATGAAGAAAAGGGAAAACTCAATGAAGATGGTACCCTGAACTACAATCCAAATTCTTTGACAGTTTTAAAGAATTGTAAGCTTGAGGCAGCATTGGGAGAGGCTGTCAAGGGTGATAAGTTCCAGTTCCTGCGTCATGGATATTTCTGTGTGGACGAGAAAGATACAACAGAAGATCATTTGGTATTTAACCGGATTGTCTCATTAAAGAGTTCATACAAGCCGGGTAAATAAGAGAAGTAACAGGGGTGTTAGGCAGAGGAGGATTGAGATGGGCATTTTTTCCACAATCGGAAATCTTGGCCTTGGTGATTTTGACGAATCAAAGATATTAGATAATGATTCCGGAGCAGCCGCACGCCGCGGGGAAGCGGAACAAAAGGAGACAAAGTCACCGGAGGAGCTGGAGAAAGAAGCACTGTTTGATAAGACTTATGAATGCCCGATTTGTAATCTGACATTTAAGACGAAATGCGTGCGAGCTGGAAAGGTCCGGCTGGAAAGCAAAGATACGGATCTTCGACCGATTTATAATCATATAGATCCAATCAAGTATGATGTGATTACCTGCGAGAAGTGTGGATATTCTGCGCTTGGCAGATATTTTGGCAAGCTGATGAACCGGCAGATCCGGGATATCAGCGAACAGATCGGTTCGAAGTTCAATGGTATAGAGCCGGCAATCCAGAAGGATATCTTTACATATGATGACGCGATCACGCGCTATCAGTTGGCGCTGATCACAGCAATGGTGAAAAAGGCGAAAAATAGTGAGCGGGCATACACGTGTCTGAAATACGCATGGGTACTGCGTGGAAAACGACAGTATCTTGCAGCGAGACCGGAAGGTATCACACCGGAGGAAAATCGCTCCCTGTATATGGATGAAAGAGAATGTTTAAAAAATGCGTATGAAGGATTTTTGAAGGCAATCTCATCAGAGACGTTCCCAATGGCGGGAATGGATGAAAATACACTCCACTATCTATTAGCGGATTTAGCGCGCAGACTTGGAAAAAACGAGGATGCATTGCGGTTATTGTCCATCGTGATTACATCGCGGTCGGCATCTTCCCGTATGAAGGATGAGGCGCTGAAGCTGAAGGATATGATTCGGGAGAGTATTAAGAACAATAAATGAGATGGAGCATAATCTGTAATAACAGATTGATTTAGTATGGATGCAAATAATATTATGACAGACATTCCTTTGCACGTGTATGAACCAGAAGAGGAAGATTACAGTGTTTATATTGTGTTGTCCAAGACACAGACACTTCCGTCACGTGTGATCAAGCTATGGACGCGGGAGCCATATGCGCATACATCACTGGCGATGGATGTGGAACTAAAGGAAATGTATAGCTTCGCAAGAAAGCACTTATATAATCCGTTTGACTGCGGATTTATCAATGAGGATATCACGACGGGGGTATTTGGGCGTGATGTCCAGACAACATGCAGAATCGGGAGACTGTGTGTAACAAAAGAACAGTATGAAAAGATCAAGGAAATACTGGAACAATTTAAGAGTGAAAAAGCATTTTATCGATATAATTATCTTGGAATTTTAGGTGTGATGTGCCAGAGATCGGTGGAACGGCGATACAATTATTTCTGTTCACAGTTTGTGTCGTATGTTCTGCGTAAGGCGGGAATTTCACTGATTATGAAGAAACCGGGATTGACCTGCCCGCGTGATTTTCGGATGTGTGATGATCTGGAAATCATCTATGAAGGGAAATTACGTAATTACAGGAATTATCTGAAACTGCATTTCCTGCGGGATGCAGAGACAGGAGATTATATTGTAAACTAAGTAAAGAGAGCACAACGGGATCGCTGTGCTCTCTTTTGCGCAATAAGATGGGAGATGCCCGTCTGAATGAGATACAAAGAAAAGGGAGGAACAAAAAATGGCAGAACAGTTGTATACGATTCCGGTGAATGACGCATTTACGACGGACTGTGAATGTCCAATCTGCGAGATGAACCGGCAATTGGAGCGGAATGCAATCGATTACACGATGGGACCAAGCTATATGGAGGATGATAACCGTGCAATGACAGACGAGCAGGGCTTTTGTGCGCACCATGTACGGATGCTTTATGCAGAGAAGAACCGGCTGGGGCTTGCCCTGATGTTAAAGACACATACGGATAAGACAATCCGGGATCTGAAAGCGCTTAGTACAGGGAAACCAGTTGTATCGGGAGGACTCTTCAAGAAGCAGGCAAGCTCTTCGGTCAGTGATTATATCAAACGACTGGAGGATTCGTGTTTCATCTGTAACCGGATGAAAGAGACGTCGATGCGGTATATTGATACGATCTTTCATCTGTGGAAGAAGGAGCCGGAGTTCCGTGAGAAGTTTGCAAACTGCAAGGGCTTTTGTACCTATCATTATGGAATCCTGTATGATGAGGGCAGTGTGAAGCTTCCGAAGGATGCCTATGCGGAGTTTCAGGAGATTTTGAACAAGACATATTTTGCGGGTATGGAGCGTGTAAATGGCGATATCGGCTGGTTTATTGATAAGTTTGATTACCGGTTTAAGGACGAGCCGTGGAAGAATGCGAAGGATTCGCTGCCACGGGGCATCATCAAGACGAACCATACGATCATAGAATCCTAACGGAATAGCATAAAAACAGGATAGGAATCATACATTATATACAGACTATCCGGCAAATTGTGTCCATTTGGTTAAATTTACAAATTAGGGGTTGATTTTTTCAGAAAAATGAGTACAATAAGAATTATGTTAGCACTCAACCAATATGAGTGCTAAAAGTAAAAATTAGGAGGTCGGGTATATTATGAAGTTAACACCGTTAGGAGACAGAGTTGTATTAAAGCAGTCCGTTGCAGAAGAGACGACAAAATCAGGTATCGTTCTTCCAACACAGTCACAGGAAAAACCACAGTATGCAGAGGTTGTTGAAGTTGGCCCTGGCGCTGTCGTAGATGGCGAGAAGGTTCCAATGGAAGTCAAGGCTGGCGATAAAGTAATCTATTCAAGATATGCAGGAACAGAAGTAAAGCTTGGAGATGATGAGTACATCATTGTAAAGCAGGCAGATATTCTTGCAATCGTTCAGTAGCAGGTAAGGCAGTATGGGTACAAAGAAAGTATTGCCGTTATCATTAGAAGATGCGAAAAAAACTAGGAGGCGTAATACAATGGCAAAGGAAATTAAGTATGGAGCAGAAGCCAGAAAGGCTTTGGAAGCAGGCGTAAACCAGCTTGCAGATACAGTTAGCGTAACACTTGGACCAAAAGGAAGAAATGTAGTTCTTGCAAAGTCATTTGGTTCACCACTCATCACAAATGATGGTGTGACAATTGCAAAGGAGATTTCTCTGGAAGATCCATTTGAGGATATGGGTGCACAGATCGTAAAGGAAGTTGCAACCAAGACAAATGATGTTGCCGGTGATGGTACAACAACAGCAACCGTTCTGGCGCAGGCAATGATCAACGAAGGTATGAAGAACTTAGCAGCAGGAGCAAACCCAATCGTACTTCGTAAAGGTATGAAGAAGGCTTGTGATGCAGCCGTTGATGCAATCTCAGAGATGAGCGAGTCTATTAATGGTAAGGAGCAGATCGCAAGAGTAGCTTCGATCTCTGCCGGTGATGATGGTGTCGGCGAACTCGTTGCAGATGCAATGGAGAAGGTTTCCAAGGACGGCGTTATCACAATCGAAGAGTCTAAGACAATGAAGACCGAGCTTGACTTAGTAGAAGGTATGCAGTTTGACCGTGGTTATGTAAGTGCTTACATGGCAACGGATATGGAGAAGATGGTTGCAGAGCTGGATAACCCATATATCCTGATCACAGATAAGAAGATTTCAAACATTCAGGATATCCTTCCACTTCTGGAGCAGATCGTACAGGGTGGACAGAAGCTTTTGATCATCGCTGAGGATATCGAGGGCGAGGCTCTTACAACATTGATCGTAAATAAGCTGCGTGGTACATTCTCAGTCGTAGGTGTAAAGGCACCTGGCTATGGTGACAGAAGAAAAGAGATGCTGCAGGATATCGCAATTCTGACAGGTGGTACAGTGATCTCTGAGGAGCTTGGCTATGATTTGAAGGAGACAACTCTGGATCAGCTTGGACGTGCAAAGAGCGTCAAGGTTGCCAAGGAGAATACAGTTATCGTTGATGGTTGTGGTGCAAAGGCAGATATCGAGGCAAGAGTCAATGTGATTAAGGCACAGCTTGCTGAGACAACATCTGAGTTCGATAAGGAGAAACTGCAGGAGAGACTGGCAAAGCTTGCTGGTGGTGTCGCAGTTATCCGTGTTGGTGCTGCAACTGAGACAGAGATGAAGGAAGCAAAGCTTCGTCTGGAAGATGCTTTGAACGCTACAAGAGCAGCCGTAGAAGAGGGTATCATCGCAGGTGGTGGATCTGCATATATCCATGCTTCTAAGAAGCTGAATGCTCTGATCGATACATTGGAAGGTGACGAGAAGACTGGTGCAACAATCATTGCAAAGGCATTGACAGCTCCACTTGCTCATATCGCAGCCAATGCAGGTCTTGAAGGCGCAGTTATCATCAACAAGATCAAAGAGTCTGAGGTTGGTGTTGGATTTGATGCTTACAAGGAAGAGTATGTAAATATGATCGAAGCAGGTATTATCGATCCTGTAAAGGTAACAAGAACAGCATTGCAGAACGCAACATCTGTTGCTTCTACATTCCTTACAACAGAGTCTGTTGTTGCAGACATCAAGGAAGATGCTCCAGCTATGCCAGCAGGTGGCATGGGCGGCGGCATGGGAATGATGTAATTACCTGAGCAACGCAGAAATAGAAAAAGACAGCCATGCGTGGTTCTGCTCGCAGAAAACCACACATGGCTGTCTTTTTCTGTTTCTATGGTGCGAAGCACCATAGCCGGCAAGATGCGAAGCATCTTGCGGCTGATTGCTCAGGTAATCACAAGTAGCGCTGCTCAGTTTATCCCCACATCCCCAGAAACTTCCTTAACACCTCTGACTTCTCACGGCTCTTCGGGTACACGAACCCGACAGTACGCTCCGCAACCGGGTGGGAGATCGGAAGCTCTAAGATCTGCCCGGAAGCCAGATAGTCCGTCGCAAACTCCCGTACGACACTGGCAACACCCATACCGATAGCTGCAAAATCAATGAGTAGATCCATATTATTTACTTCGAGGATCTGCTGTGGATGGATGCCTTCGGACTCCAGATAATCATCGATATGTGTACGGGTGATATTATTCTTCTCCAGCAACATGAGATTGGATTTCTCCAAAATATCTTTCGTGGCAAGACCCGATTTATCTGCCGCAGACACAGGAGCTATCGGAGATAAAGCGGGAACGTCCTCATCCAGATTTCCCATGATACCGGTCAGATTTCCGGCGAAGAGCCACGGGTTTGTCGGTTCCTGTGCAAACTCTTCCTGTTCCCGCAGGTGCAGGTTGGAGAGATACGTTTCATTTACGACGAAGATGTCATGAATCGTGCTGACATCCTGATATTCAAAACCGGCAGGAATATCCGTCTTGCAGATTAGTCCGATATCAATACGTCCGTCATTTAGAAGCTTCAGTGTGTTTACTGTGGAATGACAGTCGATGATAACCTTGATGTGTGGATTTTCCAAGATGAAGGTCTGCAGCTTGTCCAGTAAGATGTGCTTGCAAAGCGAGGTGCTGACACCGATCTTTAATTGTCCGATACCAAGCTCGTGGATATGCCGGATTTCATCCTCACCTTGTGAGATATTTGAGAATGCTTTCTCGATATGGTTGTATAGAACCTGTCCCTCATCAGTCAGCGTCACACCCTTGGAAGAGCGCAGAAAGAGCTTCACATGCAGTCCGTCTTCAAGCTTGGAGATCGCCTTTGAGATCGCAGGCTGGCTGATAAACAGCATATCGGCGGCTTTGCTGATATTTCCGGTATTGGCAACCGTATAAAAAACTCTGTAATAATTCAGATTATCAAACATAATATCCCCTCGTTTCCTTATATAGCAATTCACGTTTCAAAATTATATTCTTATTATCCTATAAATAGTAGTTTGATTAAATATATCATATCCAAACCATAACTACAAGTTATAAACAATATTCATATTATATATTGTAATTATAGAAAGAAATATGGTATGATTCTACTATTATAAGCAGAATCAGGAGGAAATGATTATGGGTATGACCATGACGCAGAAAATACTTGCGAAACATGCAGGTCTTGCAAGTGTGGAAGCAGGACAGTTGATTGAGGCAGGTTTGGATTTAGTGCTTGGTAACGATGTCACAACACCAGTTGCCATTCACGAGATGGAAAAGTTTAATAAGAAGGAAGTGTTTGATAAGAGCAAGATTGCACTTGTTATGGATCACTTTACACCGAATAAAGATATTAAGAGTGCAGAGCATTGCAAATGTGTACGTGAGTTCTCAGGCGAGAATGAGATCGTGAACTTCTTTGATGTCGGAGAGATGGGAATCGAGCATGCATTGCTTCCGGAAAAAGGACTGATCGTTGCAGGCGAGACATGTATCGGAGCCGATTCACATACATGTACTTACGGTGCCCTTGGTGCATTCTCCACAGGTGTCGGAAGTACAGATATGGCAGCCGGTATGGTGACAGGTAAGGCATGGTTCAAGGTGCCATCTGCAATCAAGTTTAATATCGTAGGCGAGAAAGCACCATATATCAGTGGTAAGGATGTAATCCTTCATATCATTGGTATGATCGGTGTAGATGGTGCACTCTATAAGTCTATGGAGTTTGTTGGTGAGGGTATCAAGAACCTGACAATGGACGACCGTTTCACAATTGCGAACATGGCAATCGAGGCAGGTGCAAAGAATGGTATCTTCCCAGTGGATGAGCAGACAGAAGCTTACATGAAGGAGCATTCGACAAAGGCATATACAAAGTACGAGGCAGACGCTGATGCAGTCTATGATGAGGAATATACGATTGATCTTTCAACCTTGAAGCCAACCGTTGCATTCCCACATCTTCCAGAGAATACAAAGACCATCGACGAAGTTGGCGATATCAAGATCGATCAGGTAGTCATCGGTTCCTGCACAAACGGAAGAATCTCTGATATGCGTATTGCAGCCGATATCATCAAGGGCAGACATGTGGCAAAGGGTGTGCGTGTCATCGTGATCCCTGGCACACAGGAGGTTTATTTACAGATGCTCGAGGAAGGTCTGACAAAGGCATTTATCGAGGCAGGTGCGATCGTATCAACTCCAACCTGTGGACCATGTCTGGGCGGACATATGGGTGTTATGGCAGCTGGCGAGAGAGCTGTATCCACAACCAACCGTAACTTCGTTGGACGTATGGGACACGTAGATTCAGAGGTATATCTGGCAAGCCCTGCAGTTGCAGCAGCTTCCGCGATTACAGGTAAGATCAGCAGCCCGGCAGAATTGGCATAAGGAGGAACAAAAATGAAAGCATACGGAACAGTACATAAATATGGTGACAATGTAGATACAGATGTAATCATTCCTGCAAGATATCTGAATTCCTCAGATCCTGCGGAGCTTGCAAAGAACTGTATGGAGGATATTGACAAGGACTTCGTAAAGCGTGTGAAGCCGGGCGATATCATGGTTGCAAATAAGAACTTTGGATGCGGCTCATCGAGAGAGCATGCACCAATTGCAATCAAGGCATCTGGTATCAGCTGCGTAATCGCTGAGACATTTGCAAGAATTTTCTATCGTAACGCAATTAACATCGGACTTCCAATTATCGAGTGTCCGGAAGCTGCCAAGGGAATCGAGGCAGGCGATATGGTAGAGGTTGATTTTGACAGTGGTATGATCTACAACAAGACAAAAGGAACCGAGTTCAAGGGACAGGCATTCCCTCCATTCATGCAGAAAATCATCAAAGAGGGCGGTTTGATCAACTATATCAATGCAAAAGAAAACTAATTTCATCTGGGAGGATAAAATATATGGGAGTTTGTAATAATTGTGGCAATCAGATTTCGGACGGACAGTTGACCTGTCCAGTCTGTGGAGCTTATACCGGTGCAGGCGCACAGGCAAACAATCAGACACCACAGCAGAACATGTACAACCAGCAGGGAATGTACAATCAGGCACCACAGCAGAACATGTATAACCAGCAGGGAATGTACAATCAGGCACCACAGCAGCCACAGAAAGAGCTTGGAATGAAATGGTTTCATTTCGTAATTTATTTCCAGCTGTTTGTTTCCGCTCTTGTTGGATTGTGGAATGGATTCCAGCTTCTTACAGGCAGAATTTATGGTGAGAACACTGATCGGGTATATAGTTATTTTTCTGGCTTGAAGGGTGTGGATACGATTATTGGTATATGCTACATCGCGATTGCCATTTTCGCACTTGTCACACGATTTATGCTTGCGGATTTCAAGAAGTGCGGTCCTGCAATGTATATTGGCATGCAGGTAGCAGGTTTGATTATATCAATCGCATATATTGCGAGTGTTACAAGCATCGTGGATGGTCTTACAGAGTATATCGCAAGCTCCACCTATGGAACAATGGCTGTTTCTATCGTGATGCTGATCTGTAACATTGTATACTTTAAGAAGAGAAAGCATTTGTTCGACCGGTAAGAAACAGACAGGATAAATTATTATTTGGAGGATGAATCATGAATTGTAATATTGCAGTAATCAAGGGTGACGGTATCGGACCGGAGGTTGTCACACAGGCAATGAAGGTGTTAGATGCAGTCGGAGAAAAGTTTGGACATACATTTAATTATGAGCAGCTTCTGATGGGCGGATGCTCGATCGACGCATGTGGCGTTCCACTTACTGACGAAGCAGTCGCAAGAGCAAAGGCAAGCGATGCAGTATTGCTTGGTTCCATCGGCGGTAACACAAGCACATCACCTTGGTACAAGCTTCCACCAGAGAAGAGACCGGAAGCCGGACTTCTGAAGATCCGTAAGGAGTTGGGACTTTTTGCAAACTTAAGACCAGCCAATCTTTATGAGCAGTTAAAGGGTGCATGTCCTTTAAAGGAAGAGATTGCAGACCGTGGTTTCGATATGATGATCATGCGTGAGCTGACCGGTGGTCTTTATTTCGGTGCAAGAGAGACAAAGGAAGTCGATGGCGTAATGACAGCCGTTGATACACTGACTTACAACGAAAATGAGATCCGTCGTATCGCAATCAAGGGCTTTGATATCGCGATGAAGCGCCGCAAGAAGGTAACAAGTGTTGATAAGGCAAATGTGCTTGATTCTTCCAGACTCTGGAGAAAGATCGTGGAAGAGGTTGCAAAGGATTATCCGGAAGTCACATATGAGCATATGCTTGTTGATAACTGTGCAATGCAGCTCGTCAAAGATCCGGCACAGTTCGATGTCGTATTAACAGAGAATATGTTTGGTGATATCTTGTCCGATGAGGCATCTATGATCACAGGGTCCATCGGTATGCTGGCATCCGCATCACTGAACGAGACAAAGTTCGGTATGTACGAGCCAAGTGGCGGTTCAGCTCCGGATATTGCCGGACAGGATAAGGCAAACCCGATCGCGACGATTCTTTCCGCAGCGATGATGCTCCGTTACACATTCGACCTCGACAAAGAGGCAGATGCGATCGAGAACGCAGTCAAGCAGGTACTGGTAGATGGCTTCCGTACATGCGATATCGTGTCCGAAGGCACAACCCTTGTCGGCTGTAACGAGATGGGCGACAAGATTGTAGAAAGAATCTAAGTGGTTAAGGAAGAATTAGTAGTTAATTAAGAGATAATACTTTGCCAGACAATTTCGAGGTAGTGAGATGGATGTAAAACATATATTTTGAATTTCATTCATGGATATATACGATATGTTTGGAACCTAGAAGTTCTTGATGTTCTGTAGTAAAAGAAGCAATGTTTGAACACGATGTTCAAACAAGCCGTCACTGAGCCATGGATGGCGAATTGACGGCGGTTGCGTATTATGAAACAATGTAGATCAGAACATCTAGCACTTCTTAGTTTCAATACATTGTATATAAGATGAATGGAATCGAAATATATGTTGCAGGTATGCAAATCTCGAAATTGTCTGAACAAATTGAAGAGAAAGGAAGACAAAAATGAAGAGTGATAATGTTAAAGTAGGCATGCAGCAGGCACCACACAGAAGCCTGTTCAACGCCCTTGGAATGACAGAAGAAGAAATGAAGAAACCATTGGTCGGTATCGTTTGTTCCTACAACGAGATCGTACCTGGACATATGAACCTGGATAAGATCGCACAGGCCGTGAAGCTTGGCGTGGCTGAAGCAGGCGGAACACCTGTGATGTTTCCGGCAATCGCTGTCTGCGACGGTATTGCCATGGGACATATCGGAATGAAGTATTCCCTTGTAACAAGAGACCTGATCGCAGATTCAACCGAGTGTATGGCAACTGCACATCAGTTTGATGCACTTGTTATGATCCCGAACTGCGATAAGAACGTACCGGGACTTCTGATGGCAGCAGCCAGAGTCAACGTACCAACCGTATTCGTATCCGGTGGTCCGATGCTTGCCGGTCATGTAAAGGGACATAAGACAAGCCTTTCATCTATGTTCGAGGCAGTTGGTTCTTATGCAGCAGGCAAGATGACAGAAGAGGATGTCAATGATTTCGAGTGCCATGCATGTCCAACTTGTGGATCATGCTCCGGCATGTATACTGCAAACTCTATGAACTGTCTGACAGAGGCACTTGGTATGGGACTTCCTGGAAATGGTACAATCCCGGCAGTATATTCCGAGAGACTGAAGCTTGCAAAGCGTGCCGGTTATGCTGTTATGGAGATGTACAAGAAGAATATCTGCCCAAGAGATATTATTACGAAGGATGCTATCATGAACGCATTGACAGTGGATATGGCACTTGGATGCTCTACTAACTCCATGCTTCATATCCCGGCAATCGCACATGAGATCGGATTTGACTTTGATATTTCCATGGCAAATGAAATCAGTGCGAAGACACCGAATCTCTGCCACTTAGCACCGGCAGGTCCGACATATATGGAGGACTTGAACGAGGCCGGCGGTGTATATGCCGTTATCAACCAGCTCTGTGAGGCAGGTCTGATCAATGAGGATTGTATGACAGTAACCGGCAAGACAATCGGAGAGGCTGTAAAGGGACATAAGAACCTGAATCCGGAAGTTATCCGTCCGATGGCAAATCCATACAGCTCAACCGGCGGACTTGCCGTATTGAAGGGAAATATCGCACCGGATGGTTCTGTTGTTAAGCGTTCTGCCGTTGTTCCGGAGATGCTGCAGCATGAAGGACCGGCACGTGTGTTTGAATGTGAGGAGGATGCAATTGCGGCTATCAAGGGTGGCAAGATCGTGGAAGGCGACGTTGTCGTTATCCGTTACGAGGGACCAAAGGGCGGTCCTGGTATGCGTGAGATGCTGAACCCGACATCTGCGATTGCGGGTATGGGGCTTGGCTCTTCGGTAGCACTGATTACAGATGGCCGTTTCTCAGGTGCAAGCCGTGGTGCTTCTATCGGACATATCTCACCGGAGGCAGCTGTTGGAGGCCCGATCGCTTTGATTGAAGAGGGTGATATCATCAGTATTGATATTGATGCATGTACGATCAATGTGAAGGTTTCCGACGAGGAGCTTGCAAAGCGGAAAGAAGCATGGACACCAAGAGAACCAAAGGTAACAACCGGATATCTGGCAAGATATGCAAAGATGGTAACATCCGGTAACCGCGGTGCAGTTTTGGAGTTGAAGTAAAATATATTGAATAATTCAAAACAATGTGCTATCCTATCAGATATTGGTTATCTGACAGGAAGAAAAAGGATAAATCAAGTTGTATGTAGATAAGGAGAAGTTTATGAAACAATTAACTGGATCAGAAATAGTGATTGAATGTCTGAAAGAACAGGGCGTTGACACAGTATTTGGATATCCGGGAGGAACGATCCTGAATGTCTATGATGCATTGTATAAGCATCAGGATGAGATTCACCATGTCCTGACATCCCATGAGCAGGGCGCAAGCCATGCAGCAGATGGATATGCAAGAGCTACCGGTAAGGTTGGCGTATGTATGGCAACTTCCGGTCCGGGTGCAACAAATCTTGTAACCGGTATTGCAACCGCATATATGGATTCAATTCCACTTGTTGCAATCACTGCAAACGTAGGTGTTTCTCTTCTTGGAAAGGACAGCTTTCAGGAGATTGATATTGCAGGTGTAGTTATGCCGATCACGAAGCATAGCTTTATTGTAAAGAATGTACATGAACTGGCAGATACAATCCGCCGTGCATTTAAAATCGCACAGTCAGGCAGACCGGGACCGGTTCTTGTCGATATTACAAAGGATGTAACTGCAAATGTTGCAGACTATGAGCCGAAGGCACCGGAGCCAATCGAGCGCGTGACAAAGACAATCCGTGCAGAGGATATCGACACAGCGATTAAGATGATCGAGAACTCGAAGAAACCGATGATTCTTGTCGGTGGTGGTGTTGTTGCGGCAGATGCGTCCAAGGAACTGAAAAAATTTGCAGAGAAAATTGATGCAGTTGTCTGTGATACATTGATGGGTAAGGGTGCATTTCCGGGAACGGATGACCGTTACACGGGAATGATCGGTATGCATGGAACCAAGGTTTCAAACTTTGGTATCAATCAGGCAGACCTTGTGATTGTCGTTGGTGCGAGATTCTCAGACCGTGTAACCGGTAATGCAAGTAAGTTTGCAAATCAGGCAAAGCTTTTACATATTGATATTGATGCTGCAGAAATCAATAAGAATGTGGAAGTTGATGCAAGTGTTGTCGGTGATGCCAAAGAAATACTGAAGATGATCTCTACCAGAATCAAGGCGTCTAAGAAACCGGAGTGGAGAGCACAGATTGATGCACTCAAAGAACAGTATCCGGATCATGCAGATATGAATGAATTCTCGGGACCGGCGATCATCAACAAGATCTATGAGCTGACAGAGGGCAATGCAACAATCACAACGGATGTAGGACAGCATCAGATGTGGGCAGCCCAGTATTATAAATTCAAAGAGCCTAGACAGCTTCTTACATCCGGCGGACTCGGAACAATGGGCTACGGCGTTGGTGCCTGTATCGGTGCCAAGTACGGACGTCCGGACCGTGTGGCAATCAACATTGCGGGAGACGGATGTTTCCGTATGAATATGAACGAGATCGCTACGGCAAGCCGTTATAATGTGCCGATCATCCAGGTTGTAATCAACAACCATGTGCTTGGTATGGTGCGTCAGTGGCAGACATTGTTCTACGATAAGCGTTATTCGAATACAATCTTAGATGATTCGGTTGACTTCGTGAAGGTAGCGGATGCACTTGGAGCGACCGGTTTCAGAGCTACAAATCTTCAGGAGTTTGAGGATGCCATGAAGCAGGCAATCGAGTTAAATAAGCCGGTTGTGATTGATTGTATCATCGGTAAGGATGATAAGGTATGGCCAATGGTTGCTGCAGGAGCAGCTTTGGAAACCTGTTTTGACCAGCAGGATTTAGATAATAAGTAGGAGGAAGAGGAAAAATGGCAAGAGTATTTAACTTTTCAGCAGGTCCTTCCGTATTACCGGAAGTAGTGTTGAAGCAGGCAGCAGATGAGATGCTGGATTACAAAGGTTCCGGCATGAGCGTAATGGAGATGAGTCATCGCTCGAAAGTGTACGATAACATCATCAAAGAAGCAGAAAAAGACCTTCGCGATCTGATGGATATTCCGGACAATTACAAGGTGCTGTTCCTGCAGGGCGGTGCATCACAGCAGTTTGCTGCAATCCCGATGAACCTGATGAAAAACGGTGTTGCTGACTATATCATTACCGGTCAGTGGGCAAAGAAGGCATGCGAAGAAGCAAAGAAGTACGGAAAGGTAAATGTCGTTGCATCATCGGCTGACAAGACCTTCAGCTATATTCCAGATTGCTCTGATCTTCCGATCTCCGAGGATGCAGATTATGTGTATATCTGCCATAACAATACAATTTACGGAACTACTTACAAGAAGCTTCCGAACACAAAGGGCAAGATCCTTGTAGCTGATATGTCTTCCGATATTCTGTCACAGCCAGTCAATGTATCTGATTACGGTCTGATCTACTTCGGTGTACAGAAGAACGTAGGACCAGCCGGTGTCGTTGTTGTAATCATCCGTGAGGATCTGATCCGTGACGATGTTCCGACTTACTGCCCGACAATGCTGAAGTACAAGACACAGGCAGACAATGACAGCTTGTACAACACACCTCCATGCTACGGCATTTACATCTGTGGTCTGGTGTTCAAGTGGGTAAAGGAAATGGGCGGACTTTCCGCAATGAAGATCCATAATGAGAAGAAGGCAGCTATCCTGTATGACTTCTTAGATTCTTCTAAGATGTTCCACGGAACAGTCGTAAAGGAAGACCGTTCCCTGATGAATGTTCCGTTCGTAACAGGCAACGAGGAACTCGATGCCAAGTTCGTAAAGGAAGCAACAGCCGCAGGCTTTGTAAACCTGAAGGGACACAGAACGGTCGGTGGTATGCGTGCAAGTATCTACAACGCAATGCCAATCGAGGGTGTTGAGAAGTTAGTTGCATTCATGAAGGACTTCGAGGAGAAGAACTCATAATAAGGGAGAGAAGAAAATGGCTAAGATTAATTGCTTGAATCCGATCGCAGCCTGCGGTATGGATATGTTCAATGATACATATGAAGTAGTAGACGATTTTGCAGCAGCAGACGCGGTACTTGTCAGAAGTGCAGCTATGCATGACTTAGAGCTTTCCGATAATCTGCTTGCAATCGCACGTGCCGGTGCGGGTGTCAACAACATCCCACTTGACAAGTGTGCAGAGAAAGGAATCGTAGTATTTAATACACCGGGCGCCAATGCAAACGGTGTAAAGGAACTTGTCATTGCAGGACTTTTGCTCGCATCCAGAGACCTGATGGGTGGTTATAACTGGGTAAAGGAGAATGCATCAGACGAGAATATCGCAAAGACAGTTGAGAAGCAGAAAAAACACTATGCCGGCTGCGAGATCATGGGTAAGAAGCTCGGCGTCATCGGTCTTGGTGCAATCGGCGCCAAGGTAGCGAACATCGGTTTCCGTCTTGGCATGGAAGTATATGGTTATGATCCATATGTGTCTGTCGATGCAGCATGGAGACTTTCCAGCCATGTAAAACACATCAAGAATGTAGAAGATATTTATAAAGAGTGTGATTACATTACTGTACATGTACCGGCGCTTGATTCTACGAAGGGCATGATCAATAAGGATGCATTTGCCATGATGAAGGATGGCGTGAAGATCCTGAACTTTGCAAGAGATATTCTTGTAAATGATGATGATATGATCGAGGCACTTGCAAGCGGAAAGGTTGCTAAGTATGTAACAGATTTCCCAAATGCAAAGATTGCCGGAGTTGATAACGTAATCACATTGCCACATCTTGGCGCATCCACAGAGGAATCTGAGGATAACTGTGCAGTGATGGCAGTGAAAGAAATCGTTGATTTTATCGAGAATGGTAATATCAAAAATTCCGTAAACTATCCGGCCTGCGATGCCGGCAAGTGTTCGGAAGCAGCAAGAGTTTGTGTATGTCACAAGAATATTCCGAATATGATCACGCAGTTTACTGGTGCATTTGCTTCCAAGGGCATCAATGTATCTGACATGGTAAGCAAGTCAAAGGGTGATTATGCTTACTCGGTATTTGATATTTCTGAGAAGGCAGATGAAGATACTGTAAAGTCTATTTCCAGTATCGATGGCGTATTGAAAGTACGTGTAATTCAGTAAACAGGAGTTGGAGGATAATAGAATGAGTGATAAGTTAAAGGTAGGTATTCTTGGTGCAACCGGTATGGTTGGACAGAGATTTATTTCACTTCTTGAGAACCATCCATGGTTTGAGGTTGTGACAGTGGCAGCCAGCCCACGTAGTGCAGGCAAGACTTACGAAGAGGCAGTTGGTGACCGTTGGAAGATGGATACACCGATGCCGGAAGCGGTTAAGAAGCTGGTCGTACACAATGTAAACGAAGTAGAAGAGGTTGCTTCTACCGTTGATTTTGTATTCAGTGCTGTTGATATGTCTAAGGACGAGATCAAAGCTATCGAGGATGCATACGCAAAGACAGAGACACCGGTTGTCTCTAACAACAGCGCGCACCGCTGGACACCGGACGTACCGATGGTAGTTCCGGAGATTAACCCGGAGCATATGAAGGTTATCGAGTTCCAGAAGAAGCGTCTTGGTACGACAAGAGGATTTGTAGCTGTAAAGCCGAACTGCTCGATCCAGTCTTATGCACCAGTGCTTACTGCATGGAAGGAATTCGAGCCATACGAGGTTGTTGCAACAACCTATCAGGCAATCTCAGGAGCAGGAAAGACATTCAAGGACTGGCCGGAAATGGTTGGAAATATCATCCCGTTTATCGGCGGCGAGGAAGAAAAATCCGAGAAGGAGCCACTTCGTATCTGGGGACATATTGATGAGGAGAAGGGTGAAATCGTTCCTGCGACAAGCCCGATCATTACATGCCAGTGTATCCGTGTACCGGTATTGAACGGACATACAGCAGCTGTATTTGTAAAGTTCAAGAAAAATCCGACAAAGGAACAGCTGATCGAGAAGCTGGAGTCTTACAAGGGCGTTCCACAGGAGCTTGGACTTCCAAGTGCTCCAAAGCAGTTTATCCGTTATATGGAAGAGGATAACCGTCCACAGGTTACTCTGGATGTGGATTATGAGAATGGCATGGGCATCTCCGTTGGACGTATCCGTGAGGATTCTGTCTATGACTGGAAGTTCGTTGGACTTTCTCATAATACCGTTCGTGGTGCTGCCGGTGGTGCTGTATTATGTGCAGAGCTTCTCAAAGCACAGGGTTACATTACAAAGAAGTAATTTGCGCGATTGCGTAGCAGGTAAATAAAATTAAGAAAAGGAACAAACAGACATATTTCATGACGAAACGGAATGGAAATGCTTGTTTGTTCTTTTGTTTTGTGGTAATATTGTAATAATTAGGTTCTTGTTGTATGCGTTGCATACAGAGGTAGAACATATAGAGAATTTTTATGTACATATATAGGAGGCACCAACCATGAAGAAATTGATTTTAGTAACTTCACCACCAGCCTGTGGCAAGACATTTATTTCCCGTAAGCTTGCAAAAGCACTTCCAAACTGCGTATATCTGGACAAGGATACCCTGATTGTATTGTCCAAGCAGATTTTCAAGGTGGCTGGCGAAGAGTACAATCGTTCATCTGATTTCTTCCAGAGAGAGATTCGTGATTATGAGTATTATGCAGTCCTTGATTTTGCATTTGAAGCATTGGAGTACAACGACACAGTTTTGATCAATGCCCCGTTCACAGAAGAGATCCGTGATAACGAATATCTTGACAATCTGCGTGCAAAATTAAAGGAAAAGGATGCAGAATTATTTGTAGTATGGGTACATACAGATGTTGAAGTATGCCACGAGCGTATGATCAAGCGTGCATCTGACCGTGATGCATGGAAGCTTGCACATTGGGATGAGTATATTGCAACACAGAATTTCAAGCAGCCGGACAATATTCCGGAGTTGTTTGTATTCAACAATTCTTCCGAGGAAGAGTATAAGAAGTCCATCGATGCGGCGGTAAAGGCAATTCGTGGATAAGCTGTCAGAATAGACAGAGCTGATAATTAGAGGAGAAGATACATGGCAATCATTAAACCATTTAAAGCGTATAGACCGAGAAGAGAAATTGTCAGTGAAGTGGCAGCGTTGCCATATGATGTATATAACCGGGAAGAAGCCAAAAAAGAAGTAGAAGGAAAACCGCTTTCCTTCCTCCGTATTGACCGGGCAGAGACCGCGTTTGATGACAGCGTGGATACCTATGCACCATGTGTGTATGAAAAGGCAAAGGAACTGTTGGACGATATGATCGGGCGCGGTGACTATGTGGAAGATAAAGTCCCGATGTATTATCTGTATGAGCTTGTGATGGATGGAAGATCCCAGACCGGAATTGTGGCATGTGCATCCATAGAGGATTATGAGTCCGGTGTTATCATGAAGCATGAGAATACACGGGAAGATAAAGAGATTGACCGTATTACACATGTGGATACATGTGATGCACAGACAGGTCCGATCTTTCTTGCGTACCGGGCACAGGCTGCGATTGATGCAATTGTAACGAAGATCAAGGCGCGTCCTGCAGAGAACGATTTTGTCTCTGAGGATGGAATCACACACCGGGTATGGCTGGTGACAGATGCAGCGGATATTGCGGCAATCGAGCAAGCATTCTCCGGGATGTCACAGATCTATATTGCGGATGGCCATCACAGGGCAGCATCGGCGGTAAAGGTTGGAATCAAGCGCAGAAATGCGAATCCAAACCACACGGGCGAAGAAGAATATAATTATTTTTTATCCGTTCTGTTTCCGCATGATCAGCTGAAAATCCTGCCATACAATCGTGTTGTACATGATTTGAATGGGTATACTGCGGATGCATTTATAGATGCGGTCAAGGCAGATTTCGAAGTAGAAGCGGTTACGGAAGCATATCAGCCGGAAGAAAAGGCAGCCTTTGGCATGTATCTGGATGGTATCTGGTATAAGTTGCGTGCAAAATCACATATACTATCTGAAGATCCAGTGGATGGACTTGATGTTTCAATTTTACAGGATCATCTCCTTGCACCGATTCTTGGAATTGAAAATCCAAGAACCGATAAAAGAATCGATTTTATCGGAGGAATCCGCGGTCTTGCGGAGTTGGAACGACGTGCAAACAGTGATATGAAGCTTGCATTTTCGATGTATCCGACATCAATTGAGGAGCTTTTTGCGGTTGCTGATGCGAAGCGGTTGATGCCGCCGAAGTCAACATGGTTTGAACCAAAGCTAAGAAGTGGAATCTTCATTCATAAATTGTAGAGAGGAGACACATTTGACATGTCCAAAAGAAAAGCAGTTTTTGCTATAAACTGGATGGAAGTCGATGCTTTGGTCCAGGGCATTCACAACAATCCGCATCATATCCTTGGTATGCATGAGTGTATTGACGATCTGTATATCAATGCATATCTGCCGGGTGCAAAGGTTGTAAATGCCATTGAAGTGTCCACGAGAAAGAAGTACACCCTCGTATCGGAGCGTGTGCCGGGATTTTTCTCAGTGGTAATTAAAGATAAGAAACCGTTTGAATATAAATTAAACGTCCGGTTTGACAATGGGGATGAAGTGACATACTTTGATCCGTATGTGTTTGAACCGGTGATTGATCCAATCGATATCAGTCTGTTCAACGAGGGAAAACATTACAGCATCTATGAGAAGATGGGTGCGCATCCAATGACCGTTGATGGCGTGGAAGGTGTGCTCTTTGCTGTATGGGCACCGAACGCAGACCGCGTGTCTGTCGTTGGTAATTTCAACAACTGGGATGGCAGACGACATCCGATGCGGAAGCTGGATTATTCCGGTATCTACGAGTTGTTTATTCCGGGCAAGCTGGTTGGAGAGATCTACAAGTATGAGATTAAAGCAAAGTCCGGACAGGTATTCATGAAGAGTGATCCGTATGCATTCAGCAGTGAGGTGCGTCCGGCAAATGCATCCCGCATCGTGGATATTTCCTATAAATGGAAGGATGCCGCGTGGATGGAGAAGCGGGAAGATAAGAATACCGACGAACAGCCAATGGCAATCTATGAAATGCATCTTGGTTCCTGGAAGCGTCCAACGGATGGCAGAGAGTTCTACAATTATCGCGATATCGCAAGCCTGCTTGCGGATTATCTGTTGATGATGAATTATAACTATGTGGAATTGATGCCGATTATGGAGCATCCATACGATCCGTCGTGGGGTTATCAGGTAACCGGCTATTATGCACCGACCTCCCGTTATGGTTCACCGGCAGATTTCATGTATTTTGTCGATTATCTGCACAGCAAGGGAATTGGTGTAATTTTAGACTGGGTACCGGCGCATTTCCCGAAGGACGAGCATGGACTTGGCAGATTCGACGGTACAGCACTTTATGAGCATGAGAATCCACGGCGTGGCGAACACCCACACTGGGGTACTTATATATACAATTACGGACGTAACGAAGTCCGGAATTTCTTAGTTGCAAATGCACTTTACTGGGCGGAAAAATATCATATTGATGGTATCCGGATTGATGCGGTTGCATCCATGTTGTATCTCGATTATGGACGCGGCGATGGTGAGTGGCTGCCGAACATCTATGGTGGCAATGAGAATCTCGAAGCGATTGACTTCATCAAGGAAGTCAACAGCAAGATGCATGAACTGCACAAGGGTGTGATCATGATTGCGGAGGAGTCAACGGCATGGCCGATGATGACGCATCCGGTCGAAGCAGGCGGACTTGGATTTGATTACAAGTGGAATATGGGATGGATGAATGATTTCCTGAACTATATGAAGCTTGATCCGTTGTACCGCAAATATCATCACAACGATCTGACGTTCAGTATGGTATATGCATACAGCGAGAAATTTATTCTCGTACTTTCCCATGATGAGGTTGTTCATGAGAAAGGATCTATGATTGCGAAGATGCCGGGCGGATACGAAGACAAATTCTCGAATCTGCGTGTGGCATATGGGTATATGATGACGCATCCGGGCAAGAAGCTTTTGTTCATGGGACAGGAGATTGCGCAGTTTACGGAATTCAACGAGAATGCGGAAGTAGACTGGTCACTGTTCGAGTTTGATGCACATGTATTTATGCAGGGGTACGTTAAAGAGTTGAATGAACTTTACAAGACGGAACCTGCATTGTATGAGCTTGATTCTTCACCGGAAGGATTCACATGGATCAACTGTAATAGTGCAAATACAAGCCTTCTTTCTTATGTTAGAAAAGGTAAGAAGGAGAGCGATACGCTTTTGATCATCTGTAACTTCACACCGATGGAACACAAAGCATACAAGCTTGCTACTCCATCCGGCGGAAGATGGCAGGAGATTTTCTCCAGCGATAACAACCGTTATGGTGGCGAGGGCAGAAATAACAAGACAGTGAAACAGGCGAAGAAAGCAGAGTGTGACGGACAGGAACATTACATCTCCGTTACAGTACCACCACTTTCGATCAGCGTATTCAAGAAGAAAATTGGCAAATAATTAAGATGAAACGGGCTGTCCTTCGTGAGAAGGGCAGCCTGTGAAGTTTTATGGATAAATGAATATTTACTTATATGAACATAAAAGGGAGGGACTTGATTGGAAGACATCAAAGACATTGAATCGTCCAAGATCGAAGAGTATCTGAGCAAGCTTGGAGACTGGGCGTTAAATAAAGGGTTTCAGTTAGTACTTGCAATTATATGTATGTATATCGGCATGAAGCTGTCGAAGCTGATCGTGAAGATGATACGCAAATCCTTCAAGAAATCAAACATGGAGGAAAGTGTTGCATCTTTTCTGTTATCGCTGATTAAATTCACTTTTTATGCTATCGTATTTATCACGGCTGCATCTATTGTGGGATTTCAGGTGACATCGTTAGTTACGATTCTTGGTACTGCCAGTTTAGCAATCGGTCTTGCGCTGCAGGGTAGTCTGGCAAACTTCGCAGGCGGTGTGCTGATCCTGATACTCAAGCCGTTCCGTGTCGGGGATTATATCATTGAGAACGACAAGCAGTGTGAAGGTACGGTCGTGTCGATCGACATTTTCTACACGAAGCTGCAGACATACGATAACCGGATCATTGTGATTCCGAACGGAAACATTACATCCCATTCGCTTGTCAATGTGACAGCAGCAGGAATAAGAAAACTGGATATCTCAATCGGCGTTGCGTATGATTCTGATCTGAAAAAGGTGAAGGATACGCTGTATCAGGTTGTGACGGAGAACCAGTATTATGATAAGACGAAGGAAGTCGATGTGTTCGTGGATTCCTTCGGGGACAGCAGCATCAAGATGGGTGTCCGCTGTATGGTTGCGACAGAGAACTACTGGAAGGCAAAATGGGAGATACAGGAAGCAATCAAATATGCATTTGATGCGCAGGGAATCGAGATTCCGTTTGACCAGATGGAAGTGACTTTGAAGAATAAGGATGTATAGCATATGGAAAAAATAATAGAAATGTGCTATTATATAAAGTTGACAAAAATAGAAATAATTTTTAGGAGGCAATAGAGATGACAAAGATTGATATTCTTTCAGGATTTTTAGGTGCAGGCAAGACAACATTGATTAAGAAACTGATTGCTGAGGCATATCAGGGTGAGAAGCTTGTATTGATCGAGAATGAATTTGGTGAGATCGGTATTGATGGCGGTTTCATGAAGGATGCAGGTGTGGAAGTCACAGAGATGAATTCCGGTTGTATCTGCTGTTCCCTTGTTGGAGATTTTGGTACAGCATTGAAGAAGGTAATCGTGGATTATGCACCAGATCGTGTAATCATCGAGCCATCTGGTGTTGGTAAGCTGTCAGATGTTATGAAGGCAGTTGAAGATGCAAAGCAGGATGCGGATGTTGTAATCAACAGTGCAACAACCGTTGTTGATGTGGCAAAGTGCAAGATGTATATGAAGAACTTCGGTGAGTTCTTCAACAACCAGGTAGAAAGTGCTGGAACGATTGTACTTTCCCGTACACAGAATGTACCGGAGAAGAAGGTAAACGATACAGTTGCTATGCTGCGTGAGCATAACAAGGATGCAGCCATTATCACAACACCTTGGGATGACATCGACGGTAAGGTAATCTTGGATGCGATGGAACATGCAAATACGCTCGATAAGCTGATCAAAGAGGCAGTTGAGATTGCAAGAAAGCATGAGGAAGAGCATCATCACCATGACCACGATCACGATCATGACCATGAGGAGCATGAACATCATCATGATCACGAGCATGAGGAACACGAGCATCATCATGATCACGACCATCACGAGCATGGACCTGGATGTACATGCGGCTGCCACGACCATGATCACCATCATGATCATCATGCAGATGAGGTATTTACAAGCTGGGGTAAGGAGACTGCCAAGAAGTTTGCAGATGCCGATATGGAACAGATTCTGAAGACACTGGCTGACAACGCAGACGAATATGGTATCATCCTGCGTGCCAAGGGTATTGTTCCAAATACGGACGGCGAGTGGATTCACTTCGACCTGACACCGGGCGAATATGAGATCCGTAAGGGCGCAGCTGATTACACAGGTAAGCTTTGTGTCATCGGAAGCAATCTGAAGGAAGATAAGCTGGCAGAGTTGTTCGGGGTTGCATAATCCCGGCACTTTGCGTAAAGGATAGAGAAGAAAGGAAATAGAGTATGGGACCAACAAAGGAAGTAGAAGAGATTCCGGTATATATGTTTATGGGCTTTCTGGAAAGCGGAAAGACAACCTTTGCGAACGAAACTCTGATTGATCGTGGATTTACAGAAGGCGAACCAACCCTTCTGCTTGTCTGCGAAGAGGGAATCGAGGAGTATGACGAGGAGTACCTGAAGAGCCAGAATATCTTTGTTGAATATCTGGAAGAATCCAACCTGAATACCGAATATCTGCTTGACCTGCAGGATAAGTACAAGCCAACCCGTGTGATGATCGAGTATAACGGTACATGGAAGATGGATAAGCTGTTTTCCATCCGCGTGCCAAAGGGCTGGACGATCGTACAGGTAATCACATTTGTCGATGCATCCACCTTTGATGTATATGTAGCAAATATGAAAGCGATGATGATGGAACAGTTATCGAGCGCAGATATGATCATCTTCAACCGATGCGATGAGAATACAAGGCGTGCGGAGTACCGCCGGAGTATCCGTGCGGTAAATCGTCGTGCACAGGTGATTTTCGAGAACAAGGATGGTGCAGCCGATGTCGGTGATGAGGAGTTAGATCTGCCATATGAGATCGATAAGCCAAGCATCACACTCGAAGATGAAGATTACGGTATCTTCTATATCGATGCCTGCGACAATCCAGACAAATATGTCGGGAAGCAGATCACATTCAAGGCGATGGTACACAGGCCGAAGAACTACAAGGCAAATGAATTTGTACCGGGTAGATTTGCGATGACCTGCTGTGCCGAAGATGTTGCATTTATTGGATTTAAGTGCTATTCCGATCTGACAAAGCATCTGAAGGACAGACAGTGGGTAACAGTTACGGGAACCATTGACAAAGAATTTTATCCGGAGTTTGAGGGCGAAGGACCTGTGATCCGTGCAACCAAGATCGAACCGGCCAAGCCAGCCGAAGAAGAGCTTGTATATTTCAACTAATGAAGTAAGGCCAATAGAACGAGAGGTTCGTAGAAATTATAGAACAATTGTAATTTGTGTGTATTTCATATATTTCAAAAAACAAATTCATGAAATATACATATGTTTGGAATTTAGATGTTCTTGATGCTCTGTAATCAATCAGCAATGTTTGAACACGATGTTCAAACAAGCCGCCACTGAGCCAGGGATGGCGAATTGGCGGCGGTTGCGTGCGTTTATATGGTGTGAATTAGAGCATCTAGAACATCTTAATTTCAATACATCGTATATAAATGAATTGTTTTTGAAATATATGTAACACACAAATTATAAGTATAAAACAGAAAGGAGGAACCGCGATGGTTCTATCATGTGAAGATGTATCCCTTGGATACGAAGGAAAACCGGTGGTTGAACATCTGAATTTCTGCATCGAACAAGGGGATTATCTCTGCATCCTTGGCGAAAACGGTTCCGGAAAAAGTACTCTGATGAAAGCGATTCTGGGACTGAAAAGTCCTATGCAGGGAATGCTTGTCAGAGGCGAAGATTTGAAAGCAAATGAAATTGGATATCTGCCACAGCAGACTGTGACACAACGCGATTTTCCTGCATCCGTGCAGGAAATCGTTTTGTCAGGGTTCTTGTCGAAACGTGGCATGCGTCCATTCTATAACAAAGAGGAGCGGAAAATCGCACAGAAGAACATGAAACGGCTGGAGATTGAACCATTCATGAAGAAATGCTACCGCGATCTGTCCGGTGGACAGCAGCAGCGCGTGTTGCTTGCGCGGGCACTCTGTGCAACCTCGAAGCTCTTGTTGCTTGATGAGCCGGTAGCGGGATTGGATCCACGTGTGACAGCCGAGATGTATGAGCTGATCCAGAAGCTGAACCGGGAAGGTATCACGATCATTATGGTATCGCACGATACACAGGCAGCCGCACAATATGCGAACAAGGTGCTGCATGTGAGTGATAAACCAGAGTTTTTCGATTCCAAGGAAGCGTATTTGAAGAGCGCAATCGGCAGACAGTATGCGGATTACGCAGCGACAAGAGAAGAAGGAGTATAGATATGTGGAATACATTAGTTGAATACCTGCAATATCCATTTGTCCGTCGGATCTTAGTTGCTGGTGTGCTGGTTGCCTTTTGTGCATCCATGCTTGGCGTGACACTTGTGTTAAAACGCTTTTCTTATATTGGAGACGGACTGTCCCATGTGGCATTTGCTGCGATGGCAATCGCGATGGTGCTGCGGATGACGAACAATACACTTATAATATTGCCGATCACGGTTGTGGCAGCAATCCTGATGCTGAAGACTGGACAGAATGCGAAGATCAACGGAGATGCCGTGATTGCGATGCTTTCCGTTGGATCGCTGGCATTTGGATATCTGATCATGAATGTATCCGGAACATCGCAGAATGTATCCGGGGATGTGTGCTCGACACTGTTTGGCGCGGCATCCATACTCACATTATCGAATACAGATGTGTGGATCTGCCTGATTATGTCGCTGTTGGTACTTGTGTTCTACATCTTGTACTATCACAAGATCTTCTCGGTGACATTTGATGAGAATTTTGCACGCGCAACCGGTATTCATACGGGCGCCTACAATGTGCTGATGGCGGTAGTCACAGCCGTTGTGATCGTAGTTGCGATGAATATCGTCGGATCACTTCTGGTATCGGCGCTGATCATATTCCCGGCACTTTCCGCAATGCGTGTATTTAAGAATTATAAGAGTGTGTTTATCTGTTCTGCTGTGTATGGTGTGGTATCCTCTGGCGTGGGAATCCTCATTTCCATCGCGGCATCGACACCGGTCAGTGCGACGATCGTAGCGATTGACATCGTATTATTTGTGATATTCAGCATCATCGGAATCGCACTGCACAGAGAGTAGAGGTGGCGATGATGAAGCACAGACATTTAAAATCAATCGGGATTGCTCTTGTTCTTTGTCTGTCCCTGCTTTCCGGGTGTGCCAAGCCAGTGCAAATGGCGAACAAAGACGAAAATGTGATCCTATGTACGACCTTTGCGGCGTATGACTGGGTGCGGGAAATCCTTGGAGACACAGATACATTTACATGCCGGATGCTGGTCGATAACGGTGTGGACTTACACAGCTACCAGCCAAGTGCACAGGATATCATGAAGATCGCGAATTGCCGGATGTTAGTCTATGTCGGTGGCGAGAGCGATACATGGGTGAGCGATGCGCTTGTGGAGTCCGGAAATGAAAATATTGTTGCAATCAGTCTGTTAGATCTGGTTGGTAACCGCGCGTTAAATGAAGTGGAGTTAGAGGGTGTGGAAAAACACCATCATCACGATCATGACGATGAAGACCATGACCATGAAGCAGAACCGGCAGACCATGCAGAGGGCGAAGCAGACAATACGGATGGACAGAATGCTGCAGAAGATGACCATTACGATGAACACGTGTGGTTATCCCTGAAAAATGCAATCGTCTGCACCGAGACGTTAGCAGATGCTATTACGGAACTGGATTCTGACAATGCAAAACAGTATGTGGCAAACGCTAAAACATATACTGGAAAGCTGGAAGCGTTAGATGATGACTATCAGACGATGCGGGACGCAGCCACACAGACGACGATCTTGGTCGGCGACCGGTTCCCGTTCCTGTATCTGGCAGAGGATTATGATATTCATTACTTTGCCGCATATTCGGGCTGTTCTGCAGATGTGGAGGCAAGTGTGCATACAGTTACCTATCTGGCGGAGAAGCTGCAGGAGTACAAGTTGCAAGCCATCTATGTGGTGGACAATGGTACCGACAGCCTCGCGAATACGATTGCGGAATCCGCAGAGAAGCAACCCAAAATTCTGCATCTGTCGTCCATGCAGTCCGTGACGAAGGACGACATAGAAAAAGGATGCACATACCTGTCTTATATGGAAGAAAATCTGCAAATGCTAAAACAAGGTTTGCAGGCACCATAAATGGAATTCACATTTTCTTGACATTTTCTTCAAAATTTAACCATAGCTTGGGGTTATGATTAAGCCATAACAAAGATAAGTAATAAAACTTATGTCGAATGGAGGAATTGATATGATGGATGAATTTGAGAATAACAGAGAAAATGAACATGTGGATCAGACACCACATGCGGAGACACCGTATGACACCGGAGATGGTAATACGGATAATTTGAAGCGTACTGAACAGCAAACAGAACAGCATGCAGAGCATAGACAGGAGGATGCCTATACACAGGCACAGCAGAATGGAAGTACTTACTACGGTGATATGCGTACACAGGAATATATGCAGGCGATGGCAGAACGTGCCCAGCAGATGAGCCAGGGTACCGAGCATTATTATAATAACAATTACCAGCAGCCGAATCAGAATGCATATAATTATGGACAGAACAATTATTATCAGAATGGTTTCCAGAATGCAGACGCAGAACAGCCAAAGGCAAAGGTAAAGAAAGCAAAGAAACAGAGAGTCAAGAAAGCAAAATCACCGAAGACGCCACATAACAAGCGTACCTTCTGGAAGAAGGGTGTGGCAGTTGTTGCAAGTGCAGCCGTATTTGGTGGTGTTGCAGGTGGTGCATTCTACGGAATCGCGGGAAACCAGATCAAGAAGCTTGATGCACTTACAAACACAACGACAGAGGTCGCTTCCACAACATCGGCAGCGACAACCCAGTCTTTGAGCCTGACATCAACCGCTTCGGTTGGAAATGGCATGGATGTCTCCACAATCGCAGAAAATGTTATGCCAAGCGTTGTTGCCATTAACATCTCGGCAATCGTGGAGCAGCAGGGTATGTTTGGTTATACACAGCAGTATGAGGCAGAAGGCTCCGGCTCCGGTATTATCATCGGTGAGAATGACAGCGAGCTTTTGATGGTGACAAACAACCATGTTGTCAGTGATGCCACAACCGTAAATGTAACGTTTGCAGATGGTGAGAGCTACGAGGCACAGGTAAAGAGTACCGATAGCGACACGGACCTTGCAATCGTTGTTGTAAAGCTCAGTGATATAAAGGAATCCACGATGAATCAGATCAAGATCGCCACGATTGGTGATTCGGATTCCCTGAAGGTCGGTGAACAGGTCGTAGCCATTGGTAATGCACTTGGCTATGGACAATCCGTTACAACCGGTATTGTCAGTGCAAAGGATCGTACAAACAGCACGAATACAACACCGCTCATTCAGACCGATGCAGCCATTAACCCTGGTAACAGTGGCGGCGCACTTCTGAATATGAAGGGCGAAGTTATTGGTATTAACTCTTCGAAGTATTCCGATACAACGGTTGAAGGTATGGGATATGCAATTCCGATTACAGCCGTACAGGATCGTCTGGATGATCTGATGAACCGTCAGACACGTGAAAAGGTTGACGAGAGCGAGAAAGGTTATCTTGGAATCTCCTGTGCAACCGTATCTTCCGATGTGTCAGAAGCATATGGTATTCCAGAGGGCGTGCTTGTCACAGATGTTGCAAGCAAGAGTGCCGCTGAGAAGGCAGGTATCAAAGCAAATTATGTGATTACAAAGATTGATGGACAATCCATCAACAGTGCTGAGGAACTGACAGAAAAGCTGAATTATTATGCAGTTGGTGAGACAGTGCCAATCACATATGAATACCTGAAAGACGATGCGTATGTGGAGAAAACTGTCGATGTTACATTGATGGAAAATCCAAACGCAAATAACAAATAAAATTTACAATCATCCGTGATTTTTCTCCCCTAAAGAGTGCGGTTTTCCGCACTCTTTTCTTATACATGGAAATACACAATTTTTTCACAAAATTATGATAATTTTCCTTGACATTTACTATATGTAGTGGTAGTCTACCAATAGGGTTAGCACTCGATAGATACGAGTGCTAATAAATAAAAGAGGTGATAAGATGGAATTAGATGAGCGTAAGGTAAAAATCCTGAAAGCCATTATTTCCAATTACCTAGAGACTGGGGAACCGGTAGGTTCCAGAACAATCTCAAAGTACACGGATCTGAATTTAAGTTCCGCTACGATTCGTAACGAGATGGCAGATCTGGAGGAAATGGGATACATTATTCAGCCGCATACATCGGCAGGACGGATTCCGACAGATGCCGGATACCGGTTCTATGTCGATCAGCTGATGGATGAAAAGGAAGAGTTTGCAGAGGTTGCAAAGCAGGAGCGTGACACACTGTTAGAGCGGGTGGATCGCATGGAGGTGCTCTTAAAGCAGGTTGCAAAGGTACTGGCGTACAATACCAATTATGCAACGATGGTAACAGCACCAAATTATGAGAAAACAGTCAAGTTTATCCAGCTTTCCCTTGTTGATGAAAAAACACTTCTTGCCGTCATAGTGGTTGAGGGTAACATTATTAAGAATCAGATGATTCACATCAATGTAAGCCTTGATAATGAAGATGTTCTGAAATTTAATATCTTATTGAATACCTTCTTACAGGGTGCAAGCTTAGAAGACATCAATTTAGAGATGATTCAGGCGATGAAGAAGCAATCCGGAGGGTATGGCGAGATATTAGACCAGATCTTTCAGGGAATTGTGGAAGCGATACATGAGGCACAGGAACTTGAGGTTTATACCAGCGGTGCGACAAACATTTTGAAGTATCCGGAGCTTGGAGATATCTCCAAGACGAGTGAGCTGCTTGAAAAGCTGGAAGATAAAAATGAAGTATCACATTTGCTGGAAGAGACGACCGGAAAGACAAACGAATCCGGAATTCAGGTATATATTGGAGATGAGACACCAAGCCTGAAAGATTGCTCTCTTGTTACAGCGACCTACCAGATGCCGGAAGGCGCAAAGGGAACGATTGGAATATTGGGACCGAAGAGAATGGATTATAAGAAGGTTGTCAGCACACTGAAGAATCTGACAATTGAACTCGATGAGATATTCAAGAAAGGCGAAGGGGTGAATGAGAATGGCCAATAAGACAAATGTAAATGTAAATAAAGAAGCGGAGACAGTCGAGGAAGTAAAGGCTGTGGATGATGCTCCGGTAACAGAAGGAACCGACGTGAAGGTGAACGAGGAAGAAACTGTTCCGGCAGACAAGAAAGAAGAAGTGGAAGCTGCAAAGCCGAAGCCGGTATCCAAGGGAAACCGCAGAGGCAGCAAGGCCCTTCAGCTGGAACTTGAGAAAGCGAAGGAGCTGGCAGCCGGAAACGAAGAAAAGTATAAGCGTCTGCTGGCAGAGTTTGAGAATATGCGCCAGCGTAACGAGAAGGAATCCAAGAAGATGTATGATATCGGAGCCAAGGAAGTTTTAGAGAAGCTGCTTCCGGTTGTTGACAACTTGGAACGTGCACTTTCCAGTATTCCGGAAGAGGATATGGACCGGGCATTTGAACAGGGTGTCGATAAAATCTACCGGCAGCTCATGGTATCACTTGAGGGACTTGGCGTAAAGCCGATGGATGCAGAAGGCAAGCCGTTTGATCCGGATTACCACAATGCGGTAACACATGTAGAGGATGAGAATTACGGAGAGAACGTTGTAGCCGAAGAGATGCAGAAAGGCTATATGTACAAGGATCAGGTATTACGATACAGCATGGTAAAGGTTGCAAATTAACCTTTTACAATAAATCATTTAGTATATTTTAAAGGATAATAATTAGGAGGAAAAATATTATGGGTAAGATTATTGGTATTGACTTAGGTACAACAAATTCATGTGTAGCTGTTATGGAAGGTGGTAAGCCAGTCGTTATCACAAACGCTGAGGGTTCAAGAACAACTCCTTCTGTTGTTGCATTTACAAAGACCGGCGAGCGTGTCGTTGGTGATGCAGCAAAGCGTCAGGCAGTTACAAACGCAGATAAGACAATCGCTTCTATCAAGAGACATATGGGTAGCGATTACAAGGTAGACATCGATGGTAAGAAGTATTCTCCACAGGAGATTTCAGCTATGATTCTTTCTAAGCTGAAGAGAGATGCCGAGAGCTATATCGGTGAGCCGGTTACAGAAGCAGTTATCACAGTTCCTGCATACTTCACAGATGCACAGAGACAGGCAACAAAGGATGCAGGTAAGATCGCAGGTCTTGATGTAAAGCGTATCATCAACGAGCCTACAGCAGCAGCTCTTTCTTATGGTCTGGATAACGAAGAAGAGCAGAAGATCATGGTATACGACCTTGGTGGTGGTACATTTGATGTATCTATCATTGAGATTGGCGACGGTGTCATCGAGGTTCTTGCTACAGCCGGTGATAACAAGCTTGGTGGTGATGATTTCGATAACGCAATTACACAGTATATGCTCGAAGAGTTCAAGAAGGCTGAGGGCGTAGACCTTTCAACAGATAAGATGGCTATGCAGAGATTGAAGGAAGCAGCAGAGAAGGCAAAGAAAGAGCTTTCATCCGCTACAACAACAAACATCAACCTTCCATTCATCACAGCTACCCAGGATGGTCCAAAGCACTTTGATATGGATCTGACACGTGCAAAGTTTGATGAACTGACAGCACATCTGGTAGATAAGACAAGAGTTCCTGTACAGACAGCATTGAAGGATGCAGATCTGACAGCAGCAGAGCTTGATAAGGTACTTCTGGTCGGTGGTTCTACACGTATCATCGCTGTTCAGGATATGGTTAAGAAGCTGACAGGCAAGGATCCGTTCAAGGGTATCAACCCGGATGAGTGTGTTGCAATCGGTGCTTCTATTCAGGGTGGTAAGCTTGCAGGTGATGCAGGTGCCGGCGAAATCCTTCTGCTGGATGTTACACCACTTACACTTTCTATCGAGACAATGGGTGGTATCGCTACACACCTGATCGAGAGAAACACAACGATTCCTACAAACAAGAGCCAGATCTTCTCAACAGCCCAGGATAATCAGGATGCCGTTGATATCAACATCGTACAGGGTGAGCGTGAGTTCGCAAGAGACAACAAGAGCCTTGGACGTTTCAGACTGGATGGTATCGCTCCTGCAAGACGTGGTGTTCCACAGATCGAGGTTACATTCGATATCGATGCAAACGGTATTGTAAATGTATCTGCAAAGGATCTTGGTACAGGTCGTGAGCAGCATATCACAATCACATCCGGAACATCCCTTTCTGATGAGGATATCGATAGAGCTGTTAAGGAAGCTGCTGAGTACGAGGCACAGGATAAGAAGCGTAAGGAAGCAATCGAAGTACGTAACGATGCAGATGCTATGGTATTCCAGACAGAGAGAGCACTTTCCGATGTAGGAGATAAGCTTTCTGCAACAGATAAGACAAAGGTAGAGGCTGATCTGAAGGCTTTGAAGGATATCATCGAGAGCACAGATCCGGATGCCATGACAGACTACGATGTAGAGAAGATCAAGGCAGGTAAGGAAACATTGATGAACAGCGCACAGGAATTGTTCTCAAAGCTCTATGAGCAGAACGGTCCTGGAGCAAACGCTGGTACAGGCACAGGCACACCAGATTATTCAGACGATGTAGTGGATGGAGACTACAAGGAAGTCTAAGCGTTAAGACGGGGAGCAAGTTGATAAAAGCAGATTACGAATAATAAGGGTGAGTGCAGATGTCTGATAAAAGAGATTATTATGAAGTCCTCGGAGTCACAAAAGGTGTCTCCGAGGCGGATTTGAAAAAAGCTTACCGTAAGGTAGCGAAGAAATATCACCCGGACACAAACCCGGGAGACAAAGAAGCGGAAGAAAAGTTCAAAGAGGCTGCAGAGGCATATGCTGTACTGTCCGATCCTGAGAAGCGTGCAAAGTATGACCAGTATGGTCATGCTGCATTCGAGCAGGGCGGTGGTCCGGGCGGCTTCGGTGGATTTGACTTCTCAGATATGGGAGATATCTTCGGAGATATCTTCGGAGATATGTTCGGTGGCGGCAGCCGTCAGAGACAGTCCAATGGTCCGGTTAAGGGTGCAAATATCAAGACAACAGTGCGTGTAAGTTTTACAGACGCTGTATTTGGTACACAGACAGAGCTGGAGCTTCCGCTCAAGGATGAATGTACGGTATGTCATGGTACAGGAGCGCAGCCGGGACATCAGCCGGAGACTTGTAGCAAATGTGCCGGAAAAGGTCAGGTTGTCTATACCCAGCAGTCATTGTTCGGTATGGCAAGAACCGTATCCGTATGCCCGGATTGTGGCGGTTCCGGAAAGATTATCAAGTATAAGTGCAGCAACTGTGCAGGTTCTGGTTATGTAAAGAGTAAGAAGAAGATTCAGGTCGCTATTCCGGCAGGTATTGACAATGGTCAGAGTATCCGTATTCGTGCAAAGGGCGAGCCGGGTATCAACGGCGGTGAACGTGGAGACCTGCTTGTAACCGTGCTTGTTGACCGGGATCCTAGATTCCAGAGACAGGAGTATGATCTTTACTCTTCTGAGCCGATTACATTTACACAGGCAGCGCTGGGAGGCAAGATCACAGTTACAACGATTGATGGACCTTATGAACTGGAGATTAAGCCAGGTACACAGACCGATACAAAGGTAAAACTGAAGGGCAAGGGTGTTCCGACACTTCGTAACAAGACAGTACGAGGCGATCATTACATCACACTGGTTGTTCAGGTACCAGATAAGCTGACAGAAGAGCAGAAATCGATTTTGAACCAGTATGCAAATACAACAGTAAATGCACGTTCCTCTACGGATGCGGCATCGTCCGGTTCTTCGATTTTTGGCGATCATAAGAGAAAGAAAGGGTTCAAAAAAGGATTATAGGTAAGGTAAAATGATGTGGACAAAACTGACCATCGATACAACGGTGGAAGCTGTTGATCTCATCTCTGCATTCTTGGATGAAAAGGGTGTGGAAGGTGTGATGATAGAAGATCATGTGCCACTTACCGAGGAAGATAAGGCTGCTATGTTTGTGGATATCCCGCTGGTTGATGGCGTGGATGATGGAACGGCAAAGGTTTCCTGCTACATAGATGACTCTTTCAATATAGAAACGTTAAGGGCGGATATAGCTGCAGAGCTTACCCGCCTTGAAGCGTTTATACCGGTAGGCAGCAAGAATATAACACTCTCGAATACAGAGGACAAAGACTGGATGAACAACTGGAAGCAGTTCTTCCATCCGATCCGTCTCTATGATGATATTGTCATCAAACCAACATGGGAGACGGTGGAAGATGCGAAGCCAGATGACATCGTGATCGAGATCGATCCGGGGATTGCATTTGGTACCGGATCGCATGAGACGACGAAACTTTGTATCGGACAGTTAAAGAAATATTTAAAGCCGGGCGATACGGTGTTTGATGTCGGCTGTGGAAGTGGTATCTTATCCATGATCGCATCAAGGCTTGGAGCAGGCTTTGTACATGGCATGGATATTGATGAGCTGGCTGTGCGGGCAAGTGAGGAAAATGCGAAACTCAATCATATGGGCGAAGACAAGATCAAGTTCTCGTGTGGCAATCTGCTTGCAGATAATTACATTGGAAAGGGAACAACCTTCCAGCTTGACCGTTCGACGATCAAGGAGACACGGCACCTTGATGTAGACAGACAGTATGATATCGTTGTTGCCAATATTCTGGCAGACGTGATCGTGCCGCTCTCTGCGGTAATCGGCCCATATTTGAAGGACGATGGATATTTTATTACATCCGGAATTCTGGATGTGAAAGAAAACGATGTTACAGATGCGATGAAGGCGAATGGATTTGAAGTCATCGATGTTGTGCATATGAATGATTGGGTATCCGTGATCGGAAGAAAGAAATAATTTGCGACAAATGGGGAGAACGCGGAATGATTGAAAGTCCGTCAAATCGCAGTATGAGTAACACCCGGTGTTTAAAGCCGGGTGTTATTTTAAAAGAGCGATATAAAATTGAAGAGGTGATCGGGGCAGGTGGATTCGGAATCACATACCGTGCATGGGATCCGCTCTTACAGTCGTATGTTGCAATCAAGGAGTATTATCCGTCCGGGATTGCGACGCGGAGCGCAGATTCGTCGAAGGTCTGTGTGCCGGTTGGACAGGAGCAGCGGGAATACCATCGGGGAAGAATTCGCTTTTTAAAAGAAGCGCAGGATGTGGCGCGGTTTCAGTCGGAGCCCAATATTGTAAGCATCTATGATTATCTGGAGGAAAATGATACTGCCTATATGGTCATGGAGTATCTGCATGGCTGTACGCTGAAACAATACATTCGGGAGCATGGAGGACGGCTGGATACGGATCATATCCTCCATATCTGTCTGTCGGTGTTGGACGCACTTGCAGTTGTTCACAAGGCGGGCATGATCCACCGAGATATCAGTCCGGAGAATATTTTTATCTGTGAGGATCTGACCGTCAAGCTGATCGATTTCGGCGCGGCAAAGCAGGTGTATCTCGATGGGGAACAGACGATGTCGGTTGTCTTAAAACCGGGATATGCACCGCCAGAGCAGTATGCAAAAAAGGATAAACAGGGACCGTGGACAGACATCTACGCGCTTGGTGCGACACTTTATTTTGCGGCGACCGGAGAGAAGCCGGAGGAATCGTTTGGACGTGTACTGGAGGATACGATAAAGCCAGTCTGTGAGGTGAACCCGGAGATCCCGCGTGCAATGTCGCAGGTGATCATGCGTGCGATGTCAGTAAAGATTGAGGACCGCTACCAGACGGTGGAGGCAATGCGGGAGGCGCTGCTTGCCGGAGAGGGGCAGAATGTGCAGATGGAGCCGTATGTGATCCCAGCATCCCGGATTTCAAAGCGGGATTTGCCGAAGAAACGGGGCTTTCTGATTGGTGTAGCTTTCTGTATCGTAATTATGCTTGTAGTGACAGGAATCTGGATGGCGGGGCGTGTAGCGAAGAAGGCAGGGACGGCAACAGAAATGAATGCAGCATCGACAGAGGCGCAGACAGCAACGATGGCGGGTGCACAGACTTCCACGGACGCTGAACAGGCAGCAACAGAGGCGGAGAAAACGACACAGGCGGACAATCCGATGGTTATGCATGTGCCAACGAAGGAGGAGCTTGCCGAGCAGGAAAAATCCGATGCAATCCTGAATATCACGTCCTCGGAGACGGAACGCGTCAGTATTGATGCATTTGAATATATGAAGGATGGAAATCAGGGATACAGGATGGAATCCGCAGATGGTCTGGCGGCGGTTGCATATGAGGGAGACTGCGTAAAACTCTGCTTAAAGTATTATGACAGCATTCTGGGGGATACGCCGCAGGTGACAGATGATTTGATCTATTCCTATACCTTTGAACGATATGATTCCGACTATGGAATATACCGGGCAATCTATGACGCGGATGATACATCGGGTTACTGGGACTATGCAACTTTATATCCGCCAGAGTTTCATTTTGCAGATGATTCCTTTACATTGTATATTCCGCTTACTTCGGGGCTGGAGGATGGAAGGTACAAGCTATATTTTTCTTACGAAGATCCTGCTACACAGAAATCGGTGTTTCAGGCGACAATTGAATTTTATCTGAACAGGAGCGCGATGTAATTCGCGCTCCTGTTTGCATAAAAGCGTAAGATATACCAAATTTTACAAATTTTTGTATATTATTTGCATTTTTTGTTTGAGATTCCTCACTTTTGTTAAGATGTGTTCAATCCATATTTGTAAATAAAACGTAAATTATACCGAATATATGGCCAAATTAGCAGGATTCAGTTTTGATGGTATTTTTTATGATACTATTTATAAAATGAATATTTGGGACTGGGGAAGAGAACAAACGATGAAAATTGGAATTTGCGATGACCGTTATGAAATACGGCACAAAGTAAAGGAAATATTACAGGAAACATATACAGAGGAACAAGGATTCTTAATTCATTCATATACTCCAAACGAAATAAAAATTGATATCGAAGATATGGTATTTGACTGTGAAATCCTGATCATGAATACGGATTATCCAGAGAGCGGCTTGTGGGGGGTGACGCTTGCCAAGCAGATCAATGCAGCATTTCCATTTTGTAAGATTATCTATCTGACCGAGAATGAAAATGCAATCAAGGATGTGTATGAGACCAATCATTGCTATTTTGTCCGGCAAAAGGATGCAGATCAAGTCATGGAGCTTGCAATGCAAAAAGCCGTTAATATGGTAAAGCAGGATACGGCGCGGAAATCACTGGAGATTATCTGTGACGGGCATCATGTATTTATCAATCGTCCGGATATTATTTATATCGAGAAGTGTGGAAGAACCATTAAAATCGTGACGAGGTTCCGGGAATACACCAGTTACGAGTCATTGGCAGGCATCCGCAAAATGCTGGGAGACAATATGATACGTGTGCATGGTGGATATGTTGTGAATTTGACGTATATCACTTATTTAGGTGTGGAAACGCTGGAAGTACAGAATGGAAAGACAATCCCGATCGGCAGGACATACGACAAAGAAGTCAGAAAAGCCTATCAGGAATATTGGAAAAAATAAAAGAACATGGTAAAATAAAAATCGAGTATGTAAATACTCGATTTTTTTATGTGAGGACAAAACGATGTTGCGAATTGGAATCTGTGATGAAAATACGAAAGACCGGACGGTAATCCGACAGATTGTGACGGACACATTGTTCCGGGAAGAAGAATTAAGCTATATTGAATATGCGGAAGCAGAGACATTGGAACAGGAGATACAGGCAAGTACAGTGCCGTTTGATCTGTTGCTAATGGAAATGAAATATAAAAATACAAGTGGGTTACAGCTGGCAAAGCAGATACGGGAGAAAAATCTGGATGTTGATCTGCTGTTTGTAACAGATGAGTCAGATCATGTGTATGAAGGCTATCATGTGCAGGCACAGGGATATGTCTTAAAAGAAGATATGAAGACACAGCTTCCAGACTGTCTGCGGCAATATATGAAACGACGGGCACAGGCTGGTACGATTCTTGTGAAATCAGAGTCGGTTGTGCGCAGTATTCCGATTGCCACAATCCGCTATATAGAAAGCCGCGCCAGAGTGCTGTTGTTACATACAAAAAACGAAGTGATTCCATTTTATGGAAAGCTGGCGGATATTGAACATAAGGTGTTACAACATGGATTTGTGCGTATCCATCAGAGCTTTCTTGTACGGAAGGCCGCGATTGCAGCAATCAATGGATATGAGGCCGTTGTCGGGGAGGATACGCTTCCAATCAGCCGGAAATATTATAAAACGGTGCAGATGCAGTTTCAGCTCAAGCAGAAGATACAGGTGGCAGAGGAGGATATAGATCCGACAGTCACACGGAGTCTGGCGAAAAGCATGGAAAATAATGGTGCAATCATTGGAACAAAGGGCGAGTTGCTTGGAATCATCTACCGCATGAAAAATGGTGAAAGTCTGACGATTGGCAGAGATGCCGAAAAATGTCAGATCGTGCTGAAAAAATCCAACGTGAGCCGGGAACACTGTATTGTAAGACGGCTTGACGATGACACCTATGAAGTGGAGGACTGCTCAAAAAATGGTGTCTATGTGGAAGGTGCCTATCTTGGAAAAGGAAATAAGGTACAGGCGGAGACCGGAAACCGGGTATGGCTGTGTGATGAATCACAGGAATTTCGATTGGGATAGTGGAAAGCGGGAGTGAGACAAATGATCATAAAATGTGAAAAGGGAAAACATTACTATAACACAGTGGAGCATAGTGTGTGTCCATTTTGTGTACAGGTGGAGAAAAAGATAAATGAGCAGAAAAGTGAATTAAATAAACAGGAGGATGAATCTATTTGTATAACGGAAACAACAGATCTGTAAGAATATATAAAATATTCTTTCAAAACGTTATCAGATAAGGTATGATAGGAGACATGCAGAAAAGCAGGAGGTAAATATTCGCTATGCCAAGGTTTTATGTGGAAGGATGTCAGGATGCACAGACTGGTATTACGATTATGGGAGAAGATGTGAACCATATAAAAAATGTATTGCGTTTGACAATCGGAGATACCATTACTGTGTGTGATGGTGCTGGAAAAGAGTATGAGTGTGAGATCACGGAGATATCCAAAGAGCAGGTATATGCAAATATCGTAGATATCAATCAGAATGCAGCAGAACTTCCGTGTAATATCACATTGTTTCAGGGAATGCCAAAATCAGATAAAATGGAATTTATCATCCAGAAGGCGGTAGAACTTGGAGCAGCCGGGATTGTTCCGGTTATGATGAAACGGACTGTCGTGAAACTTGAAGATAAGAAGAAAGACAAAAAAAGAGAACGTTATCAGATGATTGCGGAGTCTGCGGCGAAACAGTCCGGACGAGGTATAATTCCTGAAGTCACCGGATTTATGTCATTTCGTGAAGCACTTCAATATGCAGGAAAGTTTGACCTGCTGATTGTACCGTATGAGAGTGCGGATGGAATTGCATACGCAAGGGAGATAATTGCACAGGCATCAAACCTTCCAGACGGCGCGAATATCGGAATTTTTATCGGACCGGAAGGTGGATTTGCAAAAGAAGAAATTGATGCAGCAAAGGAAGCTGGTGCGAAGATTATCACATTAGGAAACCGGATTTTGCGGACAGAGACTGCAGGGCTTGCAGTTTTATCTATTTTGATGTTCCAAATGGAGCAGTAGAGAAAATTAGAAATTTGTTTAGCACAGATTGATAGAAGGAAAAAAGTTATGGAATGTTATTTTGACAATGCAGCAACAACAGCTGTATTCCCAGAGGTAAAGGAACTGATGATGACACTGCTGGACGTGGATTATGGAAATCCATCGTCCCAGCACAAGAAGGGATTAACGGCGAAAGACTATGAGCGCACCGCGACAGAACAGGTCGCAAAGACGCTTAAATGTATGCCGAAGGAGATCGTATTTACATCCGGCGGCACAGAGGCAAATAACCTTGCTTTAATCGGAGCGGCACTGGCACACCGCCGTGCGGGCAAGCATATTATCACGACACCGATCGAGCATGCGTCAGTGCTTTCCACGGTGGAGTTCCTGCAGAAGGAAGGCTTCGAGATCAGTTTCATGGAAGTCGGTTCTGACGGAAAGGTAGATTTAGACAGCCTCTCGAAGCTGTTGCGTGACGATACGATATTAGTCAGCTGCATGTATGTAAATAATGAGATCGGAAGTATCCAGCCAATCGAGGCGCTTGTAAAGCTGGTAAAGGCGTACAATCCGCAGACACTTGTGCATGTCGATGCGGTACAGGCATATGGCAAATTAAAATTCACACCGAAGCAGCTCGGCGTGGATCTGCTCTCTGTGAGCGGGCATAAGATTCACGGACCGAAGGGAAGTGGAGCACTCTATATCAAGGACAAGACGTTGATCCGCCCGATCATTTACGGAGGTGGACAGCAGAATTTCATGCGTTCCGGTACGGAGAATCTACCGGGAATCGCAGGCATGGGACTTGCCGCAGAGATGATCTATACCGACCATGAGGCGAAGATGCAGCATGTGCGGGAGGTGCGGGATTATCTAGTATCGGAGGTAACGAAGATCGAGGGTGTCTACGACCATTCCGGTGAGGCACCGCATATCGCGAGTATCAGCTTTGAAGGGGTGCGCGCTGCCGTTTTGATGCGTGCGATCGGCGATAAGGGTATCTATGTATCAGCAGGTTCTGCCTGTTCTTCGAACAAACCGCAGATAAGCCATGTCCTGACGGCAATCGGTTTGTCGCAGGAGCAGTTGGAGTCGACACTCCGGTTCAGCTTCTGTGAGTGGAACACAAAGGAAGAAGTGGATTATTGCGTGGAAGTATTAAAGGAAACCCTTCCAATGCTGCGGCGCTATACACGGAAGAAATAATTGCTATTCCTCGTTATTTCTGTTATAGTGAAACGATGAAAATAAAACAACTATGGTAGTAGGAAATGAGGATTACGATGCAGTATAAGATGTTTTTGATCAAATATGCGGAGATCGGAACGAAAGGAAAGAATCGTTACGTCTTCGAGGAAATTATGTGCAAGCGTATGCGTGCACGCTTAAAGCCACTGGGCAAGTTTGAGGTACGCCGGGAATACGGACGTATTTTCGTCGAGGCGTTCTCGGATTACGATTACGAGGATGTCATGAAGGTACTCACAACGATCTTCGGTATCGTCGGTGTGTGCCCGGTCAAGGTTGTGGAGGAGTTGAGCTACGAGGCAATCTCCAAGGCAGTCGTTGCGCATGTGGCAGAAGAATATAACGATAAGCATTTTACATTCAAGGTAAATGCAAGAAGAAATAATAAGACATTTCCAAAGACTTCGATGGAGTTAAACTGTGATCTTGGAGCCGATCTGCTGGATGCCTATCCAGATATGACGGTCGACATTCATAAACCGGATGTATTCATCAACGTGGAAGTGCGAAATGTCACCTATATTTATTCCCAGATCATTCCGGGACCGGGTGGACTTCCGGTCGGCACGAATGGTAAGGGTATGACGCTTTTGTCTGGCGGTATCGACAGCCCGGTTGCGGCATATATGATCGCGAAGCGTGGTGTGGAGATTGAGGCAGTGTATTTCCATGCACCACCATTCACAAGCGAGCAGGCGCGGACGAAGGTTATCGATCTTGCGAAGATTGTGTCGAAGTATTCAGGTGTGATCAAACTTCATGTGGTGCCGTTTACCGATGTGCAGCTTGCCATCTATGACAATTGTCCGCATGATGAACTGACGATCATCATGAAGCGGATCATGTATCAGATCGCGCAGGAGATCGCACTGAAAGAAGACTGCCAGTGCCTGATCACCGGAGAGAGTATCGGACAGGTATCGAGCCAGACGACACAGAGTCTGCTCGTCATCGACAGCGCAATCGATAAGCTTCCGGTATTCCGTCCATGTATCGGTATGGATAAGCAGGAGATCATTGATATCTCAGAGAAGATCGGAACGTATGAGACGTCCATTCTTCCATATGAAGACTGCTGTACAACATTTGTAGCACAGCATCCGGTGACAAAGCCGAAGATGGAGCAGATCTTAGAATCAGAGAAGGCACTTGTCGGTAAGATTGAGCCTCTGATCGCGAAGGCAGTCGAAGACGTCGAAATTGTATATTGTCGTTAATAAACAGGATAAATCAGGCAGGAAGTGAGAGACGTGGAAAAAAGTAAAAAGGGAATCGTATGTATTTTGTTATCTGCATTTTGCTTTTCTCTTATGAGCTTATTTATCCGGCTAGCCGGAGATGTGCCGACGATGCAGAAATGCTTCTTCCGGAATCTGGTTGCGATGCTTATCGCAATCGCTGCACTGGTGAAGGCACATCAGCCATTTCGAATCGGAAAGGGAAATCTGAAGTATCTGCTCTGTCGTGCCATCGGTGGTACGTGTGGATTGATCTGTAATTTTTATGCGGTCGATCATATTTCTATATCAGATGCTTCCATGCTCAATAAGCTGTCACCGTTTTTTGCGATTATCTGCTCGTTCTTCGTGTTGAAGGAGGTTGCGGGTAAGCTGGACTGGGTGACCGTAATTGCAGCATTCGTCGGAATGCTGCTTGTTGTGAAGCCGACGATGAGCATGGAGACAGTGCCGGCTCTGATCGGGGCACTCGGCGGATTTGGCGCCGGTTTTGCGTATACGTTTGTCAGAAAGCTTGGACAACGCGGAGAAAATAGTATGATTATCGTATTGTTCTTCTCCGCCTTTTCCTGTGCAGTGACATTGCCTTTTTTCGTGTTCCAATATCAGCCGATGAGCGGGCTTCAATGGCTGTTTCTGATCTGTACGGGAATTTCGGCTGCAGGAGGCCAGATCTTCATCACGAAGGCGTATTCGTATGCACCGGCAAGGGAAATCTCGGTGTATGATTTCTCTATTGTGCTTTTTACGGCATTATGGGGATTCCTGTTCTTAGATCAGATCCCGGATTACCTGAGCGTGATCGGATATGTGGTGATCATCGGAACGTCTGTGGTGAAGTGGTATATCACGATTGAACGGCCGCACAGACAGGAAATTCACAGGGAACATGAGTTAAATGATAGATAATACAGAGAATAGTCAGAGAAAGAATAAGATAGAAGATACAGAGCAGTCAGCCTGTACGCTTTGCCCGCGGGATTGTAAGAAAAATCGTGCGGACGGCGAGATCGGTGTCTGTGGAGAGACCGCTGCCATGCGGATCGGACGGGCTGCTCTGCATATGTGGGAGGAACCGTGTATTTCCGGAGAGAAAGGCTCCGGGGCGGTTTTTTTCACCGGGTGTCCGCTTCACTGCGTGTATTGCCAGAATTACGCAATCTCGGATGGCGGCACCGGCAGGCAGATCACAGTGGAAGCGCTTGTGCAGATATTTCGTGATTTAGAAGCACAGGGCGCGGCGAATATCAATCTGGTCACTGCGGATCATTTTATCCCGCAGGTGGCACAGGCAATCCGACAGGCGAAGGACCAAGGATTTTCCCTGCCATTTATCTATAACACAAGCAGTTATGTCCGGGTGGAAGCGTTGCGTATGTTAGATGGATTGGTGGATGTCTATCTGCCGGATATGAAATATATGGATGTGGATACGGCGGCGAAGGATTCCCACGCACCGGACTATCCGGTGGTGGCGAAGGCTGCGATTGCGGAGATGGTGCGCCAGTGTGGTGAGGTTGTCCTTGATGCGGAGGATGCGTATATAAGACGTGGCGTGATCGTACGGCATATGTTACTGCCAAAGCATCTGTTAGAAGCAGAGAAGATTATACGATATCTTTACGAGACGTATGGAAACCGGATCTATATCAGTATGATGAGCCAGTACACACCGGTTGGTGATATCGGGGTAAGGTTCCCGGAGCTTGCAGATAAAGTTCGCCGGAAATCGTACCGCAAACTGCTTGATTATGCAGTGAACTTAGGCGTGGAGCAGGCGTTTTATCAGGAAGGGGAAGTGGCAAAAGAAAGCTTCATCCCGGAATTTTATAAGGAATAACAGGAGAGACAACATGGATATATTACAGGTAATCGCAGATGAATTGCAGATTAAAAAAGGTCAGGTAGAAAAGTCGGTTGAACTGATCGACGAGGGTGCAACGATTCCATTTATCGCAAGATACCGAAAGGAAGTGACCGGCTCCTTAAATGATGAGCAGTTACGTGCGCTGTCTGAGCGTCTTGTGTATCTGCGGAACTTAGAGGAGAAGAAAGCGTCCGTACTTGCAACGATCGAGGAGCAGGGCAAGCTGACAGACGAATTAAAGAAACAGATCGAAGCAGTAATGACGATGGTAGCATTGGAGGATCTGTACCGTCCATACCGTCCAAAGCGTCGGACAAGAGCGACAATCGCCAAGGAGAAGGGCTTGGAACCACTTGCAGAGATCTTACGTGCACAGGCAACAACAAGGACGATCGAGGAAGAGGCAACCGCTTTTGTTGATGCAGAAAAAGGCGTGGAAAGCGTACAGGATGCCATCGACGGAGCCAAGGATATTCTCGCAGAAGTGTATGCGGATGATGCGGATTACCGGACGAAGCTTCGTGCGATGACAAAGGAGAGCGGAAGCCTTGTAGCAAAGGCGAAGGACGAGGAAGCAGATTCGGTCTATGAGATGTATTATGATTTCTCAGAGCCAATCAAAAAGCTGGTTGGACACCGGATTTTAGCAATCAATCGTGGCGAGGCAGAGAAATTTCTGACAGTGAAGATCGAGGCACCAAGACAGGAAATTTTACTCTGGCTTGTAAAGCAGATTATCGGAAATATGAAGCATGATAGTGCAAGCTATCTCTATGAGGCAATTACAGACAGTTATGACCGTCTGATCGCGCCTTCCATCGAGCGTGAAATACGGAATGAACTGACGGAGAAGGCAGAGGAGGGCGCCATCGGCGTATTCGGCAAGAACCTCCATCAGCTTTTGATGCAGCCGCCAATCTCCGGACAGGTTGTACTTGGCTGGGATCCGGGATTTGCACACGGAAGCAAGCTGGCAGTTGTCGATGAGACCGGAAAAGTGCTTGATACCGTCATTATCTACCCGACAAAGGGACAGAAAAACTATGATGCGGCGAAGCAGGTGTTGAAGAAGCTGATCGCAAAATATCATGTGACACTTATTTCTCTCGGAAATGGTACCGCAAGCCGGGAGTCGGAAGCGATGATCGTCGAGCTGATGAAGGAACTGAACGTGGACTTAAAATATGTCATCACGGATGAGGCGGGCGCATCGATTTATTCTGCAAGCAAGGAGGCAACCGAGGAATTCCCGGATTTCGATGAGTGGCAGAGAAGTGCGGCAAGTATTGCAAGAAGAATTCAGGATCCGCTCGCAGAGCTAGTGAAGATCGATCCGAAATCCATCGGTGTCGGACAGTACCAGCATGACATGAACCAGAAGAATCTTGGCAATGCCCTTAACAATGTTGTGGAAGATTGTGTAAACTCAGTCGGAATTGATTTGAATACAGCCAGTCCGGCATTGCTTTCGTATGTGTCCGGTATCAATAAGACACTGGCAAAATCAATCGTGTCATACCGCGAGACAAATGGCAGCTTCAAGAACCGTAAGGAGCTTTTGAAGGTGCCGAAGCTTGGACCAAAGGCATACGAGCAGTGTGCCGGTTTCCTGCGTATCCATGGCGGAAGCGAAGCACTGGATGCGACAAGCGTTCATCCGGAAAGCTACGAGGCAACCAAGGCTTTGATGGAGAAAATCGATGTTTCCGAGGATGATATCAAGCATGGCGGCATGAAAGGCATCAGCAAGAAAACAAAGGATACGAAGAAGCTTGCGGAAGAGCTTGGAATCGGTGAACCGACGCTTGTCGATATCGTGAAGGAACTGGAGAAGCCGGGCAGAGATCCGCGAGAGGAGATGCCAAAGCCGATCCTTCGAAGCGATGTACTGGAGATGAAAGATTTAAAACCGGGTATGGAGCTGAAAGGAACGGTGCGGAATGTGATCGACTTTGGTGCGTTTGTCGATATCGGTGTGCATCAGGATGGACTCGTGCATATTTCCCGGATGTCAGACAAATACATCAAGCATCCGCTGGAGGTTGTATCGGTTGGAGATATCGTGGATGTGACGGTAATGAGTGTCGATCTGGACAAGCATCGGATACAGTTATCTATGATAAAATAGGGTGAAATAGAAAAATTTTAAAAAAAATCAAAAAATATGAAAATTTTTCTTGCATATTGAAAAGTTATTTGGTAAAATAGCCTATGTTGTGAGCCCGCAAAGAAGAAATATGCAGGCAGGGCTTAATATTTGTCAAGGAGGTGCTAACGGTGGCAAAGTGTAGTATTTGTGAAAAAGGAGCTCATTTCGGTAACAATGTGAGCCATTCTCATAGAAGATCAAACAGAATGTGGAAATCAAACATCAAGTCTGTGAAGGCAGTAGTTAACGGTACTCCTAAGAAGATTTATGTTTGCACACAGTGCTTGAAGTCTGGTAAGGTTGAGAGAGCCTAAGCAGATGGTAAAAAAACAGCATATCAGTATGCTGTTTTTTTTATGCCGTCCGTTGATACGCAGAGATGACAAATAAATAGAATTGCATAGCAGGTAAAAGTTGCTAAATCCTGTTAAAAAGGGTATAATGTCACTATATGACTTTAAACAGCCGGAATCAGTCTGGCTTATTACGGAAACGGAGGTAAACGCATGAAGGGTTATTTATCGAATGAAAACGGTGAAATCATTATAGAGAATGAAGTTATTGCCCAGTATGCCGGACACGCTGCATTGGAGTGCTTCGGTATTGTTGGTATGGCAACCATCAGCATGAAGGATGGTATTGCGAAGCTTTTGAAGGGCGACAGTATCAGCAAGGGTGTCAATGTAGTCATCGGTGAGAACAATGAGCTGTCTATTGATTTTCACATCATTGTGGCATATGGTGTCAGCATTTCGACGGTATGTGACAATCTGATCAGTACTGTACAGTATTCCATCGAAGAGATGACAGGTATGAAGGTGAAGGCAATCAACATCTTTGTTGAGGGCGTTCGTGTGATAGATTAATAACATAGATCAGGAGGACAGACAAAGTGGCTACAAAGGTAATTGATGCCCAGTTGTTACAGAAAGCATTTATTGCTGGCGCATACAACTTAGAGAGAAATAAAGATTATATCAACGAATTGAACGTATTCCCGGTGCCGGATGGCGATACAGGTTCCAATATGTCACTTACGATCATGGCGGCAGCCAGAGAGGTAAGTGCACTGGAGAACCCATCGATGGATGAGCTTTCCAAGAAGATTTCCAGCGGTTCCCTGCGTGGAGCAAGAGGAAATTCCGGTGTTATCTTATCCCAGCTTCTGCGTGGCTTCTGCAAGGAGATCAAGGGCAAGAAGCAGATTACAGTATCGGTACTTGCAGATGGTTTCGTACGTGCCGTAGAGACGGCATATAAGGCAGTTATGAAGCCAAAGGAAGGTACAATCCTGACTGTGGCAAAGGGCGTCGCAGAGAAGGCAGTGGAGCTTTCTGAGATGGACATGGATTTCGAGACACTCGGACAGGAGATTCTCGATCATGGTAACGAAGTGTTAAAGCAGACACCAGAGCTGTTGCCAGTATTAAAGGAAGCAGGCGTGGTTGATTCTGGCGGACAGGGACTGATGGAGTTTCTGACGGGTGCATACAACGGCCTGACAGGAAAAGAAGAGATCAAAGAGCCGGTGACATCCGGCGGTGCAGCGAAGGCACAGACGATGTCTTCGGAAGAGATTGATACATCCCATATCAAATATGGTTACTGTACAGAGTTTATCATTATGCTCGAGAAGGAATACAATGCAGAGATCGAGGCAAAGTTCAAGGAGTTCTTAACTTCAATCGGTGATTCTCTCGTTGTTGTATCGGATGATGAGATCGTGAAGGTACATGTGCATACGAATCATCCGGGACTTGCGTTTGAGAAAGGTCTGGAGTATGGTTCCCTTACAAGCATGAAGGTCGACAATATGCGTGAGGAGCATAAAGAAAAGGTCATTCATGAGCAGGATCGCAAGAAGGCTGCCGAGCAGGAAGCTGCGAAGGAAGAGCCGAAGAAGCCATTTGGGTTTGTGGCAGTTTCCGTCGGAGAAGGCTTGAATGATATCTTCAAGGATCTCGGTGTCGATCATATCATTGAGGGTGGACAGACGATGAATCCAAGTACGGAGGATGTGTTAGATGCAATCTCCAAGGTAAATGCAGAAACTGTATTTGTATTCCCGAATAACAAGAATATTATCTTAGCAGCCAATCAGGCAGCCGAGATTGAGGAAGAGAAACAGGTGATTGTGATTCCAACCAAGACGATTCCACAGGGTATCAGTGCGCTCATTTCGTTTGATGAGACAGCAACTGCCGAGGCAAATCAGGCTGGCATGGAAGATGCGATTACTGCAGTGAAGAGTGGACAGGTTACCTATGCCGTGCGTGATACTTCCATCGATGGCAAGGAGATCAAGACCGGCGATTATATGGGTATCGACGATGCAGGTATTCAGGCAGTTGGACAGGATATCACAGAGGTGGTAAAGGATCTGATTGGTGCGATGGCAGATGAGGATTCCGAGCTTCTGAGCATCTACTACGGCAGCGATGTCGAGGAGGAGAAGGCAAATGCACTGGTAGAAGCTGTGCAGGCAGCGTATCCGGACTTTGAAGTCGAAGCGCATGCAGGCGGACAGCCAATCTACTATTACATTTTGTCTCTGGAATAAAGTGAATCAACGAAATTGTCGGAAAACAATTTCATGTATAAATCCTGACAGAACGTGTGTTTTGTCAGGATTTTGTTATAGAAGATGGAAAGAAAAATATGAGAAAAGAAGACAGTATCCAGACAATTAAAGGCATTGGAGAGAAAACGGCAGAAAGCTTTGCGCGGCTTGGTATTTTTACGATCGATGATCTGCTGCATACATATCCTCGTAACTATCTAAGCTACGAGGAACCGGTGTGTATCCGGGATGCAGCAGTTGGCGAGCGGCATGCGATCCGGGCGATGATCACCTCCTATGTGACCGTCAAGCAGGTGCGGAGCTTAAAGCTTACAATCCTGACTGTCAGTGATGGCGATATGACGATGCATATGACATGGTTTAACCAGCCATTTTTAAGAAATGTGTTCCACAAGGGGGATTCGTATATCTTCGTTGGAACGGTCAAAGTAAAAAATGGCATGCGTGTCATGGAGCAGGCAGAGTATTATAAACTTCCGGTGTATGCCGGGATGCAGCAGGAAATGCAGCCGGTTTATCCGCTTACGAGCGGACTTTCGAACAAGACATTCCAGAAAGCCATCATGGCAACACGGGAGCTGATTTGTCAGATGGACGATTATGTACCGGAGGAGGTACGGGCAGAGCACAGTCTGATGGAATTATCGGAGGCGTATGAGAACATTCATTTTCCGATGAATCAGGCGGTCTTAAAAAATGCGATCCGCAGACTTGCTTTTGACGAGTTTTATCAGTTTCTCTATGATATGGCATCCATGAAGAAGACAACGCAGTTACAGGAGAATCTGCATAAGATCGTACAGGGCAAGGCAGTTGCGGATTACATATCGAATCTTCCGTTTTCCCTTACAAAGGGGCAACAGCAGGCAATCGAGGATATCTTAGCAGATATGGGTGGCGATGGTGTGATGAACCGCCTGATCCAGGGAGATGTTGGATCGGGAAAGACGGTCGTTGCGGCTGCAGCTCTGCTTGCCTGTGCGAAGGCTGGGTATCAGGGTGCGCTCATGGCACCGACGGAGGTGCTTGCGCGACAGCATTACGAGGAGTTGGCGGAGCAGTTTGCACAGTATGATATCCGCACGGCATGTCTCGTTGGCTCGACTCCACTGAAAGAGAAGCGGAGAATTTACGAAGCAATCCAGCAGGGGGAAGTCGATATTGTGATCGGTACGCATGCGCTGCTGGAAGATAAGGTGGAATTCAAAGATCTGGCACTGGTTGTAACCGATGAACAGCACCGGTTCGGCGTCAACCAGCGAAAGAAATTATCAGACAAAGGGTATGGTGTTCATACGCTTGTCATGTCTGCGACACCGATTCCGCGGACGCTTGCCATTATCTTATATGCAGATATGGATATCTCGATCATCAAAGAGTTACCAAAGGGCAGAAAACCGATCAAAAACTGTGTGGTTGGCACGAATTACCGCCAGACGGCATACCAGTTTATCGCAGGGCAGATTGCCGAACAAAGTCAGGTCTATGTCGTCTGTCCGATGGTGGAAGAAAGCGAGACGCTTGACGTGACGAATGTTACAGAATATGTCGATACGATGCGGGCGAATCTGCCAGCAGGCACACGGATCGAGATGTTGCACGGACAGATGCGGGCAGAAGAGAAAAATGAGATCATGAAACGGTTTTCGGAAGGTGAGATTGACGTGCTTGTATCGACAACGGTTATCGAGGTCGGTGTCAACAACCCGAATGCAACCGTGATGATGGTGGAAAATGCAGAGCGGTTTGGACTGGCACAGCTGCATCAGCTGAGGGGCAGAGTCGGACGTGGAAAGAAGCAGTCATACTGTATCTTCATCAATGGAAAAGAATCGGAAGAGTCGATGGAACGTCTGCGTGTGCTGGAAAATTCCAACGATGGATTCTTTATCGCAAGTGAAGACCTGAAACTCCGAGGACCGGGAGATTTCTTTGGAATCCGACAGAGCGGCGATGCATTGTTTGAGCTTGCGGATATCTACAATCATGCGGATATGCTGCAGCTTGCACAGGACATGCTCAAAAAATACGGAAAGACGATACAGCCGGTCCGCAGAAACCGGGGAGGAATCTCTGAGACCGTGTTATAGAAAAAACGCCAGATTTCCTATGAAAACGGTTGCCGAAAAGGGCAAAAAAGCATATAATAGGCACGTGTTTAATTAAATAAGATAAGAGGAATGACATGAAAGTAAAAGTAGGGTATATTACACGCTGGAGAAGAGCCATTTTCTTTACTCTGGTGGCATGTATTGTTGTATTTGGACTGGTATCTACCGTATGTGCGAAGCTGATCGAAGCGGCACTTGTTTCGAATATGGTAAGTGTTGCGGCACTGCTTCTGTGCATCGTTGTATTTGTGCTTGTATTGAGTGACAAATGGGAACGCTTTGAGGGCGAAGGAATCGCCGCGATTGAGAACGGGGAATTTACATATCATGATAAGAAGCGCCATATCGAGATTGCGATGGATGATATAAAAAGTGTAGATATCAAACCGATTACACTTGGACAGACAAGCAAGACGAATCTTGCGTATCTGCTCGTGATCAAGACGAATAAGAAGAAATATCAGATTGAGTCGGAGCGTGCCAGAGGACAGGCATACGATGAGGTTGACCTGCACCGATTATATATCTGGATACAGGAAAAACGTACAAAGTAAGAGGGTTACAGGGGAAGGAATCAGGTGAAGCAATGAAGAAAAATAATAATAAGGTATGGATTGCGGTGATCGCAGTGCTGGTTGTCGTGATCGCGGCATTGATCGTAGTGCTGGTGCGCAGAAAACCGAAGGATGACGTCGAGAAGGTAACCTCCGAGGAGGCAATCCAGACGGAGACAGAGGCAACGCCGGAGACAGCCTCGGATGCGACAGAAGCGGCAACAACAGAGGCGCAGGCGACACAGGATTGTTTTGTCAAAGTGACCAACAGCAATTCGTGGGAGAGTGCAAACGGATACAGCGGACAGCTCGATTCAACGATCACGAACAAGACAAGCGGTGCACTGAAAAACTGGGAGATTCGGATGACGGTGCCAGATAAGACGACATTAGATAGCTCATGGAATGGAACATTCAAACTGGATGGAACGACATTATCGGTAAAGTGTGTGGATTACAATGCAGAGGTTCCAGCAAACGGCAATCTGAAGGATATCGGCGTCATTGTAACTGTGCCTTCACAGGCAGATCTGAAGGCCATCTGTGACAGCGCCGTGCTGTATGTAGATGGAAAAGAATACAAAGGAAGCAGTGCGTCTTCAACAACAGAGGCAACGGAGGCAAAGGAAGAGACGAAGCCGAAGGAAAAGACAGAGCCGGAGAGCGGTACCCCAGTTGACAATCATGGCAAGCTTACATTGAAGGGAACGGATATTGTTGATAAAAATGGAGACAAATATCAGTTAAAGGGTGTCAGTACACATGGTATCGCGTGGTTCCCGGAATATGTGAATCAGGATGCGTTCCAGAGTCTGCGTGATGATATGGGAGCCAATCTGATTCGTATCGCGATGTATTCCGGTGAAAATAACGGATATTGCACCGGTGGTGACCAGAAGCAGTTAAAGGAATTGGTGAAAACGGGTGTGGATGCAGCAACGAACCTTGGTATGTATGTTATTATCGACTGGCATGTATTAGGTGACCAGAATCCACAGACCTATAAAGAAGAGGCAAAGGCATTTTTTGAAGAAATGTCTTCTCTGTATAAAGATTATGATAATGTGATTTATGAAATCTGTAATGAGCCAAATGGTGGAACGACATGGGCAGACGTAAAATCCTATGCGGAAGAGGTGATTCCGATTATCCGCAAGAATACGAAGGATGCCCTGATCATCGTAGGAACACCAACATGGTCACAGGATGTAGATATTGCGGCAGAAGATCCTGTTACCGGATACGACAATATCATGTATGCCGTTCATTTCTATGCGGCAACACATACGGATAACATCCGGAACAAAGTGACAACGGCGCTTTCCAAAGGACTGCCGATTTTCGTCAGTGAATTTTCTATCTGCGATGCATCTGGAAATGGTGCGATTGATTACGATCAGGCAGCAAAATGGTTTGATCTGATTGATTCCAACAATCTGTCCTATGCTGCATGGAACTTATCGAACAAGGCAGAGACGTCATCCTTGATTGATTCGTCCTGTACAAAGACATCTGGCTGGACAGACGAGGATTATTCTGAGACAGGAAAATGGCTCAAAAAGCAGATGCATGGAGAAAACTGATCAGGATGAACATGGCATATAGTCCGGGCATTCTAAAATAAATAGTAAAAGGAAGAAGAATATGCGTGTAATAGCTGGAACGGCACGTAGTCTGCCGTTAAAAACGATAGAAGGTCTGGAGACGCGACCGACGACAGACCGGATCAAAGAGACATTATTTAATATGCTGACCGGGTATGTGCCGCAGGCAAAATTCCTGGATTTATTTGCAGGAAGCGGCGGCATCGGAATTGAAGCGCTGTCCCGTGGGGCAGAGAGCTGTACCTTTGTCGAGCAGGCAAAAAATGCAGCCGCATGTATCGAGGATAACCTGAAATTCACGAAGCTTGCAGATAAGGCGCAGGTGCGGAAGTTTGATGCGGTAAGTTTTGTCTCATCCCTGCCGGAAATTGATTATGATGTGATCTTTATGGATCCTCCATATAGCAAGGGACTGGAGCGCAGAGTATTAGAGGTGCTTTCCACAAAGAAATTTACGACAGATACCCTGATTGTAGTGGAAGCCGCATTGGACGAGGATTTCTCGTATGTGGATGCACTTGGATTTGAAATAACAAAAGATAAGCATTATAAGACGAACAAGCATGTCTTTTTGATGCAGAAGGAGAACGTATGAGCATAGCAGTTTACCCAGGCAGCTTTGATCCGGTTACGCTTGGACATCTGGATATCATTCGCAGATCAGCGGCGATATTCGACCATGTAATTGTCGGAGTTTTGAATAATACATCGAAAAAACCATTGTTTTCTTTGGGAGAACGTGTTAATATGTTGAAAGATGTAGTTTCCGAGATTGAAAATGTATCGGTAGAATCGTTTGACGGTTTGCTGGTGGACTTCGTCCGTCAGAAGAATACGAACGTGATCATCCGGGGACTTCGTGCCTTAACAGATTTTGATTTAGAGATGCAGATGGCACAGAGCAACCGCATGGTTGCCAAGGATGTCGACACTGTGTTTTTGTCGACAAGCACGCAGTACTCGTATCTGAGTTCCAGCGTGGTAAAGGAATATGCAAGGTATGGTGTTGACCTGACTGAATTTGTTCCCGCGTGCATTATTCCCAAATTAATCGAGCGAATGAATGAGTTGGATATAAAGAGGTCATAGGAGGATTCTTAAGATGGGTAAAAAAGGCGTTGAAAGTATGATCGAGGAGATCAAGGTATACATTGAAAATTGTAAGCCAATGCCATTGTCACAGACAAAGATTTCAGTACAGAAGCCAGAGCTTCTCTCTATGTTGGATGAATTAGAGTTAAAGCTTCCGGGCGAGATTGAACGTTGTAAGAAGATTATGCGTAACAAGGAAATGATTCTTGCTGATGCAAGAACCCGTTCCGATGCGATTATTACAGAGTCCGTAAATGAGGCAAATCGTATGATTGAACAGAACGAGATTACACGTCTTGCCAACATTCGTGCAGACGAGATTCTGGAGAATGCCAGAAATCAGGCACAGCAGATCGTAGATCAAGCTTCTGAGGAAGCAAATGAGATCCGTCTGGGTGCAATGTATTATACAAAGGACAAGCTTACAGAAATGCGTGATATCTTCCAGAAGATTCATGACATGGAGAAGGAAAATTACCGTGTCCTGATCGAGTCTCTGGAGAACGATACGTATGTGATCGAGACAAATATGACAGAGATGGATACGAACATCAATATGTTCACTGCTTCTTCTAACATGTCTTATGAGGAGACGGATGATCTTGACAGCGCATTCTCAAATGAGCCAGCTCCAGCTCCGGCACCACAGCCAGCTCCAAGCTATCAGGAGGAAGCCGCTGAGGATGAGGAAGAGCCAGAAGAGGACGATGACGATATCGACGTATACGGCGAGCGTGACGAGGAAGAGGATGACGATGATGATTTTGATGATTTCTTAGACGAGTAAGAGATACATTGCAAAACCAGTCATACATCCACAGATACATTTGACAACGAAATAATAAATCATGGACAGCCCGGATTGTTTCGCGACCTGTAAGGTTTGGAGAAAGGCAGAGATGCCGCCAAACGAGGTACACGCAAGAATCAGGGCTGTTTTGCTTGCAAGGGGAAATGCACTTGCGGCAAGCAAGGTGCTTCCCTGAGTGATCTCGAGTATGCCGCACAGGACGGTCGATACATCCTGTGGCAGGTCCGGGATGGCGCAGACAAGTGCAAACAGGATGGAACAGATCATGATGTACAGACCGACATAGGTGATCTGAATGACGGATTGTAACAGCAGATCGTTTGTCTGCATGGATATGGCTTGCAGAGATACACCTTTCTGGGGATATTTAGAGGTATGTACAGATGGGGGTGATAAATGACTGGTAATGGCAGCTTCTTTGGATGCAGGATGCAGTTTGGAGAATGCGGATGCATATTTATGTTTCTTGATCACATGAAAAACAAGAAATACGATGGATGTGACAAGCACATACGGCACATAGAGAACTACAAGCAGAAACCAGAACGGAAACCGATCCTGCAGCACAGTGTGACCGATATAGCCGGACAGAAACATTGGACTGATGTTATTACACAGAGGGAGCAGTATCGTGGCGGTGGATGGCTTGATATAGCCTTCCTTCGTGAAGTCGGAAGCCATCTTTGCACCGAGCGGATAGCCACATAGAAGTCCGAGCAGGAATAAGACAGGAATCGCATAGGCGGCGCCTGTTTTTTTGGTGCGGATTTTCAGGACGAAGAGGTTCGATAAGAGCATAAAAGGAAGAAGCAGGGGCAAAACATCGTGAAACCAGAGCATGAGTCCGGCACGTGCCCCGGTGACTACGACTTGATTTTTCCCAATCAGTGTCAGAAGGAATACAATCAGACAAAAAATCATAGAAAAACTCCCATATCTTCCATAATTAAATGTATGAGCATGGTGAGAGACATAGAACATTTCATTGATGAAATCCATGAATGAAACGTTGTCTCCAGCATGTTCTGCCATTATAGAACCGGGAGTTTTCTTGTATAATCGTTCGGAAGTGTGATGCCGTAATGATTATAGTAGATGCAGTTGTAAAGTTCAGTTGTACGCAGATCGTATTGCCACATGGTGCGTGCGAGTTCTGTGTCAATGGCAGGATAGGCGGAAAGTATAGTGTCAAAATCAGCTTTCTTCGTGATGACTGGAATCATAGATGATTCATGTAGCTGCCGGATCAAGCTGCTGGATTCCTTTTTCAGCGCCAGTATATTTGCATAACATGCATAGTCGGATCCGATAAACTTCTGCCGGTCGGACTCGGTATAGCCAAGCAGCAGATGCAGGAGCGCCCGGGCGATGCGGCTCCTTGTGATGTCTTTCGTCTTTAACTGCTCGACAAGCACTTCATAGTCGATTGGATATGGGGCATGCTGCAGTTTATCCGCAAGTGCCGGGGAGATATCACAGATATCCGAAAGCTCCGGTTCCCGAAGTCTGCAAGCCTGTACGAAAGGTGTCAGCATTGCATCCGACAGATAGGTGTGGTCGGGTGTCTCCATGCGCAAATAGGTTGCCGGTGGAACCTGTGCGGCAAGTGCTGAAAAGTCCGTTCCTTTCGCAAGGGCTGTCCGGATGGCAGTTGCCGAGCTGATCTGTGCCTGTAGATCGGTATCGTGATAGTCATTTGAAATCCGTTTGATAAAGATTGGTCTGATATTGGCATGCAGCTTCTTAATCGCGCACAGATAGGAGAGCGCGAGCGTATTGTTTGGTGTCTTAAGAAGCGCGGCTGCCGAATCTCCGCAGATTGCAGCGATTGCAGTCTGTCTCGCTCTCGGGTAGGAAACTCCGACTTTTAATGCCTGCTTTAAGGCAAGCTGATAGTTTCCCGGTTCCTCGGTCAGAACCTCTGCCACCTGTTCAAATACGTCCGGTTCTGCCTCTTCAACGCCAAACGCCAGATAGTCAATCGCATGAAGGTTCTCTAAGATTGCGACAGCACCATCCGCAAAATCTCCGGCACTTCCCGTCGCATACACAAACGGAAGCTCTAAGCACAGGTCAAATCCATCCGCAACCGCCATTTCCGCGCGTGTGTATTTGTCCCACAGGGCGATACTGCCACGCTGCAAGAAATTTCCGCTCATCAGCGCAATTGCGTGGTCGGCATGCGAAAGAGACATCGCTTCTTCAAAGAGATAGTGATGTCCGTTGTGATATGGATGAAATTCTGCTATGACTGCTACGTTACTCATATCGTTATTATACCAATCCGGTCAGGATTCATCAAGGCTTGCCGGCTGGGATTTGGTGGAAACTTATTTTGGTTGGCATTTTTTTAACTATGATATATAATATGGAATCGTTGATGATATAGGACATTGACATTCAGGGATAAAATGGAGAATAGACGATGAAGAACGAACAAGAAAAAACAGAATGGATGCAGAAACCGGTTGTAGTATGGCTTGGTGCGATGCTTTGCTGCTTCCTGTGGGGAAGCGCATTTCCGTGTATCAAGATCGGTTATAAGCTGTGGGAGATCAATTCTCTGGATACGGCATCGCAAATTTTATTTGCGGGTATGCGTTTTTTGCTTGCGGGCATACTGGCAATCGTGCTCGGAAGTATGCTTGAGCGGCGGTTTCTGAAACCGGAGCAGGGCGCGGCAGGGAAGATTCTGTGGTTGTCGCTTCTGCAGACAGTCGCACAGTATATGTTCTTCTATATCGGACTGGCACATACAAGCGGCGTGAAGGCGTCGATCATAGAGGCAGTCAATGTGTTTGTCGCAATCCTTGTATCGGGGTGTCTGTTCCGGCAGGAGACGATTCATGCCAGACAGATGATCGGCTGTCTGATCGGATTTGCGGGTGTAGTGCTGATTAACTTAAATGGCGTAGACTTCCATATGCAGGCAAATGGAGAGGGCTTTATCCTGTTATCGACGATTGCCTACGCATTTTCATCCGTGTTCCTGAAGCGATATTCTGCAAAGCATAATCCGGTGATGCTTTCCGGCTATCAGTTCATCGCAGGTGGCATCATTTTGATCCTGTGTGGTCTGCTGCTTGGCGGACGGATGGGTGCGGTATCAGCATCCGCTATCGGAATTCTTGTGTATCTGGCGTTTGTGTCCGCCGTTGCCTACTCGCTGTGGGGACTGCTCTTAAAATACAATCCGGTATCGAAGGTGGCAGTGTTCGGATTCATGAATCCGGTGTTCGGTGTGATCTTATCCGCATGGCTGTTGGATGAGCGGGAGCAGGCATTTGGTGTACTGAGCATAATTTCGCTTGCACTTGTCTGTGTGGGAATCTATATTGTCAATAAAAGAAATGAGAATTGTTAATTTGCTCTTGACCTAAAGGTAGGTGTAGGTGGTATAACGTAAGAGAACAATTATTGATACAGGAGATGAAACAAGATGGAAAAGCAGATCAGACAGACATATTTCGAGGGCGAACGCCCATTGTTTGGTGCGGAGCATCTGTCCATTCAAGATACGATTTTCGGGGAAGGAGAATCCCCGCTTAAGGAGAGCCGTGATATTTCGTTGGAAGGGAGCATTTTCCAGTGGAAATATCCGCTCTGGTACAGTAAGAATATTGCGGTGAAAGACGGCACATGGGCGGAAATGGCGCGTGCCGGTGTCTGGTACACCGATGATATGACGGTCGAGCGCGCGCTGATCGAGGCACCGAAGAATTTCCGGCGCTGTCGCAGACTGACGCTCAAAGAGGTTGCCCTTCCAAATGCTTTAGAGACATTGTGGCATTGCACAGATGTGACACTCGATCACGTGATGGCAAAGGGCGATTATTTCGCGATGGACTGCGAGAACATGAAGATTCAGGACTTCCAGCTTGCGGGAAATTATTCGTTCGATGGAGCAAAAAATGTGGAGATCCACAATGCGAAGCTGCTCTCGAAGGATGCATTCTGGAACAGTGAGAATGTGACTGTCTATGATTCGGTGATTTCCGGCGAATATCTGGGCTGGAATTCGAAGAATCTGACACTGATTAACTGTACGATCGAGAGCCTGCAGGGCATGTGTTATATTGAGAATCTTGTGATGAAGAACTGCAAGCTCGTCAATACAACGCTTGCGTTTGAGTATTCGACCGTCGATGTGGAGATACAGGGCGGTATCGACAGCGTAATCAATCCGACGTCCGGTGTGATACGGGCAGATTCCATCGGAACGCTCATCATGGAGCCGGAGCGGGTGAACCCTGCGGATACAGAGATTATCTGTAAAGAGATCAAAGAGACGAGGGATCATGCTCCGAAGTAAGATTAAGGCTATAATGAAGCAGGTTGATGTGTACGTAGGTCATCACACTATCGCGAGGTGACAAATGATATGAATATTGCAGATGGAGAAGATATTATGGCATATGATTTTGATAAAATAGTTGATCGTTCCAATACGAATTCCATGAAATGGAACGTGGCAGAAGGCGAGCTTCCGATGTGGGTAGCGGATATGGATTTCGAGACAGCGCCTGCAATTATGGAAGCAATCAGCAAGCGTGCGCAGCATGGCTGCTTCGGCTATACAGAGATTCCGGATGCATGGTATCAGGCGTATATCGACTGGTGGAAGATCCGCCATGATTTCACAATGGAGAAGGACTGGCTGATGTTTTGTACCGGTGTTATACCGGCAATCTCGTCAATCGTGCGGAAGCTGACAACACCAGCCGAAAAGGTACTGGTGCAGACACCAGTGTATAATATATTCTTTAACTCGATTCTGAATAATGGCAGACAGGTGTTAGAAAGTCCGCTTGTATTTGATGGAAATGCATATCATATTGATTTTGAAGACTTGGAAATGAAACTCGCAGATCCGCAGACGACGTTGATGATTTTATGTAATCCACACAATCCGATTGGAGAGATCTGGGACAAAGCAACACTGGAACGAATTGGTGCTTTGTGCGCGAAGCATCATGTAATCGTGCTTTCAGATGAGATTCACTGTGATCTGACCGATCCGGGACGTGGATATATTCCGTTTGCATCGGTGTCCGATGTCTGTCGGGATAACAGTATTACCTGTATAGCTCCGACGAAGACATTCAATCTGGCAGGTTTGCAGACGGCAGCTATCTCTGTACCGAATCCGGTCATTCGTCATAAGGTATGGCGTGGAATCAACACTGATGAAGTCGCAGAGCCGAATGCATTTGCGGTTGACGCGGCAATCGCGGCATTTACCAAGGGCGCAGACTGGCTAGATGCGCTTCGTGCCTATATCTACGAGAACAAGCAATATGCAGTTCAGTATGTGAAGGAACAGATACCGGAATTGGAGATTCTTCCTTCGGAGGCAACCTACCTGTTATGGATCTACTGCAAGGATCTTCCGGGAAGTTCGCGCGAGATCGCACACCGCATCCGCAAGAAGACGGGATTGTTCCTGTCCGCCGGAAGTGGATTCTTCGGGGATGGAGACCGATTCCTGCGACTCAATATCGCTTGCCCAAGAGCGTTGTTAAAAGACGGTATGGAGCGGTTAAAACGCGGGGTGGAGTAGTTCGGAAATTCTGAATTACTGCCGATGAACAAATATAAAGACTGTATATGGCTGAAAGAAATGGTGGAATCACTATGCGAATGACAACATTATGTTATATCGAGCAGGATGGGAAATACCTCATGCTGCATCGGACGAAGAAAAAGAAAGATATCAATAAGGATAAATGGATCGGCGTCGGCGGACATGCCGAAGAAGGCGAAGGACCGGAAGAATGTTTGCTTCGTGAAGTAAAGGAAGAGACAGGGCTGACACTTACGTCGTACCGGTTCCGCGGGCTGATTACATTTATTAGCAACGAGTGTGAGCCAGAGCTGATGTGCCTTTTCACGGCAGACGGATTTACCGGAGAGCTGATCACCTGCAATGAGGGGGATCTGGTCTGGGTGGACAAAACACAGGTGCCGGAGCTTCCGACCTGGAGCGGAGACGCCATATTCCTGAAGCAGATCCTGTCAGATGATCCAAGATTTTTCACGTTGCGGCTTGTGTATGTGGACGATACACTCGTGGAACACCGGTTACAATTTTATTAGAATGAATGCAAAAATGCACCGTAAATGTAAGCAGATTTCACATTTACGGTGCATTTATTATATAGCTTCAGATGCGCGAGTTCTTCCTGTAAATCGCATACGCAGCAACAGCGGAGATGGTCTCTGTGACCGGGAATGCCCAGAAGACACCGTTGGCACCGAGGACGCGGCTTAAAACAAAGGCAGCAGGTATCATGACAATGGCATAACGCGACAACGAAATCAGCAGGGACGCCATTCCCTTTTGCAGGGCTTCGAGCGCACCGCAACAGGTGACCGAAACTGCTGAGATGATAAATCCGATACATATAATCTTGAGAGCCTTGACACCGATCTCAACCGTTGTTTCATTGTCGGTGAAAAGTCCGATCATCTGTCCTGGTATGAGCAGGGAGAGCAGCACACCGACCGCCATCACACCGGCGGTCAGGCAGAGCGTAGTCCGGAAGATCTGCCTGACACGTTTCTTCTCACCGGCACCATAGTTGAAGCTGATGATCGGGCGGATACCCTGGATAATTCCATTTGCAGACAGGTAAATAAATGTCTGCAGCTTATAATAGGCACCAAGCACGAGGACGTACTTCCCCGAAAATGTCGTCAGGATACCGTTCAGACAGGAGATCATGAGTGACGGCAGGGCCATGTTCAGCGAAGCAGGAATGCCGACAGCGTACAGATTCCCAAGCAATGCCTTGTTAAACGACAGGTTCTTACGCTTGAAGGAAAGCGGCAATGGACGGAAGATGCAGAAGAGCACATAGACAAGCAATGTAATCGTCTGTCCGATCCCGGTTGCGTAAGCAGCACCGGCCATACCCATCTTCGGAAATGGTCCGATGCCGAAGATCATCAGCGGATCGAGTACGATGTTGGAGATAAAACCACACATCATACTGAGCATGGAAACCTTCATTCTGCCGACTGACTGGAAGATCTTCTCCAGCGAGACTCCAAGCATGATGATGACCGAGAACACGAATACGCGGTTGGCATAGGCAAGTCCCATCTCGATGATTGCTTCATCCTTTGTATAAAGTCTCAGAAAATGCGGCATACCAGCCATACAGGCAACCATCAGAATGATTCCGTGTATCACACTTAAGAACATGCCTGTGACTGCTGCCTCGTCCGCTTTCTCCTGATCCTTCGCACCAAGACAAAATGCAATTCTTGCATTCATCGCGATACCGAATCCAACCGCAATCGCAGTCATCAGATTCTGCAGCGGATATACAAGAGAGATCGCAGTCATGGCATCCTCACTGATCTTCGCCACAAAATAGCTGTCGACGATGTTGTATAGGGAATTAATCGCCATGGAAATAACCATCGGCAAAGACATCGAGATAACCAATGGTAAAATCGGTTTTTCTTTCATAAAATTCTGGTTCATATTTTTCACTCCTGTGTAATCATTGTGTATATCGTCCTGTCTGTGGGCAGGGAAACCCGTCTGCCGGGCAGGACAAGAAGAATTGTCTTGCATAAAAAAGCCACACAGCAAATATACTGTGTGGCGAAAAAAGAATTCTCTTAAAAAATCCACTCCCGTAAAGGGTTTTGGTATGTAATTGCGTGCCCGGTAGGATTCCGGACACTTTCTGTATTCTAGCGGGTGGGAGGATATTTGTCAAGGTTAGAATTGACATATTTGGATGTACGGACTACGATATAGCTATGAAAAATATATTTAAAAATATAAGAAAGAAAAATCGAATATCCTATGTTACAGATGATGAATATGAATACTGCAGATATTGTGAGGCAAATCTGACATTGCAAAAAGGCTATAGTAATGATTTGCCATACTGGGTCTGCAAAGGTTGTGGACAGATGCTGATAAACCCTAATTTGAATACGGATTCAGATATCATCTGGACTTGCGATGGCTGTGAAACGCTATTGAATGAACAACCTGGATTTACAGAAAAAAATGGTAGCTGGAAATGTACTGCATGTGGATTTGTAAATTCCTTGGATAAAAATCATGTTTATGTATCGGAAGATGAATATCAGGCAGCGGTAAATGCACCCTATAATGGCATATCGAATGAGGATATGCTTGCACTTATGAGCTATGAGGTGATAGGGAGTATTGAAAACCGGGAAGATGTGTTAATTGTAAAAGATGAAGATGGCAATTTGTATGTAGAGAAGATTCTTGATACATTTGACGAGAGTATATATCGATATCTCGTAGAACATCCTATTGCGAATATGCCTCAAATTATGAGCTTGTATAGAGGAAGCACGAAACTGGTCATTATAGAACAATGGATTGATGGAGTTACGATTGAGGATATACTGCAGGAGTATACCATTAAGGAGAGGGAGGCGGTAAGGATTGCCTGTGATATATGTAAAATCCTGAAGGAACTGCATAGCCAGGAAATGCCAATTATACACCGGGATGTCAAGCCGTCAAATGTAATGCTTTGTCAGGATGGCTCCGTATATCTGCTGGATGTGAATGTAGCGAAATGGTGTAATCCGGAAGAAGCAGAAGATACGAAATTGCTTGGAACCTTATATTATGCTGCACCAGAGCAGTTTGGCTATGGATTTATAGCATCCACGGAAAAGACAGACATCTATGCAGTTGGAATGTTGTTGAATAAGATGATTACAGGCAGATTTCCAAAAGAGGAACGTGCCACAGGTGTAATCTGGGAAGTGATTCAGAGGTGTATTCGTTTGAATCCGGAAGAACGATATTCGGATGATGAGCTCATAAATACTTTAACGGATTATCTGGGGGAAACAGGATGAATAAGAAATCAACAAATGAACTTGATGCATTATTACGAGATATGAATCCAAAGGATCTGGACAACTATTACAAAGAAAACCGTGATTCTATGAACACAGGGAAGACGTTTACTTATTACGTAAAGGATGTAATTCAGGAAAAAAATATAAGACTTAAGGATGTATATTCATTTGCCGGACTTTCGGAATCTTATGGAGAACAGATTCTAAATATGAGAAAGCATACAAAAGACAGGGATGTAATTATCCGTTTGTGTGTAGCCGGGCGACTTACTTTGGACGAGATAAACCGGGCGTTGAAGCTCTATGGGATGCAGCCTTTGTATGCGAAAGATAAGCGGGATGCATGTATGATTGTTGCAATCAATAATCGAAAATATCAGTTGTTTGAAATCGACGATATGCTGGTGGAACAAGGCTTAAAAAAGCTTTCGCCAGATGAAAAAAATTAATACTCAAATGAAATCCTCACCATTTTGGTGGGGATTTTTTTCTGCTTAAACGTATATGCTTGATACATAGATTACAGGAAAAGTTACACAGAGTAATCAAAAAGTGATTTGAATTGAAGAGACTGGTTTTATATTATGGAAAGAGAAGGAGCTGGAAAAGGATGAGATGAAAATGAGCTTAGGACGATTTATTGCAACACGGAGAAAAAGAATGTCTTTGACACAGGAAGAACTTGCTGCGACATTGAATGTTTCAAAATCAGCAATTGCAAAATGGGAAACGGATGGAGGGATTCCGGATCGGGATAATCTGTATAAATTAGCTGAAACATTGGGCGTATCTGTCAATGATATGCATCAGATTATACGCAGTAAGGATTACAAGGATGCAGACCTCATGGTGAACATTACACCAGATGTGATAGCAATTTTGGAATCGTATGGGTACAAAGTTATACGACCGCAGGGTAAAGAAAAAAATGAGGGAAATAAGTAGGAGGAAATGAAGATGAAGAAATATGCAGGATTTTTGATTGGCATTAGCTGTGCTTTAGGAAGTATGATATTTTGTTCATGCGGAAAAAATGATAAGACAGAAAATATAAATGAAATTACAGAACAAACTGCACAAGAATTAGAACAGATAGATGATAATGAAGCGATTTCAGGACAGAAAAAAGAAAACGATAAATCAGAATTATCTGAAAATGCAGAGAAAACAAAAGAACAGAATTCATCTGTAGAGCCAGTTGAGACGAAAGTTGATAACACATATATGGGCGATTTAACTCCTTCAGAGGGACTTGAATTTGAAAGCAACGGAGATGGTACATGTGCAATAAAATCTGTGGGAACGTTTGAAGGAGACGATTTAATTATACCTCAAACAAGTCCGGGAGGAGATACTGTGACGGAAATTTCAGAAGATGCATTTTATAGATTGGAATGTGACTATATTGTGTTTGATACTGTGACTATGGCGGTAAATGATTCGGCGTTCAGTAGTTCCGATTATAAGAATCTCGTTATTAACAATTCAAATTTAACAATTGGAGAAAATGCATTTGCTTATAATGATAAAGCAGAATCTGTAACTATATTGAACAGCGAATGTTCATTTGACGAATATGCATTATATAATACTGGAAAACATATGAAGATTGGGATTACAGATTCAACAATTATGATGGAAGATTCAGCAGTTTCGGGAAGTAATGAAGACATCCTTTTGGTATATAATTCTAAGATTGATATGGGAAGTAATGCGTTTGCTTATTCAGATGATATTACGGATGTGAAATTTAAAAATTGTGAAATAACTATGGACGAATACACATTTTACGCTACGGGGGACAGCGCAAGCGTTGTATTTGATGAGTGTGATATTACAATGCAGGATTCTGCACTGTCGGGGAATGAATTTGAGACACTGGATATGTTGAATTGTGTAGCATTAGAGGTGGGAGATAATGCGATTGCCTATAGTGACGATTTAGAATCAGTAAATATTTCCGGTACAGATATGAAAATAGGGGAATATGCATTTTATAATGATGATAATCTGGCAGAGATAACGATAAATGCAGGTAATGGGCAAATAGAATTGAAAGATTCAGCATTTTCCGGATTAGGAGATGATTGTGAGAAGATATCAATAACATGTGGGACAATAAAAATGGGAGATGATGTGTTTGCATATAATGATGGACTTCTTGCCGTTAGTATAACGGGAACAATAGAGAAAAAAGGTTCATATATATTTTATAATTGTCCGGATGATTTGGTTATAAATGTAAATGGTGAAACATTTAATGAAGATACATTTGAGGATAAGGAGTATTAAAATGAAGAAGAATACAGGACTTATGATTGGTATAGCAGGTGTACTTATGGGGATTATATCCTTGTTCCTGCCATTTGCAAAACAATGGAAGGAAAGTTATTCTATGGTTGGTATGGCAAAGCTGTATGCTTTGTCAAATTCGGCAGATTGGAATAATGACAAGGAAGCAGAGATGTTTTATAAAATATTTGTTCCGGCAGCAGTTGCATTAATATTTATTTTTATGCTGATATATTTAATTAAGTGTATTAAAATGAAAACAGTAGGAATGGTAGTGTTTAATATATTAACAATTGCCGTGTATGAAATTATGAAGTGGGATTTTGCAGATCGTAGGGTGGTTCCGGGAGCTTGCGAAAAAGGAATTGCATTTACTTTTATTTATATTGCGTTTGCAATTATGATTGCAGGATGTGTTTTGAGGATTATTGATAAGAAAAAGTTGAAAAATGAGGAAACAGGAAATTAAAATAAATGGAAGCGTTTTTGTAGAAACAGATAGGCTTATTTTACGTATGATACAGGAAACAGATAAAGAAAAATACGTGACACTTTCATATGAGAACAGCATTATGAAATCATTTTTCAAAGATGAGCAGTTTATAGATGATTTATGGAGTACATTTATGAAAGAAAATTCGTTTGTCTGTTCAATCTCTGATAAAGAAACAAAAGAATTTATAGGTTATTGTTCTATAAAGGATATGTTGAAGGAAGTGTGGGAGATAGCGATTGAAATAAAAACAGACTATCACCATATGGGATATGGAACAGAAGCGTTGAGTGTATTTCTAAGAAAATTGTCGAATATTACAGATCAACATTGCTTCCTTGCAAGATTAAATTATGATAATGTTGCTTCGCAAGGACTTATGAGAAAAATTGGAGCACATCCGATAAGGGTTCGCAAGTTTTTATTACACGGAGAAGAGTTGGAAAAATATCGGGAAGAGAATAAGAATTCAATAGATCGGAATACTCAAAGACTAGCAGCAGAATTTGGAGTGGGACCCAATGCTGTCCTTGGGGGACTGATGGAGTATGGGATTGAAATGTAGGACGTAAAACTATAACGACAAAAAGGCACCAAAGGTGTCTTTTGTTATTTAAGGCTTTTTTGTCGGAATAGTTTTGTGATATACTAAACTTGAGTTTTCAAGGTCCAACACACCAATATTGTGTGGAAAATTTTGTAATGTAATTTGGTAGAGGATTACATTTGATAGTGAGAGGTAAATTGACATATGATGAAAAGAAGAAAAATTCAGAAATTTATTGGACTTGTATGTGGAATAGTTATTATGTTGTGCCCTACAACATTATTTGCTGAACAAACCGAGGAGGGCAATGTAAAGGATAAGAACAGAACATATTACAGTGATGTATATTATGCAGGGCATGATGATGATTTCTCAAAACAAGAAAATATAGATTCTGATGATTACAATTATGGTTGGAAGTTGGGAAAATTTTGTGTTAGTGGGTATTCTTCCCGTATGACTGATGGTGAGGGAAACTATGTTTTTTTAAAGAATGCTGGAGATAAAATCACACTATCATTTATCCTTGAACAGAAAGATATTCATTGCTTAGATGGAAAAAGTGAATTGTATATTAGGGAATTGTCTTCTCGCGATGAGTATTTTCAAACTCAAAAGATTGATTTTGGACATGGGGCAATGATCCTACGATATATTGATCCTGAAGATAACAACCATGATCCTATTATATATTCAAACTATTTAGAAGCGTTGGAAGTAGGCAACGAAAATATGATATCGGTAGAGGGACCAGATACTACATCATATCTTCTTGAAGAGGGAGATTACGAAGTGGCGTTGGATTATAGAGTTGCTAAGGAGAAGAACGGACCATTATTTATTAATCCTAAAGATAAATATCAGGATTATAGGATTTTTTTCAAGTTTTCAATACGAAATGGTAACTGTATGTCATTTATAAGGGATGTGACTACAGGAAACGAATTGACAAATGAAAATGTTACTAAGGATGGATTTATTGTAGATATGGCTAATTCAAAATATCTGCAAGTAAATATTAAGAAAGAAGTTCTATCTGAGGGGAAGAAAGGATTAGTAGAGGATACAAGATTCAACAAACCGGTTAGCGATGGAGAAAAATTTACTGATGAGGGAGTGTACACATTGACAACAAAAAATGTGTACACAGAAGAAACGACAGTAAAAAAAATATATGTTGGATCCAATAAAGTGATGATAGCATATGTTAACTCGCAATATAGTATTGAAGAAATAAACAACCTTTTGGCACAGGGTTGTACAATTAATGATGATGGAACTATAGAATATCCAGTGACAGAAGAAGTAACAACAGAAACAATCAGTACTCCATCAGAAGCTACATCTACCAATACAATTAATGTTTCAGATGAAAAATCGTATGGCGATTTTTTAGAGAAAATTGTAAATGAAATAAAGAATAAACCTTATAAATGGACAGGTATTGTATCATCAGTAGTTTTGTTGTTGATATTATTGCTTTGCGTAAAATCGAAAAAAAGAAAAAAGTCAAGAAAAGAAGTTACCATTGAAGAGGTAGAAGATGCTGATTCATTAGATGAATAGGAGACCGGATATGAAAAGATTGATTTCACTGTTGCTTGTTTTTGTGTTAATACTTTCGGGATGTGAAATAAAGAAAGCAGATAAAACTAGTTCAATAACGGAAGTGACTGTTGAAGAAAATACAGAAACATCAACTGAATCACAAAATTCAACAGAAGTAAATATTGCAGAATCGTTTTCAGGTTTGGATGATGAAGATCTATTAAGATATGTAGAAACTGATGTATATGATAAAATGATTACGAACTTTGATTCAGATGAATATTTTATTGAAAACGTCAGCACGGTATATTTATCAAAGGAATATCTCGAAGAGTTAGAATACAACTCGCAGTCAAATGTATATTTTGGATATAGTGTTAGTGAACTTGATCAGGCTTTTAAAGGTAAGAAATATGTATTTACTTTGGGGGATAATAATACCACTATTGTAAAGGAACAAGAAGTAATTGATGAAGTTTCTTACAATGAAATGTTGAAGAATGTTGCAATAGGAACGGGAGTAATATTAATTTGTGTAACTGTTTCGATGGTAACTGCGGGCTCGACTCCTGCCGTTAGTGTGATATTCGCGGCATCAGCAAAAAGTGCAACAACATTTGCACTGTCAGGAACATTAATTAGCGGAATAACTACGGGAATAGTAACTGGATATACGACTGGAGACTTTGATGCAGCCTTGGATGCTGGATTGATGGCTGGAAGTGAGGGATATAAATGGGGAGCAGTTACTGGGGCAATCACTGGCGGAACCGCTAAGGCATTTGGGTTAAAAGGCGCAACCTTAAATGGACTTACTATGAATGAGGCAGCTAGAATACAAAGGGAGTCTAAATGGCCGTTAGAAGTTATAAAAAGCATACATTCAACAGATGAGTATGATATTTATAAAAAAATAGGATTAAATCCTACAAAATTACAAGATGGTTCGATAATACTTTTGCAAGATATAGATTGGAATCTTGTGGATGATGCAGGTCGTACTAATGTTGATAGAGTAGTGAAAAATTTAGCGCCAATTGATAAAGCGGGAGAATCATTTGAATTGCATCATATTGGAATGAAGTCAGATGCTCCATTAGCAATATTATCCAATGAAGAGCATCATTCGAAAGAAAACTATAGAATTTTGCATTGGGCAGAAGAAGGTAAAGATATTGAATCGTCAGAATGGGATAAACAAAGACGAGAATTTTGGAAAAATGTATTGGAATATGATAGGCAAGAGGGGAAAATACAGATATATTAGATTTGGACGAATCATTATGAACTTTAGACGAAAAAATATGTAAAATATATGCTTGCGGAAAAATAAAGCGGAGGTAATCAGTATGAGTTTATTTGAATATGATGAAAAAACATGAGCGGATGATGATGGAGATAGGGCGAGAAGAAGGACAGGCCATTGGATGTGAAGAAACTTTACTCATGTTGATATGCAAGAAGATTCAGAACGACAAGTCTTTAGAACAGATAGCAGACGAATTAGAAGAGAATGTAGAAACAATACAGCCACTTTATAAGGCGGTTCTACGTTATGCTCTGGATTTTAATATATCCGATATTTTGAATGAAATCATAACTACGAAATCATAGAGATATATGTCGTCATTATAAGAAGGGGATAACACGATGGATAACACATCAGAACAGAAAACAGAAAATCAGGAAAAAAAGAAGATTGTCCGGGGACCAAGACTCAACCAGAAACTAAAAATCATGTATCTGATGAAGATTCTGCTCGAAGAGACAGACGAAGATCATGACCTGACACTGAACGAAATCGTTGAGAAACTGAAAGCATACAATGTCACAGCAGAGCGGAAGAGTCTGTACAGCGATATCGAGAATCTGCGCACGTTTGGTCTGGATATCATAGGCATGCAATATGGCAAGACCTACCATTATAAGGTTGCAAGCCGGCAATTCCAGCTTGTCGAGCTGAAACTTCTCGTAGATGCGGTGCAGTCCTCCAGATTCATCACAGAGAAGAAATCCGACGAGCTGATCGCGAAGCTTGAGAGCTACGCAAGCAAATACGAGGCGAAGAAGCTGGCACGTCAGGTCAATGTAAATGGACGCGTGAAGACGATGAACGAACGCATCTATTACAGCGTGGATAAGATTCACGAAGCGTTAAATGAGGAAAGCCAGATCAAATTCCAATATTTCACATGGACGGCAGATAAGAAGATGGAATTGAAGCATGGCGGGGCTTACTATAGTGTCAGCCCGTGGGCGCTGTGCTGGGATGACGAGAAATACTATCTGGTAGGATATGACAACAGAGAATACAAGATTAAGCATTTCCGTGTCGATAAGATGGCAGATGTATCCGTGGTCTATGAGGAACGGGAAGGAAAAGAGGAATTCTCGAAAATGCAGATGTCGGAGTACACGAACAGGCTCTTCGGCATGTTTGATGGCAATCTGGAAACAGTAACGCTTCTGTGTGAGAACCATGCTGCAAATGTGATCATTGACCGTTTCGGAACCGATATTCCACTCATGAAGACCGACGCAGAACATTTCACAGTCCGGGTACGGGTATCTGTCAGTAAATTGTTCCTTAGCTGGATCATGGCAATCCCGGGAGTGAAGATCGTGGCTCCCGAGCGCACGGTAGATATGATGAAATCAGAGATTAAGCGACTGCAGGAAATGTACTTGTAAGATATATAGCACATACATGGAAGGGGAAAGAAATGTTAACAATAAACCAGTTAATGAAATATTTGAGGACAAAACATCATATTGCTGTTAAAAGTAATCAAGCACAGGATTTGCGAAACATGGGATATTATCACGGTTTTAAAGGATATCGTTTTATTCGTGTGCCAAGTCAGAAAATTCCGTTTACATCTTTAGATGAAATCATTGCGTTGAATAAATTTGATATGCATTTAAAAGCACTTTTTTACCCTAAAGTAATGTTTATTGAAAACGCTCTAAAAAGTTATGTTATTGAATCAACTTTGAAAAACGCAAAATCAGAGAATTTGGATGTTATTTTTAACAAATCAATTACTGATTATCGATCATATACTCCGGGAAGTGATATGTATCATAAGCAGTATGCTAAGAGAATGATGCTCAAGGGTAAGATAAATAGTGCATTGATTCGAGATTATGGAAATAATAAAAAAACAGTGAATCATTTTTTTGATGCAGATAAATCAATACCGATATGGGCAATATTTGAATCTCTTACGCTTGGAGAATTTGGTACTTTTTTTGCATGTGCAAATTCTGATGTTAAGTTATATACATCAGCAACATTACACCTTCCCAACAATCTTGATTCAGATGGAAAAATAACAGAGTATATTATATACTCGTTAAAGGATCTTAGAAACGCGGTTGCACATAATAATATTATTTTTGATACAAGATTCAGAACGGGTAAGATAAGTCAAAGATTAGTGACTCTGTTAGAAGCAGAAGTTGGAATTGTAAATCTTGATTTTAAGTATATTTATGCGTATATTATTCTTTTGACATATGTTTTGAGAAAAATGGGAGAATCCAAGACAACATGTAAACAATTTTTGAATGCATTTATTTCATCGACTGATGAATTACGTAATCAGCTTCCGGCAAACGTATGTAATCAAATCTTGGGAACCCAGCAACGTTCCCATCTTAAACAATTACAAAATTTTATTAGTAATTCCTGATAGAACTTGCATAAAATTTGACCATATGGTATATTATATCTATGAATTGCGGTGGGCGTCTTCGGACAACACCTTGAAAGAGCTTGATGCGTCGGGCTCTTTTTTTATTGTATTATGAGAGTGAAAATATGGTATTGAAATTATTGAAACAAATGTATCAAAGAAAATATATTGGTTGATTTTTCTGCTCTTAAAAAATATCTGGGCGTCAATGATTAAACTGTAAGTATAATGACAGACAAATAATGCTGTGGTATCCTGTTAACAACGAAGAAACAGACATGCCCGTATAGTTAAATGGATAGAATAATCGGCTACGAACCGACAGTTCAGTAGACATTCTGTAATATCTTTTCGATTTCAGATTTAACTTTCCAAGTTGTACTCATAATTTGTTTCGCGAAGAATTCAATATTGCAAGACCGTATTTATGACAGTTGTTTTTGGTAGGCTGTGGGGATAAAGAATGGTATACCAGATCAAAAGAGGGGGGATACAATATGTTAGTTGTAATTAGCGATCGAAATAAGGAGAAAAAACCAATATATCATTTGCCGGAATGTAAATATGCAAAGATGATAAAAACGGAGAACAGATTTGTAATCAGTTCAGAACAGGCATCGAAAAGGAAACTTTGTGCGTGCCAATATTGTTCCGGACTGCGTGGAATAATGAGAGTCTACAAAGATATATTGGCTAAGTGGGAAACGAAATATGATATTTCAATTACATATGATAAGAATTCGGATAGGATATATGTAAAGACAGACATCGGTTTTTGGAGAATATATTTAAGAAACGACGATAATCAATATTTATTATTTCATCGTAATAAATACGATTCTTCAATTCCTTATGAGGTAGCGATATCTGGGAATTATCATAGGCAGAAGGATGTAAAAGCAACGCAGTCATTGCAGAAAATCATAGAGTATATAGCAGCGCATGATAAAGCCAAAATGATTATCGCTGACGATTATCACAATCTTCCAAGAAAAACAAAAAGACAGAAGAAATATTACAAAATAGCTAAGAAAAAAGCTGCCAGAAAACAAGCAAAAAGGATGGATATGCTATTTGCAAAGGTAGAGCAGGAACTACATGGAAATGGGAAAAAGGCATGTGGTTAGTAAAAATGCCGTCATCAATTGGGGCTACCACATTTTTCGGATTAGGTGTAAAATAAATCCATGTTTTGTATGCGTAATAGAGTTGAAAGGATCAAATATGGTAAAGAAAATTATGCGGGATCCGCTGTTCCTGGCACAAAAATCGGTGGATGCAACGGAAGCAGATAAACAGGCTATAACAGATTTGCTGGATACACTCCGGGCGAATCTGGACCATTGCGTCGGCATGGCGGCCAATATGATCGGCGTAAAGAAGAATATTATCGTCGTGGCAAGCGGACCGTTCCAATTCGCAATGGTGAATCCGGTTATCACGAAGAAAACAGGCGCGTATCAGGTGGAAGAGGGATGTCTGTCGCTCGACGGGACACGCCCATGTACGAGATATCAGGAGATAGAAGTCGATTACCTCGACCAGCATTTCAAGAAGCAGCATGGGAAATATTCCGGCTGGGTGGCGCAGATTATCCAGCATGAAGTGGATCATTGCAACGGGGTTGTGATATAACTTTATGCTACAAAAAGAGAAGATAATACTTGAATGAGTGGTGGCTCTGGTTCTGAACATAGGGAGATACAAAGAAACGGAAATAAGAAGCATGGAGTCGTAAGATTCACGGAGGTTATCATTATGAGCGGAAATAATAATCAGAAATCAGTAGGTTATGCAATACTTGGAGTTATCATAGTGTTCGCAATAATCGGATTCTTCGTATCTTTGACCGAAAAAGAAGATCCGAAGTGTGCATTTGCAGGATGCGATAACACGGTATCGACGGAGGGCGGTTACTGCTATCAACACAACACACCCGGAAAGCGCAGAAAAGCTGCATATGGAACAAGCAGCTCGCACAGTCATTCTACAACAAGCAGTACGACAGGAAGCGGTTCCACATCAAATAGTTCGGGCAGCAGTTCGAATTCCGGTTCATCGTCTAGCAGCTACAAGCCAAGCAGTTCGAACAGCAAGTATAACAGCAGTCATTCGCATGATTCTTACGATAGCGGCTACGATGATGTCTACATGGATGGCGATTATGATCAGGACCGGTACGACCGGGATGATGATTATGCAACCGGTGTGGATGATGCCATCGAGGAAGATATCGAGGATGGAGACGAAGGGGACTGGTAAGGGAAATATCCGGAAATTTCTTATATTAGGAACGGAAACGCAAAAGATGGTGTGACGACGAAATAAAGGATGTATATATGAAGAATTTTGAGATGCTGCAGAAGGTGTGTATAGATGAAGTTCTTGGCGCAGGTATCGAGCCGGGAAATATTGTCTCATGGGTTATAAACCGTCGTGCAAAAACAAGATGGGGAATGTGCACGAAAAATCCGGATGGAACATGCATTATACAGATTGCGGCCAGACTGATCGAGGATGAGCGTATATCCGAACAAGCCTGCAAGGAAACTATGATCCACGAGATACTACATACCTGCAAAGACTGTAAGGGACATACCGGATTGTGGCTCGTATATGCGAATATCATGAATAAGAAATATGGATATCACATAAAGCGAACCACCTCCGGAGAGGAGAAGGGCGTGGAGAATTACACCGCCTCTAAGAGACTTGATTATAAATATTGTTTTGTATGCGAGAAGTGTGGTCAGATTATAAAAAGAAAAAAACAGTGCGAATTCACAAAGTATTACCGGAATTATACGTGCGGGATATGCGGAAGGAAGCGGGCATTTCATAAGGTGAAATATATGCAATAAAATTTTGCCCGGTTGGATTAAGAGGAGAAGTTGGATTGGATGGCGGAATATTATAAATAATAAAAAATATTTTACCTCCAATCAAACTTCAAATAAGCAGAAATCTTGATTATGAATTAGTTGTTATTGAGGTTGTTTGAGTTAGATTCCGTTCCATAGTTTACAGTATTTTTTACCTGGGTATTTTCCGAATGCGGTTGTTTTGAAATCTGTGCGCTTGTGTTATTTGCAATTTGACTGAGAGGATAGCTCAACTCGTCAACCTTTGTGGTCAATTTTTTGATTTCTTTAATCAGTGTATAATTGAAAAGATATCCTACCAATATAGCAACTAATAATAAAATGCAAATACGGATTATCAGAGATACAACTCCGATGTTGAGTAATGAATCGGCATTTGTTAAAAACATAATTAATTCCCCTTGTAATAATATTTTTGAGCGTGTGATAAAGCATGTAAATATGGTAATGATTTGGCTGAAGACGACTGTGAGAGTGTATTCAAACCTTGAATTATATATAACAGGTTTGATTTAAGTATGTCAAGGACATTAGAAAATTTGTTTCTTTCTGTAAATTTATGGAAACGAAGAAAACTGGTAAGGGAAATACCGTTGCAACTACAAGGAAAATCAACTATAATAAATACATTAAGTATCGGTAAAAAAGGAAGAGAAATATAGGTAAATGAACAGCTCAACAACACTTGATTATTACAATCAAAATGCACAAAGCTTCGCGTTGGGAACCGTATCTGTGGATTTCCATGAAACGCAGGACAGATTCCTGAAGTTACTGGACAAAGGAAGCCTTGTACTAGACTTTGGCTGTGGATCTGGAAGAGATACAAAATATTTTCTGGAACACGGTATGCATGTAGAGGCAACCGATGGCTCCGAAGAGCTATGCAGGATTGCGAGTAATTATGCTGGGATACCCGTAAAACAGATGTTGTTCCAAGAGCTTAAGGAAACAGAAAAATACGATGGCATATGGGCGTGTTCATCGATTCTGCATCTTCCGAAACAGAAATTGAAGGCTGTCTTGATGAAGATGGCAGACGCGTTGAAAGAACAGGGTATTATCTATACTTCCTTTAAGTACGGGAATTTCGAAGGGGAACGAAATGGACGATATTTCACGGATTTCATAGAAGATACATTCCGCGATTTCGTTGCAGATATTACAGAGATACAGATAGAAGAAATTTGGATTACAGGGGACGTCAGACAAGGGAGAAATGAAGAGAAATGGTTGAACTTAATTATACGAAAGAATTAAATACAAATGTGGACTATGATTTTATAACAGATGCTATGACTGGTGATAGAGATGCAAGGATGCATCTCTATTTTCAGTTGCTTAAAAGTTTTCAAAAAGCGGAAAGCGTTGATATTATAGTATCATTTCTAATGGAATCGGGAGTTAATATGCTGATAAAACATCTAGGGAATGCATTGAAGCGTGGGGCGAAGATACGCATTTTAACCGGAAATTATCTTGGTATTACACAGCCATCCGCACTTTATCAGATCAAGCGCAAATTAGGCAATCAGATTGATCTACGTTTTTATAACGAGAAAAATCGCTCGTTTCATCCAAAATCTTATATTTTCCACTACGAAGATTATAGTGAAATTTACATAGGTTCTTCCAATATATCAAGAAGTGCGCTCACTTCTGGTATTGAGTGGAACTATCGCTTCCGTAGTACAACAGATCCGGAGAGTTACGATAAGTTTTACGAGACATTTGAAGATCTGTTTCAGAATCATTCCATTGCAATTGATGACGAAGAGCTGCGTAAATATTCAAAGAATTGGCACAAGCCGGCAGTATCAAAGGATTTGGAACGGTATGATGCGGAAACAGAAGACAATGATGTTCAAGAACCATTTGAGCCAAGAGGGGCGCAGATAGAAGCGCTATGCACCTTGGAACACACGCGCGCAGAGGGAGCCAGACGCGCACTGATATCAGCGGCAACCGGTGTAGGAAAGACCTATCTTGCGGCATTTGATTCAGAAAAGTACAAGCGGGTTTTATTTGTGGCACACAAGGAAGAAATCCTGAGGCAGGCGGCGAACTCATTCCAAAATGTCAGAAAATCAGATGACTATGGATTTTTCGATGGCGACGAGAAATGCACAGATAAATCTGTGATATTTGCGTCAGTTGCAACCTTAGGCAAATCCGAATATCTAAATGAAACGTATTTTCCAAAGGATTATTTTGATTATGTGGTCATAGATGAATTCCACCATGCAGTAAATGATCAGTATATGCGTATTGTGGAGTATTTCAAACCACAGTTTCTGCTTGGATTGACTGCGACTCCGGAACGCATGGATGGCAGAAACATCTATGAAATCTGTGACTATAACGTGCCATATGAGATTTCGCTCAAAGATGCGATTAATAAGGGGATGCTGGTTCCGTTTCATTACTATGGAATCTTCGATAAGACAGATTATTCGCAATTGCATCAGGTGCGGGGGAAATATGATGACAGGGAATTGAATAAAACATATATCGGAAATGAACGTCGGTATGAATTGATTTATAAAAATTATTGTAAATACGGATCAAAGCGTGCATTAGGGTTCTGCTGTTCCAAGGAGCATGCAAAAGATATGGCAAAGGAATTCTGCAGACGTGGCATTCCTTCGGTGGCGGTGTATAGCGATGCACATGGAGAGTACACAGAAGATAGAAGTATAGCAATTCAAAGACTGATGCAGGGCGAAATCAGAGTGATTTTCTCTGTTGATATGTTCAATGAAGGTGTTGAAGTTATAGAAAGAAACAACAAGAAATGCCGTATTTATGCGGCTTAGAGGGCAATATATACATTTCGAGATTGAAAAAATCTCGATTTTTTTATGCCAAAAAGTAACGCGCGTATGTGTATTGATTTTGAAATAAGGGACAAATGCGCGAAAAACACGCTGCAAACCCACTTGAATATAATTTGGTATTAGAATACCAAAAGATAAAACGGCATTGACAAATGTATAACTGCGTGATATATTATGACTATGATAAAGTTCCTGGAGGTGGAAGTGAATGATTAACCAGAATAAGATAGATACCGTTTGGAGCTTATATAATGCTGTAAGAGGCGTGACAACATCAGATAAAGCGGTTGAAGCGATTGCAGTCCTGAAAAAACTTAGTGAAATTTATGAGGGACAGTTGCAAATAAAAGACAGAGAAAAACTTTATAACACAATGCGTGACATAGTAGATGACTGGGGAATAGTGAATCCGTTTCAAGATGAGGAAAAGTTTTTTACAGTTTGCTCAGCTTTTGATCCGGAAATTACATGGGAAGAGATACTCAATTTATATGATCCACAGAAAATGTTTAGAGTTCCAAAAGCTCTCATCAACGAAATGGCAAAGCAGTTTAGCGAATCTACAAAAACAGTGCTCATAGCTGAAGCTGAAAAATACACACCATATTTGATGGATATTGTTCAAAATCATGAGGAATGTCGGTATACGATTACATCTATGAATGCTTTTTCTTATCACATGTTAAAAGAGATGTTTGGAAAGCACGAAAATGTAGACGTGCTGCTAACGAGTATTTATGAGTATGAATTTAGTTCGCAAAAATTTGATCTTATTTTCTGCGTACCCGTTTTTGGTGGACGTGATATGGCTGAGGATGATAACCAGTTTATTTGCAGAGAGTATGATTTGGTAGCATTTGAAAATTTAGCACTTCATTTAAATACGGATGGAAAATTATCAATACTCTTACCAGCTAGAATTACATTTGCCGCAGGAAGAGTTCGTGAGCTCAGAAATTTTATTCAGTCGATGTATAAACTCTTAGAAATCGACGAGCTTCCGGTTGGCCTGTTTATAAATACTGGAATAAAAAAATTTTTATTTACGGTGTCTACTGGTCGGACTGAGGATGTTATTATAAAAAGATTAAAAACTGATACAACTAATCCTAGAAAAGAAGGTGTGAATGAACTTATCACAGAGGATGAGACATTCGTGTTCAGCGACGAGCTTACTGAAATGGATGATTGGAATGTTGATAGGATATTTGCTTCTCAGGATGAAGATTGGCTTAAATTCGAAAATTCACTGATTCGAAAAGAGGAACTGGGGAATGTTGCCGAAGTGTTTAGAGGAAAGGCAATATCCAAGAAAGATCCGATGGGAAAAATAGGTGTAGTAAACATTTCAAATCTTCAGGACCATGGAATTGATTATGACCATCTGGATCACATTGATGAGGAGGAACGGAAAGTCGCAAATTACATTTTACAGAATGGCGATGTGCTTTTACCTGCAAGAGGAACAGCAATAAGAATATCAATTTTTAAAGATCAAGGATATCCTTGTATTGCGCATTCTAATGTAATTGTTGTACGTCCGAACAAAGAATTACTGTCGGGAACATATTTGAAACTGTTTTTAGATAGCCCGTTGGGAAATAAAATTTTAACAGCTAAGCAGCAGGGAACAGTTGTTATCAATATTAGTTATAAGGACCTTAAATCTATGGAAGTTCCTGTTCCACCAATGGGTGAGCAGATTGCTGTTGAGAAAGAGTACAATGAAGAATTATCAAGGTATCTTGAAACTATTAATGCAGCGGAAGAACGCTGGAACAGTGTTCTGTCAAAATTGCGAGAAAAAATATAATGAGGTGAATTGATGTTAGGTGCAATTATAGGAGATATTGTTGGTTCGAGATTTGAATGGAACAATTACAGAGCGAAGGATTTTGAATTCCTCACATATAAGTGTTTTTTTACTGACGATAGTGTGATGTCATTGGCAGTGGCTAAGGCTATCTTAAGTAGTAAGAAAGATCACAGTGATTTGAGTGCTAATGCAATTAAATATATGCAAGAAATAGGAAGACCATATCCGGACTGCGGCTATGGCGGTAGTTTCTATGAATGGATATATGAGAAAGATCCGAAACCATATAACAGTTTTGGAAATGGGGCAGCAATGCGTGTAAGCGCTTGTGGATTTGCTGCAAAGGACATAACAGATGCAAAGATAATGTCAAATATGGTAACCAGGATATCCCATAATCATCCGGAAGGATTGAAAGGTGCAGAAGCAACAGCAGTAGCTATAGTGTTAGCCAGAGAAGGAAAAAATATATTAGAAATAAGAGATTATATAAATGACAATTATTATCCTATGAATTTTACATTGGATGAAATTCGAAATAGTTATGAGTTTAATGAAACCTGTCAAAATACAGTGCCGCAGGCGATGATGGCTTTCTTTGAGTCAACAAATTTTGTGGATGCAATAAGAAATGCCATTTCGATAGGTGGTGATAGCGATACACTTGCAGCTATTACAGGAGGAATTGCTGAAGCATATTATGGTATTCCAACGGAAATACGTAAGCATGCATTAACCTTTTTAGATGAAAGATTGCTGAACATATTGATAGACTTTGAAAATGTGTATCCTCCTAAAATGGAAAAAGTTAATGATGATGTAAGCATAGGCGTTGAACGAAATAAAAAACATAATGTCAAGATGGGAGGTAGAACGGAGATGATTCAATCAGCGATGGAGACAGCAGATATGGAGTTAAAAGAATCAACTAGTGAAAATGAAGAAACAACAAGCCAGAAATTATTCAATCACTTGTTTGAGGCATGTAATATTTTAAGGGGCCCAATAAATCAGGACGAGTATAAAAGCTACGTTACTCCGATTTTATTCTTCAAAAGAGTTTCAGATGTATACGATGAAGAATTGCAGGATGCACTGGAAGAATCAGGAGGAGATGAGGAGTTTGCAGCTTTTCCGGAAAATCACAGTTTTATAATACCAGAAGGATGCCATTGGCAAGATGTGCGTAATACAAGTAAAGATGTTGGAACAGCGATAGTAAAAGCAATGACAGGTATTGAAAGGGCTAATCCTGAAACACTTAGCGGTGTATTTAGCAGTTTTGATGATGCAAACTGGACAGACAAAACTAAGTTAGATGATGAACGATTAAAGAATTTAATTGAGCACATGTCAAAAATCAAGGTTGGGAACAAGAACTACTCTGCAGATGTAATGGGGGATGCTTATGAATATTTGATAAAAAAATTTGCAGACCTGTCAAAGAAAAATGCAGGAGAGTTCTACACGCCTCGTTCTATAGTAAAACTGATGGTAGAGCTTCTCGATCCTAAAGCAGGCGATACCGTATATGATCCGGCATGTGGTACTGGTGGAATGCTTATAGAAGCTATACGATATATCCATGATGATAAAATGACCTATGGCAAGATGTATGGTCAAGAAAAAAATCTTGCGACATCAGCTATTGCAAGAATGAATCTGTTTTTACATGGAGGTCGTGATTTTAAGATAACACAAGGAGATACGCTTAGACAGCCTAACTATTTGGAAAATAACAAGTTAAAAAGATTTGATTGTGTGTTGGCCAATCCGCCATTTTCTTTGAAGGATTGGGGAGCAGTAGCATTTGAATCTGATAAATATGGAAGAAATATGTGGGGCTGTCCAACAGATAAGATGGGGGCGGATTACGCGTGGTTGCAGCATATGATAATGTCAATGAATGCAAGAACCGGAAGATGCGCAGTTGTATTACCACAAGGAGTTCTTTTTAGAAGTGGAAAAGAAGGTGAGATACGAAAGCAGCTTGTTGAGTCTGATAAGCTAGAATGTATCATTGCTTTATCAGGAGGAATATTTTACAGCACAGGAGTGTCTGCGTGCATTTTATTCCTTAATAACGCAAAGACGCATAATCATATTGGAAGAGTATGTATGATAGATGCATCTAATATTTATACACCGCAAAGGGCACAGAACATTATGTCTGATACAGACGTAGAGGAGATATTTAATCTCTATACCGATTATCAGGATGTAGTTGAGAAGTCGAAGGTGATAACGCTGGAGGAGATTAGAAACAAAGAATATTCACTTGCTATAAACAATTATGTTGAAAAGAAGAAGCAAGAAGTAACACCTCCGGAGGAAGTAAGAAAACAATATTTTGAAGCATTACAGGCAACGAGAGAGGCAGAAGCATATATGAAAGAACTACTTATTGAAGGGGGTTACGTAAATGAGTAAGAGAATATCCCAGGAAGAATTACAATCATATTTATGGGGCTCTGCAGTAAAGTTACGTACAAGTATAGATGCAGGCGCCTATAAGCAGTATATATTTCCATTGTTATTTTTGAAACGTATATGTGATGTATATGATGAGGAAAATGCACACATATTGGAGGAATATGGAGATGAGGAGGCTCTAGAATGGGAAGAAAATCATCAATTTAAAATTCCTAAAGGGGCCCATTGGAATGATATAAGAAATACAAGTGAAAATGTAGGTACAGCGATTATCGAGGCTTTTCATAAAATCGAGGTTGCTAATCCGGTATTAAAAGGAATTTTTGGAGATGGCGCATGGACGAATAAACGTCGACTGCCAGATAGATTATTAAAGGATCTCCTAGAGCATTTTAGTACGAAAACATTATCTCTGAAAAATTGTCCGGAAGATGAACTGGGTAATGGTTATGAGTATCTTATAAAGAAATTTGCAGATGATAGCGGGCACACAGCACAGGAGTTTTACACAAATAGAACAGTTGTGCATTTGATGACAGAGATGTTAAAGCCACAGTCAGGAGAGTCAATATACGATCCAACATGTGGAAGCGCCGGAATGCTTATTTCTGCTATTGCATATTTAAAGGCCCAGAAGAAAGAATGGAGAAATGTTGCTATATATGGTCAAGAAATAAATTCACTTACATCAGCTATTGGAAGAATGAATCTGTTCCTTCATGGGGTAGAGGATTTTAATATCGTAAACGCTGATACACTAAAGAATCCGGCTTTTATAAAAGGAGATAAGCTGCAGCAGTTTGATTTGATATTGGCTAATCCGCCATATTCAATAAATCAGTGGGATAGAGATGCATTTGAAACAGATAAGTATGGACGTAATTTCTTAGGAGTACCTCCGCAAGGCCGAGCTGATTATGCATTTTTGCAGCATATAATTAAGAGTCTTGATCCAGAAACTGGACGATGCGCGATACTGTTTCCACATGGAGTTCTATTCAGAAATGAAGAAAATGAAATGCGAGAAAAATTGATTAAGTTAGATGTGGTTGAGTGTATTATAGGATTAGCAGCAAATTTATTTTATAATTCTCCGATGGAAGCATGCATAATGATTTGTCGAATGAAAAAGCGTCCTGAGAGACGAGGTCAGATCCTTATTATAAATGCTGTAAATGAAGTAGAAAGAAAAAATGCTCAGAGCTCTCTAAAAAAAGAACATATAGAGCATATTGCAAATGCATATGAGAGCTATAAGGATGAACCAGAGTTTGCAAAAGTTATTACGATTGAGGATACATCAAAGAATAATTATTCGTTAAGTATTCCTCTTTATGTAAAAGCACAGACCATTAAAGAAAATGTCGATGATAGATCAGTTCAAGAGAAATATGACTCGTGGAAAGAAGCGTCTGCTGAGATGAACGAAAGTTTTGATTTATTAAATCAGATGCTAGAGAGAAAGGAGTAGAGTATGAGCAGAGTGCATTTAGGCGATGTTGCAATCGAGCATAAAGAAACTTGCAAAGAAGATAAAAGCATGTATCCGATTGTTGGCTTAGAACACCTTACACCGGAACAGATAACTTTGCAGAATTGGGATTTAAATACAGAAAATTCATTTACCAAGGTTTTCAGAAAAGGAAATATTTTATTTGGTAGAAGAAGAGCTTATTTAAAAAAGGCCGCAGTTGCACCGTTTGATGGAATATGTTCTGGAGATATTACTGTGATAGAAGCTAAGGAAGACAAGATTATACCAGAGCTACTCCCATTTGTTATACAGAATGATGATTTGTTTGATTTTGCTGTAGGAAAATCTGCAGGCTCTCTTTCTCCAAGGGTAAAATGGACTCATTTACAAAATTATGAATTTGAGCTCCCGGATAAACAAAAACAACATGAGCTTGCGAAGGTATTATGGGCGATAGAGGATACAAGAAAGTCATATCAGCAATTGATAAAAAGGACTGACGAACTTGTGAAATCTCAATTTATCGCGTTGGGAGGTGCTGCATAACATGTCAGAATATAGGTTTGACCAGATTGCTATTAATAGTACAGAAAAAAAGAAACCAGAAGAAAGTGATAAGTATACGTATATTGGACTTGAGCATCTTGACTCTATGGACTTGGAAGTTCATCGTTGGGGTTCGGAAGTGGCTCCAAAGGGAGAAAAGTTACTTATGAAAAAAGGTGATGTTCTCTTTGGCAAGCGACGTGCGTATCAAAAAAAAGTTGTTATAGCTCCATTTGACGGGATCTTCTCGGCACATGGAATGGTCCTTAGACCAAATGAGAAAATTGTTGATAAGGATTTCTTTCCTTTATTCATCAGCTCAGATTACTTTTTGGATGCAGCTATAAAAATATCAGTGGGCTCATTGTCACCAACGATAAACTGGAGAGACTTGAGAGAGTTAAAGTTTTGTTTGCCTGATCTGGAAACACAGAGAAAGTTGGCAAAGGTGTTGTGGGCAATAAATGCCACGATGCAGAATTATAAGGTATTGCTGGCAAAAACAGATGAGCTTGTGAAGTCTCAATTTATCGAGCTGTTTGGAACAATAGAACAGAGCACAGAATGGAAAAGAGAAAAGTGGTCGAATGTCTGTGAAGTAAGAAATGGTAAAGACTATAAGTCTGTTGCATGTGATGATGGTGAATATCCGGTATATGGATCCGGAGGATATATGGGAAGAGCGACAGAATATAGTTGTCCAGAGAATACGGTAATTGTTGGAAGAAAAGGAACGATAGATAAGCCTTTATTAGTGCAGGAGAAGTTTTGGAATGTGGATACAGCATTTGGAATCATTCCAAATGCGAGCATACTTCATTATCAGTATTTGTACTGGTTTTGTAAACAGTTTGATTTCTTGTCTTTGAATAAAGGTACAACGTTACCAAGTACAACAAAAGTAGATTTGCAAAATATTGAAATTAATGTTCCGCCAATGGACTTGCAGGAACGTTTTGCATTGTTTGTAGAACAGAGCGATAAATCAAAATTTGAACTGAATCGAGCATTGGGTGAGCTGACTGCAACGTATAAACAGATAATAAAAGATAACTTAGGTTAAAAACTGTCGACATTTTCTCATGGAATATTAAAGATTTTTAGGAGGAAATGTTATGGTAGAGCAAATTATCAATGAAATTAAGCATGAGCTGGAGTCTGAGTTAACTCCTAAGCAATTGAACAAGGTGACAGAGGTACTTTCACAGAAATTGTTGCAAGTTCCGGAACTTAATGCAGAAAGTACAGATGAGCAGGATTTTTTGAAATTATTTATTTCTGCAAAACGCGTGGAGGGGTGCTCAGACAAGACTTTAAGATATTATGAATCAACCATCCGGAATATGCTTGATGAGCTCAATAAGAGTGCAAGAAGCATTTCGACAGAAGCACTGAGACAGTATTTGGATCAATATCAGCAGAAGGGAAATGTGAGTAAAGTAACGCTTGATAATGTAAGAAGGATACTTTCGAGTTTTTATTCATGGCTGGAAGATGAAAACTATATTATAAAAAGCCCGGTAAGAAGAATACATAAAGTTAAAGCGGGTAAAACCGTAAAGGAGACGTATTCAGATGAAAGTTTAGAGTTAATGCGTGACCAGTGTGATAATGCCAGGGACCTAGCGCTGATTGATTTGCTATCATCAACGGGAATTCGTGTTGGTGAGTTAGTAAAGTTAAATCGTGCAGATATTGATTTTGAACATAGGGAATGTGTTGTATTTGGAAAAGGCGAAAAAGAACGTAGAGTTTATTTTGATGCCAGGACTAAGATACATTTACAAAAATATCTGGATGAAAGAACAGACGATAATGAAGCTCTTTTTGTTACATTGCAAAAGCCGCATGATAGGCTGTTGATAAGTGGAGTGGAAATCCGGCTACGTAAGATTGGAAGAGAACTTAATTTGCATAAAGTTCATCCGCATAAATTTAGACGAACACTTGCAACGGTTGCTATTGATAAAGGAATGCCTATTGAGCAGGTGCAAAGTCTGCTTGGACATCAGAGTATTGATACAACATTACAATACGCAATGGTGAATCAGGCAAATGTTAAGAATTCGTATAGAAAGTTCATTGGTTAATTGCAACTCTCAATTTATCGAGTTGTTTGGAGATCCAATAGCAAATGATTATGGATGGGTGACAAAGCCTTTAAAAGAGGTTGCGCCTGAACATAAGTCCGTTATTCCCAAGGAAGATATGTATTGGTGGTTAAATCTTGATATGATAGAAAGCTATTCAGGAATTGTAATAGAAAAGATATATTCAAAACTTGAAATGATAGGAAGTTCTACATCTACATTTGATTCTACAATGGTACTGTATTCAAAGCTTAGGCCATATTTAAATAAAGTGGTAGTTCCAGAAGATTATGGATATTGCACAAACGAATTGGTTGGATTAAAGCCGGATGAGAATGCTTTAAATAAATATTTTCTATCCAATCTTTTGCGTAGTGATAGTTTCGTAGCATATGCTAACAGTTTGTCAAGCGGATCTCAGATGCCGAGAATGCCAGTGAAAGCATTAAGAAATTTTGAATGCATTTTACCGCCGATAAGGTTACAGGAAAAGTTTGTTGAAATTGCAAAGCAGAGCGATAAATCAAAATTTGGAAAGGAGATGTGTGATAAATGGATCTTGGAAATACAAAATTCGTGGTACCAAATGTACCGGATATTGCATCAATGATGTCAAAATTCGAACCGCCGAAGATTGATCCAATTAAATATGAAGATACGTTATTTAAAGAACAGGCAGATGATGTGGTAAATCAAATCAGTGCTCAGTATGGACCACAGATAGAAGCATTAAATGCAATAGCCAAAGGTACTTCTAAACAGGCGGACGCTACAGATAAGCAGGTAGAGATATTAAAGCAGCAGTTGGAACTTGCTATTTCAAATGCAGAATCTGCAAAGAAATCTGCAAAATTTTCTAAATGGATGTCGATTGGAGCAATGCTTGTATCGATTGCATCTATTGCTGCAAATGTGCTATTAAAAATATTTTTAGGATAAGAAAGGAGATTGGCTTATGTTTAATGAAGATAACACTATTGAACAAATGGCGATTTCCACCTTGAGTAAAGCTGGGTGGAAGTATGTTGAGACAGACAATTTGGACCGTAACTATACAGATGTTATGGTTGAATCAATGGTAAAGGATGCGCTTATTCGCTTAAATCCTGCAATTGCAGAAGAACCATCCAGAGCAGATGAAGTTATTTACAAATTAAGAGCACTGATAATGTCAACGGATGAGAATAACTTGATCACTCAGAATGAGGCTTTTAAGCGATTTGTCTTTGAACAAAATTCATTTCCATTTGGAAAAGATGGACGAGCTATCTCTGTCTCATTCTTCGGAACAGAGCAGAATAGGATGCTTGATAAAAATGAGTATGTTGTCACAAACCAATGGGTGTATCCGAAGAAAGAGAACGGAAAGCGCTTTGATATTGTGCTTTTGATTAACGGGTTGCCTGTTGCTATTGGAGAGTTGAAAACACCTGTAAGAGCAGCAATTACCTGGCTTGATGGTGCAGAGGATATTACAAGCTATGAAAAAAGTGTTCCGGAGATGTTCACAACTAATATTTTTGTATTTGCGACAGAAGGAAAATGTTATAGATATGGCTCTGTCGGCATGCCAGTGAATATGTGGGGACCTTGGCATACTGCGGAAAATAAGAATGAAGGAAGCCTTGCAGAAGTTCAAATTAGTATGGCTGATATGATACAGCCATATAGAGTGATGGACATTTTTGAGTTCTTCACATTGTTTGCAACGGATAAGAAACACAGAAAATATAAAATTATTTGTCGATATCAGCAGTATGAGGGAGCAAATCTTATCGTAGAACGTGTAAAAAATGGTTATCCAAAGAAGGGACTTATATGGCATTTTCAGGGTTCCGGTAAATCGCTTCTGATGGTGTTTGCTGCGCAGAAATTGCGTCAGGTACCGCAGCTTAATAATCCTACTGTAATCATAGTAGATGATAGATTGGATTTGGAAACTCAGATTACAGCGACCTTCAATGCATCAGACATTCCAAACCTTGTAGGATTATCTACAAAAGAAGAATTAATAAATTTTTTCCGCCAGGACCAGAGAAAGATAGCTGTTACAACTATTTTCCGATTTGGAGACGTAACAGAAGAGTTAAATCCACGCGATAATATTATCATTATGGTTGATGAGGCTCATAGAACACAGGAGGGTGATCTTGGAGAGAAAATGAGATTAGCACTTCCAAATGCATTCTTCTTTGGTCTGACAGGTACACCTATAAACAGAATCGATAAGAATACATTTAAGACATTTGGCGCCGTAGAAGATAAGTCTGGATACATGAGTAAATATTCCTTCTCAGATTCTATCCGAGACAACGCGACATTACCATTGAACTTTGAGCCGGTACCGGTAGATTTACATGTTGATCAGGATAAGCTCGATGCAGAATTTGATGAGATGACAGAGGGCCTTTCTGATGCTGATCGTGCAGAGCTTTCAAAGCGTGTTAATATGAAAGCTATCATGTATGATAAGAAACGAATTAAAAAGGTATGTGAGCATATAGCCAAACATTACACAACCAAAATTGAGCCGAATGGATACAAAGGTCAGGTAGTAGTTTATGACCGCGAGTGTTGCTTAATGTATAAGGAAGAACTGGATAAAATTTTAGGACCGGATGCAACAACCATTGTTATGGATACCAATAATGATAAAGAGGATAAGTTCAAAAAGTATCGTCGTAATCGTGATGAGGAAGCAAAAGTGCTAGACCATTTCAGAGATCCGAAGGATCCTTTGAAGTTGATTATTGTAACAGCTAAGCTATTGACAGGTTTCGATGCTCCAATTCTTCAGGCACAGTATTTGGATAAACCAATGAAGGATCATACGCTTTTGCAGGCTATTTGTCGTACCAACAGAACATATGATGATGGAAAAACACATGGTCTGATTGTTGACTATATTGGAATATTTGATAATGTTGCTAAAGCGCTCGACTTTGATGAAGCCGGCATGAAGAAGGTTATAACCAATATCGAAGAAGTGAAGAAACAGGTACCGGCATTAATGCGTAAATGCCTTAGTTATTTCATGGGAGTAGATAGGACAATCGAAGGCTGGGAAGGATTGATTGCTGCGCAGGAGTGCTTGCCTACTAATAAAGAGAAAGACCAGTTTGGTGCGGATTATCGTGTATTGAATAAAGCCTGGAATGCGCTTTCACCGGATCCGTTTCTGAATACATATAGTTTCGATTATCAATGGTTAAGTCGTGTATATGAATCAGTCAAACCTACCGATGGTCGTGGTGGCTTGATTTGGGCTGCATTGGGAGCAAAGACAATGGAGCTTGTGCATCAGAACTTAGAAGTAGGCGATGTTCATGAAGATGAAGAAATCATAAGCTTGGATGCTACACTAATTGATCAGTTTATTGAAAAGCAGAAAGATATTAAGAAAACAACCATGAAGGTGGAAATTGACCTTGTAGCAAAGATCCAAAAGCATGGACATGAGGAAAAGTTTGTCAAATTGGGACAGAAGCTGGAGGATTTAAGAGAAAGACATGAACAGGGTCTTATCAATAGTATTGAATTCCTAAAGCTGTTATTGCAGTTGGCTAAGGAAGCTGCACAAGCTGAAAAAGAAGTGGTGCCAGAAGAAGAAATTGATAAGGGAAAAGCTGCGTTGACAGAACTGTTTAATGGTGTTCGAAATGAAAAAACTCCTATTATGGTTGAGCGTATCGTAAATGACATAGACGATATTGTAAAAATTGTGCGTTTCGATGGCTGGCAGGACACTAACACTGGAAGAAATGAAGTGAAAAAAGCACTTCGTAGTGTTGTCTGGATTAAATATAAAATCAAGGATAAAGAAGTGTTTGACCGCGCATACAGTTACATTGAGCAATATTATTAAGGAGGGAAAGCATAAGGAATATGAACTAGCTGGGATTTACGCAGATGAAGGTATTACAGCAACTAATACGAAAAAGCGAGATGGATTCAATCAGATGATTGCAGATTGTGAGGAAGGAAAGATTGACAGGGTGATAACCAAATCAATATCCCGTTTCGCAAGAAATACGCAAGACTGCTTGTATTATTCCAGAAAGCTCAAAGAACTGCGAATTCCCATTATTTTTGAGAAGGAAGGAATCAATACAATGGATGCCTCTGGGGAGCTGCTGTTTACCATTTTAAGTTCCCTGGCACAGGAAGAATCCAGAAATATTTCAGAAAATTGTAAATGGGCAATCAGGCATAACTTCCAAAAAGGAAAGCCTACCATAAACACAAAACTGTTCATGGGTTATGATAAGGATGAGGACGGAAAGCTCATTGTAAATAAAGAGCAGGCCAAAATTGTGAAGCGAATTTATAAGCTCTTTGAAGAAGGATATAATTGCAGTCAGATCAGTAACATCCTTAAAAGGGAAGGTGTCAAAGGAACGAAAGCAGATACCTGGCCTTCTGCAGCAATAAAGGCGATGTTGCAAAATGAAAAATATTGTGGCGACACCCTGATGCAGAAAACGTATACGGTTGATTTCCTTTCTAAGAAAAAAGTGAAGAATCATGGAGAAGTAGATCAGTATTTTATGGAAGATTCGCACGAAGCCATTATTCCAAAAGATGAGTGGCAAGCAGTACAGATGGAATTTGAACGAAGGGATGTATACAGGGAAGAAATAGGATTGTATGCTTTTGGCCAACGATGGCAGCCCGTTTTCAAGGAAGGCTTGTGTGTTCGCATTGTGGCAAACCATATAGAAGGTGCGGATGGAGTCGAAATGGAAAGAAGTTCTGGATGTGTGCTTCAAAGAAAGCAAAAGATGCCAGTGCCTGCTCAGCAGAGAATATATTTGAAGAATCCATATTTGAGGCATTTCGAGTGGCCTGGAATGGAGTGGTAGCAAATAAAGATAATCTGACGGAAAAATGGGATGATCAGATAGAGAATGGAAATCCATTGGAAAGATTACGAGCCAAACAGATGAAAATGCTGATTGCGGAAGGGCCAATACAATCGGTTGTGCCAGAACATGTAATATTGGTGCTTGAGAGAATCATTGCATATGATAAAAGGCACTTTGAAGTGAGATTTTTGGATGGAACAGTAAAACAGATATGCATAAGTGAATAACGAATTTTGAATATTGCCGGCTGGAGCGGAGATGTTCTGGTCGGCTTTTTTGATTTGAAGAATGTGGATGTCAAATCTGTACAAATATGATAAAATGATATATGGAAATTTATACACTTTTTTGAATTGAGGTGATACAGTTGGATAACCATAATGAAAAAAATACTGAATGGATTATTGCTGGCAATCCAGATAAATATGATGTTGTAGGAGCTTTTCGTGAGTTAGGAACAATAGATTGGACGCAAAGTTCAAATATTAATGTTGGAGATATCGTATACATATACGTTTCAAATACAGTTCGCGCTATACGGTTTAAATGTAAAGTAAATGTTGTTAATAAAGTAACACCAACTATAGATGATAGTAAGTTCAATATTTCTGGTGATTTTGATGGTACAAAAGGTCGTTACATGGAGTTGGAAATGTTGAAAGAATTTTCCACAGATTTATTTGGAAAAAATGCATTAGAGCTGCATGGCTTCAAATCTCCAATGAGACCTATGAGAGTACCAGCAGAAGTTAAGGAGTATTTAGATATTGTTCAACAATTATTAAATGCAAAGGAGATGGATCCAGATTCCCATGATGCAACATATGAATTACTCAGGGAAGTAGTAAAATCATATAAAAAGGTTGGAGATTTGGCGCAATGTGATTATAAGGATTTGAATCTGGTATATCTTATATGTGTTGGAACCTGGAAACAGAGACTTGATGCAAAAAAGAAAACAGTTAGAGAAAGTCATCTTCCAGATGATGAAAAGAAGCGATTAGAGGATTTACTAGATACGGTTTGGATAAGAGCCCAAAATGGCGAATATACAAATAATGAAGGCAATGATACAAACTTTGGTATGTTTGGAACGGGATTTTATACGTTCCAGGGAAAGACAGATGATAAATCGCCTCGTGATTTTATTCAAATGTGTATTGATATTATGGACATGGACGATGATGATGAGATTTTTGATAGATGTGAGCAGACATTAAATAATAATTTTCATGGAATGCGTGCAGCGTCAGCATCTATGGTGCTCCATTGTTTGAAACCTATGACGTTTCCAATATTCAACAGTAATATGGGAGCAGATAATATATATGTATATTTTAATACCGGAATTAAAAAGAAAACAGAAATATATGAATACATAAATAATGTAAAAATAGTCAAAGCGTTTCGTGATCAACATTTTAAAGTGAAGAATTATCGAATATTTGATATGGCTGCATGGAATATAGGAAAAGCAAGATCACATACCAATATTGATTATTTGGGAGTGCTTGACTATCTGGATAATAATCGCGAACTTCCATATAAGAATCCGGAAACAGCTGGACTGGATGCTTTAGAAAAAGAGAGATTATTAGGAATAAAAGCACGTGGGCAAGCAGCAGTTGCAGAGATGAAAAAAATGGCAGAGCTATGCAAGGAAAAGTATGGCTTGGATAGATGTGAACCTATGGCATGGCTTGATGGTTCAAATACTAAGACGCGTAAATATCTATGGGCCCAGTTGAAATATAGTAAATATGCCAATAATCCTATTAGTATATCTATTTTTGCCGAGATATCGCCACAGCTTAATAAAGCTCGATATCGTTTTAGTTTGGAGATAAAAAACGATGGTACAGATAAGAAGCAAATGGAAATGTATCATAGCTACTTGGATATGCCTTTACAACCGGAGAGTTCATTAGTTTATGTTGTGGGAAGTAATGAGTTAGGTAAACCAGATACGGTAGAAGAAACAGCAGATGAAATAAAAAATAAAATACAAAATGGAACATATAAAAAAGTTCAAATATGTCGCGTAGAAGAATGGACTAGTGATACGACAAACGATTATATGGAAAATACCATGTTAGAAGCAGTTGGTGAATTGATACCATATTATAAACATGTTATTGGAGACGAGGAGATTGAATATTATCCGAATATTTCCGAATATAATCCAGGGATTACTGCAGAAGAATACGAAAGAATTCTGGGTGATGAGAATATTGTAAAATGTGCATGGTTAGATACTCTTCATTATTTGTATTTGATGGGTGGAATAGGAACCTGCAAGCAGATAGCGAATAAATATGGAAATGGCGCCGCGCATTATAACACGGATGCAATCAATGTGGCTAAGGCTGTACATAAGGAAACAAACTGTCCGTTATGTGCAAGAGATACAGGAGAAAATCAATACTGGCCAGTTTTGTTCTATGGACGAGATTTGGCAGACAGTGCCGATGGTGTATTTTCTTATAAAATGAGAGAGCCTTTGATGGAGGCAATCAAAGCATTAGAGGAAAGAGGTGTGTTCCAGGAGATGAAAGAAGCAAATAAAGAGTTTGATAAGAATTTAATATTATATGGACCTCCTGGAACAGGAAAGACATATAATTCTGCCACATACGCTGTTGCAATTTGCGACGGGAAGTCTGTAGATGAACTTACAGATTATGATGCAGTTATGACAAGATATAACGAATTAAAAAAAGCTGGAAGAATAGCATTTACTACATTTCATCAATCATATGGATATGAAGAATTTATAGAGGGAATTAAACCGATTATTGATGAGAATAAGCAAGATATTGGATATACGATAGAATCAGGAGTGTTCAAGGAGTTTTGTGAAAATGCGAAAAGCATTGTTCGAACAAAGAACGGTGATTCTATTGATGCAGGGGCTAGAATATGGAAGTTAACCATTATGAATGGAGATCTGAATCAAGTAAAACAGGAATGCTTTGAAGAAAATAATGTTCGAATGGGATTTGACATAGATTCGGATGAAGCGCGTTCTTTTGTGGAAGATGTGAGGCTTGGCGATATTATTTTGTCATTTAAAACTCGAAAGACAATTGACGGAATTGCAATAGTAACAGATGAAGCAGCTGTGCTGCAAGATAAGAGTATGTATAAGACTGCAAGAGCAGTGAAATGGCTTGCAAAAAATATTGATGAGGATATTACTGATATAAATAATGGTAAGTTACTTCATAGAATGACTTTTGCAAAAGTCCCTAATATGAATGTAAAGGATGTTATTAAGTTAGCTGAGAAAGTAAATCCAGGCTTAGAAAGTACAGTAATTGAAGAAAATACAGAGCCGCATGTATTTATTATTGATGAAATTAACAGAGGAAATATCTCAAAAATATTCGGGGAATTAATTACATTAATTGAAAGTACAAAGAGAGCTGGGATGTCTGAATCAGCATCAGCTATATTACCATATTCAGGAGATGAATTTAGTGTACCATCTAATGTGTATATACTTGGAACAATGAATACAGCAGACAGATCAATTGCATTGATGGATACAGCCCTTCGTAGAAGGTTTCAGTTTATTGAAATGATGCCGGATTCTGATGTTCTTAGAAAGATTCATGCTGATAAGGTAGAGGATCTGGATGTAGCAGCAGTGCTTGATAAGATTAATGAAAGAATCACATTCTTATATGATAGAGAACATACAATTGGACATGCATTCTTTACCGGACTTAAGGATGATGCAACACTTGCAAAACTGCAGTCCATATTTGAAAAATCGGTAATTCCGTTATTACAAGAATATTTCTATGAGGATTATCAGAAGATACAGCTTGTTTTAGGCGATAACGCAAAGACGGATGATAACCTGAAGTTTATTCTTGATGAGAAAGTAGTGGCAAAGAATATTTTCAAAGGTAATGTTGAAGATGTAATTGATCTTCCGGAAAAAAGATACTCAATCAATAAGGCTGCTTTTGGCAATATCAACAGCTATAAGGAAATTTTGTAAAGTGTGGTGATAGCATGGGTAAACCGTTTGAGGTAAAAGAGTTTGATTCCATTATCTGCAATGCGGATTATAAGGATGATGAAAAATATAAATATTTGAATCAGAAAGAATTCGAAAATCTGGTGGCGTTTATCCATGAGTTTACCGGAGATGCAGATAGTGCAGATGCGTTAGATTTTATGAAGATAGGCTACCGACGTAATATTGGAGAAGTGGTTTCTATAAAGAACTATGTTGGCTTGATTCAAATGAAGAATGGTTTCCAGATTCAGGTACTTCCAAAGATATCGTTTGGAGAGGAAGATGAAGGAAATGTTCAAACCAAGAGAGTTTTCCTTAGAATGCTTCGAAGTATGAAGGATTTTCCTAGTAAGGTGTTTAATGATGCTTCATTAAAAGTTGATCAGATGAATTTGTATGAGCTGTTCATCAATATGTATCTACAGGAAGTAAGACGGTTGGTGAAGCGCGGGATAAAGTCAAATTATGTCGGGCAAGAAGATAATTTGCGTTATTACAAAGGAAAACTGCTTGTAAATCAGCAGGTGAGGATGAATTTGGCCCACAAGGAGCGCTTTTACGTAGCCTATGAAGAATTCCATCCCAATAGGGCAGAAAATCGGCTTGTAAAGGCAACTCTCGCAAAGTTACAGAAATTGACGGCAAGTGCAGAAAACTCAAAAGAGATAAGACAGCTACTAACAGCTTTTGAAATAGTGGATGCTTCGGTAAATTATGCGAAAGACTTTTCACAGGTGGTTATTAATAGAAATACCAAGGATTATGAAATGTTGATGCAGTGGTCAAAGGTATTTCTGATGAATAAGAGTTTTACTACATTTTCCGGCGCAACAGCATCAAGAGCATTGTTATTTCCGATGGAGTCTGTATATGAAAGTTATGTGGCCAAACAGATGAAAAAGTTATGAGCCTGGAAGGTTGGGAGGTTTCCAGCCAGGATAAGGGACATTATCTTTTTATGGAACCAAGGAGACAGTTTGCACTTAGACCGGATATTGTTATGAAAAGAGGAGAGCGTACAGTAATTCTGGATACCAAGTGGAAAAGTCTCGTTGATAACGAAAGAGTAAATTATGGTATTTCACAAGCGGATATGTATCAGATGTATGCATACTCCAAGAAATATAACACGCCTGAAATATGGTTGTTATATCCAGTGAATGATGAAATGAGAAATCATTATCCAATCCAGTTTGAAAGTGGAGATGGTACAACAGTAAATTTACATTTTATTGATGTCGATAAAATAGAAGAGAGTTTGAAAGAACTTAAAGGCAAATTAGAAGCAGGTGAATAGGATGGGCAATACAAAATTTGACAAAATCCTTGGACTTTTAGAACCATTAGAAACTGATAGTGTAGGAGAATGGATAATAGATAAAGAGCACAAAGGAACGGAAGACGATCCTATACACTTTCCATATCCAAAGTATACAGAAGTGGTTAATGAGTTAATAGATGCGGTGTATGAGTTTGAACATGAAAATCCGGAATACGAACTGACAAAATATGGAGAGCTTCTTAAGGAAAGAGGTCTAGAATGGGGACAACGGTCAATGGAAAATGCTGATGTTTCCAATATGGATGCACAAGGTATTATGGCATTACTTATGGGCATGGTGCGTAGTGAGAGATTTTGCGATGGTGCTATAATGGGAATGATAAAATCAGGAGCTGTCAAGAAATGGCTTATGCGCTTGCAAGAACTTAAGGAGATGCAATAGATGAAGACGATTAGAGTGGTAGCTGCAGTTATCTGTGATTCCGTAAAGGAAAAGCGTAAGATATTTGCTACAGCTAGAGGATATGGGGAGTTCAAAGGACAATGGGAATTTCCTGGTGGAAAAATAGAAGAAGGCGAAACTCCAGAGCAGGCGTTAAAGCGAGAAATAGAAGAAGAATTGGATACAAAAATCGAAGTGTACGATTTGATTGATACCATTGAATATGATTATCCTAATTTCCATCTCTCAATGGACTGTTTTTGGGGTGAGACAATAATTGGAAAGCTAGTACTGAAGGAAGCAGAAGCGGCTAAGTGGTTAAGAAAGAATGAGCTGGATTCTGTTCAATGGTTGCCGGCTGATTTGACGTTAATTGAGAAGATACGAAAGGAGATGTTGTCATATGACGATTAAGCAGACTGAGACAGGTATTTATTATTTACATGATTATATTCCTACAAGAAATTTTCTGATCCATTCACCTGAAGAAGTTGCAATGTCTAGAATGATATGGGACTATAAAGACAACAGGGGAGATGCATTAGGTATATTTACAAACGAATTAATGCAAGCAATAGCAGAGATATCTCGAAATATGGTGTCAAATAAAATCGGATTAGTAGCAGTACCACCATCTAAAGTGAATAAAGCATCAACTGTTCGTAAAAGTATATGGAATATGGAAAATTGGTACAAACAGGGGATAACAAGAAGCAATTTTAATTGTTATAAAGAAATTTATGATTATGGAGATTTGATTATGCGCGCATCTGATATAAGTACAGCTCATGAAGGCCAGAGAGCAACATATGAAGAACAGATGGAGTCATTGACGTGTCAAAAATCAGGATTGTCTAGATTGTGGACAACTTTTATTATTCTGGATGATGTAACAACTCTTGGTACTAGTATGGATGCGTGTCGAGATATATTAATACAACATGGAGCTAAGGCGCAGTACATATATAGAATGGCAATAGCAAGAACTTTAGAGGAGTAATCAATGAATAAATTGAAAGAAATTCTTTTCTTAAAAAGTGTCAAAGGAGTTGGCAAGGCCAAAATATATAAAAGATATTGGCATTATTTAGAAAAGGGAATAGATATAGATGAACTAGAAAAAATTGTTGCAGGTGAGGAAAATGGACTTATTGTTAGAGATATTTCATCAGCAAGAGAGAAGGCAGAACAATTATATGAAACCATAATTGATGATTTAAACATTAGTATAATTACAGCGCTGGATGACGATTACCCGGATAAATTAAAAGTCATGGGTGATAAAAGGCCTCTTGTTCTTTATGCTAAAGGAAATACGAAAGTGTTAAATAATCCTAATATAGCTGTAGTTGGAACGAGACATCCGTCCGAATGGAGTCAAAAAGTAGAGACGCGATTAGTCAAGAAAATACTGGAGTTATCAGATAGAGTGGTGGTAAGTGGATTAGCTTTGGGATGTGATAAGATTGCACATGAAACAACAGTGATAGAAGGAAAAGCAACTATTGCAGTATTGCCTAGTGGAGTAAATATTGTTGCACCTGCTTCACATAAGGGCCTGGCAAAAAATATTTTAGAAACAGGAGGCTGCTTAGTTTCAGAATACGAACCTAATGTGAAAGCTAGTAGATCATATTTTGTAGAAAGAGATGCGGTAGTAGCAGCGCTATCAGATATAACCTTTGTTGTTGAATGTGATGTGAAAAGTGGAACTATGCATACAGTTGATGCGGCTTCCGAATATAAACGAACATTAAGTTGTTATTATCCGCCAAGTATAGAAATGGGAGGATATGCTGGTAATGAGTTTATGATAAAAAACAAAAAGGCTGTAAAGGTAAGCGACACCGAAGACTTGATTCAACTGTTTTCGTCTATAAAAGAAGATAATTCTGAGGTGCAACAAAAGGAACCTCAGCAGCTTAGTTTTGAAGATTATTTGAAGAATAAATAATGTCAGATACCCCAGTTTTACAAGGCTGGACAATGAAAAGGTGGGGTATAACTTTAGTGCAAAAGTCGGAGAAAGTCTATAAATAAAGGATTTTTATATTTACTTGTGCCAAAAAGATAGGGTAATACCCCACCGAATACCAAATGCGGTATAGTTACGCACATTTAATACAAAATATAGTGTTTCTGCGGATGTGGATATACCTACTGTTGATATGGTAATGTTCCTGCGCCCAACGGAATCACCAATTGTTTTCCTGCAGCGGCTCGGCAGGGGACTTCGAAAGAGCATGGGCAAAGAGTATCTGAATGTCCTTGATTTTATCGGGAATTATGAGAAAGCTGGACGCGTACGATTCTTACTGACAGGAAAGACATTTTCAGAGACAAAGACATACAATCCAGCGGATCGGACAGATTTCCCAGATGATTGCATGATTGATTTTGATCTGGAACTTATTGATCTTTTCGCGGAGATGGATAAACGTACCCTGCGGGTAAAGGATTGCATACGTAATGAATATTACCGTGTGAAGAATCTGCTTGATAAATCACCGTCCAGATTGGAATTATTTACATATATGGATGATGATGTGTATCAGTTAGCGATGCAGCATTCTAAGGAGAATCCATTTAATTTTTATTTGGATTATAAAAAGAATTTGAATGAGTTATCAGAAGAAGAAAAGGAATTTTTACAGGGAGAAGGTTACAAATTTGCCTGTTTGATTGAGACAACAAAGATGTCAAAAGTCTATAAGATGCCGGTGCTTATGGCATTTTACAATCATGGAGACATCCGAATGGAAGTTACGGAGCAGCAGTTGCTTGCAAGCTGGAAAGAGTTCTTCTCAACCGGAACAAACTGGAAGGACTTGGACAAGGATATGACCTATGAGAAGTACATGGCGATTTCAGATAAAGAGCATATAAATAAGATCCTGAAAATGCCAGTACATTTCTTGCAGGAATCTGGGAAGGGATTCTTCGTGAAACGTGATGGATGTGCTCTGGCGCTTAGCGAGAAACTGCAAGGTGTGATTGATAATCCGGTGTTCGTGGATCAGATGAGGGATGTGATTGAGTATCGGACGATGGATTATTATCAGAGAAGGTATAGAGGGGTTGATACAGGATGTTAAGTATCAAAAAATTTATATGATATAGAAAATTTGTTAAGAACAATTTGAAATATATAGGGGGATATAAAAATGAATTCATATTACTATGATTTATTACAAAAACATATTAATACACATACAGAACATGTGTTATGTAATTTATCAAAATATCCTTTGGATACAGATACATTAGATCAAGAGGGACTCTTAACAAGGCTACAAGTGGTAGATAATGCTGTCTTTGAATCAAATGATGATAGATATAATAGAAAGCTATTTAGGGGATATAATTTGATACCTGAAAAAACAACAAGCATACAGAGTATGGAAGTTATTGTGCTGAAATCATTTCTTACAGAAATCCTTGGAGCTGTCATTGTGTAGCTTTATTAGGGAAAAGTGACGACGTTGGAATGAAGATGTTTAGAGAAAAATGTTAGCTTTCAGAAATCCTAGTAATAGTTTTTTGTAAGTCCCCAGTATACTCTCCGATTATGCACTTGTTATCCAAACACACATAACACAAAAATAAAAAACCAAAGGAGAACCCCATGTCCCTAAAAAACACACAGAAAATCAAATGCCCGGGTTGCGGCACAGAAGGCGAATTTACAATATGGCAGAGCATCAATACGAAATTGAACCCACAGGCGAAGGAGGATCTTTTGTCTGGCAAGTTATTTGCGTATACCTGCCCGAAATGCAAGAAAGTCCATTATATTAATTATGGACTTTTGTATCATCAGATGGAGAAGCAGCTGATGATTTATTATGCAATCTCGAAGGAAGATGAGAAGGAGATTTTAGATACATTTGACAAGATGGAGAATGGTGACATGCTTCCGGGCATGGAGAGTACGGACTATACATTACGAGTAGTTCATTCTCAGAATCAGCTCCGGGAGAAAGCGTATATCTTCGATACAGGACTCGATGACCGCGTCGTTGAGATCATGAAGGTTATGATGGTGGCGCATTTGTCGCAGACGAATCCGGATCTGGAGGTTGGAGATATATTCTTAGAGATCACCAAGGGAAAGCCGGAACGATTTGTGATCCGGTTGAAGAATGGCGTATTGGGCAACAGCCCATTTTCCCAGAAGGTGTATGATGCAGTCAAGACCGAGTACATTGATTTCAAGGGCGATGGCAAGCGGGATTATATCGTTGATATGAATTGGGCAGTTGAATGCCTGAAGAACAAATAAAATGACATAATTACAGGAGGACAACCACATGGAACAGGTAGCAAAATTTTTGAAGGAAGCTGATACATATTATCTGGCAACGGTCGAGGGTGACCAGCCGAGAGTACGACCATTTGGCACAGCACATATTTTTGAAGGAAAGCTCTATATTCAGACAGGCAAGTCGAAGGCAGTTTCGAAGCAGATTCATGCGAATCCGAAGGTAGAGATCTGTGCATTTAAGGGCGGAGAATGGCTTCGTGTCGCAGGTGAGCTTGTTGAGGATGACCGCAGAGAGGCGAGACAGTCGATGCTTGACGCATATCCGTCCCTGCAGAAGATGTACTCTGCAGATGATGGCAACACAGAAGTATTTTATTTCAAGAACGCGACAGCTACATTTTCTTCATTTACACAGGAATCGAAGGTTGTGAAGTTCTAGTAGAGTAGGGGTAGTACATGGTTTTATACATGAATATGAAACAGCTTGGCAAGCGCAGGAATACGGTGGATCAGGTGCCATTTACCTATGCGGCGGCACCGGGCAGCCTGCGGGAGCTGATTGCAGAGACGGTGAAACTCTGTGTGAGCAGATATATCGAGGCGATGAACCGGGGCGAAGCAGTGCTTTCCAATGCGCAGATCGACGATATGGCGCAGATTGGGAAGATTGCTTTCGGCATCGTGTATGGTGAGAAGGCGCCGGATGTTGGGAAGTCCATAGAGACGGCGATGCTTGGGTTTCAGGATGGCTTGTTCCGGGTATTCTTAGGGGACACGGAACTTACGGAATTAGATGAGAAGCTGGAGTTACAAGAGGGCGATACGGTTACATTTATCCGTCTGACGATGTTGGCGGGCAGGATGTGGTAGGAAGATATATGGGTGGTTGATTTTTTTCTATAAATATGATATTTTGAAATTGTAACATAAAATTGGTTACAATTTCAAAAAAGGTGTTATTATGAAAGAATATTTAGAAAAAACATTACGTCAAAATGTTCTCATGGAAGAGACGGAATATTTGAATGATAAGTTACCATTAGCTTTTCAGGGAAGATATGCATTTTTTATGGTCAAAACAAATGGGTTATCATGGATTGCGATTCAACCCAAATGTGATGTAGGATTGGTAACGCTCAGAAAGGATCGTGCGAGAATTGAAAAGCTGGCTGGCTTAAATTGTGCCATCTTTTTTAATGTAACAACATATTATATTAAGCAAAAACTTGTAGAAGAGGGAATCCCATTTGTATTAAAGGACAAGCAGGTCTATTTACCATTTATAGGCATTTTATTGTCGGATATAAATGAGCGGGAGATAGCACCGGTACATTTGATTTCTTATTTGACACAAAAATTGATATTTGTTGCAATATATGAAAAATGGGTTGAAGTAACTGTATCAGAAGCCGCAATAAAGTTAAAAGTTTCTAAGATGTCAATTAGTAGATGCTTTGACGAAATTGAATATCTGAATGTGAATATCATGGGTATGAAAGGAAAGTCAAGGGCAATAACAGTCCCAACAGATATAAAGAAATTGTGGGAAGATATGAAGCCTATCCTTCGCAATCCAGTTATTGCAAGATATGAATTGCAGGAGGATATTCATTTAGAGAACAAAGCAGGGATTTCCGCACTATGTGAGTATTCATTATTATCGGATAACAGATATCCTACCTATGCGATTACAAAAAAAGAAATGGCGGGCGTTGGATTAAAAAATATGCGACAAGTTCACAAGGGAGAAGAAATCGGGTGTTTGGTTTTGGAACTAGGGTATTTTATTGATTTTATGGATAAAAAAACTGAGGATCCTATGAGTGTGGCATTATCCCTTACGGAAGCGGAAAAACAGGATGAAAGGGTAGATATCTCTGTAGATGAGATGCTTGAGGAGTATGTATGGTAAAAGGGTTGTAGATATGTTGAAAGGGGTTACATATGGCAGAAGACAAGAAGACGAAGCAGGAGTTAGAAGTGCAGGCGAAGATCGCGAATGACTTTAAGCTTGCGCGCAATGAGGCAGACATGGCTTTGAAAGCGTCTTACAGCGCGGAGATTCAGGCGCTGCTTGCAGAATGCAGCAAATATAACGGCGTGACGCAGCTGACGGAAGTCGGAAAGCGGCTGGATAAGCATTTGGCGAAATCGGGCAGCCTGCCATCGGAATTCTTCCGGAAGGAATTAAAGCAGATGCCGGGATGGATACCGGAGCATCTGGTCGAGGATTTCTGTTGCACGATCGATAGCATTACGAAATGGCAGGCGAGCGAGTCTTATTACAGAAGAACGGTGCGAATCAAGCACTACCGGGCATTTATGGGGCGTTATTTCCACATCATGAACACGTATCATGACATGGGAATTTACGGAACCGATCTCGTGTCAGTCTACACGGAGCAGCTGCCGCAGGATGTGCTGTGCTATTATCGGGATCAGAGTACAAATGGACGTCAGGCTGTGTCGGAATACTGGATTCAGGCGGAGCTAGACCGCGGAAATGAGAAGTTAGAAGCAATTCTCATGGATATCTTATTTGGTGAGAGTGCGCAGACGAAGCTGTCCGTGGAGATCATCCGTGGCATCTGCATGAGCGGAAATACCCGGCTGCATGAGGCACTGGGCAAGCTGCTTTTGGCTGCGCGTCTGCAGGAAGGATTGCGTCAGGCAATCTGTGAGAATATGGATTATGGAACCGCGGAAGCATTTCAGACGTTATTCCGTGTTGTGAAGGATAATGATATGCTCCGGTATGCGTCCGTGCTTCGGGCGGTTGCCACATGGACAGGACTGATTGCAAATGTGGAGAGTAAGATTGACCGGATTCAGGAGAAGCAGCTATATATCATCGATACGTATTTGCAGGATGAGAATGCCAGAGCGCAGGCACTTAGAAGCGAAGATGCGATGGAAATCTATCTGGCACTCTGGTGCTATGGATTTTATGATGTGGACGATGCATGTGAGCGCATGGGTGAGATTGCATTATCCGGGACGAGACACCAGCGCATGGTGTTCGGCATGTATATGGAGGCGATGCACCTAGGCAGGGTGTATGTACATGGCATTGCAAAGGAATTCGTGAAGCAGTTTTCGGATGAGCTTGACACGATGACGGTGATCATGCCATGTCTTATGCCGGATCTCCAGTCGTATATACTTGATCTTGTCTATGAGAAAGGCAGACGTTATAATGGAACGCTGCAGAAGATGAATTATGCGGATGTTGGGAAATATTTTGACAACCGGGAAGAGTGTCTGAAGGCCTATGATCGCTTAATGGGGATTCTGCGTCAGATACCTGGCAAGCGGCTGGAAATCAACCCGTGTGTATTCCCTTGGAATGTGGCATATCTGGATAGATCCGACCTGATTTTCAGGCTTGCTGTGTGTGCTAGCGCACTTCGGGATGAGGATAAGATTACAGAGATTGCGGAGATGCTGGGCGATATCGATGTATCGCGGTACGGCAGGGATACGCTGATGCTATTTTTGATCCGGGAGCCTGCAAATGCCCGCCAGCGTGAGATTCTCGTGGATGCGGTAGCAGACAAGGAGACATATACGAGACAGGAAGCAGCGAAGCTTGTGAAGAAGATGAAGCTGGCACCGGAGAACTATATGCAGCTTGAGAACATGCTCAAATATAAGAAATCCGACATCCGAGAGACGGTGCTTTCCATCCTCTATCAGATGGATGAGGAGAAGCTGGATGGTCTGATCGGCAGGCTGCTTACGGATGCGAAGGAAGAGAAGCGCACGGCAGGTTTGGATTTGCTGCTCCAGTTGAAGAAGGACGAGAAGAGACAGCGGACATTTGCAAAATGTGTGGCACAGATCGACTATATGGCGCAGACAGTAGCGAATATATCGACGAAGGAGCAGATCCTGATCCGGGAGATCCGGAATACGCATGCAGAACAGGCAGATGCGGAAGAAGGATACGGGCTTTATGATGTAAATGCGGCGTATGAACCGGTATTCGATTCTTCGTATCTGGAAGTATGCAAGGATGTATACCGGCGTTATTTTCCGGAGAGCGGGATTGCGACAGGAAATGCCGGGAAGAGTGCCGGTGTATTGGCGAAGCTCAAGGCAAAATTTACTTCCGGGAAGAAGATAGAACCGGATACGGTCGACATCCATCATGTGCTTCGGGAACTGGACGCACTGTTTGATGCACATAAGAACGATGAATATGAGAGTGAAAACGGTGAAGTACGTATGCTTGGCGAACGGTTCGGATATTGGAGTGGGGACATACCATTTCCAGAGCTCTGGGAGGATTTCTACAGGAAAGAGATACAGACGCCGGAAGCGTGCATGCAGATCTATATTTATGTGAATGGCTATAATTCCGATAAAGCGTATTTCAAGCAATATTGCAAGAGCTTTGTGGATGATCTGTATGGAAGCCGGTATAACGAGGAGCTGCCGACCTACGGTTACATGTCGCAGATGCAGACGATACTGCGCGAACTTTATAACAAACACGTGCCGGAAAGTGACAGAAGGAAGCTGGCGGTTGTGGCTGCAGATTATCTGCTTTCGCGCAAGGATGCGCTTGTGCAGGAGAAGAAGACTGTAAATCCGGCTTCTAAGAAGGAAATCATTTGTTATAGAAGTGTGCTTACGCAGGAACAGATCATGGTTATCACAGCGTATATTACGCCGGGCTACGCGGAATATGGAAGTGCAAATGATGTGGAGGCAGATTCGGCACAGGCGGCAGAAAATGATACGGAGTTTCTGCATCTCTTCCCATACAATTATGCGCTTGCGAAATGCCTGAATTTCAAGATTCCAGATGAGGTTGCGAATGATGGAAATGGCTATTACTGGGTAAATGTCGGTAAGATCATGCACGTGCCGGAGCTTTCAACGTATATTGCGGCATATACGAAGGGGCTGATCAGCCGGGACTACCTGTATAAGATGGCATTTGAGGGCAGCCGGATGGATGTAAGCCTGAAGTGTCTGTCTGACATTGTGCGGTATATGACCGAGCGGGACAGACAGGTGCAGACAAGAGGCTATGAGTGGAGCTTTTTGTCGGGCAATCGGCTGGAGTATGTGCGGAAGATGCTGCTGCATAATCCGGCGAAGGTGTTATCTGAGGCGGATCAGGCGAGCGTGGATACTGCGAAAGAACTGTATCAGGCGATGGCTGGGCTTGTCATGGAGGCAGAGCTTACACGTGGCGATACCGAGACTGCATTTTCCCAGTATGTGTATGGGCTGACGAGAATCTACGGTGCGGCGTATTTTGTGCGGATTCTGTCGGCGCTCGGCAAGGAGACGCTGGAACGGTCGACGTATTTTAACAGCAGTTACAGCTCCAGTGTCAGACGAAGTGTGAGCAAGAAGAACAGTCTGTCACATCTGTTGCAGGCGTGTCTGCCGGATGTCAATGACAGTGCGCAGACGCTTGGCGCACATCTGAAAGGGACGGATATCAGTGAGGCACGTTTAGTTGAGGCGGCAATGTATTCACCGGAGTGGATTGATATTGTGGGTGATTATTTTGGCTGGGATGGATTTACAGCTGGATGTTATTATTTTATGGCACATATGAATGAGTCGTTTGACAACAAGCGGACGGCGATGATCGCGCGCTATACGCCGCTTTCGGTCGAGGAATTAAACGATGGTGCATTTGACCGGGCGTGGTTTACGGAGGTCTACGAGAAGCTTGGAGAGAAGCATTTTACGCTCATATACAAGGCGGCGAAGTATATCTCCGATGGTGCCAAACATGCAAGAGCGAGAAAATATGCAGATGCGGCACTCGGCAAATATAATGAGACAGAGCTGCTCGGTGAGATCGAGGCAAAGCGGAATAAAGATCTGCTGATGGCAGTTGGAATCCTGCCGATTGCAGATGAGACGCAGATCAAAGAACGGTATATGTTCCTGCAGAAGTTCAAGAAGGAGAGCAAACAGTTTGGTGCCCAGCGGAGAGCCAGCGAGGCGGCTGCGGTGCAGATTGCATTACAGAATATGGCAATCAATGCAGGCTATCAGGATGTGACGAGACTGATCCTACGGATGGAGAGTCTGGTGGCACAGGGCATGGCAGACTATTTCAAGCCGCATGAAGTCGGAGAAGTATCCGTATGGCTTGAGATGGAAGATGGCGGCAAATGTGCCCTGCTTGTGGAGAAAAATGGCAAGCAGTTGAAGTCTGTTCCGGCGAAGCTTAAGAAGGATGAATATATTGTGGCGATTACCGAGGCGAAAAAGCAGATGGCAGAGCAGGCAAGCCGCACGAAGGCGATGTTAGAAGATGCGATGGAGAGTCAGGAGACATACACGTATGCGGAGATTCAGGGCATGCTTGAAAATCCTGTGATTCACGATCTGGTGGCGGCACTTGTGTTCCGTGTGATGGATGGTGGCGGTGTGTCAGGTCATACGCAGGAGGAACAGGCTGTATTTGGATTTGTCACAGCGAAAGGGATGGATGTATTTGCAAATCATGCAGCATATACAGATGAATCCGTGGGGACATTGGCAGATTCAGGAGATGAACCGTGTAACAGTTTGCATCATATCGAGCCATACGACGATACATTACTGACTGTGGTACATCCACTCCAGATGTATAAGCAGGGCATGTGGCATACGATTCAGAAATATGTGTTTGACAACCAGATCATCCAGCCATTTAAGCAGGTGTTCCGCGAGCTGTATGTGAAGACGGAAGAAGAGCTTAACATGGAGCACTCCTTGCGTTATGCGGGCAATCAGATCCAGCCGCGGAAAACGGTTGCGTGCCTGAGAACAAGACACTGGGTTGCCGATATCGAAGAAGGTTTGCAGAAGGTATATTACAAGGAAAATATCGTAGCGAGGATCTATGCACTGGCGGACTGGTTTTCGCCGGCAGATATCGAATCCCCGACACTGGAATGGGTTGTGTTCACTGATCGAAAGACAGGAAAGGATCTAAAGATTCGTGAGATTCCGGATATCATTTTCTCGGAAGTTATGCGCGACGTGGATCTGGCAGTGAGCGTGGCACATGCAGGAGGCGTAGATCCGGAGACATCGCATTCGACTGTGGAGATGCGGAAGGCAATCGCGGAATTCACGATGCCGCTCTTCAAGCTTACAAATGTTACATTTACAAAGAATCATGCGGTGATTCACGGCGCACGTGCGAACTATACCGTGCATCTTGGCAGTGGCGTAGTCCATCAGGAGGCGGGACCTATGATCAATGTACTTCCGGTGCATTCGCAACGGCGCGGACGGATATTCCTGCCATTTGTGGACGATGATCCGAAGACATCGGAAGTGCTGACAAAGATATTATTCTTTGCCGAAGATAAGAAGATCAAGGATCCATTTATACTCGAACAGATCCGGCAATAATAATGGTAAAAAATATTGGGTACACACTTCACAAAAGGTTCACAGTAAAATTAGCACTCACCTATTGACAGTGCTAATAACCGGGTGTATAGTATAGTCACAATCAAGAAAGGGAAAAGAAAAGGAAAGATGAAATAGAGAAAATCCCTTAGAGATTGCAAAGTTGTGATATTCAAACGACACCTCAGATTTCTCTGATAGTGCTTAAAGAATACCGTAGGCATTGGTTGTTTAAGTATGAAAGGAGATATGACTTATGTTTACACCTAGTATTTTTGGAGAAAATTTGTTTGACGATTGGATGGACGATTTTGAGAAGGAGTTTGACAAGGAACTCCGGCCAGCGAAGAATCCGCTGTATGGTAAGCATGCGAAGAACATGATGAAGACAGATGTCCGTGAGACAGATGATTCCTATGAAGTTGATATTGACTTACCTGGATTCAAGAAGGACGAAGTCAATGCACAGCTGCATGATGGATACATTACGATATCCGCTGCGAAGGGGTTGGATAAGGACGAGAAGGATAAGAAGACCGGTAAGTATATCCGCCGTGAACGTTATGCAGGCAGCATGATGCGAAGCTTCTATGTTGGCGATGAGATTAAGCAGGAAGATATCCATGCAAAGTTTGAGAATGGTATCTTGCAGTTGTCAATTCCGAAGAAGGAAGCAAAAGCCATTGCGCAGAATAACTACATTGCCATTGAATAATCTATAAGAATGTAGCTGCGGTGCATATAAATCTACACCATATACACAATCGACTTTGAAACTTAACGTAAAGTAAGGGAAGGAAGTGTGAGATATGGACAAGAATCCAAAACATCCATTGAAGAAAAAGAAAGTTATGCCGAAGGTTTGTGCAACAGCAAATCATAACGCAGATCAGCCGGAGATGGCAGCTTCTTCAAAGAAGAAACATTAGTGAGATATAAGAAATGCCCTGCATGTTGAAAGAACATGCGGGGCATTTCTTTTGCTGGTTTCTTAAACAATTTTTGAAAGATATATGTATTTCTACACACGTAAAAATTACCATAATAATATCAAGATAACAATACAAATGCATGTAAGAATCTGATATAACATATTTACAGGTTATGTGATACGGTATCAAAGTAAAAGTATATGGGCATTGACTATATCATGGAAAACGAAAAAGAAAAGGAGATTCGGTATGCAGTTTGGTTATTTTGACAATGAGAATCGGGAGTATGTAATTACAAATCCCAAGACACCGGCACCTTGGGCGAACTACTTAGGCTCCCCGGAATATGGTGCTTTGATTTCAAACAATGCAGGTGGTTACAGTTTTGCAAAGTCTGGTGCGAATGGCAGAATCCTGCGCTATGTATTCAATAATTTCGATCAGCCGGGACGTTACATTTACATTCGGGACAATGACAGCAAAGATTACTGGTCTGCATCCTGGCAGCCGGTAGGAAAGAGCCTGGATACGTATAAGAGTGAGTGCCATCATGGTATTTCGTATACGAAGATTATGGCAGATTACAGTGGTATTCACACAGAGGCATTGTATTATGTGCCATTGAATAAGACATATGAAGTATGGAATCTGAAAGTAACAAACAATGGTTCTGAAAAGAGAAATCTCACCCTGACCGGATATGCAGAATTTACAAACAACAGCAATTATGAGCAGGATCAGGTGAATCTGCAGTATTCATTATTTATTTCCAGAACAAGCTTTGTGGAAAACCGGATTCGCCAGACGGTGCATGGGAATCTGGATGTACTCGGAGCTGGTGAGACAGTCGATGATAAGCGTCCGACAGACCGGATCTTCGGACTTGCCGGTGCAGATGTTTCTTCCTATTGTGGGGATAAGGAAGTATTTATTGGAAGATGTAATGGCTATGGCAATCCGGATGGCGTGGTAAACGGAGATCTTGGAAATGCTTTAAGCTATAATGAAAATTCTTGTGGCGCGCTTTCTACTGTTGTTGAGCTTATGCCGGGTGAGACAAAGAATATTGCGTTTATCCTTGGATTAAAGGAAAATGATGAGGCAGAAGCTATTATGAACAGCTATACGGATCCAGCGGATGTCTGTGAGAAGGAACTGGCTGAGTTAAAGACTTACTGGGGTGAGAAATTCTCACATTTCCAGGTACAGACACCAAGCAAGGAATTTGATTCGATGATTAATACCTGGCATGCCTATAACTGCTTCATGACATTTATCTGGTCAAGAGCAGCATCATTCATCTATTGTGGACTTCGGAACGGATACGGATATCGGGATACAGTGCAGGATATTCAGGGAATTATTCATCTGGCACCGGAGATGGCAGCAGATAAGATTCGATTTATGCTTTCGGCACAGGTTGCCAATGGTGGTGGACTTCCACTTGTGAAGTTCACACACAATGCCGGACATGAGGATACACCGGACGATGCTTCTTATGTGAAGGAGACAGGACATCCGGCATATCGTGCGGACGATGCATTGTGGCTCTTTCCAACAATTTATAAATATGTAACAGAAACCGGAAATCTGGCATTTATGGATGAAGTGATTCCTTACGCAAATAAAGATGAAGGTACGGTGTATGATCATCTGAAACGTGCGATTGATTTCTCTATGAAACATCTTGGCAGACATGGCATGCCGGCAGGACTTTATGCAGACTGGAATGACTGCCTGCGGCTTGGAAAAGATGGGGAGTCATCATTTGTTGCATTACAGTTTTATTATGCAATGACAATTCTTCGTAAATTCGCCCAGTATAAAAATGATTTTGAGTACATTTCTTATCTGGATAAGAGCCAGAAAGACCTCTGGAATGTGATTCAGGATCTCTGCTGGAATGAAGACCGGTTTATCCGGGGCTTTACAGAAAAAGGAGAAGTGATCGGTAAAAGGACAGATCCGGAGGCAAATATGTGGCTGAATCCACAGAGCTGGGCGGTTATCAGTGGATTTGCCTCTAAGTCACAGGCTGAAACTGCGATGGAGAATGTGCATAAACAGTTAAATACAGCATTTGGTGCCGTGCTTATGGATCCACCATATCATGCGCATGCATTTGATGGCGCTTTGGCGGTTATCTATAATCAGGGTGTAAAGGAAAATGCTGGTATTTTCTCTCAGTCACAGGGGTGGTTGATTCTGGCAGAAGCATTACTTGGACATGGAAACCGTGCGTTTGAGTATTATATGGAGAATTCACCGGCAGCACAGAATGATAAAGCAGAAGTGAGAAAGCTTGAACCTTATTGCTATGGTCAATTTACAGAGGGTAAGGCAAGTCCTCATTTTGGACGATCCCATGTGCACTGGCTGACGGGAACTGCATCAACAGTTATGGTTGGCAGTGTCGAAGGTATTCTGGGCATGCGTCCGGATTTCTATGGATTGCGGATAGCACCATCCATCCCGGCAGAATGGGACGGATTTACAGTGGAGAAGGATTTCCGCGGAAAGCATCTCCATATTGAGGTGAAAAATCCGGGACATGCAGAGTCTGGATTTAAGAGCATGGAAATCAATGGTCAGACTATCTTCAATAATTATGTGAAAGACGAGTGGCTTATGTCAAACGGGGATAATATAATCACATTATATATGTCATAGATTTTACCGGTCAGGCAGACCGGAGGCGTTCAGATTTAGGGACTGGTACCGTTTTGGTGTCAGTCCTGTCTGTTTTTTGAAGACCTCTGAGAAGTAGCTTTGATCTGAAAATGCAAGAATCGAAGCAATTTCAGCCGCGGAATAGGAAGAGTGAAGCAGCATATTTTTGGCAGTTTCAATCTTTGTCTGCTGGATATAGTCGCTGACAGTCATACCGGTTTCCTTGTGGAAAAGGCGGGAAAGATAGGATGAATTCAGTCCGGTCAGTTCTGAAAGATTTGTAAGTGTGATTTTTGTATGTAGGTGGTCATAAATATAATCAATACATCTGGCTACTGGTTTTGATGTAATCTTTTTCTTTCGCAGATTTTTCATGCGGCCGGTGTAGTCCAGGCATGCGGTTGTGTGCAGTTCATCGAGTTCATCCATCGAATTTGCACGGTCTGCTGTGTGGATATAAAAATCGCTCAGGCTGTAGGAAGTGGACAAATCCAGACCACCTTCGATACAGTAGCGGGCAAGCATAGCCATTGTGATTGCAAAATGATATTTCAGGCTTTGCAGAGGGGTGTCGGATAGCTCGCCCAATCCTTTTTTGTGGCTGATCTTTGCCTGACAAAGCTCATTTACCTTCTCAATGTTTCCGGATTTGATGGTTGTATAAAATTCTAATTCCGGATCGTACTGTGCACGTAGTACAGCTTCGTTCTTATATATGTAATCACGGTATATTTTATTGCTTATTTTCATGGTAACACCCCATTGATATATGTTCGTTATTTTTTTTAGTGATTTCGGAAAATATTTAACGTAATTATAGCAGAGAATCTGATTTAGAACAATCGAACAAAATGCAACAAATAATTGCTTTACTTTGCATTATGTATAGGGTACAATTTTTACAGCGCATTGTTTCAAATACATTTAGAAAATAAAAATGAACAAATGTTCGAATTCCTTGTTGACTTTTCGAACAGAAGTGTAGTATAGTAGAAGAAACAAAAACGAACATATGTTTTGATAACATAGATGGAAGATAATGGAGGTTTATGGTATGGCAAGTGAAGAAAAGATGAAAGCATTAGATGCAGCGCTGGCGCAGATCGAGAAGCAGTATGGTAAGGGTTCTGTGATGAAGCTCGGAGATCAGTCTGCAAATATGGGAATTGATGTAGTTCCGACCGGCTCTCTGAGTCTGGATCTGGCACTCGGACTTGGCGGTATGCCAAGAGGTCGTATTATTGAGATTTATGGCCCAGAATCAAGTGGTAAGACAACCGTTGCACTGCATGTGGTTGCTGAAGTACAGAAGATGGGTGGTATTGCAGGCTTTATTGATGCAGAGCATGCACTCGACCCAACGTATGCAGCGCATATAGGTGTCGATATTGATAACCTGTATATTTCACAGCCGGATAATGGCGAGCAGGCACTGGAGATTACAGAGACGATGGTTCGTTCCGGTGCGGTTGATGTAATTATTGTGGACTCTGTAGCGGCCCTTGTACCGAAGGCAGAGATTGACGGCGAGATGGGAGATTCTCATGTTGGATTACATGCGAGACTGATGTCTCAGGCACTCCGAAAACTGACTGGTATTATCAGCAAGTCTAATTGTGTGGTTATCTTTATCAACCAGCTTCGTGAGAAAGTAGGTGTGATGTTTGGTAACCCGGAGACGACAACCGGTGGTCGTGCATTGAAGTTCTACGCATCTGTCCGTCTGGATGTGCGCCGGATTGAGACATTGAAGGTTGGCGGAGAAGTTGTTGGTAACCGTACAAGAGTCAAGGTTGTAAAGAATAAGGTTGCACCTCCATTCAAGGAAGCAGAGTTTGATATTATGTTTGGTAAGGGTATCTCCAAGGAAGGCGATATTCTGGATCTGGCTGTTTTGCACGATATCATCAACAAAGCAGGTGCATGGTACTCTTACAATGGTGAGAAGATCGGACAGGGACGTGAGAATACGAAGCTTTATCTTGCAAATAATCCAGAAGTGATGGAAGAGATTGAGCAGCAGGTACGGAATAAGTGTGGGATTGGCGTAGATGCAGAACAGACAGAGAGCGAAGAGTCATAAGCAACCAACTACATACAGTGCATTTGATACAGCGATTTATTATCTTACCTTCCGGGATCGCTCCCGGAAGGAGCTTTGTGATAAGCTGGCAGAAAAAGGATATGAGGAAGCAGAGATTGCAGAGGCAGTCGAGAAACTGATGTCCTATGGATACATTGATGATGAACGATATGCCTCATCGTATATTCGGAATCAGATGCGTGCCAAAGGCAGACGAAGAATCACAATGGAGCTTTCCGGTAAAGGTGTAGATTCAGAGATGACACGTGAATTATGCATGGAACTGGTGCCTGATGAAGCGGAAACCATCTATGATTTACTGGAAAGACGTTATGGTAACTTAGATTTTTCGGATGAAGGACAGATGCGGCGTATGTATTCCTTTTTTGCACGTCGTGGATTTAAGTATGAGGATATTCGCAGAGCAGTGTCAGAATATAGAAAAAATATTGAAAAAATATAGAAAAGTAATCTATTTTTTCTTACAATTTGCATAAAAAAAGTAAAGTATTCCTTGACACTAGTATAAAAAAAGTATAATATTTAAGTGTTGTAGTTATGCAATAAAACTAAATAAGGAGGTGCTCCTGAGTTGTCAGACGAAGCAATCAAGTATGTGATTTTCGCTGTAATACTCGTGGTTGCAATTCTCGTTACCTGGTTTTTAGCTATTGCGTATCGTAAGAATGTGGCAGAGGCAAAGCTTGGTAAGGCAGAGGATAAGGCTAGAGAGATTATAGATGAAGCACTGAAAGCTGCGGAGGCAAAGAAACGTGAGACACTTCTTGAGGCGAAGGAAGAAGCCATGAAGACGAAGAATGAGATTGACAAAGAAGTCAAGGATCGTCGGAATGAGCTTCAGCGCATGGAAAAGCGTGTTCTTTCCAGAGAGGAAAATCTCGACCGGAAGACCGAAGCCGTAGAGAAGAAAGAAGCTTCATTATCACGTAAAGAGGCAGAACTCACGAAGCTGAAGCAGGAAGTTTCAGATTTGGAAGCAAAAAGAACTCAGGAACTGGAAAGAATTTCCGGATTAACCTCTGAACAAGCAAAGGAATACTTATTAAAGACTGTTGAAGACGAAGTAAAGCATGAAACAGCAGTCATGATCAAAGAATTAGAAACACGAGCAAAAGAAGAAGCAGATAAGAAGGCAAAGGATTACGTTGTGACAGCTATTCAGAAGTGTGCTGTTGATCATGTATCAGAGACAACGATTTCCTTAGTACAGTTGCCTAACGATGAGATGAAGGGAAGAATCATTGGTCGTGAAGGACGAAACATTCGTACTTTAGAGACTATGACAGGTGTTGATTTAATTATTGATGATACACCGGAAGCAGTTTTGCTTTCAAGTTTTGATCCGGTTCGTAGAGAAGTAGCCAGAATCGCACTTGAAAAGCTGATTGTGGATGGAAGAATCCATCCGGCACGTATTGAAGAGATGGTCGAGAAAGCTCAGAAAGAGGTCGAGACTATGATGCGTGAAGAGGGAGAGGCTGCAACCCTGGAAGTCGGTGTACATGGCTTACATCCTGAACTGATACGTCTTCTTGGTAAGATGAAGTTCAGAACAAGTTATGGACAGAATGCATTGAAGCATTCTATTGAGGTAGCTCATTTGTCCGGTTTGCTTGCCGGAGAGCTTGGGCTTGATGTTCGTGTAGCAAAGCGTGCAGGTTTGTTACATGATATCGGAAAATCTATTGATCATGATGCAGGTATGGAAGGTTCTCACGTATCCATTGGTGTTGATCTTTGCAGAAAGTACAAGGAGTCGGCAACGATTATCAACGCTGTTGAGGCACACCACGGGGATGTAGAACCACAGAGTTTGATCGCATGTATTGTACAGGCTGCAGATGCTATATCTGCTGCACGTCCAGGTGCAAGACGCGAGACGTTGGAGACATATACAACACGTCTGAAGTCCTTGGAAGACATTGCCAATGGATTTAAGGGTGTTGATAAGACTTTTGCTATTCAGGCGGGACGAGAAATTCGAGTAATGGTAGTTCCAGAGCAGGTAACAGATGCGGATATGGTATTACTCGCACGGGATATCTCAAAGAAGATTGAATCAGAACTTGAGTATCCGGGTACAATCAAGGTAAACTTGATCCGAGAGTCAAGAGTAACCGATTACGCAAAGTAATTATTTGTTATCAATGAAATTCGTGGAAAGTATTGAGAATACAAGTTTTCAATACTTTCCTTTTTTGTTTATTTCCTGTATTATATATAGAGATATAAAGCAATCGCGTGCGAAACAAATTATGAATGATGAAATGTATTTATTATGATTATATGGACGATGCGGAATAAAGTGGATAGAAAGGGACATAAATATGGTTGAATTTAAAAGAAAAAGCTTGGAATTATTATATGATGCGAAGATTGTAGCGCTGTATAAGGATGTGTTGGAGACACCGGATGGTGGAGAGGTTGTATATGATCTGATTAAACATAAATCCGGCGGTGGAGCAGGTATTCTGCTTGTAGACGAGGAAGAGTACACATATCTGGTGCGTCAGTACCGTAATTCCTTAGATGCAGTGGATCTGGAAATCCCGGCAGGGGGATATAGCTTCCATGGAGAATCCGGCGAGACATGTGCGTTACGGGAAGCAGAGGAGGAGACCGGCTGGATTCCACAGGATATCTATCATGTGAACAATATGATCTCTTCGGTTGGGACCTTTGACGAGAAAACAGACGTCTATATTGGATGCAATCTGAAAAAAGGCAAGCGGCATTTGGATCCGACGGAGTTTATCGAGATTGTTCGAGTATCTATGGAAGAGGCGAGAGAGATGATTTATTCGGGTAAGATTGTAGATAGCAAGACAATTGTCGCGATTCTTGCTTATTATGATAAGAAGAGTCGAGGAATATTTAATTAGACAGGCACATATGCTTTAGGGAGTGAACAATCACTCCCTAATTTTTATGCAGTAGGAGTATAAGGCAATGCCATATGAAAGTGAAAAACTGAAAAGCCGCGTGTTTTATTATCTGTGCATGGTGTTGGCAGGCTGTATATTAGCCAATATCGTGCTGCGATGCGATCGGGAGCTACGGGCGTTTATACTGCCGTTTACGGACAGTAGTCGGTTGGTGGGTATACCCGTGCAGCAGACGATGTTCTATGTGTTGTTGCAGCGGACGAAACAGGTGGTTATTGTGTACCTGCTGTATAAGGTGTTTCCGCCCAAGGCAGTTTTCTCGATCGGGATGAGTGCGTTGTTATTTTTATTTGGATTTGTAATCAGTTGTCAGATGTTTTATCTGGGACTTTCGGGTGTATGGTTTCTGCTGTTATGCCTGTTTCCGCATTATCTGATCTATCTTGGAATGTTGTATTATCTGGCGGCAGAGGCACGCAAGGTTGGAGAGGATAAGAACAAAAAGAGGATGGCGGCGATGATTCTAATTTTGACGTTTTTTGTCGGAATTCTATCCGAGAGTATTCTTTCAAAAATTTTTTTAAAAAATTTTCTCCAATATATAGGTATGTAAAAACGTGCATTTCAACATATTGTAGAAATGTTACAAAATGTTACAAATATTGAAAAAATGTGAAAAAAATATGTTTGATTTTAGCTGAAATAGTAATTATAATGTAATAGATAAAGGCGAAAAGCAGTCGGAAAAGGTTGCATTTTGTCGAGGGAATGGAAGGACTTTGGGTATGGAAACACAGATTGAGAATTACATTGATTACTTGAATAGCGTGAAGCATGCAAGTGCGAATACGATTGCATCCTATCGGAGAGATTTGAAGAAGATGAGCCGCTTTTTTGCGGACAGACAGTGTACGGATGTGCGTGAGCTTCGGGGAACGGATTTGAATTCGTATGTATTGGATATGGAAAGTCAAGGCATGTCCACAGCGACGATATCCAGAAGCATTGCAAGTATGAAATCGTTTTTTCTATATCTGTTGAAGCAGGGGGAAATCACAGAAGATTATGCGGATGCATTGAAGCCGCCAAAGATCGAGAAGAAAGCACCTGAGACGCTTTCCATTGAGGAAATCAATCTGCTCTTAGATCAGCCATCACGCCTGACACCAAAGGAGATCCGGGACAAGGCAATGCTGGAGCTTCTGTATGCGACTGGCATGCGTGTATCAGAACTTATAAATTTAAAGATCACAGATGTAAATCTGACGATGAATTATATTTTATGCCGGGATGTATCGAAGGAGCGTGTCATTCCAATCGAGAATGTAGCGAAGATGGCACTGGAGAACTATATCAAGTCGGTACGGGAATCCATCAGTCATGGAAGTATGTTCCTCTTTACGAATATGAAGGGACAGCCGATGACGAGACAGGGCTTTTGGAAACTGATCAAGGCATATGCAGCAAAGGCTGGTATCGACAAGGATATCACACCGCATATGATCCGTCATTCCTTTGCATCACATCTGGTATCAAATGGTGCCGATTTGAAGGCGGTACAGGAGATGCTTGGACATTCGGATATTTCGACCACGCAGATTTATCTGCGCAGCAGACAGAGCAAGTTGAAGGAAGAATATGAGAAAGCACATCCACGTGCAAAGATGGCGTGAAAGCCATATAAAAATGAAATCAAAATAGAAAGATAAAATTTCATAGATGAAATAAAAAGAGAAAACCTCATTATCAGAGAAGAAATATCTGGTAATGAGGTTTTCTTGCGGTGTTGCATCTGACAATACAGCATTTAGAATCTAAAATGAGTTACTACTTGTTTTGTAGGTTTGTAAATACGCTGTCACTGACACCATGTTTCAACAGGTATGCCTCCCACAGGGAATAGTATTGTGCCTGTAGATGGATACCATCGTTGGAATAATCGGCTTTAACACCCATTGGAACATCGCCGTCCATGTCACAGACGCAGGTGTTCATATCAAGGTAGAAGATACGCTGTCCGTCTGCGTATTCTGCAACCAGAGCATTTCTGCAATCCACATTGTCGTTGTTGTACACATCTGAGTTATCTGCGTAGCTCTGTGTAACATGCATCATACCCATGACGAAGATTACAGCGTCTGGCTGTAATTCCTGAATCTGATCTAATACTTTCTTGTACTGCGCCTGATAATCCTTGGCGTAGCCGCTTCCGAGCTCGTTGACACCACACATGAGGAAGATTTTTTTGTACTGTTTTGTGGCAAGCACATTTGGAATTGTTTCGCCGTTTGCCATTGTTTTATCCATCAGATCCCAGATGGAAACACCATCTTTGTAGTAGAAATCAGCCGTTGTTTTGGTGCGGAGCGTACCGTAGTCATGTAGTCCCTCAATACGGGAATCCCCGATAAAGGCTGCATCGTTAAAGTAGTCAGTATTTACAGTGATATAATCGTAGTTGGTTGTCTGTGCCACACGGTCATTATCGTCGTAATAAGCAGAGCGTGCCTTACGCATTGGAACTGTGATATAGGTCGTTGGAATCGGTTCGCTTCCATCGGTGCTGACTGCATCCGAAGAGGTCGCCGGTGCATCGGTTGATGTCGCGGCAGGAATAGGATTGGAATCTGCGTCTGTACCGGTTGCCGTCGTGTCATCGGAAGGTTTCTTTGTGTCATCTTTTTTCACAAATGGATCTTCTTTAATCATGGCAGACATAAAGAGCGTATGATCCTTGGAAATCCGCAGCTTGTATTCGCCACCCATAGCACCGACAAGGGCATATAAAGTATAGCCGATGACGGAAAGCAGGATCAGGGATACAAGCGGACATTCCCGCAGGAAATCCCAAATTGTTTTCGGTTGTCTTCGCTTTTTGTTATTATTCATAATCATCATCCTTATTTCATCTATAGTCCGGTTCCTGTATATATGATTTTGGGAAAATCAGATTCCAAAGTCGTCAGAACCGGAAATACAGGAATGGGTTATTTGCACCGGAGGCAATCTGATATACCGAAAGCCAGAAGAGTGCCAGCATAAGAATCTTACATACCCATGTCTTGTAAAACCGCTTTAACAGGCGGATTGGAATCGGCGTACAGCAGATGGCGCAGATTGCGAGCAGCCACCAGTAGGTACCGAACAATTCCAGAAACTTCGGGAAGGTATCGATTTTGACCGATCCCTTGACTGGAAGGAAAAATAACCGCTTGATATAATTTCCGAGCGTTGGCAGATCGGAAATGTTAAAGATTGTCCAGGAAACCGGAATCACGATCAGCATATAAATATGGGATAAGATCGCATGCCGTTCCAGCTTGTCCAATAAAAATAACTTCTCGACGGTCAGCAGCACGAAGAAGAACATGCCCCATATAATAAAGTTCCAGTCCGCGCCATGCCACAGGCCGGTGAGTAACCACACGATAAATGTATTGAGAATCATACGTTTCTGCCCTTTGCGGTTTCCACCTAGTGGGATATAGACATATTCCCGGAACCATCTGCTGAGTGTGATATGCCATCTGCGCCAGAAATCCGTGGAGGAAGTGGCACAGTATGGGTTCTTGAAGTTTGTCGGGAATTTGAATCCAAGGATACGTCCAAGTCCAATCGCCATCAGGGAATATCCGAAGAAGTCGAAGAAGAGCTGCATCGAAAATCCCCATGAACCAAGCCATGCGGTTAGTGGATGAATCCCCATAACGCCAGCCGTCATAACCGTATTCCAGAGGGAAGCTATCTTGTTCGCCAGCAGTACCTTGTAAGCAAGTCCAAGTACAAAGATCGTCGTGCCCCATTCAATCTTTGGCAGACTGATCTTGCGCTGCTTGTGCAGATCATCTTTGACTTCTGAGAAGCTGACGATTGGCCCCGCAATTAACTGAGGAAACATGCAAAGATACGTTGCAAAATCCAGTAGTCCGTTTGCAATCTCATATTTCCTGCGGTAGATGTCAATCACATAGGAAGCAGCCTGAAAAGTGTAGAAGCTGATTCCAAGCGGTAGGGTAAGTGACACAAGCTTTAATACGGTTGTACCTGCAATTCCATTGATGATGCCGATAAAAAAATTCAGGTACTTAAATACAAATAACATTCCGAAATTAAAGACCATGGCAGCAATAAGCCAGACCTTTCGGTTTGTCTCTGAGGATGCCTGCGTGTCATCCTCGCGTTTCCATGCGGTGTAGATGTTGACGGCTGCAAAATGATTGACGAGGATGGAGAGAATCATCAGTATAATATACGAAGGCTCTCCAACGCCGTAGAAGATTAAGCTGCCGATCAGCAATATTATATTTCTGTATTTCGGTGCCGCTGCAAAATACACAATCAGAAAGATTGGTAAAAAGCGGAACATAAATTCAATACTTGAAAAAACCATTCTACTAAATCCTTTTCCTATATATTATGAACGATAAATCCTTTTCAGATTGTCCAGCTTTGCGGTTGCATTCTGCATCAGCAGATCCAATACGGTAATCGCACACATGGATTCAACGACAACGACTGCACGTGGACCGATGATCGGATCGTGACGTCCCTTGATCTCCATTACAATTTCTTCGTGTGCCCGTGTGACAGTATCCTGCGCCTGAAAGATCGAAGGTGTTGGCTTGAAAGAAGCACGAATGAGAATCGGACTGCCGTCACTCATGCCACCTAGTGTGCCGCCAGAGTGGTTGGTGCGCTTTTTGACAGTGTCGCCATCCATATAGAAGTTGTCGTTGTTATCAGAGCCGATGGATGAGACAACAGCAGTACCATCTCCGATTTCGATTGCCTTGACAGCGCCGATCGACATGACTGCCTGTGCCAGCCTCGCATCAAGCTTGTCAAATACTGGTTCGCCAACACCGACAGGAACACCGGTTATGATACATTCCACCATAGAGCCAACCGAATCCTTTTTCTCCATCATTTCATTGAGATAAGCAGCTGCATCTGCTGCACAGGTGTTGTTTGGCATATAGAGTGGATTCTGATTGACCATATTAAGATCGATCGCATCGTCTGCAACCTTGATCGTTCCGATCGCACGTGTGTATGCAGTAAGGGTAATACCGAGCTCTTTTAAGACCTTGGCAGCGACCGCGCCTGCGGCAACTCTGCCGATTGTCTCCCGGCCGGAAGAACGACCGCCGCCCCGGTAGTCGCGGAATCCATACTTCTCATCAAAGCAGTAGTCCGCATGCCCCGGACGATAGCTTTCTGCAATCGAACCGTAATCCTTTGATTTCTGATCTTCATTCATGACAACGAGGGAGATCGGCGTTCCGGTTGTTTTTCCTTCAAAGACGCCGGACAAGATAGAGACCTTGTCGCCTTCATTTCTCTTGGTCGTAAATTTGTTCTGACCTGGCTTTCTGCGATCGAGATAGATCTGGATATCCTCCTCAGAAAGCGCAATTCCAGCCGGACAGCCGTCGATGACAACGCCGAGTCCTTTGCCGTGTGATTCACCCCATGTAGTGACTGTAAATAATTTTCCGTATATTGAACCAGCCATGGTAATATAATCCTTTCATATTGTATATACATTTGAAGGGATTATACATCTTTTTGTGAAAAATAGGAAGAGCCTGTTGATTTTTTCCTATACATGTGCGATAATGTTACAAAATTGTTACAAAATAAAGAAGAGGAATAGCAGATGAAAAAGATTTTAGCGAGAATATTGATATGTGTGATGGTGCTTGGACTGGTACAGACAGGGAATACAGCGGGCACAGCGAAAGCGGCAAGTACAGATGCAGATATTTATTATGCAGTACATTGTCAGACGTATGGCTGGGGACTTGGCGTTGCTAAAAACGGCGAGGTAACCGGTACATCTGGACAGGCGAAACGGCTGGAGTCTATCAAGATCTGGGTGAAGTCCGAGCTTTCCGGTAGCGTGGAATACGAGACACATGTGCAGACCTATGGTTGGAGCATCGGAACAAAGAAGGACAGCGAGGAATGTGGAACGACCGGAGAGGCAAAACGTCTCGAAGCAATCAAGATCCGTCTGACCGGACAGCTTGCTGAGGTGTATGACGTTGTATATCGTGTACACAGACAGACTTACGGCTGGACAGACTGGGTAAAGAATGGTACTGAGTGTGGAACGACCGGACAGGCGAAGCGTCTTGAAGCAATCCAGATCAAGCTCGTTCGTAAAAATGGCGCCGATGATGCAGACCTCAAGTATACGACACATGTACAGACACATGGATGGCTGGATTATGTAGTAGATGGTAAGCAGTCTGGAACAACCGGTGAGGGCAAACGTCTGGAGGCAATCAGGATTGATGTACCAAATACAAGCTGTACGGGTGGTATTACCTATTCCGTTCATTGTCAGACCTACGGCTGGATGAACTGGGTAACGAATGATATGCAGGCAGGTACATCCGGACAGGCGAAGCGTCTTGAAGCGATCAAGATCAAGCTGACTGGAGAGATGGCAGAGAAGTTCGATGTGTATTACCGTGTACATAGTCAGACGTATGGATGGCTTGACTGGGCATGTAATGGAGAGGCTTCCGGAACGTCGGGGCTTGCAAAGCGTCTGGAGGCGATCGAGATCGTGCTCGTAGAAAAGGGCGAGACTGCACCGGGCGAGACGAGATATCCGTATGTCGATGCTGCGATTGCAAAGCAGATCGAGAAGGAAAAGGAAGAAGAAAGAAAACGGCAGGAAGAAGCTGAGAAGGAAGCAAACGACAAGGCGACCAGCGAGAATCTGCGCAAGGTTCTGAGCGAGGCTGTGCTGGTTCCAACCATAACCAGAGATACGGCAATTGATACAAAAGTGCAGGAAGTATTGGCACAGGTCGTAAAGCCTGAAATGGATAATTATGACAAGCTTCTGGCATGTTATAAGTGGATTATAGATAATTCATTTTATAAGTATGATGGCTTCACAGGATCATGGAACAACACTAATGTTTCGTATTCTAATAATCGGGATCGACAGGTTGTCAGCTTTGCAAAGACAATTATTTGCGGCGTGAATGGGCAACGTTACGGAACCTGTATCAATTATGGTTCGGCGATGGTTGTATTTGCAAGAGCACTCGGCTTTGAGGCGTATCGTGTCGGAGGCGAGACATTACGTGCAGATAACTCGTATGGTGAGCATTACTGGTGTGTCATCAAGATCAACGGAATCTGGTACAACTTCGATCCACAGAATGCAGATAACAATTGGACAGATCCACTTCGATATTTTGGTAAAACCAACAGTGAATGGTTAGGAATCGGCTACAAATTCACATATGGAAGCGAGAAAGCCGAGGACTATATCAAGGGTGGAACTTATAAGTAAAATAGTGCTTTACAAGATGAAGGTCTTGTGGTAAGATATCAAATGCCGTCACTTGGTTATAGGATCACTCCGACCATAACTCAGCGACTGGACAAAATAAGAAAATGGAGGAAAAAAGCATGATTACAGCAGATCAGAAGAAAGAGATCATTGAGAAGTATGCTCGTACAGCAGGTGATACAGGTTCACCAGAAGTGCAGGTTGCACTCCTTACAGCAAGAATCAACGACCTGAATGAGCACTTCAAGGTACATCCAAAGGATCACCACTCAAGAAGAGGTCTTCTTAAGATGGTTGGTCAGAGAAGAAACCTTCTCGCATACCTTAAGAGCAAGGATATCGAGCGTTACAGAACACTTATCGAGCAGCTTGGTCTTAGAAAGTAATAACAACAAATTAGTAAATAAACTTAAAATCACACACACTACAAAAGGGATTGCATATGCAATCCCTTTTTTTATGATTCTTATTTATTTGTCTGGTTGTTGTCGGTTGGTTCCAGTGTGCCAATAAATGGGTTATAGATGCTGCCATCAATCGCATTGATAATTACATAACTGGATTTGTAAAGGATACCGGCTTCATCCGGTTTAAGCATGTAAAACCATGCAGGAACGAGCGAGTAGGATTTGTGCTTGGAATCAGAAATCCGGATCAGACCATACTCGATACTCGTTACCGTGTATTTGCAATCAGCTATGGAAAGGGGATCGAAAGGACTGCTGTTCCATATGCTCATGAAATCAATCTGTGCCTTTGCAATGGCATCAATCTGATCAAATGACAGGGCTGGAGAAGTTTTTGCTTCTATGGTGTCTACCTGCATTGGATTGTTCCAGATCAGGTAGGAAAGTCCGTTACTGTCTATGCTGGCGGTCAGAGATTCAAAACCATAAAATGTATTGGATTCGTCCGCGGAGAATATAAAACCACCATTGGAGTCATATTTGGCATTGGAATAATCCGTCAGGGTTGTTGAAAATGTCTCAGATGTATATAAGGTAGAAAGATTATTCAGGCTTCGGCTGGCATAGAACAGATAGGAGTCTGTGGCAGGTTCTGTTTCTTCTGCCGGAGGTTCTACGGTAAAGGAGGCATTGATCGTATAATGTTGAGGATGTCGTATAGCATCCAGTGTTTGCACAATTGTATAATCAGTAATCTTCAGTGTCTGCATATATTTTTCAGTAATCTGCTTCGCTTCTGTGAGGGAGAGGGAACAGCTGTTTCCCCCATTTTGCTCAACGTAAGCGGAAGAAATCGGATACGCCTTATAGGTGTTACTAGTAGAAAAATCGATAGCATCAGTACAGTACTGTTTGTATAATACCATACGACAGAATAGATTGGATTTAAAAAATGCCAGATAATAGTGCTCTTTGGAAATGGTTCCGTCGATAATACAGAATTGGTTCGGTATAAATTGCTCGATATCATCCCTTTCGCTATAGGGATTGATATACCATTTCATTTCACCGTTGGTTTCTACGACACGCTTTGCTGCATCGGCATCTTGTTTCTTCGTCGCAAGGACATTTGTTGCATCGTAGTATTCTGCAATCATATATTCCGGGATCGTAGAGAAATCCTCATAGCTTTTGAATGTATCTTCCCATGCGCCGCAGGCGGAGGTTAAGTCCTCAATCGAACGAAAATCATATGGCATAAATAGTGAATAACTTCCCTCGTCGAAGATCAGGTCGGCATACGTCTGGATATCATCGTCCGTGAAGTCTGCGCGGGATAAAGACGCAACCGGTGCTGATTTCTCGGCAAGCGAGGTATCTACCTGTGCCTGTACAGTCAGAGTTCCTTTGTCCCCCGGAACGGTGTAATCGAGATTCCGGATAGGGTTATCTGTGGCATCGGACGTAGATGCGGTATCTCCCTGATAGATGACAGCCTCTTTCCTGCCACAGGCAGAGAGACAGGATGCGAGAAGTGTAATAATTAAAATCCAGGATAGTTTCTTCATAGGTGTTCTCCTTTCGCTTTAGTTGATGTTACCGTTATAATCATGATAGATGCTTCCGTCGATGGCACTGATTATGACGTATGGGGAAAATGTACAAAATGGGGAAGAAAGAGATTCCCCATCGATTATGTAATACCACGCAGGAATATACATATAGGAATCAGATTCTTCGTCAAATAACCGGATCAATCCATATTGAATCTCCTTGATTTTGTAGGTGTTATCCGCAGAAAATGGTAAAGTCGTCCCATCGAACTTCGAGATGTAATCTTTGGCGATTGCGTCAATCTGATCGAAAGAGAGCAGTTGTGCATTTGTCTCTAAGACTTCCTCTACTTTCATCGGATTCTGGATAACCAGATAGTTGATACCATCATTTCCGACATTCGCGAAGATGGCTTCGTATCCATATCTGGCATTCGTGTAAGAATCGTTGGAGCTGCTGTTTTCACCGATTGTCCCGGAGACCAGTTCGCGGGAGAAATTGAAATCCGTATGAACAGGAGCGATACCGTCCACATTTCTGCCGCCATAGAGCAGATAGGAATCATAGGAATATCCATCGTTTGAAGAATCGCTGGCTATGATTTCCCCATCTTTCGTTATCTCGTAATCGGGCTTTATGGTCTGCGCCTTCTGTACATCTGTGATCGTGTAATCGGAGATTCCCATAGTCTGAAGCGTATCAAGCACCATTGCTTTTGATTCTTCCTTAGAATACTGACACTCATCGGAGTACGATTCATTCTCATAAAGAGGGTTTGCGTAGGTGTCGTAGTATTGCGGATACTGGATATATGGTTCGTAGATCGTGTGGAGCAGCATTGTACAGTACACATCCGTCTGTATAAACGACAGATAGTAAGGCTTCTGGCTGATCGTTCCTTTGATGACGCAGAAATTTGTATAAATATCCGTATTTTCGGAGGAGGTGAAACGATACCATTTCAGGGAACCATCCGTATGAATCGGGGTGACCACGTTGTCATTCTCCATACATTGCTGGGCGATATAGTATTCCTGCAGCAAAGAGTATGGAATGTCTGCGCTGTCGTTATATTGTGCGATTTTCTCCTGCATATCGGCACACGCACTTTTGACCTCCTCATCCGGGCGCAGGACATAGGGCAGGAATAATGCGTAGCTTCCAGCATCGAAGATGGCATCTGCAATCCGCTTCATATCATCCTTGGTGTAGTCGTTTCGGGAGACTTTTACCACAGGGGAACTTTGTGCCGATAAACTGGTATCGACATCGGCATCCACCGTAAATGTCAGGAGTCCGTCTGTGACCTCATAATTCCGGTGCAGAACCGAAGCGGTGGCAGCATCGCTTGTCGTTGCCGGTTCATCCACGTATGAGATATCTTTCTCTTTTCCACACCCGGACAGGGCGGATAATGCAAGGATGGATATGAGAATGCCTGCAATTCGTTTCTTCATAAGATCTTCCTCCTGTTAATCTGATTTGTTTCTATGCTGATAGATGTAGCCAAGTTCGTCATTGTAGATACTTCCGTCGATGGCGTTGATGATGACGTAGGCAGATGGGAAATAATAGGGTTTGCTTTCCTCGCTTCCTTCTGCAAGATAATACCATGCCGGGAGCAACTGGTAGGAATCATCCTCTTCGTTGGATACCCGGATCAGTCCGTACCGGATATCTGTTATGTCATACACCGTCTCATCAAAGGTGTGTTTGTTGATGTAGTCCTGTGCAATCGTATCAATCTGGGAGAAATCCAGTGTGTTCGCCATATCGACGTCGATGGTTTCAATCTTCATAGGATTGGCGACGATCAGATAATTCAAACCGTCATTTCCGACATTGGCGGTGATGAATTCATAGCCATAGAAGATATAATCCTGATAATTGGAGATTGTTCCGTTTTCGTCCTGATCCATGCTTTCATAATCAGTCAGCTCTGGTTGAAAGTTTGCAGTGGTGTAGACAGGGGTAAGCGCATCTAAGCTGCGCCCACCGTAGACCAGATAGGAATCATAGGAAATAACCGGTTCTTTGTTGTAGTTTGCTGATACCTGATAAGTGTCGTCAATATCGTAGACAGTCTGGATGGTCTGCGTCGGAAATACGTCGGTAATTACATAATCATCGATTCCCATTCTGGAGAGCGTATCGGTGACAAGCGTTGAGGCACCTTCCGTGGAATACGAGCAGATGTTGTCGCTGCCGGCAAGCGTTTCGAGCATATCCGGACGGATCGGGGATAATTGGTTAAACAAGCCATAGGTAAGCTCTTCGTTATAATCTTTGTGCAACACAAGCATGCAGTGCTTGCGCGTCTGGACGAAGGAAAGCTGATAGTCCTTTCCGTCTATCGTGCCACGGATATTACAGAAGTTGCAAAATTCCTCGCTGTCTGCACTTGGCTTGATGGTTGGATAGTATTGAATGGTTCCATCTGTCTCGATGGGATCAAAGACACCGCTTGCTTTCGCACTTTGTGCGTAGGAGCATTCCGCCAACAGATTATATGGAATCTCCGATTTATCCGCGTAAGTAGCGAAAGTCTCTGCAAACGCATCACAGGCAGCAGTGATATCTTCCTTTGACTGATGGCTGTATGGCAGGAATAATTTATAGCTTCCCTCATCGAAGATTGCAGCCGCAATACGTGTGATATCTTCATTTGTATAGTCGCACCGGACGGCGGTCGCAACCGGTGCAGACTGTGTGGACAGACTGGTGTTCACATCGGCGTCAACATTGACGGTCGTGCGTCCGTTCGATACGGAATAGTTCAGATGTAGGTCGGATGCGGAAACGGCATCCTGTCTGGAATCGTTTTCCTGAATATAATCGACGTCCGCTTTCTTTCCACATCCGGATAAGGCAGAAAGCAGAAGTGCGCTGATCACCATTTTTGAGAATATGGTTTTGCGTCTCATATGAAATTCCCCCTCTTAGTTTTTCGTGCAGCATCCCTGTCGATTGTCGGACCTGCGTGTAAGAACTGTTTATATTATAGGATACAAATGTATCAGAAATGTATCTAAATGGTTGCAGGTTTTCACTTTTATGGTATTATATTTGAGGAAAATGTCTGATTTTAGACAATTATAGACGAAACAGGGGAAAATAGCGATGGAAATCATGAAATATGCGATACAGGGTTACGAGGATGTCGCTGCAGAGCATCTGCTTGGAATCTTCGGAAATCCGATCAAACATACATTGTCACCGGTCATCCATGACACGCTCAGCGATGCACTGGGGCTGTCAGAGCGGTATGTGCCATTCTGCGTGAAGGACGAGGATTTGTCCCGTTGTGTGAAGCTGGCGTATGACGAGGGCGTGCTTGGACTGAATATTACCGTGCCGCACAAGCAGCACGTGATGGAGAGTCTCGTGAATGTGGATATCGCCGCGAAGACGATCGGCGCGGTTAATACACTTGTCCGTGTGGAGGGCGGCTATAAGGGCTACAACACGGATATGCCGGGACTGGCGAAAGCGTTAGAGACAGAAGGAATTGCATTAAAGGATGAGACAGTTATCATGCTTGGCGCAGGTGGTGCCGCACGTGCGGTCGCGTATATGTGTGTCAGCTACGGCGCAAAGCAGGTGTATATTGTAAACCGGACATTTGCGCGTGCGCAGGCAATCGCGGATGACATGAATGCATTTACAGAAAAGACGGTGGTGCAGGCGGTGGCTTCGGAGGATTATCAGAGTATTCCGGATGGAAAATATCTGATGATCCAGTGTACTTCGGTCGGGCTGCATGAGGGTGACGGAATGCCGTTTGATTTTGGCGATGCGTTCTATGCGATGGCGAAGGCAGGCGTGGATCTGATCTACAATCCGGCACAGACGCCATTCTTAAAGGAGATGGCGAAGCTTGGCGTGCCAGCGGTAAATGGCTTGAAGATGTTACTCTATCAGGGCATTCTTGCATATGAATTGTGGAATAATCTGAAAGTCTCTGAGGCGCTGACGGATAAGGTGTATCTGGCGCTGCAGGATGCGATCTATGGGAAGAAACGCGGCGATAACATTGTCCTGATCGGTTATATGGGTGCCGGGAAGACAACCGTTGGAAAGGCACTTGCCAAGAAACTTGGATATGAATTTATTGATACCGACCTTTATATAGAGGCACAGGAGGGAATGACGATTCCGGACATCTTCGAGAAGAAGGGAGAGGCATATTTCCGCGCTTTGGAGACGGATGTCATCCGGAAACTTCGGGAGAAGACACATTGCGTGATCGCGACGGGCGGTGGACTGCCGCTTCGCAAGGAGAACAGTGATCTATTGAAAGAAGTCGGAACAGTATATTATCTGATGGCAGATGCAGATACGACCTATGCGCGGGTAAAGCATTGCACGAACCGTCCGCTGTTGCAGTGCGACGATCCGTATGCGAAGATCCAGGCGATGATGAAAGAGCGGGGACCCGTCTATGCGCGTGCCTGCCATATCCGTGTGCGGACAGACCACGGAACTTTAGAAGAAGTGATGGATGAGATAAAATGAGTGGAGCAGAAAATATAAATCGAAAAAATTACTGCGATGGAATGCGGGATGCAATTCCAATCGCACTTGGATACCTTGCGGTCGCATTTACACTTGGTATTGCGGCTAGAAATGCGGGGGTGCATGCACTTCCGGCGACAATTATGAGTCTGACGAATACGACATCGGCGGGGGAATTTGCAGCGATCACAGCGATTGCCGGTGGTGTGACTTACGCGGAGCTTGCACTGATGCAGCTCGTCATAAACTTACGTTATATGCTGATGTCGTGTGCGCTGGCACAGAAGATTGATCCGAAATTCTCGATGGTACACCGGTTCTTCCTTGGATTCGGTGTGACAGATGAGATCTTCGGCATCTCAGTTGCAAGAAAAGGTAAATTAAATCCGTGCTATATGTATGGCGCGATGTCAATCACGATTCCGGCATGGACGATTGGCACCTGTCTCGGCGTGGTGCTTGGCAACGTATTGCCGGGTGGTGTGGTAAGTGCGCTTTCCGTCGCGTTATATGGTATGTTCCTTGCAATCATTATCCCGCCAGCCAGAGACAATAAGGTGATTCGGGGACTTGTGATCATCGCGATGGCGGCAAGCTTCCTTTTCACGAAGATACCGGTGATTAAAAATATTTCTTCCGGTATGAAGGTGATTATTCTGACTGTTGTGATCTCCGGGGTGGCAGCCGTGCTGTTTCCGCTTCCGGATGAGGAGAAGGAAGAAGAGGAGGCGGACCATGAAGCATAATATTTATCTGTATATCCTTGTGATGGCAGCAGTCACGTATCTGATCCGTGTTCTGCCACTCACATTGATCAAGAAAGAAATCAAGAACAAGACCGTGCGATCGTTTTTATTCTATGTGCCGTATGTGACGCTTGCGGTTATGACATTTCCGGCGATTCTCACAGCGAGCAACAGTATGGTGGCAGCAGGCATCGGATTTGTCGTGGCACTGATCCTTGCATGGCGCAGGACAAGCATGTTCGTGGTGTCACTTGTTTCGTGTGCGATGGTGTATATACTGGAGCTATTTATGTAAGATATCACACAAATTTCACCGAAATGGCAAAAATATGCAAAAAAAATCACTTGATAAAGTTTGCCTTTTTTCCGATATATTTGTATAATAAAGCGAATAGTGTTATACAGTAGGTGATAAATATGAGATCGACACAAAAGAGACGATGCAGATCCAATCGGGGTTTCACGCTTGTTGAGATGATCGTGACGATGATGTTGCTGTCGATATTGCTCACAATATCAGTCATGGGACTTATGGCATGGCAGGACTGGTCGGACTTCAATCAGGCGAACGAATATGCAGAGACCATGTTTTTGGCAGCGCAGAATCAGCTGTCGGAATATAATGCAAATGGAACCTTAGAAGATTTTGCAAAGCAGACGAAAAATTTTAGTCCAGCCGAGGTGAAGCTGGATTCGATATATTACGAAGAAGGACAGGCGTACAGTGATGATTCCGTTTGGGTAACGGTAAATAAGGGTACGCTTGTTTCTGTGCGTGCAAATAAGGGCGATTACAGTCTGTATGCGGCAGGAAAAGATACGACAAGCCCGACAGCACCAATCGTATATCAGCTTTTAGAGGGGTATCTGTATGATACGTCTATCTTAAATGACGCAATCTGCGTCGAGTTTTCCTTAGAGGATGGACAGGTATTTTCTGTCCTTTATTCTGCCAAGTCAAATGGAGATGAGGTGGAAATTTTCGAGTATGATAATGACAATGATTCCCTTCGGGGTTCGGTTAACATTGCCACCCGGTATGATTCTTACCGGAAAGACCGTATGATCGGGTACTATGGTGTGGATACATTGTCGACGGCGCTGAAGGGTACAAAGGAAAAGCCGTCCATTGATGAAGTGAAATTAAATAATGAAGATACGTTAAATCTGTCGTTCAAGGTCAGCAAGCCGGCAAATGCCGCACAGAAGATGAATTATGACATTACCGTCTATGATGTAGATTCTGATTTCTGTACCAGTGAGAATATGGCAGATGGTGTTCCGGTTATGAAGTTCACATTAAACGGAGCAAAGATCAAGAATTATGCAAACCGGCAGGCACAGAACTGTGCAATCACACGGTATGTGAAAGATGAGACTGGAACTTGGAGTGCGCAGGAGCTTGGGGAGTTCCCAGTCCTTGCATGGAGCGATACGGATGGAACGATCCGTGTCGTATTGGATGCAGCGGATTTTCAGGCGACATCTGCCAGCTATGAGATGAATTTGTCAATTTTACGGGACACATTGAAAGCAGATAAGGTTGCCAATGCAAACTTTAAGTTCAAGTCAACCTATACATTCCATCGGTTTGGTCTGGATGCAAATAAGATCAAATGCTCGATCAAGGGGTATGGTGCTGCATATGATACAACAACAGAGCGGCAGAGTAACCAGTCGTATGTTTATTTTGCCGAGGAAAATAACAATACGGATGCCACAAAGAAGGTTGTAAATTACAATTATTCGATTGCAAATGCAAGACATCTTTATAATATGCGTTACGTGACAGACATTACAGCGAATACTGAAAAGTCTGTGGATGAACTGCGCCTGAGCAGCGCGCATTATGAGCAGGATACAAAGAAAACGTTAGCCTGTCATTTTCAGTTGTCAGACGATATCGACTGGACGGGATTTGTAACGTCTGGTGCGTTTTATAATACGAAAGGAAATGATATCAAGTTAAAGGAAGAAACCGAAAGCCTGGCAGAATCCTTTATCTCGATGAAGCAGCTTCGTGCGGAAGATTCTCTGGATGGTAAGAATACAGATGGTGAGTCGTATACGATCAAGGGACTTACTATGTCTCAGGCAGGAAATGCCCTGTGCATGTTGTATACGGACAAAGAAACCGGCGTTGCAGATGAGAAAAAACCGGTTGGTTTATTTGCCACGAATTATGGAACTATCGGAAATCTGAAACTGGATAACGTACAGATAACGTCTCCGGGCGATTATGTTGGCTCTTTTGCCGGAATCACGGTGTATGGTAAGAATCTGACTGGAGAGACGGCGGGAATCTTAGAAAATCTCGAAGTCGTAAATGATGATGTAGACGCAGAAACAGCCAGTTTTGTAAAAGGAAAGTCTTATGTCGGTGGTATTACCGGAACACTGATTGCGGATTCGGATTCGGTTGTGTCTGCAGTCACATGGAAGGAGCTTTCCAATGCTGCAAAGGTAACCGGACTTTCACATGTGGGAGGTGTTGTCGGCGAGCTTCGGACAGAGAAGAATCGGTCAACAGCCATCACATTGGAAGATTGTGAGAATACAGGTGCCGTATATGCGGTCGTGAAGGATGGCGAAGATAAAAAGGACAGTAAATTCATCGGTGGTATAGCGGGAAGCTGTGTAAACGAGTATGCGGCAAATCATACAGATGATACATCAGCCCTTGTAAATATTACAATCAAAAACAGCAACAGTACACCGTTTTATTCGAGAAAAGATTTACAGGCATTCCTTGGAAATCAGGATGGAACGGCATTTGCAACTTATGCGGACAAGGTGGCTGGAACGTATGTCGGTGGTATTACCGGTTACAGTTATTTTAGTACGCTTCAGGGTGTGCGTGCAGAATTGGATAATGGCAAGCACAGCTATGTATTTGGACATGATTATGTCGGCGGTATCGTCGGCTATGCAACTGGTTCTGCGGAGCTTTCGGGTACGGACGATACGAATACAAATGGCAGAAATGACAACTATGTCATTGGCTGTTCCTATGTCGGTGGTGTGATTGGCGCGAATGCAGATATAGATCTGACAAAAACACAGGAAGATACAGGAAATAGTAGCGGAGATACTTTGGTATTGGTTGAAAAGGGCGCAAGTCCAATTGTAGTATCCGATACCGTGAATTCGAAAAATACCGTTTCAAATTGGCAGAATACAGGCGTTGTCTATGCAACCGGTATGTATGCAGGAGGTATCAGTGGTTATAATACAGGTTCTCTGCTTGAAAATCTTGATACATCGGGTGCAGTGACTGTTGCTGGGGAATATCCGGTTTCCCATGCAGCTGATTATGTTGGAGGAATCACTGGTTACAATCATGGTGTGATCAAAGCAGAAGCAAGAAAAGATAACAATGTACGCATCGTCGGTAAAAACTATGTTGGTGGTATCGTTGGTTATAATGATAGTGGCGCGGAAGTTACAAACTACGCTGTGACGGCTGGAAGTATAAATGGAGATACAGATAAAGGAAGCTATGTCGGCGGACTTGCCGGCTGCAATGCGTCGATTTTGATGTTGCAGAAGGCAGACGGAAGTGCGAAACAATTATATGTAAGCACACAGAACATCAGCGGCAAATATTTTGTCGGTGGTGTGATTGGCGCGAACATCATCAATACGAATGGGTATAACCAGAACATGATTACGGAGCCTGGACAGAGTGGATCTACCGATACGGCAACGGATTCTTCCGCGGGTAATACAACGAAACTTTGTTATGTAACATTGCAAAGGACTAATTTATGGGGAAATGCGAACGCTCCGACAGCGCAATATGATTTTAACGTTGTAAATGATAGTGATCAGGAAATGACAAACTGGTATTTAAAAATGCATTTTAAAAAGGGCGCTGTTACAGGGGAACAATTTAATAATGTATCAGTAACAAAAGATGACGAATCTTCTGAAACAGAGACGATTTATATTATAAAACCAGATCAGTGGCATCCGAATATTGCGGCTGGACAGATTTGCGGACAAAAATCATTTCAGCTTTCATTTATAAATTATGAGGAACTTTATTCTTTCGATATCACAGATATTGAACTTTTTTATGGTGGCGGTGATGGAAATAAGACAACGATTAAGCCAGGCAATATCAACATTACTGAGAAAAACAAGCATACAGTTGGTTTGAATGATAGTACCTATCCTTTTGAAATAAATGGGCAAGCAACGACGGGTTACTGGGATGGCAATAAAAATCAATGGATAAATACAGGTAGTGCTTATCAGATTAAACTCTTGAAAATCGAGAACGCAAGTGATGATGATATTTTTGACTGGTCAATAGAACTTCCTTTGGAAGAAAGTGATCAATTGTATTTGGAATCTTTGAATTATTCAGGAGCAAGTTATGAGATAAAGCAAAAAATAGAGGATAATACAACATATCGGTACTTAGAGTTCAAGTGTTATGCAGATAATAGTAGATTAAATAAGCATACAAAATTAAATAATGGTGGTGGAGCAGGTGTAAGTGTATATATTATTGGAGCTCCAGAAACATATAATCGAATATTGGAAAATGCAAAATTGATTTTCTATACAACGAAATTACAACAGCAAACCGAAGATATCCAGTACGCCCGCATTCAAACTTCTGCGGATATGGCGAACTTCTCCGGCACAATTACAGGCAGTGCATTTACTGGTGGCTACATCGGATACACGATGCTTGTAAACAGTACGGACACAACCTATGCAAGAACGACAGCGGAGAATGTAAGAAAACTGACCTTAAATCAGGCATCAGAAGTTGCCGTAATCAATGCGGTATGTAATGCAAAGGTTGATACAAGCGAAGTGCAGATGTATGTGACAGGTACTGTTGGCGGTGGAAGCGTGGCAGCAGATACTTATGTCGGTGGACTTGTTGGATACGACGATGCAAACACATTTCTGCGTATCGAGAATGCAACGAATAAGGCATCCGTAACAGCGAAGACGGGTTATGCGGGCGGTATAATCAGTGCGAGCCGCAAATCAAATAACAAGATTCTGACAAGCAAAAATTATGGAACCATCACAGCGAGAGAAGTAGCAGGTGGTATTGTCGGTGAGAACAAAGGCACAGTCAGTCAGTGTACTGTAGATGCGGCGATTGTAGGTAAACTTGGTACATCCATTGCAAGCTACGGCGGTATTGTCGGTGTGAGTGGTATTGCATCAGAAAAAACAGGGGATGTGGATGCAGCACAGATAACGGAATGTAGATTTACAGGAAGTATATCCGGTGTCGGAAATAATATAACGGCACATGTCGGTGGAATCGTTGGTGAAAATGGTTTTAATTCTACGGTCAAGGCAAGCACTGTTGGAAGCAAAGAAACAAACGTGCATGGTGGCATGGCAGGTACAGCAACCTATGATATGGCAACAACGAATGTCGGAGGTATCGTCGGTACAAATTATGGAACGATTTCCTCAACGGATAATAAAGCAGAGGCAACTGGTAATACAACGATTGACAACTATCTTGGTTATACTGGTGGTATTGTCGGATGTAACCAGAAGGGGGCCATTGTAAAGGGCACACAGACAGAACAGATTATCACAGCGGGTAAATGGTATGTGACAGCAAAAGCAGCAGGGGAAAATACGGCTGTGGGTGGCATTATCGGACATTCGATGTCTGGCGAGAATCTGGAGTACCTTACGAATTATGCAGAAGTTAAGACGACTGCGACCGGAAATATCGCGGTTGGTGGCATTGTTGGACAGATGGAGAATCAGACCAGTGATGCGATGACATTTACAAAGTGCAACAATTACGGTACGGTTACCGGAACATGGTGCACGGGTGGTATGATTGGATACCTGCGCTACAGGGGCGTGAAGTTTAATAGCTGTACAAGTGATGGAGCCGTGACGGGGGGGACAAGTGTAGATGCGATGGTTGGATATGCAGATGCTGATATCGAGAGCAATATTCAATATGCAGATTGTACAGTAAATGGAACAAAGTATTCGAAGACTACACAGCTTGCATCGAATGGAGCAGAAGAGAAACAGGTCGTTATGGATGCTTCAGAAGGTAAAAAGGAAGCAGAGACAATGGCTGGAACGATGGGACAGCCAGATGAGACAGAGAATGCTGTGACGGATGCGGATACACAGGATTCTACGACAGAAGCAACAACCGAGGAAATACAGACTGTCCAGAAGCTTGAAACACCGGATGTCAAGCGTTTGGCAGACGATGTGCGTGTCCTGCAGTATTACGATGGAACAAAATGGACATTGACAGCACCAGTACAGGATGAAGATCTGGTTGGAACGTATGAGTCACGGGCATATCGGTTCGAGGTACAGGATGGCGTCGATTATTACGAGGTGCAGATCAAGGATGCAAGCGGGGCATATGGCGTGATGTATGTACAGCCAAAGACCGATAAATATTATGTATACTATGCAGGAAGCAACGCAAAGATCCGCAGAGAAAGCCTGTGTGAAGCAAATCCATACACGGAGTTTGCAGGTATTCTGACGGAAGAAAAACCAATAAGCGTAAGCTATGCCGTAAATGTACGGCTGGAGGATACAACGACTGCAATCTGCGCAAAGGTGGTTGCAGAAAAAAATCAGATTTCTGTGTTACTTCCAGATACAACGACGTTCGTTGCAGTACAGGCAGTTGTCGGCGAGGCACATCTGGATGCCTTTGAAAGCTCGGATGTCGCAATGTGGAAACTGATTCCGGTTGATGATGCAACGACAACAGATGCCAGCGCAATCACGGAAGCCGAGGAGATGGATATGGTGATCTGGACTGGAACTGTGAAAAAGGAAGCTGCAAAGACAGAGCTTCCGAAGCTTGCAGGAACAACGGTGACAGTTGGAAGTGGTACGACACAGAAAGAAGTTGTGAATTATACAGTGGCAATTGAGCAACCGATGCTCGTACAGGTGCTGGGATTTGATGCAGAGGGTACATTAGTACAGTCCGTTTATTATACCGCAGATCAGACAGGCGCAAGCTTTATACTGGAGAAGGACACATGGTTTACCGAGGATGTGAAAGATGTGCAGATCCGATTTGCGGCAATTTCGGAAGATGGACTTGCCGAGTGGACACAGCCACAGACGCTGACAATTACCGGAATATCAAAATAGTAGAAAGATAAATTACAGGTACATGCAGAGAAAAAGAAAGCTCAGACAATTTCATAAAGAAGAAAATCGCGGTTCTGCAATGATCGTGGCGATTGTTGTCAGTATGGTTGTCGTTGTGTTCTGCTTATCTTTGCTGCTTGTAAGCTATGCATTGTTTTCGTCTTCGGTGCGCCGGGTGACACAGAACCAATGCCGGGAGCTTTCGAAGACGATCAGTATTGAAATAGAGAAAGAACTGACGACGCCGGCATATACAAGTTTTGATATGCAGAAGCAAGATGTGACGGATGGAAAAAATCTGCTGTGGCAGTATCTTCGATATAATGTGTGTCAGGGCAACTGGCCGTATTATGAATCGGAGAGTTCGACTGATCATGGGGAGAAAGCGGCGTACCGGTATTTTACCCTCGCAGCGACAGGCGGAGATACGACAAAATATGCAGCGATGGCGGATGATATTTCAGTCTGTATCTATTGGGAGAACGATGGCAGTTATCAGATATCGAAAAACGATGTTGTCCTTTGTGTCAAAGTAACCTGTACGAAGGGTGACCAGACAGCATCCATGTTGTCAAAGTATAATTTGTCCTGTATGGATTATGAGGACGCAGAAATTGGTGTGGATACTGGAGATGATACGGTAAATCCATCGAAAAATGATATTCTGAAAAGTGAGCATTGGAGCTGGAGTTTCCTGGAGCGTGAGTAACATGAAGAGAAGAAAAATCGTGCGACAAATGAATAATGCAGGTTCGACGATGGTGGAAGTGATCGTTGGATTCGTGATTCTTGTGATGGTTCTGGCAGAGTGTATGGTACATCTGCTTGGCGTATCCGGAGAATTGGTCAAGAAAAGCAAGGATATGCAGGAGGAACAGCGTATCCTGAACGAGGAAATGTATCGGACGGATACCGTGTTTGAGACATTAGCAGATACAGGCATCACACTGACGGTGGACACAAATAAGACAGATTCACAGAATATGCCACAGGCAACGAGCTTTGCGATAGAAGCAAAGCTGCACCGTTATTATAGTGATCGTGCCGATCTGACGGTGTTCCGGGTGATACATAAAAGTGAAGAAGCAGGAGAATAAGAGGAGTCAGTTATTGAAATGAAAAAACTGAAGCAGCTTTTTCGAAAATTTCATAATAAGAATCAGGGACTCACGCTGGTGGAAATGATCGTGACCTTTATGCTTATCGGGCTTTTTATGATTGCGGCGAGCAAGGTGATCGCGAATACGGTGAGTGTCTATTATACTGCGAAGGGCACTGCAAATGGTATGCAGGTATCATCCATCATTGCTTCGAAGATCCGCGGTGAGATCGAGGGTGCGCGGGATGCGACAATCACAACGGAGGTAAAAAATGAGGATGGAACAACGAACGAGGTCACATTACCATATGTCATGCAGCTGTCGACAGATGCGACGCTCGGTGGACAGAATGAAACGACAGGGTATAATAAGATCGAGTTTACCGATGCGCAGGGCAGTCATGTCTATATCAGTGTGAATGAAAAGGGATATCTGGTTGTGCATTATTATCCGGTGGTGGTTGCAAGTGGCGAAGTGAAGAGTACTGACTGGGTATTTGACCAGAAAGCGTATATGGGGTATTCCATCAAGGAGTTGAAGTTTACACAGCCGAAGGGAGATTATGCAGACAATATTATTTATATGAGTCTGACACTGCATAGCTCACGGTATGGCGATTTTACATACACGGAATATATTCAGTGTTATAATTTAGATGCGCAGTCCGACACACAGATTAACTGTAAAACAGAGTAAAAGGGGTAGAAAATGAATTATTTTTTATATGCAATGATATACATAGTAGTATTTTTGATGGGAGTGACCGTGTTTTCATATCTGAATCTGGTCATTGAACGGCTTCCGAAGAAGGAGAAGCTGACGATTCGTCATTCCCACTGTAAGCAGTGCGACCACGAGCAGACATGGAAAGATGTCATTCCGATCTTTTCCCGGATTCGTTATCAGAACCGCTGCAGATATTGTGGTTCTGTATTGCCGAAACGTCCGCTTATTATCGAGCTGGTCGGTGGTGCATTTGCAGTATTTTCTGTTGCAATGTACGGAATTCATCTATCCGCGTTGCTGTTCTTCCTTGTGATCTGTGATCTGATGGTGATCACGATGATCGATGCGGACACGCAGGAGATTCCGCCACAGTTGAATGTGATTTTGCTGTTGCTTGGTATCCCTGCTATCTGGGTGCTGCCGGGACCAACGATCATAGAGCGTGTGATTGGACTGTTCGCGATCAGCGTGCCAATGTTTATTCTGATGTTATTTAACGGCTTTGGCGGTGGCGATGTGAAGATGATGTTTGCAGCCGGATTCCTGCTTGGCTGGAAAGGTGTAGTTGCTGCATTCTTCGTTGGAATCATTGTCGGCGGTGCGTATGCGATCTATCTGCTGGCAAGTAAGAAGAAGGGAAGGAAAGAACATTTCGCATTCGGTCCATTTCTTGCATTCGGTGTGCTTGTTGCACTGACTCAGAATCTGGGCGATTCCATGATTTCGATGTATATTGATTATGTGAAGAGCATGATGACTTCAACATATTAAAAGAAAAAACATGAAAGTGATAGACACAAGAAAAGAAAATCCGTATTGTGAGATGGACTTTCTAATTACAAACCGGAAATAAGTTTTTGCCTGTGAATTTACAGGCGGTGTCTGAACTTGAGATAAAAAGGAGGAAACGTCCTTGGTCACTTACAAATACAGAGCGCAGGATGAGAACGGAAAGATGATTTCCGGTACGATGCAGGCTACGGATGAGCTTGATCTGCATGAGCGCTTAAAACAGGAAAAAAAATATCTGATACAGGCGAAGGCACAGGCAGATAAGAATAATACGAAGCGGCTGAAGTCCAATGCGATTTCTGATTTCGCGAAGAATATCGGCGAACTGCTCGGTGCGGGTGTCACACTCGTGAAAGCGCTTCGCATCATCTCTGAGGATGAGTCCATCAAGCCGAAGGAACGTGAGGTATACGTGGGACTTTCGAAGCAGGTGCGTTCCGGCGTGCCGCTCTCTGAGGCGATGCTTGCGAGTGGTGATGCATTTCCACCGCTTTTTATCAACATGATCAAGAGTGCGGAGAGCAGCGGAAGCATGGATAAGATCGCATTGCAGATGTCAGTGCATTATGAGAAAGAATACCGGTTGAACCAGAAGGTCAAAAGCTCGATGACGTATCCGAAGATTCTGTGCGTATTGATCGTGGTTGTAGTGGCAATTATCATGGGCTATGTCATTCCACAGTTTAAGGATCTGTTTTCACAGATGGATACACTTCCGACATCCACGACAATCCTGCTTGGAATCAGTAATTTTGTAAAAAATAAGTGGTATGTCCTGATTATTGCGGCTGTTGTATTGTATATTTTCTTCCGGGTTTTGTGCGCAATACCCGGAATCCGATATGCGAAGGATAAGCTCGAACTGAAGCTTCCGGTCATCGGCAAGCTCCGCCGCGTTATTTATACGGCACGTTTCGCAAGAACCTTGTCAAGCTTATATTCTGCAGGTATCTCGATTATCAACTGCCTGCAGATCGCAAGAAATACGATTGGTAATTCTTATATTGAAAGACAGTTTGACCAGGTAATCGCAGATGTCCGTGCGGGTATGAATCTGAGTGAAAGTCTGGACCGTGTCGATGGATTTACAAAGAAATTGTCTTCTTCGGTCGCAGTCGGCGAGGAGACAGGTGCGCTCGATACGATGCTTGTATCGATTGCAAATCAGATGGAATATGATTCTGAGGTTGCGATGAATAAGCTGGTTTCTTACTTAGAGCCTGCGATGATCGTCGTGATGGCGGCAGTCGTTGGATTTGTTATTATTTCCGTAATTCAGCCGATTTACGGCTCGTATGCGACGATTGCGAATTCGTACTAAATATGCCCCGGAAGCAATGTATTGAATCCGGGTATTACAGTACAGGATGAAATCTACTATGGAAGGAGAACATACATATGAGTACAGTCATTTATCTGGCAAACCAACAGATACAAGTGATCACCGGTACTCCCGGAAATCGAAAGATTTCTGTCGCGGATTGTTATACGGAAGATGCACCGGACGGCTGCATCATCAATGGTATGATCATGGATGCGGATGCATTCGTGAGTTTCATGCAGAACTTCTGGACGACACATAATCTGCCGACGAAGGATGTGATCTTAGTCATCAATTCGACCAAGTTTATTGGTAAGAATATTGAGATGCCTCTGCTCAATCCGAAGAAGACGGAAGAGTTTATCAACCGCGAATTTACAGATATCAAACAGGGAGAAGATTATATCTGCGGATATTTTCCAATCGGGCAGAACAAGGCGACGAAGAAAATCTATGCCGAGATCATCACGACCGATTTCATCAAAGATTATGTGGACATCTTTACTGAGATTGGCGTGAAGGTAAAGGCGGTTTATTCCGGTGAGAGCAGTCTGATCCGTCTGACTGCATTGACAGCGGCACAACAGTACAAGACATTCGTCCTGCAGATCGCAGACCGCATGACAATCACGACGATCCTCTGGGTAAATGGAGAATTTTACTATTTCAACAGTGCCCGCTGCTTCCATGATCAGGGAACCGAGGACTATGCGCAGGATATCGCGCGTTCCGTCAGCCAGATCCGTCAGTTCATGCAGGCAAACCAGCTGGATTATCCGATTGAGGCAGTTTTACTTGCGGGTGTGAATCCACAGGATCTGCCATTATATCAGAATGCAATTTCCCAGCTTGATATTTACGCGCGTGTGGAGGTATTTGCAGATACACATGTTGCAACCAATGGTCTGGATGTACAGGCACATTTCCACCCGATCAGCGGTCTTGTTACGGGAAATGCCGGCAAGCAGAATTTCTTAGACGGCTATCATGCCGGAAAAAAGAAGGAAACAGAAGGTGGCGGAGTTGGAAAGGGATTTCTTGCAATTCTGATCAGTCTTGCTGTGATGCTTGTGGGACTTGCCGTGTGTATTACGGTGCGCACACTAAAAAAACAGGAATTGCAGAAGCTGAAGGAGTACAATGAGTCTCCGGCAACGATTATGGAGGTTGCACGGTATGATGTACTTTTGGAGCAAACATCCTATCTGAGCAATCAATACAATGCGATTGCAGGAGTGAATCAGAATCTATACACGTATCCGGTCTGTAACCGTGAGGTGATGGGTGTGGTCGATGATTGCGCGCAGGGGCTTGCAACCGTGACCTTTGATTCCTTCGATGCGGATCTGGGCGTGCTGACGATGACAGCGCGTGCCGATACGGTAGATAATATCAATAAATTCATCCGCAATCTGTGCGGCGAGGATATATTCAGCAATGTTGATTATACCGGATATTCTTATGTGGAATCCGATGAGTTGTGGGATATCCATGTGACCTGTACGCTGGCGGAGTCCGCAGGCAGACATACCGATACAGATGCACAGCCAGAGACAACAGAAACAAACTTGCCGGATGTCGGCGATGCAGAATAAGGAGTGGATCGTTATGAAGTTAGAAATGACACAAAAAGACAAAAACCTCCTGATCATGCTTTCTATATTCGTGATCGTAGTCTGCATTGGTTACTGGGGTATTTACCCGGTTGTAAAGGGTATCGTGAATACGAACAAAGAGATTGCGACACAGAAGGAAACACAGGAAGAAAATGAGCTGAAGCTTACGCAGGTGCCGATGATGGAGGCAGATAACGAGCGGTTTTCAAATGAGATACAGGGAGTACGTGAATCATTCTTCCCAATGATGGAAAGTGCAGAGATTGATAAGTATTTCACTGAGCTTGTGTTAGGATATAACCTGTCAGCCTATGATCTGGCTATCCAGATGCCACAGGAAGAAACGGCTTTGGAGCCATATGTATATTCGAAGCGTGCGGCAATGCTCGCAGCACAGGAGGAAACGGATACGACTGAAGCACCACAAGGCGCGAAAGCGGAACGCTCTGAAATCGAAGCGGCTGAGGAGAGTGGCGGTATGTCGACGGACAGCGAAATGAGTGCGCTTCCGGCATTTGATGATGAGGTAACAACCGGTATTTATAATGCGACGGTGACACTTCGTCTAGGCGGAAAAGAGAGTGATCTGCTTCAGCTGATCGAAGATCTCTCAAACAGCGATAAGAAAATCCGTGTGTGCAACTATTCATGGTCTGAGGAGCGGAGTATCACGAACCTGACCGAAGAAGGTGAGTACGATATCAAGACTGAGCGTGTTTTGACATTGACGCTTGAGATCTATATGTACAAGGAGGTGCCGGACGATGGAAATGCGCAGTAATAAAAATATCCGAATCGGTGATGTATTGCAGGAACTTGGCTACATCAACGAAGATCAGATCAATCAGGCGGTCGCTTATCAGAAAGAAAATAAAGGTGTGCGTCTTGGTGCGGCATTGATTGCTCTTGGATTTATTACGGAAAAGCAGATGCTGGAGGCACTTGGTAAGCGTCTGAATTATGAGGTTGTAAATATTTCCGATCTTTCCGTGGATGTCAAAGCGGTGGAGATGATTCCGCGTGTTCTCGCAGAGAAATATAACATGATGGGATACAAGGTAGAGGATACGATGTATTATCTCCTTGTGGACGATCCGCTGAACTTCTATGGAATTGAGGATATCCGCCAGATTGTCGGACGGGAAGTTCATATTTCTCTGTGTGAGAAGGCACCGCTCGAAAATTCCATTCAGTATTATTATTCAGAGGTATCTGCAAGACAGGCAGCACAGAAAGCATCGGCGAATACAACACAGACGAGTGAGGTTATGGAGATCAGCGTAGAAGAGGGCGACGATGATACGCCAATCATCAACCTGTTTAACAGCCTGCTTGTCCGTGCTTATAACTCAAATGCTTCCGATATCCATATCGAACCATTTGAGAATCATACAAGCGTGCGCATGCGTATGGATGGTGTTATCTGTGATTTCATGACACTGCAGAAAAATATCCATAATTCCCTGATTGCGCGTATCAAGATCCTCGGCGATCTTGATATTGCAGAACGGAGAATCCCACAGGATGGACATTTCCGTATTAATATCGAGGGCGTGAACCTGAATGTCCGTGTATCTGTGATTCCAACTGTATTCGGTGAGAAGGCAGTTTTGAGACTTCTTGCTTCCGCAGGTTCCATCGATCATATGGGGACTTTCGGCATGACAGACCGGAACTACAAGCTTGTGATGCGGATGCTGCAGTCACCGAATGGTATCATATATCTGACCGGACCGACTGGTTCTGGTAAATCAACAACCCTGTATATGATTCTGGAAGAGCTTGCAAAACGTAGTGTAAATATCTCGACGATCGAAGATCCGGTCGAGAAAAATGTGCCAAAGCTCAATCAGATGCAGGTAAATAATACTGCGGGACTGACCTTCGAGGTTGGACTTCGTGCCCTGCTTCGTCAGGACCCGGATATCATCATGGTTGGTGAGACGCGTGATGCAGAGACTGCATCAATCTCTGTTCGTGCCGCAATCACCGGACATCTGGTGCTTTCTACGTTACATACGAACGACGCGGCATCTTCGGTTGTCCGACTCGCAGATATGGGAGTGGAACCGTATATGATCGCCAGTTCTCTGGTTGGCATCGTGGCACAGCGACTTGTGCGTAAGGTCTGCCCGTTCTGTGGTGAATGGGGACCGATGACCGAGCAGGAGGAAGCAATCGCAGGCGTACATTTCCCTCAGATCAAGCATGCCAAAGGCTGCAGACAGTGCAACAACACGGGCTACAAGGGACGCATTTCTATCCATGAAATCCTGATGATCGATAAGAAAGTGCGCGAGATGATTACGAATGGCGCTTCGGTTGAGGATATCAAAGAATATGCGGTACAGGAGCAGGGCATGAGCACCTTGAAGAAGAGTGCACTCGAACTCGTGGAAAATGGTACGACGACTGTAGATGAACTGTTGCGTGTGTCTTATTATGAGTAGGATGAGAGCGGAAAAAATATATGTTTAAAGCACATATTTAGAAAGCAGGCAGAAAAACACAAACCGGAAGCTGATTGGCATGTAGAGAAGGGAAAAGTGTGTATAAAAGCGAGAATTGAAGTCGGAAAACACACGGCATGTGTTTTTTGAAGGGAAAGCAAGCAGAAAAACACAAACCGGAAGCTGATTGGCGTGTAGAGAAGGGAAAAGTGTGTATAAAAGCGAGAATTGAAGTCAGAAAACACACGGTATGTGTTTTTGAAGAGAAAAGCAGGCAGAAAAAACCCATGCCGGAAGCTGACAGCAAGTAGAAGAAAAAACAAGTAAAAATTATGATAAAAAAACATAATAAAAAGATTAAATAATACGAGAGGAGGTCGATATATATGATGATAGATCAGATGATTATGGAAGCACGTTCGATGGGATGCTCGGATATTCATATCACAGTTGGTATGCCACTTATGTATCGAATCAATGGTCGCTTGCAGAATGCACCGACCAATCCAAGCGACGGAGAAATCATCGCGATGCTCGCAGAGCTTTTGACCGATGAACAGCGGGAGAATCTTGAGCGAGGCATAGATGCGGATTTTGCAATTCGTACCCCGGATGGCAACCGTCAGCGTGTGAATGTATTTAAGCAGGATGGCAAGATGGCGGCAACAATCCGACTGCTTAATTCCTCGATTCCGTCGATGGAGATGCTTGGACTTCCAAGCGTGCTTCGGGAGCTGGCAGATAAGCCGCGTGGTATGATTCTTGTGACAGGACCAACCGGTTCTGGTAAATCAACCACACTTGCTTCCATGATTGATTATATCAGCGAGAATCGTCCGGAACATATTATTACGATTGAAGATCCGGTCGAGTATGTATACGACAGAAAGATGGCACTTATTCACCAGAGAGAGGTTGGAAGAGATGTCACAAACTTTGCATCGGCACTTCGAAGTGCACTTCGTGAAGACCCGGATATTATTCTGGTAGGAGAGATGCGTGATTACGAGACAATCTCAGCAGCACTGACTGCGGCAGAGACCGGACATCTGGTTATGTCCACCCTGCATACGACTGGTGCGGCACAGACGATTGATCGAATCATTGACGCCTGTCCAGCAGGCATGCAGAATCAGGTACGGACACAGCTTGCCAGCGTGTTAAATGGTGTAATCACACAGTGCCTGATTCCGAATGCACGTGGAAATGGACGAGTTGTAGCGACAGAAATCTTAGTTGGTACGGATGCAGTTTGCAACCAGATCCGTGAGAATAAATGTCATCAGCTCGGTTCTCTGATGCAGTCCGGTTCATCCGTAGGTATGCATACATTAAATGGTGATTTGTCCCGTTTGGTTCAGAACGGTATGATTAACCGCCAGATGGCTTACAAATATTCAAACGATGTCGCAGAGCTCGATCAGTATTTGTAAAAGGCTGTTGAGCAACTAGATGTGGCATAAATGGTAAAAATTACCATGAGAAAATCCCTCGAAAAAAAGGGAAAAAGTTGATACTGATAGCAAATTTTGCTATACTTTATAAAGATTTTTCATATCAAAAAACAAAAAGACTAAGGAGGAAATGATTATGAAAAAGATGAAAGAAAACAAAGGTTTTACTTTGGTAGAGCTGATTGTTGTTATCGTAATTCTCGCAATTTTGGCAGCAATCCTCGTACCAGCATTGCTTGGTTATATTGACAGAGCAAAGGGACAGCAGATTGTATTGAATGGAAAGACGGTATTGACAGCTGCGCAGACAGAGTGTTCAAGTGCTTATGCAAAAGGAACTGATTTGTCAGCTATGGATGCAACAACATTGAAGGCATTTCAGGATCAAATTAATAATACAGCAGATGTACCTTCTACAAATGTAAAAATTAAACTTGGGAAATCTGCAGAAGGTGTAACAAACAAGCATGAAGAATACACTGTACGAGGAGTAGAGTATACGCAGGGAGATAAAACAATTTATTATGTATATAATACAACCAATAATACAGCTTCATGGGATGCAACAGCTGCTGAGTATGCAGCTTTAGCAGGTAAGGAAATAACGGTTAAGTAAAAATGAATTTAAACGCTCTGGAGATATCCGGGGCGTTTTTTCATAATAGATAAAGGTTCAGTCATTTTCTTTTTAAAACTAAAGGAGATGACTGAAATATATGGAGAGTGTTCATAAAAGTCGCTATGTTTTTTGATTTTATAAAAATGGTTTGTGAAGAATATGGGTCTCTTATGTTCTGAGCGTGGGGGCGGGACAGAAAACGGAAAAGCCCACGCTGTGGGCGTGGAAAGAGAAAAAGCGGGACACCCACCCAGGAAACTTGAAAAAGGTTTCCGGGGTGAACTTATTTATAACAAAAAGGCAAGCTGGATTTTAATCAAGCTCTACTCTACATGAAATTCCGCATCACCAATTGTTGCACCCAACTGGAATCTAACGGATGCTTTTGTGTCTCGTAAGTTAGAATGAGATTAACATCCGGAATGATATTGTGGTCACAATATGTACTGATTTTCTCCATGGCATGATCTTTGTATTCCTTTTTATCCATCAACCCCAAATGCTCCCAATAAGTATAGGAATTATTTTTTGGATTTTTGATTGTAAAATCAGGATACATGGTTGATCCGTTTAGTGTGAGTGGCGCTTCATATCGAAACGGAATATGGTTTGTGAACAAAATATTTGCTATGATTTCCTCCGACTTTGAGCGTACTTTCATTCCGGAAAACGTGTTGTGAATAAGATCTTCGCGCTTATAAGGATTTTGCTCATAGGAGACGCCTGCCCATGCATCAGGAATCAGTGCCTTAGCTAAAAATGTGTGATAATTTGAATCTGTCGCCAGAAGCTTCTGAGATGTATTCGGCAAAGCCTGAATATCTTGAATGAATCGATCAAGAAGCTCTTTTTCTTTGATGCAATCATCCAGACAGCTTTCATAATATTTCTTCAAAGCTAATTTCTCAATAGTGGCAGATTCTTTGGTGGGAATGTATTTTTTCAGATTGCCATTCACTTTGTATGATTTGATATGCTTTCCGTTCTTGAAACATTGTAGTTTTCCAGAGGGGAATTTATTGATAAGCTTTTTATAGTTTTCGATGCTTTTATTTAATTGTTTTTGCTGTTCAAGAATATTCTGTATAAAAATGATATACACCTCTTTCAATAATTGACATTGCAACGACTGTAATAGTACAGACCATCATAATGCGAAAACACATGAAGCCGTTAGGCAACACGCTAAAATGTAAACTACGTGGGTAAGTAAAATCTGAGTTGTTCTGAGTTGTAAAACAGATTTTCTGTATGAAAAACTATGCGCTAAAAACTCGATAAATGAGTTGTTCTTAATGTAGCATATATAAGTTGCTGCGTAAATGGAATACATGATTTTATCACAGAAAATTCATAATTCCTTTTTATGAATCTATTGATTTAGGCGTGGGAGCAGAAAAGTAGGCGGAAAAACCCACGGCATGGGCGTAGGGTGTGAAAAGCAAGCAGAAAAGCCCACCCCGGAAGCTAATCGATATGTCGGGGAGCGGAAACTGGGCGTGGGAGCAGAAAAGTAAGCGTGGAAACCCATGGCGTGGGCGTGGAAGCAAAAAAGCGAGCTAGAAAACCCACAGCAAGCAAACGGTATCAAGCGAAACAGTTTTCAAACAAAAATCGCAAGCAATAAATCGCAAATAAATCACAAACAAAAAATCCCACATTTCATCCATTCCCATCTTGAAGCAAAAGGAAATAGATGGTATAATCTAAAAGATTGCATGAAGACAAAACCGAGACAACTGAAAAAATCATTTTCTGCTATAAAATAAAATGCAAAACACATATGGTAATAAGATGATAACCAGAATCATGAGTATAGATTATCTGTACATGTTTGCCAGATACAGAAAGTGGCGTTTTCAGTCGTTTCGGAGTCTGATTGCAGGAAAAAAATATTTCAAGGAGAATTTATTATGTACAAGAAGTTTGAGATGGAACTTGCCGGAAGAACCTTACGTGTCGATGTAGGCAGAGTTGCAAAGCAGGCAAACGGTGCAGCTTTGATGCACTACGGAGATACAGTTGTACTTTCTACAGCAACTGCATCAGAAAAACCAAGAGATGGTATCGATTTCTTCCCACTTTCAGTTGAGTATGAGGAGAAGATGTATTCGGTAGGAAAAATCCCTGGAGGATTCAACAAGCGTGAGGGTAAGGCAAGTGAGAACGCAATCCTTACATCCCGTGTTATCGACCGTCCAATGAGACCATTGTTCCCGAAGGATTATAGAAATGATGTTACATTGAACAACATGGTTATGTCTGTAGATCCAGAGTGTTCTCCAGAGCTGACTGCTATGCTTGGTTCAGCGATTGCAACAGCAATTTCTGATATCCCATTTGATGGTCCATGTGCAACTACACAGGTTGGTATGATCAATGGCGAGCTGATCTTCAATCCAAATTCTACACAGAATCTGGAGTCAGATCTGAAGCTTACTGTTGCATCTACAAGAGATAAGGTTATCATGATCGAGGCTGGTGCAAATGAAGTACCTGAGGCGAAGATGATCGAGGCTATTTATGCAGCACATGAGTTAAACCAGAAGGTAATTGCATTTATCGATAAGATCGTAGCTGAGTGTGGTAAGCCAAAGCATTCTTATACAAGCTGTGCAGTTCCGGAAGAACTGTTTGAGGCAATCAAGGAGCTTGTTCCACCTGCAGCAATGGAAGAGGCAGTCTTCACAGACGAGAAGCAGGTACGTGAGGAGAACATCCGTCAGATCAAGGAGAAGCTTGAAGAGGCATTTGCAGATAAGGAAGACTGGCTGGCAGTTCTTGATGAGGCTGTTTACCAGTACCAGAAGAAGACAGTTCGTAAGATGATTCTGAAGGATCACAAGCGTCCGGATGGCAGACAGATCACACAGATCCGTCCATTGGCTGCTGAGGTTGATATCATTCCTAGAGTCCATGGTTCTGCTATGTTCACAAGAGGACAGACACAGATTTGTAACGTTGTAACACTGGCTCCGCTTTCTGAGGCTCAGAAGTTAGATGGCCTTGACACAAATGTTACAACGAAGAGATATATGCATCACTACAACTTCCCATCATACTCTGTTGGTGAGACAAAGCCATCCAGAGGACCAGGACGTCGTGAGATCGGACATGGCGCACTTGCTGAGCGTGCACTTGTTCCTGTACTTCCAAGTGAGGACGAGTTCCCATATGCAATCCGTTCCGTATCAGAGACATTTGAGTCAAATGGTTCTACATCAATGGCTTCCACATGTGCATCTTGTATGTCACTGATGGCTGCCGGTGTTCCGATTAAGAAGATGGTAGCAGGTATTTCCTGTGGCCTTGTAACCGGTGAGACAGATGATGATTATGTATTGTTGACAGATATTCAGGGACTCGAAGATTTCTTCGGCGACATGGACTTCAAGGTAACAGGTACAACCGAAGGTATCACAGCGATCCAGATGGATATCAAGATTCATGGTCTGACACGTCCAATCGTTGAAGGTGCTATCGCAAGATGCCGTGAGGCAAGACTTTTCATCATGGATACATGTATGAAGCCGGCTATCGCAGCTCCAAGAGATCACGTTGGTGAGCTTGCTCCGAAGATCATCCAGACAAAGGTTGATCCAGAGAAGATCGGTGAGATCATCGGACAGAGAGGAAAGACAATCAACGCAATTATCGAGGAAACAGGCGTTAAGATCGATATCGATGATGATGGAAATGTATTTATCTGCGGCGTTGAGCAGGCAGGTATGGACAAGGCATTAAAGATCATCCGTTCTATCGTAGATCCAATCGAGGTTGGTAAGACTTACGAAGGTAAAGTTGTTCGTATTATGAACTTTGGTGCATTTGTAGAGCTGTCACCAAACAAGGATGGACTGATCCACATCTCTAAGCTGGCAGATCACCGCGTAGAGAAGGTAGAGGATGTCGTAAATATCGGCGATGTAGTCAAGGTTAAGGTTCTTGAGGTTGATCGTATGGGTAAGATCAGCCTGAGCCTGAAGGACGCTGAGTAGTAGAACTATAAATTAGGAGGGTACCTCATGAGATACGGATACTTTGATGAGGCAAATAAGGAATATGTGATTGACCGGCCGGACACACCGGCACCTTGGGCGAACTACCTTGGTTCTCCGGAATACGGCGCAATCATTTCCAACAATGCCGGTGGATACAGCTTTGTAAAGTCTGGTGCAAACGGAAGAATTCTTCGTTATATCTTCAACAGCTTTGACCAGCCGGGCAGATACATTTATCTGCGTGACAATGACAGCAAAGATTACTGGTCAGCCTCATGGCAGCCAGTTGGAAAAGATTTAGACAGCTACAAGAGTGAGTGTCACCATGGTACAGGCTATACGTATATGAATGCAGAATATGCAGGCATCAAGAGCTCTGTACTTTACTATGTACCACTTGATAAGACGCATGAGGTATGGAAGCTGAAGGTTACGAACGATTCTGACAAGCCTCGTAACCTGTCAGTCTTTGGTTACTGTGAATTTACAAATGATAACAACTATGAGCAGGATCAGGTCAATCTGCAGTATACACTCTTTATCACAAGAACATATTTCATGGGAAACCGCATTAAGCAGGTGATCAATGAGAACGTGAATAAGGGTGCAGCTATCAACGGAAGTGTTGCATTTACAAGATTCTTTGGTCTGGCTGGAGCAGAGGTTACAAGCTATGCCGGAGATAAGGAAGCGTTCCTTGGCAGATATCATGGCTATGGCAATCCAGTCGGCGTAGAAAACGGTGATTGCGGAAACTGTCTGAATTATAATGGTAATGCCTGTGGCGCTTTGGAGACAAAGATCACACTCGCACCGGGCGAGAGCAAGGAGCTTGCATTTGTACTCGGCATGAAGAATGATGCAGAGACAGAAGCAGTGATGAACAGCTATGCAGATGTGCATGCACAGAGTGAAGCTGAGCTGGCAGAGTTGAAGGAATACTGGCATGGAAAGCTGAATCATTTCCAGGTAAAGACACCAAGCGAGTCATTCAATGCGATGATCAATACATGGAATGCATATCAGTGCTTCATGACATTTATCTGGTCAAGAGCCGCATCGTTCTCCTACTGTGGACTTCGAAATGGATACGGATACCGTGATACGGTACAGGATATTCAGGGCGTAATCCATTTGGCACCAGAGATGGCGTTGGACAAGATCCGTTTCATGTTGTCTGCACAGGTAGACAATGGTGGTGGACTTCCACTTGTAAAGTTTGATCACAATGCAGGTCATGAGGATACACCAGATGATGAGTCTTATGTACGTGCAACCGGACATCCGGCTTATCGTGCAGATGATGCATTGTGGTTGTTCCCAACAGTTTATAAGTATATTGCGGAGTCTGGAAATACAGACTTTATCGATGAAGTAATCCTGTTCGCAAATGGCGGAGAGGGTACGGTGTATGAGCATTTGAAGCGTGCGATTGATTTCTCTATGAATCACCTTGGAAACAATCGTATGCCGGCAGGTCTGCATGCAGACTGGAATGACTGCTTACGTCTTGGCAAGCAGGGCGAGTCAACATTTGTTGCAATGCAGCTTTACTATGCGATGAGCGTACTCCGCATCTTTGCAGAGCAGAAAAATGATACAGAATATATCGCATATCTGGATAAGATCCAGAAGGAACTTGGCGATATTATCCAGACAAAGTGCTGGGAAGATGACCGCTATATCCGTGGATACAAGGAAGACGGCATGATCATCGGTTCTAAGCATGATCCGGAAGCAAACATGTGGCTGAATCCACAGTCATGGGCAGTTATCAGTGGTCTTGCCACAAAGGATCAGGCAGAGAAAGCACTGGAGTCTGTACATAGAGAATTGAATACACCATATGGCGTACGTCTGATGGCGCCATCCTATGTAGATCATGCGTTTGAGGGAGCGTTGATGCTTCTGTTCAATCCATCCACAAAGGAAAATGGCGGTATCTTCTCACAGCCACAGGGTTGGATTATTCTGGCAGAATCCCTGATGGGACATGGAAACCGTGCATTTGAGTATTTCACAGAAAGCTCACCTGCATCCATGAATGACAAGGCAGAGATCAGAAAGCTGGAGCCATATTGCCACGGACAGTTTACAGAGAGCTCTGACAGCCCATTCGAGGGTAGAGCACATGTACACTGGCTGACCGGTACAGCATCGACCGTTATGGTTGGATGTGTTGAGGGTATCCTTGGTATGCGTCCGGACTTCGATGGACTTCGTATCGCACCATCGGTTCCATCTGACTGGAAGGAATTCGAGATCAACAAGGACTTCCGTGGAAAGAAGCTTCATATCGTTGTGAAGAATCCGAATGGCGCAGAGAGCGGTTACAAGAGTCTTGTCGTAAATGGCAAAGAAATGAGCGATAACTATATTGCAGCAAGCGAGCTGGCTGATATCAATGAGATTATCCTTACAATGTAAGTGCTAAGACAAACGTACGCAAAATATAGAAGAAACTATGTGATATGGTGGGTAGATTCTGTACCCACCATATTTTTCTATATATATAACAGAATTGATGTATGCGTACGGAACTATCATGCGGGAGATTTTTGGATTTGATTGTGAAACATGCAGGGCGTGTGTGAAAAGTGAGGTGAATGACACATGAATACGAAACGGTCTTTTCAAATCAAAAAATTTATTGGCGATCGTGCCTTTTATAAGCGATATCTGATGCTTGCTTTGCCGATGATCTTACAGAATGCGATTACGAATTTGGTCAGCTTTTTGGATAATATCATGGTTGGACAGCTTGGAACTGAACAAATGTCCGGTGTAGCGATTGTGAATCAGTTGATTTTTGTATATAATTTGGCAATTTTTGGTGCGGCATCGGCAGCAAGTATTTTTGGCGCACAGTATTTCGGAAAAGGAAACCATGAAGGTCACATGTACTCATTCCGATTCAAACTGTATGCAACGATGTTTGTGACGATTCTTGCAATTACGTTATTTATTACGAATGGTGAGAATCTCATATCCTTATATCTTACGGATACGGCTGGAACCGGTGCGACAGATGTTGCGTTACGGTATGGAAAACAGTATCTGTCCATCATGCTGATCGGCTTGGTTCCTTTTGCGGTTACACAGTCGTATGCGACAAATATCAAGGAAACCGGGCAGACATTTGTACCGATGGTTGCAAGCTTCGTGGCAGTTGGAAGCAATGCAGTGTTAGATTATCTGTTGATATTTGGAATTGGGCCATTTCCGAAGCTTGGCGTTATGGGTGCAGCGCTCGCAACGATACTGGCGCGTTATATAGAAGCTGCAATTATTGTAATCTGGGCACATTCCCATAAAGAAAAGAACAAGTATCTGGCTGGTGCATACCGGGGATTTGGCATGCCAATGGGCGAATTCAAAGCAATTTTGATCAAAGGATTTCCACTTATGTTGAATGAACTTCTCTGGGCGGCGGGGATGACAGCAGTGACGCAGTGCTATTCGGTGCGCGGACTCGAGGTGGTTGCCGGACTAAACATCGCAACGACGATCACGAATTTGTTTAATATTGTGTATATTCAGCTTGGTGCATGTATCAGCATCATTGTCGGACAGTATCTGGGAGCCGGTGAGCTGGAACAGGCGAAGGATGCGGATAATAAGATGATCGTGTTCAGTGTATTTTGCTGTATACTTGTCGCGGCGGTAATGTTTGTAGTTGGCAGATTTTTTCCGCATATCTATAATACAACCGATGAAATCAAGAAGCTTGCTACATCATTCATGAGTATATCTGCGCTTTTGATGCCGATTTGTTCTATGAGCCATACCTTCTACTTTACCTTACGGTCAGGCGGTAAGACATTGGTTACATTCCTGTTTGATTCTGTGTTCACATGGGTGATTGTTGTTCCGTGTGCGTATGTGCTTGCACATTTTACGGGACTTGGAATTGTGAGTGTGTATTTTTTCGTGCAGGCGACGGAATTAATCAAAGCGACGATTGGATTCTTTATGGTGAAGAGCGATGTCTGGTTGGTGCAGATGGTATAATTGCAGTCCGCGTATAATAAAATATATTAATATAAAAAAGAGGCATTCCCTATCTGAGCTGTTTGGGAATGTCTCTTTTTGCGTTATAGGCATTTGCTGATTACATATCCTACATATTATTCGAAGCACTTACGATCATCGGTAAGATCTGCTTCTTCCTGGAGACAACGCCCGGCAGGATGATGCTGCCACCGGATACCTCGTCGAGCTTGAACGCTTTCTCCAGCAGCTCTTCGGAGTTCTTGCCGTAGTATAAAAGTTCGGTGCTTTCCTTGAAAATATTCGTCAGCATGAAGAACAGCATATCAGCTTCGCTCTGGTTGTAGATGTTTTCCATGTATTTGAGAATCCGTGGCTTGACGGCATCCAACATCATAGAATTAAATGCGGTGATCTGTCCGATACCAAACTTCAGGTTCTCAGAGGAGAACACCTTGTAATCCTGATGGAAGATCTCTTCATCTGTCTCGTTCATCAGCTTGCTTCCGGCGTTGAACATGGCAATCGCATATGCCTCGATATCGATGTTTGCGATCTTTGCAAGCTTCCGGCATGTATGCTCATCCATCTGTGTGCAGGTCGGTGAGCGGAACATCAAGGTATCCGAGATGATTGCAGAACATAACAGTCCGGCAATCTGCTTCGGGATTTCAACATGGTTTTCTTCAAACATCTGATAGATGATCGTTGCTGTACAGCCAAGTGGCTGGTTGCGGAAATAAACCGGATTCATCGTCTGCAAGCCGCCCAGTCTATGGTGATCGATGATTTCCAGGAGCTGGACTTCTTCGATACCGTCGACTGCTTGCGCATGCTCGTTGTGGTCAACTAAGATGACCTTTTTTGGATTTGCATTCAAATAATTTCGCTGGGAGATCAGTCCTACGTATTTTCCATATTCATTTAGGACAGGATAGTACTGATGGCGCTTGCCTGCCATGACCGTACGGATATCCCGGATATAATCTTCGGTCGAGAAGGTAATCAGGTTATCCTTCTTCATGAAATAACGGATTGGGATACTCTGGTTGATCAGACGCGCTGCGGTATAAGTATCATATGGGGTACGGATGATCGAGCAGTTGTGATCCTCAGCGAGCTTCGTGATTGTTTTCGATACGACCGCACCGTCACAGATGATGATGCACTGTGCATCCATCTCAATTGCGCAAAGCTGTGACTCGTAACGGTTACCAAGGATGACAATGTCGCCCTGCTCAATGTAGTTTTCCATCATGTCCGGGTTGGCGGCGGAGATCAGCACCTTTCCGGTATGCACATAATCCTTCTCATCGCCGACGATCAGATCGGCAGAGAGGGTGTTGATAATATTCTTGTATGGTGTGTGCGCGGATGCGATGACACGGTTGTCGTACACTTCCATATAAGTCATGGCGATGTCGCGTACGGTGATCAGTCCGACTAAATTGCCATTTTCGTTTACCGATGGAAGCGTGGTTGCACCGGATTCGCTTAAGATTTCCCATGCATTTTTGATGGAAATCTCTCCGTCAACGCCATCGATATGGCGGTATTCCACGTCTTTTACCTGTGTGGAGACATTTTCCATATATTCCGGCACAGCCGCGGAAAATGCATTTAATACATATTTGGTTTCTGCGTTTATCTCGCCAGCGCGCATCGGGACATAATCATCGCCGGTAATCTGCCGCTTCAGATAAGCATAGCAAATGGAAGAACAGATGGAGTCAGTGTCCGGATTTTTATGTCCGATGACATATACTTTGTCTTTGCTTTGTGTTTCCATTTATCAAACCTCCGTAATTTATAGAAAAAATAAATAAGCTACTTTGCGTTGCTATTATAGTTTCCGTATTTATAAAAGTCAAACAAAATGTACATAATATCTATGAGAAAATTTTGTGAACGGAGGTAGGAAACATTGGAGAGACAGGGAGAAACAGGGAAGGAACAGGCGTTTCATATGGATAGCCGGCAGAAACAGGAAGGAAGCGGGATGGTCAACCAGCAAAAGCAGGGGAGTCTGATCACTGACTACGGACAGATTACTTTGTCGAAAAACCGGTATCATCACCGAATTCATTTGTTGAATATAATAGGAGAAATCGAGGGGCATGAGAATCTTGGTTCGTCCTCGAAGACAAGCAAATATGAGCATATCCTGCCACAGCTTGCTGCCGTGGAGGACGACGAGGGCATCGACGGACTGATGGTACTCTTAAATACCGTGGGTGGTGATGTCGAGGCAGGACTCGCTATTGCAGAGATGATTGCATCCTTAAGCAAGCCGAAGGTATGTCTTGTGCTTGGCGGCGGACATTCAATTGGCGTGCCGCTGGCAGTATCCGGGGATGTGACGTTTATTGTGCCGTCGGCAACGATGGTCGTGCATCCGATCCGGATGAATGGAACCGTGCTTGGTGTGACGCAGAATTACGAATATATTGAGCGGATGCAGGATCGGATCATTGAATTTACGTCGAATCATTGTTCCATCAAGGAAGAGGAACTGAGGGAGATCATGTTCAATACGAAAGAACTGACGAAAGACATTGGTTCGGTGTTAGTTGGCAGGCAGGCGGTCGAGGTAGGAATCATCGACCGGGTGGGCGGCATCCATACCGCAATGAATTGTTTATATGACTTGATAAATGCAAAGAAAAATAGTAAAATAGAGCAGTATGAGCATTTAAACTGACATAAATATACCCGTGTGGCGGTTTGTATATGGATACGGACTGCCATATGGGTGATTACATTTAGAAAAATGTCTGTCATAATCGGAGAATGAGGGAAAAGAGAAGGAGTGCATACCGTGGCAACGGGAAACAACAGTACATATAATAAAGGTTCACAATCGAATACGAGAAGTAAAACGACTGCCAGCCGTTCGACATCGACGGCAAGATCACCACAGAAAGCAAGATCTTCGCAGTCGTCCAGACAGGCGTCCGCTTCCCGTACAGGAGGAAGAAAGACAAAAGCACAGCTGGCGCAGGAGCAGGCACGGAAGAATGAAATCCATCTGTTTATCTGTCTGGCAGTTTGTACATTTTTCTTTATCAGCAACTTTGGCTGGTGCGGCGTTGTAGGCAATTTCTTTGCGAAGTTTATGTTTGGACTGTTTGGTGTTGTGGAATATGTGCTTCCGTTATACATCTTTTTGACAGAGGCATTTCTGCTTTCAAACGGTGCAAAAAAAGCAGTCGTAAACCGCGTACTCTGTGTAGGACTGTTTATTGTTGCAGCAGCATTTATCTTCCAGCTTACGGCTGGTGCCGATCATATGACGGCGAAGCTTCTGTATGATCAGGGGGCACAGGAAAAGAAGGGCGGCGGATTTATCTTAGGTGGATTGCTCGTTGTACTGTACAATCTGATTGGAAAACCGGGCGCAATCATTGTGATTGCACTTTTGATCATCATTGGAATCATCGTCGTAATGAATGTGTCGCTGATCGATTTTGCAAAGGAGCGGTCTGCACAGTTCAAGAATCGTTACAATGCGCTGTATGAGGATGATGACGAGGAAGAGATTGATCCAGAGGCAGCACTTGAGGCAAAGCGCAGAACAAAATTGGATAATATCAAGGTGGAGCAGGAGAAGCCGGCTGTACCAGTGAAGAAGAAAAAGAAGAAAGTCAAAAATAAGAAGGTCGAGGGGGAGGAGGTTCATGAGTTAAAACCGCTTCCACATGAAGATCTGTTCAATCCGAATCTGACCTTGCAGGATGCCAAGGATGTCTCAGAGGGGTATGTAGATTTGTCGCTGCTGAAAAAGAAAAAAGGCGGTGTGACAGAACTTCGCAGTGCGAAAGCGGATATCCCACCTGTGCCGGATACACCGAAGGAAGAGACGGTGGATTTCTTTGACCGCCCAGATTATGCAAACGGAGCCGCGCAGGAGGAAACGACAATCACAGATCAGATGTGGCAGGAGGAAAACGCACAGACAGGTGCTGATATTTCTGCTTATGATGAGACGGCTGCGGATACATTGGACCCGGTACATACGAAGAGAACGTCGCGTGCAACAGAAAAACAGATGGACACCGCAGATGTTTCCGTGCCAGATGCGGACGAGGCTCCAGTGACCGAAGCGGTGACGAGAAAGCGCAAGAAGACGAAGGAATCCGAGCAGGAGATGCTTTCGGAACGTGACCAGATTGCAGAGACAATTCAGGAAAACAGTGAACAAAAACCAATCAAGGAATACAAATTCCCACCGTTGAAGCTCTTGAAGAGTGGCAGAGGAAAGGGGACAAAGTCAAATGAAGCGTCCGTCCGTGAGACCGCGATGAAGTTAAAGAGCACACTCGAAAACTTCGGCGTCAATGTCACGGTAACGGATTACAGCTGCGGCCCATCCGTTACCCGGTATGAATTACAGCCGGAGCAGGGTGTGAAGGTATCGAAGATCACAAACCTGGCGGATGATATCAAGCTGAATCTGGCGGCGGCAGATATCCGTATCGAAGCACCGATTCCGGGCAAGCCAGCCGTTGGTATCGAGGTGCCGAACAAGGAGAGCCAGCCTGTTTTTTTCCGCGATCTGCTTGAATCAGACAACTTCCAGAAGTTCCCGTCCAACATTGCATTTGCAGTTGGTAAGGATATCAGCGGACAGGTGGTTGTGGCAGATATCGCGAAGATGCCGCATTTGCTGATCGCAGGTGCGACTGGTTCCGGTAAATCGGTCTGTATCAATACATTGATCATGAGTATCTTATATAAGGCAAAGCCGGATGACGTGAAGCTGATTATGGTCGATCCAAAGCAGGTAGAGCTGAGTATCTACAATGGAATCCCACATATGCTGATTCCGGTTGTGACCGATCCGAAGAAGGCGGCAGGCGCTCTGAACTGGGCGGTACTTGAAATGACAAATCGTTACCAGTTATTTGCACAGTATAATGTGCGGAATCTGCAGGGCTATAACGAAAAGGTAAAGGCAGTGACAGGCTCGGAAGAGGGTAACGAAGACTTGAAGAAGCTGCCACAGATCGTGATTATTGTCGACGAGCTTGCTGATCTGATGATGGTAGCACACGGCGAAGTGGAGGATGCTATCGTGCGTCTGTCCCAGCTTGCACGTGCGGCAGGTATCCATCTGGTAATCGCAACGCAGAGACCATCTGTGGATGTCATTACCGGTCTGATCAAGGCAAATGTGCCATCCAGAATCGCGATGACCGTATCCTCGGGTGTCGACTCGAGAACGATCCTCGATATGAATGGTGCCGAAAAATTGCTTGGTAAAGGTGATATGTTATTCTATCCGACGGGCTATCCGAAGCCGGTACGTGTACAGGGTGCATTCCTGTCGGATGATGAGATCGCAGATGTCGTGGACTTCCTGAAGGAGGAAAGCGGCGAAGTGACCTACGATGAATCAATCTCAAAGGAGATTGCGAACACGAAGGTTGGTGGTTCTGGCGGTGGTGCATCGTCTGCAGAACCGGAATATGATGACTACTTTGTAGATGCCGGAAAGTTTATTATCGGAAAAGATAAGGCGTCCATCGGTATGCTGCAAAGAGTATATAAAATCGGATTTAACCGTGCAGCACGTATTATGGATCAGCTTTCCGAAGCTGGTGTGGTCGGTCCGGAAGAGGGGACGAAGCCACGGAAGGTGCTTATGAGCATGGAAGAATTTGAAAATTATGTTGAGGAATATTTATAAGGGAGTCAGGAGGACAAAAGAGTATGTTAACAGACATTGAAATCGCACAGCAGGCAGAGATGGAACCAATTAAGAACGTGGCAGCAAAGCTTGGTATGTCGGAGGATGATATCGAGATGTACGGTAAGTACAAGGCGAAGATTTCCGATGAGTACATGCAGTCTGTAAAGAATAATGAGAATGGTAAATTGATTCTGGTAACAGCAATCAACCCGACTCCAGCAGGAGAGGGAAAGACAACAGTAACCGTAGGACTTGGTCAGGCAATGTGCAAGCTCGGAAAGAAGGCGGTCATTGCACTGCGTGAGCCATCTCTTGGACCATGTTTTGGTATCAAAGGTGGAGCAGCCGGCGGCGGATATGCCCAGGTCGTACCAATGGAAGACTTAAACCTGCATTTTACAGGTGATTTCCATGCAATCACATCTGCAAATAACCTGCTTGCAGCCGTGATGGATAACCATATGCATCAGGGAAATACACTCCGCATCGATCCGAAGCGTATCGTATTTAAGCGTTGCCTGGATATGAACGACCGTGTGCTTCGTAACATTATCGTTGGTATGGGTAAGAAGGGCGACGGCGTGATGCGTCAGGATGGATTCGTTATCACAGTTGCTTCAGAGATCATGGCAATCCTCTGTCTGGCAACAGATATCAAGGATCTGCAGGGGCGTCTTTCAAGAATTATCGTTGCTTATAATGTAGATAATGAGCCTGTCACAGCTGGTGAGCTCAAGTGTGTCGGTGCGATGACAGCGCTTTTGAAGGATGCGATCAAACCAAACCTGATCCAGACATTAGAGCATACACCAGCACTTGTACACGGTGGTCCATTTGCGAATATCGCACATGGCTGTAACTCTGTCCGTGCAACACGGACCGCACTTAAAATTGCAGATTATGTCATCACAGAGGCAGGTTTCGGTGCGGATCTCGGAGCAGAGAAATTTTTCGATATCAAGTGTCGTATGACTGGATTGAAGCCGGATGCAGTTGTGCTTGTAGCAACGGTACGTGCACTGAAATATAACGGTGGCGTGGCAAAGGCAGACCTTGGCGAGGAGAACTTAGAAGCATTGGAAAAGGGTATCGTGAACTTAGAGAAGCATATCGAGAACTTACAGCTCTACGGTGTGCCGGTAGTTGTAACGCTGAACCGTTTCGTATCCGATACAGATGCAGAGCTTGCATTTGTACGTGAGTTCTGTGAGAAGCGTGGCTGTGATTTCGCCCTCGCAAATGTATGGGAGAAAGGCGGCGAAGGTGGTATTGAGCTTGCAAATGCCGTGCTCAACACACTTGAGACAAAGGAAAGCCACTTCAAGGTATTATATGAAGATAATCTCTCTATCAAGGAGAAGATTGAGACAATCGCAAAGAAGATTTATGGCGCAGATGGCGTAACCTATTCTGCAGAGGCAGATCGTGCGATCGCAAAGATCGAGGAGATGGGATTTGCAAATATGCCAGTCTGCATGGCGAAGAACCAGTATTCCCTTTCCGATGATGCGAAGAAGCTTGGCAGACCGACTGGATTTACAGTCAATATCCGTGAAGTATATGTAAGTGCCGGAGCTGGATTTGTCGTAGCAATCACAGGAGCTATCATGACAATGCCGGGACTTCCTAAAGTTCCAGCCGCAGAGCGTATCTTCGTGGATGATGAAGGTGTAACACACGGTTTATTCTAAGAAGTACCAATTTGTATACGATTCCATTTGTATACGATTCCATATGTATATGTACCATGCATCTGAAATCGTGTACAATGTTGTAAAGAAAGGCGGATTATAACAATGGCAAAATTGATTAACGGAAAAGAAATCTCCCAGCAGATCAAGGATGAGTTAAAAGAGAAGGTTTCCGCGTTGAAGGCACAGGGCAAAAATATCTGCCTGGCAGTCATTCAGGTCGGAAACGATCCGGCATCTTCTGTATATGTTGGAAATAAGAAGAAGGCATGCGCGTATATCGGCATCGAGTCACGTGCGTTTGAACTTCCGGAGGAGACAACCGAGGAAGAACTTCTCTCTATTATCAAGGATTTAAACGAGGATGACGGCGTGCACGGAATCTTAGTGCAGCTTCCGGTTCCGAAGCACATCAATGAAGAGAAGATCATCAATGCGATCTCTCCGAAGAAGGATGTGGATGGATTCCATCCGGAGAGCGTTGGCAGCCTGTGTATTGGCAGACCGGGATTCGTATCGTGTACACCAGCGGGAATCATCCAGCTTCTGAAGCGTTCGGAGATTGATATCGAAGGAAAGCACTGCGTTGTGATCGGCAGAAGCAATATCGTAGGCAAGCCGATGGCACTTCTGATGCTGCGTGAGAATGCAACCGTAACGATCTGCCATTCGAGAACGAAGAACTTAAAGGAAATCTGTAAAGAGGCAGATATCCTGATCGTTGCGATCGGAAAGCCGAAGATGATCGACGCATCGTATGTGAAGGACGGTGCGACAGTGATCGATGTTGGTATCCACAGAGATGCCAACAACAAATTATGCGGTGATGTTGATTTTGCATCGGTGGAACCGGTGGCTGGTGCCATCACACCAGTTCCGGGCGGCGTAGGACCGATGACGATCGCGATGCTGATGAATAACTGCGTGGAAGCCGCAGAGCGTGAGGAATAAGAAACATATGAACATATTGATGGTGTCACTTGGCTGTGACAAGAACCTTTGCGATAGCGAAGCAATGCTTGGTCTGCTCGCAAAGCACAATTACAATATTACGAACGACGAGCAGGAAGCCGATGCAATCATCGTAAATACGTGCAGTTTCATCAAGGATGCGATGGAGGAAAGTGTAAATACAGTATTGGAGATGGCGAAGCTCAAACAGCAGAACTTAAAATACCTGATTGTGACCGGATGTATGGCACAACGGTTCAAGGATGAGATCTTTGACGAGATCCCGGAGATCGATGCATGTCTTGGAACGAGCAGCTTCGATAAGATTTTAGATGTGATCGAGGAGCTGAAGGCGCGTGATGGTATCGAGGATGCAGAAGAAATCAGTGTCTATGACGATATCGACCGTCTGGCAACAATCACAGAATCAAACAAGGTCATCACATCGGGTACATTTATGGGATACTTAAAGATTGCAGAAGGCTGCGACAAGTTCTGTACCTACTGTGTCATCCCACATATCCGCGGACATTACCGGAGTGTGCCGATGGAACAGCTTTTAAAGGAAACAGAATATATGGCATCGCAGGGCATCGAGGAGCTGGTGCTTGTCGCACAGGAGACAACCTGCTATGGTAAAGATCTGTACGGGGAGAAACGGCTGCATGTGTTAGTCCGTGAGCTTGCGAAGATCGATGGAATCAAATGGATTCGCCTGATGTACTGTTATCCGGAGGAAATCTATGACGAACTGATCGACTGCTTCAAGGAGGAGCCGAAGCTTCTGCATTATATTGATATGCCGATGCAACACAGCGAGGATGCAATCTTGAAGCGGATGGGCAGGCGCACAGATCGTGCAAGCATCGAAGCGGTGATTGGAAAGCTGCGGGAAGCAGCCCCAGATATCGCAATCCGTACTTCCCTGATTGCAGGATTTCCTGGCGAGACACAGGAAGAGCATGAGGCACTGATGGCATTCTTAGATGAACAGGAGCTTGACAGGGTTGGTGTATTTACGTATTCCAGAGAAGATGGAACACCGGCAGCGACATTTGAGAACCAGATCGATGAAGAGACAGCGGAGCAGTGGCGTAATGAGATCATGGAGCTGCAGCAGGAGATCTCCTTGGATAAAAACGAGACATTTGTCGGGAAGATCATGCAGGTCATTATCGAGGGATATTCTTCTGACGATGATGTCTATGTCGGACGGACATATCGGGATGCACCGGGCGTGGACGGGCTGGTGTTTGTGAACTGTGATTATGAACTGATGTCCGGACAGATTGTAGATGTCCGGATCAATGAGGTAGGACCATATGATATGATAGGAGGGATTGTCGATGAATCTGCCGAATAAATTAACGATACTTAGAATGATCATGATACCATTTTTCTTAGTAGCCCTGATGGTGCCTGGCATTCCGGGAGGAAAATGGATTGCACTTGCATTATTCTGTCTGGCAAGTCTCACGGATATGCTGGATGGAAAAATCGCACGAAAGTATAACCTGATTACGGACTTTGGCAAGTTCATGGATCCACTTGCAGATAAACTGCTTGTCTGTTCAGCCATGATCGCGCTGATCGATCTGGACCGGATTCCGGCGTGGGTTGTAATTGTGATTATTGCAAGAGAGTTTATCATCAGCGGTTTTCGTCTGGTTGCATCGGATAACGGCATTGTGATCGCTGCCGGATGGTGGGGCAAGATCAAGACGGTCTGCCAGATGTTCATGGTAATCTTACTGATTTGCGACTTCGGTGGAAGCACGGTACATATCATTGAGAATGTACTGATCTATCTGGCGCTGGCACTGACGATCATTTCCCTGATCGACTATCTGGTAAAGAATAAAAACGTGCTTTCTGAAACAAAATAAGAGTGGCTTTAAAAATCTGTAAAAAGCGGATGGAACATAAATGTTTAAGGCTTTTTGCAGATTTTTCTTTTTTATTGCAAAACTGTGACAAAGAATGTGATTTTGACTTGATTTCAGGCGGAAAAAGATTTACAATTACAATCGGAAGAAATTGGGTTTCTAATCAGAAAACCCATAATAAATAAAAGTGGAGGGCTTAAAATGAGTAACAAACTTACATTGTCAGCAAGTGACAGAATTTCTTCTTTGCTTGACGAAGCGAGCTTTGTTGAAGTTGGTGCATATGTAACAGCTAGAAATACGGACTTCAACATGCAGGAAAATGATACTCCAAAAGACGGTGTTATTACTGGATATGGTGTCATCAATGGAAAACTGGTGTATGTATACAGCCAGGATGCAACCGTTCTTGGTGGTGCAATCGGTGAGATGCACGCAAAGAAGATTGCGAAGATTTATGACATGGCTATGAAGGTAGGCGCACCGGTAGTCGGTTTGATCGATTGTGCGGGACTTCGTTTGCAGGAGGCAACCGATGCACTTAATGCATTCGGCGAGGTTTATCTGAAGCAGACACTTGCGTCAGGAGTAATCCCACAGATTACTGCAATTTTTGGAACATGCGGTGGTGGAGCAGCGCTTATTCCAACACTTACAGACTTTACATTTATGACAGCAGAGGGCGGAAAGTTATTCGTAAACAGCCCAAATGCACTGGATGGAAACTATCAGGCAAAGCTTGATACAGCATCTGCAGCTTACCTTAGCGAGAATTCTTCTCTCGTAGATGGTGTATTCGAGGATGATGCAACAACACTTGCAAACATCAGAAGCCTTGTGGATATGCTCCCTGACAACAACATGGAAGATGCAGAGTCCGATTGTACAGACGATCTGAACCGTATCATTCCAAATCTCGATGGATTTGCAAAGGATGCAAGAGCTGTCCTTCAGAACATCGCAGATAACAATGTATTCGTAGAAGTGAAGAAAGATTATGCAAAGGACATGGTTCTTGGACTGATCAAGTTGAACGGTGCGACAGTTGGTTGTGTAGCCAACCAGGCAGCTGACGGTGGAGAACTTCTCTCTACAAGCGGTGCTTATATCGCAGCAGACTTCGTGAAGTTCTGTGACGCATTCAACATCCCTGTACTGACACTTGTAAATGCAAAGGGATTTGTAGCAACTGTATCAAACGAGAGAACAATCGCAGATGCAGCAGCCAAGCTCACATACGCATTTGCAGATGCAACAGTACCTAAGGTAACCGTTGTGATGGGCGATGCGTTTGGAACTGCTTACACGATCATGAACTCCAAGGCAATCGGCGCAGATATGGTATACGCATGGCCATGTGCAAAGATTGGTACGATGGATCCAGAGATGGCTGTCAAGATCATGTACGAGAAGGAAATTGCAGAGGCAGCTGATAAGGTTGCATTCATTGCAGAGAAGAAGAAAGCTTATACAGAGCTTCAGTCAAGCGCACTTGCAGCAGCAAAGCGTGGATATATCGATGATATTATCGAGCCGGATGCAACAAGAAAGCGTGTGATCGCTGCGTTTGATATGCTTAGCACAAAGAACGAGGAAAGACCATATAAGAAGCACGGAGCAGTATAAGGAAAGGTGACAATGAAATGAAGAAAAAATTATTAATTCTGATTTCCATGTTAGCTATGATGTTTTCCTTGACTGCCTGCAGCAATGAGGTTGAAAAGCCGTTTGACTATGATGACAGCCAGATCGTCATCGACACGATGTATCTGTTCAACCAGTATCAGAACGTGAGCGATGAATATGCTGATTATTATATTCAGGATGGAACCGAATTCGAGCAGTCCGCAGTAAAGGGTATCAAGCAGGCACAGGAGACCGATAAGGTTGGAGAATTCCAGGATTTCTCTCCTTATATCAACGGTGTTGGCATGGATTTAAATGATGTCAATTACAAGATTGAGAATGCCGCAGACTCTGTATCGGTAACTGTTACAAACAAGGCAGCAAACAGAGATGTGGAAGTAACTGTAAAGTTTGTTGAGAATCCAGATTACTACATCAAGCTGGATCAGGCAAAGCAGACATACAATGCAGATGCAGTCCGTCAGGAAATTGCGATGTACTATGGCTCAGAAGAGGAGTTCTTCTCCCAGTATGGCAGTTACTATTCAAGTGTAGACGATGTTGTACAGCAGGGCATCGACAATGAGATGCAGGGCGTATATCAGTATCTTCCAGAGGAAATGGTTGTTTCAGCCGTATACTCTAAGGCAGAGCTGATGAAGCAGGCAGGTATGAATACATTGCTCGGTATGGGTACTGTATTTGTAGTTTTGATTTTCATCTCATTTATTATTTCACTGTTCAAATTCCTTCCGGCACTTTTCGCAAAGAAGCCGAAGATCGAAGATCTCAAGAAGGAAGAGAGCAAGCCGGCAGCACCAGCAAAGGCTGCTACACCGGCACCAGCCGCAGGCAATCTGATGAACGATGCAGAGCTTGTAGCCGTTATCACAGCCGCTATTTATGCTGCTGAGGGACAGGCAGGCAATGGTGCAGTAAGTAAAGATAAACTCGTTGTACGTTCGATTCGTCGTGCAAGAAAATAATTGATATATTAGGAGGAAATTAACATGAAGAATTATAGAATCACTGTAAATGGTACAGCTTATGATGTAGCAGTAGAAGAATTAGGCGCAGGTGCAGCTCCGGCAGCCGTAGCAGCTCCAGCACCAGTTGCAGCCGCAGCACCAGCTCCGGCAGCTCCAGCAGCTCCAGCCGCAGCAGGCTCTATCGAGGTTGCAGCTCCAATGCCAGGTAAGATCCTGAACGTAAAGGCAGGCGTTGGTACAGCCGTAAAGAAGGGTGATGTGATCCTGATCCTTGAGGCTATGAAGATGGAAAATGATGTGGTAGCTCCAGAAGACGGAACAGTTGCAAGCATCAACGTTTCTGCAGGTGATGCAGTAGAGGCAGGCGACGTATTGGCTACTTTGAACTAATCAGAGTTCGTAAGTAACTGGTTCCTACAATAACAGGAGGTAAACATAAGTGAGTAGTTTTGCAGATGTATTTAAAAATCTGGCTCTCCAGACAGGATTTGCAACCCTGACATGGAAGCACTATGTAATGATTCTCATTGCATGTGTGTTCATGTATCTTGCAATCGTGAAAGGCTTCGAGCCGTTGCTTTTGGTTCCAATCTCCTTCGGTATGTTCCTGGTTAACATGTTCCCGGATATCATTGCTGATGGTGGATTGTTACATTATTTCTATTTGTTGGATGAGTGGAGTATTTTGCCTTCCCTCATCTTCATGGGTGTTGGTGCCATGACAGACTTCGGTCCGTTGATTGCGAACCCGAAGAGCTTCCTGCTTGGTGCAGCCGCTCAGTTTGGTATTTATGCTGCATACTTCCTTGCATTCCTGATGGGATTCAACGGAAAGGAAGCAGCAGCAATCTCTATCATCGGTGGTGCCGATGGCCCTACATCTATCTTCCTGGCTGGTAAGCTTGGAATGGGTGGAACTCTGATGGGACCGATTGCAGTTGCCGCATATTCTTATATGTCACTGGTACCGGTTATCCAGCCACCTATCATGAAGCTCCTTACAACAGAGAAGGAGAGAAAGATTAAGATGGCTCAGCTCCGTCCAGTATCAAAGATGGAGAAGATCCTGTTCCCAATCATCGTTACATTAGTTGTTGTATTGATTCTTCCTACAACAGCTCCGCTGGTTGGTATGCTGATGCTCGGTAACCTGTTCCGTGAGAGTGGTGTTGTTAAGCAGTTGACAGAGACAGCAAGTAATGCAATGATGTACATCGTTGTTATCCTGCTTGGTACATCCGTAGGTGCATCGACAAGTGCAGAAGCATTCCTGAAGACAAGTACATTGAAAATTGTATTGCTTGGTCTGATCGCATTTGCGTTTGGTACAGCGGCAGGTGTATTGTTCGGTAAGATCATGTGCAAGGTAACGCACGGTAAGGTAAATCCGCTGATCGGTTCTGCGGGTGTATCTGCCGTTCCTATGGCAGCACGTGTATCACAGAAGGTTGGCGCAGAGGCAGATCCTACAAACTTCCTTTTGATGAACGCCATGGGACCAAACGTTGCAGGTGTTATCGGTACTGCGGTTGCAGCCGGAACATTCCTCGCAATCTTTGGTGTATAGTATAGAGAATTTAGGAGGTCAGACTAATGGCAGAAGAAAAGAAACCGGTAAAGATTACCGAAACTGTGCTGAGAGATGCACACCAGTCTTTGATTGCAACTCGTATGACAACAGAGCAGATGTTGCCAATTATTGATAAAATGGATAAAGTTGGTTACCATTCCGTAGAGTGCTGGGGTGGTGCCACATTCGACGCTTGTCTCCGTTTCCTGAAAGAGGATCCATGGGACAGACTTCGTAAGCTCCGTGACGGATTCAAGAATACAAAGCTTCAGATGCTGTTCCGTGGACAGAATATCCTTGGATACAGCCCATATTCGGATGACGTTGTAGAGTACTTCGTACAGAAGAGTATCGCAAACGGTATTGATATCATTCGTATCTTTGACTGTCTGAATGATATCCGTAACCTTGAGACAGCTGTAAAGGCAGCAAACAAGGAAAATGGACATGCACAGGTTGCACTTTCTTATACACTTGGCGATGCTTATACAATGGATTACTGGAAGAACATGGCAAGACAGATCGAGGAGATGGGTGCAGATTCTATCTGTATCAAGGATATGGCCGGACTTCTTGTACCAAACGAGGCTACGAAGCTTGTAAAGGCTTTGAAGGAAGGTACAAAGCTTCCGATTCAGCTTCATACACATTACACATCCGGTGTTGCTTCCATGACATACATGAAGGCAGTCGAAGCTGGATGTGACATCATCGATACAGCAATGTCACCACTTGCTATGGGTACATCACAGCCTGCAACAGAGGTTATGGCAAAGGCATTCGAGGGTACAGAGTTCGATCCTGGATTCGATCAGAACCTTCTTGCTGAGATCGCTGATTACTTCCGCCCACTTCGTGAGCAGTGGCTGGAGTCCGGACTGCTTAGTCCAAAGGTAATGGGCGTTAACATCAAGACTCTGCTTTACCAGGTACCAGGTGGTATGCTTTCCAACATGGTATCCCAGTTGAAGGAAATGCATGCAGAGGATAAGTACGACGAAGTATTGGAAGAGATTCCACGTGTTCGTAAGGACTTTGGTGAGATTCCACTTGTTACACCATCTTCACAGATCGTTGGTACACAGGCTGTATTGAACGTTGTTATGGGTGAGCGTTACAAGACGCTTACAAAAGAGGCAAAGGATATGCTCGTAGGTAAGTACGGTAGAACTACGGTACCTGTAAATGCAGAGATCCAGAAGAAGGCACTTGACAGCCTTGGAATGAAGGAGCCTATCACATATCGTCCGGCAGATGACTTAGAGCCATCTCTCGCTAAGTTCGAGAAGGAAATGGCGCAGTACAAGCAGCAGGATGAGGATGTTCTTTCTTATGCATTGTTCCCACAGGTTGCAACAGAATTCTTCAAGTACAGAGAAGCGCAGCAGACAGGTGTGGATGTAACAGCAGCAAATACAGAGAATAAGACATATCCGGTATAATAAGCCAGGATAAAAGATATCAAAAGGCGGAGAGCTTTTTCTCCGCCTTATTCTTTCATAATATAGAGCAGGTAATTGCGATATACAATTACGTGTTTCGCAATTACCTGCAATAAAAGATATAAGTGTGGAGAAAAAATATGGATGTAGCGGAAAAAAATGAAAAGAAATTAAGGCGGCAGATGCGGACGACATCAAAGATATTGCTTGGCTTTCTGCTTGCGATTCTGACCGGCGCGGTTTTGCTGACGCTTCCGGTTGCGACGGTGTCGGGAAAATCCGATTTTCTGACGGCGTTATTTACTGCGACAACCTCCGTCTGCGTGACGGGGCTTGTAGTTGTTCCGACCTTTTCGTATTGGACATTATTTGGTAAGATTGTAATTCTCGCGCTGATACAGCTCGGGGGACTTGGGATTGTGGCATTGACGTCATTTGTTATGCTGCTTATGAATCGAAAATTCTCCTTGCGCAATCGTATGATGATTCAGGATGCTTTTGGATTAAGTACGATGCAGGGCATGGTTGTATTTATAAAACGAGTGATCAAAGGAACTGTGATTGTGGAGATGTTAGGCGCGGTCTTATATATGTTTGCGTTTATCCCACAGTTTGGTGTGGCTCATGGAATCTGGTATTCTGTATTCAATGCGATTTCAGCGTTTTGCAATGCAGGAATCGATATCATTGGACCGGACAGTCTGATGACGTATGCGGATTCCCCGCTTGTACTGCTCACGTCGTCGTTTCTGATCATCTGTGGTGGACTTGGATTCGTTGTCTGGTGGGATGTGGTAGATGTGCTTTCAAACGTGCGTGCAAAAAAGATACCGGCCCGTGATATCTGGCGTCGATTCAATACACATACAAAAATCATATTGATGATGACATTTGCATTGATTTTATCCGGCATGGTTGTCACATTTCTATTTGAATGTAACAACCCGCTCACGCTCGGAAATATGTCACTTGGAAAGAAAATGCTCAATGCATTTTTTCAGTCTGTGACACTCCGAACAGCTGGATTTGCATCAATCAGCCAGAAAGGATTGACAGAGCCGACGGTACTTGTGAGTTGTGTAATCATGTTTGTTGGTGGTTCGCCGGTCGGAACTGCCGGTGGCATCAAGACGATGACGGCTGCGACACTTGTGTTTGCAGTTTTGGCTGTAGTACAGGGACGCAAAGAGACGGTCGCATTTAAAAAAACAATCCCGACATCTATTGTCCGTCGGTCGCTGGCTGTGACAGTTATCGGTTTTGGCACATTGATTTTGTTTTCTGTTCTGCTTCTGGCGACAAATCCACTTTCCCTGTCGGATGGTGTCTTCGAAGTGACAAGTGCAATCGCAACAGTCGGGTTGTCACGGGACGTGACTCCGGGGCTGAATGTGATTGGAAAAGTGATTATCATAGTATGTATGTATCTTGGCAGAGTGGGACCAATCACGATGTTCATGTTCTTCGGACAGCGTGCGACAAACCACAACTCTGTAAAATATGCGGATGCGGAAATTATTGTAGGGTAGGAGGAATGAAATATATGAATAAATCGATCGCGGTTATCGGTCTTGGACGGTATGGGAAAAGCATTGCAACAGAATTGTATAAAAACGGCGCGGATGTGCTTGCAATCGATGGAAATCCAGAAATTATAAATGAGATTGCGGACAGTGTGACTTGTGCCATGAGTCTGGATGTCTGTGATATGGATGCACTAAGAGAGGCAGGTATCTCGAACATGGATGCGGTAGTTGTGGCGATGGCTGACAGCTTAGATTCCAGCATTATGTGCGTGATGTCTGCAAAGGAACTTGGCGTGCCAAAGGTAATTGCAAAGGCAAAGGATGAGATGATGGAGAAAATCCTGAAGCGGGTTGGCGCAGACCAGGTTGTTTTTCCGGAGAAAGAATCCGGAATCCGTCTGTCGCACAAACTGATCTCAGAACATCTTGTCGATTATTTTGACCTGTCGGACAGCACGAGCCTTGTGGAGATTCTTCCACGTGCGGAGTGGGTTGGTAAGAATCTGCGGGAGCTGAATCTTAGAAAAGAATATAAAATCAATGTTGTTGCTGTGATCCAGAATGATGAATTCAATATCGCTATGGATCCGGATACGCCATTAAAGGCGGACGAGCCGTTGCTGATTATCATGAAAAAGTCGGATTTGAAGAGGTTTGAGAGATAATGCGAGCAGCTATCATAGGTGGAGGAGCTGCCGGTATGTATGCAGCAGTTATGCTAGCACAGGCAGGGCACTCCGTGACAATATATGAAAAAAATGAAAAACTTGGCAAAAAACTTTTCATCACAGGAAAAGGCAGATGCAATCTGACAAACAATTGTGAAGTGGAAGAGCTGATGAAACATGTGGTGACAAATCCAAAGTTTTTGTATAGTGCATTTTATAATTGTAATGCACAGGATGTGATGCAGTTTTTTGAGCAAAACGGACTGGAATTAAAGACCGAACGCGGAAACCGGGTTTTCCCGGCATCGGATCATTCTTCGGATGTGATAAAAACGCTCGAGCAGGCGTTAAATAAGCGAAAGGTAACGGTTCGTCTGCACCATACGGTAACGAGAATCCTGACGGAACCGGTGCATGACCGGATGCAGAATCAGATGCGTGTGACAGGCATTTGCGTGAAGGACGAGAAGGGACTGCAAAAGCAGGAACATTTTGATGCGGTGATTGTGGCTACTGGAGGACTTTCCTATGAGCGAACCGGATCAACCGGAGATGGCCTGAAGTTTGCCAGAGATCTTGGACTGCAGGTGACAGAATGCCAGCCATCGCTTGTGCCATTTGAGATCGAAGAGGATTTCTGCCGCAACTTGATGGGACTTTCGCTTCGGAACGTCACATTGTCGTGTTATACAAAAAAGAAAAACAAAGACAAGCTTTTGTATCAGGAGCAAGGCGAAATGCTGTTTACGCATTTCGGTATCAGCGGACCACTTGTGCTTTCCGCATCGGCGTATACAGGCAAAGCGAAAGGGGAACCAATCTGGGTAGAGATCGACCTGAAACCGGCACTTACTATAGAACAGCTTGACGCACGTATCCTGCGGGATTTCGACGCGGCGAAAAACAAACAGGTGCGCAATGCACTCGATGAACTGTTGCCAAAGAAGCTGATTCCAGTTATGATAGAGCTTGCGGAGATTGATCCGTTTAAGCAGGTGAACACCGTAACGAAGGAAGAACGGGAACGACTCATTGCTTGTATGAAGAAGCTTACGCTGCATGTGGTAGGTACGCGCGGCTATGAGGAAGCAATCATCACCAGAGGTGGCGTGAGCGTGAAGGAGATCAATCCGAAGACGATGGAAGCAAAACAGATTCCGGGACTTTATTTTATCGGCGAGGTGCTGGATGTTGATGCACTGACCGGCGGATTTAATTTGCAGATTGCATGGGCGACTGCTGCAACGGTGCTGCTTTCAGAATAATAATATAGAAATCTATTTGGAGGAGCAAAGAATATGAATATTGCAATTGATGGACCGGCAGGCGCCGGAAAAAGCACAATCGCACGTCGTGTGGCAAAGGAAAAAGGCTATATCTATGTGGATACCGGTGCGATGTATCGAGCAATCGGTCTGTATTTTATGAATGAGGGTGTTGATGCAGAGAATGTAGCCGCTGTGCTTGAGGCACTCGCAGCGATTCAGGTTGAGATTAAATATGAGGCTGGCGAACAGCAGGTATATCTGAATGGTAAAAATGTATCGAAGGAGATCCGCCAGGAGGCAGTCGGCAACATGGCATCGAAGGTGGCAACCAAGCAGGCAGTCCGTGATAAGCTGTTAGACCTGCAGAGAAATCTTGCAGCCACACAGGATGTCGTGATGGATGGCAGAGATATCGGTACATTTGTATTGCCAAATGCGGAACTGAAAATCTATCTGACTGCATCGGTGGATACAAGAGCCGACAGACGGTACAAGGAACTTGTGGAGAAACATATGCCGGCAGATCTGGAAGAAATCAAGCGTGATATCGAGGCAAGAGATTATCAGGATATGCACCGGGAGATTGCGCCGCTTACGCAGGCGGAGGATGCGTATTATCTGGATTCTTCCGCGCTTACGATCGACGAAGTTGTGGCAGAGATCATTCGTAGGATTCCACAGTAGGAAAAGGATAGGAGATCTGCATTTATGAGAGAGATAAAGATTGCAAAATCTGCAGGATTTTGTTTCGGCGTCAAGCGGGCGGTGAATCTCGTCTACGATCAGGTTGGAAATGCAAAAAAGGTTTATACCTATGGTCCGATCATTCATAACGAGGAGGTTGTTTCTGATCTGGAACGAAAGGGTGTGCATGTGCTTTCGGAAGAAGATATTGATGCCATGCTTGCCCATGACGGCAGAGAGGACGATGCAAAAGAAATCGTGATCCGATCACATGGCATCGGGCGGGATGCCTATAAAAAGCTGGAACAGCTTGGGTTTGAAATCGTCGATGCAACGTGTCCGTTCGTGAAAAAAATTCACCGTATTGTACAGGAGGAAACTGAGCAGGGACATTGTGTGGTGATTGTCGGAGACGAAAATCATCCGGAAGTATGTGGCATCCGCGGCTGGTGTGTCCGGGAGCCAATTATCGTTAATTCCGTGGAACAGGCAAAAAAAAAGCTTGATTTTCTTGATAAAAATGTGTATATTGTCGCGCAAACGACATTTAATGACGTAAAATTTAAAGATATAGTTGAATTTTTTAGAAATAAAGGATATAATGTCATTGTTTATAATACCATATGTAATGCTACCGAGGAACGACAGAGAGAAGCAAGAGCGCTTGCAGCTGATGTTGATACCATGATAGTGATTGGTGGTAAGAGCAGTTCGAATACACAGAAGCTGTATGAGATCTGTCGCAGAGAATGCGAAAATACTTACTATATTCAGACACTCGTTGACTTGGATTTAACTGTTATTGAATCCGCTAAGAGGGTAGGTATTACAGCTGGGGCATCTACCCCAAATTATATTATTAAGGAGGTTCATGACAGTATGTCAGAATTAAGTTTTGAAGAATTGTTGAAGCAGTCCGAAGAGAATGGTAACAAGATTCGGGTTGGAAGCGTAGTTGAAGGAAAGGTTATCGCTGTTAAGCCAGAGGAAATCATCGTAGATATCCAGTACAAGGCTGACGGTATCGTTACCAGAAATGAGTACTCAAGTACTCCAAACTTAGATCTTACAACTGTTGTAAAGGTTGGAGATCCAATCAAGGTTAAGGTTATTAAGACAAACGACGGCGAGGGACAGGTTCTCCTCTCATACAAGAGAGTTGCCGCAGATGAGTCTTATGACAAGTTAGAGGAAGCATACAACAACGGTGAAGTTCTTACAGGTAAGGTAACACAGGTTGTTGACGGCGGTTTGAATGTTGTTGTAAATGAGTGCAAGGTATTCATTCCTGCAAGCCTCGTATCTGATACATTTGAGAAGGATCTCACAAAGTATCAGGATCAGGATGTTGAATTCGTATTGACAGAGTTCAACCCTAAGAAGCGTAGAGTGATCGGTAACAGAAAGCAGCTTCTTGTTGCTAAGAAGGCAGAGCTTGCTAAGAAGTTATTTGAGAATATCAAGGTTGGCGATGTAGTAGAAGGAACAGTTAAGAACGTAACATCTTTCGGTGCATTCATCGATCTTGGCGGAGCAGACGGACTCCTTCACATCTCTGAGATGTCATGGGGCAGAGTCAATGATCCAAGCAGCGTTGTTAAGGTTGGCGACGTTGTTAAGACATTCATCAAGGATATCAACGGTGAGAAGATTGCCCTCAGCATGAAGTTTGAGGATGAGAATCCTTGGGTAAAGGCTGCTGACAAGTATGCAATCGGCAATGTTGTAACAGGTAAGGTTGTACGTTTTGCAAGCTTTGGTGCATTCGTAGAGCTTGAGCCAGGTGTAGATGGACTCCTTCATGTTTCCCAGATTTCTAAGGAGCGTGTAGAGAAGCCAGAGGATGTTCTGAAGGTAGGTCAGGAGATCACAGCAAAGGTTGTAGATTTCAAGGCTGCTGAGAAGAAGATCAGCCTGAGCATTCGTGCCTTAGATGATGCACAGGAGGCTTCTGAAGAGGAGTAGGCATGGCATATCAATATGAAGAGTTTAAGCGGGATGTGTATAAACTGACCGATATCAACTTAGACCTTTATAAAGAACGCCAGATGAAAAGAAGAATAGAATCTCTGATCGCCCGCAAAGGGTTTGACGGATTTGAAAGTTTTTACAAAGGTATGAAGCAGGACGAAGGTCTACTTCGTACCTTTGTTAGTTATCTGACGATTAATGTGTCTCAGTTTTATCGGAATCCACAGCAGTGGATGAATTTTGATCAGGAGATCATTCCGTATCTGCGAAAAAAATATGGAGATACTTTAACGATCTGGAGTGCGGCATGTTCCACGGGTGACGAGCCATATACGATCGCCATGATTCTGTCAGAGTATATTCCGTTGTCGAAGATCCGTATCATTGCGACCGATCTGGATGAGGATGTACTTGCCTTTGCAAAAGAGGGCGTCTATCCGGCGAAGAGCCTGTCCGATCTGCCGAAGAAATACTTAGACAAGCATTTCAAGAAGGTGGATGACAGTCATTATGCAATCAGCTCGGAAATTAAGAAATGCGTGGAATTCAAGAAGCACAATCTGCTCAAGGACCGGTATTTCCAGCATATCCATATGATCGTCTGCCGGAATGTCGTCATTTATTTCACGGACGAGGCGAAAGATCAGGTATATGAGAATTTCCACGGTGCCCTTGCGGATGATGGAATCCTGTTTATTGGCAGCACGGAACAGATCTTGCATGCAAAAGAACTGGGATTTGAGTCGTTGCGTACATTTTTTTATAAAAAAATGAAAATATAACTTGCGCGAACAATTATCCTATGATATAGTTATGTGGTTGTGAAAAAAGGGATGGTCCTCTGGTGCAGATGCGCATTAAGAACGTCTAAATTATTTAGGAGGTCACACAAATGGCATTAAGTGCAAATGAAATCATCAAGAACATTGAGACAGCACAGTTGAAGCAGGATGTTACAGACTTTAACGTAGGTGATACTATTAAGGTATACGCTAAGATTAAAGAGGGTAACAGAGAAAGAGTTCAGGCATTTGAAGGTACTGTACTGAAGAGACAGGGCGGAAGCAACCGTGAGACATTCACAGTTCGTAAGAATTCAAATGGCGTTGGCGTTGAGAAGACTTGGCCACTGCATAGCCCAACGATCGAGAAGATCGAGGTTATTCGTAGAGGTAAAGTAAGACGTGCAAAACTTAACTACTTACGTGATCGTGTTGGTAAGAAGGCTAAGGTTAAGGAACTTGTAAAGTAATACTTGCAGAGACAATGGAAACTTGCCCCCAGATTCATTTCAATCTGGGGGTTTCCTATTATGAAGAGAAGTATCTTTCTGGAGGATTGCATTGAGACGTAGAGGACAAAAAAGTTATTACGATAAGCATAATCTATCGAGATATGTATCAAAACGAAATTCCAAGATCAAACGGTTTTTCCGTTCATTTTGGCGTTGGATACTGCTTGTGTTTGTTGCCGTGATTGTCGGATATGCGATTGTGACGTTTGGATTTCAGACGGTGACGGTAGTGGGACCGTCGATGAATCCGACGCTGGCAGATTCACAGGTTGTGCTGGTCAATAAAATCGTATATAAAGTATCTGATGTGAAGCGGTATGATGTGATTGCGTATTCGCGCGTGGATGGCGATGGATATTATGACATCAAGCGTGTCGTTGGTCTACCGGGCGAGACGATCCGTATCTCAAATGGCGATATCTATATCAATGGAGAACGACGCAGCGATGTCCCATTTACAATGACGATTCAGATTAGCGGTGTGGCGGAGGATGAGATCACACTGGGGGACAGTGAGTATTTCGTGATGGGCGACAATGTGAATAACAGTGAGGACAGCCGTTATACGAATGTTGGAAATATAGCAAAGACAGAGATAAAGGGAAAGGTCGTATCAATCCTTCTCCCGCGCAGCGATAAAGGAAAGGTAAAATAAGTGATGAATATTCAATGGTATCCGGGACATATGACGAAAGCTAAGCGTATGATGCAGGAAGATATAAAGCTGATTGATATTGTGATCGAGCTGCTGGATGCAAGAGCACCATTATCCAGCAAGAATCCGGATATTGATAATCTTGCTGCGAACAAGTCACGCATGGTGATTCTAAATAAAGCAGATATGGCAGATGCGAGAAAGACCGCGAAATGGGAAGAGTATTTTAAAGCGAAGGGATTCTTCGTGCTCAGTATGGACTCCCGGAAGAATTCTGGTATGAAGCCGGTATCTGATACGATTCGGGAAGCGTGTAAGGAGAAGATTGCGCGTGACCGGAAGCGTGGTATTATCAACCGCCCAATCCGTGCAATGATCGTTGGAATTCCGAATGTCGGCAAGTCTACATTTATCAATTCCTATGCGAAGAAATCGTGCACGAAGGTCGGAAATAAGCCGGGTGTTACGAAAGGAAAGCAGTGGATTCGCATTGGCAAGGATGTGGAGCTTCTTGATACACCTGGTATTCTGTGGCCAAAATTTGATGATCAGGAGGTTGGCCTGCGGTTGGCGTATATCGGTTCCATCAACGATGAAATCCTGACGAAAAGTGAGCTTGCCTTAAAATTCATAGATTTTTTAAAAATAAATTATTGTAATGCTCTGACAGACAGGTATAATATAGATATTGATATACAGAATTCTGAGAATTTTGAGATATTGAAGCAGATTGCGGTTGCAAGATTATGTTTGTTAAAAGGAAATGAACCGGATCTTGACAAGGCTGCGGCGATTTTATTCGATGATTTTCGAAGCGGCAGACTGGGGCGTATGACGTTGGAGGAGATACCGGAATAGGGAGTTTATAGATGATGAAGAAGAAAAAGAATGCGGATGTCGTAGAGACGGAAGCTGCAGAAGCGGTGACAGAGGAAACAAAAACATCCGAGGACAAAAAGCCGGAGACAGAAACGGCAGAGGATATCGAGAAAAAGGCAGAAGAGGAAGCTGCGGAGATTGAAGCATATGACGCAGAAGGAAATCCGATCTTAAAAAAGAAAAAGAAGAGAAAAAGCAAGAAGAAAAAGACACAGAAACCGGAAGAAGTTAATATCGTGAAGGAGCTTCTGAGTCTGATCATCTATATCGGAATCGTTGTTCTGATCTGTTATTTTATCCTGAACTTTGTAGGTTGTCGTTCCAAGGTCGATGGTTCTTCGATGAATCCGACACTGGAGGATAAAGATAATCTGTGGGTAGATAAACTGTCGTATACATTTGGGGATCCGAAGCGGTTTGATGTCGTGATCTTTAACTATGATGAGAACACGACTTATGTCAAGCGTATCATCGGTCTGCCGGGTGAGACAGTCCGTATCGATCAGAACGGAAATATCTATATTAACGGCAAGCTGCTCAAGGAGAATTATGGCAAAGAGACAATGTTGAACAATGGACGAGCTGGTTCGGATGTTTATCTTGGTTCGGACGAGTACTTTGTGCTTGGAGATAACCGGAACAACAGTATCGATAGCCGATGGTCGGATGTCGGAAATGTCAGCCGGGAGGATATCGTCGGGAAGGTTGTCCTGCGAATCTATCCATTTAAGAGCTTTGGACTGATTAAATAACAATATAGGACTGTGTATATGCACAGTCCTTATTTTGCATTTAACAAAGGAGTAGGAAACGATGAAGATACAGGAGATCAAGGCGGCGTATCAGGCACTCGATCCAGATGATGAGCCGATGCTGCAGCAGTTTATACATACCTATGGCACCGATGCGCGAAGCGGGGTGCAGACACTTGTGGAGCAGACGAAAAAGAAGCTGGTGCAGTTAGAGGCAGAATATGTCCGTTCCGAGAAAATGCTTGCGTTTGAACGTAAGTATCATGCGATGGGAAGCCGATATATATGTGGGATAGATGAAGTCGGCAGAGGACCACTTGCGGGTCCGGTTGTGGCATGTGCGGTGATACTGCCGGAGGATGAGATGCTTCTGCATCTGAATGATTCCAAGCAGGTGCCAAGAAAGAAACGGGAGATCTTATACGATATTATCCGGGAGAAAGCAGTTGCTTATGGTATTGGTGTTGTCTCAGAGAAACGGATTGACGAGATCAACATTTTACAGGCAACTTACGAGGCTATGCGCATGGCAATCGCGAATCTGAAGGTACAGCCGGATCTTTTATTAAATGATGCGGTGCGTATCCCGGAGGTCGATATCAAGCAGGTGCCGATCATCAAGGGAGATACGCTGTCTGCAAGTATTGCGGCAGCAAGTATCGTTGCAAAGGTGACAAGAGACCGTATGATGGTAGAATATGATAAGGTGTATCCAGGCTATGATTTTGCAAGCAACATGGGCTATGGCAGTGCGAAGCATTATGCCGGTCTTGATAAGCTTGGACCTTGCGAGATCCATCGAAGAACGTATATTAAGGAATATGTATGAATATAGATAACGGAAATCTTCAATTCAATCGGTATCAGACCGGTACGATAGGAAATGCCAGACCGGAAAACGTAGCTGCAAACAACACGCAGACGGCGTCTGGTAATGCTGCGCTGGCACAGGCACAGGAGGGGCAGACCTTTACCGGACGGATCGTCGATGTGAATGGTTCGCAGGTGACGATTCAGATGGATGGAAATATGATGCTGCAGGCGCGGATGGCGGAAGCGGTGAACCTCAATATGGGTGATACGATTGCGTTTCTCGTAAAGGAGAATTCCGAAAACACGGTGATGATTCAGCCGCTTGCGTCGGATATGCAGGCGATGAAGGATCAGACGATCTTTGATCTGCTCGAAAAGAACCAGCTCTCGCCGTCGGACAAGAACTATCAGATCGCTGAGACACTGTTAAATGAGAATATGCCGGTCGATCGTGCCAGCATGCAGAAGGTACTGCAGCAGGCATATAAATACCCGGATACGTCGATCCAGACGCTTGTATCCATGAACAAGATGCAGCTTCCGGTGACGGAGCAGACGATTGCAGGCTTCGAGCAGTATCAGACGAACCAGCATGCGATGATGCAGGCATTGTCCGGGATGACCGAGGAACTTACGGCGTATATGTCCGAGCCGGACAGTATGCGGGAGATGCTGCAGGTGTTGTCCGATGCACAGGATCTTCCGGTACTCGATGCAGACGCGATGCTGCAGGAGTTAGAGCAGACGACAGGTGATGTGCTGTTTGCGCAAGGAGCAGTAAGCGCTGGTGACCAGCTGCAAGCCACAGACATGACGGGCAATCCACCTGTATTATCCGCGGAGCAGCTGACAACCTATGCGGAGAAGTTCGGCATGACTGAAGAACAGCTTACCGGACTTACGAAGCAGTTACAGGATATGCATCTGGATGCACAGACGATACAGACGGTACTTGCAAAGTCAGATACGACGATGCAGCTTGCGAATCATCTGCAGGCACTTGTGGCGGGTGCCGCGGATAAATCAATGATCAATGCCGAAACAATGAAGGAGTTTTTCATATCGGACGGCATGAAGGAGTTGTTAGCGGCAGCTGTGAAAGAAAAGTTCACGCTGAATCCGGAGAAGATGCAGAACCCACAGGAGGTCTCCGATCTGTATAAAGGAATCTATGAGAAGATGGACCGCCTGATGCAGCAGATGAGCAGCCATACAGGCTCATCCGGAGAATATTTGTCCGAATCTGCGAAGGGCATGCAGGAGCGGATTGATTTCCTGCAGAACTTAAGTAATTTGTTTCCATATGCTCAGATTCCGGTGCGTATGGAAGGCGGAGATAGAAATGCGGATCTGTTCGTCTATATGAACAAAAAAAGAATGCAGGAGAAAAAGGAAGATGTCAGCGCCCTGCTACATCTGGATATGGAATATTTAGGACCGACAGATGTGCATGTGTCCTTGCGCGGGACGATAGTTCACACGAAGTTTTATGTGGAAGACGAGGAAAGTGCGAAGATCATTGATGCACATATGACACAGCTCGAACAGGCGATTGCGGAGAATGGGTATTCCCTGACAAATGAGGTAATCATGCGGGAGCCGACGTTGCACCCGGATACCGAGAAAAATGCCGTGGTAAAGGAGATGTTCGGCGACGACATCGAGAAGAGCGTGAAGCGGTATTCGTTTGATGTGCGGATGTAACTGAAAAATGCAATGTACAAAGTGCAGGAATCTGTAGAAAAAACGTGTGAGACATGGATTGGATGAAACAGAGGGAAAATAGATGGCACAGAATTTTAATGTAGAGACAAAGAAAAAAGATGATAAGAAAAAGGCAGTTGCCTTAGTCTATGAGCCGGGAAATGAGGCACCGCAGGTTGTTGCGTCCGGAAAAGGTGTGATTGCGGAACGCATCATTGACACGGCGAAGAAGAGTGATGTGCCGCTCTATAAGGACACCGACCTTACGAACACTCTGTTGAACCTGGATATCGGTGAATGTATCCCACCGGAGCTGTATGGCGTTGTAGCGGAGATATTAGTCTATGTCGATCGGATGGATAAGCTGCGCGCGAAGCTTGGGAAATAGATAAGTGGGGATAGCTATGGAGAAACGATCGTACAATAAAAGACAGGTCGGGACGGAGAAGGAGAAGCTTGCCGCGGAATACCTGAAGAAGAAAGGGTATTTCATCATTGAGAAGAATTACCGGGTACGGCAGGGCGAGATCGACCTGATCGCGCGGGACAGCATGTGTATCGTGTTCATCGAGGTCAAATACCGGGCGAATGGCAGAAGCGGGGATGCCTTAGAGGCAGTCACACGTGCGAAGATACGGCAAATCTCGAAGACTGCGCTTTTTTACCTGAATCAGAAGAAAATAAGCATTGAAAATACACCGATCCGGTTCGATGTGATCGGTATCAATGGAGATTCCATCACGCATGTTGAGAATGCGTTTGATTTTGTGATGACAAGGTAAGCTTAAGCATGATAGAAAAGGATAGCGTAAAACAGGAATCAATAAGAATAAACAGGAAGAGACAGGAACAGATAAATGAAACCAGTACAGTTTGATCTGAAAATAAATCCAGAGGCACTTGTGACGCGGGCAGAGGAACATCTGCATTTCTTACGGGAGCGCACCACGTATTTCGAGAATGCAAAGGTGGAAGGTGTGCCGGTGCCGGTTCCGGTGCTCCGGTATAAAATATTTGACGCCTATCCTGAAGTTGTGGTCGGGTTTTCCACACGGCTTGGAGGCGTGAGCAAGGGGTATCTCGGAAGCATGAACTTAAGCTTTACCCGTGGCGATGAGGAAGCGTCTGTGATGGAGAATCACAGACGGTTTGCGCAGGCGTGCGGGTACGATTACACGAAGCTCGTGTTCTCGGATCAGGTACATAAGACGAATCTGCGGATCGTGACGAAGGACGACTGTGGAAAGGGTATCGTGCGGGAACGTGATTTCTCGGAGATTGACGGACTCATCACGCAGGAGGTTGGAATTCCGCTTATGACGTTCTATGCAGACTGCGTACCGCTGTTTCTGTACGATCCAGTGCAGCGCGTGATTGCGACGGCACATTCCGGATGGCGCGGCACCGTTGGGCGTATCGGTATGGTAGTCGTACAGAAGATGCAGGAACTCTATGGTTCTAAGCCGGAGGATATCATCTGCGCGATCGGACCATCCATCTGCAAAGTCTGCTACGAGGTAAGCAAGGATGTGGCAGATGCGTGCGGCGTATATACAGAGGAACAACGGAAGATACTATTAGAAGACAAGGGAAATGGTAAATATCAGCTTGATTTACATCAGGCGTGCTATTATAATTTTACGGATGCAGGTGTGTTGCCGGAGCATATTGCGTTGCCGGATATCTGCACTTGCTGCAATCCGGAACTGTTATTCTCCCATCGGGCATCCGGTGGCAGACGCGGCAATCTGGGTGGCGTGATTATGCTATGCGAATCAACAGAGGAATGCCGGGATTGAAATATACAATCCATTTAATACAGAAATTTAGGACACAGATATGAAACGACATAAAATAACAAAGGTTGATGAAGGTGGAATTGCGGAGGAACTCGGAATCGAGGAAGGCGATTTTCTGCTTGCCATCAATGACAAAGAAATTGAAGATATATTTGACTACGACTTTATCGTGAACGACGAATACCTCGAAGTGCTGATCGAGAAAGCGAACGGTGAGGAATGGTTGTTAGAGGTCGAGAAAGACTACGACGAAGATCTCGGCATGGAGTTCGGGGAGTCTCTGATGGACGAATACCGGAGCTGCTTCAACAAGTGCGTATTTTGTTTTATCGATCAGAATCCGCCGGGCATGCGTGAGACGATCTATTTCAAGGATGACGATACGCGTCTGTCTTTCTTGCAGGGAAATTACGTGACGCTCACGAACATGAAGGAGAAGGATATCCAGAGAATCATCGACTATAAGTTAGCGCCAATCAACATCTCCGTGCATACGACGAACCCGGAGCTCCGGTGTCAGATGCTGCACAACCGGTTCGCCGGGAAGGTCATGGACTATATCCAGATGCTCTACGATGCAGATATTCCGATGAATGCACAGGTTGTGCTCTGCAAGGGGCTAAACGATGGCGATGAATTGCGCCGGACGATCGGGGATCTGCTCGCTTATGCACCGACGATCGAGAGTCTGTCGGTCGTACCGGTCGGACTGTCCAAGTACCGGGATGGGCTCTGTCAGCTGGAGAGCTTCACGAAGGAGGATGCGAGGGAAGTCATCTCGATTATCGAGGGCTTCCAACAGCAGGCGATGGAGAAGTTTGGCGAGCATTTCGTGCATGCGAGTGATGAGTGGTATATCACAGCAGGTTATGATATGCCGGGGGAAGACCGCTATGACGGCTATATCCAGCTGGAAAATGGTGTTGGCATGACGCGGCTGTTTTTAACAGAGGCACAGGATGCCGTGGATATCTACCTCGAAGATCATGATGGAAAGCCGTGGGCTGGGAAACGGAAGGTCTCGACGATAACCGGACTGATCGCCTATGACTATGTCTGTCAGGTTGCAGAGATATACAAGCAGGCGGCACCGGGGCTTGATCTGCAGGTTTTCCCAATCCGGAATGATTTCTTCGGCGAGAAGATCACGGTGACAGGACTTCTGACCGGACAGGATATCGTGAAGCAGTTACAGGGCAAGGATCTGGGAGAGGCGTTATTCCTTCCAAGCCAGATTGTGAAGGCGGATGAGCCGATTTTTCTCGATGATATGACGGTTGAGGAATTGCAAAACGCTTTACAAGTACCGGTGATTATTGTACAATCAAGCGGTGTGGGATTATTTAACAGAATGATAGAAATGGAGAACGAACATGAGTAGACCGGTTGTTGCCATTGTCGGCAGACCAAATGTCGGTAAATCTACATTGTTTAACACGCTGGCGGGCGATCGTATCTCGATCGTACAGGATACACCAGGTGTTACAAGAGATCGAATCTATGCCGATGTGACATGGTTAAATTATAATTTTACGATTGTGGATACGGGCGGTATCGAGCCGGAATCCAACGATATTATATTGAAGAGTATGCGGGAGCAGGCGGAGATCGCGATTGAAACCGCAGATGTGATTCTATTTGTGACAGATGTCCGTCAGGGACTTGTCGATGCGGACGGAAAGGTTGCAGATATGTTACGCCGTTCGAAGAAACCAATCGTACTGGTTGTCAATAAAGTGGACAGCTTCGAGAAGTTTATGCCGGATGTATACGAGTTTTACAATCTGGGACTGGGTGATCCACAGCCGATCTCAGCGGCATCCCAGCTTGGACTTGGCGATATGCTCGACGAGGTGGTCAAGCATTTCGGTGAGAATGCACTGAAGGAAGAGGAGGATGAGCGCCCACGTATTGCAATCATCGGAAAGCCAAACGTTGGTAAATCATCCATCATCAACAAGCTGCTCGGCGAGGATCGTGTGATTGTATCGAACATTGCCGGTACGACGCGTGACGCGATCGATACAACGATCAAGCGGAATGGCACAGAATATGTGTTTATTGATACGGCGGGACTGCGCCGGAAGAATAAGATCAAGGAAGAGATTGAGCGGTACAGTATCATCCGTACCGTATCAGCGGTCGAGCGATGCAATGTGGCAGTGCTCGTCATTGATGCAACGGAGGGAATTACCGATCAGGATACGAAGATCGCAGGTATCGCCCATGAGCGCGGCAAGGGTATGATTATCGCCGTCAATAAATGGGATGCAATCGAGAAGAATGACAAGACAATGAAGAAGTTCACCGAGGATGTGCGTGAGAAGCTTTCGTATATGCCGTATGCGGAACTGCTCTTTATCTCTGCGGAGACCGGTCAGCGTCTGCCGAAGCTTTTTGAGACGATTGACATGGTTATCGAGAACCATTCGCTTCGTGTGGCAACCGGTGTCTTAAATGAGATCATGGCAGAGGCAGTTGCTTTGAACCAGCCACCTTCAGACAAGGGTAAACGCCTGAGACTTTACTATATCACACAGGTTTCTGTGAAGCCGCCGACGTTTGTCATTTTTGTCAATGATAAAGAACTGATGCATTTTTCTTATACGAGATACATCGAGAATAAAATACGGGAGGCGTTTGGATTTAAGGGAACGCCGCTGAAGTTCATTATACGGGAGAGGAAAGAAAAATAATCATGATACTAGCGAGAGTGATCTGTCTGGTGGCAGGCTATGCATTTGGACTGCTTCAGACATCGTATATCTATGGAAGAATGAAAGGCATTGATATTAGAGAGCATGGAAGCGGCAACGCTGGAACGACGAATGCCCTCCGGGTACTCGGAAAGAAAGCCGGACTGATCGTATTTATCGGCGATCTGTTCAAGGCAATCATCATCAGTGCGATCGTGCATGTTGTGATCGGACATTTGTATCCAAACGAGGTGTATCTGTATCTTGCCTATGCCGGACTTGGCACAGTGCTTGGACATAACTTCCCTTGTTATCTGCATTTTAAGGGAGGAAAGGGAATTGCGACAACCGCTGGGATTATCGTTGGTTTCTTAGATCCTGTGATTATCGTCAGTTGTTTGATTGCGTTTATTGTGATCGTAGCGATTACCAGATATGTCTCCCTTGGTTCCATCACCATCGTGACGATGTTCTGTATCGAGTATGCGATCTTCGCATTCCATGGGAAATACGGCTTTGATCTGGCGAGTGCACCATCGTATCATGCGATGGTGGAGAGCGTGATCGTGGTAGCCGTGATCTGCGGAATGGCGATCGTGCGGCATCATGCGAACATCGTGCGGCTGTTGCATCATGAGGAAAATAAATTAGGCGCGAAAAAAGCGGTTTCATAAAGGGGGTTAACGTATGAAGATCGGTATATTGGGTGCCGGAAGCTGGGGTACAGCGTTGACGGTACTGTTATCAGACAATGGACATGATATTACTGTCTGGTCTGTGGACGAAAAGGAAATTGAGATGCTTGACACGAAACGGGAGCATCTGACGAAGCTGCCTGGCGTGAAGCTGCCGGATTCGGTGCGTTTTACGACAGATGAGCAGGAGGTGTGCAAGGATGCAGAGCTTCTCGTGATGGTCGTTCCATCGCCATTTATCAGAAGCACGGCGAAACGTGTCGCACCTTACATAACAGAGGCACAGACAATTGTAAATGTATCGAAGGGAATTGAGGATGAATCCCTCAAGACTCTGACAGAGGTAATACACGAAGAGATTCCACAGTGCAAGGTTGGCGTCTTATCCGGTCCAAGCCACGCAGAGGAAGTTGGAAAGCGTATGCCGACAACCGTGGTTGCCGGTGCGAAGGATGAGAAGACCGCGCTTATGATCCAGGATGCATTTATGAACGATTACTTCCGTGTGTACGCGAGCCCGGATGTGATCGGTATTGAGCTTGGCGGGGCACTGAAGAATGTCATCGCGCTTGCGGCAGGTGTTGGTGACGGACTCGGATGTGGTGATAATGCGAAGGCTGCAATCATCACACGAGGTATTGCGGAAATCATTCGTCTCGGCACAGCCATGGGTGGTAAACTTGAAACATTTGCAGGTCTTTCCGGAATCGGGGATCTGATTGTAACTTGTGAGTCGAAGCATAGCCGGAACCGGAAGGCGGGATTCCTGATGGGACAGGGTAAGACCTATAAGGAAGCAATGGATGAAGTACAGATGGTTGTTGAGGGCGTGTATTCTGCAAAGGCAGCTTACAAACTCAGCCAGAAATATGGTGTGGAGATGCCGATCGTGTCGGTCGTCAATCGGTTGTTGTTTGAGGATTTAAACGCAGAAGAGGGTATGAAGATGCTGCTCACCAGAAACCGTACTTCTGAATCGACAAGACTTGCATGGGACAATGAGCAGGCCTAGAGACATATATCAATAAAGAAGTGAAATAGAAGCTGTCAGAGGACGGCTTCTATTTTTTTGGAATAAATCATGTAGCCGGACATATATTATATTGAGTTATTGAACATAGTCAGGTAGGAATATAGGAGGCTAGTGCTTGGATGAACATTTATAAGGATATAGAAACACGAACCAATGGCGAGATCTATATCGGTGTGGTCGGTCCGGTGCGGACAGGAAAATCGACCTTTATCAAGCGATTTATGGAGCTGATGGTGCTTCCGGCGATTGCGGATGATAATAATCGGAAGCGTGCCATGGATGAGCTGCCTCAGTCGGCTGCCGGAAAAACCGTGATGACGACCGAGCCAAAGTTTATCCCGAAGGAAGCGGTTGAAGTGCTGTTTGAGGATGGGGTACATTTCAAATGCCGCATGATTGACTGTGTCGGATATATGGTACAGGGCGCAGAGGGACACGAGGAGGACGGCAAGGAACGGCTTGTGAAGACACCGTGGTTTGACTATGATATCCCGTTTACAAAGGCGGCAGAGATTGGAACAAAGAAGGTCATCTACGACCATTCGACCGTCGGCATCGTTGTCACCTGTGACGATACAATCTCGGAGCTTGACCGAAGTGCGTACATACAGCCGGAGACACAGACGATTCAGGAGTTAAAGACGCTCGGCAAGCCGTTTATCGTGATCTTAAATACGAGAAAGCCAGCCAGCCCGGAGACACTGGAGCTTGCACAGCAGATGGAAGCAGAGTATGGTGTCGGGGTATTGCCGATCAACTGTGACCAGCTGCGGAAAGCCGATGTCGTACATATTTTTGAAGCACTGTTGTTGGATTTCCCGGTGACCTGCGTGAAGTTTGATATCCCAAAATGGGTGGAAGCACTCGATATGAAGGATGCAATCAAACAGAAAATCGTGGAGAAGACAAACCAGATCTTTAGTCAGATGTATCTGATGAAGGATGCGACGAACTATGCGTTTGTCGAGGATGAATATCTGCAGTCCATCGAGATGCAGGCACTCAACCTGGCAGATGGCTCTGTCGAGATCCGTCTTGTATTAAAACCGGAATATTACTATGCAATGCTCTCTGAGATCATGGGTGAACCGATCCAGAACGAATACGATTTCATGAAAGCAGTCAAGTCGCTTGCTGCAACAAAGTCCCAGTGTGCGAAGGTAAGTACTGCGCTGATGCAGTCGTTTAAGACCGGCTATGGCTCGGTAACACCAGATGCAGGCGATATCCGGCTGGGTGAACCGGAGATCATCAAGTCCGGAAACAAGTTCGGCGTGAAATTGACGGCGCAGGCACCGTCCATCCATCTGATCAAGGCGAATATCACGACTGAGATTGCACCAATCGTCGGCTCCGAGGAACAGGCGAAAGATCTGATCGCATATATCCATCAGGATGGGGAGAAGCAGGACGATATCTGGGATGTGAATATATTTGGTAAGACGGTGCGCCAGCTTGTGGAGGATGGACTTTCGGCGAAGGTCAACAAGATCACGCAGGAAAGCCAGCAGAAATTACAGGATACGATGGAGAAAATCGTCAACGATTCGAACGGCGGAATGGTTTGCATTATTATCTAAAAGATGATAGAATAACCAGGTATGGACGAAAAATTAGAATTCAAGATCAATCAGTTTGAAGGTCCGCTTGACCTGCTGCTGCATCTGATCGATAAGAACAAATTTAATATATTTGATATTCCAATCGTCGAGATTACCGAGCAGTATCTGGATTACCTGAATCGTATGCAGGAGGAAAATCTGGACGTGATGAGTGAATTTCTCGTGATGGCAGCGACATTGATTTCTATTAAGGCGAAGATGTTACTGCCACGCGAGGAGAAGGAAGAGGAAGAAGAGGAGGATCCGCGTGCCGAGCTTGTGCGTCGTCTGTTGGAATACAAGATGTACAAATACGCATCGCTCGAGCTGAAGGATATGAACCTCGATGCCGGAAAGAACTATTATAAGCCGGCGACGATTCCGAAGGAAGTCCTCGAATACAAAGAGGAGATTGATCCGGCAGAGGTGATCGGAGATGTGACACTCGCGAAGTTAAATGAGATATTTACCCAGGTGATGAAGCGTACGGTTGACCGTGTTGATCCGGTGCGTAGTAAATTCGGAACGATCGAGAAGGACGAAGTGCGGATCGAAGATAAGATGGACGATATCCGGGCGAGCATCCGAGGACTAAAGGGTATTAATTTCAAGACACTGCTGGAGATTCAGGCGACGAAGATTAATATCATCGTAACCTTTATGGCAATCTTAGAGCTGATGAAGGTTGGCGATATCACGATCCGGCAGGATGAGCTGTTTGGAGATATCATTATCGATTCGCTGGAAGCATAGAGACAAAGAGATGGAAAGTGAGAGGAAGATACATAGATGGAAGAAAGCGTAAAAAAGACAGAGGCTGCCATTGAGGCAATCCTTTTTTCCATGGGCGATGCAGTTGAGCTGAAGGATCTGGCAGATGTGCTGCAGATAGACGGAAAGACAGTACAGAAGATTCTGGACGATATGATGGTGCGTTACGAGGAAGAGGATCGCGGCATCAAGATTGTTAAGCTGGAGAATGCATATCAGCTCTGTACGAAAAATGAATATTATGATATTTTATCCAGTCTGGTGAATATCCCGAAGAAGCATAGTCTGACGGATTCACTGATGGAGACACTTTCCATCGTGGCATATAAGCAGCCGGTCACAAGACAGGAGATCGAAGCAATCCGTGGTGTATCATGCGTGCATGCAATCAATCGTCTGGTAGAATACAATCTGATTACCGAAGTCGGAAGACTGGATGCGGTCGGTCGACCAATCCTGTTTGGAACAACCGAGGATTTCTTAAGATGTTTCGGTGTTTCTTCGATGGACGAGCTTCCATCTATCACCCCGGACAAGATCGAACGATTCCGTCAGGAGGCAATGGACGAAGTAAATATCAAAGTAGAAGTATAAAGAGAGATAGAAAAATGGGTATCTGTTTGCAGATACCCATTTATAATATACTGTCGATGTTAATATCAGTCTGTTTCGACAAATCGATAAAATTATTCTTTGTTTTTACCATCGGTTTGGAGAGACGGACTTTGTTGATAAAGACAATGTCACCTTCCTCACCGTTGCTTAAACGAACTTTACAATTCATATAGCTGTTTACCACGTGCTCTAAGAAAGTAAGCAGGTATTTTGGATTGTATTTTTTTAGTCCGTCTTCCTCGAACATGTTGATGACTTTAAATGGACTGATCGGTCCGCGATAGACGCGTTTTGCTGTCATAGCCTCGTAGATGTCTGCAATCGTGACGATCTGGGCACACCAGTCAATCTGGTTGCCTTTTAAGCCAATCGGGTAGCCGGAGCCATCGCATTTCTCGTGGTGCATCAGGGCGGCATACTGGATATGCGGATCGAGCTTGTTCTTCTGTAACAGCTGATACCCTTTGACCGGATGGGTTTTGATAATGTCGAACTCGTCCTTCGTGAGCCTGCCCGGCTTCTTCAATATCGCATCCGGAATCACCAGCTTGCCTACATCATGGAACAGACCGCAGGCGGTGATGAGTTTCTTGTCATCTTCGGACAGATTCAGCCAGTCAGCGAAGATATTGCAGATGAGCGCGACGTTTAATGAATGGTTAAAGGTCGAATCATCATAGTTTTTCATGGTTGAAAGCATTGTGAAGATGCTGAGAGGGGAGTCATTTAACGCTTTCATCGTCGTCATGGTGTTCTGAAGCATCATATCCACGTCAATCGGAGCATTCTTGTAGACAATATCGTTTAAATGATCCCCCATTTCGGAGATGCTTTTCTCATAACGGTGGACGAATTTTTTGTATTGTGGTTTTTCTTTTATTTTCTCAGTGTCAAGCGCAGAGGAGAGATCGTTTTCCTGTGATTCGACAATAGGTTCCACGATATCAGAGATATCAACAAATACAACATCATTGCCAGAAAGCATCTGGATGATACTCTTCGTAAGCACCGTATCCTTCGGTACGATCAGCTTGCCACTGTTGGAGTAGGTATCGGTCAGTGTAACCATACCTTCCTCTAATTCAGATGTAAAAAGTGTTGCCATACGCGTCATCCTTCGTCGAAAATTCTTTTATTTATTTTACAGGATTTCGGAAACGATTTCAATTAGAAAGTCTAACTCGTCACAATTATCCATATAATGGAGTAGATGTCTGAGAAGCGTGATAAGAAAGGAACAGCATGAAGAACTATATTGTATATCTACTCGTTATGATCGTTGTGATCTGTGGGTGTCCGGTTCCGTCTTCTGCGGCGGAGGAACCGAAGTTGTATGCGAAGGCGGCAGTGCTGATGGATGCGGATACCGGGCGGGTATTATACGGAAGGGCACCGGATGAGGCGCTTCCTATGGCTAGCACGACAAAGATCATGACACTGATTCTCGCGCTTGAATATGGAAATCCGGATGATGTTGTGACTGTGAGCAGCTACGCGGCAAAGATGCCGGAGGTACGGTTGGGGCTTCATGCCGGTGACCGGTATGTGCTGCAAGATCTTCTGTATTCTATGATGTTAGAGAGCCACAATGACAGCGCATGTGCAGTGGCAGAACAGGTTGGGGGAAGCGTGGAGGCATTCGCACAGATGATGAACCGGAAGGCGGCGGAAATCGGACTGCATGATACATATTTTATCACACCGAACGGATTAGACGCCGAGGATGCAGGCGGTGTACACCATACGACCGCCCGTGAGCTGGCACAGCTCATGCGGTATTGCGTTACGCAGTCGGAACAGAAAGAAGCGTTTCAGGCAATCTGCCAGACACGGCAGTATACATTCGCAAGTTGTGATGGTACACGGCAGTTTACAGTATATAATAAGAATGCGCTGCTCGATCGCATGGATGGCGTGCTCGCCGGGAAAACGGGATTCACCGGGAATGCCGGGTATTGCTATGTGGCGGCGGTGAATGTCGGAGAAAAACATTTTATCGTGGCGCTGCTTGCGTGTGGCTGGCCGCACAACCGGCATTACAAATGGGCAGATACGAGAGCCCTGCTTGCATATGGCGATGCAAACTATGAATACCGGGAAATCAAACTTGCAGGGGTGCAGATTCCTGCTATTCCGGTCGCAGATGGCTTGGAACCGACTATTTCTGGTACGTGTGAGGGGAAGTTTACCGTTTTGCTTTCTGACTCGGAGACGGTACAGCAGCGGTTTGTACCGGAAAGCGGACTGACCGCACCGGTTGCACGGGGCGACATGGTCGGCACCCTGCAGGTATCCATCGGGGACACCCGGCTTGCCGGATATCCGGTGTATGCGGCAGAAACAGTAGACAAAAAGAATTTTTCTTATTATATTGGAACGGTATTCGATGCATTTTTTTATTGAGAAGCAAGAGACCTTTCCCGAGCAGTGTGCATATAATAGAGTATCGTAAGGAGGATGTGACAGCGTATGCGGAATATCATTGTTTTCGGACACGATCCGCGGATGGAGAGTGTCGCCGGATATTTTTATCATCTTGGATATGATGTATATGAGAACCCGGAAGAACCGGTTGCGGATGCGTGTGTGATCACCGCACCGAAACTTTCGGAGGCAGAGGAGGAGATTCTGTGTGCGTACATGACAGACGACCAGATCTTATATCACGGTCTGCTGTCAGCAGCAAGTCGGCAGAAGCTGCAGGAAAAAGGTGTTACCTGTCATCCATATCTGCAGCTTGAAACACTTGTGACGGAGAATGCGCAGCTCACCGCACAGGGAATCCTGTCAATCGCCGGAAGAGATGCCGTGCTCTTGGAAAGCCACTGTCTTGTACTTGGATATGGGCATTGCGGAAAAGCAATTGCGGATGCACTTGCAAAAGCCGGGGCACATGTGGATGTTGCAGTCAGACGGAAGGAATTGAAAGCCGAGATCGAACAGCATGCATATGGGTACCGGAATCTTGCACAGTGGGATCATTACGCCTATGACAAATACAGCTATGTGTTCAACACGATACCGGCGATGGTCTTAGACGCCGGGCATCTGCAATGGCTTTCCCCGTCGATTCTCATCTATGATATAGCTTCAAGCCCGGGCGGAACGGATTTTGCGTATTGTAAGGCACACGGCATCCGGGCAGACATCTATCTGGGTATCCCCGGAAAGCTGTATCCAAAGGAAGCAGGAACTGTGATTGCTTCCGGCATCTACGAGCATGCGCTCGTCACGGAGACTCCTTCGGACTAACAAAAAGGAGCCATAAGGTATGCGGTCAGACTGTCATCTGGGATTTGCGATTACCGGATCATTTTGTACGTTCGAAAAGATAAAAAAACAGATAGAGCTTCTACGGGATGAGGCGGCGAGTATCACGCCGATTTTTTCACAGCATGCCTATGAACTGGATACGCGGTTTGCAGAGGCGAAGTCCTTTGTGAAAGAGATTGAGACAATCACAGGAAGAAGCGCGATTCACACGATACAGGGCGCAGAACCGGTCGGACCGAAGAAGCTGTTCGATGCCCTTGTGATCGCACCCTGCACGGGAAACACAGCAGCAAAGCTTGCAAATGGAATCACGGATACTCCGGTTTTGATGGCGGCGAAGTCGCACCTTCGGAACGGGCGTCCCGTGATCATTGCTATTTCCACGAACGATGCGCTTGGCATCAATCTGCAGAATATCGGAAAGCTCATGGTGATGAAGCATATCTATTTCGTTCCGTTTGGACAGGACGATGCGGCAAAAAAGCCGAATTCCTGTGTGGCGGATATGACAAAGATTGCAGAGACGGTAGAATATGCACTGGCAAAGGAGCAGATCCAGCCGGTATTATTATAAAAATGGTTGATTTGGAACCGTTCGTCCCAGAAAAATGCATTTCGTCCCAGAAAGGTTGTCACAATAAGTAAAATATGTTACAAAAAAAGCATGTTACTATCAGAGTAGCGTGCTTTTTTGTTATGGTGAGGGGGAAATGCACACATTTATACGGTGCATTCGATTATCATACAGAAATGATGATTATAGTTAACTGAGATAAGAAAGAGAGGGATCATATGCGAAAAAGAGAGGGAATGAAAAAACGAAGATCAAGGATACTGGCATGGCTGCTGGCGTGTTTTATGGTGCTGTCCGTGATACAGGGGACAGGCTGGGGCAGTCTCACCGTGCAGGCGGAGGAAGAAGTTAACATACCGACAACGTTAAGTGTGGGAAATAATGACATTATAACTGAAGGCAAAGTATCAGAGACCACGGAAGGCGATGGATGGAGTTATAATGCGGATACAAATACCCTTACCCTGACGAAGGCAAGTTTAGGTAGTATCACATATGATGGTGGCGATTTGAATCTGCAAATCAGTGGTGAAAATACCGTAGGACAAATTGACGCAGAGAATTCTGATGCAGCCTATATTACTGGCATAGAAAATGGTACCGACAAAGCTAAACTGTATTGTGGAGGTTGTATATCTGTAGATGCACTTACGATAAATAATATAGAACTAAATGTTGAAGGTGATATAGATAAGGCTGGTATCGGTAGCAATGGAAGAACTGTATCATTAGAAAATGTAAAGTTATATGTAAGAGGATATATAGACGCAAATACAATTAGCTGTTCTGGATGTCAGATTAATACAGCGGATCATGTATTCGTAGGAGAGTTTGAATGTTCGAACAGTGAAATTAGAACGAACAGTTTGAGGGATACAAGTGCAAAAACAACATATACAAATTCTATTGTGGTAGATAATAGCAGCAACACTACGAGAATTTATGGAGCGGCAACCTTATGTGAGGAGCTGAAGATACCAAGTGCTGGCACGATTATGTTTGCGGAAGGTGCATGTATTACGAATCTGGACAAGCTTACCGTGGAAGAAGACGCGAATATTTTTGTAAATTATAAAATGGATGAGTATGGATCTGAAAGCTATGAGAAACATACACATAATACCGAAGCTACAAAAGGTGGTACATACAAAGACAGCCAGATGCATTATGAGAATGTGGCATGTAAGGATTGTCCGATTGGATATGTAACAGAAACACTGGTAGAACGGGAGCATACATATGAGAATGGTTTCTGTAAGGCTTGTGACGCCTACGAACCGGCTGTATTAAATTCTAATAATGCCTATGAGATCGGAAATGCCGGTCAGCTTTACTGGTTTGCCGATAAAGTGAATAAGGAGAGTTATAAATATGTAAATGTGAATGTAGTTCTGACAGCGGATATTGTTGTCAATAAAAATGTCCTTAATGACGGAGAACTTACGAAAGATGTAGATGGATTGCGTAATTGGACACCGATACAACAATATGATGGAACATTTGACGGTGCACGGCATACGATCAGTGGTATATATTGTGTTTCAGACACTATTGAGGAAGCAGGAATATTTCAGAATACAATCGACAATGCAATTGTAGAAAATATTGGAGTGCTAGATAGCTATTACTGTCTCAAAAAGGGTTACAATGTAGGAGGAATCGTTGGATACAATTGTGGAATTATTAGAAATTGTTATAATGAAGGAATGGTAAGCAGCTTATATAATAATGATAACTATCTGGGTGGTATCTGTGGAATGAACGGCGGGGGGATCATTACAGGCTGTTATAATAAAGGAAAGGTTGCCAACTCTGTTTGGGAAACTAGGGCTGGTGGCATATGTGGTCGAAGTACTAATACGATTCTTAATTGCTATAATACCGGATCAGTAACGGGAGGATCTAGGGTTGGAGGTATATGTGGAAGTAATGACTCTTCCACCACTTCCGGACGGATCGAGAATTGTTATAACATAGGCACAATAAATAGCAGTATTATCGATGATGGTTACAAAAGAAATATCGCAGTTATTGATGATGCGAAAGCAGTTGTGGAAAATTGCTATTATCTTGAGAATAATTATATTGCATTGGAAGATGGTACATTTGGAATGGCTGAAGATGATTTTGCCAGCGGCGAAGTTGCCTATCGCTTACAGGAAGGTCAGAAAGAGCCTGTATGGGGACAGACACTTGCAGACGAAGGCGGAGATCTATACCCGGTACTTGGTGGAAAAACCGTTTATCAGAATGAGACATACAGTGGATGTACAAAAGAATCATCGGTGGAAATCGAATATTCAAACGAAGAGAAGGATACAAAGTATACACATGTACTCGAAAAAACGGAGAAAGTAAATGCGGATTGTGAGAACGATGGAATGGAAGCCTACTGGACCTGTACAAGCTGTCAAAAAAAATTTAGTGATGAAGAAGGAACAAAGGAACTCAACGAGCTTCCGGTTATTTCAGCGTTTGGACATGATTACAAAGTGGACGAGGAAAAATCAGAGGATGACACAAGGGTAACGTTGACATTTACCTGCAAGAGAGAAGGCTGTACAGCGGATAAGCACGAAGTAACCGTGACATTAACTGCACCAGATTCTCTTACTTATGCTGGAACTGCCAAGGAAGCAACTGTGACACAGACACCTGAGAATGCGTTTGACCCAGTGAACGTAAGTTATGAAAGTGTGGATAAGCGTAGAAGTGCCACACTTGTAGGAGGTAAACCGGTCAATGCAGGCGATTATAGAGCGACCGTGACGGTTGGAACAGGCGAAGATGCGGTAAGTGCATCCGTGGAATATACGATACAGAAAAAAGAGATTTCCGTTTATAGTATAGATGCATCTGATAAGATATATGATGGCGCAACGAAAGTAAAGGTTAGCCGTGTAACACTGATCGGAATATTGGAACAGGATGTTGTTGAAGCGGATACGACGGATCTGTATGGTGATCTTCCGGATAAGAATGCCGGTACATATACAGAAATCACACTTCCAGAACTGAAGCTGGTTGGTGATAGTGCGAATAATTATGAATTGACTCAGCCGGATAACCCGATGAAGTTGAATGTCAGCGTAAGTGTACAGAAAGCACCAAAGGCTCCGAACATGCCGGGGGCATCTATGGAGGTAGACTATACGAAGACTACAGTTGGTGCGGTAACACTTCCGGCAGGCTGGAAGTTTGATGATGCTGATATTGACAAGAAGTTAGATGTGGACGTGCCGGTCACAGTGACAGCGAAGTATGCTGGCGAAGATGCAGATAACTACGAAGTAGAAAGTGTCGAGATCGCACTGACACGAAAGGCATGTATGCATCCAACAATCAAGTGGATCGTCGATAAAGAAGCGACTGTAGATGCAGAAGGAAGCAGACATAAGGAATGTACGGTCTGCAATACAGTTCTTGCTACCGAGACGATTGCGAAGCTCAAAGCACAAACACCGGATGTTACCATCCGTTACACAACCCATGTACAGACATACGGTTGGCAGGGTGATGAGAACAATGCAAACAAGTGGTTTGCAAATGGCAAGATGGCAGGAACTTCCGGTAAGGCAAAGCGACTGGAAGGCATTAAAATAAGAGTCTATGGAAACGACAACCTTGGCATCCAGTACACAACGCACTGTCAGAGCTATGGCTGGTTACCTTGGTCCGCTAACGGCGAGATGAACGGAACCGAGGGCGAGGCAAAGAGACTGGAAGCAATTAAGATCCAGCTCACAGGCGCAGATAAAGAGAAGTATGACGTGTACTACCGTGTGCATGCACAGTCGTATGGCTGGCTTGGCTGGGCGAAGAATGGTGCACCTGCCGGAACGGCTGGTTATGCGAAGCGTCTGGAGGGTGTCCAGATCGTTGTAGTGAAGAAGGGTTCTCCTGCACCGGATGCAAACTTCGAAGGTGTGAATGCAGCTTCAGGTGTACACCAGTCGGTAAGTTACCTTGCAAAGAATGGTTCGTCTCCGGTGGTTGGCGGGCAGGTAACGTCCAATACGAACCCAAGTGTCGCAGGCGAAGCGAATGTAAATATTGCATACCGCACACATGTACAGTCCTTTGGCTGGCAGGGCTGGAAGTACAATGGCGTGATGAGCGGAACAAGCGGTAAGGCAAAGAGACTCGAAGGCATCAACATCAAGCTTACGAACAAGCCATACAGCGGAAGCATTGTCTATACGACACATGTACAGTCCATCGGATGGCAGGGCAATGAGAACAATGTGAATACATGGTTCCGTGATGGTCAGATGGCTGGAACAAGCGGACGTGCGAAGCGCCTCGAAGCAATCCGTATCGCACTGACCGGCGAGATGGCAGAGCATTATGACGTATACTACCGCGTCCATGCACAGACCTACGGCTGGCTTGCCTGGGCGAAGAACGGCGAAGCTGCCGGAACCGCAGGACTTAGCAAGCGTCTTGAAGGAATCCAGATCGTACTTGTACCGAAGGGCGGTGCTGCACCGGCGAACAATTACGGTGGTGTTGTAACGACGAATAAGCAGACGTATATCAAGAAATAACATTTTTACACCCGATAAGGTATGATTCAAAGGGAATTAGAATAAAATATACCTTATCGGGTGTATTTTGTATATAAAAGAACGCAGAGGAAGGAGTGAAACGCTCCAACCTCTGCTTTTTTCATGCAATGGATTATAACATATATTTCCGCATCCAGTAGTCGACCTGGAGCAGGTAGGCAATCATCTGTGGTCCGGCCATGAGCTGACCAAACCAAGGCTTTCCATATTCCTTTGGCTCGTCGAGGAACTTTAGCACCGCAGGGATATTCAGATAGCTCCGGAGCGGCGATGCGGTGTCGGTGACGACTTCGCGCAGGCGGTTCGCAAGCACACGTTCGTATTCCGGGTGATAGGTCTTCGGGTAAGGACTTTTCGGACGGTTCATGATCGTGTCCGGCAGGTATTTGGCGGCACAGGCACGGAGCAGGCTCTTCGGGACGCCGTCCTTGGCTTTGATCGACCAAGGAACATTGAATACATAGTCGATGACACGGTAATCGGCGAATGGCACTCTGGCTTCGAGTCCGTGTTGCATGGACGTGCGATCCATCCGGTCGAGGAGTGTCTGCATGAACCAGCGGATATTCAGATAGGCAATCTGGCGTTTCTTCGTATCGAGTGGAGATTCCTCCGGCAGGATATCGACTTCGGAGAGTGTTGTGCGGTATGCTCTGGCGATATATTTTTCCATCTGCATGCTGGCGGCAAATTCCGGATGGAGCAGGGATTTGCGGAAGGAGATGTCCATCGTCCATGGGAAGGTGGTTGATTGCAGCATGGCGTCACGGTGAAACCACGGATAGCCGCCGAAGATCTCATCGGCACATTCACCGGTCAACGTGACCTTGTGGTGTTTTGCAACCTCCCCACAGAAATATAACAGCGACGAATCGACATCTGCCATCGTTGGCAGACACCGGCTGTCGACGGACGCTTCGAGCAGATCGGCAAGCTGCGTGTAGGAACACGTCAGGTAGATATGATCCGAGTGCAGATAGTCTTTCATGATATCAACGTAAGGGCGGTCTTCACTCGGCTGGAAGCTGTTCGCCTGAAAATAAACGGCATTGTCGGTATAATCGAAGGAGTACGTCGTAAGAGGTGTATCCTCCGGCAGGAAATGGCTGCAGACGGCGGATACATACGAGGAGTCCACGCCACCGGAAAGCAGGGTGGAGATCGGAACGTCGGACACCATCTGCATACGGATACTGTCTTCAAGCAGGTATGAGGTTTTCTCTACCGTTTCCTCGTAGCTGTCGGTGTGCGGGTGGCTCTCAATCCGGTAGTATAGCCGGGATGTCATATACTGCGGCGAGTAGGTCAGATATTCGCCGGGCTTGATCTCTTTGATCCCGGAGAATACACCTTTGCCGTACGTCTTCGCCGGTCCGAGGGAGAAGATCTCGTTGAAGCTGTTCATGTCGATGCATGGACGCACGCGCGGGTATTCAAACAATGTATCAATCCTCGAGGCGAACACGAGTGTATCGCCGGTCTTCGTATAATAAAGCGGTTTGACACCGAAGCGGTCACGGTAGAGGTAGAGTGTATTTCGCATGCTGTCGTAGATGGCGATTGCGAAGATACCGTTTAATTCTTTGACAAAGCCCGGTCCGTAATGACAGAACGCGGCGGCGATAACTTCGGTATCGGAGTTCGTTTCAAAGGTATAGTTTTTCCGGAGCAGTGTTTTCTTTACTTCTTTGTAGTTGTAGATCTCGCCGTTATATACAATATAGTAGGTGTTTCCGTCCTTCGTATAAGACATGGGCTGTCTGCCATTTTCGAGATCAATGATAGACAGGCGTGTGTGCGCAAGGCAGCACGAATTTATGATGGTATGACCGTAGGTGTCCGGCCCGCGGTGGTTCATCGTATTGATCATACGGGACAGTGTATGAAAGTTTTGCTTGGGATTTTCCGCATAGTTCTGGTCTGGGTTAAAGTAGCCCGCAATGCCACACATACAGATGCTCCTTCACACTTTTTCTTATTATATTCATTTTCTGCAAGGTTGTTTCGTATAATGTACAAATTAGAGGCGGACGGAAATTGTAATTATACTGTATGAATTATCTACGACAGTATATTGTTACAATTTCCGGCGTATTCTATCTAAGTTGCACTAGATAGAAACGCAAAAAGGAGAGGAAATGAAGAAAAAGATTATATGTGCGATTCTGACACTGATCATGATGCTTTGCATAGTTTGTCCGGCTGCGTATGCGGAAACAGAGGATGCGCTTGCAATCCAGTCGAAATCGGTGTTACTGATGGAATTAGAGAGCGGGACGGTACTTTATGAGAAGAATGCGGATGAGATGCTGCGCCCGGCATCGGTGACGAAGGTCATGACATTGCTTTTGATCTTCGAGGCGTTAGAACGCGGAGATATCGCGCTGGACGATACGGTTGTCGTGACTGAGCACGCGGCGTCGATGGGCGGCTCACAATGCTTCTTCGAGGCAGGCGAGGAACAGACGGTGCAGGATATGATCAAATGCATCGAGGTGGCCTCCGGTAACGATGCGGCAGTGGCGATGGCAGAGCATCTGGCAGGTTCGGAGGCAGCGTTTGTCCAGAAGATGAACGAGCGGGCGAAGGAGCTTGGTATGGAGCATACGCATTTTGACAATGCATGCGGGCTGGAGGTTGAGACACATCTGACGTCGGCGCGGGATATCGCGATCATGTCCAGACAGCTTTTGCTTTATCATCCGGATATCCTTACATATTCGACGATCTGGATGGATTCCATCACACATAAGACCAGACGGGGCGAATCACAGTTTGATCTTGCGAATACGAACAAATTCCTGAATCTCTACACAGGGGCAAACGGACTCAAAACCGGATACACGTCGCAGGCGAAATACTGCATGTCGGCAACCGCAACGCGGGACGGTGTGACCTTGATTGCAGTTGTGATGGGCGCGGAGACAAAGGAAGTAAGAAATAGCGAGGCAATGAAGCTGCTTGATTATGGGTTTGCACAGTGCCGTACCTATGTGGATACCGAGGTTGTGCCGGAGGATCTGCAGATTCCGGTGAAGAAGGGCACCTGCAAATCGGTGACGGTAAAGCCGGTGGAACAACACACGATCACGCTTGTAGCGGCGAACCCGGATCAGATTGAAAAACAGGTGATCGCCTACGAGAATCTGAAAGCCCCGATCCAGGAAGGGGATGCGGTTGGTGTTGTGCAGTATTCCTGCAACGGAACGTGTATCAGCGAAGTGATCCTGTATGCAGAGCGGTCTGTGCCGAAGCTTGACTTAAAATACAGCTTATCGGAGATTGCAGGAAGAATATTTATGGCGAAATAACTGAAGATAGGGTATAATAAAGCCATGAGTATGAATTTTCAGATAGTGCGTTACAATTTTATCAGTCAGAAAGTCCGGAAACCATTACGCATTGTGATGATCGCTGATCTGCACAATCAGGTATATGGTCTGGAGAACACGGATCTGCTTACCGCGATTGACACGGAGCAGCCGGATATTATTTTACTGCCTGGCGACATGATCGTCTGTCGGAAGAGCGAATGGAAGAATAACAGGGTGACAGCGGACACAATCCGGAAGATGACTGAAATTGCACCGGTTTATTATTCCTATGGAAATCATGAGCGCGGATTGCTTGAATGCGTGCGGGAGACCGATGGTATCTGGCAGGAATACAGCCAGCATCTCAAAGGTGCACATCATCTGCATATGCTGGTAAATGCACATGAATTTTTAGAGCCTTGGAATGTCTGCCTGTATGGCTTGGATCTGCCCCGGGCGTATTATAAGCGGCTGATCAAGAAACCGCTACGGGAAGATGTGCTTACCAGCATGCTTGGGAAGATGCAGCCGGATCACTGCAATGTGCTGCTTGCACACAATCCGGATTATTTTCGGTCATATTGTACACTGCATCCAGACTTGATCGTGTCCGGGCATAATCATGGCGGCATGATACGGATACCGGGACTTGGCGGAGTGATCTCTCCACGGTTACATCCATTTCCGAAGTATGACTATGGGGTGTATGAGAGCACGGATTCCCAGACGAAGATGGTTGTGACCGCAGGCTGCGGTATGCATTCGATCCATATCCGGATTAACAACCCGCCGGAGATGGTTGTGATTGATGTAAATAAGATGTAAAATTTCCGCATTTGGTTGCAATCATGCAGTCTATGGGATATGATACAGAAACAGAAATCTGTATACTAAATAAAAAGGACGTAACTATGAGCAGGGGAAAAAAGGATAGAGAAGAAATAACGAATACGGAAGAAGTCAAAGAGACGGAAGTATCAGACGAGATGGAGAAAGCAGAGGATTCGGAGAAAGCAGAGGACGACAAGAAGCCGGAAGAAACGAAAGAAACAGACGATAAGCCCGTGAGTCTCTATGTGCAGGAGCCATTTATTGATCCTTCGGTGTATCGGCAGCGCAGAAAGAAACGGATCATCCGCACGGTGACGATTGCGGTTGTTGCAACATTGCTTGCGGTCTATATCGGTGGCGTGATTTTCCATATGCACCGCTTTGGAGTAAATACGACGATCAACGGCAGGAATGTAGCAGGAAAATCTGTACAGTCTGTGGAGGATATGCTGCTTTCGGATGCACGGAAATACACACTGGATATCAAGTTCAAGGACAGTGATTTTACTTTCGTACTGGGGGATGCGGATTCTGATGTTGCACTGACGGATTCAGTGGATACACTGTTAAAGAAACATTCACCGTTTCTTTGGTTTGTAAACAGCTTTCACAGTTATGATTATAAGATTGATTATACAGTAAACTGTGACAGGGAAAAGTTGGAAGCCTGCCTGCAGGCATCACCGGCACTGGATCGAGCTTCCATGACAGAATCAAAGGACGCGAAGGTTGTTTTGGAGGATGGCGAGGCAAAGGTCATTCCAGAGGAGACGGGAACGAAGCTTGATACGGCAAAGTTATATGACAAGGTAATAAATGCTCTGAAAAATTATGATACTACACTGGATGTGGAAGCCGAAGAGTGTTATATTCCAGCACATATTCTGGCGGATTCGGAGTCCATTCTGAAAACAAAGGAAGACGCAGATGCATTTGTCGATATCGAAGCCGTGTATGATTTTGGTTCGTATACATATACCATTCCAAAGGAAGAACTTACGAAGATGGCATATGTCAGTTCGGATGGAAGTATCCAGATCAGCAGAAGTAATGTGGAAGCGTATGTCGAAAAATTTAAGGAGAAATTCACGACTGCGGATACTGACCGTGAATTTACGACACATGATAAGAAGACGATTCTCGTGCATGGCGGGTATTATGGCTGGGTGATCGACGCGGAGACAGAGGCGGAGGAGTTGTACGATCTTCTGTCAAAGAAGAAAAGCTTCACGAAGGAACCAGCATGTAAGCGCCGTGGCTATGCACTGTGTGCGCAGAATGATATCGGTTCGACCTATGTGGAGGTTGATCTGACAAACCAGCATGTATATTATTATCAAAATGGCAGATTGAAATGGGACAGTGATTGTGTATCTGGGCAGACACCGGGACACAAGACACCAGGCGGTCTGTATGGTCTTACCTATAAGAAGATGCATGCGACACTGATTGGTGAGGACTATGAGACACCGGTCACATACTGGATGCCGTTCAATGGTGGTATCGGTCTGCACGATGCGAACTGGCGTGGAAAATTCGGTGGAGAAATCTATACCTACAACGGTTCCCATGGCTGTGTAAATCTGCCGCCATCAAAAGCAGGCGAGTTATATGAGTATGTCGAAGCGGGCATGCCAATCGTATGCTATTGGAGAGATGAAGTCACTTTTGTAAATAAATAGTTCAATTTGCAGGAGGATACGGAATGAAAAAAGAGATAACTTACGAGGAGCTGCAGGCGGCAGCTTCTTATGTGCAGGCACGTCTGCCATATATACCGAAGGTAGCGCTCGTGCTTGGCTCGGGACTGGGCGATTTTGCAGATCGTCTGACGATTGATGCGAAGATCCCATATGGTGAAATCCCACATTTCCCGGTATCGACAGTGGCAGGGCATGCTGGATGTTTCCTGCTTGGAAAAGTCGGGGATTGCCCGGTGCTGATCATGAAGGGACGTGTGCATTATTACGAAGGGTATTCGATGCAGGAGGTTGTGATGCCAGTGCGTGTGATGCACATGCTTGGCGCGGAGATTTTAATTCTTACGAATGCGGCAGGCGGCATGAATCCGTCGTACAAGCCGGGGACGCTGGTACGGATTACGGATCAGATTACGTCGTTTGTGCCATCCCCATTGATTGGAGCAAATATGGAAGCACTTGGTACGAGGTTCCCGGATATGAGTCATGTGTACGACGTAGAGCTTGGAAAAAAGTTGGATTCAGTGGCGAAGGCGCAGGGAATTACTCTGGAAGAAGGCATTTATCTGCAGACGACCGGACCAAACTATGAGACACCGGCGGAGATCCGCATGTACCGGATACTTGGTGCAGATCTGGTTGGTATGAGTACCGCGTGTGAGGCGATGGCAGCACGGCATGCTGGTATGAAGATCGTTGGTGTATCATGTGTCACGAATATGGCGGCAGGTATGAGCACCGGAGAATTAAACCACAAGGAAGTGCAGGAAACTGCGAATAAGATTGCAGAAGATTTCCAGACACTGATATACAAATTTATTACAGAAATAGGATAAGACAAAATTATGGATAGAAAGATTTTTCACAGATTATTTGAAGAACGAATTGTTATGTTAGATGGTGCAACCGGAAGTAACCTGATGCAGGCAGGCATGCCGGTTGGTGTATGCCCGGAGAAATGGATTCTGGAGCATCCTCAGCACCTGATCAAATTGCAGCGCGCATATATTCAGGCAGGAACAAATATTCTGCTTGCGCCGACCTTTACGGCGAACCGGATCAAGCTTGCCGAATATCATCTCGAGGATAAGATTCGCGAGATGAACATGCAGTTGGTTGACCTGACACGGACGGCAATCGCACAGGAGAATCATCGTGGATTTATCGCGGGTGATATGACGATGACTGGCAGACAGCTTCAGCCGGTCGGTGATCTGGCGTTTGAGGAACTGGTGGATGTATATAAGGAACAGGCACAGATCCTCGTGGAGGCAGGTGTCGATCTGTTCTTTGTAGAGACGATGATGAGCCTTGCGGAGGCACGTGCATGCGTGATCGCCATTAAAGAGGTCTGTAATCTGCCAATCATGGTAAGCATGACCTTTAACAGCGATGGAAAGACGTTGTTCGGCTCGACACCGGAGGCGTCTGTGATCGTGCTGCAGTCGCTTGGCGTCGATGCGGTTGGCATCAACTGTTCGACTGGACCGAAGGAGATGGAAGCACTGATCAAGCGTATGGTGCGGTACGCAACGATTCCGGTATTTGCGAAGCCAAACAATGGCATGCCGGAGCTGATCGATGGCGAGACGAAATATACAATGACACCGGAGACGTTTGCTGAGTATGGACGCGCTTTGGTGGAAGCCGGAGCGAGAGCTGTGGGTGGCTGTTGTGGTTCGACACCGAAGCATATCGAGATGCTGAAAAAGGTTGTCCGCTCCGTGGAGCCGGAGGCAACGAAACCAGTCTGTACCCGTGTATTATCCAGTGAGAGTGCAGTACAGGAAATCCATCTCGATGGCAATTTTTTAGTCGTCGGGGAACGTATCAATCCGACCGGAAAGAAAAAACTGCAGGAGATGCTTCGTGCAGGAAACATGGATATGGTTGTACAGATGGCAGAAGAACAGACGGAACGTGGGGCGAAGATTCTCGATATCAATATGGGTATGAACGGCATTGACGAGCTGGAAATGATGAGGCGTGCTGTTTACGAAGTGATTTCTGTGACGAATCTTCCGCTCTGTATTGATTCGAGTCATGTCGAGATTATCGAAGCAGCACTCCGTATCTATCCGGGACGTGCGCTTATTAACTCGATTTCATTAGAAGAGAAGAAATGCCGCCCGCTTATGCGGATTGCAAAGAAATATGGTGCGATGGCGATACTCCTTCCGCTTTCGGACAAGGGCTTGCCGGAGAATCTTGATGAGAAGAAAGAGATTATCTGCCGGTTGCTAGAGATCGCGGACGAGGAAGGCTTGTCACGCGATTCCCTGATCATCGATGGTCTGGTTGCAACGGTTGGTGCAAACCGGATGGCGGCACTTGAAACACTCGATACGATTGCCTATTGTAAGAATGAACTGCAGATTCCGACGATCTGTGGTCTGTCCAATATTTCCTTCGGACTGCCAGAGCGAATCAACGTCAATACCGCATTTCTGACGATGGCGATCGCAAACGGTCTGACAATGGCAATCTGTAATCCGGGACAGGCAATGCTTGTGAATGCGAGCCTTGCGGCAGATCTGCTGCTTGCCAAGGAGAATTCGGATAATATTTATGTGGAAAATGTAGTCGCTTTATCCCAGACCGAACAGACGGCTGCCAAGAATGTGGCAGGTGTGTCCGAAGAAGGAAGCCGTGTCTATCACGATGTTGTAAAGGGCAACAAAGGCAGTATCGTGGAGAATGTAAAGAAGGAATTAGAGTCGGGCAAAGATCCACAGACAATCATTGATGAGGACCTGATTCCGGCAGTCAACAAGGTTGGCGAGTTGTTTGAACAGAAGAAATATTTCCTGCCACAGCTCATTGCGGGTGCGACAGCGATGGATCTTGCAATCGAATACATCACGCCGCTGCTTCATATCGAAGAGAATGCCAAGCCGAAGGGTACAGTCATTATGGCGACGGTCGAGGGTGATATCCACGATATCGGTAAAAACCTTGTTGTCCTGATGCTGAAAAACTACGGCTACAAGGTTGTGGATTTAGGCAAGGATGTGCCGCTTGACAAGATCATTGCGGCAGCGAAGGAAGAGCATGCCGATATCATCGGATTATCTGCGCTTATGACAACGACGATGATGCGGATGAAGGATGCCGTTGAATATGTGCGTGCAAATAACCTTCCTTATAAGGTCATCATCGGAGGTGCCGTTGTATCGCAGAATTTTGCAGATGAGATCGGGGCAGACGGTTACTCCAAGGATGCAAACGAGGCGGTAAAGCTTGTTGACAAACTATTGACAGACAAGTAACAAAGGGTTAAAATAGCAGATAATAATTTTTGACGAATAATAGGAGAAAGGTGGAACATTTTATGAAAAAAATGGTCTTATCCCTTTTGGTAGATAATACATCCGGTGTACTGAGCCGTGTGTCCGGAATGTTTAGCCGTAGAGGATATAATATTGACAGCTTATCAGTTGGCGTGACAGAGAATCCAAGATATTCCCGCATGACGGTAGCCGTGAGCGGCGATGATCGTATTTTAAGCCAGATCAAGAAACAGCTTCTGAAACTGGAGGATGTCTGCGAGATTACAGAACTGAAGGATGGAGAGTCTGTATGCCGTGAACTTCTGCTTGTCAAGATTAAGGCAAGTCTCGAAGAGAGACAGCAGATTATTTCCCTGACGGATGTATTCCGTGCAAAGGTTGTTGATGTATCAACGGATTCCGTTATGATAGAGATTACAGGAAATGTCAACAAGATTGAAGCATTTATCTCGCTTCTGGATGGGTTTGAGATTTCCGAGATGGTACGTACAGGCTTGACAGGTCTTACAAGAGGCGCTGTAAGCGGAAACTAAGGTCATTACTTACGATTAAGTAGTAACGATAAATATTTTTTACAAAATCAGGAGGATATGATAATGTCAGCAAAGATTTTTTATCAGGAAGATTGTAATCTGTCACTGTTAGATGGCAAGACAATTGCAATCATCGGCTATGGTAGCCAGGGACATGCACATGCTTTGAACTTAAAGGACAGCGGATGCCACGTCATCATCGGTCTTTACGAGGGAAGCAAGTCATGGGCTAAGGCTGAGGCACAGGGATTTGAAGTATATACATCTGCAGAAGCAGCAAAGCGTGCAGATATCATCATGATTCTGATCAACGATGAGTTGCAGGCAGGCCTTTACAAGAACGATATTGAGCCGAACCTTGAGCCGGGCAACATGCTTATGTTCGCACATGGTTTCAATATTCACTTTAACCAGATTATTCCACCTAAGGATGTCGATGTAACAATGATCGCACCGAAGGCACCTGGTCACACAGTTCGTTCTGAGTACCAGGCTGGTAAGGGTACACCTTGTCTGATCGCTGTATATCAGGATGCAACAGGTAAGGCACAGGATCTTGCACTTGCTTACGGTCTTGGTATCGGTGGAGCAAGAGCCGGAATTCTTGAGACAACATTCAGAACAGAGACAGAGACAGACCTCTTTGGTGAGCAGGCAGTTCTTTGTGGTGGTGTATGTGCACTTATGCAGGCTGGTTTCGAGACTCTTTGCGAAGCTGGTTATGATCCAAGAAATGCATACTTCGAGTGTATCCACGAGATGAAGCTGATCGTAGATCTGATTTACCAGTCAGGTTTTGCAGGCATGAGATATTCTATTTCGAATACAGCTGAGTATGGTGATTACATCACAGGTCCTAAGATTGTAACAGAAGAGACAAAGAAGACAATGAAGAAGATCCTGAAAGATATCCAGGATGGTACATTCGCAAAAGACTTCCTGCTTGATATGTCTTCCGCAGGTGGACAGGCTCACTTCAAGGCTCTTAGAAAACTTGCTTCTGAGCATCCATCAGAGAAGGTTGGCGAGGAGATTCGTAAGTTATATAGCTGGAATGGTGAAGGAAAGCTGATCGATAACTAAGATACACATTTTGAAGAACCTAGATCCGTTTCGATCTAGGTTCTTTGTTTTTGGCAGAGATTATGACAGGTGGTGTAGGTTATGACATGTTTGGAAGCACAATCAAATATTATGGCATTCATAGAGAAGAAACTTCCGGACGATGTGATCCCGGATTTTGTAAAGCATATGCGGTACTGCAAGAATTGCAGGGAAGAGCTGGAGATTTACTATACGTTGATCGTTGGCATGCATCAGGTCGATAACAACCAGGAACTGTCACAGAATTTTGCAAAGGATCTGGAAAATGAACTGAATCGTCTGGAACACCGTGTAAAGCAGGCGAAACGTTTCAAGTTCTCCACATTTGGACTTGTGTTTGGAGTGGCAGTCGTATTTTTGTTTTTTGTATACAATCAATGTCTGGATAAGGTATATAATATCGAACAGCGGATGAAACTGGAAGCACAGGGGGATACTTATTTTTACGATACATTTGGTTTGGAGATGTCCGTTTGCTTAAATGATATTGTACAGGAAGTGCAGATTGCACAGAAACCGAAGGAATCAACCTTTTATGAAAAACTACGTGAATATCAATTAACCCACCCGGAAAGTGAGGAGACGGAGAGCGATGAATAAATTATTATTGATTGACGGAAACAGCATCATGAATCGTGCGTTTTACGGAATCCCGGATATGACAACGAATGACGGGAGACATACCAACGCGATTTATGGTTTTTTAAATATAATCTTGAAGGTAATCGAGGAAGAACAGGCAACACATATTTGTGTTGCTTTTGATTTAAAGAAGAAAACATTTCGCCATGAGATGTATGAGGCGTATAAGGGAACGCGAAAGGGTATGCCGGAAGAACTGCATGAGCAGATGCCGAGAATCAAGGAGATTCTGCAGGCAATGCACATCCGAATCGTGGAACAGGAAGGCTTTGAGGCGGATGATCTGATCGGTACGTTATCAAAGAAGGGTGAGCGCGAAGGCTTTGCCGTTACGATTCTATCTGGTGATCGTGACCTGTTGCAGCTTGCGACAGATACCGTGCTCGTACGCATCCCGAAGACAAAGCATGGTAAGACTGAGGTCGAGGATTATTATGCAAAAAATGTGGTGGAAACCTATGGAGTAACACCGTTGATTTTCATAGATATGAAAGGTCTGATGGGTGATACTTCGGATAATATTCCAGGTGTGCCGGGAATCGGTGAGAAGACAGCGGCAAAGCTGCTTGCGGAGTATGGTGACTTAGATGGTGTCTATGCGGCTGTGGACAGCATGAAGGCAAGCAGGATGAAACAGAATCTGATCGAGAACAAAGATCTGGCATATCTGTCTAAGACGCTTGCAACGATCAAGCTGGACTGCCCGATTCCATTTGAATTTTCAGAGGCAACGTATCACGATCCGTTTAATGCCGAGGCATATACGTTATTTGAAGATTTAGAGTTAAAGAGCTTTTATAAGCGGTTCTCGGTTGAGAAGAAGGAAGAACTGACCTTCGAGACAGTATTGATCGATGATATTGACGGTTACAACGCTCTGCTTGCAAAGCTGCAAAAGGCGAAGGAAGTTTCCTTTGCGTGGATCACACAGGATGGAGAAGCACTTGGCGTTGCGGTCTGTATGGATTTGGAGCATGTCTATCTGATCCGGTTTATGATGTTTATCACGGAGGCGATGGTTGCAGACAATCTCCTTGCGTTGAGCCGGGATTATCAGGTGCAGTTAGCATGTATGCACGTGAAAAAGCTGCTTTCATTTTTGGATTTTCATGAGGAAGATGCAGTATTTGACGCTGGACTTGCGGCATATCTGTTACAGCCAAATCAGTCAGAATATGAATACGATACGCTTGCAAAGGTGTATCTGGACGTGACGCTGCCGTCAGAGAAGGAAATGCTTGGCAAGGAGAAGCTAGGATATTTCTCCTTCGAAGATGAAAAAGTACAAAAATGGATGGCATATCAGGCGATTGTGCCATATAAGATAAAGTCAGTTTTGCGAGAGAAATTAAAAGAGACAGGAATGGAATCACTCTATGATGAGATGGAGCTTCCTTGTCTGTATGCGTTATATGAGATGGAGAAAAATGGTATCCGCGTCGATGGTGAGGCATTGCATCAGTATGGGAAAAAACTCCGTACACGGATCGAGGAGCTTACCGCAGAGATTCATGCAATGGCGGGGGAAGAATTTAACATCAATTCTCCGAAAAAACTTGGCGAGATTTTATTTGAGAAACTTGGATTAAAAAATGGAAAGAAGACAAAGACCGGATATTCGACGAGTGCAGAGGTGTTAGAGAAGCTTAAAAATGCACATCCGATCATACCGAAGATCTTAGAATACCGTCAGCTTACGAAGCTTAATTCCACCTATGCAGAGGGATTGACTGGTTATATCCGGGCAGATGGAAGAATTCATGGCAAGTTCCATCAGACGGTAACTGTGACGGGACGTATCAGCTCGGCAGATCCGAATCTGCAGAACATTCCGACGCGTATGCCGCTTGGAAGAGAAATCCGTAAGGTCTTTATTCCGGAGGAAGGATCGGTGTTTGTTGATGCTGATTATTCCCAGATTGAGCTGCGTGTGCTCGCACATATGTCCGGGGATGCGGCTTTGATTGCGGCATATCAGGCGGATGAGGATATCCATGCGATCACGGCATCACAGGTATTCGACGTGCCACTCGATCAGGTGGACAGTACCCTTCGCCGGAAAGCAAAGGCGGTAAATTTTGGAATTGTTTACGGCATCAGCTCCTTTGGTTTAGGACAGGATCTTGATATCTCCAGAAAGGAAGCGGAGGGCTATATCGAGAAATATTTTGCAACCTATGGCAAGGTTAAGGAATTTTTAGACCGAACGGTGGAAGATGCGAAGAAAAACGGCTATACGGTCACGATGTTTGGACGGAGACGCCCGATTCCAGAGCTTGCTTCCTCGAACTTTATGACACGGAGTTTTGGCGAGCGTGCGGCAATGAACGCCCCGGTACAAGGAACTGCGGCGGATATTATCAAGATTGCAATGGTTCGTGTGAATCGTCGGCTCAAAGAAGAACATTTGCAGTCAAAGCTTGTACTTCAGATCCACGATGAGCTGATCATCGAGACAAAGAAGGAAGAGGTAGAGATCGTACAGAAGCTGCTTGTGGAAGAAATGATGCATGCAGCAGAGCTTTCTGTACCACTTCTTGTAGATGCAAATGTTGGAAACAGCTGGTATGATGCGAAGTAAATCTACGTCTGCGCAGGCAGGAGATAAATGGCAGTACAACACAAAAGTCGTAGGAGATTCAGAATGCTGATATTAGGAATTACCGGGGGTGTTGGCTCCGGGAAAAGTAAAATATTATATGATCTGTCCAGTCTGTATGGAGCGTATATTGTGGAGACCGATAAGCTTGCCCATACGCTGATGGAGCCGGGACAGACAGTATATCAGGCAGTTGTGGAAGCGTTTGGCACGGAGATTTTGCAGGCAGAGGAACCATATGCAATCGACCGGGCGAAGTTTGCACAGATCGTGTTTGCTGACAAAGAAAAGCTTGCACAGTTAAATGCACTTACGCATCCGGCTGTGAAGGCATGGATTCGGAAAGACATCGAGGAGAAACGGAAGCAGGACGTGAAGATCTATGTGATCGAGGCGGCACTTCTGATTCAGGATGGATATAAGGAGATCTGCGATGAAATCTGGTATATCTATGTCGATGAGGAGACGCGGATCAAACGATTGATGAAACAGCGCGGCTATACCGAGGAACGCTGCCGTGCGATGTTCCACAGTCAGGAACCGGAATCATATTATAGAAAATATGCAGATTTCACTATAAATAATCAATTAGACTATGAAAATTCATCAAAACAACTAAAAGATAGGTTGAATATCTTACTTGGAGATGCTATAATTTTAATTAATCATGGGAAAACAGACTAATTTCAGGAGGAAACAGGCGTGGCAACAGTGAAATATCCGGAACCTTTAATATTTGGACTGGACATCGGTACGCGGAGTATCGTCGGTACAGTCGGATACAGAGAACAGGAGCGGTTTCATGTAGTTGCGATGGCTGTCAAATACCATGATACCCGTTCGATGATCGATGGACAGATCCATGATATCGCGAAGGTCAGTCAGGATATTGTCGAGGTAAAACAACAGTTAGAGAAACAGTTAGGCGGACGCAAATTGCATGATGTATGCATTGCGGCGGCTGGTCGTGTCTTAAAAACTGCGATCGGACACGGGGAGTATGAATTCTCTGAGAATACAGTTATTACACAGGAATATATCCATTCGATCGATCTGATCGGCGTGGAGCAGGCGCACAATGAGATTCTGCAGGAATTAAACGAGAGTCATGAGACAACGAAATATTTCTGTGTTGGCTATACCGTTGTGAAATATTTCCTGAACAATTACGAGATCACGAATCTGGAAGGACACAAGGGAACGAAGATTGCAGCAGATGTGCTTGCAACATTTCTCCCGGAAGAGGTTGTGGATAGTCTGTATGCGGCTGTGGAGCAGGCTGGATTGTATGTGACGAATCTTACATTGGAGCCAATCGCGGCGATGACGGTAGCGATTCCAGAGCAGTACCGCCTTTTGAATATTGCACTGATTGATATCGGAGCCGGAACGTCCGATATCTGTATCACAAAAGATGGAAGCGTGATCGCGTATGGTATGATCCCGGCAGCCGGAGACGAGCTGACCGAGGCACTGGTAAAGAAATATCTGATTGATTTCCAGACGGCAGAGAAGTTAAAGACGGTCAGTGCGCGTCGGAAATCAGTTACATATAAAGATATTATGGGAATCTCCCATAAGATTACTCCGGAGGAGATCTATCAGACGACGGAGGAAGTAAAAGAAGGAATCTCGAAGAAGATCGCGGATAAAATCATTGAGTTAAATGGTGGAACAAGCGTCAGCGCGGTGTTTGTAGTCGGCGGTGGTGGAAAACTGCCTGGATTTACAGATACACTGGCAGAGGATCTTGACCTTCCGGCAGAGCGTGTAGCTCTGCGTGGCGAAGAAGTAATGAATACGATTGATTTTCAGGTAGAGGGGATCAAGAAAGATCCGCTCTATGTGACACCAATCGGTATCTGTCTGAACTTCTTTGATCAGAAGAATAACTTCATCTTTGTCAACGTAAATGGCGAACGTGTGAAGCTGTATAACAATGATAAGCTGACAATCTTTGATGCGGCAGTACAGTACGGTATTCCAAACGAAGATATCTTCCCGAAGCGCGGCGATGATATCACATTTAAGATAAATGAAAAGACACGGATCGTGCGTGGGTACAGCGGGGAAGCTGCGGTGATCACCCAGAACGGAAAGACCGCTGGTATGAACGCAGTGATTGAGGCGAACGATAACATCCGGATTCAGCCGTCTACAAAGGGCAAATCTGCGGAGATCGAATTATCGACACTTCCGGAATATGTGGGCATGCTGACCTTTAAGGTGAATGGAAACGAAGTATCCTGTCCGAAATTTGCAACTGTGAATGGTGAATTTGCATCGTCCATGTATCAGATTCAGGATGGGGATGATGTCTGTATGCGGAATTATTATACCGTGGGACAGTTGCGCACATTTATGGATTTGACGACGGATTTTTATGCGTATGTCAACCATCAGATTGCCGATGAAGATGAGAAGATTTATGAGAATTTTGAAGTAGAATTTGTCACCCGGAAGGAAGAAACGATTATTCCGGACGATGAGATCGTGGAAGTTGCAGACGAAGCAGCGGTCACAGAACCTGTGACGGAAGATACAAGTAAAACAGAGGCGGAGCAGAATGTGACACCGCAGCCACAGCCAGCACCAGCTGTAAGCCGGGCAATCACGGTTGTAGTCAATAAAACACCTGTCACTTTGACAGGAAAACAGAGCTATACATTTGTGGATATTCTGGATGTATATCCGTTTGATCTTTCTTCGATGCGTGGAAAGCGCCTTGTTACAAATGTAAATGGCATACATGCAGAATTTATACAGCCGATCGATGAAGGGGCTGTGATCGATATTTATTGGGAGAACTAGACATGCAGGATATTACGGAAAATCTCATTAAGAATTACACAGTATATCATAAGATCTTTTATGTATTTATGGTTTTGCTCACCGTGTTGTCACGCGTCATGAAGTTCACCGACAACACGCCGGTCTGCGTGACATTTGCAACTGTTGTGTTTGTGTTTGCACTGCTTGACAGTGTATTTTATCACATGGGCGTGTTTAAGAATATGAAGTTTTTGACGACTTTCCGGTTGATTGAGATTACTACATACAGTATTTTCGTATCATTTGTTCCGTACGAGGGCGTGCTGCTTGTCGGTATGTTTATGATTTTGTTCCTGCTTGCATTGGAATTCATTATTCTTGGTTCACACTATGACAAGGGAACGATTTTAGTCCGCAAGATGATGTTGCTTATACCGATGTTTATCAATCTGTGCCTGTCATTGCAGTTCCGGAGAGAGACATTCTGGTTCTGTTATGTGCTGGTGCTTGCAATCTTTGTCGTGACACTGTTGTTTGTGACGGAACTTCTCGAATATTCAAACGATGCACATGAGGCGTATTATACCCAGCTTGTGTTGGAACGGAATGATATACAGGATAAGAATGCAAAGCTCGAAGAGTATCAGGAAAAGGTAAAGAATGTAAATGAACGTGTGAATTACCAGAAGATTGAGCTGGCACGGGTCGTGAATGATCTGGAACAGGCAAACCGGGAAATCGAGTCCCAGACGGAAATCATGCGTTATATGGCGTCTTCGTTTGATATCAACAAGAATATCAATGTGATCGTCGATGCAATCATGGACGTAAAGAATCCAAAGCTCTGTGCGGTGTATATGGATGGAGCGGTTAATTCGGACAATCGTGGAATCTGTATTATCAAGACGGATTATGCTTCAATGGAACGCCGTCTGCGCAAGGATTTTGAGAAGATTTATTCGGATTTTGCCGAGAGCCGGAAGACGACGGAGCTGCTGGTCGGGGATGAATTAAAGGAGCTGCGTTTTATTGGTGAGACAAATATCAAGAGTCTGGTGAAGCTTGCGATGATCAACGACAACAAGCAGTATGGTATGATGCTGATCGCATCCAATGAGGAGAATTTTTTCGATAAGGGAATCTCGTACTATGAAACCTGCTTGGTGGAATATAATGTATCTGTCAAGAGTACAAAGCTTTATTTACAGACACAGGATATGGCGCGCAAGGATGGTCTGACACAGATTTACAACCGTGTTTATTTCGGACAGTTGTTTGCAGCGGCGGCAGAGGAAGCGACGAAGAAACAACAGCCGTTATCTGTGGCACTGTTTGATATTGATAAGTTCAAGAATATCAATGATACATATGGACATCTTGCCGGTGATAAGGTCATCAAGATGGTGGCATCCATTGACGATAAATTTGCAAGGGCACATGGGGGATTTGCCTGCCGGTATGGAGGCGAGGAATTCCTGCTTGTATTGCCGGGCTACGATGAAACGCAGGCATTGCCGATCTTAGAGGAAATGCATAAAGAGATCCAGACGACAATCGTGCAGTATGATGACAAGGAAATTCCAGTCAATGTATGTATTGGCCTGTCTGCATATCCGACGATCTGTAGGGATACCAATATCCTTGTAAACCGTGCGGATAAGTCGATGTATTATGGCAAAAAACATGGTCGTGGCAGACTGGTGGTGGACAATCCGGCGGTGGATGATATGCAGTCTTGAGATTCTCAAATAAAGATTAAAATTGTACGTGAAAAAAGACATTTATTTACAGATTTTTGGTTGTATACAAACCTTGATTTGTTTATAATGTAGAAAGATATGAGTTGAAACTATAAAAGCAGAGGAGAAGAGCAGTGGCATTTATTGATTCAATTAAAAAAAGAGCAAAACAAAACAAGAAAACAATTGTATTACCGGAAACTGCAGATATGCGTACATTAGAGGCGGCGCATAAGATTTTGCAGGAAGGAATTGCCGACATAATCTTAGTTGGTGACAAACAGACGATTATAAAGAAAGCAGATGGACTGGATCTGACAGGCGCGAAATTCGTAGATCCATATGACTGCGACAAGTTAAACGATTATGTATCCATTTTGGTAGAACTTCGTAAGAAGAAAGGTATGACGCCGGAAGAAGCAAAGGAACTGCTTTTAACAAACGTCCTGTATTTTGGCTGTATCATGGTAAAGGCAGGCGATGCAGACGGAATGGTTGCAGGAGCAGTGAATTCTTCTGCAAATGTATTGCGTGCAGCATTGCAGATCTTAAAGACTGCACCGGATACAAAGCTGGTATCTGCATTCTTCTTAGTTGTAGTACCAAACTGTGAGATGGGTGAGCATGGAACATTCATTTTCTCAGATGCAGGATTAAATCAGTTCCCGGATGCGAGAGAGCTTGCAGCAATCGCAGAGAGCTCTGCAAAGTCATTTGAACTTCTGGTAGAGGCAGAACCAATTGTGGCAATGTTATCCCATTCAACAAAGGGAAGTGCACATCATCCAGAGATCGATAAGGTGATCGAGGCATGTAGGATTGTCAATGAAGAATGTCCGAACCTGAAGTGTGATGGTGAATTGCAGAGTGATGCGGCAATTGTGCCGGAAGTAGCTGCTTCCAAGGCACCGGGCAGCGACGTAGCCGGAAAGGCAAACGTATTGATCTTCCCGGATCTGGATGCTGGAAATATTGGATACAAGCTTGTACAGCGTCTCGCAAAGGCAGATGCATATGGTCCGATTACACAGGGTATTGCAAAGCCGGTCAACGATCTGTCCAGAGGATGTTCAGCAGATGATATCGTCGGTGTTGTTGCGATTACAGCGGTTCAGGCACAGGCACTTGACCAGAAATAGAATAGTAAGAGAAAGCGTGAGAATATGAAGGTATTAGTAATTAATTGTGGTAGTTCTTCCCTTAAGTACCAGTTGATTGACTCGGACACAGAACAGGTACTTGCAAAGGGAATCTGTGAAAGAATCAAATTAGATGGTTCACTGACACATCAGGCAACTGGTAAGGAAAAGATACAGATTGAGGCACCGATGCCGGATCATAGCGCAGCAGTAAAGCTTGTACTGCAGTATCTGTTAGATGAGAAGCTTGGTGCAATCAAAAATCTGGATGAGATTGCAGCGGTTGGTCATCGTGTGGTACATGGCGGGGAGAAGTTTTCTTCTGCGGTTCTGATCAATGACGAAGTACTTGCAGCGATTGAGGAGTGCTGTGATTTAGCACCACTTCACAATCCAGCCAATCTGATCGGTATCCGTGCATGTCAGGAATTGATGCCGGGTGTTCCACAGGTTGCAGTGTTTGATACTGCATTCCATCAGACTATGCCAGATTATGCATATACATATGGTATTCCATATGAGTATTATGAGAAATACAAGGTTCGTCGTTACGGCTTCCACGGAACGAGCCACAGCTTTGTATCCAAGCGTACCGCTGAATTGCTTGGAAAGGATATCAAGGATACAAAGATTATCGTATGTCATCTTGGTGGTGGCGCGAGCATCTGTGCAGTTGAGGGCGGAAAGTCAATTGATACGACAATGGGACTTACGCCACTCGAAGGTATCACAATGGGAACCAGAAGTGGAAATATTGATCCAGCAATCATCGAATATATTGCGAACAAAGAAGGAAAGACACTCACAGAGATCATCAGTATGCTCAACAAGGAGTCCGGTGTTTATGGTATCTCAGGAAAGTCCAGTGACTTCCGGGATTTGAACAAGGGAATCGCTGAGGGCGACAAGCGCTGTGAGATTGCAATGAATGTATTTACCTATCAGGCAGCAAAGTTTATCGGCGGTTATGTAGCAGCGATGAACGGTGTCGATGCAATCGTATTTACAGCCGGTGTCGGTGAGAATGATCCAAAGGTAAGAAAAGATACATGTAGCCATCTCGGATATCTGGGTGTGGAGATTGATGATGAAGCAAATAAGCTCCGTGGAGAAGAGGTAAAGATCTCAACAGAGAATTCTAAGGTGCCAGTGTATGTCGTACCGACAAACGAGGAGCTTGCAATCGCAAGAGAGACTGTTGCACTTGCAAAATAAATATTTTATCAAAAAATGAAAAATACCGTTGACATCAGATAGATTTGTTTGTATAATAAGCAAAGTGTGATTTTAAGTGTATTCTTGAAGGAGGTGTAAGGATGTCCATTTGTCCTAAGAATAAAAGTTCAAAAGCAAGACGTGACAAGCGTAGAGCAAACTGGAAGATGACAGTTCCTGGCTTGGTAAAGTGCAGCAAGTGTGGAGCGCTTATGATGCCACACAGAGTATGCAAGGCTTGCGGTTCCTATAATAAGAAAGAAATCATCTCTGCTGAGTAATTCACTGAAATGAAAAAAAGACTTTTCATCGAGAGGTTCTCGTTGAAAAGTCTTTTTTTGTGCCTTGATTTCTTGACGAAAGAAAGGGATACAACTATAATATATAAGATTATGTGGTCTATCATGTTGTATAACAAGGAAGGGTTCGGATAAAGAATGGAAAAGATTGTAATAGCAATTGATACAATGGGTACGGATAATGGAAGTGCATATTTTGTACAGGGCATTGCGGAGGCGATGGATCTGTATGACGACCTTTCCTTTATCGTAACCGGTAAAGAAGAGGAATTAAAAACGTATATTGACCAGTACGGATGTGATAAGACGCGGATTGAGGTAGTCGATGCAACCGAGGAGATTACCTGTCATGATGCGCCGGTGGATGCTATCCGTAGAAAGAAGAATTCATCTATGGTATTGGCGTTAAATGCTGTCAAGGAAGGAAGAGCGGCGGCTTGTATTTCTGGCGGTAATTCTGGTGCGCTGCTGGCTGGCGGACAGTTTCTGGTTGGACGTGCAAAGGGGGTTAAGCGAACCCCGCTGGCTCCACTCATTCCACATCGGTACGGCTCGTCGTTACTGATCGACTGTGGCGCAAATGTGGATGCAAAGCCAGAGAATCTGGTACAGTTTGCAAAGATGGGTTCTATCTATATGAAGAATATCGAGGGTATCGAGAACCCTCGTGTTGGTATCATCAATATCGGTGCGGAGGATGAAAAGGGAAACGAACTTGTGAAATCCACGATTCCGCTGCTGCGTGAGTGTAAGGACATCAACTTTATCGGTAGTGTAGAATCCCGTGATATCCCAAACGGTCCGGCAGATGTATTAGTCTGTGAGGCGTTTGTTGGAAATGTTCTGCTCAAATTCTTTGAGGGACTTGGTAAAATGTTTATGGCAGAGATCAAAGATACGTTAAAGAGCAGTGTCAAGACGAAGATCGGTGGTGCATTGATCTACAAACCGATTAAGAAAACCTTTAAGCGGTATATGGCGGATGATAAGGGTGGAGCACCATTGCTTGGCTTAAAAGGTCTGGTAGTAAAGATTCATGGCAACAGCAAGGATACAGAGGTACGCTCTGCCATCGAACAGTGCCGTAACTTTGTGAAAAAAGATGTTACAAATCAGATTATTCGTACATTTGTAGAGGAAGAAAACAAAGGGGAGAACTAACATGGAACATGAAGGATCACTCAGTGAGCTGGAAGCACTGATTGGATATACCTTTCAGGATATCAAACATTTGGAGACAGCAATCACGCACAAGTCCTTCGTCAATGAAAAGATGGTCGGACGCTATATGTCGTATGAGCGATATGAGTTTTTAGGTGATGCGATTCTGGAATTTATCGTGAGTAAGTATCTGTTTGAAAATTATCAGACGATGCCAGAGGGCGATTTGTCGAAGCTTCGTTCAAGTCTTGTCTGTGAGTTCACGTTGTCCAAGATTTCACGGGATTTGCGGTTTGGTGAGTTTGCCCGGTTCAGTAAGGGAGAGAGACAGACGGGCGGAGCTAACCGGGATTCGATTTTGTGTGATATGTTTGAGTCTGTGCTTGGCGCAATCTATCTGGATGGTGGTATGGAATGTGCAACCGCATATGTGGAGCGGTTTCTACTGCAGGATATCGAACATAAACAGCGCTTCCATGATGCAAAGTCCAAGCTGCAGGAATATGTGCAGAAGCATAAGATCAACCTGCAATATGAATTGTTGGCGGAGGAAGGTCCTGACCACAACAAGCAGTTTACCGTGCGCGTCGTGTTAGACGGCAAGGAGATGGCGCGGAAGGTGGCGCATTCAAAGAAAACAGCAGAGCAGTATGCAGCGTTTGAGACATTGGAGCTGCTACATCAGCCAACTGGAAAAAGGTAAGGTAACGTATGTATTTAAAAAGCATAGAAATATATGGATTTAAGTCCTTTGCAAATAAAATAATTTTCAAATTCAACAATGGTATTACAGGTATCGTTGGACCGAACGGTTCTGGTAAGAGTAATGTCGGCGATGCCGTGCGCTGGGTACTTGGTGAGCAGAGTGCGAAGCAGTTACGTGGTTCCAAGATGGAGGATGTTATTTTCTCTGGTACAGAGCTTCGAAAACCGCAGGGCTCGGCATATGTGGCAATCACACTTGATAACAGCGATCACAGCCTGCCGATTGATTATAATGAGGTAACGGTTGCCAGACGTGTGTATCGTTCTGGTGAGAGTGAGTATCTGATCAATGGTGTTGTCAGCCGTTTGAAGGATGTCAATTCCCTGTTCTTCGATACTGGTATCGGTAAAGAGGGATATTCGATTATCGGACAGGGACAGATCGAGCGGATTCTGTCAGGAAAGCCGGAGGAACGCCGGGAGCTGTTCGATGAGGCGGCAGGAATTGTTAAATATAAGAAGAATAAGGCAGCAACAGAAAAGTCACTGGAGAACGAGCGGGCAAATCTTTCCCGTGTGAAGGATATTCTCGGGGAACTGGAAAAACAGGTTGGTCCTTTGAAGGAACAGTCGGAGACGGCACGGAAGTATCTGATCTTCAAGGACGAGTTGAAGAAGCTGGATATCAATGCATTTCTCTTAGATGTCGATGATACACAGGTAAAGCTGGAATCCTACGAGGAGAAGCTATCCATTGTGGAGACAGATGCGTCACGTCTGAAGGATGAATTCGAGGCAGCGAAGGATGAATATGAACGCATTGAGCAGCAATTGGAATCCTATAACGAGAAGATTGATACATCGAAAAATGAGATTCATGAGAAGAAGCTCAGCAATCAGCGGTTAGAAGGCGAGATGAACGTTATCAACCAGCAGATTCTCTCATATCAGCAAAGTGATGCGGGGCTGCTCGAACAGATTGAGAAAGAGACGAAGAATCTGGAAAAGCACAAAGCGGATCTTACCGGATTGTATGAGGAGAAATCCCAGTTGGATGAGAAGCTGGATCAGGCAGATGATGTGCTTGATGAGGCAAAAAAACAGTATCAGGATCTGGAACAGGATATTACCGCGAAGGAACAGGCAATTGAGGATGCCAAAGCAGATATTATCGAGTATTTGAATGAAGGCGGTACGTTAAAGGCAAAGGTCGGCAGATACGATACGATGCTGGAAAACATCAACCTTCGTAAGACAGAGCTTAAGAAACGGCTGCTGGAATATACGAGCGAGGAAGAAAAAGCAAAGACGGAGGAAGCACAGCTTACCTCTGGAATCAAAGAGTTAGAAAGTGAATTGCAGGAAAAAAATGGACAGTTTACGGCTGTTCAGAACCTGATCACGGATCACAGCCAGAAGCTTGAAGAAAACCGGCGTGGCGTCACGGAGACGAGTAACCAGATCGTCAGCCTGAAATCCAAGAAGGAAGCGTTGCGCAATCTGACGGAACGTTACGAGGGATACGGAAACAGTATTCGCCGTGTCATGGAGCAGAAGACGAAGAATCCGAAGATCGTCGGCGTTGTGGCAGATATCATACAGGTAGATAAGCGGTATGAGACAGCTATTGAGACGGCACTTGGCGGAAGTATCCAGAACATTGTCACAGAGGATGATGCAACAGCCAAGAGTATGATCGCGTATTTGAAGCAGAACCGGTTTGGACGTGCAACATTCCTGCCGATTCAGTCAATCGTCGATCGCTCCGGGGTGAGTAACGATGTAAAGCGGGAACCGGGCGTTGTTGGTACCGCATCCGAATTGGTTGGATATGATAAGAAATTCCAGTCGATTATCGGACATCTGCTTGGACGAATCGTAGTTGTCGATCACATCAACCATGCGATGGCGCTTGCAAAGAAGTATAAACAGAGTCTGCGTATCGTGACGCTCGAGGGAGAACTGATCAATCCGGGCGGTGCGCTGACCGGTGGTGCATTTAAGAATACATCAAATCTGCTTGGACGAAAGCGAGAGCTTGAGGAAATTGATGAACAGATCGAGAAGCTTTCCGTGAAGCTGGAAGAACATAAGAAGCAGATTACATTCCTGACGGAAGACCGTGAGAAACAAAAAGGTATCCGTGACGAATTAAATACGGAGATCCAGAATATGAACATCCGTATGAATACATATACCCTGAACCTTGAACAGGTACAGGCAAAGCTGGCTGAGGTAGAACGCGGATTTGCAAGCATCAATCGCGAGAATGGTGAGCTTGCAGCGCAGATCGACGAGATCAATGCAAACAAGCAGGAATTAAAGGATAACAACCAGAAGCAGGAGGAAGCCATTCACGAGCTGGAAGCGGAGATTGCGAAGCTTGAACAGGCAGTGACTGAGGAAAAAGGTAGGCTGCAGGGTGCTTCAGATTCAATTAACAAGCTGAATCTGGAGTTCAATACCGTACAGCAGCAATATGAGTTCCTGATGCAGAATATCCATCGTATCAAGACGGAGGAACAGGTAGCAAAGGAGAACCTGCAGACGCTGAATCTAAAGCGGAACAATGGAAACGAAGAGGTTACGACGCTCACAAAGCGGACAGACAGCTTAAAACAGCAGTTCGATGAGAATATCCGTATGATCGCGATTAAGGAGAAGAAACTGGAAGAACTCATTTCAGGTAAAGATGCTTTGAATGAGAGTCACAAAGAATTTTTCCATAAACGTGAGGAATTGTCGGAGCAGATCAATGGACTGGACAAATCGGCATTCAAGATCAATGCATCGATTGAGAAGTTGTCCGAACAGGCGGAAAGTCTGAATAATTATATGTGGGAAGAATACGAGCTGACCTATAATCTGGCACTTGACTATAAGGATGCCGGATTCGATGATATCTCATCACTCAAGCGCGAGATTTCGGCAGTGAAAAATAAGATCAAACAGCTCGGCGATGTCAATGTCAATGCCATCGAGGATTACAAGCAGGTATCCGAGCGATACGAGTTCTTAAAGGGACAGCATGATGATATCTGCAAGGCAGAGGCAAATCTTGTAAATATTATTGCAGAGCTTGACCGGGCAATGCGGGAACAGTTTGCGGAGAAATTCAAGGAGATCCGTGTGATGTTCTCGAAAGTATTTAAGGAGCTGTTCGGTGGTGGTAAGGCTGACCTTGAGCTTGTTGATGAGGAAGATCTGCTCGAAACAGGAATCAAGATCATCGCACAGCCGCCAGGAAAGAAATTGCAGAATATGATGCAGCTTTCCGGTGGAGAGAAGAGTTTGACGGCGATTTCTTTGCTTTTTGCAATCCAGAGTTTAAAACCGTCACCATTCTGTCTGCTGGATGAGATTGAGGCGGCACTCGATGATTCGAATGTCAAGCGATTTGCCAAATATCTGTCCAAGCTGACAAAGGACACACAGTTTATCGTCATTACACACCGTAAAGGTACGATGGAAGCCGCAGATATCCTGTATGGTATCACAATGCAGGAAAAGGGCGTTTCGACACTTGTATCGGTGAATATGATAGAGAATGAATTGGATGATTAAGGAGGTGTAAGATATGGGTTGGTTTACCAAGAAGAAAAAAGGGGAAACTACAGAAGAGGAACTGCAGGAAGTGCAGACACAGGAAACTGTTGCAGAAGCAGAAGAAGTGGAGACAGAGAAAGAGATATCTGAGGTTCCTTCGGAGACAGTTGATACAGAGATTCCGGCTGAGATACCAGCGGATGAGCCAGGAGAAGCTCCAGCTCCACAGAAAAAGGGCTTCTTTGCAAGATTAAAGGAAGGGCTTACAAAGACACGTAACAGCATTTCAGATAGCTTCAACAACTTGTTCAAGGCAAGCGAGTTAGATGATGATTTTTACGATGAGCTGGAAGAGACACTCGTTATGTCCGATATGGGTTATGAGACGACGGAACGGATCGTAGAAGATCTGAAAGCACGTGTCAAGGAAGAACATATCAAGGAAGCACAGGCATGCCGGGATCTGGTAATCAATATTATACGGGATCAGATGCAGGTGGATGAGACAGCCTACGATTTTGAGAATAAGAAAACAGTTGTGCTGGTAATCGGTGTCAACGGTGTTGGAAAGACCACTTCGATCGGAAAGCTGGCAGCCCAGTACAAGGCACGAGGCAAGAAGGTGCTGATGGCGGCGGCAGATACATTCCGTGCAGCGGCAATCGACCAGTTAAAGACATGGGCGAACCGTGCCGGTGTAGATATTATCGCACAGAATGAGGGCGCAGATCCGTCGGCGGTTGTCTACGATGCAGTTGCGGCAGCAAAAAGCCGGAATACAGATATCCTGCTGATCGATACAGCTGGACGTCTGCACAACAAGAAGAACTTGATGGATGAGCTTGCGAAGATGCGTCGCATTATTACAAGAGAGTATCCGGAAGCAAATGTGGAGTCACTGATCGTGTTAGATGGCACGACGGGACAGAATGCATTAGAGCAGGCAAGACAGTTCAGCTCCGTGACCGAGATCAACGGTATTATCATTACGAAGCTGGACGGAACAGCGAAGGGCGGTATTGCGATTGCAATCCAGTCAGAACTCAATGTTCCGGTCAAATACATTGGTATCGGCGAGCAGATCGACGATCTGCAGAAGTTTGATCCGAACAGCTATGTGAATGCATTGTTTGCAGATTTTGATATGCGTTCGGATGTGGAGATTCTCGTCGATGAGAATATCGAGAATATTCCGAAAGATGATGACTTGTTTGATATGAATTAAACAGGGTTTTGCATAAAAGAAACTTACAGGAAAGAAGGATAAAAATATGGCAGAAAAAGCGCAGACAGAACAGAAGCTGACACTCGAGAAATTCGAGCAGGCATATGAGATCGTGAAGAAAGTGACAAAGCCAACCGGACTGATCGAGAGTGAGTTTTTCTCACAGTCCTGTGGTAATAAAGTATATTTGAAACCGGAGAACATGCAGGTAACAGGCGCCTACAAGATTCGTGGTGCTTATTACAAGATCAGCACGTTGTCCGATGCAGACCGCAAGAAGGGACTTATCACAGCGTCTGCTGGAAACCATGCACAGGGTGTTGCGTATGCAGCAAAGGCATATGGTGTGAAGGCAACGATCGTTATGCCGACATCCACACCACTCATCAAGGTAAATCGTACGAAGTCGTATGGTGCTGAGGTTGTACTGTATGGCGATGTCTATGATGATGCCTGCCAGTATGCATTGAAGCTTGCAGAGGAAAAGGGATATACCTTTATCCATCCATTTGATGATTTGGATGTCGCAACCGGACAGAGTACCGTTGCGATGGAGATCTTAAAGGATCTTCCGTTTGTAGATATTATCTTAGTGCCAGTCGGTGGTGGCGGACTTGCCACAGGTGTATCGACGCTTGCCAAGATGCTCAATCCAAACATCAAGGTAATCGGTGTAGAGCCAGCAGGAGCAGCCTGCTTAAAGGCATCCCTTGCCAATGACAAGGTAACGACACTGCCAAAGGTAGATACGATCGCAGATGGTACTGCCGTTAAGACACCGGGAACAAAGATCTTCCCATATCTGAAGGAAAATCTGGATGATATTATTACGGTTGAGGATAGCGAACTGATCGTAGCATTTCTTGATATGTTAGAGAATCATAAAATGCTTGTAGAAAACAGTGGGCTGCTTACCGTTGCAGCGCTGAAGCATCTCGAGCCAAAGGGACAGAAGGTTGTCAGTATCTTGAGTGGTGGTAATATGGATGTGATCACATTCTCATCAGTTGTACAGCACGGTTTAATTGCAAGAAGCCGTATCTTCACGGTATCTGTATTGCTTCCAGATAAGCCGGGCGAGCTGCAGCGTGTGGCAGGTGTGATTGCCGGAGAAAACGGAAATATCATCAAGCTTGAGCATAACCAGTTCGTAACAATCAACCGTAATTCTGCTGTGGAACTTGTGATTACGATTGAAGCATTTGGACCGGAGCACAAGGAGCAGATCCTGCGCGTACTTTCCGAGCAGGGATATCGCCCAATCGAGAAGAAACCGAAGGCGATCTTCTAATATGCGACACATATATATGGCGGTAGACCTTGGTTCTACCATGATTGATAGCTGTCTGATCGATGCGGAGGACAAAGACGTACTTGCACAGCGGAGTACGAAGAATCCCCAGCGTCTGTATGGCAGCGACGTGATAAATCGAATCTTAACTGTGAAACGGGATATAAGCTTTCTTGTGAAAATGCGCGATCAGACGGTCGCTGCGATCGTGGAACTGCTGCAGGAAATGCTTGAAGATACTAAAAAACAGGTGGAACATACCGAGCGGGAGCATGAGCTTGTGAAGCTGGATGCTGTTGCAATCACAGGAAATACAACGATGATTTCCATCCTGCTTGGGTACGATATTTCAGATATGGGAGAAGCTCCATTTCCAACGACGCTACATGGCAGTGTAATCGTGCCAGGACAGGAATTATTTACGAAAGAACAGATGGCGGTTGTCGAAGAAGAATATCCTGAGATTATAGAAGAAGACTGTAATGTGTTCTTATCTGGATGTAGCAGTGCGTTTCTTGGCGGAGATGTCATCGCGGGTGTGATGCATATCGAGAAAAGTCGGAATACAGAAGTGCCAGAACGTTACATGTTCTTAGATCTTGGTACAAACGGTGAGATGGTTCTAAAAGATGGAGAGCGGTATTTGGCGACGAGTACTGCCTGTGGACCAGCATTTGAGGGATGTGCGAGAAAACAGCATGCGTATGGCAACAGTCTGCTTGAAGCAATCGCGCTTGGCAGAAGACTGGAGAAGATTCACGCAAACGGAACGCTGGCGGAGGAATTCTTAGACAGTGGAATCGTGATTCACGGAATCCATATCAACTCGGAGATATTACAGTCTATCATGCTTGCAAAGGCGGCGGTGTATGCCGGAATCAAATGTCTGCTTAAAACAGCAGGTCTGCATGCAAGAGATATTGACAAGGTATATATTGCCGGTGGTTTTGGCTTTTATTTGAATGCGCGGGATGCTATTGATCTTGGTATGCTGCCACAGGATTTCATGGATAAGCTGGAAGTGGTTGGAAATGCATCGCTTGCCGGTGCTACAGATCTTCTGATCCACGGACCATTGAGTCGTGATTTTGAAGTATATCGGGAGAAGCTTCAGGTGATTGATCTGACACAGACAGAGGGCTTTCAGGATAGTCTGATTGATGCCTGCAGCTTTGTAAGACTTACATAAATAAAATGGGGGATTGCCGATGGAACAACACAGTCTGAAATTAAAATTACTGGATTCTTTCTATGATATGGTAACGACGAAGAAATCAAATCTTCCAATCTATCATGGAAATGACAGCAAAGAGTTTGTGCCTGCGTATACAGCAGAGAATAAAAAGGTCTGTAATCCATTGGTGGCAGATATCAATCTGCCGAGCACACATGATTTTATCCGGTCATTGTCCGAAGATAAAAAGGTTGGACTCGCCGGAATTGCAATCTTAAAGGATGGAAAGCTTGTGGCGGAGCATTATGTACCGCCTTATGGCGCAGGATACCGGCATGTATCATTTTCCATGTGCAAGTCGGTGACATCCATGGCGGTCGGACTTGCGATGGAAGAAGGGCTGTTATCGCTTGATGAGAAGCTGGTAGATATCTTCCCGGAATACACCGGACTTTTCACGAAGAAGGCAATGAAGGAAGTCACGGTGAAGCATCTGCTTACGATGACTGCAGGTGTGAAATTCGATGAGGTAAGCTCGTATTTCGCGGAGGACTGGCGAAAATCATTTATTGGCAGTGATGTAAGCTTTGCACCGGGGACGGATTTCACGTATAATAGCTTAAATACCTATATGCTTGCAGCAATCGTGACGAGACGGGCGGGATGTTCTATGCTTGCCTATTTGAAGTCACGTCTGTTTCGCCCGCTTGGTATCCATAATATCACATGGGACTGCTGCCCGAAGGGCATTGAACGCGGTGGCTGGGGCATGAAGCTTTCCCTGCAGGATATGGTAAAGCTTGGTGAGCTTTACTTAAATGATGGTGCGATCATCCGGGATGGAAAACACATCCAGCTTTTAAGCCGGGCGTGGATCCGCGAATCAACACAGACACATGTGGAATTCGAGGATACAACGCTCACGAAAGGGTACGGATATCAGATCTGGTGCTTAAAGGATGGTGCATGGCTGTTCAACGGTGTATTTGGACAGAATGTCTATATCAACCAGAGAAAGAATCTGGTGATCGCCTGTACTGCAGGCGGTTATGAAGTATTTCCGGAGGGACATCTGGTTGCAAGAATCTGTAAGTTTGCAGCGGATGAGGAAAATTTCATCCGTAAGCCGTTTGCCACGATCGGTGATACTCTGAAAAACTATATTGCAGAAAAACGGTATCAAAAGAATGCAAAGCAGCTTGATCCGGCGTATGCAGCCTATATAGAACGTGTGGTGAAGCCATATACAGGCAGAACCTACGATGTGACCGATTATGCATCAAGTATCCTGCCAAATGCGAATCAGATGTTTTATTCTCTGTATATGACAGGCATCGAGCAGCTGGGCATCTCGTACAAAAAGGAATACCTGGTACTGCATGTGCGGGATGGAAAAAAGGTGTATCATATCCGCGTCGGGTATCTGTCGGCACATCCATATATCTATCAGATCTTAGATATCGGTGGAAAGAAACTTCCGGTTGCAGCGGGCTGTGAGCTGATGGATCGAACGGAGAAAGAATTTGGACTGAAGATCCGGCTTTACTATCTTGAAGAGGTCGCAAACAAGGTGATCGATCTGCAGTTTGAAGGGGATAAAGTGAAGATCCGGGCGGTCGGCACACCGAACCTTGTGAAGTTCATGGAGAAGCTGTTTGGCGAGGCAATGATGCAGCGCACAAAGAAGCTGGGACGATGGAAGGATTCCACATTTCTAAAAGAAAAAATGAAGAAAGTGTTATTCCCGGAGAGTGAGGGAATTGCGAGATAAACTATGAAGATGATGACGATTGCCAGTGGAAGCAGTGGAAACTGTACATACGTTGGCAGTGAAAATACAGGGATATTAGTCGATGTCGGTGTCAGCAAGAAAAAAATACTGGATGCGTTACAGGACGTAGACCGGACGTTTGCAGACATCAACGGCATCGTGATTACGCATGAACATATTGACCATATACGTGGTCTCGGTGTAATATCAAGAGCGTATGGCATTCCAATCTATGCGACAGAAGCGACAATAGAAGAAATCAAATACACAACGAGCCTTGGAACGCTTGACTATGGGTTGTTCCATAGTATTCAGCCGGATGAACCATTTATGGTCGGCAATATTGAGATCCTGGCACACAGTACGTGGCATGATGCGGCCGATCCAGTCTGCTACAGCCTGCTGTGTGATGGCAGGAAGATTGCCGTTGCGACCGATATGGGAGGATATGATGGTTATATGATACAGGCACTCAAAGACGCGGATGCGCTTTTGGTGGAGGCGAATCATGATATTCGCATGCTGCAGGTTGGACCATATCCGTATTCGACCAAGCAGCGGATCTTAAGCAGTTATGGACATTTGTGCAACGAAGCGGGCGGGAAACTGATCCGTGATGTGCTCAATGATCATATAAAAACTATTTTTCTTGGACATTTGTCAAAGGAAAATAACTTACCGGAGCTTGCCTATGCGGCAGTTGCGGCGGAGTTAGAAGGAAATCCGTTCACAGACGATGTGCGGGATTTTCATTTGCAGGTGGCAAACAGAGATACACACAGTGCGCTGCTTGATATTTAAGTATATTTTCAATACACGGAGGAAGAGTAAGATGAAGAAAACAATTATCACGGTAGTAGGAAAAGACAGAGTCGGTATTATTGCAAAAGTGTGTGTATACCTTGCCGAGAACAATATCAACATCCTTGATATTGCCCAGACGATCGTAGATGGCTATTTCAATATGATGATGGTTGTCAATGCTGAAGCTGCATCCAAGGATCATGACCAGATTGCGGAGGATCTTGCAGGTATCGGAGAGGAACTTGGTGTGCAGATCAAGGCACAGCAGGAAGAAATCTTTGACATGATGCACAGACTGTAATTGGATGGAGGAAAGCAAATGATTAGCATAAATGAAGTAATTGAAACCAATGCAATGATCTCCCGGATGAATCTGGATGTCCGTACGATCACAATGGGTATCAGCCTGCTTGACTGTGTGGGCGGTACACTCAAGGAAACCTGTGATAATATCTATAACAAGATCACAATGAAGGCAAAGGATCTGGTTTATACAGGTGAGGAAATCTCTAAGAAATATGGTATTCCAATCGTAAATAAGCGTATATCTGTTACACCGATCGCACTTGTAGGTGGCAGTGTATGTAAGACAAGCGATGATTTCGTGGAAATCGCAAAGACGCTTGATCGTGCAGCAGATAAGGTAGGCGTTAACTTTATCGGTGGATATTCTGCTCTTGTTTCGAAGAGTATGACAAAGGCTGATGAGCTTTTGATCCGTTCTATCCCAAAGGCATTGGCAGTAACTGGAAAGGTTTGTTCTTCTGTCAATACCGGTTCCACAAAGACCGGTATCAATATGGATGCAGTCAAGCTGATCGGTGAAATTGTATTGGAGACAGCAGAGCTTACGAAGGATCAGGATTCCATCGGCTGTGCAAAGTTTGTTGTGTTCTGTAATGCGCCGGATGACAATCCGTTTATGGCAGGTGCATTCCATGGTGTGACAGAGGCAGATTGCATCATTAACGTTGGTGTTAGTGGTCCGGGTGTTGTAAAGGCAGCACTTGAGGCAGTGCGCGGTGAGAATTTCGAGGTGCTTTGTGAGACAATCAAGAAGACTGCATTTAAGATCACAAGAGTTGGACAGCTTGTAGCGAAGGAAGCATCTGCGAGATTGGGAGTGCCGTTTGGCATTATCGATCTTTCGCTTGCTCCAACACCTGCAGTCGGAGATAGTGTCGGTGAAATCCTTGAGGAGATTGGTCTGGAATTTTCCGGTGCACCAGGTACAACTGCGGCACTTGCCATGCTCAATGATCAGGTGAAGAAGGGTGGCGTTATGGCATCCTCGTATGTCGGTGGACTTTCCGGTGCATTTATTCCGGTCAGTGAGGATCAGCGTATGATCGATGCGGTTGAGGCAGGTGCTCTTACAATCGAGAAGCTTGAGGCAATGACTTGTGTCTGCTCCGTCGGTCTGGATATGCTTGCAATCCCTGGCGATACGAAGGCAACGACAATCTCCGGTATTATCGCAGATGAGATGGCGCTTGGTATGGTAAACCAGAAGACAACAGCTGTCCGTATCATTCCTGTAATCGGAAAGACAGTTGGCGATAAGGCAGAGTTTGGTGGACTGCTTGGCTATGCTCCAATCATGCCGGTGAACCAGTATTCCTGCGATGCATTTATCAATCGTGGGGGAAGAATCCCGGCACCGATCCACAGCTTTAAGAACTAATATAAATAATAAAGGTCAGATTGAATGGAACAAAGATTAGCACTTCCGGAACGGGTTTTGATGCAGATTGAAAAGCCGGCCCGTTATATCGGAAATGAAGTAAATATGGTTCGCAAGAACTTAAGTGAGGTAGACGTCCGGATCGCCATGTGCTTTCCGGATGTTTATGAGATCGGCATGTCATATCTGGGAATTCAGATCTTGTATGACATGTTTAACCGCAGAGAGGACGTGTACTGTGAGCGTGTGTACAGCCCATGGCCGGACTTGGATGCGATCATGCGGAAGGAGCACATTCCGCTTTTTTCGTTGGAGACACAGACGGCAATCTCGGAATTTGACTGGCTTGCAATTACGATCCAGTACGAGATGTGTTACACCAATATATTACAGGTCATTGATTTAGCAGGCATTCCATTGCTTGCGAAGGATCGTACGAAGGAGCATCCGATCGTGATTGGTGGCGGACCTTGTACAGTGAATCCGGAGCCGATGGCGGATTTCTTCGATATCTTCTATATCGGAGAGGGCGAGACAAGCTACGATGCATTGCTTGATCTGTACAAACAGTATAAACATTCGGACATGAGCCGGGAGGATTTCCTGCGGAGAGCATCTTCGATTCCGGGTATTTATGTGCCATCGATGTATGAGGTTTCGTATCAGGAAGATGGAACGATCGAGAAGGTCGTACCGAAATATGAGGATGTCCCAGCAAAGGTAAAACGTCAGGTCGTCGTTGATTTTGAGAATGTATCATACCCGATGAAGCCGGTTGTACCGTATATCCGGGCAACACAGGATCGTGTGTGTCTGGAAATCATGCGTGGCTGTATCCGTGGCTGTCGGTTCTGTCAGGCGGGAATGATCTATCGTCCGACGAGACAGAAGAATGTGGAAATGCTCAAAAAATACGCGCGGACGATGCTGGATAATACCGGCTACGAAGAGATTTCGTTAAGCTCGCTTAGCTCGAGTGATTACGAGAATCTCGATGTGCTGCTGAATTATCTGATTACATTGCGGGATACCGATCATGTAAACGTGTCATTGCCATCACTTCGTATCGATGCATTTTCTCTCGATGTCATGAGTAAGGTGCAGGATATCAAGAAGTCCTCCCTGACATTTGCGTCGGAGGCAGGTACCCAGCGTCTGCGGGATGTTATCAACAAGGGAATTACAGACGAGAATCTGTTAGAGGGAAGCAGACAGGCGTTCCTTGGTGGCTGGGATAAGGTCAAGCTTTATTTCATGCTCGGACTTCCGACGGAGACTGATGAGGATCTGTATGGTATCGCGGATCTGGCAGAGCGTATCTCAGAGGTATATTTTGACAATGTACCAAAGGAAAAACGAAATGGCCGTGTCATGATCAACGCATCGGCATCGTATTTTGTACCGAAGCCATTTACACCGTTCCAGTGGGCACCGATGATCCTACCGGATGAATTTACCCGCCGGGCAAGATATGTGAAGGACTCCTTCCGGGCACAGCGAAACCAGAAGAGTCTGAAGTTTTCGTATCACGATGCAGGAATCTCAATTTTAGAGGGTGTGCTTGCAAGAGGTGACCGTAGACTGGGTGCGGCAATCTTAGATGTGTATGAACAGGGTGGCATCTTCGATGCGTGGACAGAGTATTTTGATATGCAGCGGTATGAAAATGCGTTTGCAAACCATCATGTCGATATCGAATTTTATACAGCGAGAAAAAGACCGGATGACGAAGTGTTCCCGTGGGAGCATTTAGACGTCGGTGTGAGCCGCGGGTTCCTGTTACAGGAGTGGCATAAGGCACAGGAGGGAAAAACGACCGGAAACTGCCGGATGCAGTGTTCTGGCTGTGGTTCTGCCACATATGGAGGAGGTGTCTGCTTTGAAGCTAAGAATTAAATACACCAAGCTTGGAAGTCTTCGTTTCATTGGACATCTCGATATTATGCGGTTCTTCCAGAAGGCGATCCGGCGGGCGAAGCTGGATGTCTCATATTCGAAGGGCTTTTCGCCTCACCAGATGATCTCCTTTGCGGCACCGATGCCGCTTGGCATGACATCGGAGGGGGAATATTTCGATGGAGAGTTTGAGAGCGTGACAACGACCGAAGATATGATGGCGCGCCTGAATGCGACGATGCCACCGGAGATTCAGGTATTGGATATCATCGAGCTTCCGGACAATGCGAAGCCGTCGATGGCAATCGTGACCGCGTCTGACTATTATATCTACAAAAACGAGGAATGTGAGAACGATACAATACCGCAGCTTTTACAGGCGCTGCCTGCATTTGCAGAGAAAGACAAGGTTGAGATCGTCAAGAAGACGAAGTCCAAAGAGGAACTGACGGATATCCGTCCACTCATCTATGAAATCAAAGAATACAAGGATGGCGTCTATATGCTGCTTGCATCCGGAAGCAAGGATAACTTAAAGCCGGAGCTTGTCGTAGAGGCGATGTGTAACGAAGCGGGTGTACCGTTTAACCGGTATGATTACCGGATTCACCGGCTGGAGACATACATGGGCGAGAAAGAGGAGTTACAGCCGCTTTCCGCAAGTGGAACGAGATTTTAATGGATGTGCCGCAGGATATAATGAAGCACGCTGATGCGTGGTGACATATGATGTGGGAAGCAGATAAGAGAGTATGAAGCAGTTTGTATTTACAGAATGGAATAAGAAGAAGCTTGGAATCCTGTTCGAGGATGGAAAAGCGATGGAGATCCGGTGTTATGAGGCGGACAGTATCCTTGGAAATGTCTACCGGGCGCGAGTCTCGAATCTATCGCCGAACATCAATGCGGCGTTCGTGGATATCAAAAAGGGCGAGAGTTGTTATCTGTCGATGGATGATTACCACGGGGAGAAATTAAAGGTCGGTGATCTCGTGACGGTGCAGGTCGTGCGTGATAAGATCAAGACAAAACGTTATGCGGTGACGACAGATATTTCCCTGCAGGGAGATTACGCGGTAACGACGCTTTTTGCACCTGTCGGAGTTTCTTCCAAGATTACAGATAGTGCAAGAAAAAAGGAATTAAAGACTTTGATGCAGAACCTGCTTATAGCAGAGCAGGATGCGCAGTTCTATTTGGCAGAAGGAAATGTGGCAGAGATCGAGCGGATAAAAAAGCTTACACTTGGTGGAATTATCCGGACGCAGGCAGAGCATGCGGAGGATGCTGCGATTACGCGGGAAATCGAAGGACAGGCACGACTGCTTTATTCGATTATGAAGAAGTCCGAGTATGCAACACAATATACCTGCCTGTACCACACGGAGGTCGAATATATCAAAGATATCCGGCGGATGCATGCATTGCAGGATGTGGAGATCGTGACCGATATTCCAGAGGTGACGGAAGCAATCTCGGAGATCCCACTCTATACGGACGAATATACACTTACGCTTCGGTATTCGCTTGCAAGTCTGCTTGAGAAGACGCTTTCGAAGCGCGCATACTTAAAGTCCGGGGCATATCTGGTAATCGAGCCGACGGAAGCCATGACGGTGATCGATGTCAATAGCGGCAAGTCAATCAAAGGGAAAAATGCGGAGGAGCAGTTCCTGAAGATTAACATCGAAGCGGCAAAGGAGATTGCAAGGCAGCTCCGGCTGCGTAATATTTCCGGAATTGTGATGATTGATTTCATCAACATGAAGGAAGAAAGTCATAATCATGAGCTTATGAAGAATCTGGCAGAATATGTACGCACTGATCCGGTCCGGACAACTGTGGTGGATATGACGAAGCTTGGACTTGTCGAGCTGACAAGACAAAAAGGAAAACGTGCATTGCACGAGGTATTTTCAGAAATCAAATAGGTTAACATAAAAAATTACAAAATATTATATTTTTTGTGTTGACAAGCATACAATCAGATGCTAATATATACGAGTGTGCCGCACAGTGGGGTACAAGTCTGCAATCATGCAGCACCGAAACTGGCGAGTAATGATAATAGGAGGAAACCATATGTACGCAATTATAGCAACAGGCGGAAAGCAGTACAAGGTAGCTGAAGGAGATATCATTAAGGTAGAGAAGCTTAATGCTGAGGAAGGCTCAGAGGTATCATTCGACGTAGTTGCAGTGAATACTGACAAAGATGTACTTTGTGGAGATGCTTGCAAGAGCGCTTCTGTAAAGGCAACTGTTCTTGGCGAAGGTAAGGGTAAGAAGGTTGTTGTTTACAAGTACAAGAGAAAGACTGGCTATCATAAGAAGCAGGGTCACAGACAGCCGTTTACTCAGGTTAAGATTGAAGCAATCAACGCTTAATTGAAACTATGATACAGGCAGTGTTTTATATGTATTCGGATAAGACTTACCGTGGATTTTCGGTAAGCGGACATGCAGGCTATGAGAACGCAGGCAAAGATATTATCTGTGCTTCGGTATCAGCGCTTGTCATCAATACCGTGAATGCGGTGGATGCACTCACAGAGAATGTGTGTGCATGCGAGCAGGATTCATCCGGAAGCATAAAATTCAAATTTTCATCGGACAGCGATGAACAAGGACAATTATTGATCCGTGCCTTGGATATGGGGCTTTCCAATATCGAGAAGGAATACGGAAAGAAGTATTTGCAAGTACACTACAAGGAGGTGTAACGACTATGTTAAGAATGGATTTACAGTTCTTTGCTCATAAGAAGGGTGTTGGTTCTACTAAGAACGGTAGAGATTCAGAGTCTAAGAGACTCGGCGCCAAGAGAGCAGACGGACAGTTTGTAAAGGCTGGTAATATTTTATTCAGACAGCGTGGAACTAAGATTCATCCTGGTGTGAACGTTGGTATCGGCGGAGACGACACATTATTTGCACTTGTAGATGGTGTTTTACGTTTCGAGAGAAAGGGTAGAGATAAGAAGCAGGCTTCTGTATACCCTGTAGAGTCAGCTGAGTAAGAAAGCACTAGAAGAGCCGGGAGTTATATCCCGGCTTTTTCTGGATTTATGAGTTAATTTGGTAATCGTATTTATGAGGGAGGGCGTCCCATGTTTGCAGATAGAGCGAAAATATTTATAAGATCAGGAAAAGGCGGCGACGGACATGTGTCATTTCGCCGGGAATTATATGTGCCGGATGGCGGTCCGGACGGCGGCGACGGCGGCGATGGCGGCGATGTTATCTTCGTGGTAGATCCCGGATTAAATACGCTTACGGATTTCCGTCATGTGCGTAAATATGTGGCACAGGATGGAGAAGAAGGCGGAAAAAGAAACTGCCATGGTGCTAACGGAAAGGATATTATCCTGAAGGTTCCGGCAGGTACCGTCGTAAAGGATGCAGAAACCGGAAAAGTAATATTGGATATGTCGAATAAGACCGAACCGGTAACGCTGCTGAAAGGCGGCAGAGGCGGCAAAGGAAACCGTCAGTATGTGACATCGGTCATGCAGGCACCAAAGTATGCACAGCCGGGAAAACCGGCGAAAGAGCTCTGGGTAACCTTAGAGCTTAAGATGATCGCAGATGTTGGATTAGTTGGATTCCCGAATGTTGGTAAATCCACATTCCTGTCCCGTGTGACAAATGCAAAACCGAAGATTGCAAACTATCATTTCACAACACTCAATCCGAATCTCGGTGTGGTCGATCTTGGAGAAAAGCAGGGATTTGTAATCGCGGACATTCCGGGTATTATTGAAGGTGCATCGGAAGGTGTTGGACTGGGAATTGAATTCTTACGTCACATCGAGCGTACAAAGGTGCTGATCCACATTGTTGATGCGGCATCGACGGAGGGCAGAGATCCGATCGTGGATATCGAAGCAATCAACAAGGAACTGCGTCAGTACAATGAAGAGCTGGCAAGCCGGCCGATGGTAATTGCCGCAAATAAGTGTGATGCGCTGTACGGTGAGGATTACGAGACTGTGATCCAGTTATTGAAGGACGAATATGAACCAAAGGGAATCAAAGTATTCCCGATATCAGCAGTGTCCGGCAAGGGTGTCGAAGAACTGCTGTGGTATGTAAATAAATTAGTGAAGGAAGCACCGGATGAGGTAATTGAGTTTGCACCGGAGATGGATGTAGAGTTCATGGATGATCCGGAGCTGCCATTTGAGGTGACAAAGTCTGAGGAAGAGGAGCATGTATTCCTTGTGGAAGGTCCTCGGATCGAGAAGATGCTTGGTTATACGAATCTGGAGTCTGAGAAGGGCTTTGCGTTCTTCCAGAGATTCTTAAAGGACAATGGAATCTTACAGATGCTCGAAGATCTTGGTATCGAAGAGGGAGACACCGTAAGATTGTATGGTCTGGAGTTTGATTATTATCGTTAAATCATTAAAAGGAAAGAGGAAAGAATATGACAAGTAAGCAGAGAGCTTATCTGAAGAGTCTGGCAATGAATGCCGATACGATCATGAATATCGGAAAGTCAAGCCTTACACCGGAGGTCTGCACAGCAGTCAGTGAAGCATTAGAAAAGCGTGAGCTGGTGAAAATTGGTGTTCTGAAGAACTGCCTCGATGATCCGAAGGAAATCGCGGCTGTGATGGCAGAGCGTACACACAGCCAGGTTGTACAGGTCATCGGCAAGAAGATCGTGTTGTATAAGAAGAGAAAGAAAGATCCGAAAATCGTTCTCCCGGAATAAGATGGCAGATGTGAGATTCGAACAATTTCATACAATCGCGATTCTCGGAGGAACATTTAATCCGGTACATGCCGGTCACGTGGCGATTGCGCAGGCGGTTTTAAAGGCACGTCCGGAAGTAGATCAGCTTGTCTGTATGCCGAATCATATTCCGGCATACAAGGAGGAAGCTGCGATTGTGGATGGAAGCATGCGGATGGATATGCTCCGGCTGGCGATGGCACAGATCCCGAAGATTTCGGTCAGTGACTTTGAATTAAAATGGGATGGATACACATATACCGTGGATACATTTACCCGGTTAAAGAAGCTGTATCCGAAGCTTACAATCGAATTTGTGATCGGCGATGATTCGCTGTTTCAGCTACACAAGTGGTATGAATTTGAACGACTGGCGAATCTGTGTGAGATTCTGGTTGTTGCAAGAGGGGAACAACGGGATACGATCGAGACATATATCCGCAGGTTTTGTACGAAGTATCCGGCGTTTCACATATCCTATGTGGCGATGCCGCCGGTTCCGGTTTCATCAAGTGAGATACGGGCGCGGATTGCTAAGAGAGAATCTATACAGGGACTTGTACCGGACGATGTATTACAGTATATAGAAGCACATGCACTTTATAAGCAGGAAGCTGGGAGAAGACAGATATGATGACAAGAGACAAAATGATAACAAGATTGAAGGGCAAGATCAGTGCGACCAGACTGACACATTCTTTTGGTGTCGAGTATACGGCTGCCTGTCTGGCAATGGTGCATGGAGAAGATGTGGAAAAGGCGCGTATAGCAGGACTGCTGCATGACTGTGCGAAAGGACTGCCGACGAAGACGAAGCTCGAGAAAGCGAGAAAGCACGGACTTCCGGTCAGCAAATATGAGGAGAAGAATCCGGATATGCTGCATGCGAAGCTTGGCGCGTATTATGCACGGTACAAATACGATGTGGTTGATCAGGTGATCTTAGATGCGATCACATATCATACAACCGGACGCCCGAACATGACACTGATGGATAAGATCATCTTCGTTGCCGATTATATTGAACCGAACCGGAAGATGCTCCCGGAGATGGAGGAAATCCGCAAAGAGGCATTTACGGATCTGGATGCGTGCGTGATCCATATATTGAAGAATACACTTGATTATCTGAACCGGACGACCGCTGAGATGGATTATATGACACAGAAGACCTATGATTTTTATGTTGTGCATAACATGGAACTGTAAGGAGACAGGGTATGAGTGAAAATAAATATCTTCGAACAATTGTAAAGGCACTTGATGATAAGAAGGGCAATGATATTCGTGTTATTCGGATATCCGAGATTTCTTCTATGTGTGATTATCTCGTAATTGCAGATGGTTCCAACCGTAATCAGGTGCAGGCAATGTGCAACAATGTGGAGCATGCGATGCGGGAAGCCGGAGCCGAAATGAAAAATCGGGAAGGATATGCAAATGGAGGATGGATTTTACTGGATTATTATGATATAATTATTCATGTATTTTCAGAAAAAGAGAGATCCTTCTATGATTTAGATAATATTTGGAGGGATGGAGAGCTTTTACGACTGGGGGAGTATTAATTTGAATAATAAGGAAAAACTGATCCAGGATAATTACAGTAAAATTAATCAGATTTCTGCCAGATGTATGCGTGTGATCGTGGCGATTCTCGCGCTTGCATTTGTTTATTGTTATTTTGGTACGGATATGGATGAATCTGTACTGATCGTATTCTTTGCGTCTGCAATTTTTATTGCGTTGATTCCAACGCTGATCATCAACATATTAAAATTTGATCATGCACCTGTGACGAAGCATATCGTTATTATTTGTGTCTGTCTGATTGCGACACTGATGCTGACACTTTTATCGACGTATGCATATCCGATTATGTTATTCCCGATCCTTCTGGCATCGCTTTATTACAATCAGACGTTGGTGCTGTTTGCGTCGCTTCTGATGTCGTGCGGCATTGTTGGTTCGAATTATTTTGCATTCCGGTTTTCGGATGTATTTATCGGATTTCCATGTGAGTCATTTGAAGAGGTTATGATGTCTTATGTCGTTCCACAGATCGTGGTTGTATTCGGGCTTTCCGTTGCAGCATATTTCATCGTACAGCGAAATTCCATGATGATCAACTCTGCAATCAATATGGCAGTTACGATGCAGGATAACCAGACAGGCCTTATCTTCTCGTTCGCCGAGATTAGTGAGAGTAAATCGAAGTTTACCGGAGAGCATATCAAGCGAGTTGCCGCCTATATGCGGGTATTGGCGAAAGCGTCTGGATTTGATGATGAATATGTGGAGATGGTATCGACAGCATCCATGATGCACGATATCGGTAAGCTGATGATCAGTGAAGAAATACTTGATAAACCGGATAAGCTGACAGATGAAGAATACCAGATTATGAAGAACCATGTCTTATACGGTGAGGCACTTCTGGAGAAATGTCCGGGTGAACTGATGCATCTGGCGTGTATTCTGGCAAAGGAACATCATGAGCGCTGGGATGGTACCGGATATCTCGGTATGAAGGGTGAAGAGATTGCCTATATCAGCCGTTTGATGGCGGTATGTGACGTATTTGATGCACTGACCTCTGACCGTTACTATAAGAAGGGCTGGTCGTTGGAAGATACATTTGATGAGATTATACGTTTATCGGGCAAGAGTTTCGATCCGAAGGTTGTCAAATTATTCATCCAGCATTTTGATGAGTTCAAAGAGATACATAACCGTATACCGGATAAGCAAAAATACTAAAGAGAAATGGAGTACCTGCTATGTATAAGATCATGAATGCATACATGAGCAAGGTTCAGCTACAAACGGGACCGGAACTGCAGCAAAGACTTTGTGACATTGTGAATAGTATAAAAGAGATTAAGAGTTTTTCGGTCACAGAACATTTCAAACAATTTGCGATTGACATGAAATTAGAGTCGTTTTCTGTGGATCGCGCGGCGGCAGTTTTTCATGAATTGCAGGGGAAGATTGCAAGTCCGTATTCGTCCTTTTATGTACGCTTTAACGAGGGCAGATGTGTACGGTACCGGTTCATTACATGTAAGGAAGATAAGCAGGGTATCTACTGCGATTTTATATTCAGTTAATCTGATGCATGAAAAAAAGACAGATTCCATATTTTGAGGTGCCACCTCAAAGTTAGAATCTGTCTTTTTTATGTAGTGTGACCAATATTGATTGTATACGGGCAACCATTCCTAGAACGTACGGAACAATCCGATGACCTTTCCGAGAATCTGGAGTTCTCCGTCCTGAACGATGATTGGGTCCATCGTGTCATTTTCTGGTTGTAACCGGTAGTAACCGGCTTCTTTGTAGTAAGTTTTTACAGTTGCTGAATCATCAATCAGAGCAACGACCATTTCCGCGTTTCTTGCTGTCTGTGCTTCCTCACACATAACTAAATCGCCATCAAAGATGCCGGCATTGATCATGCTGTCGCCTTTGACCTTCAGCATGAATGTATTCTTGCCATTTGCATGCAGATATTCCGGTGGGATTGGAAAGTAGCCCTGAATGTTCTGCTCTGCAAGAATTGGTTCGCCACAGGTGACAGTACCAACAATCGGTACATTGATGACTTCTCTTCTTGCAAGATTAAACTCATCATCTAAGATTTCAATCGCACGCGGTTTTGTTGGATCTTTGCGGATATATCCTTTTTCCTCCAATGATTCCAGATGTGCATGAACCGAAGAGGTTGATTTTAAATGAACTGCCTCGCAGATCTCGCGTACGGCAGGTGGATACCCTTTTTGTAAGATGCATTCCTTCAGATATTCCAGAATTTCCCGCTGCTTATCAGTCAGTTTTCGATTCGCCATAACATATCCCCTTTCTTTTGATTTAAAAACTGTATTTATGATAGCATAGAATATAAAAAAATGCAAACAAATGTTCTACTTTTCTGCCTGAACGAAAAAACATTGGAAAAACTTTGAATTTTCGATAGAAATGGAGTATAATATCCTAGACTTTGTATGTCGTTAGAAATGAGATATAAAAGGAGAGCTGGTTTTGAACGAAAAGTTATTACATACACCCGAAGGCGTCCGGGATATCTATGATGCCGAGTGTAAGAAGAAAAAGAAAGTAATTTCACAGATTCATCATGTGTTAGAACTTTACAGTTATCAGGATATTGATACACCAAGCTTTGAATATTTTGATATTTTCAATATGGATAAGGGGTCTGCGGCTTCGAACGAAATGTATAAATTCTTTGACCGCAACAATAACACTTTGGTGTTACGCCCGGATATCACACCGAGTATTGCCCGGAGCGTGGCAAAGTATTATCCGGAAGAACAGCTTCCGATCCGCCTGTGTTATGCAGGAAATACATTTTTAAATACACACCAGCATCAGGGAAAGCTTTCTGAGTTTACACAGATTGGTGGAGAATTGATTAACGATGACAGTTCTGCTGCCGATGCGGAGATTATTGCCTGTGTGATTCATTGTCTGCTTGCAGCGGGTTTAAAGGAGTTCCAGATTGAGATCGGTGAAGTGGAGTTCTTCAAGGGCATGATTGAAGAGGCTGGTCTGGATGATGAGACAGAACAGCGCATCAAGGAATACATTCATTCAAAGAATTTCTTTGGACTCACAGAGTTTGTGAATACACTGGAAATTCCAGAAGAACGCAAGACGGCACTGAAGAGCTTCGAGAGTCTGTTTGGCGGGCTGGATATGCTTGACCATGCAGAAAAGCTTGTGACAAATGCAGCTTCATTAGAAGCGATTGCCCGTATGCGGAAGGTATATACCGCACTTACAAGCTATGGATATGAAAAATATGTGAGCTTTGATCTGTCCATGATCAACCGCTTTAATTATTATACCGGAATCGTGTTCCGCGGTTATACATACGGAACCGGTGATGCAATCGTCAAGGGTGGACGATACAACAGCCTGATGGAGAAGTTCGGCAAGAAGGCTCCGTCCGTTGGATTCGCGATTTATGTCGATGATCTGATGAGTGCGATCGCCAGAAATAAGATTGACGTTGCACTTGATTATTCCAATGTACTTGTCCTGTACAAGGAGGAAGACCAGAAGGAAGCAATCGCGTATGCATGTAAGCTGCGTGCGGAAGATCAGAAGGTAGAGCTTGTCCGGATGTCCAGACGACATGATCTGCAGGAATATATTGATTATGCACATAAGATGCATTTTGCAAAATTGTGTTACTTTGAGGCTGCGGACAAGATTACAGAATATTAAGGAGAGACTATGCGTTATTTAACATTTGCACTGGCAAAGGGACGTCTTGCCAAGAAGACACTCGCGATGTTTGAACAGATGGGCATCACCTGTGAAGAGGCAAAGGACCCGGATACAAGAAAATTGATTTTTACAAATGAGGAGCATAAAATCCGTTTTTTCTTAGCAAAGGCATCGGATGTACCAACCTATGTGGAGTATGGTGCTGCGGATATCGGCGTGGTTGGAAAGGATACGATCATGGAGGAAGGCCGTAACCTGTATGAGGTTATGGATCTTGGTTTTGGCAAGTGCCGGATGTGCGTTTGCGGACCAGCATCTGCTCGGGAACTGCTTTCCAAAAATGAAATTATCCGTGTAGCGAGTAAATATCCGAATATTGCAAAGAATTATTTTAGTGAGAAGAAAAACCAGACGGTTGAGATTATCAAGCTGAATGGTTCGGTGGAGCTGGCACCGCTTGTGGATCTGTCTGAGGTGATTGTAGATATCGTGGAGACTGGTTCGACATTGCGGGAAAATGGACTGGAAGTCTTGGAGGAAATCTGTCCGCTTTCTGCGCGCGTGGTTGTCAATCAGGTGAGTCTCAAGATGGAGCATGAGAGAATCCGGAAGCTGTTAAATGATTTAAATGAGATTATTCACTAGAAATAGTGCAGTAAGTATATGTAGTACATAAGGAGGCTTTTAAGATGCGTATTGTTAAGTTGACAGAAGATACAAAGAAGGATATTTTGACGAATCTCCTGAAGCGTAGCCCGGATAATTATGGGAGCTATGAGGAAACAGTGAAGAATATCGTCAATGACATCCACAGCAGACGGGATGCTGCATTATTTGAATATACAGAGAAATTCGATCATGCGAAGATCAATGCGGATAATGTACGTGTGACAGAGGCAGAAATCGAAGAAGCGTATACACAGGTGGATGCGAAGCTTCTGGAGACAATCCGCAAGGCAATTGTGAACATCCGCACATACCACGAGAAACAGAAGCAGTACAGCTGGTTTGATTCTGAAAACAACGGAACACTGCTTGGACAGAAGGTAACACCACTTGCAAAGGTTGGTGTGTATGTACCGGGCGGTAAAGCTGCATATCCATCTTCCGTGCTTATGAATGTTATCCCTGCCAAGGTTGCGGGAGTAGGCAAGATCGTAATGACAACGCCTTGTAACGCAGAGGGAAAGGTGTATCCGACAACTCTGGTTGCGGCAAAGGAAGCCGGTGTAGATGAGGTCTACAAGGCTGGCGGCGCACAGGCGATTGCTGCACTTGCCTATGGAACCGAATCCATTCCGAAGGTAGATAAGATCGTAGGACCTGGAAATATCTTCGTCGCACTTGCAAAGCGTTGTGTGTTTGGACATGTCAGCATTGATTCGGTTGCCGGACCAAGTGAGATTATGGTACTTGCCGATGAGACAGCCAATGCAAGATATGTTGCGGCAGATCTGCTGTCCCAGGCAGAGCATGATGAGATGGCATCCGCCATTTTAGTTACGACTTCCGAGGAACTCGCAAAGAAGGTCAGCGAGGAAGTCGATGGATTTGTAAAGGAATTATCCAGAAAAGATATCATTCAGAAATCTCTGGATAATTATGGATATATTCTGGTTGCGGATACGATGCAGGATGCGATTGATACGGTCAATGAGATCGCAAGTGAGCACCTGGAGGTTGTCACAGCGAATCCGTTCGATACGATGACACGGATTCAGAATGCGGGAGCCATCTTCCTTGGAAGTTATTCTTCCGAGCCACTTGGCGATTATTTTGCCGGACCAAATCACGTGCTTCCGACGAACGGAACTGCAAAGTTCTTCTCACCACTTTCGGTAGATGACTTTATTAAGAAATCCAGCATTATTTACTATTCCAGAGAAGCACTGGAAGCCGTTCATGAGGATATCATTGATTTTGCAGAGGCAGAGTATCTGACTGCACATGCAAATTCAATCAAAGTTCGTTTTGAAAAATAACAGGGGGTATCGCATATGGCAAATCGTGTAGGTGTTGTATCAAGAAAGACAAATGAGACGGATATCCAGATGGAATTAAATCTGGATGGAAGCGGTTATGCAAAGGTAGATACAGGAATTGGATTTTTTGATCATATGCTGATCAGCTTTGCAAAACACGGATTTTTTGATCTGAATTGCAAGGTGACCGGGGATTTATTCGTGGACAGCCACCATACAATCGAGGATACCGGAATCGTGCTTGGACAGGCGATTGCAAAGGCGGTCGGTGATAAGCAGGGAATCAAGCGGTTTGGTTCTTTCATGCTTCCGATGGATGAGACACTGGTGCTTTCCGCATTAGATCTGTCCGGTCGTCCATATCTGGTGTATGATCTGGATCTTTCCACACCACAGGTTGGATATTTTGATACACAGATGGTAAAGGAATTCTTCTATGCTGTTTCCTATTCAGCTATGATGAATCTGCATATCAAACAGCTTGCCGGTTCCAATGACCATCATATCATTGAGGCAGCGTTTAAGGCATTTGCAAAGGCACTGGATGAGGCAACACAGTATGACAGCCGGCTCTCCGGACAGGTGCTTTCGACAAAAGGAAGCTTATAAGCGCATGCAGGAGGATAAAACGACAATGGAAGACAAGAAAATTGGCTACAAGCCGATTACAGCTGCGATTCCCTTTTCGGAATTTAAGTTAAATGAAGCGGGACTGATTCCGGCAATCGTACAGGATGACGTGACTGGAGATGTACTGATGCTTGCATATATGAATGAAGCATCTTATAATAAAACGTTAGAGACCGGGCTTATGACATATTTTAGCCGGAGCAGACAGAGCCTGTGGTTAAAAGGCGAGACAAGTGGACATTATCAATATGTGAAGAGTCTGTATCTTGACTGTGACAATGATACGATTCTTGCACGTGTGGAGCAGATAGGAGCTGCCTGCCATACAGGAAGCCGAAGCTGCTTTTTCAAAAATATGTTGAAAGATGACTAAGTGGAGGGTAAACTATGATACATGTATGGAGTGAGTTGCTGGTTTATGTGATTAAGTTCCTGTCAATGCTTGTATGTGCAGGTCTTGGAATTATGGTAGGAAAGAAAATCCGTAAGAATAAAGATGTGAAAAATCAGGAGGAAATTTGACGTGAAAAATTACGGCGTGAATGAATTGCGTAAGATGTTTTTGGAGTTTTTTGAGAGCAAGGGACATTTGAAGATGAACAGCTTTTCGCTGATCCCACACAATGACAACAGCCTGCTTTTGATCAACTCTGGTATGGCACCGTTAAAGCCTTATTTTACAGGACAGGAGATTCCACCACGCAGACGTGTGACAACCTGTCAGAAATGTATTCGTACCGGTGATATTGAGAATGTAGGTAAGACAGCCAGACATGGTACATTCTTTGAGATGCTTGGTAACTTCTCATTTGGTGATTACTTCAAGCACGATGCAATTCATTGGACATGGGAGTTTTTGACTGAGGTTGTCGGACTCGATAAGAACCGTCTGTATCCATCGGTTTATCTTGAAGATGATGAGGCGTTCAATATCTGGAACAAGGAAATCGGCGTAGACAAAGACCGTATCTTCCGTTTTGGCAAGGAAGACAATTTCTGGGAGCATGGTGCAGGTCCTTGTGGTCCATGTTCAGAGGTTTATTATGACCGTGGAGAAAAGTATGGCTGCGGCAAGCCGGGTTGTACAGTCGGTTGTGACTGTGACCGTTATATGGAAGTATGGAACAACGTATTTACCCAGTTTGATAACGATGGACACAACAACTATACAGAGCTTGAGCAGAAGAATATTGATACAGGTATGGGACTCGAGCGTCTGGCAGTTGTCGTACAGGACGTAGATTCTATCTTTGATGTAGATACGATCAAGGCACTTCGTGACAAGGTCTGCGAGATGGCAGGTGTTACATACGAAGAAGACGCAAATACAGACGTCAGCATCCGTGTTATCACTGACCATATCCGTTCGGTTACATTTATGACATCTGATGGTATCCTGCCATCTAACGAAGGTCGTGGCTATGTGCTTCGTCGTCTGCTTCGCCGTGCAGCAAGACATGGCAGACTGCTTGGTATCAAGGGCGCTTTCTTAGCAGAGCTTTCCAAGACAGTAATTGATGTATCCAAGGATGCATATCCAGAGCTTGCAGAGAAGCAGGAACATATTTTTGCAACGTTAAATACAGAGGAAGAAAACTTCAACAAGACGATCGATCAGGGACTTTCTATCTTGAACGGTTATGTAGAAGATATGAAGGCAAAGGGAGAGAAAACTCTCTCTGGCGAGCATGCATTTAAGCTGTATGATACTTATGGATTCCCTCTTGATCTGACTGTCGAAATTCTGGAAGAGTCCGGATTTGCTGCAGATGAGGAAGGCTTCAAGGCTTGTATGCAGGAACAGCGCGAGCGTGCAAGAAAAGCAAGAAAGACAACCAACTATATGGGTGCCGATGCGACAGTTTATGAGCAGATTGATGTTGCAATCACAACCGAGTTTGTTGGTTATGACAGACTGACACACGAATCTGAGATCATGGCAATCGCAGGCGAAGATGCAGTCGTAGACAGCCTTTCCGAAGGTGAAAATGGTTCCATTCTTGTCAAAGAAACACCATTTTATGCGACTATGGGTGGTCAGTGCGGCGATGCCGGTGTGATCGAGACAGCAACCGGTAAGTTCATCGTCAAAGATACGATCAAGGTTGTCGGTGGTAAGATCGCACATATTGGATATGTAGAAAATGGCGAGATCAAGCTTCATGATACTGCAAAGCTTTCTGTCGATGCAGATAAGCGTCTGCATACCTGTATGAACCATTCAGCAACACATTTGCTACAGAAGGCATTGAAGACAGTTCTCGGTGGACATGTCGAGCAGGCAGGTTCCTATGTAGATCAGGATCGTCTCCGGTTTGACTTTACACATAATCAGGCACTCAGCAAGGAAGAAATTGAGCAGGTAGAGGCTATTGTCAATGAGAAAATCGCTGAGGATCTTCCGGTTGTAACAAAGGTTATGAGCCTGGAGGAAGCAAAGAAGACAGGGGCAATGGCACTCTTTGGTGAGAAGTATGGCGAGACGGTACGAGTTGTCAATATGGGCGATTTCTCTATCGAGCTTTGTGGTGGTACACATGTAGAAAAGACAGGCGTGATCGCAACATTCAAGATCGTGTCAGAGGCGGGTGTTGCAGCGGGTGTTCGTCGTATTGAGGCACTTACTTCCCGCGGTGCATTTGCATATTATCATAACTTAGAGAATACATTGAAACAGGCAAGTGCTGCTGCAAAGGCAGAGCCTGCTAACCTTGTAGAGAAGATCGAAGGCATGCTTGCAGAGATCAAGCAGTTACAGTCTGAGAACCAGAAGCTCAAAGATAAGATGGCAAAGGCGGCTGTTGGCGATGTATTGTCTGACGTTGTTTCTGTTGGAGATTACAAGGTACTTCCGGTATCTGTCAGTGGTGTTGATATGAATGCACTCCGTAATCTCGGTGATGAGATGAAGACAAAGATTGCATCTGGCGTAGTCATCTTAGCTTCCGACATGGGAGATAAGGTAAACCTGATTGTGATGGCAACGGATGATGCAGTGAAGGCTGGCGCGCATGCTGGAAATATTATCAAGAAGATTGCACCGATGGTCGGTGGTGGCGGTGGTGGCCGTCCAAACATGGCACAGGCAGGTGGTAAGAACCCGGCAGGCATCAAGGATGCATTGGAAGCTGGTGTAAAGGAAGCTGAAGCACAGCTTTCATAGATTTTTGACATAAATAGAAAGTGAGGAACATAATATGGCATTAGTACCTACCGTCGTAGAGCAGACGAGCCGAGGCGAGCGCGCTTACGATATTTATTCAAGATTGTTAAAGGAGAGAATTATCTTTCTGGCAGATGAAGTAAACGATACAACTGCAAGTCTGGTTATCGCACAGCTTCTGTTTCTGGAGTCTGAGGATCCTTCCAAGGATATCAGCCTCTATATCAACAGCCCGGGCGGATCTGTATCTGCCGGCTTTGGTATCTACGATACAATGAACTATATCAAGTGTGACGTATCAACAATCTGTGTTGGTATGGCAGCCAGCATGGGTGCATTCCTTCTTGCTGGTGGTACAAAGGGAAAGAGAATTGCGCTTCCAAATTCCGAGATTATGATCCATCAGCCATTGGGTGGACTTCCAGGACACAATCAGGCAACGGATATGAAGATTGCAACGGATAATATCCTTCGTACAAAGGAACGTTTAAATCGTATTTTAAGTGCGAATACAGGTAAGTCCATGGAAGAAATCGAGCGGGATACCGATCGTAACAATTGGATGACGGCGGATCAGGCACTTGAATATGGCTTGATCGATCACATCTTCTCAAGCAGAGATGAAGTGAAATAAGAAAAAATGTAAATTCGTGACAATAAATTTCAATTTTTGGTTGACGAATTTGATTTATGTGTTATAATCTAACTTGTGCAATTTGGTAAATACCCAAACAGTTGTTTATGAAACGCACAAACACGAGATATTTTACAACTGGAGGGAGGGTGAGAGAAGTATGTCAAACGTAATCGTAAAAGAGAATGAGACTTTAGATAGCGCTCTTCGTAGATTCAAGAGAAACTGTGCGAAAGCCGGTATTCAGCAGGAGATTCGTAAGAGAGAGCATTACGAGAAGCCAAGCGTAAAGCGTAAGAAGAAGTCTGAGGCAGCTAGAAAGCGCAAGTTCAAATAATACAGACATTAAGGTGTTACTATTTTAGTAGCACCTTTTTTATTGTGTAAATTTTTGGATACATCATAATGAGAGCGCCACAAGCATATATTGGAAATAAAAGCTGTTCGGAGATGGAATATGACGCAGGTGCATTTTTACGATCAGACATGTGTACATGTGGATGGGTATAGACAGATTGTCAGCTTTGACACAACGCAGGTCCTGCTTCGATGTAAGAAAAATATGCTCGTCATTGAAGGAAATGCACTTCGGATTGCATCGTTCGATGGAGCGGAGATCACGGTTCGTGGTGATATTGCGGCTGTGCGATGGAAGGTGGAGGAGGCAGAGAAGCATGCGTAAATGGTCGGATATTTGTGCATACCGCTGTGTCATTCATATAACCGGTTGGGAAGTAGAACGCTTTTTGAACATCTGTAAGCATAATGATATTTTGTTTACGGATGTAATCATGGATAAGACCGGGGTATTTGCAACAATCTCGTACAAAGCATGGAAGACTGTCCAGAAGCTGCAGGAGAAATGTCAGGTTAGCTGTAGTATTGTAACAGAGACAGGCTTGTATCCATTTTTACGAAAGTATAAGAAGCGGGTGGCGTTTGTTGTCAGTCTGATGGTGTGCGCCGGGATCGTTTTTTATTCATCTCTTTTTATCTGGCATATAGATGTGGAGGGAACATCTATCTATACAGAGGAGGAAATCGTGACGTATATCAGTGATTCACTCGTGCCGATTGGGACAAAACGGGCGGCAATTTCGATTGCTGAACTGGAAAAAACATTGCGGATGCAGTATGACCAGATCGCATGGATCACTTGTGATGTAGAGGGAACCAGGTTGGTTGTCCGATTTGTGGAAACGGTAGAAAAGGAAGAAGTAACGACGTTTGATACACCGTGCAATATAGTGGCAGTCAAGGACGGCATTGTGCTTGATCTGCTTGCCAAGAGCGGAACAAAGCTGGTTAATCCTGGCGATGAAGTAAAAAAAGGGGATGTGTTGATTACTGGAGTTGTAAACATCTATAATGAATATGAAGAATTGATCGAGACGAATTATGTGGCGGCAGATGGTATTGTATATGCGCAGACGAAGTATCAGTATCAACAGGCATTTCCACTTGATTATACACAGAAAAGACAGGGGAAAAAGAAAAAGACAGGAATAACGATCCAGCTTGGAAATTCGGTGAAAACGCTGCATCAGCCAAAGTTGGTAGACGGTTATGAACAGGTATCCACCACGCATACGTTTCATATAGGAAAAGCATATTATCTGCCATTTTCTGTGACTGTCACAAAGTATTATCAGCCGATTTATGAGACAAAGACTTATACTGAGGAAGAGGCACGCAAAAAGCAGGAACAGCTGTTGCAGACTTATATTGCAGACCTCAAGAAAAAAGGGGTGGAAATACTAGAAAATAATGTTACAATAGAGTGTAAAGATGGAGAATGTCTTGCATCGGGAATACTGGTTGTAAGGGAAATCATTGGTGCGCCGGAGACATTTGTAATCCCGGAAGAGACGATTCAGAAAAATGAGGAATAGGAACAGTTATGAGTGCATATTATGAGACAATTACAGTGCCTGCAGATCAGATTCAGCTGGTGTTCGGACAGTTCGACCGCAATATCAAGAATCTGGAAAAGGCATATCATGTAGCGGTGGTTTTACGGGATGATAAGCTGCGTATCACAGGCTCGGAGGGCAGCGTGAAACGGGCAGTTTCAGTAATTGAACAGTTAGTTGCTCTGGCAGATAAAGGGGAAGAGATTACTGATCAGAATGTGAATTATGCGATATCATTGTCAAGAACTGGCGAGGAAGAAGCCGTATCGACGCTTGCAGCAGATTCGAATATTATCTGTCATACAACAAATGGAAAGCCGGTTAAGGCGAAAACATTGGGACAGAAAAAATATGTGGAAGCCATTGACAAGGATATGATCGTGTTTGGTGTTGGTCCAGCAGGAACCGGAAAAACATATCTGGCGATGGCGAAGGCAATCACAGCATTTAAGAATAATGAAGTGAACCGGATTATCCTGACAAGACCGGCGATTGAAGCTGGAGAGAAGCTTGGATTTCTGCCAGGGGATCTGCAAAGCAAGGTGGATCCATATTTACGCCCATTGTATGATGCGTTATATGAGATTATGGGCGCGGAAGCATTCCTGAAAAATATGGAAAAAGGACTGATTGAAGTAGCACCGCTTGCGTATATGCGTGGACGAACTTTGGACAACGCCTATATCGTGCTGGATGAAGCACAGAATACGACGCCGGCGCAGATGAAAATGTTCCTGACGCGTATCGGATTTGGTTCCAAAGCAATTATTACCGGAGATCTATCCCAGAAGGATCTGCCGAAGGATGCGCAGTCAGGTCTGGAAGTGGCACTTCGTGTCCTGCATAATATTGATGAGATCTCTGTGATACGGTTTACAAGTGAGGATGTTGTTCGGCATCCGCTTGTGCAGCGAATCGTCAATGCGTATGAGGAATATGAAAACCGACATAGCCGGGACAAAAAACAGACGCAGAATAAACATTAAATTGTACAAGATAAAACTTGATTATCTGATACATTTGGGATAAAATGTAACAGGCAATAAAGGAGAGATACATTGAGCGTATTTTTTGAGAATGAATTGGATACAGAAATTCCTGCACATTATCAGGACATTGTAGAGGATATCATAGAGGCGTCTCTGGATTTTCTGAAATGTCCATATGAATGTGAGGTGAATGTAATCTTTACAGATCATGCAGGGATTCAGGCAATCAATAAAGAATACCGGGATATCGATGCACCGACGGATGTTTTATCGTTTCCGATGATAGAGTATGAAGTGCCGGGTGAATTTGATTTCTGTGAGAACAGTCCACTTGATTATTTCAATCAGGACACCGGAGAGCTGATGCTTGGAGATATCATTTTAAATGTAGATCGGATTGCTGAGCAGGCGGAGGAATATGGTCATACGAGACGACGTGAAGTTGCGTTTTTAACGGCACATAGTATGTTGCATCTGGCAGGATATGATCATATTGATGATTCAGAACGTCTGCATATGGAAAAACTACAAGAGGAAATATTAACAAAGAAAGGATATACGAGAGACAATGAAGAAGAATAAGTTAAAGAAGTTGTCTATTTTTGCACTGACAACTGCACTTACCGTATCTTGCCTGGCAGGATGTGGAAAAAAGAAAGAGGAGGATACCGAGCAGGCAACTATTACGACCGAAGCGGCTGCAACGATGTCGGATGCAGATATTGAATTTGCACCGACAAAGGAAGGCTATGTGATCAATGAGTTTTCGGGTGAGTGGATTGACGAGAGTCTTTCTAATCAGAGACCACTTTGTATCATGATCAATAACATTGTAGATGCAATGCCACAATCAGGTATCTCACAGGCAGATATCACATATGAGATGCTTGTTGAGGGTGGTATTACCCGATATATGTGTGTATTTAAGGATTATTCCAATCTGGAAAAGCTGGGACCAGTTCGTAGTGCCAGACATTATTATGTACAGATGGCAAATATGCTTGGCGGTATTTATGCACATGTAGGATGGTCTGTCTATGCGGAATCATGGATTAAGGATACAGGATTAAATAACCTGAATGGTCTGTATGATTCCACAACTTTTTATCGTGATGAGTCAAGGGTTGCACCACACAACTGTTATACAAACAGCGAAAAGCTGAAGGAAGGTATTGCGGCAGCTGGTTACAGTACCGAGTATCTGGGTGAGAAATCTAAGGCGTTTGCATTCAATGTAGAAGATACAGCGCTTGGCAGTGGTCAGACAGCAAACAAAGTGACAACTGCATACAATGACAGCAGTACAAGATGGTATGAGTACAATGCCGATGAGAAACTGTACTATCGTTTCCAGTATGGAACAGAGCAGATTGATGATCAGACAAATGAGCAGCTTCGCTACAAGAACTTGATTGTTATGTTCGTTCAGTATACAGATCTTGGCGATGGTTTACAGAATATCGATTGGGATAAGACTGGAACCGGATATTATATTACAGATGGTGAGTATGAAGCAATTTCATGGAGAAAGGATAATGGAGTTGTAAAGTACTATACCGCTGATGGCAAGCAGTTGAAGATGAATCCGGGAAAGACATTTGTAACAGTATTTGATGAGACAAAGCAGGATAAGATTATCTTTGAATAATTAAATACAAATATGGAAATAATTTCTTCAAGGAGTTGGTGCCATGAAGAAATTATTTTTATATGTACTATTATTTGTAGGGATTTTTTCGTTATGCTTTTTGCTTGCAAATGAATATTTTAAACAACGTATGCAGGAAAAAGAGGGACAGAAGCTGGAACTTGCAGCGGATTCCATTTCCATTGACACAGAATGGAAAGACAATGGATTTTTGGTAGGGATTCAGAGTGGACGTGTGATAGTGTACGAGGCAGATACGCAACAGGTGTATGAATATACTGATATTGATGCGGCGGTCTTGCAGAAATTACATCCGAGTGTATATCAGGATCTCTTAAAAAATGTGCATTTTGATTCGAAAAAGGAACTGTATCGATATCTGGAATCATTATCAACCTAGAATAAACTTACAGTGAGGAAAACAATGAAAACACAGTATGATGTATGTGTAGTTGGCGGTGGTGCAGCCGGAATGGCTGCAGCAATCGCGGCTGCAGAGGGCGGAAACACCGTCTGTATCATTGATAAAAATAAAAAACTGGGCAAGAAATTATATGCCACAGGCAATGGCCGATGCAATTTGGCAAATACAGATATGAAGGATGGTCATTATCATTCGTCTTCAGAAACGTATCAGAAATTTCTGCATACCTGTCTGGGCGAGCAACCATTGCATGAAATGTTTGCATTTTTGCATTCTATTGGTGTATATACAAGATGTATCGATGGATATTATTATCCGATATCAATGCAGGCATCAGCGGTTGTATGGGCACTTTTAGACCGAATAAAGGCATTGCAGGTAACCACGTATCTGTCGGAAACGGTGACAGATATTCGGATAAAAAAGGATGGATATCATATTCAGTGTAATACGGAGATTATTGCCAGGAAGGTGATACTTGCATGTGGTGGACGATCATATCCATCGCTTGGCGGCTGCGCGGAAGGCGCAAGACTGGCAGAGAAGCTCGGTGTAAAACAGGAGCCGCAAAGACCGGCTTTATGTGCTGTTATGACAGAGGAAAATACTGAGGCGGTAAAAGGCGTTCGAGTGGCATGTTCGGCATGGTTTGAAGAAGGTAACACGGAATGGAAACAGTCCGGTGAATTACAGATTACCGAGTATGGTTTATCCGGGATTATGATATTCAATTTATCTTCGGAACTTGGCAGAATCTTATCAGAAGAATCAAGTGTTAAGCTGTATGTGGATTTTTTACCGGAGATAGAAGAGAATGCATTTGTGCAGGGAAGCAGAGATGTGAACCGGAGTCTGTATGGATATCTGAATGCGTATTTGCCGGATAAGCTTGCCATGTATATTTTGGAGACCGCGTGTGAACAGCCAAAGCAGGCGCTTACAGAGTTAACAGAAGCCCAGTTACATAAGATTTATTATCTTTGCAGACGATATCCATTTCATGTCCGTGCATTGAAAAACTATGAACAGGCTCAGGTAACCGCAGGTGGAATCCGACTGACTGAGATTCAGCCAGAGACGATGGAATGTCTGGGACATCCCGGAATGTATGCGACGGGAGAAATGTTGGACATTGATGGAGATTGCGGCGGATATAATCTGACGTTTGCGTTACTTACAGGATTACGCGCAGGGAGAGCATGTCATGATAAGAATTAACCAGATTAAGATACCAGTACAAAAAGACGAAACAAGCGCTTTAAAAAAGAAAATACAGAAGACGCTCAGGACGAATCATCCGTATACATATCAGATCGTTCGGAAATCCTTAGATGCGAGAGACAAGGGAAATCTGCTTCATATCTATACGGTTGATGTGGAATTTGAACGATCACAGGATTTTCCTCGCAACATAATAGACAATAAAAATATTATGTTAACTAAAGATGAGAAATATACATTTCCGCATCGATGCAGAGACGATTGTAACGAGAAAACGGACGTGTCCATATATCGCCCAGTTATCATTGGCGCTGGTCCGGCGGGATATTTTGCGGCGTTACAATTAGCATGTGCCGGATACAGACCGATTGTATATGAGCGTGGAAAGTGTGTGGAAGAACGGACAAGGGATGTTGAAGGCTTCTGGCAGGGAGAGACACCGATCTGTGCGAATTCCAATGTATCCTTCGGCGAGGGCGGTGCCGGAACCTTCTCGGACGGAAAGTTAAATACCGGAATCAAGGACAAATATGGACGGATTCAGGCGGTTATTGATGATTTTATACGGTTTGGAGCGTCAGAGGAGATTGGCTATCTGAACAAACCGCATATCGGGACGGATGTATTAAAGCATGTGATGAAGGAAATGCGGGAGGAGATTCGATCCTTTGGCGGAGAGATTCATTTCTCCCATCAGCTTACCGCGATCTCCCATAGATCCGATACATGTCTGTCGCTTACGATTAAAGATCTGCAGAACGAGCAGACGATCGTAGTGGAGACATCTGCCTGTATTCTGGCGATCGGACACAGCGCAAGAGACACATTTGCTATGTTGCAGGCGGCCGGTGTCACGATGGAGGCAAAATCATTTGCAATGGGACTCCGGATCGAGCATTCACAGGCGATGGTCAATGCGAGCCAGTACGGCACGAGCGGGCAGGCGAAGCTGCTTCCGGCTGCAGATTATAAGATGACATACCGTTCAACCAAGGGGCGCAGTGTATATAGCTTCTGTATGTGTCCGGGTGGATTCGTCGTTAATGCATCGTCCGGCGAAGGACAGAGTGTGGTAAATGGTATGAGCAACCACGGAAGAGATGAGGAAAACGCGAATTCAGCGATCGTTGTAAATGTCACACCGGAGGATTTTGCGGCGGATGGATTCGCTGACTACGGCGTGCTTGCCGGTGTGGAATTCCAGAAGAAATATGAGCACCTCGCCTACGAGGCTGGAAATGGTAAGATTCCGGTGCAGCTATTTGCGGATTATAAGGCGAATCGTGTCTCAACTGAATTTGGAAGTGTGAAGCCGAACATCCGAGGAGGCTATCAGTTTGCAAACCTCAATAAGTGTTTGCCAGCCTATATAAATGATGCTATAATTGAAGGGATTTTGGACTATGACCGCAAATTAAAAGGCTTTTCATCCGGGGATGCCGTGTTATCCGGTATAGAATCCCGGACATCGTCACCGGTGCGCATCGTGCGTGATGAGACCTATCGAAGTGACTATGCAGGTCTGTTTCCTTGTGGAGAGGGCGCAGGGTATGCAGGTGGTATCACATCCGCGGCTGTGGATGGAATCAAGGTGGCAGAGGCGGTTGCTGCATATATCAATAACATAGTATAAAGAGGGAAAAAGACGTGGACGAGAAACGAATCAGAGAAGCATTGAAGGATAAACAACGAATCGTATTAAAGATCGGTTCGTCTTCTATCATACATGAAGAAACCGGCGGGGCGGATTACCGGAAGTTAGAGACACTGGTGCGCATTATCTGTGACCTGAAGAATCAGGGGAAGGACGTAATATTAGTATCGTCCGGTGCAATTGGTGTTGGATTTGAGATGCTGGGACTGCGCCATAAGCCGAAGACGGTATCCCTGAAGCAGGCGTGTGCTGCGATCGGACAGGGACAGCTTATGATGATCTACCAGAAGCTTTTCATGGAGTATAACCATATGGCTGCACAGGTTCTTCTGACCTTTGACGCGATCACAGATCCGGAGCGCCGCAGAAACGCCGAGAATACATTAAATGAGCTGTTACAGCAGGGTGTCATTCCGGTTGTCAATGAGAACGATACCGTGGCAACAGAGGAAATCGAGTTTGGTGACAATGATACAATGTCTGCGATCGTGGCGCATCTGATCAAGGCAGACCTTCTGATTCTGCTTACGGATATTGATGGATTCTATACGGATGATCCACATAAGAATCCGGAAGCAAAGAAGCTGACACTGGTAGAGACGATTGATGATACGATGAAGAATATGGCGAAGGATGCCGTGACAAACTATGGTACGGGTGGCATGTCCACGAAGATTGCGGCTGCGCGGATCGCAACAGATTCCGGAGCGGATATGGCAATCATGGACGCCGAGAATCTGACACAGATCTATGATCTGATGGAAGGAAAATCAGTGGGTACCCTGTTCTTAGCACATGAGAATGACGATTTTGATACGGTTGATTTCATCGTGCATAAAGGATACCAGAAATAAGAATAGAAATGGAGAATATCGCATGAACGAAGCAGATATCCAGAGAATTAACGAATTGGCAAGAAAAAGTAAGACCGTGGAGGGACTGACAGAAGCAGAGCTTGCAGAGCAGGCAGCTCTCCGTAAGGCATATATCGCAAGTGTGAAGCGCAACCTGAAAACACAGCTTGATAATATTGATATCAAGGAAGCTGATGGAAGTATCACACATGTGAAGGATATACCGAAGAATAAGCGGAGTGAGTATATCCAGATCCGCTTAAAGTAGATAAAGGAATGGTTTACATGACAATTTCAGAATCAAAGAAAGCACTTCGGAAGGGGATTCTTGCAAAGCGCAGGAATCTTTCTGAAGCATATCAGAAGCAGGCTGCGCAGGAAATCTATGAGAAGCTGCGCGCGCTTGAGGTGTATAAAGAAGCATCGGTACTGTGTCTCTATGTGCCGATTCAAAAAGAAGTCGATTTATTTCAATATATCCCGGAATTCCGAGCGGATGGAAAGCAAATCTATCTGCCGCGTGTCAACGGGAATACCATGGATTTTTACGCATATAATGAACAGACTGCGCTTGTCGAGGGCGCATATCATATATTAGAACCGGACAGCATGGTACAGTTAGAACCGGAAAAGACCGGTGGCACCTGTCTGATCGTGATGCCGGGGGCAGTCTTCACGAGAAGCTGTGACCGGATCGGCTATGGCGGCGGGTATTATGACCGGTATCTGGCGGCACATCCGGATTGTCATACTGCAGCGGTCGGGTATGCGATTCAGATCGTAGATTCGATTATGACCGAGGAAACGGACATCAAACCAGAGGTTGTATTATATAATAGTAAACAATAATTGTATTATGTAAACTAATATTGATATAGATTGGAAAATGGGTTGGAAAAAGTAGCAAATGGAGGACGTGTATATGGGTGAAGGAAAAGGAATTGGACTGGTGCTTGCCGGTGGCGGCGGCAAGGGTGCATATCAGGTTGGTGTATTGAAGGTGTTACAGGAACAGGGATTGCTCGAGGATGTGACGGCGATATCGGGTGCATCAATCGGTGCAGTCAATGCAATGTTATATTCGATGAACGATATGGAGCGGATGTATCAGGCGTGGAATGAGATCGATATGGATACGGTCTTTGATATCGACCTGAACATGCTTGCTGAAAAGCGTATGTATTTCTCACGGAATGAAATGCTTGCGATGTTCGAGAAATATATTGATATGGAGAAGATCAAAGCGGATTTCCGTGATATCTATGTATCAATCAGCCGCTTAAATGAGACACAGCAGCCGGAACAGGTAGAATACCGCAGACTCGAAGACTATGACGCGGATACGATCCGGAAGATCCTGCTTGCGTCTACGGCACTTCCTGTTATGTATGAGGCAGTGGAAATCGACGGGAAGAAGTACCGGGATGGGGGATTGTTAGACAATGAGCCGATTCAGCCGCTGTATGATCTTGGAATCCGTCAGTTTATCGTGATCGGTATGCGTGCAGGAAAGGTTCTGAATACGGAGAAATGGCCGGATGCTCAGTTTATCACAATCTATCCAAGCCATGATTTGGGGGATCTGATCGATGGTACATTGAATTTTACCGGACGTGCGAAGGAGTTCCGGCAGATGCTTGGCGAGAAGGATGCACTTCGTGCATTGAAGACGAAATTCCACCCGGATGATCTGTATATCCGGATGGAGCCGGTGCTGGCACAGAATGACTATAACGATATCATGATGCAGCTGCGTGTGAACTATACATATAAAACGATGGAGAATCGTGTGAATTCTAACATTGAAAAGTTCAACAATATAGCTAAAAAGTACGAAAATTTATAAAATATTTTGACAATTTGCACAAAAAAATGTATAATCAGAGTAAGTCAAAAGTGACTTGTACAAGGCGTGTAAAGGGGGCTTATCTATGGCAAAGACAATTATCACGATTGGTAGACAGTTTGGCAGTAATGGTCGTAACATTGGTAGAAAGCTTGCTGAAAAGATTTCCGCGAACTTCTATGACAAGGAACTGATCAATGAGACGGCTAAGGAAAGCGGGTTGAGCGAGGAATTCCTGAAATCGCTGGATGAGAAACCAACGAGAAGTTTTCTGTATTCGCTTGTTTCAGATCCATATAGCTATGGATTTACAAGTGCAGGCTATCAGACAAATCTGAACCAACAGGCATTTCAGGCAACATATGATACGATTAAGAAACTTGCAGATAAAGGACCATCAGTATTTGTAGGTCGTTGTGCGGACTACGCATTGCGTCACAATACGAATCTGGTTCGCATCTTTATACATGCGCCATTGGAGGAACGTATTAAGAATGTTTCCGAGCGTTTTAATCTGACTCCGGATAAAGCAAAGGCGCAGATTGTAAAGGAAGATAAGGCGCGTGCATCGTATTATAACTATTACACTTCAAAAAAATGGGGTGCACTGGAAAGCTATGATATATTTATCAATAGTAGTCTGATGAGTGAAGACGATACTGTCGATTTCATCATTGATTACATAGATAAGATAAAGTAGAAAAGGCTTGAAATATCTTGAAAAAATATCCTTTATCAGATATGATGATAAAGGATATTTTTTTGTAAAATAATGTAAATAATCACGACAAGAGGAACGACAAACATGGCGCTGAATGATAAAACGCGGAAACACAACGATATGGATTTCCAGAAGGATCTGTCCGAAATCTTGACCAATGCGAAAATTGGACTCTGGGCGATCGAAATGGATGAGGGCAAAGAGCCGAGAATGTATTTCGATGACGTGGCAAGAGAGATCACTGGATTTTACGAGGATATGACACCGGAGGAATGTTACGAACGCTGGTACAAGCGAATCGTGGATTCTGCCATTGATTCCGTGCAGGCAAGTGTCAAGGAGATGATCGAACAGGGCAAATCAGAGAATACCTATGCATGGATTCATCCGAAGAAGGGACGTATCTACACACGATGTGGCGGTTCTCTGGATGAGAATTATACGGCAGGAACCCGTCTGTGGGGGTATCATCAGGATGTCACAGAGAATATGCAGGCGGCTGAGATTGCTCTGCAGGAGGCAAAACGTGCGAATGCAGCGAAGACGACCTTCCTGTCGCGCATGTCCCACGATATCCGGACTCCATTAAATGGTATTATCGGGTTGCTGGAGATTGGTGAGCGTCATCCGGACGATGTGGAGCTGTTGCGCCAAAACCGTGCGAAGGAAAAGATTGCAGCGAACCATCTGTTGTCGTTAATCAATGATATATTGGAGCTTAGCAAGATTGATTCGAGCCGGATCGAGCTTGCACACGAGGCATTTGATATTACAGAACTGGCAGATGAGATCCTTACGATTACAGCGATGAAAGCTGCAGAAGCCGGTATCACGCTGGTGCATGGTGACTGTAAGGACAGCATGATCCATCCATATGTATATGGCAGTCCATTGCATGTGCGTCAGATATTACTGAATATTTTGGATAACGCAGTGAAATACAATGTTCCGGGTGGCAGTGTGCATTGCAGCGCGGAATTTGTAGAGATGGAAGCGGAACGGGCAGTATACCGCTGTACAGTCACGGATACCGGAATCGGTATGTCCGAGAAGTATATGCGTCATCTGTTTGAGCCTTTCTCACAGGAGCATTACAACGAGATGAGCTTGTATCAGGGAACCGGGCTTGGTATGCCGATCGTAAAGAGCCTGATCGACCGCATGCATGGAAAGATCGAGGTACGGAGTGAAGTTGGTGTCGGTACGACATTTACAGTTACCATTCCATTTGAGATTGCCCCGGAATCTGAGGTCGCAAACAATGAGAATGAAAATGAGGAGCAGGTATCTCTGGATAATGTCAAAATCCTGCTTGTAGAAGATAATGAACTGAATCTGGATATTGCAAAATACCTGCTTACCGATTCTGGTGCACAGGTAACAACGGTTATGAATGGCGATGCAGCAGTTCGTGAGTTTCAGAATACACCTGTGGGAACCTATGATGTGATTCTCATGGATGTGATGATGCCGGTGATGAATGGTATCGAGGCAACCCAGAAGATTCGTGCACTTGCACGTGAGGACGCGAAGACAATTCCAATCATAGCCATGACTGCCAATGCATTTGTAGAGGATGTACAGGCAGTGAAGAATGCCGGAATGAACGATCATCTGGCAAAGCCATTGGAAATGAATAAAGTGATTCATACGATAGGTAAGTATCTGAATAAATAAAATGAATGAAAAATACCATCAGCTGAGTAAAAGTTGATGGTATTTTCAATATGGCTATTTTTTAGATTTGGTGTCTGGGACTGTATTATGTTCCCGGAGCTGTACGGTATTTCTGGCGCGGCGCTTGCGGTAATCATTCATGTCCGCGTAGTGCTTTCTGGTTGTATTTACGTCAGAATGGCCTAAGACATCGGCAACCAGATAAATATCGGAGGTTTCCTGATATAATGCGGTACCATAGGTGCTACGAAGCTTGTGTGGCGTAATATGCTTCAGAGGGACCGCAATCTGTGAATATTTCTTCACCATGTTCTGTATCGTTCGAACATTGATTCGACTGTGGTGGGAGGAGAGGAAGAGTGCATTTTCTGAGCCTTTGGCAGGCGTGAGTTTCTTGCGTTCCTCTATATATTCCTGTAAAGGTTCAACCGCCTCGTCGCTGAAATAGACGATTGCTTCCTTTCCACCTTTTCGGGTTACACGGATGCATGTATTCTTAAAATCCACATCGTTCAGATCCAGACCGACACATTCGGAGATACGGATGCCCGTGGATAACATGAGCGTCATGATTGCTAAGTCACGTACCTTGGATTTCTCGTGAAATTTGAGCTGGCGGTCAGTCAGATTGGTGCCATATTCAACCGTATCGAGGAAATTCGCCGTTTCGTCCGCATCCATACGTGTAATTGCCTTTTCCGGCAGTTTGGGACGATCCACCTTATCAAATATATTTTCCTGTAGCATATCGTGCTTATACAGGTAATTAAAGAGGACACTCAGGGCACAGAGCTTGCGTTTGAGTGCAGACTTACCGTTTGTGTAGATACGGCCGTTTTTTTCGTATTTTTGGAGGTAATCCAGATAGTCCTCGATGAAAAATGTATCTATGGACGACAGGACGTCAAGAGAGACATCCTTTGGCGTATCACAAGGATGTTCGGTATAGACCTCACATATATATTCGAAAAATATTTTGATGTCACGTACATAGCCCAATCTGGTTCGCGGCGACGTTGTCTGTTGGACACCACGGACGAACCGCTTGACGTAGTCCGGAAGATCATTGCACACATTCCGAATCAAATCCAGATTGTGTTGTTCTTCCTGTTCATGATAAGTAATATCAGCCATACGATAAAAACCTCCCAATGCCTGTAAAGCGTTGATTTCTCTATATTTCTAGGATACCACTACTCTGGTAATAAATCAATAGATAATTTCGTAAAACCTGAGTTTTGCGAACAAATTTATAAGCAAACATATGGAGGGACTTCTGCTGTTCCGACCATATACGCAATCATTTATGTGTAAAATGTCTGTATCCTTCAAATGTAAAAAACGGTTTCAATTATCTGCAATTAACAACAAAACTATGATATTCTTTCCGGGAAAATGTATGTTAAGATACTTGTGTTTAATTAGGATAATAAAGAAACTATATACAATCAAACAAAGGAGAATCAAACATGGGAAAAACATTTGAGAAGAAATTACCGTACAAAAAAGCAATCTGTTATTCCGGTTACCGGGAAGGTCAATGTCCGACCGGAGAAATGCCATCGAAAGAACAGATCTCCGAAGATCTGCATCTGCTTGTAGCGGACGGCTATGGTTATATCCGTATGTATGAGCCAAATGCGCATGCTATTACTGCTCTGCAGGTAATTCGTGAGGAGAAGCTTCCGCTTCAGTGTATGATCGGCATTGATTCATTGGCGGAAATCAATTCTACAGAATGTATCACAGGTCCACAGACATTCAGTGATGCAGAACTGGCAGCACATGCAGCAAGCAATGATGCGCAGCTCGATCGATTGATCGCACTTGCAAATGAATATACAGATGAAATCGTGGCTGTCTCTGTCGGAAACGAAAACCGCTTCCCATTTGTAGGACATCTGGTATCCGAGGAACGTCTTGTGGAACATACAAAGAAGCTCCATGCAGCGGTAAAGCAGCCGGTTGCTTTCTGTGAGGTTGACATTGACTGGAAGAATCTGGATGCAATCGCCAATGCGGTTGACATCATCGGTATTCATACCTACCCATACCATATGGATGTTGCAATTGAGGATGCATTTGCGGAAACAAAGGAAAGCTTCGAGTCTGCATGTGCAATCTATCCGGATAAGCAGATCTGCTTTACAGAGCTTGGCTGGGCAACAAGGACGGCGCATGATGATCACGCCGATTATGCGTCTGTTGCAAATCAGAAGCGCTATTTAGAGGAAGTTGCGGACTATCTGAAATCCGAAGAAATCGTTGGCTTCGTCTTTGAAGCATTTGATGAGCTCTGGAAGGATCCGTCCTCTCCGGCTGCATCTGAGTGTAACTGGGGTATCTACGATATCAACCGGAAGAAAAAATGGTAAAGAATAAACTGCAAGAGCCGCTTATCCAAATGTGATAGGCGGCTCTTACTATTTTTCAGAAGTTTGGTGTGTTTATAAGATATTAATGAAGTTTCTGGATAAAAGTTCGATAGATCTGTAAATACTCCTCTTCTACGTCTGTAAATGGTCGGACGGTATAATCTGGTTCATCATAAACCTGTGGTTTCGGTAAAGGCTGTTTCTCGTGTAACAGATATGTAAGGTCGTACCATAGCATTGCATTATCGAGATCCTTCAGAATTTCCTGTTCAGCATTATCTAATGTACTTCCAAGAAAATGCATATAAATCATATCAAGCAATTGATCTTCCAGCCGGTTATATTCCGGCAAGGTCTGCTTGAATGGACGAGGAACATCCGACATATAACATTCACTTGCATCATGAATCAGACACGCAAGAATCAGGCGTGCTGACAGCCCGCGTGCCTGCGCTTCTTTTGCGCAGGCAATGCAATGCTGTCCGACCGAGAAAAAGGTCTGTACGTGCCCATTTCCGCGGCACAAAAGCGACAATGCATGCGCGATATCTTCGATGCAAAGAAGGGATGCATCTGGATTGACTGGATCAAAATGTTTTCCAGTGTAAGTAGTTATGTATGGCATAGTGTATCCTTTCGGTTTCTGTAATGATCTTAATAGATTTTCTTAATATCTCCGATTATACCATACATCTCCCGGAAATGCGCAAGATCCGATGCATCTTGTATCAGCATAATGTCCTCAAATGCCTTAGTGGCATTGTCCTGAAATCCAGCTACCTGCTCTCCTGTGCAGATGCTGCATTTGATGACAGGTGTTTTCGTAGCTTGGTTGTAGGTGGTGTGTGTTTTTTTGTGGAAAAGTTTCATGGTGGGCTCCTTTTGTGTTATTATAATTCCAATCTGGTTAAATCTATACCGTCGTTGCCATCCCATAAGTGTGTCCATATAAACCTTTACATTCTATTTTGGTTAAATCTATATCAGTATGAAGATGTTTGTATTCATCTCCCTTACTGCTTTACATTCCATTCTGGTTAAATCTATACTGAACATGAATTTCTTTTCTTTCAGAAATTCTTCCTTTACATTCCGTTATGGTTAAATCTATACTATACACCCAATGCATCAGGTGAATACAAATATAACTTTACATTCCATTCTGGTTAAATCTATACCGTGTCAAATGGGAAGTACAGCAATCCTTTTTTTTGCTTTACATTCCATTCTGGTTAAATCTATACGCGCTCTGTCGCAATCATCTCATCCATCAATAAAAACTTTACATTCCATTCTGGTTAAATCTATACCATACTTCCAATTTCGCGTTGCGTAGCAGCGAAATCTTTACATTCCATTCTGGTTAAATCTATACTCGAGGAGAGTTTAAAAGATGGTACGATTGATTTTGCTTTACATTCCATTCTGGTTAAATCTATACTATCTGTGACCGACCAGATCAGAGAGACGGATATGACTTTACATTCCATTCTGGTTAAATCTATACGCAAGGCTCGTATTTCTTTTGCGAGAAAAGGAAATCTTTACATTCCATTCTGGTTAAATCTATACGAAAGGAGTTTATATGTTTAAATGGCTTTTAGGAATCTTTACATTCCATTCTGGTTAAATCTATACTCGATGCTGGAATGTAAGATTGCTCAGGACTTGCCTTTACATTCCATTCTGGTTAAATCTATACGGTGCAACATGACGACAGAACGATTAAGTGAGCTGCCTTTACATTCCATTCTGGTTAAATCTATACCAGAGCCGATTGTTGTCGATATCGGCTGGGACAGACCTTTACATTCCATTCTGGTTAAATCTATACTATGCTTGCTTCTGTACAGCTAGCAGAGTATATGAACTTTACATTCCATTCTGGTTAAATCTATACCATATGCAATTATATGTGATACTAAGATTGATTTTGCTTTACATTCCATTCTGGTTAAATCTATACATAAATCTTCACTACTGATCCGTCAACATCTACAAGCTTTACATTCCATTCTGGTTAAATCTATACGCGGACTACGATCGCATGAAACCGGAGCAACAGGAAACTTTACATTCCATTCTGGTTAAATCTATACGCGCGCCCAGAGTTGCCGAAGAGGTATGTCTGCCGCCTTTACATTCCATTCTGGTTAAATCTATACGCTGACAAGCTGGAACTTGATAAAGTCTATGACTTCTTTACATTCCATTCTGGTTAAATCTATACATAGCAACTTCTCTTGCGTATTTATCAAAGTTTTCACCTTTACATTCCATTCTGGTTAAATCTATACAGAAACCCTTCCATATTACTTCGTGGACGTTTTTGACTTTACATTCCATCCTGGTTAAATCTATACTCAAAGGACTGATGGATGCGCTGCCGTTCGGCGAGCTTTACATTCCATTCTGGTTAAATCTATACATATGACGACATTGAAGGTGACAAGGGATTTATCCCTTTACATTCCATTCTGGTTAAATCTATACAAAATGGCGCACCGATCGGGCGGAAAAAAGAAGAACTTTACATTCCATTCTGGTTAAATCTATACTCGTACAGAACTTAACAAGGCTCGGTCGCTAAGGCTTTACATTCCATTCTGGTTAAATCTATACCCTGTTGGGGTTTCTACTCTGATAACAACAGCTCTCTTTACATTCCATTCTGGTTAAATCTATACGGGATTTTGCTTACATTCCAAACCGGTCTAAGGTCCTTTACATTCCATTCTGGTTAAATCTATACAAAGGCGAACTATAACACCGATATGATCAAGTCTCACTTTACATTCCATTCTGGTTAAATCTATACAAAAGCACACATTCAGGGAATTGGATGGGTTGATTACTTTACATTCCATTCTGGTTAAATCTATACTAAAAGCGATTAATAATTTTGTTGATCAATATGACTTTACATTCCATTCTGGTTAAATCTATACGCGTTAAGTAAATCGCGTATGTATTTTGCTGAAAACTTTACATTCCATTCTGGTTAAATCTATACACTTGTAAGCAAGATGTAATTTACACAACAGGCTACTTTACATTCCATTCTGGTTAAATCTATACTGCGACAATCTATATTGTAGCCGCCGCCTTGAAGCCTTTACATTCCATTCTGGTTAAATCTATACATAGCGCCGGACATTAACATCCGTACCAACAAGCATCTTTACATTCCATTCTGGTTAAATCTATACAATAATCACTTTAATCTCACATCCTTTTCATTCATGCTTTACATTCCATTCTGGTTAAATCTATACGCGAATTTATCAGACGTTTAAGGTTTGCACCTAAAAGCTTTACATTCCATTCTGGTTAAATCTATACCTATCTGTCCTATATCCTGTGGTTGTGTGTCTAATCTCTTTACATTCCATTCTGGTTAAATCTATACTTGAAAGATGTCGCGGATAACCTGCGACAGGCACCTTTACATTCCATTCTGGTTAAATCTATACATGAACGAGACGACGAAGACAACGCTTGTATCAGCTTTACATTCCATTCTGGTTAAATCTATACAAAAGGTGCGTGGGAGACTAGGAAAGGAGATTGCATTGCTTTACATTCCATTCTGGTTAAATCTATACGTTTTTTTTGCTTAATTGTTATTCTATGGATTTCGACTTTACATTCCATTCTGGTTAAATCTATACTATGACAGACTTGTAATTGAAGCATACTATAATGCCTTTACATTCCATTCTGGTTAAATCTATACCTTACTGGTTATCCAATAAAACGGGGACATATCAATCTTTACATTCCATTCTGGTTAAATCTATACTTAATACATGGTGTCAAGGCATCGCAATACCAAGAACTTTACATTCCATTCTGGTTAAATCTATACTGGAACAAATTATATAGATGTATTGAATCATGCAGACTTTACATTCCATTCTGGTTAAATCTATACCCAGATGGCGGAAAAGAAAGAGTTTCTTCTGAAGATGCTTTACATTCCATTCTGGTTAAATCTATACGGTATAGGTACAGCGGAAGCTACAACTTACATCAACTTTACATTCCATTCTGGTTAAATCTATACTCAGATCCGGCGCTTGCAAGCGCGAAGAGTAAGACTTTACATTCCATTCTGGTTAAATCTATACCTGGCAATTCGTGAACGTAAATTGTCGGAAATGTCTTTACATTCCATTCTGGTTAAATCTATACACTATGTGCTTTGCTTGTGATTTCGCCTGTGCTTTTACTTTACATTCCATTCTGGTTAAATCTATACAAATGCGTTTTTGTCTGTGACTAACTGTGCATAATCTTTACATTCCATTCTGGTTAAATCTATACGCCTTATCCTTGCGCTTCTTGTCAAGGAAGATAATCTTTACATTCCATTCTGGTTAAATCTATACTAGTTCGAGTGCTAGTTCGTCTGTTGGTTCAAGTGGCTTTACATTCCATTCTGGTTAAATCTATACTCGTCACTATACTGTGCAATCCAATATCCTTCTTTCTTTACATTCCATTCTGGTTAAATCTATACAATTGAATGGCGGTTCAAAATGTATAACTTATTTTACTTTACATATACTGTTATATAATTCTGGCTAAGCATTCCAGAATCTTTCTTTACATTCCATTCTGGTTAAATCTATACTCGTATAATCACAGGATCTTAATATCAGCGGCTAAAACACCATCTTTTTGTCGACCTCGATATTATACATATTTAGTATATCAAATAAATCTAATAAATACAGACCCTATTTCTATATTAACTAAGTAATTACGTATTTTGTCGATGTACAATACTTTTTTCAATATTTCCGGTCGACAAATCAAATAAAACGGGATGTTTTATCATCATTAAGACCAATAAATTCCTTTTTCAGCCATCGCTCATCACGGGAGGAAAAGAGAATAACGGAATCCACATCTTTGCGGATAAGCTGCTTTAATTCATTCTTCAGGGCTGTTATTTTGGGTGTACTGATATTGCCTTCAAACACCGAATGCTGAATATGCGTCAGATATTTTTTGCATACCTTAAATACTTTCGGGAGAATCTTTTTTCCTGCATCATCCGTGACAATATCATAAACAAGAATAACATACATGAGCAATCGCTCCTTTCCTACCACCATATTTCAAATCCGGTGTACTCCTTCTCTCCTGTCAAATGTTTGATCAGCTTGAAAATTTCAAGTCGCATTAAATATTGATAAGATACATACTTGTTCAAATCGCGATGTTTAATGGTTGTCTGCAGACGAGCATCTAACTCTTCTACAATCGTTTGAACAGCCGTTTTTTTGAGCTGTAAACCATTAAGTTCATTTACAAAGCTTTGCTCAGTTATTTGGTTTCGATTTAGTAACGAAAAGATTAATCGATCACCAATCAAAGGCTTGAATATTTCTGAAATATCCAATGCAAGTGAAAATCGTTTCGCACCTGGTTCATGCAAATAGCTAATCGTTGGATTCATTTGCGTTTTATAGATTTCTGTTAAAACCTTTGTGTATATCAGTGAATTGACAAATGAAATCAAGCTGTTGATCATATTATCTGGTGGGCGCATCACCCGTTTGCTGAAATCAATATTCTGGTCAATGATGGTATTCCAAGCCTGATAATATGTTTTCCTGATATTTCCCTCAATTCCCATCAGTTCGGTAATGGATTCCGTTTTCGGTATGTATTTTCTGTATTCAACGATCTGCTCCATGTAAGGTTGCACATTTTTGCCGCGTCCATTGTAATATCTGAGATTTCGAAATATATTGTAGGAAGCGGAATTGATAAACGCTTGTGCAAGGAATAGTCGTTTTTCAGGATTTAAGTAATGCTCTGCCTGCTGTGTTAATAATTTGCCTGCGAGTTTCTGCTCTTTTGGATAGAAACTGCCAATATAGTACTGATAATAGTTAAAAAAATGAACGGAAATTCCCATTTTAGACAGTAAATTTAACAAGCTGATATTCAGATTTATTTCCGAAAAAATGTAAATATCTGAAATATTCTCAATCGGAAGATCCCGTTTATTTCCATCTTCTGATACAAAACGTAACGTATTATCTTTTCTGGCAAGGCTTCCATTTGTAAAAATATAATAGGTTTCTTCCATGTATATCCCCTTTCATTAAATATAGCAAAGGTCGTGATAAGCACATTTTTTGCATATCGCAGTCTCTTCTTTCGGTGGTGTTTGTTCGGAAGCTGCATAATCTAATATATCAGTTAAGACATTTTCTATAATAGGAAAATCCTCATCATTCAGTTCTACGGTGATACTTTGTTTTAAGAGTGGATAATCAATTTTGGCGCTGATATCGGTCACTCCACGTTGATGCAGATAATATAAATAATATTTTGCCTGCATGATACTTGCTTCTTCGATGCTTTTGCTCTTCTTAATCTCATGTAATACATGATTGCCACGCAGGAAATCAATATTGATTACGCCGTTGATCATGATGTGTTTGTTGTCTCGATCGTAAGAAGATGTATCAAGCAGTTTTCCGAGTTCCACATTTTCATTTCCGGCTTCCATTCTTATTTCGTGGAGATAATACCATAATTTCTTTTTACACACATAATAGTAGTAAATCATGATTCCACTTATTTCTTCCTTAGTCATAGAAGCTCCTTTCTGTCAAATAAAATGGCTACAAGCGTTTGCATCCTTTTCAGGAAGTTTTACATCCACAAACCCCATTGAATATGAATAATCACAGTGAAGAATTGGAATGGCTGTATATCGATTGATATAAAATTTTCTTTCGATATATTCTTCCTTTTTCAAAAAATAACTAGGAATCGAAACAATATAGTTCTGGATAGAGTTTATCGCATTGATTCTTTCTTCTAAACTGCTATTGCTTGATTTAATAATGTGCTCTATATGTTCGAATTCATATTTATGAGCTTCATAAATAGAATATGGAATAATATCAATATTCCGAATATCTCTTATTGTGTCTTTATCTTTTTCATTTAGCAGTAATGTGTTTAGATATTCATACATTCTACAATATTTTGCATCATATTTGGAATCAATTAAATTTTCATAGGATAAGTAATGTTCAATTAAATCGTTCTTTTCTTGTTCACTCAATATGCCAGATACTGTTTCAATTGCTTTTTTTGAATGATAATAGATAACAGGATCTATTGACTGATCATTCATTGCGGATTGAAATCTCACTAACAAATCTTTTTCTTCTGGATCCATATAATCAGAATCCTGCAATTGCGTATATACAAAGCAATTTGTTTCATTAATGGACTTTAACCCTTTTCTGTTCACTCGCCCAAACCGCTGGAATAAAGAAAATAGATCCAATAATTCTGTGAATAGATAATCAAAATCAATGTCTAGGCTTGCTTCGACAACAGAGGTTGCAATCCATATTTCGTGCGCGTTTGTGGCTGTTTTTCCTGTTTGTAGAATTTCAACCTCTTTTTTTGAACGATCCTGATGAGTAAATTGACTATGTAGCAGATGAATATTGGCTATTCCGGCAGAACTTAGCTCTGTGTATAACCTTTGAGCGGTTTTAATACGATTGCAGATAACAAGAATTTTGCAGCTCTTCGCTACTCTCTTTTCTTCCCAAAATCTTAAAACATCATCAGAATTTAAAGTGGAGTCTATAACTTTCACGTTATGTCTGGATTTTACTGTATCAATAAAGCTATTACATACTACATCTTCTCCCATAACTTCTTCCAGTTTCTTTCTTGCATATGGAGGCAGTGTTGCGGTCAGAACTGCTACTTTTCCGCCGAATTCTATGATTTTTTTGACGCCCAAAACCAAATATGCAAGCAGATCCGGTGAGTACATCTGAATTTCATCAATGATGATTTTGGAATATGAATATGTACTAAGCTTTAATTCATATCCATAATACTTTAGTACAAAATCAAATATCTGATCCAACGTTGAAATGGTAATTGGAAGCGATAATTGCTTACTTGCTGTTACATAAGTAAGTACATTATCAATATCTGTGTTGTCATCTTTATTTGTAAGATAATAGGTTTGTGTATCAGAATGCAGTAAGGCAAGTCTGGAATCGAGATTATCATTATGCAATATAGTTTTTCCGATTCTTTCATACATGGCATTGATTGCTGTTTTTAATGGAAGAACAAAGATACATTTATTGTTTCCAGCCCACAATAATCCTGCCTCTGTCTTTCCGCTTCCGGTAGGCGCAGTTACAATGACATTTTTATCGGAATTTTCCTGCATAAATATCTGTAATTCATTCCAGGATGCAGATTGTCCCCAAGTGTGTAATAAATCGTTCAGAGAACCTGTAAGAAAATCGTTCTTATATTCACATGGAAGATGCGCACTTGCACTGTAGTCGCACTTGTGAAGCAATCCTTTCATAAGTGTCATTTTATTGTACAAATTTACTTTATCGATAGGTATGGATTGCATTGTATTATCTTCCTGCAATTGAATAAATTTATTTATAATGGTAAGTGCTTTTCGGTTTATGCTATTAGGTAAAACATCTTTATATTTCTCATGAAATGCATCTATTAATTGATTCGAATGCGATAATATATAGGCAAAGGATGAATTATCATAATGGTTATCATGATGGTATAAAACAGCATATAAAACGGAAATAAAATCTTCCGAATTACCGAAATCGTGGTCGTCGATAAACAACGCTGATAAAAGATTATGCTGTACCTCTGAATCAGGATCAAAGTGGATGCTTTTATTATGTAGGCGCGTCTGCATATGTTCATTTACCTTACCATAATCATGTTTTTTGCAGGCATAATGCAGAAGATTGGATAAATCGTCAGAGATGTAACCAAGCTGAACAAGCAAATCTGCCTCTTTTAGAACACATTCGGTGTGTTCTGATATGGTTTCTGCTACTCCATTTGTATCTGGAGATTTAGCCCAATAAGTATCCAGCAAATTTTGAAAATCGTTGTTGTCCATAAATGCATTACCTCCTGTCAGATTTTGATTCAAATTCCAATTTGGTTAAATTATTAATTACTATACAAGTGCTACAATATTTGAATTATCATCTGCATATATTCCGCTGACTGCATCAAATATGTTGAATTTTGAGACATAGCATACTAATTTTTTATTAAAGATACGTTTATTGTCTGCAAGGACATAATCTTTATTGAGTAAAAAATTAGTTCCACAGCCGGGAATTCCGTTTTGTCCATTCAAATTGATACTATCTGAATCAATAGCTTCTGAAAGTGCATTTGAAGGAATATACATATGCATGTCACATGTGTAGTTATCATCAATTTCCTTTAATTCTGTATAACTGCACTCTTCTACATTTACGAAATCTTCGCTTCTACCAATTGATGTAAGATCATCAATGTGATCATAGATACAGGCAAGAGTATCATCATCTGCGTGAATATGTAAAATCAATGTGATTCCATAAAGTGTCTCGTATGTTTTCGGTGAAGTAGTCAGAGTACGAAAAAGAGATATAGGATATTTGTAATGTTCTCTCTCATATGATTCTACATTCCTTTTTACATTCTTCTCTATGGTTTTCCACTTGGCTTCCTGCTTTGAAAGTGCCTGAAACTTTGCCTGCTCAGTAGAAGGATTCAAATCTTTTTTCAAATCGCTTAAATATTGTCGGTGCTTTTTTACATGCTCTAGAAAAGGTTTTAACTTATCCTTTTTGTAAGCTCCTATCTTATCTGCCAAATCTTTGAGTGTACGGTATTCGTCTAAATATTCGGGATGATATACGTCGATATATTCCCCCTTGCGAAAATCGTTACCTTGTGATTTCTTTGCAGCAGCGACTTTCACATATCCATTTGATACAGTTTGACTGTTGCACATCTTGATAAGGATACCTCTGTCATTTTGCAGCGAATTTAATACGCAATGATCAAGATAGACTTCTTTTTGCATGCTTTGATAATCCCCTTGGATACTTATATCCATAGGATGATAAGAGGTAAATCCACAAGCCTTATGAATCGCGCCAATAACGGTTGAATAAGGAGGCAATGGATATGTCATACGGTTATCAATCGTCTCTTCTCTCCGATAATTCGCAGAAGTTTGTGTGAGCCTGATGCGTAGTGCTTTCATAAAAACTCCCCCTTACTATGCGTAATAAGAGTTGACCTGATCTTTAAGCTGCTTAAAGAAATCTTCAGTCTGCATGGCGTTTAATTCTCTGATAATGTCATTCTCATTTGCAAAGATACCGCATTTCAAAACGCCAGCATGGAAGTCTCCCTTCTCACTGTGCAGCTTTTCTTTGATGCCATCTTCAAGAATCAAGGATGAGTTCTTTACGTTGACCACATTTTCGAAGAAATGTGTTTTTCTGCAGGATAAACCACCGATCACAAATAATGGTTCAGCGTTATCAAGATTTCCCTTTACGACTAGAGAAAGGTTGGCGATTGCATCTAAGATTGCATTTACACGAAATGCCTTTTCTGAATTATCGGCTTCTGCGTGGAAATTCTCGTCAACGCCGATTTTATCCAAATCAATTGTGATGCTGTAAACCTTCAGTGATTTGTCATATTCATACTGATATGGCATGAGTCCTGTTTCTGCTGCATCATTTTGAATGCTGAGATTGTTGCTTTTTGCGTGTGTGCTTGCCAGATATAAGTTATTATGGAAACGTAGCTCATTTATAAAGGAATCAACCGCAATAGCGTCTGTCAAATAGAAAGAACTGTTCCGAACATAAGTCAATCCCTGTGTAGACATATAACCGCCTTCCAAGGCACGGCAATTGGAAGCATTTAATTCTTCCGTAACTTTCTTCTGCATTACCTTGTCCAAAGATGTCTCCAAGTCATCATACAATCCGGCTTGTACGCAGATTGCATTTTTCAGACTTTCTCTGCTACGCATAGCATATTCTTTTTGATTCTTATAGATTTTCTGGACACTGGATGCATTACCAAGTCCCTCACCATAATTACTTGTCATGTTGGCAACAACTGTTAATGTTAAAGCGTTTTTCTTCATATTAGTTATCCTCCTTTTCTTTTTTTGCACTTGGAATCATAGCATTTGTAAAGCTGATTGCGATATCAGACCAATTGTCAGGGGTGTCAAGAATATCATAAATAGTTGAGATGTCTCCAATCTGGTTTGCGCCATTGGAAGTTGGTGTGGCAGTTTGGGTGCTTGATAATTGCAATAAGATTTCAAGAACCCGGTCTCGATCATGCGCTAAAATGGCACTCGTGAGTTTGTTTTTATAACCTTTTGCTTTATTTGCGCCATTATTCTTGCTCAGGATAACCTGTCCAATTTGATATCCGGCTCCACGAGCTCTTTTAATTTTATCCTTCATAGCTGAATCTCCTTTCCACTCTACATTGATTTCTATTAATGGTTGTATAATCTGAATCGTTCTGCTCTCTGTATCTATACGACTAAGCAATAATAGCTGTTCGAGAAGCTTGTCCAAATATGTATAATTTAAGCAACAGCGGATAAGTTCCTCCTCAACATTTAACCAATAATTGTAGTTGTATTTATGTACATAGCGTAAATTATAATTATCGTATATTTTTTTCAATCTCTGCAATGCCTGTTTTCGAATCAGCATTGTATCAAAAGATTCCTGTTCACGGTCTTTGCATATAATCTCCACATCGCAATTTAAGAAATCGTTTGAGTGTAACATTGCCTTAATCAGTTTCGTCTGGTCTCCGTCACGAATCACTCGGTTGTTGATAATCTGATCTTCTACATCCATCTTTTCTTTTAATTGATTATTACATTTGACAAGTGCGTCAATGGAAGTATTGCTGTTTACGAAGAATCCTATTTTCGTATAAGTAAATGCAAATGGTATAAAATCAAATTCGTATATATCACGTGCAATAAATGTAGAAGTATCAAAATAGTATGAAGCTGCCTTGCTTTTTCTACCTTCATCAAGATCATAACTAAGTAAACGACAATGTGGATTCGTGTCAGACATCATTTTATTTGTGTTCGAAAAATTTCGATACATCGTTGTTTTATAACGAAATGTTTCTTTGATTAGTTCCAGTCGATGTTCATCGATTAAATTAAGGATGGTGTCTGTGTTTGATCCATCGAATTTTATGCCTTTAAATATCTTCTTCATAACTGTATTCGAAGAAGTTCCACTTAGGTAAGAGTTAATATCATTTATATTATCTTGTGAAAATTCTTTGATATGTGTTAACAACCATTTTACATTTCGGTGCTGAAATTCCCTGTCATACCAGTTTTCACAAAATAGTAAGAATCGTTCTTCTGTCAGATCTGTGCTGTTATATAGAATCCCCTGTATGTAGCCGCATATATCGGAATATACAGCATACCGATCTTTATCATCATCATTTGTATATGTATATAACTTCTTGCCTTCCGTTTCTTCAATGAAATCAAAGAAACGAATTAAACCAACGATTGCTGCTGAATAGCGCCATTCAGTTGGAAGAAGCAATGTGTCATATAACGGATGTTCTATTGTTACTTTCATAGTTTGTTTACACCTCCTCTTGCGCTATTAATTTCGCAACTCCAAAACCGCTGGAACGACGGGAACCAATTCCTGCTTTCAACAGGTAGTCCAAGGCCGCAGAATTTCCGGTTAATTCAAAATCCCCAATGGAACATTCAATGTTGATTCCATAATGTTTCACAACGATGCTTCTGGCGTTTATTGGTGTCATTGATACCTGAGATAAGCTCTCTGAGAAGCCAGCACGCTGTAATTCATATGAAATTACTCTCTGGCATTCTGACATAAACTGGTCTCCGGCTTTACAGGAATAGTACCAGTCTTTGTTTGTTTCAGGATTATGACTCCGAATGCACAACGGTTCGCTCATTTTAACCAATAATTTATTGCCTCGAACGACATCTTCTTTTAATTGTGTTATTCGGGTTAAAGTCATACGATTTTCCATTGGCAAAGGATATGCTTTTCCCTTTTGTGCCGCAAATGCTGAATACAGAATAAATCCGGTTCTCGTATCTGGGGTGGAAAATACAATTGACATTTTCGGGCTTGTAACCTCAATATGATCCGATGTGTAGTTCGGCTGGTCGAAGATAGTTGAAAAGCAAAAAGCCTTTTCTTTGGCTGGTCCATAGAAATCAGCAAAGTATTTGCCGCCATTCGCATTTGACAGGCAATGCTTGATGAATGACAATATGCATCTACGGTAGTCAATTGGTAAGACGCAACTTTTTAGGTTGAATGATAATTGAAATCTCATTTTCAGATCCTCCTTTCGTTTGATTTATTATTAAAATATTTGTTTGAACCATTTGTATACATAATACACTATCACTTGTACAAAAAAACGGACTTGTAATCACTTTTTTGGATTTTATTTAAGAAAATTTCAGATTATTATAAAATCTCCCCAATAATAATCCCCCACTAATATAAAATAATTTTACTACAAATATTTACAAGAAACAACAAAAATATCCATGGAACACAATAAGTTCATAAATACAATAAAGCCGCGTACCCATAACAGATACACAGCTTTATTGCGTGTGGTTAAATTAATTTTGAATGCAGATTACTCAATCCCAAAACTCCGTTCCTCTTCCACCACATCCAGTTTCTTGACATCCATCCCTGTGATCTGGACAAATCGACGTCCGGCGAGGAATGCGACCAGTTCATCGATGGCTGATTCTGCCCCTTGCACTTCCATCTCTACATCCCCGTTATACAGATTCTTTCCCCAGCCGGTAAGCCGCAGCTGGTTTGCTTTGTGCTCGGAATAATACCGGAAGCCGACACCCTGCACGCTTCCGTGAAATATGATATGTTTTCTGACGATATCTGCCATGTTGTTCTCCATTTATATGTGTTTTTCTTGCTTGCTTTTCTGCTTCAGAATCAATAATAATTTAATTATAAGCCATTTTTCTTGCTGGTGCAATGAAATAAAAAAGAGATAATCATTCCAATAGAAATAATTATCTCTTTCCGTGTGTATCGTTATTTACATTACAGACACTTCTTCACATCATCCACGATCTGTTCCACAGTCAGATGATTGTCCTTTAATACGTCATTTACATCGTAGCGGTCGAGGAATTCCTTCTTGATACCGAAGTTCAATACCTTCATATCAGAAGCTCCGTAGAACCGGGTGATCTTCTCACCGAAACCACCGTCCAAGATGCCATCTTCGAGTGTGATAACCACATCGTGGTTTGCCTTCAGGTCTTCGAGCATAGCCTCATCAAGACCGGTAATATAATATGGATTGATGATGGTTGCTTCGATGCCGGTTGCTTCTTTCAGTGCTTCGGCTGCGTCTACACCAAGTCCGTAGAATGATCCAAGACCGATGATTGCAACCTTGCTGCCCTGCTTTGTGATCTCGTACTTGTTCAGCTTCGAGAAGTCCTTTGTGACAGCCTTTCCGTCTGAGACAAATGCGCCGCCCGGTACGCGGATTGCAACCGGATGCTCTGTCTGGGCGATGCTCCAGTCTAACATGGCAAGGTACTCTTCCTTTGTCGTTGGTGCGAGGTAGACAAGTCCTGGGATATTTGCCATCATAGGAATGTCGTAGATGCCGAGGTGTGTGACATCGTTCATACCATAGATGGACGCAGAAAATGTCAGGATCGTTGCCGGATTGCCGTTTACACACAGATCCTGCGCCAGCTGGTCATAGGTTCTCTGGATAAATGTGCTGTATACGCCGTAGACCGGTTTGCCACCGCTTTTCGCAATACCGGAGGCGAGTGCCACAGCTGTTTCCTCGGCGATTCCGACATCCACGAATTGTCTGCCCGCTTCCTTTCGCTTATCTTCCGTGAAGCCCATTACCGTCGGTGTGGCAGATGTGATGGTCACAACACTTGGATCTTCTTTCATTTTCTTCATCAGGTAGTCCCAGGTAACGCTGGAATAATCCTCACCACCAAAATCTGCGATTACCTCGCCGGTCTCGATATCGAACGGCAGATGCCAGTGCCACTCTTCCTTGTGTGTTTCGGCGAGCTTGTAGCCTTTTCCTTTCAAGGTACGAATGTGTACCACAACTGGTTTTACGCTGTCCTTGACGCTCTCAAACGCCTTGATTAACGCCGGAATATCATTCCCATCATGAACATACACATAGTCAAGTCCCATCGCCTTAAAAAGGTTACATTCTGCCTGTCCGTTTGTCTCGCGCAGGAGCTTTAAGTTCTGGTAGAGACCACCGTGGTTTTCGGCGATCGACATATCGTTATCGTTTACGACGATAATTAGGTTACTCTGTAGCTCGGATGCAAAATCAAGTCCCTCTAACGCTTCACCACCGCTCAAGGAGCCGTCGCCAATGATTGCGATTACATTTCCACTCTCGCCTCTCACATCACGTCCCTTTGCAAGACCACATGCTAAGCTGATAGAGGTAGATGTATGCCCAATCACGAAATGGTCATGGTCGCTTTCCTCCGGGTTGCTGTAGCCGGATACGTCATCGTAATGCTCCTCGTAGAGATACGCGTCCTTTCTGCCTGTGAGCATCTTGTGTGGGTAGGTCTGATGGGATACATCAAATACGAATTTATCCTTCGGAGATTCAAATACATAGTGCAACGCAATCGTTGCTTCTACCATACCGAAGTTTGGACCGAAATGTCCGCCGTGGATGCTCGCACGCTTCAAGAGCGCCTGACGCATTTCCGCCGCTAAGCTTGTAAGTTCGTCATTTGAAAGCTTCTTCACATCCTCTGGACCGTTGATTTTCTCAATGTACATAACGTTTGTTCCTCCTGAAATTTCTTATTATTTACCGCATAAAAAAGGATGAATACTATCTTTATTCATCCTAATTCACTATACAACCTAAACTTAGCTTTAGGTCAAGAAAAATTTTTTATAAATTATAAATCGTTACCGGATAATTGTGTTCATAAAAATCCCTTCTTATATCCTATAAGCGTCAAAAAAGTCCGTTTATCGAAGCCGCTTCAAAATCCCCTGAAAATAGTCTGGAAGGTCTGCATGCCATTCCATATATTCTCCGGTGATTGGGTGGTCGAATCCGAGCACACCTGCGTGTAATACCTGCCCTTGTGTTGCAAATGGCCTCTGCTTTGGCCCATACACCTCATCCCCAAGCAATGGGTGATTGATGCTTGCCATATGCACACGGATCTGGTGTGTCCGTCCGGTTTCCAGCTCACATTCCACGAGTGAAAAGTTCTGCTTTAAGCGTTCAATCACACGGTAATGTGTCACAGCATGTCTGCCGTTTGAATCGATTGCCATCTTCTTGCGGTCGGTTTTGTGTCTGGCAATCGGTTTGTCGATTGTTCCCTCATCTGTGGCAAACTGATTATAGACGATCGCTGTGTAGACACGGTGAATGTCGTGCACCTTGAACTTATCAGACAGTACACGGTGTGCCTGATCACTTTTACAGGCAACTAAAAGTCCGGTCGTATCCATATCAATCCGGTGAACGATTCCCGGTCGTAATACCCCATTGATGGAGGATAAGGAATCCTTACAATGGTACATCAGGGCATTGACGAGTGTTCCGCTTGTATGTCCCGGTGCCGGATGCACAACCATGCCCTTCGGTTTGTTGATGACAATAATATCATCATCCTCATAGACGATATCGAGTGGAATATTCTCCGGTTCGATGTCTAATTCTTCTGCTTCCGGGATTTCTACTGTGATCGTATCGCCTGCCCGGAGCTTGTAATTTGATTTGGCAGATTTGCCATTTACAGTTATGAAATTATCATCTAACAGCTTCTGGATATACGAACGCGATTGGTCAGGTATCTGTTCAGTCAGATATTTGTCCAGTCGCGCGCCGATGTCTGTGGAAGCTGCGTCGATTGTAAATTCGTAAGTTTCCATATTGTAATATCTTAGTCTTTTTTTGATTTTGAGAATAACACATCAATTTCGTGGTCGTGATAGTAAAATGCACACAGTAAAATCAACACGATCATACTCACGGTCACATAGATATCCGCGACATTAAAAATCGGAAAATTGATCAGCCGGAAATCAAAGAAATCCACTACATAATGTAAAGAAATACGGTCAATCATATTTCCGATTGCGCCAGATACAAGGAACACCAGACAGACACGAATTGGGGTAAAGCGCCTGTTCTCTGGAATTTTTGCGTAAATACCTGCACAGACAAGCAACACAAGAACGGTCAGAATCAGAAAGATTATTCTGCCGTTTTTGAACATGCCCCATGCGATTCCGGTATTCTGAATGTATGTTAAATGAAATACATTCTTGATCAGTGGATGTGATTCATATAACGCAAAGGATGTGCGTACGATGAATTTTGTTATCTGATCGAATGCAACAAGCAAACCGATACAAAGAATCGGTATTATATAGATTTTGATTTTATTTTTAGTATTCATCCTGATATCTTTCCTGTAATTCTTTGAGTGCCAGAAGCATATCTTCCTCGCTTACATCCATGTCGATATACGCGTGTCCGATCGTCTCTAACAAAATAAATTTGATTTTTCCACCGATGGCTTTCTTGTCGTTTTTCGTATAGGATACGATTGTTGCAAAATTCGTGTCGGCTGGCAGCTTTGGTACATGGTACGGTTTCATGCTGTGTAGGATATCTCGCAGCTCTGCCTGTGTAATATTCCCTTTTTTGTAGGAAATGATACTGGCAAGTGCACATCCGATCAGCACGCATTCTCCATGCAAAAATTCAAAATTCATGTATTTTTCGATGGCATGACCGAGAGTATGTCCAAAATTCAACAGTGCACGCTCTCCCTTTTCGGTCGGATCGTTTTCAACGACATATTTCTTTACGACGTTGCTTTCGTAGATCATCTCTCCAACGGTAGGAAGATCAAGCGCTGCAATCTGTGCTTCGTTTTCCTTCAACCATGTAAAATAATTGGCATTCTTGATCAGACCATGCTTGATGATCTCGCCCATACCCGAACAAAACTGGCGGTTCGATAATGTCTTTAACACAGACAGGTTCATATACACCAGTTTCGGCATATGAAAGGCGCCGACCATGTTCTTGTAGGAGTCAAAGTCCACACCGGTTTTTCCGCCGATGCTGGAATCAACCTGTGATAACAGGCTGGTTGGAATCTGGATAAAGTCGATACCGCGCAGATAGGTTGCGGCCGCATATCCGGTCAGATCACCGACCACACCGCCGCCGAGGGCAATCAGTACATCATTTCGATCGAATTTTTCTTCAATCAGATGGGTGTACAGGTCTCTGACAACATTCAGATTCTTGCTTGCCTCTCCTTCTGGAAAGACAAAGGATGTAGTATATGTGCAGGCATCTTTGATAGAAAGCAATATAGCATCCAAATACAAGGATGCTACATGGCTTTCGGATACCACACAGATTTTACGGTTACTGTAGCCAAGCTCTTTTATCATACTGGGAAGGGCATCAAAGCTCTCTTCATATACGATATCGTAGATTGGCTTATCATCAAGATGGACAGTTAAATTCTTCATGGTAACTCTTCTTTCTGTATGTAATACGATATTTGATTAGATAAACTCAAATCCATCATCGTCGGTCTCGGCATCATCGTCTTCGCCTTCTCCGATCAACGCTGGTCCGTTGTTCTTTTTTGTTTCTACTTCACCCTCGATGCTCTCTGCAGATTCTTCTGTATCTGTTGCATCGTCAGATTCAGACAAATGAGAGATTGTTGGAATCTCGTCAATATCTGGCTCCTTTGGAGCAGGCTCCGGATTTACTTCCGGTTCCGGCTTTCTTTCTGGAGCTGGTTCCGGTGTCGGCTCCGGTTTTGCTTCCGGCTCTGGAGTACGTTCTGGTTCTGGACGCGCTTCCCGTTTTGGCTCTGGTGGTTCTGGTTTTGGTTCCGGCTTCGGCGCTTTGGCTGTCTGAGCAGCGGCTTCCCTTGCTTTTTGAACTGCTGCTGCAGCTTCGGAGCTTCCGACAGTTGCCCGCTTCATTTTTTTACGTTCTTCCGCGGAATTGGCAACCTTCAAGGAAGATTTTTTCTCTTCTGAACCTTTTCCCTTTGCGTCAAATGGATTATAATCCTTTTGCTCCTTTGGCTTAAAAGGATCAACAAAATTCTCTCCGGCACTTAAAGATTGTGTATATACAGCACTTGTGCTGGTTGTATCGCCACTTCCAAATCCACCATTAAATCCACCCAATGTAGATTCATCGCGCAACTGAGGATCTCCGGTGTAGGCACCAAACCCGTCACCTGCAGAGGCGGAAGCTTGTTTCTCCTCGCCACCCATGAGTGTCCATGCACGATCATCAATCATTGAGGATGGATCAAAATCCTGCTCGCCTAAGAACTCAAACTGCTTTTTCAGTAACGAACAGAAATTAGATTTGTAAGCGGTGTATTTTGCTTCTAATAATGCAATCTCATCTTCCAGACGCTCCAGACGTTTCTCTGCGTCAGACACAATGTTGTTTGCCTGAATTTTGGCATCACGAATAATCTCCTTTGCTTCCTTTGTTGCATTGGAGATAGTCTCTACGGTGTCTTTTTCCGCACGCTTCAAGCTTTTCTCAAGATGTGATTCTTTGGAACGATAATTCTGTAATGTATCGTTTAATATGGAGACCTTCTCTTTTAACTCCGCATTTGAACGATACAAGGATTCATAGCTTTCTGAAACACTGTCAAAAAATGTGTTTACATCTTTCTTGTCGTAACCCAAACCGACATGAAATTTCTTCTGTTGAATATCAACTGGTGTAAGCAACTTTCCAACCCCCCTATTCGTTTAGTACTGTACGTATGGTGTCAGGGCATCCTGACCAACCAATTCCTCTCTCAAATCTCCGGATACTTCGATATCCTGAGGTGTTGCAATAAATATGTTGGAAGATACCACATTCAAAGAGCCTCCCATTGCATAGCATGCACCGCCAACATAGTCGATGATTCGCTGTGCGACTGCGACATCCAAGCCCTCAATATTTATCACGATTGTTTTGTTTGCACGAAGGAAATCAATGACGGACTGTGCCTCATCTGTCTCCTGTGGTTTAATTACAAATACTTCACTACGGTTGCGGAAATCTGAGCTTCTGCTGTAAGACTTCTGGGAGTCCTTGAAATCAACCAGTTTGCCACTGGATGAACTGCCTGCAGTACTCCGATGTGTAGTCGATGCCTGCTGTGTAGCTGCTTCGTATTTGGAAGCGGAACGTGCAGCTGGCTTGCTGAAAGATGGTTTTGATTTCGATGCACGTGGTTTTACATCTTCATAATCATCGTCGTCATCGTCATCATAATCATCGTCGTCAAACAGATCGTCATCGAACTCATCTTCATCATCATCTATATTTTTGACTTTGAAAAAATCAAGAAAACTCTTTTTACCTGCATCCTTTGCCATAACCTTATTCTCCTTAATTAAATATTATAATTTCGCGCACCGAAAATGGCGGTTCCGACACGAATCATAGTCGCGCCCTCCTCGACGGCGATTTCATAATCATTGGTCATTCCCATTGATAAAACACTCATATCAATATTATCAATGCATTTGGATTTTATGTCAAGCGATAATTGATGCATTTTACGGAAATAAACACGATTTTCTTCTGGATTTTCCACAAATGGAGCGATCGTCATGAGTCCCATAACATGAACATGCGGCATATCCTTGATCGCGTCAATCAAAGCGTAAACCTCATCCTCCCGGATTCCAAATTTTGTTTCTTCCTGTGCAATGTTGACTTCGAGAAGAACCTTTGCAACTACCCCTTTTTTAGCAGCCTCCTTCTCAATTTCTTTTGCCAGATGCACCGAATCCACACTGTGGATCAGACATGCCTTATCTACAATATATTTTACTTTGTTTGTCTGCAGATGTCCGATTAAGTGCCAGTGAACCGGTTTGGATACATGTTCGTATTTATCAACCATCTCCTGCACTTTGTTCTCACCAAATTCCATCACACCATGTGAAAGTAATTCCTCTACATCGGATAATGGTTTGGTTTTGCTGACTGCAATGATCGTAATATCCTGAAAATTACGGCCGGAGCGTTCACACGCTTTTTTGACATTTGCAACTACCTGTTCATAATTTTCGTATAGCATCTTGATCAAGACCTTTCTAATTTTTAATATATAAGCTGATTTTCTGTGACACTTTGTGCATCCAGCACGATGTTATCGTAGGCTTTCAGCTCTTCGCCACTTTCAATCAGAACAAATTCGTCGATTGTTTTAATCACAGTTACCCGGCGGAATTCTGCAATACCCTGATTGGCAAAATAAACACCGGTCAGTGGATATAATTCTAACAACGATGCTGCAATCGTAGCATTCGAGGTAATATTGACCAGAATGTCAGAATCCTCAAAGCCTTCTGGATCAACATAGGCGTATTTCTCGTCTGTCTTATAAATCTTTGGCTGCATCTGCTGTATAGTTTTGTTCCCATTGTCATCGGTCCGCTGCAGGTTGAGACGGTTCTCGTTACTTTGGTTACTGCCTGCAGACAGATAGCTGAGTGGAATCCGATAGACCTGCTTTTCTACAAGTGCAGACGAAGGAATTTTCAGACCACTCTCATCGGACTGAATCAGTTCCACAGTCACGAAACGCTCGGACAGATAATTTGACATATATTTATCGATGGCAATGTTGATATAAGAGCCATCGGAACCTTCAATAATTGTAAAAGGCATCGTAATCGTAAAGTTCGAATTGTTGATACGGAACTTCACATATGACTGCCCGTCCAATTCTGCAAGCTGATCCTGTGAGATCGGCGCAACGATGTTCCACTGTTCGGATGGGATGATCTTCACGATAGTGGAACCGGCTTCTGCATAATCCCCGGATTTCATCGCCTTTTTATCGTATCCGGCTTTATCAAAATCGGAAGCTTTGATCTTTTCAGAAATCTGATAATTCTCATATCCGTCAATGTAATATGTTACAAGCCCGCTGTCTGGGGCACTGACCGAAGACAGTCCGCGTCCAGAGGAGCCTGCCTGCTGCATCAGTACTTCGTTTGTCAGCTCGAATACCTTGTTGTTAGCGCTTGTCTCGAAGCTGTACGCGTTGTAAAAGGTTACATCGCTGTATGATAACTTGTAAGAAGATATCAGGGAACGGATGCTTGCATAGTCATTACTTGACAACAGTGCGTTGTAATTGCTGTCAGAATTATTTTCAGTATTATAGATCTCTCCGGTCTCATCAATGGTACATACAGTAGAGTTCTTTTTTACTTTTTCTCCATCGGTGATATAGTAACAGAGATAACCGGATTTCTGTGTGTTTACGATAACCTCGTCACGGATTGCAAGTCCCTGTAAGGTAATATCATTGCTGACATCACCTTTGCTGACCTGATAAATCGTAACGGATTCTTTGCTGAGCGAAGATACGACGCTGATTACGACATACAGCAAAACCGCTGCAATAACTATGGTTGCAGCGTTTGCACGTATCTCTTTATTCAGTTGTATAATACGGTTTGGTTGTTTCATATCCTCACCTGTTTGTGTGTATTTTACAGTTTACAGACAACATTGGCTGCATATTCTGCTGGCAACATGGATTCTTCCACGGCAGTACTGATGACAAATGTAACATTGTATTTTTCAGAAATCTTATCAATCTCTTTCAATGCAGCGCCAAGTGCATCTGCCTCGATGTTACACATCATCATGAAGTTATCCAAAAAGATATGAGTTACATTATGGTTTGAAGAAATCAGTCCCTGAATAAAGCCCATAAAGGCATCTGGGGATTGAATATCGTACTCGTGCAGATTGACGAGCCGGATGACATTAGAAAGTTCATACATATGCTTGTTGCTCTTATCAATGTAAATGATAGAACCGCTAGTACGCTTGCTTTCGTTGTTCGCTCTTTCCACCATTTTGCGTGTTTTACCGTTTCCTTTTGCTCCAATAATTAGTTCCAGCATCTCATGTCCTCCTTAGTCTGTTAAACATAATAAACGTATAATAGAATTGTATAAGTCCGCTTTGGAATTGCCGGATGATGCGACAACTACATAGTCCTTACCGTCCTTGGTCAGATACATGGCAAGACAGTTACCAGCTCCATCGGTCGTTCCTGTTTTCCAGGATTCCAGATGGAAGGTCGCTGGCAGAGACACTTCTCCCGTAACAAATAAATTTGTTGCGGTGCTTTCGGTATCAATTGCTGCGCCATTGGAATCATAAAACGTATAAGTATATGTATCAAAACCATCAATATCCCGTAGGATCTGATGATTGTGGACTTCTTTTACAATGAGGTACATGTCATATGCGGTCGAATAGTGATTTGGATCGTCCAGTCCGTGTGGATTCATAAAATGAGTGTTTGTAGCTCCGAGCTCCAGGGCTTTCTGATTCATACGGTCACAGAAGCTTTGGATATCCCCACCCACATACTCTGCCAGATACAGGGCATAATAATTGTTGGATTCTAACATCAGCCCATACAACAGGTCTTTTACGGAAATGGTATATCCACGATGCAACTGGCTGGGGGCAACATCTTCTGCTGTCAGATCATAGTTTTGTGTGATCTCAACCATATCATCGAGTGAAATGGTTCCGGCTTCAATGGCATCAGCCACAACAATTGCAGTCATCATCTTCGTCATACTTGCCGGATACATACGTTGATGTACATTTTTGGCGGCAAGCACCGTCTGGTCGGATTCATTGATTAAAAGTGCGTAATAGTCTTCGGGAAACAAATCCGCCTGGGTACGGTCGTCACGATAAACAATCGTGTCCTCCTGATGGAAATCAACATTGTCCGATTGATGAACCAGGTGGTCGATCACGTAAGTAGCGGAGTCAACATCAGGATACGCTGCCTTTACGTGATTGTTGACAATACAGACAATAGATACAAACAATACCAACAGTACAAGTATTATTAAATTTCTCGTTAAATATTTACTTCGCATAGTTTTTTAGTGCTTAAACAGTTCTCGCCAATCTAAGTCACCACGATCCAACGCTTTGATCAGCAATTCCGCGGTTGCAAGATTGGTTGCAAGTGGAATATTGTGAATATCACAAAGCGAAAAGATGTTATTGATATCTACATCGTGGCTCTTCTTGGTCTGTGGATCGCGTAAAAATATCATCATGTCCAGATCATTGCTCTCAATCATAGCACCGAGCTGCTGCTCTCCTCCGGTATGCCCGGCGAGGAACTTGTGGACAGTCAGATTGGTAACCTCTTCAATCATACGTCCTGTCGTTCCGGTTGCATAAAGTTCATGATGAGACATAATCCCCCGATAAGCGATACAGAAATTCTGCATTAATTTTTTCTTCGCATCATGTGCGATTAAACCGATGTTCATGTACGGTTCTCCTTAAGTAACATTATAGTCTTCCCTAGTAGCTTGTTTTTTGCATACTGACATTTAGCACGACTCCGATTCCAATCGAGATACTGATCAGGGAACTGAGCCCGTAGCTTATAAACGGAAGCGGTAGTCCGGTGTTTGGTATAACGCCGGTTGCAACACCGACATTGATGAATGTCTGGTATGCGATCAGACAGCCCATTCCGGCTGCAATCAGCATGCCTTTTGTATCTTTTGCATTTCTCGCTACATGGATACATTGTAACACTATTAACAGTAGAATTGCAATAATTATTACACTTCCAACGAAACCAAGTTCTTCGCCGATGACAGAAAAAATGAAGTCTGTCTGCTGTTCCGAAATGAAATTTGCATCCTTTACTGTGGCGATGGTTGAAGTGTTTAAGCCTTTTCCGGTAAGCTGTCCGGAACCGATTGCCATAACGGAGTTATTCTGCTGTGTATAGTCGGAGCCGTACTGCCCTGGATAGATAAACTGCAGGATTCGGTTCACCTGATAATCACGCAGCAAGTGTTGGTTTGGTCTCTGAATATACCACAGAAAGCTTCCTGCAAGTGGAACAAATACCAGCAGTGCAATTCCGATGATTTTATAGCTTAATCCAGACAGATATAACATTGTGACAAGAACCATAGCCAGACACAGAGTCGTGGACAGATCCGGTTCTACTGCGATCAGTGCCAGGGATAATCCAATCAGAAGCACAAACAGGCAAAGTCCTTTAAGTGTATTGATTTTATTATCTTCTTTCAGTTTATCCAGAAAGGTTGCAGTAAATAAGATCATAAGGATCTTGGAAAATTCGGATGGCTGGAACTGGATACCTCCGCTTCCGCCAATCATGATCCATCGTTTTGCGTAATTGACTTCCACACCAAAAAAGATAACGGAAAGTAATATGACCGCGTTAATGATGAAAAACACACGGTAAAACCGGCACACAAAGTCGTAATTTAATAGAGAGACAAAAATCATAATGATAACGCCAAGCCCAATACCGATGGTCTGTTTGGGCGTGAATGAACTGTCTGCACTGTTGATCATGACAACGCCACAGATCATGGCAATGATGACGGTAATCAGTAATTTGAAATTATAGTCTCTGAGACTGAATCTTGTGAACATCTTTATCCTTCTTCTTTAACCAGCCGAACAAGCGGCTCCTTTTTTCTTCTTTTGCGAGATCCTGCCCGCAGATCCGCATGGCAATGTGGTCGTAGGCACGTCCTGCAACACAGTTTTTTGTTGCAATCGGTGTTCCACGGTTACTTGCGATGACGATATTCTCATCGTCGTAGACGCTTCCGATATGGTTGACCCCAAGGATTTCTACAACGTCTTCTACAGACATCATCTCGCCCCGCTTGACCATATCCTGTCGTACTCGGTTTACTACAAGGTCAATCCGTGGTATCTCGTTTGCATTTAAGATTCCAATGATGCGGTCAGCATCCCGGATAGCAGAAACCTCTGGTGTGGTCACGACGATCGCACGTTTTGCAGCAGCAATAGCATTTTTAAATCCCTGTTCGATGCCTGCCGGACAATCGATAATTATGTAATCATAATCTGGCTTGAGCTGATTGATGAGTTTGATCATCTGCTCTGGAGAGACGGCGCTTTTGTCGCGCGTCTGGGCTGCCGGGAGCAGAGATAGCGTATCACACTGCTTGTCACGGATGATTGCCTGTTGATGGCGGCAATTTCCTTCTACGACATCGACCAGATTATAAACAATTCTGTTTTCAAGCCCCATGACAACATCCAGATTCCGAAGTCCAATATCGGTATCAATCAGCAGAACTTCAAATCCATGTCTGGCAAGGGCGTATCCTATATTTGCGGTTGTCGTAGTCTTTCCGACACCGCCTTTTCCTGATGTAACAACGATCACTTCACTCATGATAAATCCTCCAGTCTATTTCAGGCTATATACGAACGTATCAGGTTTCCCTTTGCACCCGGAGGTTGCAGCACCGTGGAGTGCTCCGATGATAATGATATTGCCCTCGGATTCAACGCTGGCACCTGATTCCACATCTCCGACAATCACGATGCTGGCGGCTGCCTGTATGGATTGTCCGTTCTTTAAGTTGCCTATATAAAATAGACCGTTTTTATCGGAGTAAATTGATTTCTTCTTAGGCTTTTCGATGGAACGCGGTCTGCGTCCGATGCGAATGCCTTTGTCGTTTAGTGTATCGATGATTTTCTGTTTTTCGTCCTCTGTCAGATCCTTACCTTCAAAGGTAACGGTAATCGGTTGGATGTTCGCATAATATCTTCCGGTTGTTTGAAGCTTATCAGAAAGACAGGTAACCACCTGACTTATGGTAGCATCCGGCGATATAATCAGTCGAATCCCCGCTTTGTTACCTTTCATCATAACGGGACTAATCATACTCCACCTCTCTTTGACTAATCTTGGGACGGCGTTGCGCTGCCGCTCATTTCGGCACCAACTAATTTATCTGGATCATACATGTATGCATAGATGAATCCAGCCAATTCTCTGGCATTGGCGGAGGAATAACCATTTTGGATAACACAGGTTACGGATACTTCCGGACTTTCATATGGTGCGTAGGATACAAATAACGCGTGATCCGGCTTGTCTTCACTCTCCTGCGCGGTTCCGGTTTTTCCGGCGACATGAACATTGATCCGGTTGATCAATTCGTCGGAACCAGCCGAATACGCAACCACGTTTCGCATACCCTGATGGACGGCGTCCCACGTGGAGCTGGCAAGCTGCACCTGATTTTTCACTTCTGCATGATTGTCCAAAATGACATTTCCCTCGTAGTCGGTTACTTTATCGATCAATGTGAGGTTATAACAGGTTCCGCTGTTGGCAATGGTTGTCACATAGCGGGATAACTGGACGGGTGCATAGATGTTTTTTGCCTGTCCAATGGCGCTTCGAACGGAGTCGTTATCAGAGATATGCGGCTCGATTTCCGGAAGCTCCAGACCAGATTTGTCTCCAAGGCCGAACAGCTCTGCGTATTTCTGAATCCGTTCAACACCGTAGGCATCGTTATAGGAGCCATCTTTAGTCGCCAGATCATATCCGAGGTTGTAAAAGAACAGGTTGCAGGAATGCTGAATACCACCCACGACATTCAATCCTCCGTGTGCACTGTTGCCCCAACATTTTGGAGACGGTGTGATCTTTTCAAAAAGTCCGTTACAGAAGTAGATCGATCCGGTGTCAATTACTCCCTCCGTGAGTCCTGCAATCGCAACAAGCGGTTTGTAGGTGGAACCTGGCGCGGTACGCTGCTGGCTGGCACGGTTGTATAGAGGCGTTGTCTTATCGGCTAACAGCTGATTATAATAAGCGGTATCTACTTCGTTGGTCAGATAGTTGTTATCGTAGCTTGGATAGCTGACATATGCTTTGACATCTCCAGTGTTGACGTCAGTCACGATCGCTGAACCGGAACAGATATCTAGTGCCAGCATGGCAGGCGTAATCTCCTGATTCTGGATTTTTTTACGCATAAAGTCATAGGCACCGTAATTTCCAGCGAGGTATTCCTGATACTCGGTGTCACCGTCGACGTTCAAAATTCCCTGATCATACAGAAGCTGTACAACTGCATCTCCGGTTATCATTCCGGATTGTAGCATAACTTTGATCACGAGTTTGTCGAATTCACTGTCTGTACTTAAATATTCAATAATATAATCGCATAATGCGTTATAAATCTCGTCATTATCATAATAATCGCTTTCAACCTTCAAAGCAGACAGGTCGATCGCCTCCTGGCTGATTGCATATTTCAGATAATGTTCCAGAGACGTTACATTGTTTGTATAATCGATAAACTCCTGATCGTCTTTGTCAATCATGGAGGTATGGAAAATATTGTTGTCGCTCAAAACCTCACAGATATATTCCATGTAATGCTGATAGTTTTCATCCAGCTCAGAAAGCGGCGTGAAGGTAGATGTCAAAATAGTATACAGATTGTCAAGGGTTGCCTGTCTCTGGGCATCGATTGCCTGAATCGTTGCTTTTTCAGTATCCGTTGCATCTTCTGCGCGCATATCATCCTGTGACAGGATGTTGTTATTAAACAATCCAAAATAAACATCAGAGATCGCGATGCTGGCATTTTCCTTGGCAATTACGTTATAGGCGGGTGTCAGATACGATAAAATGATCGAGGTGATCTCATCCTCCAGCGTATCATAACAGTATTTCTGTAGATTCAGATCCAGCGTCAGATAGACATCGTTTCCGGCTGTTGCGGGTTTGGATTCAACTGTGTCAATTACTTTACCAAGGTTATCGACATACATCGTCTCAAGACCATTTGTACCGCGCAGATAGGACTCACAATACTGCTCAATACCGGTTTTTCCGATCATTTCTTCGTTTGTATACTGCTCCTCATCTGAAAGCTTTGCATTTTTTTCTTTCATTTCCTCATCGGAAATGGCACCGATATAGCCGATGACATGGGCGAAATATTTGGCGTCGTTGTAGCGGCGCAGGGATTTGACGGAGACAGACATGCCCGGAAGCTCATCTGCATGCTCTGTAATCGCTGCATTGCTTGTCTCACTGATGTCATAAGCGATGGTAACCGGAACATACTGCTGATAGCGGTTCATCCACAACTTGTAACGTACGCCGACAATCTTTAAATCTGCTTCTTTGCTATAAGAATCTGAAACATCAAATACTTTGGTATTCAGATATTCCATGATATCGTCCGCAGTTGCATTTTTCTGTTCGTCAGGCATGGAATCATAATCGGTTTTTGCATAGACATCCTTCAGGAAATTTTTCAACTGCTGGTCTTTGACTGTAAACTGGAAGTTCCCATTTGCATCAAGCTTGATCGGGAAATCCAATGTCAGGGAGTCGCCGTTTTTCTCTAATATGGAGATTGTCTCGTCGACAATCTGGTTTTTCAATTCATTCTCGCTGATCTTCAGGTTCTTTGCCATCGTTGTCTGTGCGTTGTCATTACTGAAAACAACCGAGTAAGAAAGCTCATTGTAGGCGAGCAGGTTTCCATTGCAGTCGTAAATATTTCCACGCACGGAATCGATCGTCAAAGTCTTTTTTGACTTGTAGACAAAATTCTCCATATGCTCTTCTCCCTCTTTGATCTGCAACACAAAAAGCTGATGTACCAGAATCGAGAAAAGTACAAGGACGACAACTGTAACCGGAAACAGACGGCTTTTTACATAGTCGACAATAATCTCTTTAATTGATTGTAATATCTCACGTAACATAGATTACTCATCTTCCTTTAAACGTTTGTTGATCTTTACATAGAGCTTGTAAATGATCACCGTTAACAAAGCGGTACATAAAATCTCCGGCAGAATCACATGCAGAAGGTATACACCGTAATTCGTTTTATTCTTTAATAAGAAACTGACAATATAGATAATCGTGTTAAACAGAAAATCATCCACAATAATTACGATCAAAGGCAGTAATACATCTTCAATCATGTAGTTTTTGTGAAAGAAACCGTTAATATAACCAATAAACATGTATAAAAGCATATAGGGTCCAAGGATGCTGGAGAAAAATATATCCACCAGCAGACCGCTGCATGCACCGACCAGCAGACCTTCTTTTCTGCCGCGCATCAGTCCAAAGGACATTGTGAGGATCAGAAGAAGATTCGGTGTGATCACACTTAAACTGTGAAATCCAAACACCGTCGACTGTAATACAAAATTTATGACAATCAGAATTGCCAAAGTTATGATTCGTTTCAGTTTATGTTTCATAATTTGCTGCTTCCCTTACATTTGCTTACTCGTGGGAGACGGTCTTTTTTTCTGCCGTAATGACAAGCACATCTGTGATGTTTGAAAAATCAACTGCGGGTGTAATATAGGCAGTCATTGTCAGGTTGTTCGTGTCATAAGAGATCTTTGCCACATAGCCGATGATCAGACCGGAATGATACAGGTCTGAAATCGGCGAGGTTACAACCTTATCTCCGATTGATACATTGGCGTCCTTATCAATATTTTCAACAAGCAGATAACCGCTATCATAGAGGTTCAGATCTCCCTCGACAGTACAGAGTGCATTTGCAGGCATGACCTTCGCACTGATATTGGAATTGTCATCGATGACTGCACGCACTTTGGCGTAATCATCAAAGCATTCCGTGATGATGCCTGCGACGCCATCGCCACACAAGACATTAGCACCCTTAAAAAGTCCCTGTTTGGTTCCCTTGTCAATATAGAATGTAGAAAACCACGAAGTGGAATCTTTTGCAAATACATGGGCAGCCGTCATCTCATAATCCGGATAGGATTCATCCAGATTATACAGATCCCGCAATTCCTGCAGTTCCAGCATTTTATTCTGATAGTTTGTGATCTCCTGCTTACAGGATGCAAGCTCTGCTTGCAGAGCTTCGTTTTCGTCGGTCAGTGTTTTGATTTCGTTCAGATTCTTCATTTTTGAATCCGTCCACAGACCGATCTCATTGATTCCTTTCTGAATTGGCGTGATCAGCTTGCTTGTAAAGCGCCTGATGCCTGCGACCTTTGGTGCAGCTGCATATGACAATACGATCAGCACGATGCCGATAATCGTAAATGTAAGTAACAGATATTTTGGATGGATATCTTTTCTTCGATCAAATCTCATAAAATGCCTCTTTCCAGCATACTTAAATAATGATCTCCAGCGACGATGATATGGTCAGATACCTGAATTCCAAGCAACTGCCCTGCATCGCGGATGCGAAGCGTCGATTGGATGTCTGCCTCACTTGGTGTAACGCGACCGGATGGGTGGTTATGTACCAGCACGATATGCACTGCCTCATAGCGCAGCGCGTGAATAAATATCTCGCGTGGTGACAGGTAAGTCTGATTGACCGTGCCAGAGGATAACTCCACTTCCTTGATTAAAGTATGCGCATTTGTAAGTAACAATAAAAAAGTTTTTTCAACGGATAAAAATCTGCACTTCTCCCTATAATACGCTCCAATTGTGTCAGGAGTATGAAATTCCAGTTTTTTTTGCAATTGTTCGAGATTCATCCGTTTGGATATCTCTGCCAGTGCAAGTAGCTGGATGGCTTTGACCTTCCCGATACCAGGGATTTTCGTCAGCTCCTGTGGCAGCAAAAACTGCAATCCAAGTAATCCTTTTTGCGTATCGTGTGCATTTAATACCTGATTTGCCAGATCCAGCACGCTGGCCTCTTTGGTGCCGGTTCGCATGATCAGGGATAACAGTTCCGCATCCGAAAGTGCGGAAACACCATACCGCTCTGCCTTTTCGTAAGGGCGTTCGCAGACAGCTAAATCTTTGACTAATATATGCATAAGCACTCCTTCCACCTCTCCGGGTGCGAGGCTTATCATCGCCTAGTCTAACATACTACAAGTCCTTTTTCTACCATTTTTTCAAGGGACATCATGATACCAAACTTTGCATGGGGATAGGTCAGTCCACCCTGAAAATATACGGCATATGGCTCTTTCATTGGAGCATCGGCAGAAAGTTCAATGGATGCACCAGATACAAATGCACCGGCAGCCATAATGACCTGACTGTCGTAACCTGGCATATCCCATGGGATTGGAGTTACAAAGCTGTCAACCGGTGCAGCCGCCTGAATTCCTTCACAGAATGCCTGGATATATTCCGGTTTTCCAAATTCTACTGCCTGAATGATATCATAACGAGGTTCTGTGGCATTCGGAACAGATTTAAAATGCAGGCGTTCATAGACATTGGCGGCAAAGATGGCGCCTTTTAATGCAGCTGCAGTTACAGTTGGTGCTAAAAACAGTCCCTGTGCGATTGGACGGGTTGCGTTCAAAGATGCACCGACTTCCTTTCCAAGTCCTGGTGTTGTAAGACGGTACGCGCAGTTTTCAATATATTCTTTCTTACCGCAGATATATCCGCCGATTGGAGCAAGTCCGCCACCCGGATTCTTAATCAGGGAACCGACAACCATATCTGCACCGACATCGGATGGCTCAATTGTCTCAACGAATTCGCCGTAGCAGTTATCAACCATACAGATCACGTCTGGCTTGATGGATTTCACAAATGCAATCAGTTCACCAATCTGTTCGACTGAAAGGGTTGGACGTACATCGTATCCCTTGGAACGCTGGATCTCGATCAGCTTTGTCTTCTCGTTGATGTTTTTCTTAATGTTATCATAGTCAAAACTGCCATCTGGCAATAAATCAACTTTGCGGAATGTAATGCCGAATTCGGCAAGAGATCCCTTGGACTCCCTGATGCCGATAACTCCCTCTAAAGTATCATACACTTTTCCGACCGGGGACAAGATTTCATCGCCCGGACGCAAATTCGCGGACAGGGCAATGGATAGTGCATGGGTACCACAGGTAATCTGCTGACGTACCAATGCGTCCTCGGTGTGAAATACATGGGCGTAAATCTCTTCGACTGCTTCTCTTCCGCGATCGTTGTAGCCGTATCCGGTCGTACCATTCAAATGGGACTCTGAAAATCCAGCTTTCTGCATAGCAGAGATTACCTTAATCTGGTTTTGTTCTGCAATGCGGTCGATCTCCTGAAATCTTGGAAGCAATGCCTGTTCGGTTGCTTCGCAGAAATCGTAGACCGATTCTTTGATGCCAAGACTTAAATAATAGTTTTTAATTTCATCGGTTGCACTCATAATATTCTCCTGTAATTGATCATTGTAAAATTATCGTATATTTTTCTCTGCAAGATGCGTCATGATTGCATCTTCCAGCTTCTGGTCTGTGTTTAAGATATCCTTGTCGAGCCAGATTACGTCCCGTTCCCGCCGAAACCAGGTAAGCTGACGCTTTGCAAAGTGTCTGGTGTCGCGTTTTAATATCCGGATGGCTTCTGGCAGATCGTATTCGCCGTTCAGGTATCCAAGGATTTCTTTATATCCAATCCCCTGCATGCTTGTATCCTCTGTGGTCAAATGGTAGGTGTCGACTAAAGAACGAACTTCTTCCACAAGCCCGGAGGCAAGCATTTCGTCAATGCGCTGCTCGATTGTCTCATACAAGGCTGCACGGTTTCTTGTCAGCACAAAATATGCAAAGTTAAATGGAGACGTCTTCTCACGCTCTGTTTCGTTATGTGTCGAAAATTTCTTTCCGGTCTGATGGAAATATTCCAATGCCCGGATCACACGTTGCCGGTTATTGGCATGGATTGCTGCGGCAGATTCCGGATCACATTCTACAAGCATCGTGTGCAGATAATCGTTTCCCTTTTCGTCTCCAAGGGCTTCCAACTCTTTTCGGTAGCCATCCTCGGTTTCTTCATCAAAGGAAATATCATATAAAAGAGCTTGAATATAAAATCCCGTTCCTCCAGTGATGATCGGGATATGTCCGCGCTCATAGATACCAGCCATCGCTTCTTCTGCATATTTCTTGAATTCCATAACATTAAAACTGTCCTTTGGTTCTAAGATATCAATCAGATGATGCGGGATGCCCTGCATTTCTTCTGGCAGGATCTTCGCTGAACCGATATCAAAATGTTTGTACACCTGAATGGAATCGGCGGATACGATCTCTCCGCCTACATCGTTTGCAAGCTTTAAGGAAAGCGCTGTCTTTCCGACTGCGGTTGGACCGGTCAGTATAATTAAATTGTTCTTTTTTTCTGTATTTGTCATAATTGATGTAGGTATTGTTTCATTTTGTGTGTTCGTCCGCAGGGATTATGAAACGATACGGTGGAATTTCTTTTCCAGTTCGGTCTTACTCATAGAGATGATGGTTGGTCTGCCGTGTGGACACGTATATGGGTTTTCCAGACTGAGCAGCTTGTCAACCAAGGCATCAATTTCCTGAAAGGATAACTTCATATTTCCCTTTACTGCCGCTTTACATGCCATAGTAGATAATTTCTTGACGAAAATATCATTCGACATGTAACCGGAATTCTGAATCAGGGAGCCGACAAACTCTAAGAACATATCCCGTCCATGTAGACCAAAAAGGTTGGATGGAATTGCGTTGATCTTGAATTCATTGCCGCCAAATTCCTCGATATCATAGCCAATTTTCATAAACAAATCAAAGTTATCTAAGATTGCCTGCCGCTCTGCATAGGTAACGGTAATTACCATAGGCGGTAAGAGCTGCTGGGAAAACACCTGTTTATTTTTGAGGTTTTCCATCAGTTCTTCGTATTTTACCTTCTCATGTGCGGCATGCTGATCCATGATATAAAGATTGTCATTGTATTCAATCAGCCAGTATGTCTCAAATACCTGACCGATCACACGGTGCGAAAGCCGCGCTTTTTCCGTCAGAAAATCATCGTCAAAGAGCGTTTCCTGCTTGCCAACCGTGTATTTGTAGGCTGCTGAATTTTTGTCCATCTTAGACAGATCCGGCTTGTTGGATGGTTCCGCTGGCTGGACCTGTGTTGGCTCAGAATTGTCTGGCTGAGACGTTGTACTATTCTGTTGCACAGTCTGAGACGCGGTTGCTGCGTAATTGTCCTGCCGTACTGCCTGAGCTGAAGAAGTTGATTTGTTCGGCTGCGGTGCTTGTGCAGATGGTGCATATACAACGCCATCGTCGGCAACCATATCAGCGATGTTCGGGAGTGGTGTCCCATTCTTGGCAGCTTCCTGCTCTTCTGCTTTCCGAAGAGATTCCAGAATCTTGTAAGTCGGACTGTAACTTCCGGCACGGACGTTTTTCTGTGGAATCGTCTGTGACTGTGCCCGTCTCACCTCAAAAGGCTCTGCTGGTTTTTGCTCCGGGTGGGAAATCACAGGGGAGACAATTGGTTTTTCTCCCTCTTTCGGTATGATCTCCTTGTGGGTCAGAGCCAGCTTTACGGCTGTACAACAGACCTCAAACAGCTTCTTCTCGTTATCATATTTGAATTCCATTTTGGTCGGATGGACGTTGACATCGCATTTTTCCTGTGGCAGATCCAGATACAGCACGGTAAATGGAAATTTGTGTTGCATCACAAAGGTACGGTAGCCTTCTTCAATCGCGCGGTTTACGACGTTGCTTTTAATGTACCGGTGATTGATAAAATAATTTTCAAGTCCACGGTTTCCTCTTGCAATAAAAGGCTTGCCGATAAATCCAGACAGATGAATATCACCGTCAGTGTAATCAATTGGAATCAGATTGGCAGTGATGTCTCTGCCATATAACTGATAGATCGTATCCTTTAACTTTCCGTTTCCGGAAGTATCAATACGTGTCTGTCCGTTTGCAATCAGTTTAAAGGATATTTCCGGATGTGACAGTGCAATTCGCGTCAAAAGGTCAAAAATATAGGAACCTTCTGTCATGGCAGACTTCAAAAACTTCTTACGTGCCGGTGTATTGAAAAACAAATTCCGAACAACAATCGTGGTGCCGTTTGGCACACCGACATCTTTGTATTCGATTTCCTTTCCACCGTGGATGACATATTTGATTCCAGTCAGGTCGGTCGCGGTTTTTGTGATCATTTCCGTCTGTGAGACGGCTGCAATCGTAGAAAGTGCCTCACCACGGAAACCAAGCGACAGGATGGAATTTAAGTCTTCCGCATGTTCAATCTTACTTGTTGCATGACGCATATATGCCATGCGCACTTCTTCCTTTGGAATGCCGCAACCGTTATCGGTCACGCGGATAAAGGAAGTTCCGCCGTCCTTAATCTCAACGGTCACTGCGGTGGAGCCAGCATCAATGGCATTTTCCAAAAGCTCCTTTACGACAGAGGATGGACGTTCAATAACTTCGCCGGCTGCAATTTTATCGATGGTCGCTTTATCTAATACTCTAATCATATGTTATGTACCCTCATAGTTGTTCATAAACAATGGCATCGGTTACTGCTGTTTCAGACGTTCCTGTAATTCCTGCAAGTATAACATTGCCTTGATCGGTGTCATATTATTCAGATCCATCGTTTTTAACTCGTTGGCAATCGTCATCTCCACAGGGGAAGAAAACAGAGAAAGCTGTTCATAGTCCGAAGATCTTGTCTCTTTTTTCTTTGGCTGCTCAGAAAGTGCCGGCTTGATGTCGATATCTTTTACCTTCGTTGTGATATCGGAGTCAATCAGCTCATTGCAGATTTCGCGTGCCCGTTTCAAAACTGGTTCTGGCACACCGGCAAGTCTGGCTACCTGTATACCATAACTCCGGTCTGCACCACCCTTGATAATCTTGCGGAGGAACACAATGTCGTCGCCCTCTTCCTGTACAGCAATACAGAAATTATTGACGGAGGAAAGCTTTCCTTCTAATTCTGTCAGCTCATGATAATGCGTTGCAAATAATGTCTTTGCGCCTAATATGTTTGGATCGGCAATGTATTCAACAACTGCCCATGCAATCGAAAGACCGTCGAAAGTGGATGTACCACGTCCGATCTCATCTAAGATAAGAAGGCTGTCTTTCGTTGCGTTGCGTAGGATATTTGCAACTTCATTCATTTCGATCATAAATGTTGATTGTCCGCTTGCGAGGTCGTCCGATGCACCGACACGGGTAAATATCCGGTCACAGAGTCCAATATTCGCCGACTCTGCAGGGACAAAGGAACCAATCTGGGCCATCAGCGTGATCAATGCAGTCTGACGCATATAGGTGGATTTACCTGCCATATTAGGTCCGGTAATGATCGAGATACGGCTTTCGGCATTATTCAGGTAAGTATCATTTTCCACGAAGCTGTCGTTTGCAAGCATTTTCTCAACAACCGGATGTCTGCCGCCTTTGATATCAATCACGCCATCGGTATTTAAGGATGGACGGACATAATTGTTCTTGTCAGCGACATATGCAAGAGAACAAAGGGCGTCTAATTCTGCAATGTATCCAGCCATCTTTTGTACACGGACAAGGGCTGCGGCAAGTTTTTCTCTTAATTCCACATAGCAGTCGTATTCGAGCGCATATAGCTTATCCTCTGCGCCAAGAATCTTGCCAGAAAGAGTATTTAATTCATCTGTCGTAAAACGTTCGGCGTTTACCAGCGTCTGTTTGCGGATGAAATAATCTGGAACTAAGGATTTGAATGAATTTGTCACCTCAAAATAATAGTCAAAGACCTTGTTATATTTGATTTTCAGACCTTTAATTCCTGTTTTTTCCCGTTCTTTTGACTCCAGATCCGCCAGCCATGTCTTACATTCGGTTTTTGCCAGACGCAGCTCGTCAATCTCGTCGCGGTATCCCTGTTTGAAGATACCACCTTCCTTGATAGAAACCGGAGGTTCTTCCACGATTGCCTGTTCGAGCAGATCATACAGATCTTCCAGACTATCGTAATCCTCGTAAATTTCATTGATACGTTCACAAGGAAGCTCACGGAGCAGATTATAAATATCCGGCAGATATTGAATGGATGTCTTGAAAGCGAGTAAATCCCTTGGATTGGCAGTCTTCAGTGCGATTCGTGTCAGTAGACGCTCCAGATCGTAAATCGTATTCAAATATTCGCGCAGTTCTTCCCGAACGATCAGCTCTTTGTTGATCGCTTCGATTGCATCCAGACGTTTTTCAATCGCATCCTTATATAAGAGTGGCTGTTCGACAAATTCACGCAGTTTTCTGGCACCCATTGCAGTTTTTGTCTTATCGAGTACCCAAAGCAGAGAACCACGCTTCTGCTTATCCCGCAAGGTTTCAGTAAGTTCCAGATTCCGTCTGGTTGCGGAATCCAAAATCATAAAGGAATCCACAGAATACGTCTCGATATGGTTGATATGTGACAGGGAACTCATCTGTGTTTCATGCAGATACTGCATCAATGCACCACAGGAAGCAACACAAGCCGGGCTGTCCTTTAACCCGAGTCCCTCGATACTGTTGATGTGAAACTGACGCTTTAATGTTTCTTCGTCTGTTTCTAAGTTAAAATAATAGTCCGGTGCTTCGGTATGAGATACCTGCAACCGCTCACATACGGCGTGAATCTCTTCTACCTGTTCTACGCCAGCCTGATATAATACCTCGGATGGCTGGAATTTATTGATCTCATCAACGACCTTTTCTGCCTGTTGTATCTGGCAGGTCTTAAATACACCAGTTGACAGATCCGTAACGGAGATACCATAGTTTTTCCCAACATAGGAAATACACATCAGGTAATTGTTCTTGGACTCTTCCAGACTTTCGGAAGACAAATTGGTACCCGGTGTTACAATCCGTATGACCTCACGCTTTACAAGTCCTTTGGCAAGCTTGGGATCTTCGACCTGCTCGCCGATTGCTACCTTGTAGCCTTTTTTTACAAGCTGATTGATATAAGTATCTGCTGCATGAAATGGAATCCCACACATCGGTGCCCGCTCTTCCATACCGCAGTCTTTTCCGGTTAGTGTAATTTCAAGTTCCTTGGATGCTAAGATTGCATCATCAAAGAACATCTCATAGAAATCACCGAGACGGTAAAATAAAATACAGTCTTTATATTTTTCTTTAGTTGCAACATATTGCTCCATCATAGGAGATAGCTTTGCCACGCCAATCACCCAATCCTTTCACCCATGAAGTAAAATCCCTTACAGTCTGTCAGCTTTACATCGACAGTCGTTCCGATCATATCGGCAGTTCCCGGAAAATGTACCGTTACATTCTCTTCGGTTCGTCCGGTTACAAGTGATGCATCGTGATGATTTACTTCCTCCACAAGCACAGGCTTTACCTGATCAGCAAACCGCTTGATCTGTGCATTCGAAATCTCGTTGACTAATGTCAGAAGACGGTTAAAACGTTCCTTGATGACATCTTCCGGCACCTGATTATCCATTGTTGCAGCCGGTGTTCCGGTGCGCTTGGAGTAGATAAATGTAAACGCCTGATCATATTTTACTTTACGGATAATATCCAGTGTATCCTCGAAATCTTCTTCTGTCTCACCCGGAAATCCGACGATGATATCGGTTGTCAGGGAGATGTTCGGCATCTTGGCACGAATCCGGTCAACTAACGCAAGGTACTGTTCCTTCGTATAGCGACGGTTCATGCGTGTTAATATGTTAGTGGAACCTGATTGTACAGGCAGATGCAGATGCTTGCAGATCTTCGGCTCTTCTGCCATTACCTCAATCAGTTCATCTGACAGATCTTTCGGATGACTGGTCATGAAGCGTACACGCTTGATGCCGTCAATTTTGCACACTTCCGTAAGCAGCTGTGGAAATGTTACACGATCTTTCTCGTCCACTTCAACAATCTTTCCGTCCTTGTATTCATAGATATTGCCATAGGAATTTACATTCTGACCAAGCAACATAACTTCGGAAATTCCCTGCTTGGCAAGTGCTTCTACTTCTGCCAGAATCTCTTCTTTCTTGCGGCTCTGTTCACGTCCGCGTACATATGGCACGATACAGTACGTACAGAAATTGTTGCATCCGTACATGATATTGACGCCGGACTTAAATGTATATTTCCGCTTTCTAGGAAGCTGTTCGACGGTCTGTTTTGTCTCATCTAAGACTTCGATTGTCTGCTTGCCTGTCTCTAAATAGCTGTAAATAAGCTCTGCTAATTTGTAGATGTTATGTGTGCCGAAGATAATATTTACGAATTTATACTTCTGTTTCAATGTCTCAATGACATGTGGCTCCTGCATCATGCAGCCACAAAGACACACGATCATGTCTTTGTTTTTGTTCTTTAATGTCTTGACGTGGCCGAGATGTCCGTATAATTTCTGATTCGCATTCTCGCGAATCGTACATGTATTAAAGATTACAAAGTCAGCTGCCTCGTCGTCCACTTCTTCATATCCGATCTCATCCATGATGCCTTTGAGCTTCTCTGAGTCGTGGGAATTCATCTGACATCCAAAGGTCTGGATGTTGTAGGTAAGTGGTCGATTCAATGCTGCCTTTTTCTCAAGTACAAGTGTTTTGCACTGGTTCATGAAATAGTATTGTCTATCCGGCTCCATAGTTGGAATTGACACGCTGTTCATTTGTATTTCCTCTTTCTTATATAATTTGTGGGTGTATGTATTCCAATCCCACAATTAAATTATTATATAAGAAATCGGTTTAACTTTCAACCGATATGGCAGGAAATTTATTGAAAAAAGCCGGAAGGTTTTACGTTCCGGCTTCAAATAAGGTATGGTATGGAATTTATTTATAATGGGGCTGCGTAGTAAGGAATTACCAGCTTGGCTCCACGATAAATCGTATCATCGGTCAGGTTGTTAATAAACTTGACTTCATCGATGTATTCCTGATAACTGTTATATTCTTCGGAATAATGCTCTTCTGCAATTGTCCAGAGTGTTTCGCCTTCATCAATCGTGATGCAGGCATAATATTTCTGATTGGATGTTGCTGCTTCCGGGTTCTGCTTTTTGTTGTTGACACCAAATATTATACAAATGATAAGTACAAGACTAAGTCCAAAAATTAATTTATGTTTCATATCTGTTTCCTCCCTGTTGCTGTTTCATCTGATGAACATCTGTTCGATGATTGAATTATACAGAACATCTGTTCTTTTGTCAATACTTTTTTCGAATAAATGTTCGACTTTTATCTAGGAAGGTAGTTGAACAGACTTATTGTAAAAAACGCGCAGTTTGTACTGCGCGTTTTTGTATTCATTAGTTATATTATTTGAATTCAGATAAAGTTGGAATATCGGAAAGAACACCGGTGTATTCTTTTCCTTCGGTATCCGGTTCCGCATCCATGTTGTTTTCTGGTGGTTGATAATGTAATGTATATCCAATAACTAGATCATCAAACCCTTTTTCTTCATAGAATGTATATACATCCTGCAAAGCGCAAAGGCATGCGTTAAGTTCTGTCTCGTTTGTATATTCAGCAACGATTTCGGCATTTGTCAGATGCGTTTGGTCGCTTTCTGTTATTTCATAAGATAAAATATCAGTTGGAAGCTTATCTGCATACGCGGCAAATACACAGTCGTCATAATCATCCAACAGCATATTGGCTACGCTTTCCACGCCATAGAAGGTGTTATCCAATACATGGAATGTAATGTTGTTTTTCTTATCTTTCACAGTCCATAAAATATCCGTGTATCCATCCTCATCTTTATATTCATGGGGGATTATATACACAGTAACTCTTCTTATGGATAACGTTTCTTTGGCATATGATTTGATATCGTCCGCGGTATACTCTTTTGTGCAGCCGGTTATGCCCACAACTATAAAAAGCAGAAAACACAAAGTCAGAATATATCGTACAAATTTTAAATGCCGTACATTTTTAATTTCGATTATCTGCTTTGTTCTTAAGATCTTCATATTGCTGCTCCTTCATCTGCTGCACTTCACGTTCCCTCTGTTTCTTCCCGATCTGGAATGGGATTTGAGCAAGAATCAGGATAATCGTGCAGCCAATGACCATACGCAAAAAGCCTTTTCCGAGTTCTTTTATTGTACTATCCTGTCCCTCATATTGTAGTTCCTGAATATCAAGTACCTTGCCGTAAGTCTTCTTATCACAGCAAGGACAATAAAATTTCTTTGCATAATGGCTGTACTTTTGCGTATTTACAAAAGCACCGTTTGATATATGGGTACGACTGCTCTTCTTATATTTTATCATAGCCGGGCGTGTTGCCTCTTTTCCGGTTACTTCATATATCGTTCCGCATTTTTCACATTGTACCTGTACGGTAAGCCCCGCAGCTTTTGCTTTGCGGACATTATGAAGCGTGATGATGAAATTCACAACAAGCCACAGAAATAAGCATCCTCCCATGGCAATAAGCGCTATTGTCTCCAAATCCATATTACAATTTCTCCCAATCCTTTACTACCTTTACTATATATAACACTTCACAACCCGGCAAAAGGTTGCATGTAGTACGAAAATAAATTCTTAATCTGCGAGTTTCTCTAACTGCCGCATCCAGATCTGCACGGATGCGTCGCTTGGCATACGCCAGTCGCCACGTGGGGATAAGCATACACTACCGACCTTCACGCCATCCGGCATACAGCTCCGCTTAAACTGCTGGGCGAAGAAACGGCGATAGAACATTTTCATCCATTTTAAGATGGTTGCAGCATCATAGATTCCTGCAAATGCACGTTTTGCCAGATGAAAAATCTTCTCTGGGCTGTATCCAAAACGCATGACATAGTACAGGAAGAAATCATGCAGCACGTAAGGACCGACCGAATCTTCGGTCTTTTGCACGATGTTGCCGTGTTCATCCGGTGGAAGAAGCTCCGGACTGATTGGGGTATCGATGATATCCTTCAGGACTTCCGTGCTGTCCGGGAAGATGTTACATTCGATCACGCTGGCAATCATCCATTTGACAAGTGTCTTCGGGATGCTGGCATTGACGCCGTACATGCTCATCTGATCGGCGTTATAGGTACACCAGCCAAGGGCAAGCTCTGACAGATCTCCGGTTCCGACGACGATGGCACCGATTTTATTCGCATAGTCCATCAGCACCTGTGTCCGCTCGCGTGCCTGCACATTCTCATAAGTAATGTCTTTGATCTCCATATCATGTCCGATGTCCGCATAATGTGTTATACATGCATCCTTGATTGGGATTTCCTTCACGGTGATGCCGAGTGTCTGCATCAGGGTTAGGGAATTTTGGTATGTGCGGTTCGTCGTGCCGAAGGCTGGCATCGTGATTCCGGTCAGATTCGTAGCAGGCAGCCCCATCTTCTTCAAGGTCTGTGTAGCCACAAGCAGTGACAAGGTGGAATCCATACCACCGGACACACCGATCACCATCTTTCCGCCACAGATGGAAAGCCGCTTGGCAAGTCCGCCGATCTGCATATGGAAGATATCCATACAACGCTTCTGACGTCTCTTTGTATCGCCCGGTGTAAATGGGTGTGGGTTGACGCTGCGAAGACATCCGTCGCTTTCAAAAGCTTCGGATACCGGAATCAGGATCTGACGCATCGAAACCGCGCTGCCATAGGTGCCCGCACAGTCCTGATAAGTCTTTCCTTTCAGGCGGTCTGCCTGAATCCGTTCGATGTCAATATCTGCGACAAGCAGATAGTTATTTTCCGCAATCCTGCTGTTTTCGGCAAGCATCTTTCCGCCCTCGCAGATCATGCAGTGACCGGAGAAAATCAGGTCGGTTGTACTCTCGTTTGCTCCGGCGCTCGCATAGAGATAGGTGCACATCAGAGAGGTTGATTTCTCTTTTACAAGCTTCTCGCGGTATTCACGCTTTCCAATCGTATCGTTGCTTGCGGAAAGGTTTAAAATCAGCTCTGCCCCACTCATCGCCATAAATGCAGATGGTGGGATTGGTGCCCATAAGTCCTCACAGATTTCTGCGCCAAAGCAGAACGCATCCGGCAGATGATAGATCAGGTTATTGCCGAGCGGAATATTATAATCACACTCCACAGAGCCAAGTAATTCAGAGGCATAGATATGATCTGTTGATAATTCCCGTGCAGAAGAAAACCAGCGTTTCTCATAGAATTCGTTGTAATTCGGAAGAAATGTCTTGACGGTGATGCCGTAGATATGTCCGCGGTATGCGGTCACAGCAACGTTATAGAGCGCATTTGCAATCGAAAGCGGCATACCGAATACAACAACCATATCATAGTCTGCGGTTGTCTGTACAAAACGGGCAGCTTCTTTTTTGCTTTCTGTAAGCAGTGTCTGCTGCAGGAATAAATCCCCACAGGTATATCCGGTGACAGAAAGCTCCGGGAATGTAATCAGATTGACGCCTTTTTGTTTTGCTTCTTCCACTTTTTGAAGCATCTGGTCGACATTATAAGCAGTATCCGCAACACGCATGTCCGGAACTGCGGCCGCTATACGGTAATATTGATACATCGTTTAATCCTCTCTTTCCTGCAAATCCAGTTGCAAGCCTTTCAGATAATGAATCGGTGCACCGGATTGTGACTTTATAAAATAGGCGGGATTTAATTCCTCGTACTTAAAATTCTTCGCATGTCCCTGCTCAGCACGGGCAAGATAAGTTTCTAACTCACACAGCCGCAGGTAGTAAAATTCGTTGCGTGCGGTAAACATCACAAGCAGGAAGCTTATACCCCGCTGTTTCTCGAATTGCCGCATGAAGCTTATCTGGTGTTCGTGGATGTTCCGGAGTGGAAATGTATCCGTCGCACACTCTTTTGCATCGAAGCAGACCGGAACGCCCTGTACCACCCCGATATAGTCGACGGTCGAATCCTTCTCGAAATATGCAAGCTTGATCTGACCGCTTTCGGAATCAATCTTGACAGGCGTGATCGGCGTTGGAATCTTCTGCATGAGCGCTAAGTTTTTCTCTGTATATAATTCATTGGTCAGATTGACGAGTTCCTCTAAGGTGGAACCGCGTAATCCTCTGGAATTCCATGTTGGCATGTTGTTGTGCTTTTTATTTGTAATTCTATGTTATGAAATGTAAATGTTCATGGATTGTATCTCTGACAATCCATGATGTTTAGTGACTCGTTGGAAATTTGAGTTCAAGTCCATCCGCAATTTTTTTGAACTCCGCTGGCAATGGATCTGTGATTTCCGGGATATCCGGTAATACAAGTCTGCCTGCGTGGAGTAACTGATGGTTCAGATGGTATCGCTCGCGAAGCTTCCGGTTTACCGCCGGATTGCCGTATTTCGTATCGCCTGCCATCGGATAGCCGAGTGATTGCAGATGCGCACGGATCTGATGCGATTTTCCGGTGAAAAGCTGTACCTGCAATAAGGTAAAGCCATTTTTTACGCAAAGCGGTGTAAATGCAGTCTCGATCATTGACGCACCGGGACAGGCGGTTTTTTGGATCTTAGACTGGTTTTTCTTTGTATCCTTTACGATATAGGCTTTCTCATGGATGCACTGTTTCATCTCTCCGGCTACGATCGTGTAGTAATATTTTTCACAGGTATGCCCCTTTAATATGTGGGCTAACGTCTGACTGCCCTTCAACGAGATTCCGGCAAGGATAATGCCGGAGGTATTCCGGTCTAAGCGGTTGCTGATCGACGGGTGAAACGTCTCTAACTGTTTCACGGTTAGAATCCGCATGGAAAGGCAGTAATCAACGATTGCTTCGTTGATAGAGTAATCATCCTTTTTTGCTTTCTGTGATAGGACGCCGACAGGCTTATGCACCGCTAAGATATCCGGATCCTGGTAGAGGATCTGCAGCGTGATTCCCGGTTTCTGTCTGGAGGCCTGTGCGGAACCATCGGAAGTTGCCGAACCTGCGGATTTTACAACACGGAACTTTTCAATCGTCTCATCTGCCAGAAATACTTTAATTACATCACCGCATTCTAAGATTTCATCACCGGATGCTTTCTTGCCGTTTCTGGTGATGTTTTTCTTTCGGAGCATCTTGTAGATAAAGGAAGAAGGTGCCTGATTCAGGTATTTCATCATGTATTTATTTAAGCGTTGTCCGGATTCTAAATCTGTGATGGTTAGCTCCTGCATACCCGGGTTCCTCCTTGCTACACGCAGAACGTCAGTATCTGTTCCCGCATATACTGGTCAATTAATTTTGTCTTGTCATTCGGTTCACCGATGCTATGAATCTTCTTCGCAAAGGCATCCGTATCCGTGTACAGGTGAACAATGTATTTGTACTTGCTGTTTGCAAGTGCCTGTTGCATGAATGTCTCGTATTCCTTCTTCTCTTCCTTGAAATGTTTATCTAATACAAGCGCGTACACACTTCCGTTTCTGACACAGACCGCATCGTAGTAATGCATCCCCTCGGTCTGTGTAATCACAAGATCGTAGATCATGTCCGTCTCATCGGTCTGCCCGTGTACCACGTCATAAACATCCTGCGGCATCGTCTGAAATTTCGCACACATAATATAGGCAATCAGAAACTTTGCAAACGGCAGAACAAGGAGTATCGCGAATATAATACCGATACGTCCGGTGTCACCAAATGCAAGCAGCATGGAAAGAATGATCGAAGCAATCATGATCGCAAGGATCAACGTCACAAGCAGCTTTCCTTTTTTGTAATAATCAATATAGCCATACTGGCCTTTTTCTTTCTTTTTCATTGCAATAAGTCTGTCCTTTATTTTAGATATATCAAGCTGTTTAGTGTATGAATGGAACAATTAAGCCATGCGGAATAATCTTTGTCACAACTCGGAATGCCTTCATGACAACTCCATACGTTGATACGGTCTTTCCTTTCATTGCATCCTTTATGGCAAGTGTAACGACTTTGCCTGCATTGGCACGCAGGATAACCTTATATCCTTTGGTCTTGGTATAGCTTTCTGCGATATCAAAAAACTCCGTGTTTACCGGTCCCGGACAGACAGCGGTTACAACGATCCCATGCTTCTTCAATTCCTGATGCAAGGCTCTGGAGAATGAAAGCACATAGGATTTGCTTGCTGCATAGACCGCGAAGTTTGGCTGCGGCATAAATGCAGCGGAGCTTGCAATATTGATGATATTCGAACGCTTCGCCATGTATGGAAGGGAAATCTTCGTCATACGTGTCAGGGATTCACAGTTCAACCGGATCTCGCCCGCCAAATCTTCCTCGGAGATCTGCTCGACATAGCCCATCTTTCCATATCCAGCAGCATTCACAAGCACGCGGATCTGTGGATGGAATTTCTGCAGCATTTCCTCGTAAGTCCCAACGGCATCCCGGTCGCACAGATCAATCGGAATTGTCCGTACATGGACACCGTGCAGGGATTCCTTTAATTCATTCAATCGTTCTTCTCTTCGTGCGATCAGCCAGACCTCGTCAAGTGTGACAAAATGCTGATTGATCTGTTTGGCGAACTCTCTTCCCAAACCGGAAGAGGCACCTGTAATTACTGCTATCTTCATGACATCAACCTCCATCCAGGTAAATACTTGTTCTTCAAAACTCCTTGGTTTGCTTTACCGAAGCCAAGTGGATATCCATCTACACATACTAATACGTAACCGTTTTTGACCGATGCATCATCGAAATCAATCGTCTCGCCCTTTAAGTATTTGATGACCTTTGCATCATCCGCAGGAAGATCGAGACAGTTATCAAATTCTTTCTTTGTAAGCGCCATTGCAAGTGACTGGCTCGGTTCGAAGCGGTTCTTCTTGATCTCGCCGACATACAAGCCACACCGTAAGATCCGGAGTCCGCGGACTGTTGGGAAGCTTTCTGGTATGTAGTATAGTTTATCGCCTGAGATTTCAAACCGTTCCGGATGAAATTCGTGCGTCGTATGTGATAAAAATTCGGTGACGGAATCCGGCAGCTTTGCGCGCTTGACCGGATAATCGCCATAATTGGCGCGGTTATCCCGATCGCCCTGCTTCTTGACAAGGCATACAAAATGTCCTTCGCCTTCGATCTTATGCGGCCAGAGTCTGGCGCAGCGCTTCAGTGTCTCATTTCCGGTGTTGCCCCATTCCGGATGTCCGTGGTCAAAGCCCTCATACGGGTGGAAATCCACCAGCTCCAGACGATCATCCAACGAAAGCAGATATTCGATGGACTGCTCATTTTCAAGGGGCGCAAATGTACAGGTCGAATAAAGCAGCATGCCACCGGGTTTAAGCATTGTGACAACCTGATCTAAGATGCTTCGCTGCAGGTCGGCAAACAACTGATTGCCGTTATTCTCCCATGCGGTGATCATGGATGCAGATTTGCGGAACATGCCCTCTCCGGAGCACGGCGCATCGATCAGGATCTTATCAAAATATTCGTGGAAGCGTTCGGCTAATTTGTAAGGTGCTTCGCTGATAATCAGCGCATTTTCTGCGCCGAAAACCTCTAAGTTCTTCAGCAATGCCTTCGCGCGCGAAGCACTGATATCATTCGATACAAGCAAGCCGGTTCCGTGTAATTTCGCCGCAAGCTCGGTTGATTTGCCACCCGGTGCGGCGCAGATATCGAGCACCCGGTCTCCTGCCTCCACAGGCAGTACATGTGCCGGTGTCATGGCAGAAGGCTCCTGAATATAGTAAAGCCCTGCAAAATAATATGGATGCTTGGACGGCTTATCTAATGTTTCGTCGTAATAAAATCCATTCTCGCACCATGGAACCGGGCGCAGATGAAATGGATTGATCTTCAGGAACTCTTCCACAGATATCTTCATCGTGTTGATGCGGATGCCGTGATGCATCGGCTGTTCGAGGCATGCCGCATACGAATCATAATCGTCCTGAAGAAGCGTTCGCATATTTTGTTCAAAAGTAATCGGTAATTCCATGTTATAATAGCCCTTTCGTGCCTGCATCGACATACGCACGGACGAAGATGCCGTCCTCGCGGTATTCTTCTTCTAACAGATTGCCTGATTTGCGGATCTGCTGGATCACGCCTGCCTTGGCGTATGGAATCGTCTGTTCAATGTAAATGCGGCTCTGGTTGATAATTTCTGCGAGAATATCCGTGATCTTCTCGAATCCGGTCTCCTGTTTGGCAGAGATATATAACGTATGATCTGCCTGAAAATCTTTGACAGCCGGGAGTTCGTCCACTTTGTCTATCTTGTTAAATAATGTGACAACCGGCTTATCTTTCACGCCTAACTCACGCAACGTATCGTAGACTGTCAGGATATGCAGGTCTGCCTGTGGATTTGAGATATCAACGACATGGAGGATAATATCGGCAAACTTTGCTTCTTCTAACGTCGAACGGAATGCATCAATCAGATGATGTGGCAGCTTGCGGATAAATCCAACCGTATCCGTCAGGATGATCTCCTGCCCGTTCGGAAGCTTATAGTTCCGTGAGGTCGGATCGAGTGTTGCAAACAGCTTATCCTCCTCTAAGACGCCTGCCTGTGTCATATGATTGAGCAGTGTTGACTTGCCGGCATTCGTATATCCGACGATTGAAACAATCGGTATATGGCTGTTCAGACGCTGCTTGCGCATTACCTCGCGGTGCGCAATATCGTCTTTCAGGTCAGCAGACAGCTTTGAAATCCGTTCACGGATCAGACGGCGGTCGACCTCGAGCTTCTTCTCACCGGGACCTCTCGTACCGATACCACCACCAAGACGGGACATTACCTGTCCCATACCGATCAGACGGTTGCTGCGGTATTTGAGCTGTGCGAGTTCTACCTGAAGCTTACCCTCCCGTGTTGTTGCGTGTTTCGCGAAGATATCTAAGATTATCATCGTCCGGTCCATGACCTTTGTGTCCAATTCCTGCTCCAGATTCTTCATCTGGATCGGCGATAATTCATCATCGCACACGACACCCGTCGCACCAAGACGCTCCACCATGTCTCGCAGATCCTCGACTTTACCAGTTCCGAGATAAGTCGCTTTCTCGATGGAATCCTTGTTCTGGATCATGCGTCCAAGTGTCTCAGCACCGGCGGTTGCTACCAGTTCTTCCAATTCATCCAGATTGGCTGGAACCTGTTCGCCGTTGTCTAAATCAACCGCAAACAGAATGACTTTTTCAATTTCTTCTTTATTTTCGTACATAGAATGTCCTTTTAGTTTACATAAATAAATTATTGTTACTCTACTGCGCTGGAATTCTCCGGTTCCGAATACAGGTGGTAACGATCATTGACAGGAACTTCATTTACATTCACACGGGTATCCAGATAGGCGTATAAATCCTGTCCCTTCTGATCTTCCGGATATTTGGCAATATAGGAAGTGGCACGTGAAAATGCTTCGGTATAGTTTTGTAGCTCTTTATAGCACATGATCTCTGCATATAAGATTTCCTGCAGATAGTCACTGTCTCCTGCGGATTCTCCCTGTGCAAGATAGGTTAATGCCTGATTATAGTCTTTGGTGTCATAATAATAGGATGCATATTTATAATTCACATATGCATCGATTCCATGATAGTTCGCGTAGATATCCAGATATTCTTTCATCTTATCATAGCTTTTCTGGTTTTCATAACAGATGGCTGCATAGATACTGATATCCTTATGTCCGTTTTCCACTGCCTTTGTGAAAGTCGCGACAGTTGAAACATAATCTCCGCGCTGATAATTGCCAAGCGCATGAGACAGGTCGGACAGATAGGAAAGCTGTTCCTTGTCATACTTGGAAGCCGGGTATTTTTTCTGGATATCCAGATAGGTCAGCTCCGCATCGGAGAACAACTGGAGCTGCATCATGCAGTCTGCCTCATACAGCAGAATATCTACATTGATGGAGTCTGAAAACCATTGTTTCTCCGCATAAGCTTCCTTGAATTTGTCCAAAGCTTCCTGATAGTTTCCCGCTTCATAGAGAGAAACCGCTTCCTTGCGGATGCTCTTTTTGTGCGAAAATATATTTACACACACAATAATAAATGCAAGGAGCATAACGCCAAGACAGATCAGGTGGAAACGACGGATGCGTCGCTTTCGTTCCCGTCTGCGGCGCGCCATCTCCCGTTCGTATGGTCCTTTTTTCATATGTTTATCTGGTTTACTCATATACTTTCTATCTTTCTATTTCTAATTTAAAATATCCAGCGGATTTTCGGTTGTTGCTTCCGTTGTAGCTTCTGTTGTTGCACTAGGATCTTCGGCTGTCACAGCGGTTGGATCAACTGCCGGTGTGGCAGAGGTTGCTGTGGATACGGAACCACCATTTACCAAAGTGTAGAACTCTTCTAATGTCAGGTTGTTCGTTGTCATAAAGACAGCCGCATCTCTTCCGACATAGCGGAAATGCCATGGCTCAAAATTATGTCCGGTAATGCTTTCCTTACCTTCTGGATAACGGACGATGAAACCGAAGGAAGAACAATTCTGCATCAGCCACTGGTTTGTTGGAAGCTGTGATACAACAGCAGGGTCTAACTCTGCAACATCATGCGCTGTTACATCGAATGCAAGACCGGTTGCATATTCCCCACTGCCCTCGGTATCGGCGCTGATATAGCCACCCTTGATCGTATACTCACTTCCGGCAGCGTTACATGCTTCCAGCATTGCAAGCAGATCGTTGTAGATGCGTTCATCTACGATATAACCACTGTTCAGAGTATGTTGTTCAAAGGTATATCCATCCGGAATCGGGTTTGTATCGTTGACAAGCATCAGGTAATCTGGATTATTCTGGTAGATATACGTTGCCTGCTCGCGTAGAACAGCCTGTGGATCAACTTCTTCCGTAGTGGAAGCTTCGCTGGTTGCTTCCGTCGTTGTAGCGGTGGAAGTCTTCTTCTTGCCAGAGATTCCGTGAATCAGTAAAACCAGCAATACAATAAAAATCACAACCCCAAGCACGGTATAAAAAAGTAAACTGTAATCACCGGCTTTCATATGTTTTTTCACTCTGCGGATATGTCTGCGGATAATCCGGTAAAGCTTTTTGAACAGCTTTTTCAAATGCTTATAGACAAACTTTGCAAATACCGCAATGTAGTGAAAGACATATGCAAAAAATAATCCTACACCCTGAAAAAATACTTTTGCATATTTCTTTATGTTTTCCCAAACTTCGTTTTTTTCCATAAGTACCCTCCCATTTTTTATAAGATGTCAATGTATTCTCCTGCTAACGCTTTATTCATGCTTCGTACAGCACAGAACTTTCCACACATCGAACATGTATCTTCATGCTCCGGGCTTCTGTCTGCCCGGATGGCTTTGGCAGTTTCGGGATCTAAAGCGCATTCCCACTGCTTGTCCCAGTCTAATACGCGACGGGCATCTGCCATTTTATCATCGATATCACGTGCTCCGCGCACGCCCTTCGCGATATCGGCTGCATGTGCGGCAATCTTCGATGCGATGATTCCCTGCTTGACATCGTCGACATTTGGCAATGCCAGATGCTCTGCCGGTGTTACATAGCATAAGAACGCGGCACCTGCCTGTGCGGCGATCGCACCACCGATAGCGGCAGTAATATGATCATAGCCCGGTGCAATATCCGTTACCAGAGGACCAAGTACATAGAATGGAGCACCCATACAGATCGTCTGCTGCACCTTCATGTTGGCTGCAATCTGATCCATTGGCACATGTCCCGGTCCCTCGACCATAACCTGTACATTCTTCTCCCACGCACGCTTGGTAAGTTCACCGAGTCGTACAAGCTCTTCAATCTGGCAGACATCGGTTGCGTCGGCAAGACAGCCCGGACGACAGGCGTCTCCAAGGGAAACGGTTACATCGTACTCAGCACAGATATCTAAGATTTCATCGTAATATTCGTAAAATGGATTCTCTTCTCCGGTCATTGTCATCCATGCAAAGACGAGGGAGCCACCACGGGATACAATGTTCATCTTCCGTTTATGCTTCTTGATCTGGTCAATCGTCTTTCTTGTGATGCCACAGTGCAGTGTTACGAAATCCACACCATTTTCTGCGTGCAGACGTACCACATCAATAAAATCCTTCGCGGTCAGTGTAGCAAGATCGCGTTGGTAATGAATCACTGAATCATAGATTGGTACGGTACCAACCATAACCGGACATTCAGCAATCAGCTTCTTACGGAACGGTTCTGTATTTCCGTGGGAAGACAGATCCATAATGGCGTGTGCACCGAGATTGACAGCTTCCATGACTTTCTTCATCTCAATATCGTAATCCTTGCAATCTCTGGAGATGCCGAGATTGACGTTGATCTTCGTCTGAAGCATGGACCCGATTCCTTCTGGATTCAGACAGGTGTGTAATTTATTTGCAGGAATGACAACTTTTCCCTCTGCTACAAGTGGGAGTAATTCATCCTCCCGCATATGTTCTTTTTCAGCAACTTTTGTAAGTTCCGGAGTGATAATGCCCTTTCTGGCTGCATCCATCTGTGTTGTATATTCTCTCATTGAAACCTCCTGTTATGTCAAACTATATCTATTCTAGTCATAATTACTCAAATTATAGCATAGATTTCCTATAAATACAAATAACTGCACCCATAAATTGTTGATTTACAGGTACAGTTATGCTCTATTTGATATCGTACATTTCCCGCAGCTCTTTTGCAGCTGCTTCCATCGCAGAATATAGCTCTCTGGAGGAAATGATCTGACAGCCGGCACCGCGTGTGATCGTCTGGATCAGACCATCTGAAGTGGCAACGGTCATCTGGTATTGTCCTTCATTTTCATGTGTATAGGCTTCGATAAACTGATCGGCAGTCTGGTTTTCCTTTGTGTGCACGATTTCGATATCCTCCTGCACGGTCGTACTGCCATGATTGCCCTTTACCTTATAGCCATCAAAGACAAGCAGGGTTTTGACACCGGTGATCCCCTGGTAATTTGATAACAGGGAAATGAGCTTATCCTTTGCCGCATCGAGATTCGTTTTTGCAAGCTCCGTCAGGGATTCCCATGCAAAAATAACATTGTAGCCATCTACGATCAGGCGCTTTTCTTTTGGCGTGACGATTACCTTGGATGCTTTTCCGGTGTAAGTCTCTGTGTGCCGCACGATCTTCTTTTTATAGATCTGTTTTTTCGCATTTTGGTTTGCAGTCTGCCCGGACAAAATCGCATCGATCTCGTCTAATCCAATCGAATAATCAAAGTTTTCCCGGCTGTGAACGGTATATTCTGCCTGTTCCTGCTCAGTGTCCGTTGCATCACTGACGTGCATATATGCCTTTACCTGATCCCACGGGACAAGGAAACCGGAACCGTGTGCGCAGAATACAGACGAGGTTGGGTTGCGCAAATCCGCTTCTGGATCATATGGATGTGTCTGTATGACCTCTTCCTCGTTGTGACACGGCATGTAGCCGCGGAAGCTTACCTGAAACTCGCCCTGTCCTTTCGTAAATGCGCGTACATGAAGCTGGTAATCCCGCAACGTTGCAACTGGTCCGTGTCCGCGTATGATTGCACGGTCGCCAAGCTGTTCCGGTGCCTCCATGACCGCATACATAGACTGCAGGTCTGTCATGGCGTGTCCAATCATCGAAGCAGGTATTTCCAATGTAAAATCATATTCCGGTTCTAAAATGATCGTACCAGCTTCCATCAGCCCCTGCCGCACTGCACGGTATGTTGCCTGACGGAAATCTCCGCCCTCGGTATGTTTCGTGTGGGCACGTCCGTTTATTACAGTGAAATGTACATCCGTTAAGGGTGCACCGATCTTTGTGCCACGGTGCGTCCGTTCCAGCAGATGGGTATAGACCAGACGCTGCCAGTTTTTGGCAAGGATATCTTCGCTGCAGTCAAGGGATGCATCCACGCCGCTTCCACGTTCTGCCGGTTCAATACGGATATGTGCCTCTGCATAATGACGCAGGGGTTCAAAATGTCCGACACCGATCACCGGCTGGGCGATTGTCTCTTTATAGAGGATCTTACCGTTGTCAAAGGTTGGCACAACACCACAACGGTTTTTAATCAGTTGAGTCAGAATCTCAATCTGAACCGGCCCCATCAGCATAATCTGGATTGTTTCAGTCGGTTCGTTCCATGTCAGATGCAGCTCTGGAAGTTCTTCATCGAGATCTTTTATTTTTGTATACATCAAACGTGTGCTGACAGCTTCGTCAAAGGTGATCGTATAGGAAATCACCGGCTCGATGCACGCCATCGGGTTATCACTGTAATCGCCGATGCCGTCCCCTGCCTGTGCGGTTTCCAGCCCCGTAATACTGCAGATATGTCCTGCGGTTACGGTTGGAACGGTCTGATAATGTTCCCCATTATAGATCCGGATCTGTGTAACCTTCTCTTCCCCGATCGTATCCCGGACAGATAAGGTTCCCTGCATCACTTTGATATGGGCGAGCCGGTTTCCCTTTTCATCGCGGGTAATCTTATAGACACGGGCACCAAACGGTGCTTCGGTCAGGGTTTGGTACGCATCGGTTGTGTAAGCATCTAAACCGTTTAAAAGTGCATCCACACCAATTCCTTTTAGCGCGCTTCCGAAATAACACGGGATGATATGCCGCTGTTTGATCATAGTCTGGATACAGGTATCAGAAAGTGCCCCCTGTTCCATATAGGTATTTAAAATGGTTTCATCCTCCGATGCCATTGCGATGGATTCATAGAAATCCTCCGATGTATGGATAGTACCCTGCTCATAGCAGGAAAATGCGACGATTTTATCAGAAAAATCCTGTAATTCAGTCAAAATCTCTGACTGGAGATTGTCAGGCTGATCCATTTTATTGACAAATAAAAATACTGGAATCCGATATTCGTTTAATAATCGCCAGACTGTCTTTGTATGCGCCTGAATCCGGTCAGAGGCACTGATCACAAGGATGGCATAGTCAAGTACCTGTAAGGTACGCTCCATCTCAGCGGTAAAATCCACGTGCCCGGGTGTATCTAGCAGGGTAATATCTGTTTCAGCGGTGGAAAGCTCTGCCTGCTTGGAAAAAATCGTAATGCCCCGGTTTCGCTCCATCTCGTCATGGTCGAGTAAGGTATCACCGTTATCGACCCGTCCTGCCTGCTTCCGGACGCCGGTCTCATAGAGGAGTTCTTCCGAAAGCGTTGTTTTTCCAGCATCGACATGGGCTAAAATACCGATTGTAATATGCTTTTTTTCTGCGGTTGTTTCTGTCATCGAAACGCCCTCACTTTTCTTCTGTTTTTCGTTTAATTACACTGAAATCTATCATAGCACAGATTCCGGGAATCGTCGACACCGGAAATCTAGGACAGAATCGGTGGATTGTATCTGGGGACGCTGGCATTGGCGCATAATCTCCCCCAGCCCTCGGAAGGATTTGGAATCTGGTTGCTGCCAGGTAAGGCGCGTGCCGCGTTAATCAGATAGGCTTTTACCCGGGCACCGTACAGGAAAGAATCGTTTCCATCGGTAATGCCCCATTGCATCAGATTGGCTGCGGCAGAGGCAACAAACGGTGTCGCAAAAGAGGTGCCACTAAAAAGACGGTATCCACCGCTGGCATTGGCGGCAAGGATATCAACACCCGGGGCGACCAGATCCGGCTTTTGTATCGCAGCACTTCCTTTTCCTGAAAATGGTGCCACGCTGAGCCTTGCCCCGTTATAGGCACCAACGCTGATCACGTTTGAGGCAGATGCTGGAATTGTCAGGGAAAGGTCAGTTGTTGGAACCTCGAATTCTACAGTTGCCTGTGTGGATGAGGCAACCGGGAGCCATGCATCAATCTGATAGGGCTGATCAAAATACGGCTGGATGGAAAGACTCCAATATCCATACGGAATTACCGTTCCACGAAAAACAATAAAGATCTCTCTTCTTGGGTTAAAAGGTGTTGCCTGCCCGATCTGTATAGAAATCTGTGTTGTGGCAAGTACGAAAGAATAAAATTCTCCGGCATTTTGGGAAGGTATGTAGGTGGTTGCCTGCCCAACTGGAGCCTGTATGCGAAAAAGAAAGGCGGTCGCAGGTGCAAACCACAGTTGTAAAGAGAAGGTAAGAAGTCCATCTCCGACAAGGATTCCAACGGTTTGTGCAGTATTTCCTCCGATGTAACGGTGTCGCCCGGTGTTCCCCTCGTTGCCCATCCCGGTTACGATTGTGACTTTTCCGTTTGCGCGCAGGGCATCCAGATACTGCTCTACGATTGAATTTCCATAGTGATCGCCGTAATTATTTCCATAGCTCAGATTTAAAACAAGTGGAAGGCGCTGTTGCATGGCATATCGGACAATATAATCGACTGCACACAAAAATGCGGCGGTATTTGGACGGGAGGCTACGCCAATCAGAGAAGCTCCGGGACTTAATGCCGTCAGGATACTTGCGACTGCGGTTCCATGTCCACTTGTATCATAGCGGCGATCCGTGCCTTCTGAAACAACAGATTGAATCTGGTTCGCAGAATATTCTGTACCAAATCCATAGGGCTCCGGTGGAATACCGGTCTGTGATTGATCCCAATAAGCAATGATCCGGCTTTTGCCGTCTTGGGCAATCAATGCAGGATGCGTAAACTCCAGTCCGGAATCTACGATTCCAATCAGGATGCCATTGCCGCGCAAAACGCTTTCCTGTTCGTCATACATCGGAAAGCATGTAGCAATCCGGTTTTCTGCCTGTACTGCCTGCTCGTACTCCATCTGCCGTGTCAGGTCGATGTATAAAACCTCTGGCATATATGTCAGACGAAGAATTTCTTCTTTGGAGGCTGTTCCGACTGCAAAATGGTTCAATAACGGAACTATTGGAAAAACAGCGATTTCCTGTAAGGAATCAAATGCACCAAGATACCGGATCAAAATGGTAAACTGCCGCGTGGAACTTTGGTCTGTCTCCAAGGACACTGCCAGCCCGGTGCTGATTTTCTCGGTAGAATAGACAGATTCATCCATAATTCTCTCCTATTGCTTGTATTTGGTCGAATGGCGATGTCGAAAATGCTTGGAATTTTACGAAATCAGAATACGAATTATGACATTTATTTCATGCGGAATTATATATAATACGGAGGAATGATCAAAGGAGGTGAACATGACCTATGTTGTCTACGCCGATGTATTGTTTCTGTATCACTGTCTTGTGAATGTGACGCTGCTCTGCATGATACAGACGATACTTGGGCAGTCCATAAAAATCCTCCGCACATGTATGTGGACGATTTTTATGGCAGCTTTATCGACAGGTATTTTTTTGATAACGATATCTTTATGTACTCTCTATTATGTATTATATGCCACAAGCTACTTTTTTATGACATATTTTCTTACAAAACACGTGCCATATCCGATTCCAATGTGGAAAATGATACTGGTCGTGCTTGCTGGTTGTATATGGTTGGCTGGAATGCTGCAATTATTTTACATAGCGGACGGCACAGCGTTTCGGACCCCCGGATTTTATCTGACATGTATCGCTTCGGTATTGGTATGCCGGATTGCCCGGCGGATATATGACCGAAAGCAGATGCAAGCCCACGCATATGCAGTAGAACTTGTGTTTCCTGCAAGGACACTCTCTGCCAATGCCTTTGTGGATACTGGAAACCGGCTTCAAAATCCCTATACAAAACAACCGGCAATCCTTATAAACTATCGTTTATTGAAAAATCTTCTGTCTGAGCAAAGCTACGCACAACTCGAACAGTATCATAAAGCCGGACAATTTCCGTACTTACAAATGAACGAAACCGGAGAAATCACGTTTTTTCCGATTCCTTACCATACCATAGGAAACCGGTTTTCCCTGATGCCGGCAATTACGATTCCAAAGCTGGTGTATACGCAATCACACACAACATTCTATGCGGTCACAGCTGGAATCAGCCGGGAAATCTTCTTTGAAAACCGATATGACGTATTACTGCATGAAAAATTACAACCTAAGAAGGAGGAACCAACATGATTAGCATCGTCAGCAACAATATGATCCGTTTCAATATCAAGAGCATAGCGAATTATCTCTTATTTCCAAAAAATGAAGTGCATTATATCGGAGGCGCGGAGATTCTTCCGGCACCACTCTCCTCAGAGGAGGAAACCTTGCTCTTGACACATCTGGATGATGATGTTTTAGAGGCAAGACAGACGTTGATCGAGCATAATCTGCGTCTGGTCGTTTACATTGCAAAGAAATTCGATAACACGGGGGTCGGCGTGGAGGATCTGATCTCGATCGGTACGATCGGACTGATCAAAGCAATCAATACCTTTAAGTCGGACAAAAATATCAAACTGGCAACGTATGCCAGCCGTTGCATCGAAAATGAGATTTTGATGCATCTGCGCCGCAATTCCCGTATCAAAACCGAGGTTTCCATCGATGAACCACTGAATGTGGACTGGGATGGAAATGAACTGCTGCTCTCCGATATTCTTGGCACGGAAGAAGATCTGGTATACAAGGATATTGAGGATGAAGTCGATTTGAATCTGTTAGAACAGGCAATGGACATTTTAAGTGACCGGGAGCGCACGATCATCGAGCTTCGATATGGGATTGGCCATGATGATGAGGAAATGACGCAAAAGGAGGTTGCAGATCTGCTTGGAATCTCACAGTCGTACATCTCCAGACTGGAGAAGAAGATCATTCGTCGGTTGCGAAAAGAAATGATCCGGCTTGGATGATACTTGATATTTTTGCGCACCTTTTGCGCACCTACCATGTTTTTAGTAACAAAAAATGCGGGAATCCTTAAATTTTAAGGACTCTCGCATTTTACATTCAATGCCGGTGGCGGGACTTGAACCCGCACGATGTTGCCATCAACAGATTTTGAGTCTGCCTCGTCTGCCAATTCCGACACACCGGCGGAACATTTGATACTATATCATAGAACATTTTACTTGTCAATAATAAAATACAGTTTCTGTTCGCCTGTTTTCATAGAATTAAGGGGTCAGTTTCTTCGCAACTACAACAAATCTTCCGTTGTCTGTATGATAGGCGCAGGTCGATAAAGTAAGCAGCGAATCACCGTAAGAAGCATCCGTGTCAATCGTATATCCGGTCAATGCTTTGCAGCCGGATACATACTGGTTAAATGCGGATTTATCCTCCGCGTTAAAGAACTGATAATAACGGAACCCATCTTCCTTTTCTGTCAGTATGTGGGTACGGAAGGCGGCAATCACTTCGTAAGTGCCATTTCCGTAAATGGTATCAAACTGAATGTATTTGTGATTTTTATAAAATGATTCATTCTCATATTTTAATAAGTCATGAAACATCTTTCCAGTTTTCATATTATGTCCGTAGATCAAGATGTTGTCGGAAGGCTTCTGCACATTGCTTTCAAGATCAACAAACAACGTACCTGCACTGCTGTATTCGCCGTAAAAATCCCGATGGATATAATACTCTTCCTCTTCTGGTGTCTGCATAACCGGATAATCAATGTTCGTATCCTCGATGGACAGCCAGCCGATAAAATCATGATTCTCCCGATAGAGGGAAGCAAAAGATTTCTGGACGCGAGTTCCATCGATATTCACAAATTCTAATCCCGGTTCTGCATCGCCATCTGTTGCCACGTAGACAATCTCCTCTTCGTTGACCGGAGCGTCAATCATAGCCTCCAGCTTCTGAAACTGATCTTCACTTTTCTTGCTCTGCAGGAAATAATAGGCAAGATACCCCGCAGAACCAAGGAAAATACAGATCAATACAGCCAGACATAAATTATATACGATACGTTTTTTCTTTTTCATAGCTCATTAAAAATATTTTTTGCTTCCCCACAGATTATTCTGCTTCAAAGCAGTATATTCCTCGTACGCCTGATCCAATATCTGTTTTTCGTTCGGGAATTTTAACAGATGGTACGCCTCGTGATATTTGTAATATCCGGAATCCATAAAATATTCTTCCCGTTGTGGCTTGCTGTAATAGCTGTCCGCCATCATCAGATACCAGTGTACATCCTTGTTAACGACATCATAAGAGGTGTTAAACGTATAGTTGCTTTTTCCAACGTATTTGATAATCTGAGCGCTCACGCCGGTTTCTTCTTTCACTTCCCGAAGTGCAGTTTCATTGTGCTGTTCGCCCTCTTCAACTGTTCCCTTCGGCAGAACCCAGCCTTCGTATTTATTCCTGTAATTCTTATACAACAACAGGATTTTTCCTCGAAAGATTACCACACCACCACAGCTTGTTGCTTCAATCATTGCAATTCCTCCTGCTTTTTCCATTGGTGTGTCCCAAAATTAAATTTATTATAGCAGATTCTGTGGCATGTCGCAAGGTAAACTATTTACTGTAATATGCATCAAACACCTGTCTGGCAACCCATGCACCTGTCACACCAGTCACGTTGGACTGTTCGGTAATTGCGCAGACGACAATGTCCGGATCATCCGGATCAGAAAAGCCGACAAACCAGGAATTGCAGTTTCCTTCGTTGTCAAATTCTGCTGTACCAGTCTTTCCGGCAACCGAGTAAGAAAGTCCGGAAAAATACCCGGAACCGGTACCATATTCACAGACACCTTTCATATAGTCCGTCAGGATGTTTGCTTCATCTGCGGTCATCAGTGTGCCTGCTTCCTTAGAACGAAATGTCTTTACCTTGGCACCATCGTCGTTTTCAATCGAGTCGATCGTGTACGGCTTCATCAGGACGCCGTCGTTTGCAATCGCGGACATGATCATCGCATTGTGAAGCGGCGTGATCTTCGTATCGCCCTGTCCGATCACTGTCTGTGGAATCGCATCGTCCGGCGAGTCCGCTGTAATCCGAAACTGGGATGAGTTATAGGTGCCATCGTATGGTAAATCTTTGTTAAACAACAGCTCTTCGGCTGTGGAACGATAGGAACCTTTATCTAAAGTCTCTCCGATTGTTGCAAAGCTGACGTTGCACGAATAAGCAAGTGCATCTGCTAACGACAGATCACCGTGTGCCTTGTTGTTGCTGCATCGGATTCCGACGCCGGAGAAGATGGAATTGCCATCACAGTGGAACTGATAGCTGTTGTAGGTTGTTGGATTTTCACGCATGAATTCCAGCAGGGATACCACCTTGAAGGTGGACCCCGGTGCATAGAGTCCCTGTGTTGCACGATTTAACAGAATCGTACTCTCCGATCCCTCCTCCGTCTGCAGATAGCTCCAGACATTTTCAATATCGTTTGGATCATAGTCTGGTTTTGATACCATACATAAAATCTTTCCGGTGGATGGCTCGATTGCAATCACGGCACCCTTACAGCTTCCGAGTGCATTGTACGCGGCTGCCTGAAGATCATAATTTACGGTCGTGATAACATTGTCGCCACGGTTTTTCTCCTCTTTTAATTCGCGGTAAACACGTTCAAAGATGTTGATGTGCGACCGTAGCATATAGAAATTTCCGGCAAGCTCCAGTCCTGCTTTTCCGTATTCATCATAGCCAACCAGATGGGAAAACATGTTGCTGTACGGATAAGAACGGTTCGTATTTCCAGCCTCGTCCGTTTCGCTTGTCGCAATCACAACACCATCACTCGTGATGATATCGCCCCGTTCTACCGTCTTGGCAAAGGAATCCTGCCGGACATTCCGGGAGTTTGCAATCACAGTTTCAGCCTTGAACTGCATGAAATAGATCACATACGCAATCATGCCGACAAACACTGTCACCATCAGATAGGTGATTACAACGATCGGACGATTCTTGATCTTGTTCTTTTTAATTCGTTGTTTTTCTTTCGCGATCAGTTCTTCTTCCGGTGTTAACGGCTGACTCCTGTTCGCGGAGCTTCTGTCTTGCTTTTTCTTTTTCTCTTTCATACTTCACTGCCTCACTACTACTTATTACATATACCCCCTGCACAATCGCAAATATAATGAGGGTACTTAATACCGAACTGACACCATAACTGACTAGTGGAAGTGTCACACCTGTGGAAGGAATAAATTTTGTCACACCACCGAGATTTAAGAAGCACTGCACAATATAGATGCTTGAAAATCCAAGTGCGACATATTTATAAAATGGCTCCTTACATTTCATTGCCACATTGGCAAAGGAAAGGAAGATGCTCACGATTACAAGGATCATTGCAAGTCCGAAGATTACACCCAGTTCCTCGCAGATTGCCGAAAAGATAAAATCGCTTTCGCTGACCGGAATACTTCCAGCCGCTCCCTGTGTCAGTCCAGAACCTGCATATCCGCCCGTTCCGATTGCGAAAAGCGACTGGGACAGCTGATAACCGCCTCCGTCGATATCTGCAAACGGATTTTGCCATGCATGGACTCGCACCATAACATGCTGGAACAGCGAATTTTTAAACAGTGCATAGCCTAGCATGACGGCACCTGCACCAAGCGAGATTCCACCGACCAGAAAAACTGGACGGGAAGTTGCAACATACACCATCAAAACATAGGTTATGTAGAAGATCACTGCCGCACCTAAGTCTTTCTCTAACACAAGCACACCCATAAATGCTGCGGAGATCAGCGCATTTACAAAAAGCTCTTTGAACGTGCTTGCCTTTACAAGCATGGATGCTACAAAGAATACAAATAATATCTTTACAAACTCCATTGGCTGTACGGACAGATGCCCGAGGTTGATCCAGTTTCTCGAACCGTATTTCTCACTTCCGAGCCCCGGAATAAATACTGTGAGCAGGAACAACAGACCAATCACGCCATACAACACGCCGCAATCCTTCATCTTCTTCCATTTCAACATGATATATGGAATAAATGCAGTTATGATCAGACCGACGGTGGCAAAGATGAACTGCTTCACGGCCAAGTTAAAATTCAGACGCGTAAGCATAATATAGCCGATTAACAGCAAAAACGATGCATTGTTTGTCAGCAATCTGGACGAATCCTTGTAGATGCTGTGGTAAAGCACCATATACAAGATGGCTACAAAAATCTGTGCCACATAAAAGATCAGGATCTTCAACTGCCCCAGCCGCAGATACAGGATCAGGTAACATAAGAAATGGATTACAAATACATATCCGATTTGTTTGTTTAGTTTTTTACGCTTCTGCTCTTCGTTTTTCGATGATAGCACCGAAAAACATTTGACGGTATAAAGTACCATGAAAAGCAAAACGAGATACTTTGATACTTCACAAATAATGTTGATCATTACAATACACCTCGATATAAATGTCCGCCTGTTTTTTCATAGGAATCATAGGACTTTCCAGATAATATCTGCAGAATCCTACGAACCTGTTGCTCGTTTTCGATTGTAAAACGAACCAGATATCCCCGGGGATGCAGTCTGGAAAAAGCAGGCTCTTTATATTTATCCAATATAGAATAAGGAACCTTGTTGTAGATGATATTATAGCAGTCATCACAGTTGGTTCTTGCAAAAAAACGATTCCCCATCTCGTCAGTCACGGTCAGGGTAACCGGCTCTTTTTTGCAGCCGTATTTTGTCTTTTGCAGGCAATTCGCAGTCAGCATAACCGGTTGATACTCATATAATGTGAGACAAAGCGGTTCGCCTGCAAGTGCGTCAAGCTCCTCTAGCTTTAACTCCCGCGGCGTCAGAAATGAAATGTCTGTGTCCGCAAAAAATCGCCGGATAAATGCATGCGCCAGACGATTGTAGCAATAAAGGCTGGCATCACATAAAATCACGCAGTCTTCTGGCAACTTCTGACTGGCAAGAATTGCCAGTGCATCTATATTTCTAATATATATACCACGGATTCCGGATTCTTGCAAATCGACGCAGAACCGGTCATGAATTACAGGCGGCAGCTCCGCGTATAGCCGGATGGAATCCGGGATCATATTCCTGCACTGGTTGTATAGCGCAAGCGGCATTGTGATACCTGTCACCGGGGACTCCACATGTGGAAGTTCTTCTAAGATGATACGCAGCTGTTCTTGTGTTACAGCACTAAAGATCATCTGCTCCTGCTTCGAACTCTGGGTATCAGATGCATTTGCAGGGGACTTTGTAATCATAGATTCATACACGGTATCCCACGACAGCTGTTTTCCGGCGACACGTGTATGTGCCTTAGCAATCTCCGCTTCTAAGGCTGCAAGCAATGCACGGCGGAGCTTCTTTAACACACCATTTGGCAGGAACGCGCAGGTATCCAGATCACAGGTAAACGATGCTAATTCGTATTCCGTATTGCCAAGCTGTGCCAATGGCTTTTTGACTGCCTCTATTGTGGTTTCTCCTTGCTTGCTTTTCTCCACGAGCATATCCGTACAGGTTGCAGTGTAAGTCTGGTTATCAAGCTCACAGGTTACAATCGCGGTCAGCGGTGCTCCGATTCGGGCTGTAACAGAGACAGAAATCGGTAGCTTCTTATAAGAGTTAATATAATCATCCTGCACATGTTGTAAGATCTTCGGGCATTTGGTACGGTAGACGGTCTGCTCTTTCTGCAGAAGCTTGGTCTTCGGACAGTTCAAAGTCAGATGCTGTCCGGGAGTTCCGTCCTTTGAGGATGTAATCTCCACCGCTTCGCCGTTTTTTGTCGTCAGCTCCAACACATCCTGCCGGTATACGGCTTCTGATAGACGGAGTGTGATCGTTCCCTTTTCAACACGCTCCAAACTTCCGATTGCCACACCCTGATTGTTCGGGCGATCCTTTGATATCATTTCCGCACCATTGTGGTGGAAGAAATATCCGTCCGAGAATCCACCACGGTTATAGATATTGGCAAGCTCAAAGGTGAGCGCCTCTGCTTTTTTCGGGTCAAATTTACCATGCAGACAATCATCTACGATCGTTCGGTAAGCGTGCACCGTCGATGCAACGTAGTAAGCATTTTTCATCCGGCCTTCGATCTTTAGCGAATCAATCCCGGCATCCATCAACTTCGGGATCAGCGACAGGGCGCACATATCTTTCATGGATAACAGATAGCTTTTGTCATAGCATTTCCGGCATGGCTGTGCGCAGCGTCCCCGGTTGCCGCTTCTGCCCCCCGCAAGGGAGCTCATCAGACATTGGCCGCTGTAAGAGTAACACATCGCACCATGCACAAATGTCTCGACCTCGATATCGACATGCTCTTTGATCGCACGGATTTCAGCTAGAGACATTTCGCGCGCGGTCACAACACGGGTGGCACCCTGCTGTTTCATAAATTCTGCGCCATACGGGGATGTAATATTCATTTGTGTACTGCAATGGATTGCGATATCGGGGAATTGTTCCCGGACATAAGAAAAAACGCCAAGATCCTGAATGATCAGAGCGTCGCCGCCAATCTCGTAAAATGGCTGAATGTATTCATATAATGCGGGAAGCTCCTCCTGCTTCAACAGGGTGTTGACGGTCAGATAGACCTTCACCCCATGTAGATGCGCGTAGGTGACAGCTTGCTTTATCGTTTCTTCGTCGAAATTCGTCGCATATGCTCTTGCACCAAAAGAATTGCCGCCAATATAGCAGGCATCTGCGCCTGCATGTACAGCGGCAATTAAAATATCGTAGTCACCACAAGGTGCGAGTACTTCAATTTTGGAATGTTTGTTATTCATTGCGGTTTTTCTCTGCCTCTAACTGAATAATCTTTCTTTGTAATGCATTGATCTGCTCTTTGTATTCCTCAATCATACGTGCAGAGCTTTCCAGCTTGATCTGGGACTCGATTACCTCGTGACGCAGATCATACAACTGCTGCTCTTTGTTGCTGTCCTCAGTTACCATAGAATCCGCCTGATTCTTTGCTTTGAAATAATCATCTGCGATATTCAAAGCAAGCAGGATTCCCTGATATTCGGTATTCATCCGACGATACTGATCGGAAGTCTTGCATTCTGCAATCTTGCCGTTGATATAAGTTGCAACATTTTGAAGATAATCTTCCCCTTCATATCCGCTTAATGTATATACTTTCCCATTGATTACTACCGGGATATCTACTTTGTTTGCCATAATACAAAATCTCCTTTGTTATTCTATCAGATTTTCCAATCCAAAATGTCTGTAACAATGTTCCGTAACAATTCTACCACGCGGCGTCCGATTTATAAAGCCATTTTTTATTAAATATGGTTCATATACCTCTTCCAGTGTGCCGGAATCTTCGCCGATGGCTGCTGCTAAGGTATCCAGACCAACCGGACCTCCACCAAATTTGTGGATCATCGTCTCTAAGATATTGCGGTCGGTATTGTCCAGTCCCATAGAGTCTACCTCCAGACGATCGAGCGCGGTTTTTGCAACATCGTAATCAATCGCACCGTCACCTTCTACCTGCGCAAAATCACGTACCCGCTTCAACAGACGGTTGGCAAGCCGCGGCGTACCACGGGAACGCTTGGCAATCTCCAACGCCCCCTCGTCGTCAATACTGACACCAAGCACGGCCGCAGACCGGAGAATGATCTGCATCAGCTCGGTTACATTGTAGAATTCCAGCCGATTGACAACGCCGAACCGGTCACGTAGCGGAGCGGTCAGCATTCCAGCGCGTGTGGTTGCACCAACCAGTGTGAATTTTGGAAGATCCAGGCGGATTGAACGGGCACCAGCACCTTTGCCGATCACAATATCAATTGCAAAATCTTCCATCGCTGGGTACAATACCTCTTCCACCTGCTTATTTAGCCGGTGAATCTCGTCAATAAATAAAACATCATTTTCGGACAGATTGTTTAAGATTGCAGCCAGATCGCCCGGTTTATCAATCGCCGGACCGGATGTGATCTTCAGATTGACTCCCATCTCAGTCGCTACAATCGATGCCAGTGTCGTTTTACCGAGTCCTGGAGGGCCATACAACAGCACATGATCGAGCGGCTCGCCACGTTTTTTTGCAGCTTCGATGAAGACACGAAGATTCTTCTTTGCCTTCTCCTGTCCGATATACTCAGACAGATGACTTGGTCGCAGTCCCTGTTCGATTTTATCATCTTCCGGAATAATATCCGCTTGAATGATTCGTTCCATCTTTTTCTCCAATGTCTAAATAATATGCTTTAATGCAGCCTTTAATAATTGTTCTACGGTCATGGATTCGCTGTCCGGAACCTTCTTGATTGCGCGCAAAGCTTCAACGTTGGAATAGCCAAGACTGCTCAATGCCATCGCTGTCTCGGATACAATATCCTCCGGTGCAGATGTTGCTGGAGAAGCCTCATCGTATTCTCCCAGTACATCTTCCAGATGAAATTTGTCACGTAATTCAATAACTAATCGCTGGGCTGTTTTCGGACCGATTCCGTTTGCTTTCGCAATCGCCTTATAATCATCCGATAACACAGCCATGCGCAGTTCATCGACCGACAGGCATGACAGGATAGAAAGCGCACTTTTCGGTCCCACTCCGCTGATATTGATCAGCATACGGAACACAGACCGTTCCTCTTTGGTCAGAAATCCAAACAGACTCATATCATCTTCCCGCACATTTAAATGGGTGTAGATCGTTGCCTGTTGATTTTTTGTCAATCTGGCAGAATCCTGTGAGGATGTAAATACAGAAAATCCGATTCCACCGGTTTCTACGATGATCTCATCGGTTCCAATCTCGGTTACCGTTCCTTTGATATATGCAAACATAATGTTCTCCTGTCAAAAAATAAGGAGTTGTCGTTGTTACGACAACTCCGATCTGGCTTAATCTTATAAGAATTCGAAGCCTTCGTCCTCTTCTTCGCCATCTCCGATCATCATGCGATCTGGTTTTCTTGCATCTTCGATTTCCCCAACAAAGATCTCATCGTCATCATCGTTGCTTGTTGCAGCGGTATGTACATCCTCGTCTGCTTTCTTGAAGAACTTGGATGATGCAGACTCTTTCGCTGGTTCTGGCTCAACCTTTGGTGCTTCTGCCTTTGGCTTTGCGGAGCTCTCAAGCTTCTCGCTCTGAGCCTTTGCCTTTGCAATAATATCAGCGGCAGTTGCTTCAGCATTCTTGATGATCTGGTCTGCACGCTTCTTTGCCTCTACACTTTCTCCGGCATCAGTTGATACATTTTCTGCCTGCTGCAGCTTGTTCTCCAGTTCAAATAATTTCAGTCTGGTATCTTCCATTGCCTTTGTGAGTTTATCAAATTTGTCCTTTGTTTCCTCATAATCTTTGGAAAGGTCGCTGTACGCTCTGAATACAGTGTCTTTAAAGCTGTCAACATCTGCGGCTTTGTAACCGAATAAGCCCTTTTTAAAAGCTGTTGATCTAATATCGTCTGGTCGTAACATTCTATCTCCTCCGTACATCATACTTTAGCTAAAATTATAACATATTGACCAAAAATTACAAGCATTTCTTTACTTCTATGGTATTTATGCTATAATTTAAACCAATTTAGACGAATTTATCGGACGATGTCGGAAAGGAGGCACCTATGGAAAAAGTTGTAAATGAGGCTCATCGCAGTAAATTTCAGACATTGGAACAGTTTTATACACCGGAAGATCTGCTTGTTTTTGATATTGAAACGACCGGATTTACAGCCGAACATACTGCCTTATATCTGATCGGCTGTGCTTACTATAAAAACCGTCAGTGGAATATATGCCAGTGGTTTAATCAGGATGGCAGATCCGAAGCGGATATTTTAGAGCAGTTTCTTTCCTTTGCGATGAATTATAAATATGTGATTACCTATAATGGAGATGGATTTGATATTCCGTATATCACAAAAAAGGCAAAGGCATATGGGATGGAAAATACACTCGCCCATATGGAAAGCATTGATATTTATAAGCAGATCCGTTTTTTAAAAGATGTGCTGCACATGGAAAATATGAAACAGAAAAGCGTGGAACGGTTTCTTGGAATCCATCGGTTAGATAAATATTCCGGTGGTGATCTGATTAAGGTCTATCAGGAATATGTAAAGCTTCCGGTAAAGACAAACAAGCAGTTGTTGTTACAGCACAATTACGAGGATCTCGAAGGACTTCTGGACTGCACAAGCATGCTTGCTTACTGTAAATTCAAAGCTGGCTGTCTGCTCGTCCGCAAGATGTCTGTGCGGCAGAACCGGTTACTTTTCTCTTTGGAGCTGGAATACCCGCTTCCAAAACGATTGACGATCGGATTGAATGATATCATCATCACTGGATTCCAGAAGGAAGCAACGATTAATGCCCCGATCTATACAGAGGAATTGAAGTTCTTCTTTGATAATTACAGGGATTACTACTATCTTCCGGCAGAGGATATGGCGGTTCACAAAAGTGTGGCAAGCTATGTGGATAAAAACTACCGGGAACCGGCGAAGAAGGAAACCTGTTATCTGCGTAAAAAAGGATATTTCATCTCCCAGATTGATGATGGAATTTTATCTGGCTACAAACGGGATTATAAAGACAAAGAATCTTTTATTGAACTGACGGATTCGTTCCTGCAGGACTTAGATCTTTTGCACGCATATGCACGACATATAATAAGGCTGGCGCTCTCTTAAAGCGTCAGCCCTTTTCTTTAATATATTTAGAATAAATCTTCTTCCATATTGTCAAGGAATTCCTTGAAAGCTTCTCTTGCACTGCTGATTTCCGATGGATTCTGTTTATTTAATACATCTTCAAACTGGTTAATCTCATGTTCGAGAATCTTACGGGTATCTCCGATGGATTCCTCATACATGCGATCCGCACGAAGCAGCAATAATTTGTTTGCCTCCTGTTCCCGTGGATGAATCTTCAGGGAAGAAAGCTCCTCGAATCTGGCATCGATTTCTTCATCGGTCAGATCGGTTTCCTCGTTCTTAATCACAAGTCGTTTTTCCACATTTGTAGAAATTACCTTTACAATCACCTCTAAGATAGAGTTGACATCATAGGTGTATGTGACATCGACGCATTCTTCGCCGGCAGGTGCTGGTGGAACCATAACTTCAATGCTGCCAAGGTAGACGTTATTTGCTGCCAGACGGCTCTCGCCCTGCAGGATATCGACCTTGATCCGTGTCTGCCGGTCACTGACGGTATAGAGACGTTCCGTATGACTGACCGGAATCACGGAGTTTCGTTCAATCAATGGCAGATAATGTCCAGCCTCAAACACACCTCCGGATCTGCGGGATACAACCTCCGTTCCAAGTGTAAATGGACAGACATCCGTCAAAATAATCTCTTTCACTGCTTCATTCCGTTCTTTCATAGCAGCCTGTGTCGCCGCGCCCACAGCAACCACCTCGTCCGGATTGATACTTGTATTCGGAAGACGTCCAAACAGGCGGCTCACAAACCGGCGTACGATGGAAAGCTTTGTCGAACCACCAACCAGAATTACTTCCTCAATATCTTTGAGCTTGATATTTGCATCCTTCAGGCTTCGCTCGATTGGCTTACGAATACGTCCAAGCAATACCTGACAGGATTTTTCATAATCGTCAATATCAATTTCGCTCTCTACGACTTCTCCGTTGATATTACATTTCATAACTGATGTTTTTGCATCTGCAAATCCAAGCTTGCAAATCTCTGCCTGCTTGTGAATATGTGCACGGGTTTTCTGATCGAGAGTATCTTCGTCAATCTCGTGTTCCCGGAGAAACATCTGTTCCAATACTGTCGTAAAATCTTCTCCGCCAAGGAAATTATCTCCGGCAACTGCGCGCACTTCCATAATATTCTGATAAAGCTCTAGGATTGATACATCAAATGTACCACCACCCAAATCAAATACGAGGAATTTCGTGTCTGCATTTTTCTTATCCAAACCATAAGCGATTGCTGCGGCTGTTGGTTCACTGACGATACGTTCTACCACAAATCCGGCAAGTTCTCCTGCTTTCTTTGTCGCTTTTCGCTGTGCATCGTTAAAATATGCCGGTACGCTGATGACTGCCTCCTCAATCGTGCAGCCAAGATAATGCTCTGCATCTTCTTTCAGAGATTTTAAGACAAGGCTGGAAAGCTCTTCCGCAGAGAACTTGCGGGTTCCAAGGGTAAACACCTTCGAGCTGCCCATGTTCCGCTTGAACACATCCGCGGTCTGATCTGGGTACAGCATCTTCCGCTCCTTCGCAGTCTTGCCGACATAGACAATTCCTTCCTCATCCACGCTTACAACCGAAGGAGTCAGATTTTCTCCCAGACGGTTCGGAATGACCTTTGCATGGTCGCCATCAAAATATGCAATTAAACTGTTTGTCGTTCCTAAATCAATTCCTACTATCATTTCTAATCCTAATTTCTTATTTTTTATCTTCAATCCGCTTCAGACATGCCTCATAGAAAGCATTCTGTCCACAGACACGGATTGCTTCTTCGTACATACTGCGTGCCATCGCATAATTGCGCTGCTTCTCATACAGCAACGCTTTCTCATATAAAATCCGGTGACAGACACCATAGAAACAGCCGCGACAACGACGGGCATGCAGACCCTGTTCTAACCAGTCTTTACATTCTTTGTAGTTCTTGGAAAGTCGTGCAAAACGTGCCATCTTGATATACTGTGGCGGCGTTTGTATCTGATCCTTTGGATAAGCGGCAGCCGCATTTGCTATCGCACTGTTCTTCTTGAAGCTTCGCAGTTCTTTTAGCTGGATCATACATTCCAGCCATTCACTATAATAATTGGCTTCCTTGTTTATGTCAAGCGCAATCGCCCGCTCATATAACGGCTTTGCGTCCGCATACATGGCATGGTCACGGAAGATATCTCCCATTGCACCATACACCCGGTGATTCTCCGGATCTTTGCTTATGATATATTCAAATGTCTCATGTGCCAGATCAATGAAGCCGGCATCTCCGTAGATATCAAGCAATTTTCTTGCACAGGCAGAATCATCCACAAAAGGAAGCAACTCGGCAATGGCATCCTTTGCCGCATCCATCCGCACAAGCAGGACGGCATAATCGTAGGCGATATCTGCATTCCACTCATATTGCTTTTTATAATCGATATAGAGCTGCTGACTTTCAGAAAACCAGTTCATGCACTGGTAGACACGTGCTAAACTCTGCAAGCTCTCTTTGTGCTGTTCGGTGTCTGTTTCAGAAACTTCATATGCTTTTCGGTATGCATCGGCAGCCGCTTTATAGCTTTTGTGCAGCTCCTGTATCATCCCAATCCGCAGATACGCAAAATAATTATCTGGTTCTAACTGTAATGCAGCCTGATAATCGCGAACAGCCTTTTTGTATTCGCCCATCAGACTGTATACGATCGCCCGCTCATTGTAAACCTGCGCGGTTGCCTGTATTGCAAGCTGTGTACCAAATGCCTCCAATGCCTGTTCGATTTTCCCGAGTTTCGCATAGGAAGAACCGATATACATATCAATCAATGGATATTGTGTGTTTTGTTTCTTTACCTGCTCGAATTGTTCAAGCGCTTTATCATACATGCCCTTGTAGCGGTAACAAAGCGCTAACAGCATATGGACATCCTCAAAATGCTCCATATCGGTTGTCTTACCATCTGAACGACTGACAATTGCTACGAGCTGCCGGATTGCCGGATCAATCTTGTTATCTAACATGGAAAGCCGTGCCCGGTAGTAATCAATGCTGTCACTTTCATTTTCAAATGCATCAAAACGTTTGATCGTATCCTGCGCCTGTTCGTATTGATGTGCGCGGATAAATAAGCTTGCCTCTAACGCATAAGGCTGAGACAGATACGGATACAGATTGATTGCCTGTTCGCAGGCATTATAAGCTTCTTGTATATAATTCATCGCCTTGCAGGCTTTTGCTTTAAACAGATATGCCACGTAGTCGTGCGGATCCCGCTCTAACAGGTGTTCACAGGCACGCAGACAATCCGTATATTGGCCGGTCAGGAACTTTAGCTCACAATCCGCCTCATATGAAAGGATGATTTCCTCATGATCTTTGGATAATGCGATATCCAGATGCCGTCTGGCATTCTCGTAATCCTCTGTCTTCATATAACAATCGGCAATCAGGAAATTCACATACGGATACCGGACACGTTTTTTCTCTGTTTCTGCACTTGTATCTTCCTCTGGGAGCTGCTCAATCAGATTCTTCCAGACAAGAAAACATTGTCTGGCATGCACATAATCACGAACGCCCAGATAACAACGTCCAAGAACATTATAGTATTCAAATTTCCGATCTCCTTCTGGCTGGAATTTAGTCAGAAAGGCGATTGCTTCCTGAAACTGATAGCTTTGGTAATAGCTCCAGCCAACGTCCATCTTTGCCTGTATATCATCTGGATTTTTCTTTAACTTCTCCAGATTTTCCTGTATCATCATCTGATTGGCACGCACCATACCAATGCGGACAGAATCATCATAATGATTTTCCTTGAGCAGATTCATATAGCCATCTCTGGCAGCTTTATAATCTCCCTTGCGGAATGCAAGTTCTGCCTGTTTGGCGCGCATAAGATAATTCTGTGGGTCCAATTCCTTGGACCGGTTGAAATATTGTTCTGCCTGTTCCAGATCATGGTTCAGGATACAGACATCTCCACAAAAATGAAGTAGCGTGATATCATCCGGATATTTTGCAGACAGTTCTTCCGCTTCCTCGCGGATCGCTGCAAATGCGGAAGCATACCGCTCGGCGTATAATGCATCCAGATCTTGTGTTTTCCGTTCTTCTTCCGTCATGGATGTCTGAATATATTCCGAAAACTCCAACCGACAGGTCTGCAGACGGATACGCATCTCTTCCAGATGTATATATGCATTGGAAATATAATATTTTTCCTTCATCTGCCGGATTTTTTCTCCGGCATCTTTTAGCTCCTGACTGCGAACCATGCGATCTAATTCAATGTAATCACGGATATAGGCATCGATCGTTGCGGAGGTTGTGATCTCTGCATGCTCAAACGCCTCATAATTGATGATATCCTCATAGGTCGCATTGTTCGTGATATAGTCCAGGTAATTTTCCGGGAACTGTTCTGCAAGCTCGCTTCTGCGCCCTTCAAGATCAAAATATCCGACGATGCATTTCCATACCTTTTTCGGAACCAGCACATGATTCATCAGGAACCGCAACAGTCCATACAATGCATCCTCACTTGTGTCGAGCGATACAAAATAATCGGAATTAAAGAGTGCAAGCCATTCGTCTGGATTGATACGACGGGCATAATCATCATAGAGAGCCTCTAATGAAGCAAGCATTTGCTGTTCCGGTGTATCTTGAATGGCAACGTCGAATTCCTCCTCCGTCTGATCGGCAAGGTGCACCGCCTCCTCATAGGCTTTCCGAAGCTCCATAAACCCTTCCGGATCATCTTCCGGATTGACAGAAGAAAGACGCATTCGATAGGCTTTCTTCAATGCGTCTTTATCCTTCGTCTGTTCAATTTTCAGAACATCCCATATATTCATTAAGCTAACATTCCCTCAAGTGTTTCGCGGATTGCTTTGATGAAGTTCTCGCTGTTTAATACAGTGACATCCTTCATCGTTGTAATAAGTGCAAGATCCTTTGTCATCTTGCCGTCTTCGATCGTCTTGATCGTTGCCTGCTCAAGCTTGTCTGCAAATTCCATCAGTTCTGGAATATTGTCAAGCTCGCCACGCTTTCTCAAAGCACCGGTCCATGCGAAGATCGTTGCAACAGAATTTGTTGATGTCTCCTCACCCTTTAAGTGCTTGTAGTAATGTCTCTGAACAGTTCCGTGTGCTGCCTCGTACTCGTATTTTCCATCTGGAGAAACAAGTACCGATGTCATCATGGCAAGAGAACCAAATGCAGATGAGATCATATCACTCATAACATCGCCGTCGTAGTTCTTGCAAGCCCAGATGAATCCACCCTCAGACTTCATAACACGGGCAACTGCATCATCAATCAGAGTATAGAAATATTCGATGCCTGCGGCATCAAACTTCTCTTTGTATTCGTTATCGAAGATCTCCTGAAAGATATCCTTAAATGTATGGTCGTATTTCTTGGAGATTGTATCCTTTGTTGCAAACCACAATGTCTGCTTTGTATCAAGCGCATAGTTAAAGCAGCTTCTTGCAAAGCTCTCGATGGATTTGTCGATGTTATGCTGTCCCTGAATCACACCCGGACCATCAAACTTGTGGATTGTCTCCTTGATTACCTGTCCGTCCTCGCCTGTAAATACAAGCTCTGCTGTACCAGCACCCGGTACATCGATCTCTACGCTCTTATACACATCGCCATAGGCATGTCTTGCGATTGTAATAGGCTTCTTCCAGTTCTTTACACATGGCTCAATTCCCTTGACAACGATTGGTGCACGGAATACGGTTCCGTCTAAGATTGCACGGATCGTTCCGTTTGGACTCTTCCACATTTCCTTCAGGTTGTACTCTGTCATACGTGCAGCGTTTGGTGTGATTGTTGCACACTTGACTGCAACACCGTACTTCTGTGTTGCGTATGCAGAATCAAAAGTAACCTTATCGTTTGTCTCGTTTCTGTACTCCAGACCAAGGTCGTAATACTCGGACTTTAAGTCGATAAATGGGTAGATCAATTCATCCTTGATAATCTTCCAAAGGATTCGTGTCATCTCATCTCCGTCCATCTCTACCAGTGGAGTCTTCATCTGAATTTTTGCCATTGTAATTATCCTCCTGATTTTAATTGCGTGGTTTGCGAATTGTATCCTGCACGTTATCTAAGTGTTGTCTGTAATTATATAATTGCTTGCAGACACGCTCTCGCTCACTTCCACACGCAGTGGTACTAAATTCGCGCCAACAAGTTGCCGCTTATTAAGTACCAGCGTGTTCCAATGGTTTGCAAACAAATTAATAATTACAGACAACACAATATACAATTTGATTGAATGGATACAATTCGCTATTTACGTTATTTTATAAATTATACACGATTGTTATTGTAACATATTGACAGTTATTTGAAAATATCACTTTTTACAATAATCGTTGGATTGATTTATTTTATTGTTTATTTGTGTACAATATCTGTGTTAATTACCTCAAAAATTTGACTTTGGGGTTATTGTTTAAATGTCGTTTCGTAGTCGAGGAAGTCGACGAGGAAGTGTTTTTCCTTCAGGGCTTCTTCGATTTCGTCGAGGATATCTTCGCTCTCGGCTTCAATCGTGTGGAAATGATAGCCGGAGGTTGTGTTTGATAAAAGGGAAGATTTGCTCTCCTTCAGGTCTTCGACGAATTTGCGGACATCGCGGCGGCTCTTGATGTTCAGGGGGGCTGTGACTTTGCCGTAGGTGCGGTGGTTGACCATTACGTCTAAGACGACTCCACCCAAGTCAACGATCGTGCTTAATTCCTCTTCTGCCTGATCGTCGGTGTGACAGACCTTCACAATCCGCCGGCAATTCTGACTGCCGGCATCCTTTTCGTACACATAACCACGCGGTGTCGATAAGATCGAATGTCCTTTCGATCGGAGCAATGCGATATCCTGTACGACAACCTGACGGCTGACATGGTAGATGTCTCCAATTTTTCCACCCGATAACGGTTCATCGGAACGCAGTAACAACGCAAGCAGTTTCTCTCTGCGCTCGTTTCCGGATATAATTGTCTGCTCCATCTGCTTTTCCTCCTTATTGAATTAGTCAATCGGATGCAGATGCTTCAGACTGATATCTAAGATTGGAGCGGAATGTGTCAGTGCGCCACTGGATACATAGTCTACACCAAGCTTCGTGATCGTCTCGATATTTTCTTTCGTGATATTTCCGGAACACTCGGTCTTGGCACGTCCGTCAATGATCTTGATTGCCTCTGCCATCAGCTCTGGAGACATGTTATCTAACATGATGATATCTGCACCTGCTTCCACTGCTTCTCTGACCATATCCAGATTCTCTGTCTCTACCTCGATTTTGCAGACAAATGATGCATAATCTCTTGCCATCTGAACTGCCTTTGCCACACCGCCTGCGGCGTCAATGTGATTATCCTTCAACATAACAGCGTCCGACAGATTGTATCTGTGATTATTTCCGCCGCCTGCGCGAACCGCGTATTTCTCGAAGATACGCATGCAAGGCGTTGTCTTTCTTGTGTCAAGCAGCTTGGTATTCGTACCCTTCAGGAGTGCTGCGACGTTATTCGTATATGTTGCGATACCGCTCATGCGCTGAAGATAATTCAGAGCCGTACGCTCACCGGACAACAGCACACGGATATCACCGACCACAGTTGCAAGCACCTGTCCGTTTGTCACGGCATCGCCATCCTTGATCTGCTTTCCATCCTGCTCTGCAAAGATCACTTCGGTATTCGGATCTAACATCGTAAATACACGCTTAAATACCTGCAATCCGGCAATGATCCCGTCCTGCTTCGCAAGCAATGTAACCTCGCCCTTCTTATACTCCGGCATCACGGCGTTCGTGCTGATATCTTCACTGTTGATATCCTCCTCCAAAGCCATCTTAATATACTTATCTGCAACTAACTGCATTGTAATGTCATTCATTTGTCTAATCTCCTTTTTTTAAAATGTACACGATCATTGTACATGATTTTTTGTATTGGTAGTACATATATTTTATTTTGAATTGTTCCATATACGATGTATTGAAACTAAGAAATTCTAAGATGTTCTGATATAAATTATGAACCCGTACGCAACCGCCGCCAATTCGCCATCCATGGCTCAGTGGCGGCTTGATTGAACATCGTGTTCAATCATTGCTGATATAGTACAGAACATCAAGAATTTCTAAGTTCCAAACATATTGTATATGGGAACATATTCAAAAATAAAATATATGTATCTACGAAATGGTATAATTATGCACAACGCTCTATAAACCTTATTCAAGCTGACCAACCATATGTTTGGCAGCACGCTTCGCAAAGACAAGGCTTTCAAGTAAACTATTGCTTGCCAGACGGTTCTTTCCATGTACTCCGTTGCAGCTTGTCTCGCCGACAGCATACAGATGAGGCATCGTTGTAAGCGAATACTTGTCTACGTGGATACCGCCCATGAAATAATGCTGTGCTGGAACGATCGGAATCGGCATCATCAAAATGTCGAAACCGTACTTCATGCAGTGCTCGTAGATGTGCGGGAAATGATTCAGGATCGTCTCGCGTGGAACATTCTCGAAGGATAAGAATTCGTATTTTACGCCCTCTTTTTCCATCTCAGCCTGAATTGCCTTTGTCACGACATCACGTGGCTGCAATTCATCGACGAAACGCTCTTTCTTGTGATTCAAGATAATTGCACCCTCACCTCTTGCCGACTCTGAAATCAGGAAACTTCTGCCCGGATTCTCCGTGTAAAAGCAGGTTGGATGAATCTGTACATAGTCCATATGCTCTAATTCTACGCCGTGTTTTCGCGCAATCTCACAGCCATCGCCGGTCAGGATCGGATAGTTCGTGGAATGCTTGTATTGTCCGCCGATTCCACCTGTTGCAAATACTGTGTTTTCCGCATAGATCTCTAATTCTTCACCATCCGCACATTTTGCAAGTATACCCACACAGGCATGATTAATATCTTCTATAATATCGGTCATGGTTGTATGTTCAAAAATGGTAACATTGTTCAACTGCTTCACAGCAGATAATAGACGGGTCGTAATCTCTTCCCCGGTTATATCCTCATGGAAGCAGATGCGCGGCTTAGAATGTGCTCCTTCCTTTGTATAAGCAAGACTTCCGTCTGCGTTTCTCTCAAATTCCACACCATATCCGATCAGATCATTGATGACATCCCGGCTGCCACGGATCATGATGTCGACACTTTCCTTGCGGTTTTCATAATGACCGGCACGCATCGTATCCTCAAAATACGAATCATAGTCATCCTCGTCCCGCAGCACGCAGATACCGCCCTGTGCCAGCATCGAATCACAGGTTTCAAGCTCTGCTTTTGAGAGCATCAAAATCTGTTTATCTTCCGGTAAATTCAATGCTGTATATAATCCACCGACACCGCAGCCGACGATCACAACATCGTAATGTAATTCTCGCATCTTCCTGTCTCCTTTGAATTTATACCTGTACATAATACAAAGACACGATGTGCTCTGCGCATCGTGCTCTGATTAGCGGTCGTCAAATGCACCACATAAATGCGTGCATTTTCCTCGTCGCCATAACAAAAACGCAGACATTCCGCCTGCGTTTTTGCTCCGAATGTACATGCAGTATAGCACATGTTTTGACAGGTGACAAGACACCTATATCGGAAAGATTAAATTTATTTCCGTACCGACATTTAATGCACTCTCAATCTTAATCTCCGCATTGTGCAGCTTTGCGCCATGCTTTACAATAGAAAGTCCAAGTCCCGTGCCGCCTATTTCCTTGGAATGGCTCTTATCAACCCGGTAAAAGCGTTCGAATATCCGGTCAAGCTGGTCTGCCGGAATTCCGATGCCGGAATCTTTGACACAAAACTCACAACGATGTTTTTTCTTTTTGATCATGACATCTATGGTTCCATCCTCTTTGTTATATTTAATGGCATTTTCAATCAGATTGTATACCATTTCTTCTAACACAGAGTGTATGCCGGATATCATCATATGTTCACCCTGCAGATTGATTTTGATATGCCGTTCCTCTGCTACCGGCTCCAAATGATGGATTTCGATTCTTGATAGGTCATATATATCAATCGGAGTCTTTTCTACTGCCTGCTCTCCCTCATCAAGCTGAGACAGCTTAATGATATCTTCTACCAGATGGATCAGCCGACGTGCTTCGTCATAGATCTTACCTGCAAATGTTTTGACATCCTTCTCGTCAACAATTCCATTTTTAATAATTTCTGCAATACCGGATATGGAAGTTAGCGGTGTCTTTAATTCGTGCGATACGTTCGCCGAGAATTCCCGTCTCAAATTCTCGCGTTCTTCCTTCTCTGTGACATCCGTGATGATAACGACCGCGCCGGCAACCTCGTTATTCCGGAATACCGGATTCGCATAGATATTATAAAAACGTCCCTTAACCGGGCAGATATACTCGCTGTGGATTCCCTGGATCGCCTTCTTGATACAGTCGATAAACTCTTCCGACCGGTTAATCTCTAACACATGTTTTCCATCTACCGATTCATCCACATCAAATAAGGTTGAGATACTCCGGTTGTGTGAGAGAACAATTTCCTTTTTATCCACAACAAGAAAACCTTCCTGCATGTTTTCCGTAATCAGTGCAAACTCATTTTTCTGTGTCTGCAGCTGTGTCATCGCCTTTTGAATCTGCTCGTTCTGGATGCGGATTTTACGGATAAACGGTGACAGCTCGTCATAAACCGTCGATTCATCCGGATGATCTAAGTCAATCGCTTCTAACGGTGTTGTAATCTGTTTCGATAAGCGGTAGGCAAGAATCGCGGAGAATTCAACACCGAGCAGTAATACGAGAATAATCGGAAGCAGCACCTTCATCAAAAGTGCCGGCACCGATTTACGGACTACGGAGACACGGACTACACTTCCGTCCGCAATACGGATGGCATGATAGATTGTCTCCTCGGAAAGTGTCTTCGAATATCTTACACTTGTGCCTGCCGAAGACGTCATTGCCTGTTTGATTTCTGTACGATTTTTGTGATTTTCCATCGTATGGGGGTCGGCTTTGTTGTCATAAAGAACTGTTCCGTCCGACGCAACCCATGTGATACGCTTTTCATTCTCATTCAAATCGGTGAGAAAATCCAGCCCGGATAGGTTCACCCCCTCCGCAATATAGCCTGCCGCCTGATTCAGGGAGGAAACGTATTGTTTGTTGAAATAGCTGTATAAAACACCGATGATGGATACGCCACATAGAACGACCAAAAGCAAGATGATTAAAATTGTATTCTTGAATATCTTCTTTTTCATTTTAATCTCCGATCTTGTAGCCGACACCGCGGACCGTTTCAATCATATTCCCGGCTTCCTTTAATTTCATCCGGAGGCTTCGTATATGGACATCAACCGTACGGCTTTCCCCATCGAATTCATATCCCCAGATGCGGTTTAGCAGCTGGTCACGTGTAAACACCTGTCCCTGGTTTTCCATAAACAGATGCAGAAGTTCAAACTCTTTCAATGTAAGATTGATGCGCTCTCCATCCACTAAAACAATGTGGCGCTTGGTATCTAAGGCTATGCTTCCGGCAATAAGCTTCTCACCGTCATCGGTCGTATCTGCACGGTTTTCTGTCCGGCGAAGCAAAGCTTTGATTCTCGCAACTAACTCCATAATGCCAAACGGCTTCGGTACGTAATCATCCGCTCCGCTGTCAAGCCCCAGTACTTTGTCGTATTCACTATCCTTTGCAGTTAACATAATGACCGGAACCTCTTTGGTATCAGCATGTTCCCGGAGCTTTTTCAAGACAGATAGTCCATCCTCCTCCGGCAGCATGATATCAAGCAGAATCAGGGACGGAAGTGTTTCTTCCATCCCTGCCCAGAATTCCGATGGACGTTCAAAGCCTTTTGCTTCCAAATCCATGTGACATAATGTGTAAACTACAAATTCACGTATGCTATTGTCATCTTCTAAAACATAAATCATTTTATATATGCTCTCCTGTGATTGAATAATAAACCCATTCCGCAACATTCGTTGCATGGTCTCCTATTCTTTCATAATACTTTGCAATCATGATAATGTCTATATAAAATTCGCCATCTTCTGCTTTTTTTCCGATCTCTTTAATGAGACGTTTCTTTACCGAATCAAATAATGCATCGACTTTATCATCCGCCTGGATTACAGTGATTGCCAGATCCTTGTCTTTTTTGACATATGCCTCCACAGCATTTGACAGCATATCTTTCGCAGCACCTGACATTTCTTCAAGGTCTTTAAAATCCTTTAAGTCATAAGAAGTTGTGAAACGGATCATATCCGCAATATCGGCACATTGATCACCGATCCGTTCGAGATCAGATATAAGCTTTAATGCAGCTGATACAAAACGGAAATCCGATGCGACCGGCTGCTGCTTTAAAAGCAGGCTCATACAGATATGCTCGATATTATGCTCGCTTTTATCGATCTCTTCTTCGACTGCATGGGATTTCGATGTGTATTTGGCATCGCCACTAAAGAGTGCCTTCGTAGTGCCCGCGATCACCTTCTCGCAAAGTGCACCCATACGGATTAGTTCGACATTCAGATTCTCTAATTGCTTCTCGTATTCATTTCTCATAATTCATCAACCAAACCTTCCTGTGATATAATCCTCTGTCCGCTTGTCACTTGGATTTGCGAACAGTTTCTCTGTATTGTCAAACTCCACAACTTCTCCGAGCAGGAAAAATGCTGTATTATCTGAGATACGTGCAGCCTGCTGCATATTATGTGTTACCATGATGATTGTATATTTATCTTTCAGATCAACTGCCAGATCCTCAATCTTTGAGGTGGAAATCGGATCGAGGGCAGATGTCGGCTCATCCATCAAAAGCACATCCGGTTCTACTGCAAGTGCACGCGCAATGCACAGACGCTGCTGCTGTCCACCTGACATACCGAGCGCGCTTTTCTTCAGACGGTCTTTGACTTCATCCCAGATAGCAGCCTGCTTTAAGGAACGTTCCACAATTTCATCTAATTCCGCCTTTTTATGGATTCCGTGTGTACGCGGTCCATATGCAATATTGTCGTAGATGCTCATCGGAAACGGATTTGGTTTCTGAAACACCATGCCGACGCGCTTGCGCAATGTATTGACATCCATTCCTTTGTATATATTTTCGCCATCGAGTGTTACCTCACCTGTGATCTTACAGCCCTCGACCAGATCATTCATTCGATTCAGGCTTTTTAAGAGTGTGGATTTTCCACAGCCGGATGGACCGATGAATGCAGTGATCTTGGTCGATGGAATGTCCAAGTTGATATCTTTTAACGCATGGAAATCACTGTAATATAAATCCATGTCCTTTATTTTAAAATTACCCATTTTTTCCTCCAAATTCCAGTACTTATTTTGCCTGCAGTTTTTTGGCAAGCTTTCCGGATGCTGCATTGATTATGACAACCATTACAAGCAGCACAACTGCGGTTGCATATGCCTGTTTTGTGTAGAGTCCTTCCGAAAGCAGCTTATACATATGAACAGCCAGTGTACATCCGGAATCAAATAAGCTCTTTGGTATCTCGGCAGTTGTACCGGATGTAAAGATTAAAGCTGCCGTCTCGCCGACGATACGTCCGATTGCCAGGATAACTCCGGATAAAATACCGGGTACCGCAGATGGAAGTACAACCTTAAATATCGTCCGCAGTCTGCCGGCTCCAAGTCCGAAGCTTCCTTCCCGGTAAGAATCCGGTACGCTTAAGAGCGCTTCTTCTGTCGTACGCATAATGGTTGGAAGTACCATAATGGAAAGTGTAAGCGCACCACCGAAGAATGAAAGTCCCCAGCCAAATGCGATCACAAACATCAGATATCCGAACAGACCATAGACAATGGAAGGGATACCGGATAATGTCTCGGTTGTGATTCTGACAATACTCACAAGTTTATTTCCGCGCTTGGCATATTCTACCAAATAAATAGCAGAACAGATACCGATTGGTACTGCGATGAGCAGGGAAAGCGCTGTCATAAGAAATGTATTGATAATTGCAGGAAGCATCGATACATTTTCGGTTGTATATTTCCAGGCAAAAAGCTCCGGAGAAAGATTCATGATACCGTTTGCCAGAATATAGATGACAAGTGCGCCAAGCACACCAACCGTAATGACTGCAGATACCGTGACTGCCATCAGTAAAAACATGGAAAGCGGCCGTTTTTTGTATGCAGCGAGCTTATCCTTCCAGGTGACGACATTGATCGGCCTGATTGCTTCCATATCTGCCTTTGCTGCTACAGCTTGTTCACTCATGCCTATTTCGCCCCTTTCTTTTTCACAACTGAGAACAACAGATTAATAATCAGGATGAATACGAACAGAACCACACCGGTTGCGATCAATGCTTCTCTGTGCAAATCTGTTGCATATCCAAGTTCCAGTACAATATTCGATGTAAGTGTCCGCACACCGGCCAACAGGCTGTCCGGCATAACTGCATGGTTTCCGGCAATCATGATGACTGCCATTGTCTCACCGATCGCACGCCCGATTCCAAGAATAATGGCTGCAAGGATTCCGGATTTTGCTGCAGGGAGTACTGCCTTGAAGACACTTCTCTCATGCGTATCACCGAGTGCCAATGCTCCTTCGTAATAGCTTTCCGGAACCGCGCGGATTGCTGATTCCGATACACTGATGATGGTTGGCAGAATCATGATTCCAAGCAGGATGCAGGCGGTCAGAATGTTTTTACCGCTTCCGCCGAATGTATTCCGGATCATCGGCGTGATCACAACCAGACCGAAGAATCCATATACAATAGATGGAATACCTGCAAGCAGATCCACAGCCGGTTTCATAATCTTATGAAGCTTCGGTGGACAGAACTTTGCCATGAATACGGCACATAAAAGTCCGATTGGAACACCGATGATGATTGCACCTGCTGTCACATAGATACTGCCGATGATCATAGGGAAGATGCCGAATTTATTTGCACCCGGCATCCAGGTTTTACCAAATATAAAATTCACAAATCCAATCTGCCGGATGGCTGGTACGCCATTGGCAAACATGAACAGACATATCATGGCGACTGCCAGTATGGACATACAGGCAGCCACCAGGAATACGATATGCATTGTTCTTTCTTTTACTTTCGTCATAGTATGCCTCGTATTTTCTTTCTGATAAGTTTTTATCAAGCTATTACTTTACTTCTGACCACTTTGTGATAGAACCTGTGTAGATGCTCTTTACCTGATCACTTGTAAGACCATCGACATCGTTGTTCTTATTTACAACAACTGCGATACCATCAATTGCGATCACTGTTGGTGTAAGACCTGCACTAAGCTCGCTGTCCTTCAGCTCTCTGGATGCCATACCGATATCGCAGACACCTTCTGCCGCACTTGTCATACCTGTTGTAGAATCACTCTGCTGTACTTCAATCTGTACATCCGGATTGACTGCAACATATGCTTCCTTGAGCTTCTCCATAACCGGTGTTACGGAAGATGAACCTGCAATATTAATCTTACCCTTTACGCCTGCAGCCTTGAATGCACCTGCATTGCCCTGGCTGATATATCCTGCATCTTCAACAACCTTCTGTCCATCCTCGCTCAAGATGAAGTTGATGAAATCCTGTGTTACTTCGTTTGGTGTACCCTTTGTTGCAATGTTGAACGGACGGGATACCTTGTAGCTTCCGTTTGAGATATTATCAGCGGTTGCTTCTGCACCATCAATCTTCAATGCCTTTACAGAATCATCCAGGGAACCAAGGGATATGTATCCGATCGCTGCCTCATCATCTGCTACACTCGTCATCATAACGGATGTTGAGTTTGTGATATCTGCAGTAGAGATTGTATTATCAATCTTATTACCATCTGCATCCTTCTCCTCGATACCGAACAGTTCGATAAATGCGCCTCTTGTACCGGATCCATCCTCACGGGAAATTACGGTGATATCATCACTTGCTGCTTTACCACATCCTGTCATTGCTCCCATAAGCATGGCTGATGCTAAAACTCCAATGATTGCTTTCTTTAACTTTCTCATTTTCTTTGTCTCCTTTTTCTCTTAAAGATTTTCTTTTTGATTTAACTTACAAATGAGAATATACAGAATGTAAGTAAAGTGCGTTATCGTAGTTTTGTAAAATGTGCGTAAAAAGAGCATATATAAAAATAGTTGTAGTTGTTTATGTGATGTATTGAAACAAGAAGTTCTAAATGTTCTGATTTACATAACTTCTATCGTACGCAATCGCCGCCAATTCGCCATCCGTGGCTCAGTGGCGGCTTGTTTGAACATCGTGTTCAAACATTGCTGATTTATTACAGAACATTAAGTACTTCTAAGTTTCAAACATATACATAAATAACTACAACTATTCTTTGTATATTATATGCTCTTTTTACTTCTCAATCTTTCGAGAAACAATAACTATTTTCTTGTTGTTCCTTATGCAATTAAATTAACAGTTCCTTGTAGTATTCTGCGTAGTCGCGGCGATTCTCTTTTGTGAAGGCGATTGCAGAACGAGGATGCTGGTTTAAAAGCCCGGTCATCAGGTACTGGAGATCGTACCCCCAGACGATGCCGTCATCCTTTAATTTCATCATGTGGTCTTCAATGAATTTGAATACCGGGTATACGTTGTATTTTGGATTCTTCAGGAATCCAAGTAATAGCTCCATTGCACAGTTGCCGGCGCCTCTTCCCATAGACAGGTAGGTTCCGTCTAACCAGTCTACACCGTCGCCACACGCTTCAATCGTGTTTGCAAATGCAAGCTGCTGGTTGTTGTGTGCGTGGATACCGATTTTCTTATTGTATTTTGCTGCGAAATTCAGGTACAGATCTGCGATACGGGCAATCTGCTCCGGATACAGGGAACCAAAGCTGTCTACAATGTAGATGACATCCACTGGTGTCTTGCCAAGCATATCAAGTGCAACCTTGATGTCTTCCTCCTGTGAATTCGAGATAGCCATGATATTACAGCTTGTCTCGTATCCCTTCTTTGCCGCATCCTCTACCATGTCAATTGCTTCTGGCATCTGATGGATGTACGCTGCCACGCGAACCAGATCAACCGGAGAATTTACCTTCTCATCAAAATCGTTCTTATCATGACGTCCGATATCAGCCATGATTGCAAGCTTTAAGTTCGTATCGTTATCTCCGACGATTTCACGGATATGGTCATCACTACAGAATTTCCATTTACCGAACTTCGATTCATCAAATACCTTCTTCGATGCACGATATCCCATCTCCATATAATCAACACCTGCATCGATATTTGCCTGATACAATGCTTTTACAAAGTCATCTGTGAAATAGAAGTCATTCACCAGTCCACCGTCACGTAAGGTCGCGTCTACGACCTTGATACTTTCCCGAAATCCAAGTAAATTTGATAATTCTTTCATGTCTATATTCCTCATCTTTCTTTCTCTGTCGCGTTACTGCTTTAATGCATTAAAGAGAATATGGATACTATAGCAGAGATTCTGTATATAGTCAACCCGCTTTTGAAATATTATTCCACAAGAGAGAAAAAGCGCCTGCGTATGGCGTTAACAGGCGCTTCTTATGACAGCATTATTTATTCACTGTCAGTCGAGAGGAAGTCTCGAATCTATACAAAATACTGTTGGCGCAGTATTGTATAGCGTATGTAATTGTTATAACACTATGTATATAGGAAATCTATGCGTGTATCTCGTTGTTTTTGTAAGCTTGTGCATATTGTGCTTCCTGTGCATTGATATGACTTTCCCCATGTTTTGGCAGGTAGATGCCGTTGATCTGCTCTCTCGCCTTCTGGTCATCCTCGTAGAACAATTCAAAATCGTCGAGAATCCGGGCTTTGATTGCAGGATCATAGACTGGAGCCGCAACTTCAACACGGTGAACAGTATTCCGTGTCATAAAATCGGCAGAAGCAATATACACCTTCGGGTCATCTTTGCCGAATATATAGATTCTGGAATGTTCCAGAAATCTTCCGACTATGCTGATGATCCGGATATTATCCGTCTCTCCTGCCACACCTGCTTTCAGACAGCAGATTCCACGCACGATCATGCGGATTTTCACGCCTGCTTTACCGGCCTCGATAAGCTTGTCGATGATCTTCTTATCCGTCAGGGAATTGATTTTCACACCGACATAACCTTCTTTTCCTTCCTTCGCCTTTGCAATTTCTTCATCAATCATTGCAAGAACTTTATTCTGCAGGCAGTTCGGAGCTACAAGCAGATGCTCTGTCTCATCGACGGTAGTTCCCATTGACAAATGATTGAACACATTGGCTGCTTCATTTCCGATATCTACCGAAGATGTAATCAGAGAATAGTCCGTATAGATACGGGATGTCTTCTCGTTGTAATTACCGGTACCGATCTGTGTGATATATTCGATTTTATTATTCCGCTTTCCAGTGATCAGACAAAGCTTGGAATGTACCTTCATATGATTCAATCCATAGATTACGCGGCATCCGGCATCCTCAAGCTGTCTCGACCAGCGGATGTTATTTTCCTCATCAAAACGTGCCCGGAGTTCGACTAATACAACAACCTCTTTGCCCTGCTCTGCCGCTTCCACCAGTGCTTCAACAATCTTCGAATCGCTGGCAAGACGATATAAGGTCATCTTGATTGATACGACCTCCGGATCATTTGCAGCCTCATTTAAGAGCTGGATAAAAGGCTTCATGCTCTCATATGGATAAGACAGGAATAAATCATGCTCTCTGGCCTGCTCCATCACAGAACGTGTCCGGTCAATCATTGCCGGCTGCTGTGGTACGCGGCGTTCGTAAAATAAATATTTTTCGTTTCGAAGCAGATCTTCCACCTTGAATAAGAACGACAGGTCAAGTGGTGAGATGGAATGAAATACCTGCTTCTTTGTGAGCCCTAAAAATCCACACATCTTCTCGATGATGGAGTCGTTCATCATTCTTGTATATTCCATTCGGAGCGGGCACAAACGGCTTCTTGTACGAAGCACCTTCTCCACACCCTTGCGGTAATCTTTTTCATCATCGTCTAATGCATCATCCACGTCAATTTCCGCACTCCTCAGGATACGGATCAGGGATTTGCTGATTACCTTATAGCCCGGGAATACTTCCCCAGCAAAATGCAGGATCAATTCTTCTGCAAGCATAAAACGTCTTCCGTCGGAAGAAACCGGGATCATGCGCTTAATGACCGGATTGTTACATGGAATAATGCCAATCTTTGTATTGTTTGATTTTGTGCGCAGCTCTACCACAGCGTAGATTTCTTTGTTACGTAAGAATGGGAACGGCTGGCGTTTGCCGACAACCTGTGGCGAGATAAATGGCTGGATCTCGTTCTCAAAGTAAAGCTTCATGGAATCCTGCTCATCCTCATTCAGATCCTTATATAAAAGCTCCTTGACACCATATTCTTCCATCTCATACATCAGGCGCAGATAGATCTCGTCCTTCTTCTCCCGAAGCTTCTTCTCCTTGACGATAATGCGGTCGAGCTGCTCCTGACAGGTCATATTCGTCTTATTTTCACGTACTTTACTGTCTTTTCCTGCGTCTAACGAACCGACACGCACCATTAGGAACTCATCGAGATTGCTTTGGAAGATTGACACGAACGACAGACGCTCACAGAGCGGATTGTTCTCATCCACTGCTTCTTCCAATACTCTTTTATTGAACTTTAACCAGGAAAGTTCCCGGTTATCATAGATTGTTTCCTGTAACATATTATTTTCCTCCTATGCTTCCTCCAATTCCAGGAAACGGACATTGTCCATCACTTCTTCCACCATGCCGTTGCAACTGTCGCCGATGCGCTCTAAGCTGTGAAGCATATTGGAAAACGGATAAGTAAATTCCGGTTTGCAATTTTTCTTGCGCAGACGTTTTAGATGGTTCTTGTTGAATTTCTTCTCCATATTACGCAGTTCCTTGCGATAATCGAAGACCTTCCTTGCAGTCTTTGCATCCCCATTTTCCAGTGAGACAATCGATGTCCGATACATGATTTCTACGTTATCAATTACTTTTCCAAGTTCCTCAACTGCATCCTTTGAGAATTTATACTTTCCTTCGAGTTTGGCACGTATAACCGGTGAAGCATCCTCACACCGCTTGCTGACACGTGCAATATCATTTAGGACATACAACAGTCCCGCAGTCGTAGATGATTGCTCTTCAGTCAGAGAACCATTCGAGAACATTCCAGAGATATAGCTGACAGTATTCTCATCAATCTCTGTTACAAGCTTCGCATTTTTTTCTAGCTCAGCAAGCGCTTTGCTATCATTATTCATCACCGTTGCCTTCATATTTCCAATCATTTCTGATACAAGGCGTCCTGCACGGCGGATCTCCTGGGATACAAGATACATAGCTGCAATCGGCTGACTGATCACATTTTTGTCAAGAAAGCTTTTCTCTTTATAATCTTCGATAGACACTTCCTTGTCATCTCTGACAATAAACATAACAATCTTCACCATAACCGGAAGCAACGGCAGCCAGATCAGAGTATTGATGATATTAAAGCTCATATGTGCATTTGCAATCTGCCTTGAAATCACATCCAGTTCATTTCCCTTTGGCGAGATCATCTCAACAAACTTTGCAAATGGCTTGATGATCCAGATAAAGAGAAAGGAACCGGTAATATTAAACACGCTATGTGCAATCGCACAGCGCTTTGCATCTTTGGACTGTCCGATACTTGCCAATATTGCGGTAATGGTTGTACCGATATTATCGCCGAGCAGAATCGGAATTGCGCCAACTAATCCGATCACACTCGCACCATCCGGGCCTGCCTGTGATGCGAAGCTCTGCAATACCGCAATCGTTGCGGAGCTGCTCTGTACAACGAGTGTCATAAGCATACCGACGCCAACACCGAGTACCGGAATATGGCTGACTTTCTCCATCATATTGATAAATACCGGGCTTGTTGCAAGCGGCTTCATGACATCGCCCATCATCTCGATACCAACAAATAACAAACCGAATGCGAAGATTGTCTGTCCGACAAACTTTATCTTCTCTTTCTTCGCAATAAATGCAATCAAAAATCCGATAAATACAATCGGCATAATGTAATCACTAATTTTAAATGCCATCAGCTGTGCGGTCATTGTCGTTCCGATATTTGCACCGAATATAACAGAGATACCCTGTTTTAAGGACATCAATCCGGCACTGACAAAACCAATCACCAATACAGTTGTCGCACTGGAGCTTTGCAGAACTGCTGTTACAAGTGCGCCCGCCAACATTCCGCACACAGCATTTCGTGTAAGTACTCCCAACACCTTCTTCATTTTGTCTCCGGCTACCTTCTGAAGCGATTCACTCATCATATTCATTCCGAATATAAAAAGCGCCAGCCCTCCCAGCAAACCGAACACAGTCGCCATACTTTCGTTCATTTTGATTCTTCCTTCCTCTTTTGGGCATTTTTAGCCGATTTAAAAGCCGTTTTGTAAGCGTTTCCCGTAAGCAGATTGGCCTTCATAGCTTGAATAATATCGAAATATAGAATCTGCTTCTATCAACAGAAAGTAAAGAATTGTTAAATCTATGTAAAGCAGTATTTCCGGACATAAGAAAAAGCGCCAGACCGGCGCTTAAATCTCTTTGATCTTATCCCGTAACCGCATCATATTCGTATCCATATCGGCAATCACATCGGAATATCGTTTCAACTCCTGCACGATTTCCCCGGTATCAACCAGATCTTTCTTATAGAGTAGCTGGTAGTCGAGTACCGACCAGGAATCCATGGCAACCGTGCGAAGCTGTAGTTCCACCTTCATCCATTCTGTCTTTTTCGACAGATAAATCGGGACAGACAGAATCATATGTACCCCCTGATAACCGGAAGATTTCGGCGTTTTGATATAATCCTTGATCTTGAGGATCTTGATATCATGCTGGATCTTCAGACAATCCACCAACGCATAGATATCATCCCGGAATATACAGGTCACCCGGACGCCAACGATATCATTCAATTTCTTTTTCGCGTTATCTAAGTTGATTGTATACCCTTTGCGGCGCAACTTCAAAAAGATACTCTCTGCGCTTTTGATACGGTGTGTTAACCGCACAACAACCTCGCGCTGCAGATTCTCCTGCAATTCCAGATTGATCATTGTCAGCTTCGATTCTAAGATCTGGATCGCCCACATACACCGAAGCTGATATTCCTTATCCGATAAGGAATTTGCAAAATCCGTAATAATCTTACGGTCATTTTTTGTAATATGTAATTGTAACTGTTTTTCCTGTTCCATAATATTTATATATGCCTCATTCATTCTTTTTATTCTATCAATGTTTGGTTAAAGATTGTTAAATCTATGCAAAATGCACTTGCATAAAGTGTTTTAAGCCCCTATACTATCTATATGTGAATATTCATCATACACCATGTATTTCCAATACTGTTCAAAAAGATGATTATCAAAAGAAAGGATTTTCTAATATGAAGGGCTATAAATATACTGTTAATAAACGGCGTGCAAACCGGCTTGCCTATCGGTTTCTTGGATTTATGTTTCTACTTGTCGCCACCTTGCAGGCATTTACAATGATCCATGGCTACGCCAAACACCTGGTGTTAACAGCGTTGTTTGTTACATTTGTTGGTGCCTACGGAATCTATCTCGTAGTGATGTCCTTTCGGAAGCAGGCATTTTCAGCAACCTATATCTTTGATGACACCGGCTTTACGATCGAACATAAATATGGAACTACCCATTACGACTTCGATCAGATCAAGCATGTGACGATGGTTATTCCGGACGAAAACATGATTTTTTATATTCTGAATGTTTTCACAGAGAAGGAACGCTATACAATTTCATTTATGATGCAGAAGGAATTATGTGAGAATATCTATGAATTTATGCATGCACGTTTACCAAAGAAAGACACGGAAGATTAGTTCCGTGCCTTTTCTTTTTACCACCTGACGGCGGTGCCCTGCTCATATTGAGCGATGGAGCTGAGGGGAATCGAACCCCTGTCCGAAAGCTCTTCCATTACAGCTTCTCCCATTACAGTTTGTATATTGGATTTCCCATACAAAAACGCCTACAAACAGGCTTTCCTATATGGTAGCTTCATGAATTTTCCGAAACCGCAAAGCTTAAGCCCCGGAGTGTCCCACTAAGTCGATGCCAGGATTCTAAGTTGTGGGGAACCTAGAGCTGACAGCTGCCATAATTAGGCAGCGTACGCGTAATTTTCGTCTGCGTTTATATTTATTTTCCAAGTTTTAGCGTGGTCCTGGTCCACGAATGGCTACCGTAATTTCTAAACCCCCGTCGAAACCAGTACAACCCCTGGTTTGATTGACGAAAATCTATATATCCCACTTTAAAAGTGTATATACCAAGCTATTATTCTGCATCTGTTGCAGATGCATCTTCTGGAGTAGCATCGCTATTGCTTGCTGTTGGGAATACATATCCCGTATAATTAGCTGCCCAATACTGTTGTGCCCAATAATCGTAAACCGATGCATTGATTGTCTTATTTGCCTGGCGTGTCTCATAGTTTTTCTGATATGCATGTCTGCCCAGAGGGAAACCGACCAGAGCACCTAAAATAGCGGCACATACTAAAATCTCCACTACCTGTTTTGCTTTTTGTTTCTTCTGAATCTTCTTTCGATTCTTCTTCTCTTCCTTATAGCGATCTACTTTTGCCTGACTCATACGTTCTCCTACCTTAACTTCTCATATTTATCCCAGATTACGAATCTTGAAGTCTCGTTCAACTTCTCGTTTCATATCCTTTTTCGCGATATCATCCCGCTTATCGTACAGCTTCTTACCACGTGCCAATCCAATCTCGACTTTGACAAGACTGTCCTTAAAATATACTTTTAACGGCACCAAGGTATATCCCTTCATTTTCTGCTGTCCAATCAATTTGTTGATCTCATAGCGATGTAGCAACAGCTTTCTTGTCCGAAGTGGATCTTTATTGAAGATATTTCCCTTCTCATACGGAGATATATTCATGCGATAGACATATACCTCATCGCCATCCAATCCGACAAACGCCTCTTTGATACTGCATTTTCCCATACGGAGAGATTTCACTTCCGTTCCAACTAAAGCAATGCCAGCCTCGTATGTGTCCTCTATGAAGTAATCGTGATATGCTTTTTTGTTATTGGCTATCAGTTTCGTCCCTCGTTGCTTCGCCACTTTTTTCAACTCCTTCTATATTACCATCAATCAGTGAAAAATCAATGGTTTTCTTAATTTTATCACATTTTAACACTTTGATGCGCACTTTGTCACCCAATTGATATTTCTTTTTCGTTTTTTCTCCGACCATCGCATATTCCTGCTCGTTGAAATAATAGAAATCATCATACATATAGGCAACAGAGACTGCACCTTCTACTGTATTATCCAATTCCACAAAGATGTAGTTTGAGGTAACGCCAGAGATTACTCCATCGAATTCTTCCCCGATGTGCTCCGACATATACTCAATCTCTTTTAACTTGATGACATCCCGCTCTGCTTCTTCTGCCCGACGCTCTTTGACGGAATTATCATTTGCAACGGTCGGCAGAATGTGACGGTAATGTTCAATCCGCTTCTCGGAAAGTTCACCGTGCAGATTCTCCTTGATGATACGATGGATCTGTAGATCCGGGTACCGGCGGATTGGAGATGTAAAATGGCAGTAATACTTGCACGACAGGCCAAAATGTCCGGTGCACTCAGTCGAGTAACGTGCCTGCTTCATCGAACGGAGCATCATCTTGCTGATCAGTGCCTCATATGGCTTGCCCTCGATCTGGTCAAGGATTTTCTGCAATTCCTTCGGATGTGTCTCATCTCTGGATGCCTTGATAAAGAGTCCAAAATTATTGATGAATGCGGCTAAAATATCGATCTTCTCCTCATCCGGATGCTCATGGACACGATATTCAAACGGTAGCTCCTGCCAGAAATAGTCTTCTGCGATTGTCTCATTGGCAGCCAGCATGAAATCCTCGATGATCTTCGTTGCAGGATTCCGGTCATATGGCTTGATTTCCACTGGTTTGTGGTTTTCATCCACAATAATCTTTGTCTCAGCAACATCAAAATCAATCGAACCACGTTTTCGGCGGTTCTTCCGAAGAATTGTGGAAAGCTCCAGCATCAGATCAAACATTGGCACGAGAGGTTCATACCGTTTCAATACTTCCTCGTCACTCCGCTCTAAGATCTTCTCAACATTTGTATAAGTCATACGTTCATCGACATGCAGGATACCCTCACAGATCGTATGATCCAACAGCTTGCCTTTTTTGTCAAACTTCATCACACAGCTAAGTGTGAGACGGTCTGTACCAGCATTCAAAGAACAGATACCATTTGATAATTTGTGTGGCAGCATCGGGATGACACTATCCACAAGATAGCAGCTTGTTCCACGCTTCAATGCTTCCTTATCAAGTGGGGATTTCTCCTTTACATAATGCGATACATCCGCAATATGTACACCCAATGTATAGACACCATCTTCAAAAGATAACGTAATCGCATCATCCAAGTCTTTTGCGTCTTCACCATCAATTGTTACGGTTGGAAGTGCCCGGAAATCCGTACGTCCGACAAAATCCGCTTCGTCCACTTCATCTGGAATATCTTTCAGGGAATCCATGACCTTGTCCGGATATTCCACTGGTATATCATATGCCCGTACAACCGAAAGTATGTCCGTGCCTGGATCATTCACATGTCCTAAGATCTCAATAATCTCGCCTTCCGGAGATTTATGATCCGCACCATAGTTGGTAATCCTGCATACAACCTTGTGTCCAGTCATTGCCCCCATAGAATCCTTCTTTGCAACAAAGATATCATCAGCTACCTTCTGGTTATCTGGAATCACAAAGCCAAAGTTCTGCTGTTTGTCATATGTTCCAACAATTGTTGTAAGTCCACGCTTTAAAATCTGAGTAACCTTTGCCTCGGTGCTTTTTCCCTGTTTCGTATAAGAATCCGGTGCAATCATGACACGATCCCCGTGAAAGGCTCCCATCGAAAACTTGGCTGGAATAAAGAAATCGTCCTTATATCCTTCTACACGGACAAATCCATATCCCTTTTTGTTGCCGATATAATCACCGACTAAGAATTTATCATCCAGTTTCTTATATTTACCCTTCGGGGTAACAGTAATCTTTCCTTCTTCTACCAGTTCGTTTAATGCTTCTTCCACACGTTTTTTATCGGCATCCTTAACCTGAAGCAGGAAACGGATGTCTTTGAGACGCATCGGCTTGTACTGTTCATCACAAATAAAATCATATAACTTCTGTTTTACGCGTTCTCTTTTTTCTCCCATAACGTAACACCTCCCAAAAAAATAAGCTGCTTTTTATCAAAGCAGCTTGTAAAATCTAAATGAATTTTGATGACAGGACCAAAGCCAGTGCAAAATACAGAACACCAAGAACGACTGTAACCTTCTTCAATACAGACTCTTTGGATTTTCCTTTGTTCTTGCTCCAATAGGTATCTGCGCCACCGCCGCTGATTGCGCCGGACAAACCGCCTTTACCTTCCTGCATCATAACGATAACTGCCAAGATAACAGATATTACCAAAAATATTATAATTAACGCTGTCTTCACGAGAATTCCTCCTTATTATTTTAACTCATACTTGAACATATTACCATAAGAATTTCGTAAATACAATATATAATTTAAGAAAAATCTGCTAAATTTGGCATTTGTATGGCAATATTTTATTTTGCAGTAGGAAAATCTCCATAAATGGCTAATTTCCCAAGCTCTTCTTCTATCCGAAGAAGCTGGTTGTACTTTGACGTACGGTCAGAACGACACGGGGCACCCGTCTTGATCTGTCCAGCATTCACCGCAACTGCCAGATCCGCAATGAAAGAATCCTCTGTCTCGCCCGAGCGATGAGAAATCACCGTCTTATAACCGGATTTCTTAGCAAGCTCAATGGCATCCATTGCCTCTGTCAAAGTTCCAATCTGATTATACTTGATAAGAATCGCATTTGCAATACCGTCCTCGATTCCCTGCTTTAAGCGTCCAACATTTGTGACAAAGAGATCATCGCCGACAAGCTGTACCTTCTCGCCAAGCCGGAATGTAAGCACCTTCCAGCCCTTCATATCATTTTCATCGAGTCCATCTTCGATGGAGTAAATCGGATATTTCCCTATCAAATCCTCGTAATACTGCACCATTTCCTCAGAATTACGATAGATCTCCCTGCCTGCCATCCGGCTTTCTCCAGGGAAATAATATAGCCCGCTTGTCTCATCATACAACTCACTTGCTGCTGCATCAATGGCGATCTTCACATCTTCATATGGTTTATAGCCTGCTTCCTTGATCGCAAGCACCAGATAGTCGAGTACTTGTGCTGAGGTTGCGAGGTTTGGTGCAAATCCACCTTCGTCTCCTACACCGTTTGAAAGTCCATTTTCATGCAGCACGCGCTTCAAGGTGTGGTAGATCTCTGCACTCATTTCCAGGCAATGCTTGAACGAATCTGCCCCAACCGGAGCAATCATGAATTCCTGCAGATCCACAGTATTATCTGCATGACAGCCACCATTTAATATGTTCATCATCGGAAGCGGCATTTTCTTCGCGTTGATTCCACCGATATAACGATATAATGGCATACGCAGGGAATTCGCTGCTGCACGGGCAACAGCCAGTGACACTCCTAAAATTGCATTGGCTCCAAATCGCGATTTGTTCTCGGTTCCATCTGCTTCCGTCAGGTATTTGTCGATCAACGCCTGATTGAACACATCAACGCCAATGAGCCGGTCACTGATCCGTGTATTGACATTCGTCACTGCCTTCTCCACGCCTTTTCCCATATATCTCCGCTCATCATCGCGCAGCTCATGTGCCTCGTATTCTCCGGTCGAAGCGCCGGAAGGCACCGATGCGATCGCCGCCGCACCATTTTCTGTTACGACCTCTACCTCTACCGTTGGATTTCCACGGGAATCCAGTATCTCTCTTGCATGTATATATTTTATCCGATCCATCAAAATCAGCCTCCAAAAATTTTTACATCTAAGCTAATTATTTCCGAATCGGAGCTTTTTATACATAAGTTACATATAAAAAACGTCCTGCAATGGTTTTTTCACAGGACGTTTCGATTATTTCAATATTAAATTCAGATGTTATTCTGCAGTTGTCTCTGTTTCTGTCTCAATCGTATGTGCCTCCATGTTCTTCGGAAGTACAAGATTCAGAATGATTGCGACGATAAATACAACAGCGACGCAGTTTTCGGCAAATACCGTCTGGACAATACGAGGGAAGATTGCGAAAATCTCCGGCACCTGTGTAAATCCAAGACCGATACTTAAGGAAAGTGCTGTAATCGTAATGTTTCTCTGTGTATAGCCACATCTGCCAAGCATCTGGATACCGCTTACGACAATCGTACCGAACATCATGATCGTACAGCCGCCAAGTACCGCATCCGGCAATGTTGCAAGCACAGCGCCGAAGATCGGGAAGATTCCCGCTAAGATCATAATAACCGCACCGGTTGCAATCGTAAAACGGTTTACGACCTTCGTCATGGCAACCAAGCCGACATTCTGGCTAAATGAAGTGATCGGCAGACAGCCAAATACCGACGATAATGCGCTGACAAAACCGTCACAGGCAATCGAACCGGATGTCTCCTTCGTCGTCGCATCTCTGCCAAGTCCGGCGCTCTCACTCGCACTTAATCCGCAAGCTGCCGCTACAATGATGATTGGAGCGATATTTGCAACAAACATCGCCAGAATATGCTGTAATCCAAACGGAATTGCCTTGGCAACCGGCACTCTTCCCTCTAATCTGTAAATATTTTCAATCGAAGCTTCTGTCTTACTCGTCTTATGCATTCTCTCTGAATTTAATTTCACCCGTTGTATAATCCATGCTATCCACAATTGCAAGGGATTCCAGATGGAATCCGAGATTGCGGATTACCTGTCCACCCGGCTGGAAGCCCTTCTCGATGGCAATTCCGATACCGGATACTTCAGCGCCTGCGGATTTCACGATTGAGATAAGTCCCTGCAGGGCACAGCCGTTCGCAAGGAAATCATCGATGATCAGGACTTTATCCTCAGGGTTTAAGAATTTCTTCGATACGATAACCTGATTCTTGCACTTGTGTGTGAAAGATTCTACCTCTGCCACATACACATCACCTTCGATGTTGATGCTCTTCGACTTCTTCGCGAAGATAACCGGTACATCAAAATGTCTTGCGACGATACAGGCAATGCCGATGCCGGATGCCTCAATTGTCAGAATCTTATTGATCTTCTCATCTGCAAACCGGCGCTTGAACTCCTCGCCAATCTGATCGAACAGGCGGACATCCATCTGGTGATTCAGAAAGCTGTCGACCTTCAGTACATTTCCTTCTTTTACTATGCCATCTTTTAAGATGCGTTCCTCTAGAAAATTCAATCTTCTTTCCTCCTGATATTAGAATAAGAAAAACCTTTTTCAGTGGATAGTTGTAAAATATACTTTTTTTATACGAGTTGTGGTTGCTTACTCAATTCTTTGCAGACGTGCTCTCGCTCACTTCCGCATGTAGCGGTACTAAATTCGATGCAGTCGGTAATAAATTACCGATGCATCTCATTAAGTGCCAACATGCTCCAATGGTCTGCTAAGAATTGGTAAGCAACCACAACTCTATATACAAAATCTATAATTTACAATAGTGGTCTACCGAAAAAGGTCTCATTATTGATGATTGGATTGATAAAATCATCCGTAAAAGCTGTAATTATTCCCTGAAATGCACCACCAATAATAACTGCGATGGCGAGTTCCATCACATTGCCCTTTTAAGCAAACTCTTTAAACTATTTTAAGAATTTCTTCGTTGGTATCATTCCTTTCCTATCTTACGATCAATGACTTCCCTGTCATCTCTGCTGGCTGTGGAAGTCCCATGATCTCAAGTAATGTTGGAGCGATATCAGCTAAGCATCCACCCTCACGAAGCTTTACGCTGTCGTCGTAATTTACAAGGATAAATGGAACCGGGTTGGTTGTATGTGCCGTATGAGGTGCCTTTGTCTTGTAATCAATCATCTGCTCTGCATTTCCGTGGTCTGCACAGATAAAGAGCACGCCATCTACTTCCTTGATTGCCTCTACAGCAGTTCCTACACACTGGTCAACTGTCTCAACAGCCTTTACAGCAGCAGGGATCACACCAGTATGTCCTACCATGTCTGGGTTTGCAAAATTGATGATAATCACATCATACTTACCGGAACGGATGGCTGCATTCAGCTTCTCAGATACTTCCGGTGCACTCATCTCTGGCTGCAGATCGTAAGTTGCAACAGCTGGAGACTTTACAAGTACTCTGTCCTCATCCTTGTTTGGCTCTTCAACACCACCGTTGAAGAAGAATGTAACATGTGCATATTTCTCTGTCTCAGCGGTACGAAGCTGCTTCAAACCATTTGCAGCAAGATACTCTCCAAGTGTATTCTTGATCTCCTGCTTCTTGAAAGCGATGATCTTGTTCGGGATAGACTCATCGTAATCCTTGAAGCATACATATGTCAGTGGCAGCTTTCCACCTTTCCGCTCAAATCCTGTAAACTCATCTGCACAGAATGCTCTTGTGATCTCACGTGCACGGTCTGGACGGAAGTTAAAGAAGATAACGGAATCGTTTGCCTTTACGGTTGCAACCGGCTTTCCATCTGCCTCGATAACAGTAGGAAGAACAAACTCATCTGTCTTATCATTTGCATAAGAATCTGCAACTGCCTGTACTGGATCTGCAGCCTTTACGCCCTCGCCATATACCATAGCTGCATAAGCTTTCTCTACACGATCCCAGTTGTTATCACGATCCATTGCATAGTAACGACCGGAAATACTTGCGACCTTACCGACTCCGATCTCCTGCATCTTATCAACGAGTGCTGCAACATAATCCTTACCAGATGCTGGAGGTGTATCTCTACCATCTAAGAATGGATGTACATATACGCGATCAAAGCCCTGCTTCTTGCAAAGCTCTAAGATACCATACAGATGTGTATTGTGGCTGTGTACACCGCCATCGGAAAGAAGTCCCCACAGATGAAGATCTGAATTGTTCTTCTTGCAGTTCTCAATCGCCTCAAGCATTGCTTCGTTCTCGAAGAAATCGCCATCCTCGATTGCCTTTGTGATCGATGTCAGATCCTGATAAATAATTCTTCCGGCGCCAATATTCATATGACCAACCTCAGAGTTACCCATCTGTCCGTCCGGAAGTCCGACTGCAAGTCCGGAAGCATTTCCTCTTACGTATGGACACTCTGCCATTAGCTTATCCATCACAGGTGTGTTCGCCATGTAAATTGCATTACCTTCTGTCTTGTCTGTAATGCCATAGCCATCAAGTACCATCAATACAACTGGTTTCTTACTCATTGTTTATCTCCTTTAATTTATAATAATTTATTCTTTGTAATTTCCTGTTTGATTATATACAGTTATACACTTTTTTTCAAGATTTTATCGTAGAGATTTCTCCCTGATTTATTTTTTTATGTATGCCTGTGTTTTCACACTGGTAATACCCTGATAGCGCATCGCTGGTGCCTTACCATTCTTTGGCACAAGAACAATCTGGATGCCTTCCAGACGTTTTGCAAGACCTGCGGTTCCGGCAGCCCCACCATTCTTTGCCCAGCCAAGCCAGCCAAAGCTCTGTGCATGTACACGATAATATACATCATAATGCTCTGCCATCTCGCCAGTCAGTGCGATACGGATTGCTTCGAGACGCTTCGCCTCTCCACTTGTACCAGACATAACGCCATTGCGTTTCCATGTATTTGGATCGTTCTCATTTCCCTGCCAGCCATAAGACTGTACATGTGTCGTATAGACAATGCTGCCGCTGTATGTCTGGTTTGTTAGCTTGATATTGATACCTTCGAGACGCTTTGCTAATCCAGAAGTACCACTCATCTGTCCATTATACTTCCAGCCCTGCCAGCCGAAGCTCTGTACATGTGTACGGTACGCAACATTGATTGCGTTCTCACCGACCACAGACGGATTCGTGTTGGATGTCGCCGGATTGCCGACAACCGGTGAAGATCCAGCCTTTGCAATATAGCTTGCTAACTGTTTTGTAACATTCACACCCTTGAAGTTTGCGCCCGGTGCAGATTCACCCTTCTTTACAACTACAATCTGGATGCCTTCCAGACGTTTTGCATAGCCTGCTGTTCCAGATGGTGCGCCATTCTTCGCCCAGCCGAGCCATCCGTAAGACTGTGCGTGCACTCTGTAATACACATCATATTTATCCTTATCTGCGCCTGTAAGCTGAATCTTGATTGCTTCGAGTCTCTTTGCTTCCCCCTCAGTTCCATTCATCTCACCATTTGCAGACCAAGGCAGCCAGCCGTAACTCTGACAATGCGTCGTGTACTGAATACCGAGCTTGGCTGTCTTTCCTGCTTCTGCGGAATTTACAACAATATTGATACCTTCGAGTCTCTTTGCCTTTCCGCTTGTACCTGACATGGTACCATTGGATTTCCATGTCTTGATATCGTTTTCTTTTCCTTCCCAGCCAAATGTCTGTACATGCGTACGGTAGGAAACTGTAATATTCGGAGCCGTTGTAGTTGTACCGGTATTTCCGCCTGTACTTCCACCTGTACTACCACCTGTGGAACCACCAGTATTCCCTCCTGTACTTCCGCCAGTAGAGTCTCCAGTATTACCGCCTGTGGAGCCGCCGGCATTTCCACCTGTATTTCCTCCAGTGTTGCCACCAGTCGTACCACCGGTTGTCTCTTTGGCTGTGGTAACGGTGAGTCCTGCACTCTTATCGCTTTCCAGCCAATAACCATTTGCCACTTTCTTCACATAAAATGTATAAGCTGTATTTGCTGTAAGTCCTGTAAATACATTGCTATCCTGCCAGTTCACACCATCTTTGGAGTATTTGCAGCCAGCAACACTGTTCAATGTAACAGATGTCGTTGTCTTAGATGCAAGTGTTGGAGCTGACGGTGTTTCATATTTCTGATACACGGAAAGCTTAACAGTATCTTTGTATCCGCCCGATTTTGTTGTCACAGAAATCTCTGTATATCCAGGTGCAACCGCCGTAAGAACACCGGTTGTCGCATCGATTTTAGCAGCCTCTGGATTGGAAGAGGTATATGTAATCGTCTTATCTGTAGCATTGGCAGGGGAAACCGTTGCCGGGAAGCTCCATGAAGCAGCATCTCCGATCGTTATAGATTTCTCGGAAGGCTGATTGTCAAACCGAACCCCTGTTACTTCTACAATCTTCTCCCCTTCCTGTGCGGTCTTTACTTTGATCGTTACAATCTCGCCCGCGCGAATGTTGTTATCTGCATCGGCTTTTACACGGATTTCAAATGTATATTCTGTATCTGGATCTAATCCCTCAAATACGTTGCTATCCTGCCATGTTCCATCTGGAGCAATGCGATACTCACAGTCGTCATATGGTGTTAACGTGATCGTATTTGTCGTCGGTGTCTCACTTGTGCTTGGTGCCTGTGTCGGAACTTCCGGTGTCTTCCACACCGTAACTACACAGGTTGCTTTCACATCTGATGTGCTTCCGTTTGCTTTTGCTGTGATTGTTGCAGAACCTGCGCCAACCGCGGTTACCTTACCAGAAGCATTCACAGTTGCAACCTTGTTGTTCGAAGAACTCCATGTCACGCTCTTATCTGTTGCATCATCCGGTGATACAGTTGCAACAAGGGTTGTCTCTGTCACAGGATTTGTTCCTCCAATCTCGAAGCTCAGCGTGTCTTTATTCAAAGCAACACCTGTTGCTGCAACCTCCTTCGGTACATCAGGTGTGGAACTGCCACCGGATGAAAGATTTTTGTCTATATACTGATGTTCGGTATCGGATGTGTATTTTTCATAGATTGCAGCTGCTGCAGCAACCAGAGTCGCGTTATAATCTATGGCTACCTCATTACATACATAATCGCTTGCAGAATCAACATAGGAACCATCGATTTTCTGTCCGCCAACCAAAGCACCGATTAACATGTTTTTCTGAGCAGTTGTTCCCTGATCTTTACCAGTATATCCGGAAGCCGCTCTATGATGCGGGTATTTTGGTCCATACGCATTATATCCGATGACAAAACATTGCTTTGCTGCATTGTTACCAAGCAGATATTTCATCTGTCCCTCTGACCAGCCTCGATATGTTTCTATTGACGTCATCTTATCATACAATAATCCTGTGTACTGCATAGATGTGTTATAACGGGCAGAACCCCAATTGCTGACACATCGATAGCCACCATGGGTACTATTTCCATCTGAAATCCCCATAAGTGATGCTATTTTACTGGAATTCCCATCGTAATAAGCCACTGCCGGACCGACATTGTCCCAGCCAAGCGGCCAATATGGTTTCATAGCTGCATCTGCATTTTTATACTGATTGTATTCAGACAGATACCTTGTGTTTCCAGTAATCTGATACAGCATCAGCGCTGCCAGACAATAATCATCTTCCCAGTTAGAAGATACATAAAAGCTGCCAGACGTTGTACCAACAGACTTATTGTGATTTTTTGCATATGCAAAGAGCATTTCTGCTGTCTTTAAATATTTGTCACCGCCAAAGTTTTTATACTGCATGGCAAGTGCAGCTGCGGATAACGATACCACATCGGTATGTGGTGCAGAATCGCTGGAGAAGTATGCGGTACGATTGCTCTGTGGCTGAGCTTCCGGTGCTCCCCAATACCCATGATCGTAACCACCGCCACCATTTCCAACTTGTACACAGTACGCTTCTACAGAAGTTCCTGCACTGTTTAATACAGCACATTTAGTCAGATAATCCGCAAAATGTGTCGTGATTGTCTGCAAATGATTCGTCTGTCCCGATGCTACATATGCAGATTTGTTCGTATCATAGCTCATACCAAGTACAAATGCCGCATACGCTTCCGGCAAACCAAACTTTACGTGATCCCCCGCATCATGGAAACCGCCAGTCAGATCAACTGTAACAGTACTTCCATCGGTTCTTGTATAAGAATACTTATCATAAGTGTGGCAATTTCCTCTCCAGTCAAGCAGAGACTTTGTTCCTACCTCATCGCCACACATATTTGCATCATAAAAATACAAAGAGTACTGAAGCAGCTTTGCATAGTTGTAATCAATATCTGAATAATTGTAATCTGTTACATTTCCGGCAGGAATTGTGACTGTACCAGAGCCGCCAGAACTTCCACCAGAACCACCAGATGAGGTAGAATCTGTCGAGAACTTCACAGAATTGATCTGGTATGTAACAGTAGAACCTTCCTGCAGGTTTGTAAACTGCACGCCAATTTTACCAACTTCTGTGCTATTTCCCCAATCCAGACTTGAGAGATCCATGCTCATTTCCATCGTTCCTGATGTTGTCAAGTTTACATAATTCCCCTGATTCCATTTCCAGTCCTTTGACATGAACATCATCATAGCTCCCGGCGTACCCGTTGTACCCACAGTGAAGTTTGAAACTGACAGACTCATGCTCAAACTCTTAATTCCCTTTGCTTCCCATTCGGATTTTTCATCCATATCCGCTGGCAAGCTCAGTAGAAGCTCGGAGATCATAATCCCTTTGTTTTCGCCATTGTCTTTTGCAGCCTCTGTTTTTCCACTCATCGTAATATACGATGATAAATCCATTTCCGTTGCTGCCTGTGGTGTCAACGTTGGAATCGTCACCCCTGTTATCATGAATAACAGAGCAAATACAACTGCAAACACCCTCCTTGTCATTCGTTTTTTGCTCATTTGAACCCTCCTCTTAATGTTTTAATTATTCTTTTTATCTTGCACAAGCTGTAACTGTGCCCGCAACTTTTCAATTTCTGCCTCCGATCATTTTCTTCACACAATCCATTATAATCGACACCTGGCTTATGTTCAATCAATGAATTTTACATATAGGTTATTTGTAGTACTCTCCCAGACTGATTCCATTGATGCCAAGCGGAATCGCATGATCAAGTCCGATGAACTTCTCACCATTGTTCCAGAGAACTTCCTTGACAAATGCATACTTTTCCTCGTCCCATGTTGTGAAATCATCTAAAACCATGCCTCCGGTATCCCCAGAGTTCGCATTGAAGCACCAGAAGGTATGATTCAGTCTATTCTTCTGTATGAGTTCGCGCATATAGGTCATCCAGGTGATGTTCGGTTCCGTCATAAATCCGCCCCACTCACCGATCAGAAGCGGTGCAATATTATCCTCATGGATATAAAACCAGTTATCGTGCCAGCAGTCCTTCATCAGGCTGTCGTAGGTATAACTGCCCTGAAACCAAGGCTGTTCATATACAGTTGGACCATAATCGTGCGGCGAATATACAAGCTTGTTCTGATATTTACCGAGGTCAACCGGGGAATCTGCGACACCGCGCAGGTTTCCGCCCCACCAGTTGAAATAATAATCATCCTCATTCGTTGATGCATAATCGCCATTCTTCTTGATATCAATCGGATAGATCTCAGTTCCTTCCACAAGCACGAGTACATTCGGATTCTTCGACAATACGGCATTTGCTGCTCGCTCTGCCGTGTATTTCCAGTTGTTCTCAGACTTCGAATCGTTCCAGATTGCCGCCCCGTCGCCTTCGTTCGGCTTTCCATGCGGCTCATTCTTCAGGTCGTAGGCGATGATCGTATCATCGTTCTTGTAGCGGTCAGCCATCCACGAAAGTGCATACAGATAATCATCCGTGGATATCCGGTCCGTGTACCAGAGATTCACCATATGTCCGCTCGCATTCGTCTCCGCACAATGGATATCAATGATCATCTTCAACCCATTCGCATGGCACTGCCCGATCACATACTCGAAGATCTGCAGGCTGTCCATCCCAACGAGATAATCGTTTGTCGCCTGATTGAAATTCGCATCCGGATACTCACCGTTCGACCACTGTAAGATCAGCTCCGCCGAAAATGGCACACGAATCACATTGAATCCGTGGTTTGCAATCTCCTGAATCGACTGATTCAAATCAGAAGCCCATAACCCGTCAAATGTATTGGTTCCCGTATTGTAGCCAAACCAGTTGATACCGGTCAGCCATACTTCATTGCCATCTGCATCCACAATCTTGTTGCCATCGGTAAACAGCCAGTCATCGGTCGTTGGTTCCGGCACATCCATCGCACCATAGTCTACATCGCGGTCTACGGATACATGATTTGTAGATGGTGTCTCATTTGCTGTGTCATCTGCTGTATCGTTCGTATCAGGATCATTGGTCGAGGTATCATTCTGATTGCCTGAATTTCCGCCTGTCACCTCATCCGTCTGAGCTTCTGCCGAACCGGATGCAGACTTGTTGGTTTCTGCCTTATCCCACTTTCCCTGTATCTGCATCCCAAGCAGCATGCCGAGCAGAAAGACGATGATAAACAGCAATATGAATATTACAATTTTTAGATTTTTGTTCATTCTCCCCTCAAATCCTTTCCTTTTGATTTTTCTCTTCCTCAAAACGCAAATATTAGTATAAAAATTTTATCATGAATTCTTAACTGCATCAATTAAATTGCAGTAAAAAAGAGAGATTTATTTTCTTTCAGTGAAAACAGCCATCTCTCTTACACTTTTATTTCCATGTTGTCACCGCACTCTTATAAGTACGCCCAATACTAATCTTATAACCATCATTTATGACAAGATAATTAGAATGTATAGAAACAACATAGTCCATATTTACAATATACCCAGTATGACATCGGACAAAATTATCCGGTAATCGTTTTATTAAAGAAGCTAATGATATATATGATGCATATTCACTCCCCTTTGTCACAAAACGAACCTTTCTTGCATCTCTTTCAATATACATCACTTCATTTAAATTGATTAGCACCTTCTCCTTCTCACATACAATTTCTATAAACTTGCTTTTTGTAGTTAAATAATTATTTTGTTCATTATTATTTGTTATCATTTATATGTACTCTCCCCGTAAGTCCGATATCAATATTTTATTTCGTTTGTTATACAAAATCCATGCACTTTGCATAAACAACCAATTGTATTACAAAAGGAAAATACTTCATATTTAATTATCAAATTAAAAAAGACCACTATTTTTCAAGTGGTCTTACCGCATACTTGCTCATCGTTACGACCGCAACCAGACATACCAGCATCAGCAGTAACTCGAATTTAACCCGGATAAATAACTGGTCGAGCTTCGCCTGTGCCTGATAGATCTCCAGTGCGTTATCGTTCGAGAAGGACAGATTCCCGGCAAGTGTCAATACCTTCTGACTTTGATCCTGTCTGGCAATCCGGATGCGCAGATTCCCTGAGGTTTTAAGCGTAACCGGATCTCCCACGGCACAGATAAATGGTGTGTTCCCGCCGATATCCACTTGTACGATACGCGCGGTACGGCTGCCTCCTGCCTGTGATGCATCACTGCCACTATCTGTCGGCTGGTTTGCGCTTTGGCTTTGCTCCACCGAAGAAGTATACGTCACAGTAAGCTCCTCTGCCTGAATCGGCGCGATATCCTGTGACAGGCTCTGACAGATCTGCTTATACGCGGCAGTGTTCGCATAATAGGTCGTTGTTGAACCTTCCTGTGTGATACCATAGACCTCCTGTATATATGCCTCACTTAAGAGCTCCGCCTCGAAGGATGTCGTGTTCGCCTGATATGACACCGTGACGGAATCACTCACATCATAGCTTACATCTGTGACGCCCTCGATCTCGCGCACCCGCTGTACCTTGCTGTCTGTAAGCACCTGATCATTTCCAATCAGTTTGAATTCCTCTTTCGTCCGGGTGATCTGCGCATAGCGCAAGCCATCCCGGATCAGGAATCCACAGCAGACTCCGATTGCGATTACATATAAAATTATAATCTTCACTGCATCCTGCTGTCGGCGCAGGCGCAGAAACTCTCGTATCTTCATAACCTGTCTAATTGCTCCACACTGATTTCTCCGGAAAATTTATTCCGTATCTTCCTCATCCTGCTTCTTAAGGTGTATCTTCCGTACAATGATCACACCTGCGGCAACCGCGATACAGCCAATCACAACCGCCATGATTACCCACCACTGGTTCGTATTGTCCGGTGTTGTCTCTTCCTTCTGGTCCGAAAATGGGGATTTGATCGTTGTGGTAAATGTCACTTCTTCCGTATATTCCTTGCCGCTTTCGTCCTCGTAATAATAGGTGACCGTGCCTTCGGTATTTCCATACAGCTTGCTTCCGGACAGTGAGCTGACAGATACCTGTGTGCTTCCGGTTGCCGCGGTTCCTGCCTCCATATCTCCGATGAAAATCGTTCCCTGTGGCTTTAATCCATCTGCCGCAATCTCAGCCCGTACATTATAGATCTTACTTCTGCCTAAGTTCATCGCCTGCACTTTGGCTTCCACAACATCCGCCACGACTACCTCACTTGGAAAGCTTAGATCGTCAAACTGCATCTCAGAGGACTGCTGTACCGTGATCTTCGCCTTGCCGGAAGTGGAATATGTATTTCCATCGCCATCCGCATAGTCCATGGCAAGTCCTAAATCGTATTGTCCGGCAGCGGTCTTCGCGTTGATCCGGTAAGAAAAAGTGATCGTTGTCTCCTCTTGTGGAGCCAGCTTCTCGATATAGACGCTGTCGGACTGGCTGAGCAGGGTAAAGCTCTCCGTATCAGCAGTCACTGCAATAGTCATGTTTTTTACTGTATTTTCTTTGCTTGTGTTGAGCAGGACGATATCTGCCTTTATTTCATCTCCCGGCTGAATCTCTGATTTTGAATATTTATACGATTTTACCATAACCTTTGGAGCAAATGTCGGAAGTTCTTCGGTCGCAGGCTCTTTCACTTCCTCCGTTGTTGCATCCGGATCGATGCCATCACTGATCGTCACATACGTGGTAAATTCCTGCTCCACTGCATTGCCCTTTGTATCCCTCGCTGTGACCTTCAAGATTACCGGATAAGAGCCATTTGTCCGCTTTCCCTTTAATTCCACGGTGAAATCCGCCACGTAGGCGGAAACCTCTTTGGTATTTGCATTTACCTTGACGGTCTGCAACCGGATATCCTTCTCGTAGTTTTTAAATACGAACGGTGCTGTCTGCGCATCGCCTAGATCAAGTGCCGCCCGTAATGTGTTCCCCCGAAGTTCTCCTTCACTGAGTATAGGAAATACAATGCGAACCGATCCGTTGGCATTGGTTGGTACATAGCCATCTTTGTATGGCTTCTCCATGCCGTCATACTGATTTGCATCATCAATTTTTAAAGTCATTGCATCTGTCTGAGTATCAGTATCTGATTTTTCGTCTGTCTGTGTTTGGCTGCCAGATTTGCCGTCTGCCTGTGTCGTTACAGGTGCCTGCGTATTTGCCGGTTCCTGTGTGGGCGTAAGATCCTGTCCATTCGCAGATGGATGCATAGAGTTACATGGATAATCCTGCATACTGTAACATGACACATCCCCAGCCTCGATGTTGTATACAGTTATATCTGTATTGCATGATTGTGCTGCAAGAACACTTCCTGCCGGAGATAATCCCATACACATCGTTGCCGCGATTGTCATCGCAAATATTTTCCTCGCTATATGCTTTCGTTTCATTTCCAGTCCTCCATTTCATGTACATAATCACACAGCATCTCGATATCCTGTGCATTATGGCTTGCCAGCATGATTGCCTTGCCGCTTTCCTTCAGGGATAATAAGAGCTGCCGCATCTCCGCGACTCCTGCTTTATCAAGTCCATTAAATGGCTCGTCCAAGATCAGCACGTCCGGGTTCTCCATGATCGCCTGTGCGATACCAAGTCTCTGCCGCATACCAAGCGAATATTTCGAAACCGGCTTTTTCATCTTAGGATTTAAGCCGACGCGCTGTAATGTCTCGATAATCTCATTTTTCCCGATCCTGCCTTTCAGATCCGCTAAAATCTTCAGGTTCTTATATCCACTTAACGCCGGCAGAAATCCCGGTGTCTCGATAATCACACCGAGCTTGTCCGGGAAATCACATTCCTTCCCGACACGGCTGCCCCCGACATAGATCTGCCCCTTGTCCGGATGCATAAACCCGCAGATGCATTTCATCAGCACGGTTTTTCCGCTTCCGTTATTTCCAACCACGCCGTAGATCTTCCCCGGTGGAATCTCCAGATTCACATCGACTAACACATGCTCTTTCCCGAAGGATTTGTAGACATGTTCCACGACGATTCCCTGTTTGCGTTCGTGCACTTTTTCATTGCTATTTTCTTGTCCGTTTTCATTTCTGGTTTCTTCCATCTATCTAGGAACCTCATTTCCTCACATTCTGATTCTTTGTTATTCATTTAATTTACATAATGTAATTATCGTAACTGTGTTCCTGTGAACTGGAACGTATACCTGCGGATCCGGAGCAGACACAATATAAATATCAAAAGTGCCACCCCTGCAAAAAATACATACGATACCCATAGTTTCGGCAGATTGTCATAGCCAAAGCTATGCATGTAATACGTGGCATGGTTGAGCGGTGATATCCAGCCGAATATGATATTTGCATACCGCGACTGCACCGCCGGGATATGCAGGATATCCGACAGTGTATCCGGTGTCAGCAGGAACCCGAATCCCGAATAGATGATACCTGCGATCATACCGCCGTTGTCCTTCACCATATTGAAAAATAATATGATTCCTGCCATCACGATCGAATACCCAAGCATCAGTCCGAATATGTGGAACATCACCTGATACGGGAAATTCAACTCCATCACCTTCACGAACGACGGCACATTCAGCTCATAACCGATGTTCGAATACCCAAGCACTGCTGCTGTATCGCTCCACATATTTGCTACAAATGCCTGACTGCTCGCCAAGATACAGGTAGAAAGCAGGATAAAGCAAAGGAACAGAAACGTTGCGAGTATCAGATACAGGATCTGTCCAAGCACCCATACCTTCCGATCAATCCGCACCAGAAAAAGCGGGACATCATTTCCAAGGTTCGGCATATCTGCAAATAACAAAAGCAAGAGTAACGAGATGATCAGCACCGACTGTGCATCGCCGAATGTCCAGATGAACGGCTCTGCCATCTGCAGGATCGTGTCATGCTCCTTCGCGAATACAAGCACCTTGTCGGAAAGCAGGAAGCTTACGATAAATGCAAGGCAGAACGCCAGTATGATCTGCGGATTCTTCTTCCATCTTCTGAAATTTGCAAACGCGGTAAGCAGTATCTGTCTTAGTTTATACACGTTCGATGCACCTCCTTACCGTATTGTAATAGATCAAAAACAGCAGAGCTGACAGACTGCTAAGCAGGATCACTATGCCCTGCTCATCGAAGAGCCAAGTATGCTGAAACTGGATCCACTCGTATGGATACAGACAGTAGATGTCCTCGAAATACCGATCATGCAGGATCACCAATATGTAGTAGATGACAAAGCTTCCGCCATACGCGATATAACGGCTGTTCGAGATTGCCGCAAGTGTCGCGGAAAGCAGCGCCCACACCATCGCTGAGAAGAAAATAAGCAACGGATTTAATGCTGCGGCGTTCTTGGCAAAACGCAGGTATAACAGGCACGGAAGCATCTCAACCAATCCGCCTGCAATCCCACATGCAAGGAACTTGCCACAGATATAGGACGTTCTTCCACACCTTGGCAGATATGCCTTGATATACCCGCTCTGATAATCGGCAAGCCATGCAGTTGCATATGGAAACGTGGATATGACAGGAACGGTCACCCGGAATAACTCCGAGTCACCGCCTACCTTCCAGAAGATAAGAAGCTCTAACACAAATCCTGCCAGAAATCCTTTTGAAATTATCGCTCGTTTCACGTCTGTCTCAAAACTGTTCATTTAATACCCCAGATCTTTATCAATGACGGTTCTATCGATTGCATTGATTGATAAAAGAACAATATTCCTTTTGTCATTCATCATAAATCCCATTTTTTTCGTTTTCTAATACCCAAGACTTCGGTCAATCACCGAACCATCAATCGCATTGATGGACATAATAACTGCGTTTTGAACCTCATATCCATATTGGTCTGTTTTTGTTCCGATAAAATCCCAGACCGGAACCAAAAGTCCGGTATCAAAGCTGTCTTTCTCGCTGATTCTTGTATAGCGAAGCTTCACAGAATCAATATCAATCGTTACATTTCCGTCACTTGCCTCTTCCGAATTCACCGCATTCATTGTAATTGCCATCTGTTCAAAGATATCCTTGACCTCATCAAAGTTCTTCAATGTTGATTTTTCTACAACCGTATCGGTAACTTCCAGTGGAACAAGATAATCAAATCCAACGATGCCATCGTCATCTACGAAGACTACTACATCTTCGGTCGACCATAATTTTTTGTTATAAGTATCTCCCTGCCATTCATCAACGATCTTGCTTCCACCGTCGTTGTTTACGAAAACACCATCGATACATCGCTGATACCGGAAAGCATAGACTGTTCGATATGGAGCTCCACCAAGGCTCTGACGCAGAGCTTCAATTTTGTTATACTCTGTCACTTCCGTGACAAGTCCACCGCTATAATATGTAAAATCATGCATCCCTAAAGACTGCAACAGATCTTCTGCCTTCTGTCTGGCATCCGCTTCGGAAATCGTTGTCACATCTTTCGTATTCTCGATGAAATCCTCTTTTGCCATACCGCTTTCTTCGCTGATTTTGTCAATCGGCATATCCTCATCTGCCGGCCATACCCAGTGTGCTTCCTCCATTGCAAACTTATATTCTTCCGGTACTGCATCTGAGTAATTTCCACCACTCATAACAGAGGAACCAACATTAATATATCCAAGTTTTGAGCTTCGATATCGGATCAGATTTCCATAGTTCTCATTGTTCTGCAGATACAGTGACTGATATGAACCATTGGAAGCATCGTTGATTCCGTAAAAGATACTGGCATTTGCACCATCAAATTCACTCTGCCATGAATAATATTCATTGGATGGATTGTTTGATACAAGCTCTGAAATACTGTGAATCTGATTATCCGATGGACTGCCGGTATAGTTGATTGCTTCTGGTGCAGTCTCATACTTTGCCTGACATTCATCAATGTTAGACTGCCGCTCCTGTATCATAACCTCTTTATCATCATCCGAATATAAGTTATTGTTTTGAATTTCCGCAATGTCATCTTTTCCGGCCTGAATCTCGGACTCATAATCCGCTTTTGTCAACTGACTCAAGCAGGTTCCGTCATACAATGTCTGCTCTCCAAATAAAGTAGTCCGTACCTGATCGAGAAACGCCTGATCAAACTGCATCTGCTGTACACGGAAGATTGACAACTGACTCGTATCCGGGATATCTACCTGTGCGTCCGCATGGACTGTCACATGCAGGCTGTCATCCTTGATATCAGTCTGATAGGTATCATAATCCTTGGCAACCTCCGCAACCTCGGTTGTTGACGACTGCGTATCCTGTGCCTGCTCGATCATATTATCCATGTCTTTATTCGATACGATTTCTTTCTCCGGACTCTTCTGGCACCCCGCAAATAATGATGCGGTAAGTGTGGCTGCAACGAAGATACTTGCAATACGTTTATATTTTCTCATGGTTGTTATTCCTTTCTGCTCTTCTTACTATTAGTTTTAGTGAGTTTCAATGATATTTATCTGGCTTTTAAGCATGATAAATATGTTTCTCTGTATGTTGATATTATGTTAACACTTCATACCACATCGAGTATTCATCATTATTTAAACAAATTGTAAATTCATAAAAAATGGCATATCCGGAGGAACCCTCCCAATATGCCATTTATTCAACCAATTACCAATATCATATATTAGAATTATGCTCATACATATCAACAAGTACGACATATCAAAATATTATCGCCATCTCACCCGAACTAGCCTACCGGAAAATTCAAAATCATTGTCGTGCCTTTTCCTTCCTCACTCTCGATTGCCAATGTCACATCATGCCGTTTCAGGATTAATGCCGTAAGCGCCAGTCCCAGCCCGGCACCGCCGTTCTTCCGGCTGCGCGATTTGTCAATCATATAAAAAGGCTCCAGAATCTTCTTTTGCTCCTCTTCCGGAATTCCGCATCCTGTATCCTGCACCAGAATCTGATGATCATTCGCAATCAACCGGATCGTATCTCCCTGCTTGCTTGCCTTATTTGCGTTATCCACGAGATTCACAAGCACTTCGGTCATCAGATCTTCCTCCGCCAGGAAACACTCACCGTGTTCCTCATACTGAAGCGTGACACCTTTTGTCTCTAGTAGCTTCCGGCACAAACGCCCCGTCCGTTCAAAGAGCTGTCTGACCGGAATCTCATGCAATTCCAGCTTCTGCTCCGTATCAAGTTCCAACAGGCGCAGCATCTTCTTCGACAAACGTTCAAGCCGCTTGCATTCCTCGTCGATATAGCCAAGTGCCTCAGCTTCATCCGCCTCATCCAGCCGCACGGTAAGCAAGGTCTGCGCATACCCGGAGATTGCGGCAAGCGGAGTTTTCAGCTCATGTGTCAGATTCCCCATGAAAAGCGTCTTCTGCCGTTCCGATTCCTCCAATGACTTTGTACGTGTCTCGACAGCTTCCGCCATCTGGTTAAAAGTCGTACCAAGTGTCGCAATTTCATTTTTCCCTCTGACATTCACACGCTTGTCATAATTTCCCTTCGCAATATCCGCGGCTGTCGCGTTCAGTTCCTTGAGTGAACGAAGACTATGCCGGAGAATCAACGCGACAATGATACTCATTACAACCATAACACTAAATGTGATTACAATCATATACATCGTCAGATTTCGAAGTTTATCCTTTACATAATCAATGCACGTCAGATGATAGATGCTTAATCTGTTTTTCGTCGTATATTTACAGATTAGATATTCGGAATCCTGATAGTGTAGCGTTCCATAGGAAATCGTTTCATTCGCAATCGAATTATAATCGTTATTCTCAACATCATCCAGAGAAAGAACCGTATGATTATATACAAAATACCCGTGCTCGGCATCATTGACCAAAGTTCCATCTATCTCCTGATAGCGGACACAGATTGTGTATTCATCCAATCTTGTCTTGAAGAAATACTGTAGTTGTATATCCATAACTTCATCCGAGTTACTTGTAAACTGACTTCGCTCAAACGTCTGATTATACGCATCCGCAAGAGAATACATCTCATTTAAGGCATTTGAGGTCGCCTCACTCATTATATTTTTCCGCTCGACATTCCATACAAGCACATCTACGATGATTGTTGCAATTAAAACTGCCATACAGCAAAGCCATGTAATCCATGTTTGAAGTTTCAACTTACTCCTCCAATCTGTATCCGAGCTTTGATACAGTCTTAATATGATCTGCCAGATTCAGTTTCTTCCGAAGCTGTCCGATATGAACATCCACGGTACGTGTCTCGCCTATATATTCGACGCCCCAGACCATGCGAAGCAGATTCTCTCTGGATATCGCGCGGTTTTTGTTTTTGGCAAGCACAGCCAGTAGTTCGAATTCCATCGGTTTTAGTGATACTTCTTTGCCATCCTGCCGGACGGTATGCTGTTCGAAGTCAATCTCCAGATTCAGCACCGATAATGTATGCTCTTCCGGCTTTGTACGGGCAAGCACCTTCTCAATCCGTACCAGAAGCTCCAGTACTTCGAATGGCTTTACAATATAATCTTCCGCACCGCCTTTTAAGCCCTGGATCTTCGACGCCAGATCATCCTTCGCTGTCAGGAAGATAACCGGAATTCCATACTCCTGCACGATTGGAAGCAATGTAAATCCATCCATACCCGGAACCATCACATCTAACAACGCAAGGTCATATGCATGATCCTGTTCTAATCCCTTTGCCGCTTCTGCACCATCTTCATAGATTACCGCATCGTAATTTGCCACACGAAGATTCATCGCGATCATCTTCGCAATTGCTGTCTCATCTTCTACAATTAAGATTCTTGTCTTCTGCATATCTGTTCCCCTTACTTATCCACAAAATAGGAATTTCGATTCCCAGATATTCTTATCTTAACACATCTATTCTCAGATTTCTCATCCAAATTATAGGATTTACAAATCATTTACAAAAAAACTGCCTGCTCACACATACATGTGAACAGACAGTCTGTTTATACATCAATACCAAAGTATATCAATACTTATTATGCATTTACAACCTGACCGAACTCAGCCTTCAGAGAAGCACCACCGATCAAACCACCATCGATGTTTGGCTTTGCAAGAAGCTCCTTCGCATTGCCAGCGTTCATAGAACCGCCGTACTGAATACGAACTGCCTCTGCTGTATCTGTGTCATAAACCTCAGCGATGAGTTCACGGATACCCTTACATACTTCCTCAGCCTGATCAGATGTAGCTGTCTTACCTGTACCGATTGCCCAGATTGGCTCATAAGCAATTACAAGGTTCTTTACATCATCTGCTGCAACGCCTGCAAGGTCAGATTTGATCTGAAGTCTGATCCAATCCATTGTTACGCCCATCTCTCTCTGCTCCAGTGTCTCACCACAGCAAAGGATTGGTGTAAGTCCGGAAGCGATTGCCTTCTTCACCTTCTTGTTCAGGAATGCATCGTCTTCCTTGAAGTACTCACGACGCTCTGAATGTCCGATGATTACATACTTCACGCCTGCATCTACAAGCATTGGTGCACTGATCTCACCTGTGTAAGCACCCTTGTCCTCGATGTAGAAGTTCTCAGCACCAACCTGTACGTTTGTGCCCTTAACAGCCTCAACAACAGGAACGATGTCAATAGCTGGTACACAGTAAACTACATCTACATCATCATTTACTACTAATGGCTTTAACTCCTCAACAAGCTTTACAGCCTCTGATGGAGTCATGTTCATCTTCCAGTTACCTGCAATAATTCTCTTTCTTGCCATTTCTTTTATCTCCTTAAATATAATTACTTATCGTTAGCTGCTGCAACACCTGGCAGTTCCTTACCTTCCAAGAACTCAAGTGAAGCTCCACCACCTGTTGAGATGTGGCTCATCTTGTCGCCATAGCCAAGCTGGTTAACAGCTGCTGCAGAATCACCACCACCGATGATTGTTGTAGCGTCTGTCTCAGCAAGTGCTGCTGCAACTGCCTTTGTACCTGTTGCAAGAACCGGGTTCTCGAATACACCCATAGGTCCGTTCCATACAACTGTCTTAGCTGTCTTAACAGCCTCTGAGTAAAGCTCGATTGTCTTAGGTCCGATATCGCAGCCTTCCTTAGATGCATCCATCTTGTCTGCATCGCAGATAGTTGTAGCGATTGTAGGATCGTCAATTGGGTTAGGGAAATCGTCAATCATAACAGAGTCTACTGGAAGCAGAAGCTTCTTGCCAAGCTTCTCAGCCTTCTCCATCATTTCCTTACAGTAGTCAAGCTTTGTCTCGTCAACAAGTGACTTACCGATCTCATATCCCTTAGCCTTGAGGAATGTGTAAGCCATACCACCACCGATGATGAGTGTATCGCACTTCTCAAGAAGGTTAGAGATAACGTTCAGCTTATCAGCAACCTTTGCACCACCAAGGATAGCAACGAAAGGTCTTACAGGATTCTCAACTGCATTTCCGAGGAAATCGATTTCCTTCTGCATCAGATATCCAACAACAGCTGTATCAACAAGTGCAGCTACACCAACGTTTGAGCAGTGTGCTCTGTGTGCTGTACCAAATGCATCGTTTACGAATACGTCACAGATGCTTGCAAGATCCTTAGAGAAAGCCTCTCCGTTCTTTGTCTCTTCTGCTCTGAAACGTGTATTCTCAAGAAGGATAACCTCGCCATCCTTCATAGCGTCTACAGCTGCGCGAACTGTATCGTCAACAACCTCTAAGCTTGGTACAAACTTTACTTCCTGTCCAAGAAGCTCTGTCAGTCTCTTTGCAACCGGTGCAAGAGTCTTTGTCTGCTTGTCTTCCTCTGTCTTAACCTTTCCAAGGTGAGAGCAAAGGATAACCTTACCGCCATCAGCGATCAGCTTCTTGATTGTTGGAAGAGCTGCAACCAGACGATTCTCGTCTGTAATCTCGCCGTTCTTCAAAGGTACGTTAAAGTCGCATCTGCAAAGAACACGAAGTCCCTTTACGTTGATATCATCAACGGATTTCTTATTTAATGACATTATAAATTCCTCCTGGATTTTGAAATGATAAAAATAAGGGCCCGGTCCAATTAAGACCGGACCCTTGTAGGTCTTCTCTAAAAGAGTCTGACTAAATTAAGCCAACTCAGCGAAGTACTTGATTGTTCTAACCATCTGGCTTGTGTATGAGTTCTCGTTATCATACCAAGAAACAACCTGAACCTCGTACAGATCGTCAGCGATCTGAGCTACCATTGTCTGTGTAGCATCGAAGAGTGAACCATATCTCATACCAACGATATCTGAAGATACGATCTGCTCCTCATTGTAACCATAAGACTCAGAAGCTGCAGCCTTCATAGCAGCGTTGATGCCTTCCTTAGTTACGTCCTTACCCTTAACAACTGCTGTAAGGATTGTTGTAGAACCTGTAGGTACAGGAACTCTCTGTGCAGAACCGATGAGCTTTCCATTAAGCTCTGGGATAACAAGACCGATAGCCTTAGCTGCACCTGTTGAGTTAGGAACGATGTTTACAGCTGCTGCACGAGCACGTCTGAAATCACCCTTTCTGTGTGGTCCATCAAGTACCATCTGATCACCTGTGTAAGCGTGGATTGTTGACATGATACCTGACTGGATTGGAGCGTAATCGTTAAGTGCCTTAGCCATAGGAGCAAGACAGTTTGTTGTACAAGAAGCTGCAGAGATGATCTTGTCATCTGCTGTAAGTGTGTTCTCGTTTACGCTATATACGATTGTAGGAAGATCGTTACCAGCTGGAGCTGAAATAACTACCTTCTTAGCACCTGCATCGATATGAGCCTGTGACTTAGCCTTTGATACATAGAAACCTGTACACTCAAGTACAACGTCTACATCAAGCTCTCCCCATGGAAGATTCTTAGCATCTGCCTCAGCATAGATCTTAAGTGTCTTACCACAAACTGTGATTGTACCTGCTTCATCATCAGCAGAAACCTGATCTGCATACTGATACTTACCCTGTGATGAATCATACTTCAAAAGGTGAGCAAGCATAGAAGGCTTTGTCAAGTCGTTGATTGCAACTACTTCATAACCTTCTGCGTCAAACATCTGTCTGAATGCAAGACGTCCGATACGTCCAAAACCATTAATTGCTACTTTTACTGCCATTTTTTAATCCTCCTAAGTTTTAATTATTAAGATTTAAATACTGCATGGCTGCAGTAATTCATCTAAAAACTTACATCAAATATCATAACTTCTTTTATAGTAAAATTCAAGACTATTTTTTGTAATTTTTTTCAAAAAGTGCGTGATTTTCCAAATTTATTGGATTTTATAAGATTATACGTTATAATTAGCAATCATAGCTTTCGTGAAATCATAGTATTTTATGCATTATATTTTACAGGAGGATTAAACCATGCTATTTCCCGATTATCATTTTCATACGGATTTTTCCAGTGACTGTGACGAACCAATACAGGCAGTGATCGCCTCCGCAAAAGAAAAAGGCTTGTCTGCCCTCTGCGTTACAGATCATTATGACATGGATTTCCCGGTTCGTCCTGAGGAACCGGACGTGGATTTTGATTTAGATCTGGATTCCTACTATCGCACTTACCACGCTCTTTCTGAGAAGCTTGTCCCAGAGTTTGATCTTCGCGTGGGTGTAGAACTTGGTGTGATGCCATCGACAACGAAAAAATTAAATGCCTTCGTGCAGGCACACCCGGAACTGGATTTTATCATCTGCAGCCTGCATGTCGTCGACGGCATGGACCCATACTACCCGGAATATTTCGAGGGAAAGGAAGATCTGTCTGCCTACCGGCATTATTTTGAGACGCTGCTTGCCTGTGTAAAAGAATTTGACAACTTCAATGTATGTGGACACCTTGATTATATCGTGCGCTACGGAAAGACAAAGGCGGATCTTTTTGATATCCGCGATTATGCAGATATCTTTGAAGAGCTGTTTCAGATTCTTGTCGCCCGTGGTCAGGGTATCGAGATCAACACCGGAAGCTTATACCGTGGTCTCTCTTTCCCGCATCCTCATACAGATATCCTGAAAATGTACAAGGACGCCGGAGGAGAAATTATCACCGTCGGAAGCGACGCGCATCATGCAGAGCATATCGGCTACGGCTTTGATGCTGCAAGAGATCTGCTGCTCTCCCATGGTTTCCGTTACTATACGACATTTAAAGAACGCAAACCGGAATTCCATAAGATTCCTTAATCTACCGCGTGAAAACGCGACTGGTAATCCTCATAAAAAGGTGACTGTTCCCGCAGTCCCCCGACGAGTTCCCGGATGCAGGCAATCACATAGTCTGCATCCTTTTTTGTTGTCTCTTCCCCAATCGTCAGCCGAATCGTGCCACGCGCCAGTTCGTCGGAAAGCCCGATTGCCTTTAACACAGGGGCCGGTTCTTTCGACGCAGATGTGCATGCCGATCCACCAGAGGCACAGATGCCGAGTGTATCCAGCATAACCAGCAATGCCCCACCATCCACAAACTGAAAGGACACATTGATATTGTTTGGAAGTCTTTGCTCCGGGTGTCCATTTAACTGGCTGTACGGAATCGTTGTAAGCAGTTCACCGATCATATAATCACGGATCTGGATTTCATACTGCATCCGCTGTTCCATCGCTGCATCCGCAATGTATGCGGCGGTCGCAAGTCCGACGATACCGGGTACATTTTCTGTGCCTGCCCGAAGTCCCTGCTCCTGCGCCCCACCGTGGATCAGACTTTGCAGACGCACCCCTTCCCGCACATATAAAAAACCGGTTCCCTTTGGTCCGCGGAATTTGTGTCCGCTCGCAGTAAGCAGATCGACCTGCAGGCATGCAACGTCAATTGGAATCTGTCCATACGCCTGCACCGCATCCGTATGAAATAATACATTGTGCCGTCTGGCGATTGCTCCGATCTCACCGATCGGCTGTATCGTTCCAATCTCATTGTTTGCAAACATCACGGATATTAAAATCGTATCCTTCCGGATTGCCCGCTCCACCTGTACCGGATTCACACGTCCGTATATATCCACATCCAGATATGTGACCTCGAATCCATGCCTTTCGAGGTATTCGCATGTATGCAGGATTCCGTGATGCTCCAGCTTTGTCGTGATGATATGTCTGCCCTTTTTACTGTATGTGTCTGCAATCTCTTTTAACGCCCAGTTATCGCCCTCCGAACCGCCTGCCGTGAAATAAATCTCGTTCTTTTTCGCATGCAGGGTATCCGCGATCATCTGACGGCATTTTTCTATCTTCTGCCGGTTTTCCTTTGCGATACTGTAAATGCCGGAAGGGTTCGCAAATTTGTCGTGAAAATACGGCTGCATGGCACGAATCACTTCCGGATGGGTGCTCGTCGTCGCTGCGTGATCCATATAAACTGTCATATTTTATCGCCCTATCCAATATAATAAACCAAGACTCCGGCAGGAAATGAGCATCATGTCAAAACGAACCATCATCAAAGGAACCCTGATACTGACCATAACCGGCATCCTGACCAAATGTCTCGGCTTTTATAATAGAATATTCCTGACGCGGCTGATTGGTGTTAAAGAGCTTGGAACTTATCAGCTTATTTTTCCACTTTACATCTTAGGCATTTCTTTTTGCTGTCAGGGAATCGCAACAACGATTACCAAACATGTATCCTATCTGCTTGGCAAGAAAAAATATTCCGATACTCGCCGTGCGCTTTGCTTCGGTGGATTTTTGAGTTTTGTGCTGAGCCTGCTTGTCTCTGCCTGCTTTTTCTTTGGCTGTGACTTCATCGCCATGCATATCCTGAAAAATACCGACTGCCGTATCCTGTTGCGCATTCTCTCACCAGCGGTTCCATTTGTCGCCATAAAAGCCTGCATCAATGCATTTTTTATCGGACATGAAAAACCGGTTTTCTCCGGAAGCTGCCAGTTGATCGAACAGATTATACGGATTGGTTCCGTCTACCTTCTTGCCATCTCTTATATGCAGGATCATGTTGACGCCAAAACGGCTGTACTCGGTGTTGTGATCGGTGAGATGGGCGCCACATTTTACGCGGTCAGCTGTTATATCTTGTTCCGAAGAAAGCAGAATCAAGCGAACAGATTGCTAGATAAAGATATGTGCATTTCAGTGAAAAAGAAATCATCCCTTATGATTCCAATGCTGAAAGACATTATTCCAATTACTTCCAACAACCTGATTTTTACGTTATTTTCCAGTTTTGAAGCAATCATACTTCCGACGTTTCTTTTCCAGTATTACAACAACGCCGATACAAGCATGGAAATGTACGGTATCATCACCGGTATCGTGATCCCATTTCTGCTTTTTCCGGCAACGATCACGAACTCGCTTTCCACGATGCTACTTCCGTCCATTTCCTACGCCTGCGCCAAACGCGATACCGAGGCAATAAAAAAAGCACTTGTATCAAGTGCTCTTTTCTGCATCATGCTTGGCAGCTTCGCCTGCATCCTGTATATTCTCTTCGCAAAGCCAATCTGTACCTTCGCCTTTGAAAGTGCCGAAGCAGGAACGCTGTTACAGCTAATGGGATTTCTATGTCCGTTTATTTATCTTTCCACAACGCTTTCCAGCGTTATGAACGGAATCGACTACGCCACCCAGAACTTAATCTACAATATTCTCGGCATCAGTGTGCGGATCTTATGTATTATCTTCTTTGTGCCACATTTTGGCATCCACGCATACATATGCGGCATGTTCGGTGGCTACCTGCTCCACAACGCACTCACGATCACGAAGCTTGCGTCCCTTAATTCGTAACCTTCTTCGTCCAGTCGTAAGGGGTGCTCTGGTAGACGTAATAATTGAGCCAATTTGCATAGAGTGTATTCGCATGACATCTCCATGACTTGATCGGCTTCTGCTCCGGATCATCATCCGGGTAATAATTGACCGGAATGTTCGGATTTAATCCACGCTTGATGTCGCGTTTATATTCCTGATCGAGTGTAAATGTATCGTACTCCGGATGTCCGGTTACGAAGATATTCTTGCCATCTTCTCCGATAATCAGATATGGTCCGGTAATATCAGACTCAGCAACGATCTCCAGAAGTGGATTGTCGACGATTGCCTGTTTATCCACACCGGTATAACGGGACTGTGGCACTAAGAATGAATCATCAAATCCACGTACCAGTGGTGTCCGTTTATGGAACGTATAATGCTTATACACACCGGAAAACTTCTCTGGAAGCTGGTATTTTTTCACACCATAACGATAGTAAAGTCCCGCCTGTGCACCCCAGCAGATATGCAGTGTGGACGTAACATTCGTAACTGACCAGTCCATGATAGCAGTCAGTTCATCCCAGTACTCCACTTCCTCAAACTCCATATTCTCCACCGGTGCTCCGGTAATGATCAGACCATCCCATTTCCTGTTCTTTACATGTTCAAAGTCACTGTAGAAACGCTCCAGATGTGATTCGGATACATGCTTTGATTCATAGGACATCGTGCGGATAAAGGAGATATTTACCTGCAGTGGTGTGTTTGACAGGCTGCGCAGAAGCTGCAACTCCGTATCTTCCTTTAACGGCATCAGATTTAAAATCAAAATGTCAAGTGGACGTATATCCTGTGTCATAGCACGGTGTTCGTCCATCACAAATATATTTTCCTGTTCCAGTACTTTCTTCACTGGCAGATCGTTGTCTATTCTAATCGGCATCTCTAAAACCTCTTTTCTTCTCTAAAGCTAAAGCATACCACGAATTTTTTATAACTGCAAGAAATCATCCTCGGAAATAATCGGAATTCCCAATGATTTCGCCTTTTTATTCTTCGATGAGGAAGATAATACATCGTTATTGATCAGGTACGTGGTCTTCGAAGAAACACTGCCTGCGACTTTTCCGCCACGGTCTTCGATCAATTTTTTAAGTTCATCCCGGTTTGCAAAATGATTGAGTGAACCAGTAATGACAAATGTCTTGCCTTCGAGATCCTGTGGTGCCGTATTCTCCTCGACGACAAGTGTCACTTCCTTCAAGATCTCACGCAGTACCCGGATATTGTTCGGATCTGCGAAATATGCCACAATGCCCTCTGCGATCACATCGCCGATCTTCTCAATCTCGGCAAACTGCGCTGCATCGGCATGGATAATTGCCTCCACATCATCTTTGAAATATTTGCAGATGGATTTTGCCATGGCGGTACCGACGTTCAAAATTCCAAGTCCATACAGGACACGCGCAAGCTGTGTCGTACGGCTTGCCTCGATGCTCTCCATCATATTGTCGTAGGACTTCTGCCCAAAGCCCTCTAATTTCACGATTTCTGTCTCATAGCGGTCAATCCGGTAGATATCATACAACTCTTCAATAAAGCCGCAGTCTAAGAACTTCTGCAGCGTTGCCTCAGATAAACCATCGATGTTCATCGCGTTTCGTGATACAAAATGTGTGAATAGCTTGATTGCCTTTGCCGGGCATGCCGGATTCGGACATACAAGCGTCTGTGCCTGATTGTCCTCGCGGATCTCTGTCTTACCGCCACACGCCGGACAAGTATCCGGAATCTCGAGTGTACCGGATTTCGTCAGGTTCTCACTGATCTGCGGGATGATCATATTCGCCTTATACACCTTGATCGTATCACCGATTCCAAGCTGTAACTGCTTCACAATGCTCACATTGTGGACACTGGCACGGCTCACAGACGTTCCTTCGAGCGATACCGCATCAAAGACTGCCACCGGATTGATCAGCCCGGTACGGGACGGACTCCACTCAATATGCCGAAGCGTTGTCTCCGCTTCCTCGTCTGCCCATTTAAATGCGATCGAATCCCGCGGGAATTTCGCTGTCCGTCCAAGACTTTTACCATATTCCACATCATCAAACGAAAGCACGAGTCCATCAGATGGGAAATCGTTCGTCTCGATTTTCTCTGCAAAATGTGTGACCATCTCCTGCATCGTTGCCGCTGTGACATCGACGTGTTCCACAACCTCAAAACCAAGTGAAGTCAGGAAATCAAACTTTGAATTCATCGTTGCATCGATTTCCGCATCTCCGGTATCAAGCATATTAAACGCAAAGAAATGCACATTCCGCTCGGCTGTGATCTGATTATTGAGCTGCCGCACACTGCCGGAGCATAAGTTTCTCGGGTTTTTATATTTGCTGTCAATATCCGGAATCGTGGCATTGATACGCTCAAAATCTGTATAGGTAATGACCGCCTCGCCACGGATCGTAAGCGGACCTTTGTACGCGATCTGGTTCGGCAGATTCGCAAATACCTTCGCATTGTTCGTGATGACCTCACCAATCTCGCCGTTTCCACGTGTGACTGCCTTCACAAGCACGCCATCCTCGTAAGTCAATACAACCGTCAGTCCATCCATCTTCCACGACATGACTCCTGTTTTATCACCCAGCCACGCTGCCAGATCCTCAACACTTTTTGTCTTGTCCAAAGATAACATTGGGGCCGGATGCCGTTCCTTCGGCAGCTCACTGATGATCTCGTAACCGACATTCTGTGTCGGGCTTTTGGATAAGATCAGACCGGTCTCCTGCTCTAACGCCGCAAGCTCATCATATAACGCATCATATTCCAGATTGGACATGATCTCTGTATCCTGCTGATAATATGCTTTGGAAGCCTGATTTAACAGCTCCACCAATTCTTTCATACGCTCTGTTTTTGCATCCATCATTTTCTCCTTTTCCTGTCACGATCTCTTCTGCACCAGTCTCCGCAGCTCCTGTTCTTCGCCCCGCGTCAGCGTCCGAAACTCACCCGGTCGTAAGCTTCCAAGACGAATATTCATGATTCGGACACGCTTTAAGTGCACAACCCGTACATGCAGGGCATCACACATCCGCCGGATCTGCCGGTTCAGTCCCTGTGTCAATATGATCGAGAAATTTCTCGTTCCGGTCTTTTTGACTTTACATGGTTTCGTTACCGTATCTAAAATCTCAACGCCCTCCGACATCTTCTTAATAAAATCTTCTGTGATATCTGTGTTGACTCGCACATGGTATTCCTTTTCATGATTGTTTCTGGAGCGCTGGATCTCATTTGCCAGATCTCCGTCATTTGTAAGAAGCAAAAGTCCGGTCGAATCCTTATCAAGACGTCCTACATAGTTTACCCGCTCCGGGAACTCTACATACCGGAAGATACTGTCCGGATCAGCATCCTTCGATGTACAGACCTGTCCGATCGGCTTATTGTATGCATAGATCACCTTTTTCGTATGCAGATGTACCGGCTTTCCATTGCAGGTAACAACTGAAGAATCGCCGACGCGTGTTCCAAGATCCGCGATTGTTCCATCCACCGTTACCTTTCCGGCTTCAATCAGCCTGTCGGCTTCCCGGCGGGAACAGATTCCTGCTTCACTTAAGTATTTATTTAATCGAATTTCGTTAGACATGGCATTCCCCTTAATTTTATTAATTTTATAGTTGCATTTTTATATTAACAGTTGTATAATCGCTTTATAAATTTTAGAAAAAGTGTAAAGGAGGCATATTATGGATAATATTGATAAAAAAATTCTTCACTTATTACAGGAAAATGCCAGATATCCATTGAAGCATCTGGCAAGCAAAGTATTTCTTTCCTCCCCCGCTGTCTCTGCCCGTATTGAGCGTTTAGAGAAAAGCGGAATCATCTCCGGCTATCACGCAAGTGTTGCCCCAGTGTCTCTCGGGTATCACATTACAGCCTTTATAAACATGGCGCTCGATCCAAAACGGAAACCGGAATTCTACCCGTTTATCCAAGCATGTCCGAACGTTTTGGAGTGTAACTGCGTTACCGGTGCATACTCCATGTTGATTAAAGTATGCTTCCCTAGCACAATGGAGCTTGATACTTTCATCGGGCAACTCCAGAAATACGGAAACACAGAAACACAGATCGTATTCTCCACTCCGGTTCCGCCACGTGGCATTGATGTCCGTGCAGCCGATGAGGACGAAGACGAAGATGGTGCGGATGATTTCTTGTAAAATACATGGATATAATAATAGGGCTGTTGACGAACAACAGCCCTTATTTTTTATTATTGTCCGGAACTGATCGTATTGTAGAACTCTGCGAATGCCGCATCATTTGCAATACAACTGTTTACGTTATCCTGTACTGCTTTGTACAGATTCTGAATATCCGTTGACTGACTCTGTGTCTCGATGTAATTCGTAACTTCCTGCGAATGTGCTGAATTATCAATCTTATATCCATCTGCTGTTTTCACAACATAGAACTGATTAATATTCAGAGGAACACTTGTAATGTTCGCCATACTCAAGTTGCTTGTTACATACACAAGTGTCGCATCTTCCGTGTATCCCGGCATCGTGTAACAATTCACATTTGAATATGCCTTGATCACAGCGGAACGCTGCTGATAAACGGTCATATCATCGAACTGGCTTGGATCTGTAACATAGGTCTTCAGCTTGTCCTGATCGCAAACCGCCAACGCTGCATAATACTCTATAATCAGGGAATTGATATCCAGATTTGCATTTGTCTCGTAAGAAAAGCCGGTCTGGTTCGTCTGCTGTGCATCCGTCTGCGTCGCTTTGTCTTTGTTAAACATTCTCAGATCCAAATCCGAGAAGAAATAGAAATAGAATACAACGGCAAGCAGAATAAAGATCATCCAGCCAAGGAACAGCATCAGGCCTGCTATCTTTTTCTTTCCTTTTTTACCCTTCTTACTCATATGTCCTCCTTCGAACAACAATATACAAAAATGCACCAGAGAGGAATCGAACCTCCGCACATGGCTCCGGAGGCCATTGCTCTATCCACTGAGCTACTGGTGCGCGACTTCTAGTATATCCGATTTGATCTGATTTTTCAAGGCTTCTATGCTATCAAATTTTATTTCTTTTCGAATTTGTCGTAAAAATTCGATTTTCAGGCAGGTTCCATATAGATTTTCATTGAAATCCAGAATATTTGTCTCCACCTTAATTTTATGATCTGCGTCCACGGTCGGGTTATCTCCCACGTTCGTCACACCGCGATAATGCTGGTTATTCACTGTGACACGCGTCTCATATACGCCATTTGGCACTAACAATTTTTCTTCCGTTGGAATCAAGTTGGCTGTTGGGAATCCAATTGTAGCTCCAAGCTGTTTTCCATACTGGACAATCCCGGAAATACTATATGGGCGTCCCATATATTCACGGACGACATCCACTGCCCCCTGTTCAATCTGCTCCCGAATATAGGAGGAACTGATAATTGTCCCCTGCTCCCGCAACTTCTCAAACGCAAGCACTTCAAAGCCATACCGGGTTCCATATTCCTGCAGCATCGTCACATCGCCCTGCCGGTTTTTGCCAAACCGGAAATCATTGCCGACGACCACATATTCCGGGTGCAGCCGCTCCACTAACACATCCTTGATAAATGTCTCCGGCTTCATCGCCGCAAACTTCTTCGTAAATTCACAAGTAACATTCCAGTCTATACCAAGTTCCTCCAACAGCCGATCCCGCTCTGGAATTGTATAGATGCGCTTTGTGCCCGGCATGTCGATGGAAAATACGACCGATTGTTTTCCTGCCTCATGGGACAACTGCAATACTTTGTTGATAAGCAGCATATGTCCCTTGTGCAAGCCCTCAAATTTTCCAAGTGCCACAACAGTATCTGCGATATTCACGTCATTGTATGCTAGTTTCTTCACGTCAGTTTCCTCATAATAACATTTTAAATGGTTTGTATATCTGTTCTTCCTCTTTGTAATCATATAAGGCTGCAAACTTGCCTGCATGATACACCCGGATTCTCGTATCCCGTCTTTCTCCCATATCTTTGAAAAACCGAGGAGAAAGCTTGTTTCCATTTCTCAGATAATTCTCTGCCTGTTCGGTAATCTCATATGCCGGATACTGTTTCAAAAGTGCATCCACTGGCAGGATTGCGTCCTGCAGGGTTCCATCTGCCTGCCGTACCTCGATCTCCTGCAGCGTCAATGCATCTGTCACAGAAAATCCATGCACTTCTTTCCGGTGTAAACCGGACAACACAGCCAGACAAGAAAGTTTTCTTCCGATATCCCGGCACAACGACCGGATATACGTGCCTTTCGAACAATACACATCAAAGCTGTAAGTATCGTCCGCTTCCTTCGTAATGTCCTGGATTGCATAAATCTCAACCGGTCTTGGTTCTCGTTTGACCTCGATTCCGGCTCTGGCATATTCGTATAATTTTTTTCCATCCTTTTTGATGGCAGAATACATCGGTGGTATCTGGTCATACTTGCCAACGAAGGACAAAATTGCACGTTCCACGTCTGCCTGTGTCAGCTGCGCGAGCACTGCTGCATCACCTTCCGCAGTCGTCTCACCGGTCACATCCTCGGTATCCGTCTCATAGCCAAGCTTCATCGTCGCACGGTAGCATTTATCTCCTTCGGTCAGAAGATCTACCAGCTTTGTCGCCTTACCAAGACAAACCAACAGGACACCTTCTGCCATTGGATCAAGTGTCCCGGTATGTCCGATCTTTTTCTGTTTTAAGATGCCGCGAAGCTTTGCCACGACATCAAATGATGTATAATCCTGTTCTTTATAAACATTTAAAATCCCGTCTATCAAAGCTGTTCCTCTATCATCTTTATAATATCTGCAACGACTGTATCAAAATCGCCGATCACTTCAAAGCCAGCCGCACGGATATGTCCGCCACCGCCATAGGCAACTGCAATCTTGCTCACATTGACTTTGCGGATAGAACGCAGGCTGACCTTCATTGCATCGCCAAGCTGGTATACAAATATCGCGACCTCCACACCGTCAATCACGCGGATACGATCCACAATGCCATCTGTCTCTTCTTTTCCGCAGCCAAAGGTATCGAACATCTCCTTTGTCACAAATGTGTAGACAACCTGTCCGGACAGTGCCAGCTTTGCATTGACCATCGCCTGTCCCATAAGCAGATTCTGCTTGTAGCTGACTCTGTAAAAGGTATCGTCGATAATCTTCTGTGCATCCACGCCATGTGCGAGCAATTCACCGGCTACCTGCATCGTATCCTTTGTACATGCCGAATACTTGAACACGCCGGTATCATGTACGATACCGAGATACAGACACTCTGCACAGGCAAGCGAGATATTCTCTGGATCAATATGCCGGAACAATACTTCACTTGCAGAAGATGCGTCCGCATCACAATAATAATAATCCCCAAAGCCCTGATTACTTCTATGATGATCGAGGCAGGCACTTTTCTTCGCCATACCGAAAAGCTCATAGAAGCTTCCATGCCGATCGCGGTCTCCACAATCCAGAGAAATTGCGAGATCCAATACATGAGACTCTGGTTCATGGCAGATGGCATCCGCGCCCTTTAAGAACGAAAACTTATCTGGAATCTTCTCCAGATACACGGTCACCTCTGCGTCATAGTTGTCTTGAATATAATTGTACAGTCCTAAGCACGAACCAACACAATCGCCATCCGGGCGGATATGCCCGAATATTCCGATTGTCTTTGCATCTTCAATTAGATTTAATAATTCACTCTTCTTCATTCTGCTTACTCTGATCCTCTTTGATTACCTCATCGATACGCTTAGACATATAATTTCCATACTCGATTGATGTGTCCAATACAAACGTAAGCTCCGGTGTATTTCGGAGATTGATCGTACGCGCCAGCTCGCGGCGGATAAATCCACTCGCCTGCTCTAAGCCCTTTAACGTCTCTGCACCAGATTCTGCATCGCCTAATACACTGATATATGCCTTACAATATTTCAGATCCTGTGTCACCATGACATCCGTTACCGATGTCATGGGATTGATACGTGGATCTTTTAACTCCATCCGAATGATCCGGGAAAGTTCCTTCTGGACTTCCCCATTGATTCGCTGTGATTTATGACTTGTCTTTCTCATTTCTATCTTGGTACCTCAACCATAATATATGCCTCAATGATATCGCCTTCCTTGATATCATTGAATCCATCCATAACAAGACCACATTCAAATCCTGTCTTAACTTCCTTTACGTCGTCCTTGAAACGCTTCAGAGATGCAAGCTCACCCTCGAAGATCTGCTCACCTTCCCGGCTGATACGAACTTTGCAGTTTCTCTGGATCGTACCATCTAATACATATGAACCAGCGATTGTACCAACACCAGAAGCCTTGTAAGTCTGACGAACCTCTGCATGACCGATGACCTTCTCCTCGAAGATTGGATCAAGCATACCCTTCATCGCACTTTCGATATCCTCAATCGCATTGTAAATGACACGATACAGACGGATATCAACCTTCTCACGCTCTGCAACTTCCTTCGCCTGATTGTCCGGACGAATATTAAATCCAATGATGATCGCATTACTTGCAGAAGCAAGAATTACATCACTCTCATTGATTGCACCAACACCGGAGTGGATACATTTAACTGCCACTTCCTCGTTGGAAAGCTTAAGCAAGCTCTGCTTAACCGCCTCTACAGAACCCTGTACATCTGCCTTGATGATAAGGTTCAGATCCTTTACATTACCTTCCTGAATCCGGTTATAAAGGTCATCGAGAGACATACGCTGCTTTGTATCTGCAATCAGTTTTTCCTTGCCACGGTTGATAAATGCCTCGGAAATCGTACGCGCTTCCTTCTCATTTTCTGTGGCAATTACAATCTCTCCAGAATTTGGAACGCCATTTAAGCCAAGTACCTCAACTGGCATAGATGGAGTCGCCTCCTTCACCTTGCGCCCCTTATCGTCGAACATCGCACGCACCTTACCATGCACATCACCGATTGCCAGACAGTCGCCCACATGCAAAGTACCCTTCTGTACCAGAATGGTTGCAACAGAACCACGTCCCTTATCAAGCTGTGCCTCGATGACAATACCACGTGCCTTCCGGTTCTTGTTTGCCTTGAGCTCCAGGATCTCAGCGGTCAGGATGATCATCTCCAGAAGGTTATCAATACCTTCCTTTGTATGTGCAGATACCGGACAGAAGATTGTCGAACCGCCCCAGTCCTCTGGTACGAGCTCGTATTCCATCAACTCCTGCTTTACACGGTCGATATTCGCACTTTCCTTATCAATTTTATTGATTGCAACAATGATCTCGATGCCAGCTGCTTTCGCATGGTTGATTGCCTCTACGGTCTGTGGCATAACACCATCATCGGCTGCAACTACAAGGATTGCAATATCTGTTGACTGTGCACCACGCATACGCATCGCTGTAAATGCCTCATGTCCCGGTGTATCCAGGAATGTAATCTTCTGACCATTGATAGATACTACAGACGCACCAATATGCTGTGTAATACCACCAGCCTCACCAGCTGTTACATCAGAATTACGGATTGCATCGAGCAGGGATGTCTTACCATGATCAACGTGTCCCATAACGCAGACAACTGGTGGTCTGGAAGTCATATCTGCCTCGTCCTCTTCCTCCTCACGGAGAAGTTCTTCGATCACATCAACCTTTTCCTCTTCCTCTGCAATGAAGTTGTATTCAAGTGCAATGTCAGCTGCCTCATCAAATGGAAGGTCAGAGTTTACATTGTACATCTTACCTGCCATAAACATCTTCTTGATCAACTGTGCCACTGGCACCTTGATCTTACTTGCAAGCTCGCCGACAGTCAGTACCTCTGGCAGCTTGATTGTCTTGATCACTGGTTCTACCGGCTCCTGCTTCTTTGGTGCTGGCTGATGATTCTTGTTGTTATTATTGTTCCGGTTATTATTGTTGTTAAACCGATTGTTATTATTGTTGTTATTTCTTGTGTTACGGTTGTTGCTTACCGCGTTCCGGAAATTTGTACCACGGCTCTCCTGCTTGGCTCCATTCTGGTTATTGCCATTTGCAGGCTTGTTGTTATTATTCTTGCCCTGATTATTTCCATTATTATTCTGCTTATTGTTATTATTTCTGCCCTGATTGTTTCCGTTATTGTTATTATTTTTACCCTGATTGTTGTTGCGGTTCTGGTTGTTATTATTGTTATTGTTCTTCTTATTCTGGTTATTCTGATTACCGGAATTGGAATTGTTGTTTGGCTTTGGCTGCACCTTCTTGTTCTCCTGCTTTGGTGCTTCCTTTTTTCCTTCTTCCTTCTTTGGCCCTGCCTTCTTCGGCTCTTCTTTCTTTGCCTCAACCGGCTTGTTTCCGCCCAAAGACTCCCGCACAAATTTCATCATTGCATCATCAATGCTGCTCTGTGCTTTTAACCCTTCTTTTTTACCGCTCAATATATCAATAATCTGACTGCTTTTTACTTCTTTTCCAAGTTCTGCTGTCAACTGTTTTGCAAACTCGTGTACTCTCATGGGTTACACCTCCAATCTTAAACTAATCCAACTTGTCAGAAATCTGTTTTGCCAGACCTGCATCTGTCACTGCAAGTACCGTCCGCTCCTGTTTTCCGATCTGTCTGCCGAGCGTCGTGCTGTCAAACGCAATCGTATACGGAATCTCGTAATACTTGCATTTATCCATGAATTTCTTCTGCGTATTGCCCGATGCATCCTCTGCGATGATCACGAAATATGCAACGCCCTCCTGAATCGCTTTCTCGGTCAGGAATCCGCCGCTCTGTACTTTTCCTGCTTTTGCAGCAATCGAAAGCATAGACAATGCACGATTCTGATTTTGTGCCAACTATATCATCTCCTCTGCGATGGTCTGGTAGATTTCTTCCGGAATTTCCGTCTTCAACGAACGCTCCAGTGCTTTTGTTTTCTTTGCTTTCTCCAAGCACGCCTGATTCAGACAGATGTAAGCACCACGTCCATTTTTTCTTCCGGTCTTGTCCAGACATATCTCATCTTCCGGCGTCTTAATGACTCTGACAAGCTCTGTCTTTGGTTTCATCTCCCGACAGCCTACACACTGTCGAAGTGGTATCTGCTTTGCCAAGTTATCTACTCCTCATCTTCATAGTCATCGGCGTAATCGTCGTCATAATCATCTATAATCATACCCAGATCACGTGCCTGTGACTCACTCTTGATATCAATCTTATAGCCTGTCAGCTTTGCAGCCAGACTTGCGTTCTGTCCTTCCTTACCAATTGCAAGGGAAAGCTGATCGTCTGGTACAACAACTCTTGCACACTTCTTCTGCTTTCCGTCCTGCTCTTCTGTGTACGCCTGTACCCAGATTACATCGGATGGGCTTAATGCATTCTTGATATAAACCTCTGGATCTTCATCCCATGCGATAACATCGATCTTCTCGCCCTTTAAATCATCGACGATTGTATTGACTCTCGCACCTGCCATACCAACGCAGGCACCAACTGGATCTACGTTTGGATCTAACGAACGAACTGCAAGCTTCGAACGGGAACCTGCATCTCTAGAGATACCCATGATCTCTACAACACCATTCTGGATCTCTTCAATCTCATTTTCAAACAAACGCTTTACAAGCTCTGGATGGGTACGGGATACGTGGATGTTAATACCTGTATTGTTCTTCTTATCCTTGCCGTCCTTACGCTTGTTTTCTTTCTTCTCCGGTTTTTTCACTTCAACCACATACAGCTTAATATGGTCGCCAACCTTGTAATGCTCTGATTTTACCTGCTCATTTTCCTTGAGTCTGGTCTCTGTCTTCTCATCGAGGCTGATATAGATCGTATTGTCTACGAAACGCTGTACCACACCGTTTACAATGTCATGCTCCTTGCAGGCAAAACGCTCGTAGATCGCATCACGCTCACCCTCTTTGATGTTCTGGATGATAATGCTTCTTGCCTTCTGTGCTGCCATACGTCCAAAGTCCATAGACTCCAGTGGATACTCTACGAAATCACCGATCTCGTACTTGTCATCCATTGCTTTTGCTTCTGTCAGGGAAATCTGATTCTCATCATTCTCGACTTCCTCTACAACTTCCTTCTTGCGTACAACTGTGATCGCACCAGTCTCACGGTCCATATGTGCTTCCACAAGTACATTCTTTCCATAATCTTTCTCACATGCTGCAACCAGTGATTTTTCAATCGCCTCCATCACCAGTTCCTTGCTGACACTTTTTTCGCGCTCTAATTGATTTAAAGCATCAATAATCTCTGACATTTTTTTATCCTCCTCTTCTACTCAAATGCCAATCTTATCATAGAAATATCGTTTCTTGAAAATTCTTTTGGTTCTTCCGCCGGATCGAGCTGCAATGTGATCGTCGTATCAGTGTATCCTGCCAGGATTGCCTCGAATTCCTTACTGCCATCCACCGCACGGTAAAGTTTTACCTCTACCTTTTTGCCAAGATTCCGTTTAAAATCCTTGTCCTTCTTGAGCGGTCTTGTAAGTCCCGGTGAGCTTACTTCCAAAATATACGGGTCTGTCATCCGGTCCGCAGCATCCAGTTTTTCCTCCAAGCTCCGGCTGATCAGAACACAGTCATCAATATTGATGCCGCCTTCCTTATCCGCATACACACGCAGATAATAATCAGATCCTTCCTTTACGTACTCTACATCCACTAGCTCAAACCCATGCTCTTCGATAATCGGAGTCACAAGTTCTGTGCAGTGTTGTTCAATTTCCTGTTTTTTCACGTCTGCCACCTTTCTGACTTTTTTGCCTTTTCAAAAACAAAGAGTGGGTTTTTATAACCCACTCTGCGTCATCTGTATTCAAGTCTTATATATTATAACATGTTTTTATTGTTTTGCAAGTACCTATTCCGCCTTTTTTACAAGTTTTACCTGCAATGCCTGTATCGTACCGCCTCCAGTATACGTGCCATTTTTCCCCCAGTCCGTCCAGCCCTGTGCCGACACATAAACGCGGTACAAAATATCATAGGAATCTGTGATTCCGCCTGTGAGATTGATCCGGATTCCAAGCAGCGGTTCCTTCTGTCCAACACTGCCCGCCTGTTCGCCGTCCTTCCGCCATGCACTTTGTCCCTGTGCCGTCTCAACCGCATACCGGACATTTCCTTTCGGGACATATGCGCCAAGCTGGATGCGCACCGCTTCAACGGATTTTTCCTGCTTTGTATATCCTGCCACAATGCCGTCCATTTTTGCTTCCTGCCAGCCAAAAGTCTGCATATGAACCGTATATACAATACCAGCATCCACTTCAGAAGTCAGAATACCCGCCTGTTTTTTGAGATAGCTATATAGATTCTGAAGTTCCACCTGTGTACCATTCTCCTTCAGATAAGCATATCGGAACAACGCAAATCCATCATATCCCATGCCATAGATATGCGCACATTGTGTTGCCAGATTATCCTCGCGAAGCGCCCAGTCCAGATCGGTATCTGAAGTTTCCCCCACCCGGTAGAGTGCAAGCCCGGCATACAGCTTAATCTCCGGGTTCGTATGCAGCGTCTGCCATACCTCGCACCGGTTCGAAAACATCGGAACTTCTTTTCCATCTGTCACATAGCGATCCGTCCAGTAAATCTGCGGCATCACATAATCCACATATCCTTCCTGTGAAAGCCACGTATCAATATCTGCCCCCTGACTTCGTGCATAATCCGGATTTCCTGCCGGACTGATTCCGAACTCACAGTCTGGACGTTTCTGTTTGACCGTCTGGTATACTTTCTGGACAAGTGCATTTACCGCCTGCATTTTTTCTTCCTGTGGCAGCGTATCCTGCATGCCGTCAACAAAGAAATAATCATCGAAATGAATACCATCCACTGGATAGCGTTCTAAGATCTCTGCCACCTGATTTACGACTAACTGCTGTGCCTCCGCACTTTGCGGATCCAACACCAGACATGTACCATTTTGCCCCTGATATTCAAGTATCATAGACTGGTATTTCGCATAGAACGGTGTATGTTCAAAGCTTGCCGTCGTTTCTTCCCCCAGCGACAGCCGATACGGATTGATCCACGCCTCAAAACGAAGTCCCTCCTCATGTGCCACAGCTACCATGATCTCATACGGATCATAGCCCGGATATGTCCGGGATTTGGACATATATTCGGAATACGGAAAATAGTCCGATGGATAAAAGGCATCTCCCATTGCCCGCGCATGTACGATCACCGTATTTAAGCCATATCTTTTCACGGTATCATACATGGCATGCACCTTCGCCCGGAAAGCCGCCTCGCTTTTATCGGATAATTCCGATTCCATATCGATATAGGAAATCCAGCACGCACGCTTTTCCATCTCCGTATTTGCCTGCATAGGCAGATAAACAGCAACCTGCCTGCTCTGCATCGAAAATACAGAAGAAAGCAGACAGACTACCACGATGATTCCTGCCAGATATCGTCTTATAATCTGCATATTTTACGCATCCGTTATCTCTTATAACTACTTATATGCAGATTATTTCTTTTTATGTTCATGAAGTGCTGTAAATAACAGCAGTCCTCCACCTGACGCTACCAGCAGTGTAATCACGATACCAAGCGCCATAGAATCTCCAGTTTTCACCGTATCATCACTTGCTACAACTACCGGTGTCTGCACCTGTGTGGAAGTCGAGCTTGCCTTTGGGTTCACGACTAAGGCTGCTCGGGTCGTTGCAGTTTCGGTCGTTGTAGCTATCTCAGTTGTTGTTCCATTTTCTGTGGTCATGCTTTCCGTCGTTGTCACTTCAGTTGTTGTACTTTCTGTGGTCGTGCTCTCAGTCGTTGTTATTTCTGTTGTCGTACTCTCAGTCGTTGTTGTCTCTGTCGTCGTTGTTTCTGTGGTTGTAGCTTCCGTGGTTGTCGTCTCGGTTGTTGTCACATTGTATGGATAAAAATGTGATTCCGAACTCGCATTTACATTCTGTGCGATTACCTGCCCTTCATGATTGCCGCCGATCAGTGACACATTTCCAGATGGCGCAATGATATGACCAGTCAGAAAGCTTGCTGTAATATTCTTGGCATCCGGGAAGTTCCAGACGAGTCCAAAGCCACCACTGTAATACTGACCGCCCTGTGCACCTTCCGGTCTGTTTTTCGCCAGATTGAAGAAGTAATTGTTGTTCAATGGAGTTCCACCAATTTCAATCTTACCAGTATCCAATGCATAATCCCCGTCTCCGGAAATGGAGATTGTATAGGCATTTGAGAAAATGTCTTCCGCAGTTACATTTTTCAGAATCACACGCTTTGCATTTGAGAAATCTGTCCCGCTGACGGTGATCGTCTTAGAATCTGCAAAGTCAATGATCAGGTCTCCCTGTTCCATATAGCCTGCCTGCCCAGCCTTCTCCAACGCCTGCGATTCCTGTTTAATAACACCAAACGCTTCGTCCATATTGATATAATCATCTGCCACTTTCACCATACGGTTTGTCAGCCAGTCTTTGTACGACATATGGCTTTCTGTATAGTAAAAATTCGTATCAATCCCCGTTGTATCATTCCACGAACCGGCATGATAATCGGCAAGATCGATCAGGTATCGCGCATAGGACGCCGCTGCTTTCACCTTTCCCACTGTATTTTTCAGGTTCAATTTATTTCCTACCATGATCGCACCGACGGTATCTGCTACATAATCGCCCTCCAGATCGTTTTGTACGAAATAGCTGTAATGCGACAGGATATAATCAATATGATATTCGCCCTCATATTTTTTATTGCTGACCTGTGTTTTTTGCGTGTTCGCATTTAAGACGGACACGCCACTGATTTCATCATACGCCTCCATCTCCGTTGCATCAGTTCCCGTCGCATCTGCCTGTACACCGGTATCTCCGACAAACATCGTTTCCGCAGACTCGATGTCTGTATCATCACCGTTCTCTCCTGCCGTTGCATCCTCTGCTGTCGCATCTGTCACAGTCGCTGTCTCCGCAAAAGCGACCTCCAGATTTTCACAACCGAAAATACATGCCACTCCGACCACACCTGCTACAATGGACTGTCGGATTCTCCTTGTCGTTTTCTTTCTCATAAAAAAATGCTCCCTGCATACATTCACATAAATGTATGCAGGGAGCGCTTGTCCTGATTCCAAATTTATTTTTATGACGCCTGCTCGAACTGGCTGTTGTAGAGATCCGCATAGAAGCCCTTCTTCGCAAGCAGCTCCTCATGCGTACCGCTCTCGATGATATCGCCATCTTTCAATACAAGGATCAGATCAGCATTCTTGATTGTAGAAAGCCGGTGTGCGATTACAAACGAAGTTCTTCCCTTCATCAGTTCGTCCATGGCTCTCTGGATGATAAGCTCGGTTCTCGTATCGACAGAGCTTGTCGCCTCATCTAATATCAGCATCGGGCGGTCTGCAATCATCGCACGGGCGATGGTTAGCTGCTGCTTCTGTCCCTGTGACAGGTTGACCTGATCATTCAACACCGTGTCATAGCCCTTCGGCAGACTGCGGATAAAACGGTGCAGACCAACCGCCTTGCACGCCTGCTCGATCTTTTCTTCCGGTACATTCTCCTGGCTGTATACGAGATTCTCACGCACCGTTCCCTCGAAAAGCCATGTATCCTGTAATACCATACAGAACTGGTCGTGTACTTCTTCCCGCGTCATATCCTTGATGGATACACCATCGATTTTTATATCGCCATCTAAGATTTCATGGAACCGCATTAAAAGATTCACCATCGTTGTCTTACCGGCACCGGTCGGTCCGACAATTGCAACCTTCTGTCCCGGTTTTGCTACAGCTGAAAAATCATGGATGACAACCTTATCGCTGTCTTTATAGCCAAACTTGACATGCTCAAAGGATACCTCACCCTTCACATCGTTCAGCTTTTTCGTCTTAGTGCTCTCATCTTCCATCTCTTCTGCGTCGGTAAACTCAAATACACGTTCACCGGCAGCAGCCGCAGACTGCAGTGCCTGCATCGCCTGTGCGATCTGACTGAGTGGCTGTGTAAAGTAACGTACATACATCATAAACGCAATAATCACACCAAATGATATTTTATCATTCATTACAAGAAGCGCACCGACAATACAGACCGCCACATAGCCAAGGTTACCGATGAATGTCATGAGTGGCATCATAAGTCCGGAGAGACACTGCGCCTTAAAGGCACTGTCACGCAGATTTTCATTCATCTTATCGAACTTTTCCTTTGATTTTTTCTCGCCATTATACGCCTTCACAACTGTGTGTCCGGCATAGATCTCCTCAACATGTCCATTGATTTCCCCCAGATGCATCTGTTGTCTCGCAAAATATTTCTGGGATTTGCTCATGATCAGAGCCATGAATACAAAGCCTAGCAGCGTTGAAAGTATCGCTGCAACCGTCATTATGATATTTGTCTTTATCATCATAATGAGAGAACCAAGAAGCAGCGTAACCGCTGTCACAAGATTTCCCATGCTCTGATTAAAGGATTGTGCAATTGTATCAACATCGTTTGTTACACGGGATAATACATCCCCTGTTGATGTCTGATTGTAAAACCACATCGGCAAGCGGTTGATCTTCCTTGAGATGTTGCTCCGGAGTCCCTTTGATACCTGCTGTGTTACATACCCCATAATCAGGTTCTGGACCAGAGATAACAACGCACTGCATCCATAGAAGCAGATCAGCGTGATTCCAATCCGTTTGATTCCGTCCATATCAATCCCGGTCATTACACCCTCGGTGATAAGATCGGTCATCTTGGATAATTTATCCGGTCCGATCAATGTTAATACGGTTCCAATACCTGCACAGATAATCGCGAATATCATGGCACCCCAGTATTTCTTACAGTTCGTAAGGAGCTTTGCCCATGTACCTTTGAAGTTCTTTGCTTTTTCGCCGGGGCGCATGCCTCTGCCCGGACCGTGACGAGGAACCTTTGGAGCACGATTATTCTGACCTACTTCATAATTATCTTTTTCCATTATGCAAGCTCCTCCTTTGATAACTGAGAATATGCGATTTCCTGGTACACTTCGCAGTTCTTCATAAGTTCGTCATGCGTTCCCATACCTGCGATCTGTCCATCGTCTAACACGATGATCTTATCCGCATCACGGATTGTACCGATTCGCTGTGCAACGATGATCTTCGTCGCATCCTTACATTCCTTGCGCAGTGCTTCCCGAAGGATTCTATCTGTCTTATAGTCAAGTGCCGAGAACGAATCATCGAAGATCAGGATCTCCGGCTGTCTGGCAATCGCACGCGCAATCGACAGACGCTGTTTCTGCCCACCTGAGAAGTTTGAGCCACCCTGAGCCACATACCCGTCATAGCCCTGATCCTTCTTCTCAACAAATTCACTTGCCTGCGCTACTTTTACCGCCATCGCAATGTCGTCCTGTGTAGCAGGTGCTTTTCCGTTTTCGCCATATGCCACATTGTCAGCGATTGTTCCGGAGAACAAGATTGCTTTCTGGCTGACATATCCAATTTTGTTATGCAGTGCTTCCTGCGTATATTCCTTGACATTCACGCCATCGACGAATACCTCACCCTCTGTTGCATCATAAAACCGCGGAATCAGATTGATAGCAGTACTCTTGCCACATCCGGTTGCACCGATAAACGCGATTGTCTCGCCCTTCTTCGCAGAGAAAGAAATATGCTCTAATACATATTCCTCTGCGTCCGGATATTTGAAGCTGACATCCTTGAATTCCACTTCCCCATCTTTCATAACCGGGAACGTATCTCTCGTTCCATCCTCAATGGATGGTTCAGTATCTAATACTTCCAAAATACGCTTCGCTGCAACCGATGCCCGCGGCAGCATAATAAATATCATAACCAGCATCATGAACGACATGACAACCTGCATTGCATACGAGGAAAATACAACCATATCCGAGAATAATGTGAATTTTTCCTGCATATCCTGTGCATCGTTGATCAAAACCGCGCCAATCCAATATATTGCAAGCGAAAGGCCATTCATGATCATCATAATCGTCGGCATCATAAATGCCATAGTCTTTGATGTAAACCAATGGGTATCTGTCAGATCCTTGTTGACCTTCTCAAACTTCTCCTCCTGATATGCTTCCGCATTATAGGCGCGAACAACGTTCAAGCCTGTCAGATTCTCACGTGTTACTTGATTGATATCATCCGTCAGACTCTGTAAGCGTTTGAACTTCGGCATACATAAGCTGACGCAGATAATAACGACAATCAATAATACAACAACCGCAACGCCCGTGGAGAGTGTCCACTGCCAACTCTTATCAACAATCTTCAAGATAGCCATCACCGCCATGATTGGTGCCCGCAACATGATGGACAGCCCCATTACAATCAACATCTGCACCTGAGTCACATCGTTTGTAGAACGCGTGATCAGACTCGCTGTTGAAAACCGTCCGATCTCTTCCATTGAAAAAGACTGTACCTTGTCAAATAACTTTCCACGTACGATTGCACTGAAATTCGAAGCAATCCGTGATGCACAGACAGCTACCAGTACCGTTACCAATAAACTGCCAAACGCACAAAGTAACATTTTTCCACCTGCAATCAGGATATCGTGCATCGCACTATCCTGTGTCGTAATCAGTGATGTAATTTCCCGCATATAATCCGGCAGCTTTAATTCGAGCCAAACCTGTGCCACTACAAATACCACACTGAAAAGAGCCAATACTACTTCCTGTTTTCGGAAATTCTTAAAAATACGTAACATTCCATGCTCCTTTCCATTTTCTGTAAAAACTTTTAATGAACATAAGCCATTATAGCACTCGAATTAGCACTCAGCAATACCAAGTGCTAACAATTCATAATCTTTTCACATATTCCACACATTATTCGACTATATCCAGAATATCCTCTGGCTTCTTCGCAAAGACAGTTGCACCAAGCGACTCCAGAAATGCCCGGTCACGGAAACCCCATTCCACTAAGATGCAATCTACACCAGCATTTTTTGCAGTCGCATAATCCACATCCGAATCGCCGATATAGATTACCTCATCTTTTTTAAGATCAAACTCCTTCAATACCTCATATACGGAATCCGGTGCCGGTTTCTTACGCACACCTTCGCGTTCACCGATTGCAACATCAAACTGTCCGACAAAGAAATCCTTCACCAGATCCTGCACGGCAAAGTCCACTTTATTCGATACAACTGCTGTCATATAGCCCTGTGCACGAAGCTTTGTAAGCAGATCATTGATCCCATCGTATGGTCTTGTCGTATCCATGCAATGATCTTTATAATAGATTTCAAATGTTGTGAACACGGCTTCGATGTCTGCATCTGAAGTTCCGGCTGGAACCGCACGTTCAATCAGCTTATGGATTCCATTTCCGACGAACTGACGCACCTCTTCCAATGTCCGCTCCGGAAATCCATGCTCGCTAAGCGCATAATTAGTCGTGTTCTTCAGATCCTCTAAGGTGTACAAAATCGTTCCATCCATATCAAAAATAAGCATCTTATATTTCTTCATGTCTTTCATCTCCGATTCATTTATAAATTGAAAAAACGCCTGACATGCCAAAGCGGTATATCAGGCGTTCTATTAATCTTTTTTATTGCTTAGTTTCCAGCCATCTGAGCTGCTACTTCTGCTGCGAAATCCTCGTTCTTCTTCTCGAGACCTTCACCTGTCTCAAAACGAACAAACTTCTTGATTGCAAGCTTGCATCCATTCGCCTTTGCTACGTTTGCAACGTACTGGGCAACGCTTTCCTTGTTCTCAGCCTTTACATACTCCTGCTCAAGCAGACAAACTTCCTTGAGTTCCTTGTTCAGACGTCCCTGAACCATCTTCTCAATGATATTATCAGGCTTGTTTGCATTCTTAGGATCATTCTTTGCCTGTGCAACAAGAATCTCAAGCTCGTGAGCCTTGTACTCCTCAGATACTTCATCTGTAGAAACATACTTTGGATTCATAGCTGCAACCTGCATAGCGATATTCTTCATGCACTCGTCAATAGCCTCACCGGATGCATCTGTATCAGCCTCAACCAATACACCGATCTTTCCGCCTGCATGAATATAAGAAACGATATGTCCGTCTGTGCTGATCTTGGCAAAACGACGGATGTTCATGTTCTCACCGATCTTAGCAACCATAGCAGCATGCTTCTCAGCAACTGTCATAGAAGGATCCAGTGCCCACTTCTCATTCTTAAGTGCCTCTACATCCTGAACGTCTGTAGAAACGATCTGATCAACAACTTCCTTAACATATGTCTGGAATACTTCATTCTTAGCAACGAAGTCTGTCTCGGCATTTACTTCAACCATAGCTGCCTTCTTACCGCCATCAACAACAGTTGTCATAACGATACCCTCTGCAGCGATTCTTCCTGCCTTCTTTACAGCAGTTGCAAGTCCTTTCTCACGAAGGAACTCTACTGCCTTGTCAAAATCGCCGTCAGTCTCTGTAAGAGCCTTCTTACAATCCATCATACCAGCGCCAGACATCTCTCTTAACTCTTTTACCATACTAGCTGTAATAGCTGCCATTTTCTTGTCCTCCTAAACCGATACTTCTTACTCTTCTGCTGCGTCTGCCTCTGCTGATTCAGCCTCCTCAGCTGACTCAACATCTGCACCCTGGTTTGCCTCGATAACAGCATCTGCCATCTTAGAAACGATCAGTTTTACAGCTCTGATAGCATCATCGTTACCTGGAATTACATAATCCAGCTCTTCCGGATCACAGTTTGTATCTGCGATACCAACAAGTGGAATACCAAGTGTGTGTGCCTCATGTACGCAGTTTCTCTCTTTGCGAGGATCTACGATAAAGATCATGTCAGGAATGTCCTTCATATCCTTGATACCGCCAAGGTTCTTCTGAAGCTTCTCCATCTCCTTCTTGATCTCGATAACTTCCTTCTTAGGTAATACATCAAATGTACCATCCTGCTCCATTGCTTCGTACTTCTCAAGCTTTGCAATTCTTGTCTTGATTGTCTCGAAGTTTGTAAGCATACCACCTAACCATCTCTGGTTAACATAGTACATACCACATCTCTCAGCCTCAGCCTTGATAGAATCCTGTGCCTGCTTCTTTGTACCAACGAAAAGAATCTTTCCGCCGTTTGCTGCGCAATCAAGAACTGCCTTGTAAGCCTCGTCTACCTTGCCAACAGACTTCTGAAGATCGATAATGTAGATACCGTTACGCTCAGTATAGATATACTCAGCCATCTTAGGGTTCCATCTTCTTGTCTGATGTCCAAAGTGAACACCTGCCTCGAGTAACTGTTTCATAGAAATAACGCTCATAACTTACCTCCTGGGTTATAAAATATTTTCTTCTGTGAGCTTCTTACAGCCGTGTGTCAAGCTGTCTAGCGAAAAACCATCGCGTTATATGGCACCCTTTTCACCGATTCACTCACATGTTTTTTCACACGAAGCCGATTATAACATAAAAAAAAAGTGCATACAAGCACTTTTTTTATTTTCTATGGTAATTTCCATGATTTTACTGTTTTGTTGTCAATATCTTGGCAATTTCCTCATAAGACATACCGGTTTCAAGAGAAAAATTACCGGTTTCAAGCTTCATATCGTATCCGATTGCGACAAGAAAGCTGTTGAACTTGGACGCATCATCGACCAGACCGGCATTTGCAAGTGCCGAAGCGATTGCCTCCGAACTCATACCACTAGAGATTGTAACCGTTGTCTGCGTTGACGTATCCGCCTTTTCTGTAGTTGAAGCCTCAGTGGTTGCTTTCTCCGTTGTTGTTTTTTCTGTCGTTGTTGCCTCTGTAGTTGCCTTCTCGGTTGTCGTTGGTGCTTCCGTTGTCGCCTTCTCGGTCGTAGCTTCCGTCGTGATTTCCTCCGTCGTTGTCTCCTGCGATGTGACATCCGACTCCAAAACATACTCCGATTGTTTCACCATGCCAAGCTCCTGTGCCCGTTTGATTACATCTTCATCACTCATGCGGTTCTTACCCGAAGTCATATATGCAGCAAACATAATCAATGCACCAAACAAAATACCAACGCCAAGTCCGCGTACAAAATATTTTCTCTTCATTACTTTGCCTCTCCTTGATATAAGTCTACTACCAGTTTTACTTCACCAACACCAAGTCCCAGATGCTTTGCGATTTCCAGAATACTGAGTCCCGCCTTGTGCATCTCTAAAATCATATCCTTATTGTCGACATTCTCCAGTTCTTCTCTTGCTTCCTCTGGAAGTGGTGTCTCCTCTAAATCCCGGATTGCATCGTCCAGATCAGCATCCGTTTCCGGCTGTTCCTCTGGCTGTACCGGTTCCTGTGTCTCTGGTTCTGCAACCGGCGTCTGTACATTCTGGCTGTCCCTGACAATGTTCTGTGCCGCCTGTTCCTGCACCATCGAAGCGATTTCTTTCTTATATTCATCAATCATATTGACCGTAGTCATGATCTCCTTCTGCTTGTCGGAAAGCATATCATACAGGAAAACAACCTCCTTGTGATTGCGGTCGATCTCCTCGTTGACAGACACTGCATAATCGCCAAGTGCAAGCGTCTTCTGGTTTACGATCTCTGCCAGACGTGTCTCAATATCTGCAAGCTTCCCGTCCACCTGTTGATCCATGTAATCGCGGATCAGGGTATCAATCTTCTCTTTCTGCTCCTGTGTCAGTTCCTTTGGAATCTTCACTACCCCTGCGCTTTCCTCTTTTTCCTCAGAAAGTTTTTCTGAAAGAGCAAAACTGACAAATATAAAGATTAAACCGATTACAATTAAAACAATGACTGTTGTTGACATTTTCTCTTACCTCATCTCATATTTTTAAATCAATATTTACGCGGTTGATACCGGTATGTGTTTCCGTATCCTCCGTTTTTGTTTTCTTCTTTTTACCGGAATAGAGATTTTGATATTTATTTTTTCCCTCTTCCTTTGCATCCGGACTTTGCTCGTAATATGCCGCTTCTTCCTTTTGCACGACCGTTTCCCGCACTTCGCGTTCCTGCTCCTGCGTCTCATGCAATGCATTCTGACTATGCAGGATACTCTGTGCATCCGCATTCTGCTGAATAGAAGCAATCGGTGTCGATGCCTGTGTTGCAACTAATGGTGAGATCATTGCTATTCCTCCTTTTTCAGCCGTTTTTTAAAACGGTGTCGGTTTTACAACGCCATCTGCAATTTTATACCAGCTATGCTTATCCACATCCTTCACAGCATAGGACTGGTTGGATATATAAATCATAACGCCGCGATACGCATTTCCAAGCACCTTGACGCTGCCTTTTTTTCCCATCGTCAACTGGATACGCAGCTCCTGCAGGGTATCATTTTTCTGCTGATATTCTGCTTTCATCTCCTCGGCACGTTCTGTATACGTCTTAATCTGCTTTACGTTCTCCGGTGTCAGCTTGATTCCTCGTTTTAACTTTTCTTTATAGACATTCAGATACGAGGTTGTCTCCTCTATGGCTGTCTTCAGATCCATGACCTGTGGGACCAATGCTTTTGTCTGTTCATACAACTCCGGTTTGACACCAACCTTGACTATCGTCTGTGTCTCCATACGGTTGCCAATACTGTTTGCTTCCACATACGTCTCGCAGATCAGTTCACCGCCCACAATAAAGCCTTTTCTGCCGTGAATAACAACCTTTCCACCTGACTGGATATGACTGTGCAGGATAGAACCTGCAAGCACATCACCATCTGCAAATACATTGGCACTTTCAAAGAACTGTGCACAGATATCGCCTCCGGCACATAGCTTGCCTTTGCCCATGCCCTGTACGCCTCGTTTGATCACAATGTTACCACCGGCAATCAGGGTTGCCCCTTCCACAACGCCGTTAATCTCGATATCACCCTTTGCACGAATCGTAAATCCGGTTCGCACCGTACCTGGTACCATTACATTTCCTTCGTACTCAATATCCCCGGTTGATGCATCAACATCCGCAGCGACCTTATAGGTATCTGACACAAACACCGTGCCTTCCGCCAGCGTGACATTTCCATTGACGTTGCTTGTGAGCAAGGTACCATCCTCGGACAATGTAATATTCCGTCCATATTTTAATTTCCGGATCTTCGGTCGATTCTGCGGAATTGTTTTTCCATAGATATTCATTCCTGGTTTACCCGGATCATGTGGTGTCAGCTTCGCAAGTTTATCGCCCTCATTTACCGCTGAAAAAAGATTCAGTGCATGGAAATCCACGCTTCCATCTTCTAATACTTTCGGTTTTGCAAGCGGTTTTGTGTTGAAGAAATATTCAATCACCGTATCTTTCGCCGGCATCGGTGCCATGCCCTTCGCGATCGGGATATTCGTACAATAAGTACGCGTCGTCTTCAGCTTCTCCATGACCGGTTCCAATATCCCGTACAGAATTTTCTCCCGTTCTAATTCCGCGCGGATTTCCCGCCCTGTCATCAGTTTTCCGCCTGTTGACGGCGGATAAAAACGGATATATGCAATCATGTTATCTTTTCCAGTGATAATCGTTGCACTCTCATCAAACGCCTTTGCACAAGTATCACTGATCTTGATCTGCAGAGGTTTCTCCTGCAGCAGATCCAGTGTTTTACGCAGTGCATCAATCGAAAATCCTGCAAATCCTTTCTGTTCTAAAAAAGAAACGACCTCGCGGATATCCAATCGTTTTCCATCTTCCTTCGGCGGAAACACGTCCAGATAAGTTCCGTCCTCTTTGATGCGGATTTTAAAAAAAGAGTTTTTATATTTCATAGGCATTTCCTCAACCCATCATCAGTGCAAAATTATCGTTCATACATCGGCGCATCTTCGTCAGCGCCTTGGAATGTAACTGTGAAATGCGGGATTCGGACACTTCCATCACCCGGCTGATCTCCTTCAAGGTAAGATCTTCATAATAATATAAAAGTACCACAGTTTTCTCTTTTTCAGTCAGCATCGAAAGTGCTTCGGTCAACTGTGTCTTCAATTCCTCTTTCAAAATCCGGTTCTCCGGATTTACACCCGTACCGTGATAAGCAGGTGCCTTCACGTCATTCCCCTGCTCCATAAAATCATCCAGCGACGAAATGTTTGTCTCATTCGTCTGCTGCATCCATGTATCATATTCTTCCTCCGAGATTCCTAGCTCTTTTGCCATATCTGCGTCAGAATAATTCGGTCCTTTCAATGCTTCGAGCTTCTTGGACGCCTCCGTGATTGATTTTTGTTTCTGGCGAACCGAACGTGGAATCCAGTCCATCTTCCGGATCTGGTCAAGAATTGAGCCACGGATACGAAGGCTTGCATACGTCTCGAACTTAATGCCTTTTCCATAATCGAATTTATCGATGGCGTCAATCAGTCCGAATATTCCATAGCTTACCAGATCATCGTATTCCACGTTTGCCCCAAGGTAGATGGCAAGTCTTCCTGCAACCAGCTTCACCAGAGAAACATATTCCATTATCAGTTCTTCCCGAACGGCTGTGGATTTGGAATGACTATATTCGATCCATAATCGTTCTTTTTTATCCAAGATTGCCATGTACAGCAACACCCCTTATTTTCCGTTATACGTGGTTTTGCGCATCCGTACCTTCTTCCTCCGGCGGTGCCTCCTCCATATCCACTTCTTTTACCTCTTCCATATTGCGGATCTTATCGATCAGCTTTAGTGCAATCGTCGCAATCACGTAAAATACGATGATCACGATCAGCAATATGATCAGAGAGCGTACAAGACTCCGTTCATATTTCATATTGAGCAGCCATGTAATAAGTGCCGCCAACAAAACAATAAACGCTCTTGCATTTTTATATTTGTCTTTCGTCTCCAACTATATCGTCTCCAACCTATATAATGTGTGTCTGCTTTCCGGCAGTCACTACGGTCAAATCTTTGGTTACCGGATCAAATACAATGGTACGTCCATAATTTAATCCAACATCCTCCGACACGATTTTGATTCCATACTGCTTCAGGACTTCCCGCACGGCTTCCACGTTTTTCTCTCCGATATTCCCCATTGCGGTATCAGAAGAAAACTGGAACATCTTCGCGCCACCGGCAATCTTGGCAATCATATTCTTCCGGCTGAGTCCCTGTTTTTCCAGTTCCTCCACCAGTGCCTGTATTCCGGTATCTGCGAATTTTAATTTATTCTGGTTCTGTCTGATCTTTGTACTGTCAGGAAGCATAATGTGAACCAATCCTGCAATATTTTTCGTACGCTCATATAATACAATCCCTACACAGGACCCAAGTCCAATGGTTGTAATCGTATCCCCCGCCATGCAAGTGTTCATATCTGCTATCCCAACCCGGATAACATCATTCAACGCCTGCACCTCCAATTCCAAGCTTCAAAAGCAACTGATCGAAGGAATGCATCTCTGAGATCAACATGATGTATCCATCAATCTCCTGATTGCCTGCTTTAAATCCAGAATTGATCAGCAGTGCCTTGTCACTTACCATGCCATATTCGATACATGGTACACTCAGAATCGCGCCTGCCATATCAATACAGATCTGCGGCTGGGAGTACCTTAGCTCCATCCCGGACAGGTTCTCTAACGATGCAACGTACGAACCGATCAGGATGTTCGCGATTTCTCCAATCGCAGACATTCCCATCTCGCTGTGCCAGTCCTGTGTCTGTCCAAGCAACACCTCGGACAAATGTCTGGCATCGTCTAATCCAAGCACAAACAAGATCATCGCATTGAACGAACCATGTAGCCGGCTTAATACGCCGACAACAGATGTCTCCGGTCCGCCAAGTGCATTCTCAAGTTCGTTAAAATCATATAATTTTACCGTTGGAGCACTCATGCTGAGTTTAGAAGACAACAGTACAGAAAGTGATGTCGTCGCATTTCCCGCTCCAATATTTCCAAGCTCTGTCAAGGCATCTTTTACCTGCTCCGATAACTGTTCGGTATGTTTTTCCATGGCATACACCTTTTCTTATTCGTTGTCAATATCTGCAATCAGCGCACCAATATTTAAAAGTGAGATCAGGGATTCGTTATACTTTCCTACACCAGTCAGATATGTACGTGTATCTCCACTCTCTGTTGCAATCTGCTCAATATCGTCATCCGTCAGGGTAACTACCTCACGCACCTCATCCACTAAAATACCTATTTTTGCATTTCCCTCTACCTTGAGGATCAGGATACGGGACGCATTCGTATTTTCCTTATCCGGCAATTCAAATTTCCGTCTGAGGCTCATAACCGGAACAACCTCACCACGCAGATTGATGATGCCAAGGAAGTACGGCTGTGCATGCGGAACTCTTGTAATCTTCTGCAGACGGACAATATTATCAATATAGGTAATATCAATTCCGTACTGTTCATTGTCAAATTTTAAAATAATATACTGCTTTGCGCTATTCGCTACTGCATTTCCATCCATGTATGTGCACCTCCCTTACACCAATGTGTTTGAATCAATAATCAAAGCAACTTCACCATTTCCAAGAATCGTTGCACCACTGATCATCTTTGGCACATGAATGTATTTTCCAAGTGACTTGATAACGATCTCCTGCTGACCGAGCAGCTTGTCGATCACAAGACCCGCCTGTTTGTCACCCTTCTTTACAATTACAACGATCTCGCCCTCATCCTCGATGGCATCCTCGTCCTTTTCAATCGGATCAATATCCAGAACCTCGTTCAGACGTACAAGTGGGATTACCGAACCACGCAGGTTGATAACCTCTTTTGTATGTACATAACGGATATCCTCCGGCAAAATCTCCTCAACCGTCACAATAGAATTTAATGGGAGTGCATACTTCTCGCCGGATACCTCTACCATCAATGCCTGAATGATTGCAAGTGTCAGAGGCAGTCTTACAATAAAGGTTGTTCCCTCACCAAGCTTTGATACAACCTCGACATCACCGCCAAGTCCCTCAATCTTGTTCTTTACAACATCCAGACCAACGCCTCGGCCGGATACATCGGAGATCTTCTCTGCGGTTGAGAAAGCAGGCATAAACAACAGATCAATTGCATCTTTTTCTGTCATATATTCTGCCTGTTCCTCTGTGATCTGTCCCTTCTCCAGTGCCTTGCGCTTGATCTTTTCTACATCGATGCCCGCACCATCATCGCTGACCTCAATGGTAACATTATTTCCATCCTGGTAAGCATCCAGACGAATCGTACCAACCTGTGGCTTTCCTAACTTCAGACGGTCAATCGTGGACTCCAGTCCATGATCGGCGGCATTTCGAAGCATATGCATCAATGGATCACCAATCTCATCGATAACCGTACGGTCAAGTTCGGTATCCTCACCAGTCATGATCAACTCCATCTCCTTGTTGAGCTTCTTGGAGAGATCACGGATCATACGTGGGAACCGGTTCACTACGCTCTCGATTGGAACCATTCGAACCTTCATAACCGATTCATGCAGATTCGTTGTGATACGCTCTAAGTATTCAATCTGTTCGTTGAAAGACTGATCCTGGGAGGAAAGGGTTCCTGTCACAGAGACAAGTCCATTCTTCGCAATAATAAGCTCGGACACCTGATTCATCAGATCATCCAGCTTCTCGATATCGACACGCACCGAACGATTGACAACCGGCTTTCCAGACTTGCCAGCTGGCTTCTTCTCTTCCTTCTTTTCAGGTGCAGCCGCCTTGGCAACTGTCTCCTCTGGCTTTTTTTCTTCTTCCTTTGCCTCTGTCTGCGCTGGTTCTTCTTCCTTCAGTTCATATTCCTCAATTACTGCCTCCTCGATCTCAGAGACATTCTCGATTGCTTTCTTTACTTCCTCCAACGATTTGTCAGAGATGATAAACATGGAAAAATCAAGGTCAAACTTTTCATCCTCGATATCCTGTACACTTGGTACGGATTTGATAATCTCGCCCTTGTTCTCCAACCCCTTAAATACAAGGAATGCACGTGCAGCCTTCAGCAGACAGGTTTCCTGAATATATACCGTTGTGGCATATACATGCATGCCCTGTGCCTTCGCCTCACTGATTGCATTCTTCTCGAAATCAGCCAATGGGATAGACAGATATTTTCTACGGTCACCGCCCTCTGGCTTTTTCTCCTCTTTGGTCTCTTCTTTTGTCGCTGCCGCCTGTGCTTCACCACTTCCTGCCAGACCATTCTGCAAAACAGCATTTAACTGTGCAATCAGCTCATCATTGTCCTCCGTACCTTCATCCGAGGTTTCAATGATGTTGGTCAGATATCCCTCTAATGCATCCAGACATTTGAATACGATATCAACCAGATCCGCATTGACGTTCATCTTTCCGTTCCGGATCTCAGAGAACACATTCTCCATATCATGTGTCAAGCGCTGCATACGCTTATATCCCATCGTTCCTGCCATTCCCTTTAATGAATGGGCAGCTCTGAAAATCTCATTTACCGTATCAACGTTCTCCGGCTCTGACTCCAATATCAGCACCTGATCATTGAGTGTCTGTAAATGTTCTTTTGATTCATCAATAAAAATCTCCAGATATTGACTTAAATCCATTCTTGCACCCCTACTTTCTTTGTTATCTCTTCCGCAATCTGCTGCAGATCACACACACAGTCACAAAGTCCGGCATCACGGATTGCCTTCGGCATTCCATATACGGTACTACTTGCCTCATCCTGCGCGATCACATAGACCGGCTTGTGCTTTGCAAGTTCCTGTGTGCCCTTCGTTCCATCTGCACCCATTCCGGTTAAAATGACACATATGATCTCGTCATATGATACATGACTTAAACTTGAAAGCATGACATTTCCACACGGTTTCAAGCCCCCGATTGGCGGTGTCTCATCGAAAAACACTTCACAGCCCTTCGCTGTTTCATGCAGTGCCAGATGGGTTCCACCCTTGGCAATGTAGACATGACCATTCTTTAATACATCGCCCTCTGCAGCCTCCTTCACAGATACCGCGCTCTGCTCGTTTAATCGCATCGCAAGTGTCTTCGTAAATCCCTCTGGCATATGCTGTACTAAAACAACCGGTGCAGCAAGATTTTTCGGAAGCTTTGGTATCACAGACTGCAGTGCCCGTGGTCCACCAGTGGAACACACAAGTGCCACCAGTTTTTTTCCGTTTTTCTGTCTATGCTTTTTTTTGATGATTACAGGTTTTTCCGGCTCCATGGTACAAGCAGCCTCCGCCTTATGCAGAGTGCGTTCCTTTACCTCCACTGCCATACAGAGCGCTTTTTTGATCTTCTCAGCATACCTCTGCACATCCTTTTGAAAGATATGTTCCGGTTTCCGGATAAACTCAATCGCGCCCAGATCCAGTGCTGTAAAGACTGCATAGGAATCCTCTCTTGCACTGAATACAATAAATGGAGCAACAACACCTGCTTCCTTCGACTTTTTGATCAAGGTCAGACCATCCATCTTTGGCATATCGATATCCGTCATAACAACGTCAATATCGTTCTGCTTCGACAGATATGCATAACCTTCCTCTCCATCCGCCGCAAGATATGCAACTGTAAATCCATCAATATGGTTTATTATATCAGACATGACTCTTCTCATGAGTGCAGAGTCATCTATTAGTAATATTTTTTTAGGATCGTTTTCCATTCGCTATTTCCATTCTTTCACTTTCAAAAATAAAACGAACAATCTTATCACGCTCGTCCTGTGTTATTTTCAAAAATTCCATACGCTGTTCAAACATATCCGAACGTTCGCGTACAGGTGTACTTGATAATATACGCGCAAATAAATTAAACTGTAAAATTTCTCCGACAATAGAGACCATGAATTTTACCTTTACCACTTCGTTGCGCTCAATGTTGGTTCTCTGGTTCAGTCTGAGACCACCACCACTGATATCTACAATTCGTGCCGGCTGCCACGGCAGGGCATCCTCCGGGACAGAGATATCATCTGGAATTCCCGTATCATATTCTTCATCCGAAACCACTCTGATCTGCGCATCGATCAGGCAGTCATACCGGTAAAACTGCCGCCGCTGCACCTTCTCCAAGGCACCAAGCAGCTTGATATCAAGGAAAAACAGATTTCCGCTCTTATAACGCGAAGTTACCTGTACATTGCATTGCAGCAAGCCACGCTCTGTATAAAAGCATGCCGTATAACGCTCATCTAAATCCAAAGGTACGATCCGTCCCTCAAAAATCGGCATCGCAATCTGTAATTTATCCTGATCCAGAATATCATAGATTTTGCTCACATAGACCTTTTTATTCTGCTCGTTACGAATAACCTGATCGAGTCGCACCAATTCAATTTTATTACCTATCGCTATTCCCATTCATACGTACCATCTTTTCCTTTTTCTGCTGTCTATATCTAACAATTAACGGATTCTCTTCTTTGAACGGAAGAAATCAATAAATACCCGTGCAATTCCTTCTTTTTTCTTACTCTCCTCAACCGTATCGTCACTCAGACGATTGACAAGCTGGCAGATTCCCTTTGTGGCTGTCGTTCCCGGATATGCCTGCACAAGTGGTTTCTGCTCAATAACCGCCATGGAAGCATTCTTATCCTGCAGCACAGCGCCCAGAAATGAAAGCTTTGTATTCAAAAACTTTGAAGACACCGTATCGATCTTGTGGAAGATTTCTGCCCCTTCCGCCTCATTTTCCACACGGTTGGCTACAACATGGATTGTCTTATAGAGCGGATTAAAGCTGTTCTTTCTACGCAGTACTTTAAGCAATGAGTAAGAATCTGTAATGGATGTCGGTTCCGGTGTCACAACCAGAACGACCTCCGGGCTCATCATGACGAACTCCATAACGGAATCCGTAATCCCCGCACCTGTATCAATAATCACAACATCATACATCTGGTCGAGCTTCACTAATTCGGAAATCAAAAGTTTGATACTCGCATTATCGAGTGTCGCAAGCTCGGACACCCCCGAACCACCGGAGATAAATCCAATTCCTTCCGGTCCCTGCGTAATGATCTCTGTCATAGATTTATTATTATGTATCAGATCCAATAAGTTATATTGTGGGCGGATTCCAAGCATGACCTCGACATTTGCCAATCCGAAGTCCGCGTCAAATACAACCACTTTTTTGCCGCGCCGCGCAAGCTCCAGCGCAATATTGACTGACAATGTCGTCTTGCCGACACCGCCCTTTCCACTTGTAATTGCAATTACCCTTGCATTGGAGATTTCCTGATTGGTCTGCACGCGTTCCCGTAATTTCGTTGCCTGATCCATCACTTTCCACCTCCTAACAATTTCTTAGCAATAATCTGTGGATCCAGAACGCCGATATCATCCGGCACATTCTGTCCCCATGTCACATAAGAAAGCGGTTTTCCTGTATCCAGTTTCAGATTCAATATGCTTCCCAGACCATTTGTCTCATCCAGTTTTGTGAAAATAAGATTATAATCAAACAGTTCGCCATACGTGTTGGCAATGGAAAGCAGATCCGCATATTTTACCGTGGCAGATACAACGAGGAACACTTCTGTCTCGTACTCCTTCACGGAATCAATGATCTGCTTTAAGTCTTCCTTCTGCTCTTCGCTCTTATGGGAGCGTCCGGCTGTGTCAACTAAGATCAGATCATAGTTTTTAAACTTTTCTACACTCTGCGCCATCTCCTCCGGAGTATACACAACCTCCATTGGCGCAGACAAAATATTTGCATACGTCTTTAACTGCTCAATTGCTGCAATACGATATGTGTCGATAGAAAACATCGCACATTTTAATTTCATATCCAGCGTACAGAGCGACGCCAGCTTTGCCATCGTGGTTGTCTTTCCAACGCCGGTATTTCCGACAAAAAATACAACCTTCGGTTTCTTCTCACCGGCAGTTAACGGCTGGATTTCGCCGAGCTTCAGAACGATCTTCTGGTATACGTTTGCCAGTATGTTGTCGATCGGCTGTTTATCATCCTTCACAGTCAGCTCGTCAATGATTTCCTTTGCATGTGCCTCCGAAACCTCGCTGTCCATCAACTGTTTGATTACAAGATCCACAACCTTATTGCCCGACTGCTCTGGTTCCGTTTTCTTTTCTTCCGCCTTTACAGTCGCCTCACCTGAAGAAATCGCCTGATTGGCGGCTTCCTTAATCGAGGCTTCCGCTGACTTCTGTGTCTGCATCTGCTGTTCGAGAAGCTTCGCGATACTGTTAATTTTCTCCTCAATCGCGTTCTGTGCTTCCTCGCTGTAGGAATCCTTGTTCTCTCCAAACGCCTTGCCAAACAGGAACGGTTCCTCGGCGGACTCACCCCGGCGTTCCTGCCTGAGATCAATTGTCTGTTCATCCGATTTGACAGATGGCGCCGCTGCTGGTGCAGTAGTCGCCGCCTGTTCCTCCATATCATCATCGATCGCTGCCGTCAGCTCCACGCGCGACTTTTTAAAGAGACGCATGATTCCTCCCGGCTTGATTTTTTTAACATTCATTACGATCGCATCCGGTCCCAGATCCTCCTTGGCGAGCAGGATTGCTTCTTTTTCAGTTAGTGCTTTATACTTCTTAATTATCATGAATCGTTATCACTCCCACGGATTTTAATTCCACTTCCGAATCAATCTCATTATATGAGATAACAATCAGGTCTTTCAAGTAGTCACTTGTTAATTTCTTAAAATACATACGAACAATCGGTGATGTAACAACAATCGGTGCATCGCCCTTGCTCTCCAGCTTCTTGACCTCGTCCTCCGTCGCCTTTAAGATGCTCTTCGTTACTGCCGGATCTAATGAGATAAATGCGCCCTGTTCGGTTTGCTTCACAGAACCCATGATCATCTGCTCGATCTGTGGATCCAGCGTCACTACGGTGCCGGATTCTCCATCGCCAAAATATTTGTTGGAGATCGCACGTTTTAAACTCTGCCGGACATACTCGGTCAGAATATCGGTATCCCGGCTCGTTGCCGCATAATCCGCGAGCGTCTCGAAGATCGTGACAAGATCCCGGATGGAGATACCTTCCCGAAGCAGATTCTGCAATACCTTCTGGATATCACCGACACTGAGCAGCTTCGGTACAAGTTCATCTACCAGTGTCTTATTGTTGTCCTTGATATTATCAATCAGGTTCTGTACATCTTGTCTCGTCAGAAGCTCATCAAGGTGCTGCTTGATAACCTCTGTCAGATGTGTTGCAATGATCGATGGTGGATCAACAACGGTATAGCCAAGTGATTCTGCGCGTTCCCGCTGGGATTCCGTAATCCACATTGCCTCCAGATGGAATGCCGGCTCTAATGTCGGAATACCAACAATCTCATCCTCGACGTACCCTGGATTCATCGCCATATAATGGTCAAATAAGATCTCACCCTCACTGACCTGAATTCCCTTGATTTTAATAATATACTGGTTTGGATTAAGCTGGATATTATCACGCAGACGGATGATTGGCACAACAGCGCCAAGCTCCAGTGCGATCTGTCGTCGTATCATAACGACACGGTCAAGCAGATCACCGCCCTGATTGACATCTGCTAACGGTATTATACCATATCCAAATTCGAGTTCAATAGGATCTACCTGCAGCAGAGAATTGACATTTTCGTGCCTTCGAACCTCTTCTGCCTGGACTTCCTCTTCTTCGACTTCCTCCTTGATTGCCTGTGCCTCTTCCTTGCCCTTGACGGAGAAGGAAAGCACGATAAACAGTACGCCATAGACCGCGCAGAAGAAGAAATTCAGTGGTGTGAATATACCGAACAGAAGCATTGTGATACCAACGAGCAACAATACCTTTGGAATACTGAATAACTGTCCGATCAGGATATCTCCAATATTCTCCTCCTTCGATGCCTTTGTAACGAGAATACCTGTCGAAAGCGAGATCATCATCGACGGTATCTGGGATACCAGACCATCACCAATCGTAAGAATTGTGTACTTACTGATCGCATCGGAAAAGCTAAGTCCCTGCTGTGTCATGCCCATAATCAGACCACCCACGATATTGATCAGAGTAATAATCAGACCTGCGGTTGCATCTCCTTTAACGTACTTGGACGCACCATCCATGGCTCCGAAGAATGCGGATTCCTGCTGGATCTTATCTCTCCTGCGGATTGCCTCTTTGTCATCAATGGCTCCGGATGAAAGATCCGCATCAATCGCCATCTGTTTTCCCGGCATTGCATCCAATGTGAATCGTGCCGTTACCTCAGATACTCGCTCGGAACCTTTGTTGATTACCATCATCTGGACGATGATCAACACGATAAAGACGATTGCACCAATGACGAGGTTTCCTCCACCAACAAACGAACCAAACACCTGAACGACTTTACCTGGATTACCGGTCGACAAGATCAATCGTGTGGAAGATACATTTAAGGATATACGGAACACTGTCGTAAAAAGCAACAGTGTCGGAAATCCAGACATATTCAGTGTCTCGCTCGTAAACAGACAGTTAAATACAATGATCAGTGACATGGAGATATTGAATAAGATCAGCCAGTCCAGCATGGTACTCGGAATCGGGATAATCAGAAATACAACTGCTGCAAGCAGATAGATTCCTAAAAATATATCATTTTTCTTCATACCATCACCATCCTTTCCTGTGTGATCTTATTTTCATTCATTTGCTAACTTACTTTATTCTTTAATTTATATACATAGGCAAGCACTTCTGCGACCGCCTGATACAATTCTGGTGGAATCTCATTTCCAACCTCAACATTTGCATATAACATCCGCGCGAGCGGCTTATCTTCGACAATCTCGATGTCATTTTCTTTTGCGAGATCTTTGATCTTAAATGCCAGATAATCGGCACCCTTGGCTACGACAACCGGAGCCATGCTGACCGTATTATCGTATTTTAAGGCAACGGCAAAATGCGTCGGGTTCGTAATAACAACATCCGCCTCCGGCACGCTCTGCATCATTCTCCGCCGTGCCGCCTGCTGCATCCGCTGTCGCTGCTGTGACTTGACCTTTGGATCTCCTTCCTGATTCTTATACTCATCTTTGACTTCCTGCTTTGTCATACGCAGGTCTTTTTTATGTTTCCATTTCTGGAACACCCAGTCTCCAAGCGCAAGTGCCAGATATGTCACCGATATCTTGATGCCAAGCTCCATCACCATGTCAAACAGGATTCCAAGACAATCCTGTATCGTCAGATCATACGCCGTCACAAAAATTCCGACATTATCCTTGACAACCGAATATGCCACTGCCGAAAAAACAACGATTTTAAAGATTGACAGCACCAGCTCGAACAGTGACTGTTTGGAAAACATACGCTTAAATCCACTGATTGGACTCAGCTTGTTAAGTTTCGGTTCCATCGGTTTTGATGTCACCTTCCACGTGATCTGGATTCGCTGTGATAAAAACGCAATCACAAATGCAAATATAACAAACGGTGCAATCGTAATCGCAATATACTGTACCGTATCAAGCACGATCTGCCATGCACGCACATGCGTAAATCCATCTCCTGTTTCATTTGCGATATCACGCCAAAAATAAGGAAATACATTGACGAGACGTTCTCCGATAAACGACATAAATATCCGCAAGCACAAAAAAAATGCCAGAAGCATAGCCGCAGATGTGAGTTCTTTGCTCTTTGCCACCTGACCTTCTTTTCGGGAATCTTCGATTTTCTTTGCGGTTGGTTCTTCCGTCTTCTCCCCGCCCTCATCGTTTGCAAACAACTGCAGATCATAGGCAAGCAAAAGCGGTGTCCGTTTTTCTTCCAGAGAAAACACGTCACAACCCTCCTAATATCGTCTGGATCATATCACGCATACGTTCCATAATATAATTTGCAATGTTCGGAACGAACATAATACAAACAGCAAGCAAAAATAAACCAACAAATACTTTCAACTGCATACCAATCGCGAACATGTTCATCTGCGGAGAACTCTTTGCAAGCACCCCCAAAATGACATTCAACATGGTCGCGCCCAAAAATACTGGCATCGCGATACGGAATCCAATCATAAACATCTGCACGATAAACTGAATCAGGGATGTGTAGATCACATCCGGGCTTAGCACGATTCTTCCGACCGGCACCAGTTCAAACGACTGTGCTGCCGCAGACAATATATAATAATGCAGATTGGATATCATGATAACCAGACACACAATCTTATCGTATAATTCACCTGTGATCGTCACCATACCCTGATTCGGATCAAAGGTCGTTGCCATCGAAAATCCGATTTCCCGGTCGATAAATTCTCCTGCGATTGCCAGTGCTTTCATCGAAAGTCCCGCTACAAATCCAAGCAACAGACCAACCAGTGCTTCTTCTAACACAAGCGTCGTATACCCAAGTACGTTTGTATATTCCGGTAGGGATACATCGACTACCTGATACAGGATCAGGGATACAAAAAACGCAATGGATATCTTCATTCTCGCATTCAGAGAATTATGTCCAAAAATAGGTGCAATTGATGTAAAACAAGCGACACGGACAAGCACTAGCAGAAATGCTTCCAGTGTCAGCGTCGATATCGTAAAGGACATCGTTTATTACCCCACAAACTCTCCAAACCGACTATACAAATCCTGTATAAAGGACAGGATGTTATTCAAGATCCAGTCTCCACAGATGATGAGTGACAAAAATACACAGATCATCTTCGGTACAAACGTCAGCGTCTGCTCCTGAATAGAAGTCACTGTCTGGAAGATACTGATGATCAAACCAATTACCAAAGATGTAATTAACATCGGCGCACTACATTTGATTACAAGCCACACAGCCTCCACCGTGATAGCTACGACATCGCCTGTACTCATACAATCACCTCGTTACTCTACTGTCAAAAATTAAACGAATTTACAAGTTGTCCGATAACCAGATTCCATCCATCTGCAAGAATAAACAGCAGAATCTTGAACGGCATGGAGATTGTCGTCGGCGGCAGCATCATCATACCCATAGACATAAGCACAGAAGATACTACCATATCAATCACGATAAACGGAACATAAATCAAAAATCCTATGATAAACGCTGCCCGCAATTCACTGATGATAAATGCAGGAATAATAATCGTGATGGAAAGCTCATCTACACTTTCTACCGGCTCTATCTTTGCGATATCCATAAACAAACGCAGATCATCCTGCCGTGTCTGTTTCAGCATAAACTCCCGCAACGGCTGTATTCCTCGTTCCAATGCCTCCTGCTGCGTTATCTCTTCAGCTACCAGCGGATCATACGCTTCCGTCTTTATCTGAGCAATTACCGGGCTCATAATAAAAAGGGTTAAAAATAACGAGAGCCCTATCAAAACGTTATTAGGTGGTGAACTCTGCGTACCGATTGCCGTCCGCACAAAATGTAACACGATAATGATTCGTGTAAATGAGGTCACCATAACCAGAATTGATGGAGCTAACGAAATTACTGTTATGATCAATAAAATCTGAAGTGTACCGGAAAGAGACGTCTCATCTGAGTTCGTACTCAAAGATAAACCAAGTGTCGTCGCATCGTTATTATCCGATGTCACACTGTCGACCTGTCCCTCTTCTGCTCCGGTATCCGGTGTCACAGTCGTTGCATGAACAGCACCTGTACCGGAAAAAATAACAACAAACGCAAGCGGTATAAGAAATAGCACTAAAAATTTTCGTAATTTACTGAATTTCATTTCTATACCTACTTTTCGTTATCGTCTTTTGCGTTTCCCTTCATGTTCGCCAGAACTTCTTTGAAGCTCATCTTCGGTGTCTTTTCGACTGTGGCATCCACCATCTGATCTGGAAGCTTTAGATCGTCTTTCTTTAATTCCGCGATCACATGAATCTCTTCTTTTCCAATTCCCAAGGCAAAATATTTCTCTCCTATCTTTGCAATGGCAACCATCTTGTTGCCACCGACACGATAAGATTCAATAAACTGAATATTATTCTTCGCTGACCATGCATTGTTCTGATATTTCGCGATCAGTCTCGTAGAATAAAATGCTAAAACCAAAACTAAGACCGTGATCAATATCAGTTTGACAATACTCCAGCCAGCAGAAAAACCACTCGTAAGAATTGCGCCAAAAAACATACTATTCCACTGCCTTTTTCACTGCTTCAATGACACGATCCGGCTGGAATGGCTTTACAATGAAATCTCTGGCACCAGACTGAATGGATTCAATAACCATCGCCTGCTGTCCCATTGCAGAACACATTACAACACTTGCGTTTGCATCGATTGCCTTAATCTTCTTCAATGCCTGAATACCATCCATCTCTGGCATTGTGATATCCATCAATACCAAATCCGGTTTTGTCTCTTGATATTTCTCAACAGCCTTTACGCCGTTTTCTGCTTCACCAGCAATGTTGTATCCATTCTTTACCAGAATGTCCTTGATCATCATTCTCATAAATGCAGCATCATCACAAATAAGTATACTCTTTGCCATATCATTACTCCTTAAAACTTAGATTTTTTCTTTTATTATTTCAGTAATTCTGATACCAAAACTTTCTTCGATTACAACAACTTCTCCCTTTGCAACCAGCTTCTGGTTTACCATCACATCGATCGGTTCACCGGCAAGCTTATCCAACTCAATGATCGTTCCCGGTGCAAACTCCAGAATCTCCTTGATGGATTTTCTCGTCCGTCCCAAAACGACCGACACTTCCAAAGGAACATCCATAATCAAGTCAATATTTTCCTGCTGCAACGCAGGATTCATAACCGGGTTAAATGCCTGGAACTGTACATTCTGTACATTGACATCCGGCTGCATCATCTGTGGCATCATAGATTGTCCCATCATCGGCTGCCCCATCGGCATTCCCGTCGCAGGTTGCGGCTGCGGCTGTGGCTGTGGAACCGGTTGTGGCTGTGGTTCCGGTTGTGGAGCCGGCGGTGGTGTTTCCTCCTTTTCTTCCGATTCCCCGCTAAATTTCTTATAAAGATCTCTTGCGAACTGAATCGGGTATAACTGCATAATCGTGCTGTCTACGAGATCTCCGATCGTCATCCGGAACGTGACACGCACAAAATCCTTATCTAAAAAGTCACTGGCCTTTGCAACATCGATATTGCCAGCCATATCCACCAGCTCTGCTTCCGGTGGGCTGATATCAATCTTACAATTCAGCATCGAAGATAATGAAGTTGCGGAACTTCCCATCATCTGGTTCATCGCCTCACAGATGGCTGAGAAATGCAGCTCTGTCAGCTCTGGTGCAGGATTTAATCCATCGCCCCCCATCATCAGATCTGTAATGACCTTTACATCATCTTCTTTTAAAATCAGTACATTATTTCCATCAATACCGTCTTTATACAGGATATTGATAAATACACACGGTTTTGCGTACTCTGCTGTAAGCTTATCCCAGTTCGTAATCTCAACAACCGGTGTTGTGATCACAACCTTCTGGTTTACCAGTGAGTACAGCGTTGTTGCCGCCGTACCCATACAAATATTGGAGATTTCTCCGATCGCATCTTTTTCCTCATCGGAAAGTATGGCATCGTTACTTGTCTGGGTAGAGGAAGAACCTGTATTCATATTCCCAAGCAATGCGTTAATCTCTTCCTGAGATAACATTCCGTCCATGTTCTGTTATTCCTCCTCTCTTATAATTTCAGTTACTTTCACTGCGTAATCATCGTTAAACGATCCGGGCAACGCTTTAAATTTTACTATATTGCCCACATAAATATCAAGCTCGTCTTCAATCTTTCGATTCAGCTTGATCACATCTCCCACCTGCAGATTAATGAAATCCATAACGGTGAGTGAGCTTTTTCCCAGCTCTGCGGATACCGGAATCAATGCCCGGTTGATTGCAGTCTCGATAACATCAGCATAACTCGTCTCGTCTCGATCCTGCATCGTTGAAAACCAGTATTTGGTATTCAGCTTGTCCATCACATCTTCGAGTGTCAGATATGGCAGACAGATATTCATCAAACCCTCAACTCCGCCGATATTGATGTTGACCGTTACAATCGCAATCATCTCTGTCGGCGAAATGATCTGTGCAAACTGCGGATTCGTCTCAATCCGTTCCAGATATGGATGAATCTCTACAACATTTGTCCACGGTTCCCGCAACAGATCGATCAATATGGTAAATATTTTTTCCAAGATGGAAAGCTCAATCTCAGAAAATTCTCTTTTCTTCTCTAACGGTTCTCCAACTCCGCCAAGCAGACGGTCGATAATCGCGTATCCAAGATTGGTCGCAATCTCGATAATGATATTGCCCGATAACGGTGCCATATTGACAACACCAAGCAATACCGGATTGGATAAGGCGTTGGAAAATTCTGAATATGTAACTGCCTCTGAGTTCATTACCTCAACCTGCACATTCTTCCGCAGATACGCTGGCAGGTTACTACTCAATAATCTTCCGTAATGTTCAAATATAATCTCTAATGTACGCAGATGCTCTTTTGAAAACTTGGCTGGTCTTGAAAAATCGTACTCCTTGACTTTTACACTTTTAGTCTCTGTAAAGTCGTCCGCATCAAGCTCTCCAGTGGATAATTGCTTCAAGAGCGCATCTATTTCGTTTTGTGAGAGTACGTCAGCCACGTTTTCTCACCTCCTGCTGGCAATAATCTACTGTGCAACCCAATTGTAAAAGCTTACAGAATAAATACATTCAGTATTAAATGTTTCCTTGAGCTGTTTCAACAATTCCTCTTTGATCTTGTTCGTGGTTGTCTCTCCGTCAATCACTTCGGTATATGTATAGCTTCCAATGATGTTTCTCGCCATATCGTAGATCATCGCGGTAGATGCTTCGATGTTGGCAGATACCTTGGAGTAATCACTGGCTGTCTTGTCCATATTGATTGTCAAACCATACTGTACAACATGCAGGTCACCCGAACCATCATTTTTCAGGTTGATTGGATTTCCCTGTTCCAACTGGTAATGTGCCAGATTGCTAACATCAAATGTACTGTCGTCCTTTGTCTGCGAAGCGATCTCAATATCAAGAACCTCTGCAATATCGGTAATCAGTTTGTTTGTCTTCGATGTGGAAGGCATAAACACAAACACAAGCAAAATATTAAACACAAGGTTTATAATACTAATTGCTAATATAACAACGGTTATAAGATTTTTCTTCATGTTTCTGACTCCTTAATTATTTGAATTCTGCTTGTTGTAGATTTTAATCGCAACTCTACGATTCTTCGCTCTTCCCTCTTCTGTCTCGTTTGACGCAACCGGACGGCTGTCTCCATAGCCGGCAATCTTGATGTTGCTGTCTATGAAATGCTCCTGCGACACAACATATTCATAAACACTGCGCGCACGTTCTGAGGAAAGTGAGCGATTATCTTCATACTTTGAATTTGAGATTGGGATATTATCCGTGTGTCCCTCAATCTCGATTACATTGTATTTGTACTTGACAAGGATTTGTGCAATCTTCTGCAAAAACAGCTTGGAATTATCTTTGATCTCCGCATTACCGGAATCAAACAGAATCGAACCATTCAGATCCAGCTCCACATACTGATCGTTAAAATCAAGGATAATCTGGTCATCAATTGCATAGGTCTCTGCCATCTGCATGACTTCCTCATACATTTCTTCTGACTGTTGTTCGCCCCGGCGTTCTACTTCAGCCTGCAGGTCGTTATCTGACAGATGCTCCGCATCCGTCGGGGATGCACTGCTTGACTTGTCCCCTGTGTTTCCGTCGATGTTCTTGCCTGCTTCCGACAACACACTGTCAGTATCTGCAAGCTGTGTCATACCTCCAGATAACATTTCTCCCGTCAAAAGCGAAACACTTCCTTCGCTGATCACACTGAATGACAGATTATCAAATGATGCGGCAATCTTTTGGATTTTGCCTTCATCCATTGTAGAACTTGCAAAAAGTAATATGAAGAAGCAGAGTAACAGGTTCATCAGATCACTGAATGTGGACATCCATGCCGGTGATCCTTCATCCGGTGGCTGTTGCTTTCTTTTTGCCATTAGTGACCACCGCCCTCTTCTTCAAATTCCTGACGATCCTTTGGTGCCAGGAATGACTTCAGTTTTTCTTCTATGACGCGAGGATTCTCACCTGCCTGAATCGACAAAATACCCTCAATCATAACTTCTTTTAATTTAATTTCAGTCTCATTCTGAAGCGACAGCTTCGCAACAATCGGCGCACATAACCAGTTGGCTATGATAGAACCATACAACGTTGTTACAAGTGCGACCGACATATTCGGTCCGATGGAATCCGGATCTGACAGATTCTTCAACATATTAATCAATCCAAGCAACGTACCAATCATACCCCAGGCAGGACCTGCAGATGCAATATTTTTCCAAAATGTAATATTCCCCTGATGCCGGGAATCTACATTCACAAGTTCTGCTTCCAAAATGCTTCGTACAAGCTCCGGATCCGTACCATCGACAATCAGCATGATTCCTTTTTTCATAAATTCATCTTCCAAATTATTTGCCGATTCTTCCAATGCAAGTAAGCCTTCTCTTCTCGCAAGGTTGGAAAGCTCAATAATTGATTTGATTGTACCTGCCTCATCCGACTTTGGATTCTTGAAAATCAGACTAATGGACTTTAAACCAGATAAAAATCCCTTTAAAGAATTTCCGGCAAACGCACAACCCAAAACACCACCAAATACAATATATACAGATGGTATATCGACAAAGTTATCTACAATTACACTGAAATCATGACCATTTACCATTCCGTAAATCATCAAGCCAAATGCAGCCACCATTCCTATGATTGATGTAAAATCCATGTTGTTATCCCCTATACATTTTCTGCCTTGTTCCCACTATCTAAGAATAAAGCGAATATTTTTCTCTTATAGCCGATCACAAGTGAGGTTACTTCCTCGGCAGACTCACTCACGACGAATTTCTTGCCGTTAGTCAGTGTAATTACAGTATCCGGAGTCTCCTCCACCGTCTCAATCAGTTCGGCATTGATCATCATCTTTTTCCCTTTTAATCTGGTTACTTCAATCATATCTCTGTACTCCCTGAAAGATTACACATTTTCCGACATTACAATTAGGCTAATTATAGCACAGTTCGATTTTTATGTCTACAAAATAAGGCAGGCATTTTCCACTTTTTCACATCGTCAAAAGTAGAAAATACCTGCCCTTTTATTTATAAATTACCGCTTCAGGTTTACAAGCTCTTCAAGCATGGAATCTGAGGTTGTGATAATTCTTGAATTTGCCTGAAATCCTCTCTGGGTTGTAATCATATCAGTGAACTCTGCCGACAAATCAACATTTGACATTTCCAAAACGCCCTGCGAGATTTTTCCACCATCCTCATCAACAGATGTTCCGATACCATCAAAGTAACCAGAGTTCTGTGTAGTTGTGTACACGCTGTTTCCAAGTGCTTCAAGCGCCATCGGGTTTGCAAAGGTTGCAACAGATATCTGTCCAAGCAGTTTTGTCTCACCATTCGTATAAACGCCATAAAGCTTACCTGTCTCATCAATGCTGACATCATTTAACTTACCCATGGAGCGACCGCCTCCGGTAGAATCCGCAGCTCCACGTACTGCCTTTACTGTAGACTTACCGTTTGATTCAAATCTTGTCAGATACGAGAAATTGACATCAATTCCATCGACAGCCTCACCATTGATTACAGACTGGAACACATCGCCCTTCTCGTTCGGATTATTCGGTTTAATCTCAAGCATCGCATTCTTTTGTCCCGCTGCTCCAACATATTCAAAGTTACCTGTATCCGCATCGAATTTAACCTGAATGGAATTGGCGCCTCCGATTGTAGCTGTATAACCGCCTTCAACAGTAGCCGTTGTCGGATCGTCCGTTCCTGTTATCTCAATATTATTTGAATCCTTGATGGACACAATCTCAAGATTATACAAAGACTTATCCGCCTGGTTCTGATCCTGCGTTAACTTGAATTTTACTGTATAATTATAACCAAGTGCATCATAGATGGATACTGAAATTGCGCGTCCATCCACAGATGTAAGTTCAGGATCTGTCATATCAATATTTCCGGTCAGATGTGCATCGGTTGTCATCTGTGGAGATGACACCTTGTTATCTTCAGACTCCGGATAAAGTGCCGATACCGTATCCTTCTTGATCTGATTCGGATTATCCGGATCAACCTGCCATCCCATAACCTGATATCCACTTCCGTTTACAAGGCAACCACTTCCATCAACGCCAAAAGAACCTACCTTAGTAAAATAATTTGTTCCACCACGGCTGACTACAAAGAACGCAGAACCGGAAAGCATCATATCATATGTATTGTTTGTTGTCTGTGCACTACCATTCTGTGTGATTGATGTTTGAATGGATGATGTCTTGGCACCAAGACCGATCTGAGATGCGTTTGTACCACCTGTGGTAGCTGTCGCACCGGTCGCATTGGCACTTGTCTGATATAAAACATCGCTGAATAACACCGATGAAGATTTGAATCCTGTTGTATTAACGTTCGCGATATTATTACCGATAACGTCCATTTTTGTCTGATGTGTCTTAAGTCCGGCAACACCGGAATAAAGTGATCTCATCATAATTTTTGACCTCCATAATCTTGTTTTAGTTTTTCCTCTGTCATTCGGAAAACCAAAAGCCTCCTTATCGGTCCGGCTTTTTCTTATACAATGACGGCTCCGTCAATATTGGTAAACACCTGTCCGCTTTCTCCCTGCTCCATCGCAGTGACTACGGTATTGTTTTTAACATTTACGATAAATGCAAGATTGTCCATCATCACGAGTGATTCCTGAATCTGCTTTGTCCGTGCCTGTCCAACGCCCTGATTCAGACGTTCAAGCTGATCCTCGGACAATTCAATATTCCGGTTTTCCAGACGCTGATTTGCATGCTTGGAAAATTTCACTTCCTGTTCTACTTTTGCATTTAGTACATCCTGAAAGCTGACAACTTCTTTGTTTTGTTCTGTCGTTTTTTCCGGCTTCACATTCTGGAAATACAGATTTGCAGCCTGTCCCATGGAAAGAAAATCGACGTCGAAAGATCGCATATGCATTCCCTCCTTGTTCTGCATAAACTGTCATTTTCTAAGCTTCTTTCGTCTTGTCCGCAGCATCTGTTTTATCCAAATCATCTGTCTTGCCACCGACATTATCCGTACCATTCGTACTGTCGCCTGTATTATTATCCTTATTAATCGTTCCATCACTGTTTGCATGCTGTTTCAAATACAGATAATAATCATAGTCAATCACAGAATCCAGATCCTCTGCCGGATAATATGTGTTATTGACCGACAGATACACATCACCATCCTTAACTGTCGCATACTCTACCAGTCCACTGATCATTGCCTGTTTACCGGAAGAATCGGTCGTGTTCATAATTACATATTTGCCGACCAGATTCAGGTTGTTTCCCTTATCCAGTGTATCACTGATATTAAGCTGCGCCTCCAAAGCAGAATACTGTGCAAGCTGTGACATATACTCTGTATTATCACTTGGATTTAAAGGATCCTGATACTGCATCTGTGTTACAAGCAGATTCAAAAACGCTTCCTTGTCCAGATCGCTTCCGGATGTCTTTCCCTTGGATGTTGCGGAATAACTGCTTGAGCTGTTTGCGATACTGCTAATTGCTGAATCAACTGCCATGTTCTGCCTCCTTTCTTAGGTCTTATCACGCCATATAATTTACTTGATTTCCCTGTGCCTTCATCATTTCTGTCTCCAAAGACACATCCTCAATTATATCATCGTCTGAATTGCCTGTGAAATTAACCGGGCCAGTCGAATTTCCTGACTTTTGCTCTTTTTGTTCCATCTGTGCTTCCGCACCGCTTTCTTCCATGAAATAATCCGGTGTTCCAACCATTACCTCAATGGCATCTACTTTGAGATCCTGATTTTCAAAAGCTTCCTTCAGAACTGCCAGCCCTGACTCCACGGCTGCCTTTGCCGCCTCTGTTTCTGCAATGATCTGTGCCTGCATCACACCATTTTTCGTGGATACATGAATCTGTACTTTTCCCAGCTGTTCCGGATTCAGCTGTAAGGTCATCGATGTGACATCTTTCGATAAGTTCAGTTTAATCTCATCCACTACCTGACGGACAATATCCGTCTGTGTTACCGACGTATCAAACGGCGTTGCGGCAATCTCTTCGCCTGTCGCCTGTGCCATCGCCTGATTCAGATTGGAAATCACACCCTCTGCATTCTGTTTCATCATATCTGCAGAAGCATCCGAATCTCCAGCATCCTCTGTCTGCACAGTCACCTGTACTTCTGTGTCAACAGTCTGGGTTTCAACACTTTTACCATCCGTCCGGGTAACATCCTCCTCCGGTGTCGTCTGTGCAACCGTCTCTGTTTTTGCTTCCACTGTCTGTGGCTTTTCTGCATCCAAAACCGTCTCCTGTGGCTCTGTCTGTGCAGATGACGACTCCTCTGGAAGCAGTTCCTCAACTGGCACTTCTGTTGAAATCACTGTCTCATCCACCACATTCAAAACCTCATCCAGAAGCTGCATTGCCTGCTGCATAAGATTATTCAGGGATTCGTCAATCAGCAGATCCACAGATGTTGCATCATTGATCTGCAAAATAAAATCCTTCATCACAGCCGGATCAAGCAGATCCTGCATTGTAAGTCCCGCTGTCTGCAAGAGATTCTGCAATGTCTCATCGTCCACATTCAGAAGCTTTTTCAGCTTATTCGAAAGTAATTCCGCTTTTAAATCGTCGCCTTCTGCTTCCTGTGGTGCTTCGTTTCGCTTTGCTTTTTCTGCACCGGTAGTACGCGTTGTTTCTGTCTTCGCATCTGATCTTGTATACTTATTCAGATCTGACTGCTTTTTCTCGCCAGAAACCGTTGTGTCTGCCTGTTTTACCGCATCTACATCGTTTTTCATCGTTGCAGAATCCGCTGTCTGCGTGGTGGTATTCGGATTGGTTGCTGCCAGATTCATCAGATCTGCAAATGTTCCAGAGGCTTTGTCCTTCGACTTTGATTTGTCTGTGGTTCCGCCCGTCTGGCTCATATCGACTTTTCCGATTCCACCTGATTGAATTCCTACAATCATTTGCGTTCCTCCTTTTTTTCTTATTTGGAGTTATACAATGGCTCTATGGCAAAAGCTTCTTCGTTACCGCAGCCGCAAAATCCGGATCCATCGCCGCGAGCACCTTTCCCCTTGACTGCGCATCCATATTGTTCATGATCAGTGCAACTGTATCGAGATCATTGCCCATCGTCTCCAAAATCTTTGCAGCTTCCGACGCATTCATTTCTTCGTACGACTGTGCCATTTTCTTGATACTGTCATCTGCCTGATCCTGTTCTAATACCTGCTGATAGATCTCAGCAGCGGATTCCGCATCAAGCTCATTGTACCACTCTTTATATGTATCGGTATCTGGAGCCGAATCTCCATAGACTATTTCGTCATAAAATTTCTTTTTTTCATCTTCAAAGTCACTTTGATCCTTTGCAATGGTCGTCAGACGATCGACTTCTGCCTGTAATTCCGTCACTTTGTCGTTTAATTCGGAGATTTCTGCGTCCTTGCTGCCAATCGCTGCATCCTGGTCTGCAATATGCTTTAAAGCATCCTCCAGATTCGTATATGGATAATCACTCTCAATCGCAACTTCCTCATCCGAAGCATCCGGCAATATTTTATTGATCATTGGAACATCCTTAAATACTGGGCGGAGCACACGGCTTCCAAATCCACCTACATCACATTTTATGAGCAGACACATCACACTCAGCCATGTAATTACGATCAAAACACCGATCAGGATACCTACACCTTTATTGCTACCGGAGTTTTCTCCTTTTTCTCTCTTATTTTTTGCCATTGTCTTCCACCTCTTTCTTTGCACTTGTAAACTGATATCCCGCCACCTCATCGGTCTCCCGTTTCTCGGTCGCATTCAACTCCTGTTTAAATTCATCGAACTTCTTTTCTTTCAGCTTCTCATGCATTTTCCGTTCCTGCATCTCGCGTGCCATCTTCTGTCTGGCAAGTTCCAGTTCTTTGCTCTTCTGCCGGATCACTGCATTCTGCTCCTCGATCATCATATCTAAGATATCCATACTGTTTGCATTTTCTTCAATCTCAAGAAAATCCAGCCTTCCCTGTATGGACGCCTGATACGCTTCATAATATCCCTGTTTGCGTTTTTTTAATGCATCAAGCTTCTGTTCCTCTGCCGCAAGTGCCTGCCTTGCTTCGGCGTACTCCTGCTTGGCAGACTCCTCCAGCTTATATTTGATATTCAAGATATTCTGCATTCGATATATAAACTTCGCCATACATTCTTCATCCTGTCTTATTCAAAAATCGCATACAACTGCTGCAGCTCATCCTCCAGCAAAAACTTACTGTCCACATCCTGCATCAGATACGCATTGACCTGATTGATCTTCGTGATTGCATAGTCAATCTCCGGGTTGGAGCCGGATTTGTAGGCACCTATGTTGATCAGATCCTCTGCGTCGTTGTAGGTTGCGAGTACATTTTTCAATCTGCCAGCCGCCTGCTTATGTTCTTTCGATGCAATCGCACTCATGCATCGCGAGATACTCGCCATAATATCAATCGCCGGATAATGGTTTTTATGTGCCAGATTTCGCGACAGCACAATGTGTCCATCTAAGATACCTCGCGCCGTATCGGTGATCGGCTCGTTGAAATCATCGCCATCGACAAGCACCGTATAAAGTCCGGTAATCGAACCCTGATGCGTATTGCCTGCACGCTCTAATACCTTTGGAAGCTCCGCATATACTGATGGCGGATATCCTCTTGTAACCGGAGGCTCTCCAGATGCCAGTCCAATCTCCCGTTGTGCCATCGAAAAACGGGTCAGGGAATCCATCATCAACAGGACATCCTTGCCCTGATCCCGGAAATATTCTGCAATTGCGGTTGCTGTTTTTGCCGCCTTATTACGGATCAGTGCCGGTTTATCCGAGGTTGCGATTACAAGCACAGAACGCTTCAGACCTTCCGCCCCCAGATCTCGCTCGATAAACTCACCGACCTCACGACCTCGCTCTCCGATCAGTGCGATCACATTAATATCTGCTTTCGTATTTCTGGCAAACATACCCAGCAAAGTACTTTTTCCAACACCACTACCAGCAAAGATGCCAATACGCTGTCCTTTTCCGATCGTTAAAAGTCCATCCACCGCTTTTACCCCAAGTGGAAGCACTTCATCAATCAACTTTCGTTTGAGTGGATCCGGTGGCGGCGCATCAATCGGATACGTCTCCGTCGTCGTGAGCGTACTGCCGTCCATCGGTCGTCCGATGCCATCCAACACCTTGCCAAGCAATTCCTCACCAACCGGAACCTGCAGGACACCTTCTGTATTCCGAACCGTTGCCCCCAGTCCGATTCCATCGACCGAATCATACGGCATCAGTAGTACCTTATTCTCGCGGAAACCGACGACCTCTGCCATGACCTTTGTCAGACCATCCTTCGAGATGATCTCGCACAGGTCATTCAGCTTTGCCGGTGGTCCTACCGATTCTACCGTCAGTCCGACAACTTTATTTACTTTTCCGTAATGCACACTGAAATCACGATATAACAGTGCATCGTATCTTGCTCGGTCAAATTTCTTCAACATTTCATTGCTCCATTTATGGCTATATATAGAGAATCGCAGATATTCCTATCTGCGATTATGCCTTTATTGCGTAGATAATAATTTGATAGCGGTAATCAAATTCCGCACCTGCACGTCCATGGACAGATCCACGATACCCGTGTCACTCTCGATCTGACATTGCCCCTTTTGTAGTTTTGTATCGCTGAATATCTCTATGGTTATTCCCGGATTCGCAGCTCCGGACAATCGATCCGCATTATCTGCAATATATGTATAATTCTCTTCTGATACCCGGATGACGAACTTTCTGGAATCCTCATCCTCATTTAACACCTGATTGATCATGTAGATCATCACTGGCTTATAATCATCGACCAGTATACCTGTCAGCTTCTGGATCAGCTTGCACGCAACATCCACGATCTGTTCCTCAGTATCTGTGATATTCTCCATCATTTCTTCCCGCGCCTGCGCAAGTGCCTGATCGCGTTCCAGACTGATCTTCTCCAGATACTCATCCGCCCGGCGCATCGCTTCCATGTTGCCATCTTCGAGCCCTTTTGCAAAACCCTCTTCCTGTGCAGCTTTGCGAATTGCCTCTGCATCCGCCTTGGCATCCTCCAAAATCTTCTGTGCCCGTTCACGCGCATCATCCTGTAAAAGTTTTGCCTTCTCCATCGCGTCATCCAAAAGCTCTTTATGCTCTTCCAGATTGATCGTCGCAGCCATCTCTGTAATGCCTGCCTCGAAAGTATCTCCTGCTTCCGCTGAACCTTCTGGTACATCATTCTTCGGACGGATCACACGCGGTTTGGGCGGTTCGATCACACGGCTGTTTGCATCGATCACAAACGGTTCCTGTGACACCGTACGCACGCCTGGTATCCCGGATTTAAAAATATTAGACAACAATCTCGTCACCTCCACCACGGGAAATTACGATCTCGCCGGCATCCTCCAGTTTTCGGATAATATTTACGATCTTCTGCTGTGCATCCTCGACATCCTTCAGACGGACAGGACCCATAAACTCCATGTCCTCTTTGATCATAGATGCCAGACGGGATGACAAGTTATCGAAGATCACCTTCTGTACGTCTTCGTTTGCATTCTTCAAAGCCACTGCCAGCTCGTTGTTCTCCACCTCACGGAGTACAGTCTGGATTGCACGGTTATCAAGCAGCAGAATATCCTCGAATACAAACATCTTTCTGCGGATCTCGTCTGCCAATTCCGGTTCCTCGATTTCGAGGTTTTCCATAATATGTTTCTCGGTACTCCGGTCGACCGTATTCAGGATATTGACGATGGAATCCACACCACCGACAATCGTGTAATCCTGATTGACCAGAGACGCCAGTTTCTTCTCCAATATCTTTTCCACTTCTTTGATTACATCCGGGCTGGTTCGATCCATCATTGCGATACGCTTTGCAACGTCTGCCTGCTTCTCCGGTGCCAGCGCGCTGACCACGGCTGCCGCCTGCGATGCCGGAAGATATGCAAGAATCAACGCGATTGTCTGCGGATGCTCGTCCTGAATAAAGTTTAAAAGTTGGCTTGCATCTGCCTTTCGTACGAACTCAAATGGACGTACCTGCAAAGATGCGGTCAGTCTGCCGATGACATCTCTTGCACGATCCTCGCCAAGTGCCTTGTCCAGAAGTTCCTTCGCATAAGCAATACCACCCTCTGCAATGTATTGCTGTGCCAGACAAACCTCATAGAATTCATCCAGCACCTCATCCTTTAATTCTGCCGATACACTTTTTGTATTGGCGATCTCCAATGTCAACGCCTCTATCTCATCATCCTTCAGATGCTGAAAAATCTTAGAGGAACGTTCCGGTCCAAGCGCGATCAGCAAAATTGCAGCCTTCTGCACGCCTGTAATATCCGATGAATGTAATGTTGTCGCCATAGTATCACTCCCAATCGTCGTTTAGCCAATTTCGTAACAATGCCACCACTGCTTCCGGGTTTTCATCCACAAATTTCTCAATCTGCTGCTTGGAAGCGGATTTATCACTAAACTCAATATCATCCAAAGTCTGGTTCTCCTTCGTTGTCGCAAGCAGAGCCTCTACCGAAAGCTCCGGTTCTGTCTCGACAACCTCATGCGGTTTCATGCTGCGGAATACAACAAATAACAACAATCCACCAATAATCACAGCCAGTACGATTGACAAAATGCTCTGTACCGGTACGGACTTCGTCTCAGCCGGGTAAAAGACTGGAACGATCCGCTCTACCACATAGATATTTGCCGCCTTCATACCGGTTGCACTGGCAAGCATGTCGACCATTTCCTGTGGGTTAATATTCTCTGTCGGTGTCGAATTTGCTGCCTGATACTCCGCAAACGTCGTACCATCCAGCAATCCCTGTTCCTTCATCTGATCTTCATAGTAGTTCTCATACCGGGTCAGATACAATGCCATGCTGGAATTCTGCATATTGACATCACCAACCGGCGTCACAGTACGAGTTGTCGTACTGCTCGTCTCGTAATCTTCACGCAGAACGCTCAAAGTCGAGCCTGCATTTGCATTATCGAGCAGGTTATAATCTGTGATTTCCTCACCATTTGCATCCGTACCAACCACGCCACCGGTACCATCCGTATTTTCTGCCAGATAGTAATAATGGGAGGATTTCGGACCGGTATCATCCTCGTCATTCGAGTAATATTTGATATCTTCAATCTCCTGCTGGGAAATATTCACATCCAGATTTGCCGATACAGATACCTCGTCATACACGCCCGAATTTACCATCAGGTTCCAAAGCTTGCTGTTGTAATACTCCTCCACCTGCTGCTGTACCATGATAACCGGGGATGCACTCGTGGTAGAGTTCTGACCGGAGAACAACAATTCGCCCTTGTTGTCAACGATTGTAATTGCCTTTGTATCCGAATTACCAACACAGGTTTTCGCATACTCTACGATTGCATTTGTGCTTTCCTGATTGTAGTCACCATTTATGGTAAGCATAATGCTGACTGAAGCAGTCTGGTCACTCGCATAAACCGTGTTTGTGCTTTCCGGCAGATTGATTGTAACCGAAGCCTTCGTCACACCCTGCATAGATGCAATATCCCGTTCCATCTCAGACTGCTTGTAAAGCTTTGCCTTGAGCTTTTTCTCCGAATCTGTCGTATTGAAGCTATTGTTAAACAGACTGTCATAATCTGACTGTCCATTATTCGTTCCAATGCCATTTTCGCCAAGGAGCAGACGCGCCTGTGACACCTGGTTCTCATCAACCTCAATCTTTAACGCATCGTCACTGACCTTGTATGTAATCGAATTATCTTCCAGCAGATTCGCTGCCTGAGCAGCTGTCGCCGTATCCTCAAAGGTGGACAATACCACATATGAAGTCCGGTTTAAAATTGCAACCAATGCGATCACAGCAACCAGAACTGCCGCCAATACCGAGAAGAATAACGCCTTCTGTCTCTTTGTATACTTTTTCCAAAACTCAACTATCTTCGATGGTAGCTGACTAAACCATTCTCTCATACGATACCTACTCTATATGCATAAATTTATAGTTGCATGTTCATCAATTCTTTGTATGCGGATACCACCGCATTTGTAACCTTCACTGTATACTGCAGGGAAATACTTGCCTTCCGTGCAGCAGCTGCCACATCATGGATATTGTCCGAATACCCAAGTGCATAGCTCATCTCCGCAGACTCTGCTGATTTCTGTAAAGAATCTGCTTCCTTATACATATCCACTGCCGCATTTAAAAACGTATCGAACGCTGTACCCTGCGAGCTGGACGCTTTTTTATCTGCACGTTCTGCAGAGCTTGCAGAATTTGCAGACTGAATACTGTTTAAGGTTGTCCATTCATCACTGAACAAACTCACTGGTGTAATTGCCATTTATCTATCTCCTGATACCAATTAGCTATTAAATAATTCCAATCCTTTTGCCGCGATATTTTTCGCAGCATTAAATGCCGTTGCGCTTGCTTCATAAGAACGGCTTGAATCAATCAGATTCGTCATTTCGGTTACTGTGTCCACATTTGGATATTCCACATATCCATCTGCATTTGCATCCGGATTGTCCGGCTCATATACAAGACGCAGATCCGATGGATCTTCCACGATCTTTGTCACTTTAACACCATTTGGTTCATAGTTTGACATATAGCCGTTTAACATATGGTCAAAGGATGTTGTATCCTGTTCTTCAAACACCACTGTCTTTCTGCGGTATGCACCACCATTCTCTGTACGTGTGGTGTTCGCATTCGCAATGTTCTGTGCAATTACATCCATTCGCATCTGTTGCGCCGTCATGCCGGTTGCAGATACATTCATCGCTGAAAATACACCCATCGCTGTTACCTCCCTAATCTGTCATCCGACGGAAATATCCATCAGAATACTTCCACATTAATTACCGGAACTAAGCACGGTATTGTATCTGGCAAACTCCTGATTCATCAGATCAACCAGAGCCTGATACTTGATCTGGTTTTCCGCCAGTCTTGCCTCTTCAGTATTGATATCGACATTGTTTCCATCCAGACGATACGAAAGCGATGCATTATCCGTGTAAACCTGTGCATCCAATGTCTCAAGATTCTGATTTGCCTTTTTCACTGCCTTGCTCAGATTCTTTTCCCCTGCAAGTTCCCCCTGCAGAACCGACTCAAAATCCAAATCTTTCCGCTTGTAATTCGGCGTGCTTACATTCGCAATATTGTTCGTCAGAAGCTCGTTTCGCAGATTCGCAGCATCTGCCGCTTTGTCCAAAATATTCACATAGTTATAAATACCGGATGTGATCATCGACTTCCTCCTTATTTTCAAACTAAAAAAATAGTTACTGTACAGATTCCCATACAGTAACTATCCTACCATATTTTGTGGTATGCTTCAACAAAAATCTTTTCTGACCACTAAATATTTACTCGTTTTCCTTTTTTTCGCGCTCACAGGTGTAACCGCATGTCTCAGAGGCACACAGAAGCTTATTTCCTTTCTCTACCATGTAACCGCCACATTTCGGACATTTCTTATCCGACGGCTTCGACCAGGACATGAAATCACAATCTGGATATCCAATACAGCCATAGTAAAGTCTGCCCTTTTTCGTCTTGCGTAAAATAATATCCTTGCCGCATTTCGGGCATGCAACACCGATCTTCTCGTAGTATGTCTTTGTGTTCCGACACTCCGGGAATCCCGGGCACGCAAGGAACTTTCCATGCGGACCATATTTGACTACCATCATACGTCCACACTGATCGCAAGGCACATCCGATACCTCATCTGCAATCTTGACCGATTCCAGCGATTCCTTCGCTTTCTCCACAGACTCTGCAAGATCCGGATAGAAATTCCGGATAACAACCTTCCACTCTAATTTTCCTTCCTCAATGCTGTCCAGAAGCGACTCAATATTTGCTGTAAACTCGGTATCCACAATTGCCGGGAATGCATCCGACATCATTTTATTGACTGCCGCACCAAGCTCTGTCACATACAGATTCTTGTTCTCCCGGATCACATAACGCCGGTTTAAAATCGTTGTGATCGTCGATGCATACGTAGACGGACGCCCGATTCCAAGTTCCTCCATCGTCTTTACAAGAAGCGCCTCTGTATAATGTGCCGGCGGCTGTGTGAAATGCTGCTTTTCCTCAAGCTCTGCACAGGTAAGTGTTGTACCTTTTTCCAGTCCGGTCAGTCTTGTCTTTTCTTCCTTCTCTTCATCTAACGAATATACAGACATGAATCCATCGAACACAACCTTCGATGTAGAAGCCTTAAACTTATGTTCCTCTGCCGTGGCATATACTGTCTTGTTCTCATAAACTGCCGGTGCCATACGGCTTGCTAAAAAGCGGTTATAGATAAGCTGGTATAAACGGAACTGGTCACGTGGAAGCTGCTCCTTTAATTTCACCGGAGATAACTCCACATTTGTTGGACGGATCGCCTCGTGCGCATCCTGAATCTTCTTGCCGGTCTTTACATCCTTTGCCTCACCGACATAATTCTCGCCAAACTGATGTGCAATATATTCTTTTGCATTTTTATCAGCTTCCTCAGAGATTCGTGTTGAATCCGTACGCAGATATGTGATCAGACCGATAGAACCCATGCCCTTGATTTCCACGCCTTCATACAACTGCTGCGCGATACGCATCGTCTTATTTGTTGCGAAATTCAGCTTCTTTCCAGCTTCCTGCTGCAACGTACTTGTTGTAAACGGAAGCGGCTGTTTCTTCGTCTTCTCGCTTACCTTTATCTCCGAAACCGTAAATGGCTTTCCGTCGATTTCTTTCTTTACCTGATCAAGTTCTTCTTTTTTGACTTTATCCTTCGCATAATGAAAGCAAACCGGCTTCAGTGCCGGATTCGCTGACAGATACGCATCTAAGCTCCAGTATTCTTCCGGAATAAATGCATTGATCTCATCTTCCCGGTCACAGATCAGCTTCAAAGCGGCTGACTGCACACGGCCGGCGCTCAAGCCTCTCTTGATCTTCTCCCACAAAAGCGGGCTGATCGAGTATCCAACCAACCGGTCAAGCACACGTCTTGCCTGTTGTGCATCTACCAGATCCATGTCAATTTCCCTGGCATTTTTTATAGAAGATTTGACTGCATTTTTGGTAATCTCATTGAAAGTGATTCTCTTATAATTTTTGCCTTCGAGTTTCAGGGCTGCAATCAGATGATATGAGATTGCTTCTCCTTCACGGTCAGGGTCAGTCGCGAGATAGATCTTATCTGCTTTTTTGACTGCCTTACGAAGCTGCGCCAATAATTCACCTTTCCCCCGAATTGTGATGTAATGCGGTTCGTAATCATGTTCAATATCAATACCCATCTGGCTTTTCGGCATATCCCGTACATGTCCGTTCGATGCGATAACATCATAGGATGCACCCAGGAATTTTTTAATTGTCTTTGCCTTTGCCGGTGACTCGACAATTACCAGATTTTTTGCCATTTCCCATTCCTCCAATACTTTTCTAGTATTCAAAAACAAGCAAACTATACACTATTTTCGGTGGAGGTGCAAGGTTAAATTCTTTTCTATCCCATTTTTGTTCCATCTTCTACTCTATTTTCACCACACTTCTTCTATCCACTTTATGCATTCCTGCCCCATTATTTCACGTTCTCTAGCACATTCTTCCGAGAATTCTTTCTTATTAACAGCTTTATCTTGCCACAGGATTTTCACAGTTTCCAATATTGGGGAATTTTCGGATAATTCAAACATTTTCCCAAATCATTCCCTACATATTTGTCTGCCATTGGGAATTTTTTGCATATTTCAAAATTTTCCCCATCATTTTCCGCACTTTCTTCTATTTCGCTGGGGGATTTTTTCTTATTTTCAATTTTCACCCCATTCCTTACTATATCTCTACTTATTGTTGGGGAATTTTTTATGATTTTTAATATTTTAATCAATATTACCGCAACAAAAGAAATCATATTTCTACAATATAAAAGCAGGAAGTCTCGCTATAAGACCGCCTGCCTGTTGATTATTCTTATATAGTTTTCTATATCTCGTTTTCCTTTAGAAATTTACCACTCTCATTACTTAATCATAAAATAAACTGTATTATTTTTGATTAGAGCTTCTTCTCATCTCTCGTTTAGCTTTAATTTTACCTAAAAGTCCAGAAAGATACATAGCTAATACAATTAATACACCAAAATCTAATCCAAGTCCCGCACCTGCAACTCTTTCATAGACACTTCCAGGTGTATCCAGTCCTGTAATTTCAATAATCAAAAACGCAATCATTCCTATTATCGCAATAATTGTAAGTACCAATAACCTTCCTTTTATTTTCTGATTCATCGTTTCTGAATAATCAGTTAGTTTTAATACGGTTTCTTTAACTTCTTTTTCCATAATCTCGTTTTTCCTCTCTCCATTGATGATTTCAGGAATACTTACATCAAAAATTTCCGCAATGTCAACTAATAAACTAATATCCGGCATATTAGTTCCTGTTTCCCAACGTGATACGGTTCTTCCAGATACATATAGCATTTCAGCAAGTTCTTCTTGTGTAATTCCTTTCTCTTTCCGAAGTTCTTTCAAAAAACTTCCTATCTTTTTTAGGTCCATGAAAATTCCCTCCTTTCATCAACAGACTAACTTAATGAACAAATATATAACACGACATAAAACGAGAAAATGCCGTATTTTTGCTATCAGACAAATCTGTCCAGTGATATTTGCACTGTGTTTCTTATTCCATTATCATTTCTGCAGTCAGTATAAGCAATTATCTGATACTATCATAAAATCTCTGCAACACGATTGCCAACTCTTCCGGAGCTTCTATATTTGCTTCATGACCTGTTTTCATAAGTTCATGGAAGTAAGAATTGTTCAAATAATGGCAAAGTTCTTTTGAAGTTTTTTTGTTTGCCTTGTCCTTCTCTCCACAAACGATCAATACAGGACAAGACACCTTATGCAGCGAGTCACTGAAATCTAATTCAGCCATCGTGCCGCATAGGCTGATAACATCTGCTTTTTTGAAGCCCATTTTATTGAATGCCGAATTCGGCATAAGGTGAAACAACATATTCTGAACTTTCAATAATTTTTTTGGCATTTTATATTGTGCTGCAATTAATACGAGCGCCTTTACTTTATCCGGGTGGTCTATCGCATAATTAAGTGCCAAAACAGCTCCCAGAGAAAGCCCACATAAGACAATTTCTTCGTTCTCCTTGTCGCATTCTCCTGAGAATGATGAATATAACTCCTTATATGTAGCAGATTTCCCTTCTAACATCTCTGATAAACTCAGACTGACACTACTTTCCGATACTTTCGTTTCTTTTATTGTCCTATTCCAACTGTCTGGATTTTGTCCTAGTCCATGCAAATATAGATACTTCATATATTATCCTCCTTCAAACTGGAAGTTGGTTACTTCTTGTAATTCATTTTCTTACTTAATACCCAAAACAAAGCCAATAAAAATATTCCAATTCCAAGCAATACGCCAGCCCCTTTCATTAATTCATTGTTTGTATACTCTGTATCCGGAAGAATCCCATACTTGTAATAAGAATAACTAACATGGTCTGTGGTATATGCAGCTATGGAATCTCCTACATTATATTCCGAATATACAAATCCCGGTACTTGCATTCGCTTGTGATAATCATTCACTTTTCCATTGTTGTAGTAGAAGAAATAATTCTGAGATATCGTATCAGCCGAAGCATCTTCAGCCCTTTTACCTGTAATCACAATATCCTCCATATAGTAATCTTCTCCCAGTACCATCTCTTCCATTTGTGTATTAAATGCTTTAGATGTCAAAAGTATATTTATCCAGACTGTAATGAAAGCTATATTTAAAATAATGAAACAAATCCAAAACAAAATTTTCTTCTGATTTCCAGTTAATATTTCTTTTGATTCTTGGTGCTTAACCAATTTATTACTCATTCCATAATACCTCTAAAGTACTTTTTCCTTCTTCCTTCCCTTCATCCAAGAAGTGTATCTCACTCAAAGAACTCGGTCAATTTCGGAGACCAAAAAAATTATATAAAACAGTATAACACAAATAAAAGTGACACGGTGAACTGATTGAAATGCTTCTGATTTTGTAACTGATGAGTTAAACCAGATAGGGATAAAAATAGATATGTATCGGCAGGAGTACAGATTTACTCCTGCTTTCGCCTTTATTCAGGCGGTTTGACGTGTAGTACGCTGCATATATTCCCTCTCCATTTCCCGCATTTCCTCGTCTGTGGGAATATCCACAATCCCGACATAGGAATAGTAAATGTCGATTTGCTGTGTCCGTTTCCCGTCCTTTTTCTCACGCTCATGGATTACGATTTTATCCACAAATGCGTTTAGGATTTCGGGCGTGAGTTCGTCAATGCGGGTATATTTCTTTGTGACGGCTATCAGCTTTGATACATTGGTGGTTTCCATGTCGGCTTCGCTGACTTCGGCTGTTAAGGATTCGATTTCCTGTTTTAGCTGTTCCTGCTCCGCTTCGTATCCGTCTGACAGCTTGCAAAAGCGTTCGTCATTCAGCTTTCCGTTGACATTGTCCTCGTAGATTTTACGGAACAGGCGGTCAAGCTCATCCATCCGCTTTTCGTCCTTTTCTATCTGTTTCTGCTTTGCAGACAGTTCGTATCGGCGTTCCGCAAGGGTGGTGTCTATCTGTTGTCGGATAAATACACGCTCAAACTGCTGCAGATAGGACAGGAAATGCTGAAGCTGTTTCAAAACCAACTGATTTAGTGCGTCTTCTCGGATATAGTGCTGCGTACAGTTCTGCGTGCGGCTCGTCCGCTTGTACTGGGAACAGCGGAAATGCGTGTATCTATTGGCAGTGGCAAGGCTTAGTTTTGCCCCGCAGTCGGCACAATAAAGCAGTCCAGAAAACATGCTCGTAATCCCGCTGTTGGTCGGTCTGCGTTTATTTTCCCGTATCATCTGCACCTTATCCCACACTTCCCTGTCAATAATCGGCGTATGGGCGTTCTCAATATATGCCCGCATTTCCTTTGCGGTTGGGATACGCTTCTTGCTTTTAAAGCCCAAACGGGTGGATTTGAAGCTCTCCGTACAGCCGATATACGCCACATTTTCCAGAATAGCAGCTACGGCTGACGGCTCCCAACAATACGGATTTTCCGAAACCCTCGCCACGCCGACGCCCTTTGACGCTTTGTAGGCTGACGGGGTAAGCACCTTTTCCTCCCACAAAATAGTGGCAATGGCTGACATTCCGTTTCCCTGCATACAGAGGAAAAATATCCTGCGGACAACCGCCGCCGCTTCCTCGTCCACAAGCCATCGGGTATTATCATCAGGATTGCGTAAATATCCGTAAGGCGGCGCACCCAGATGTTCGCCCGCAAGCCCCTTCGCTTTCTTGACTTCCTTTACTTTTTTGCTCGTGCTTTTGGGATACCACTCATTAAAAAGGTTGGTAAATGCGGCAAATTCGTTGCTCTCAAGGCTGCCCGTGTCCACATTGTCCATGATGGCGATAAAGCGCACCCCTGCTTCGGGATAAATGATTTCGGAGTATGAGCCGACCTCGATATAGTTCCTGCCAAAGCGGGAGAGGTCTTTTACAATGACCGTTGTTACAAGCCCCTTGTCAATATCCTCTGACATTTTCTTAAAAGAAGGGCGGTTAAAATTCGTACCCGTATAGCCATCGTCCACATAGTAGGTGGGATTTGGAAACCCGTGTTCCTTAGCGTACTTGAATAGATATTCTTTTTGATTTACGATACTGTTGCTCTCGCCTTCACGTCCATCGTCCTGACTCAGACGACAGTACAAGGCGGTGATTTCTTCCTGCTGTCTTTGCAATGCTTTCTCCTTTCCGACAGCAGACACGATAGTATGAAGTGTAGACACAGTATACCACGCCTGCGGTCAAACTTCAACGCTTTAAAGCGATAATCTTTCCGATATTTCTTAATCCTCATCATAACCCTCGGAATCAAAACTGTAATCTGCTGTGTCCCGCATGAATATCCTGCTGAGAAGCCCAAGCAAGTCCCTCCCGTCCTCTCGGAAATGTGCGGTCACTGTATATTCCGTGCCGCCGATTTTCTCGCAGAGCGTTGCCTGTTCAGGGATACGCATAAGGGGCATAATGTTTTCAGCAGGCGGCAGGGGCGGGTACACCCTATTCGGGTTTACCATTGAGATACCCTTATTTTCGTCTAAAATTTCCGTAAGTTCCTGTTCTGTCAGTCTGCTCATCGCAATGCGTCCTCCCTCTTGCGGTCTGTCCTGCCATTCTGGTTTGACCTTTGATTTTCAACCGTATCGTGGATTTGGTTCAAGCAGTCATCAATGTGGGCAGAGCGTTTTTCAATCCCGTCCGCATATTTCAGCCGCTTTCGCAGCTCCGTTATCCGTTCCGTCACCCCGTTTTTTTCTTCTCGGAGCGTTTCTTTCTCGGCGGGTGAAGCACGCCGTATCTTATTCTGCAAATGCCGCCGATAGTTGGTAAGCCTGTCCATTTCCGTCTGGTTCTTCTCCCTGTCGGCGTGCAAATCGGAGAGGGTGGAGATGTTATGCTCCGACATATAGCGTACCTGTGTGGTAATCTCATCCAGTTTCCGAAGCTCCTCTTTCATAAGCGGGCTTGTCGGCTTGTAGTCCGTGCCTTTGGGAAATATCCCCAACTGATAGCACCAATAGTAATACAACGCTAAGATTCCCCTTGTTTTCTGGTGCGGTTTCCAAGCCTTTTTATATTCTTCGGGCATATGGGGAGAGTAGGAAATCTTTGCTTTGTAGTTCCCATATCTTGCCCTTGTGCCTAAATGTGAACGGATAAAATCGGGCGTTAAGCGTTCATCAAGCGTATCTAATCTTGTGAAATGCTTATACTGCGGCAGCTTCATTTTCCAATGCCCGCCCGAAAAATCAACCTCGTAGCCTTTGTCGATTAGATACTTCATCATGTGCGGAATATCCCGACTGCCGCTGATTGCCTCCGCTAAATCTTCCAGATAGACGTTGTAGCGTGTCGGCTTGCCGCTCTTTTCATCCAGATACAGCGGTCTTGACGGTGCTTTCTTCGGGTTCTCAATCACCGATAATCCGTACTCTCTGCACAAGCGGTCTGACGTTTCCCTTAGCCGTTTCTGCTCCGATTTTGAGTAATTATATTTGCTCCCATCCAGATAGGAAACAGAGTTGAAGCAGAAGTGATTGTGGAGATGCCCCCTGTCAAGGTGGGTGACAACGATTATCTGGTACTTGTCGCCCCACATTTCCCTCGCAAGTTTTAAGCCGATTTCGTGGCATTGTTCGGGCGTTACTTCGTCTGGCTTGAAGCTCTGGTAGCCGTGCCAAGCGATATACCCGCCTGTCTTCTGGTACTGCTTTTTCGTTAGAATCATCTGCTGTAACGCTGTTTCTTTTAAACAGTTGATGGCGGAAACAAACTCTCCATTGTCCGTTTTCTGTGGATTCTTCACATAGGAGAACACGTCAAAGAAGTCCTGCATCTCCTTATTCGGCACGGTCTTTTCTGGGTTTTCCACATAAGAAATTAAGTCTTTCAACCGTCCTTCGATGTGCCAGAGGCTCGTTGCCGCCATATCAGACTGCCCCCTGTTCCGTCAATTTTTCCATGTCAAACTGCTGTGGGAGGGTATAATTCCGTTGCAGTTCCAAGATAAAATCCTCAATCTCCCTGCATATTTCATCAGCGGAAGGGGCGTAGGGGATACACTTTTTAAAGGCTACGTGTACTTCGTAAAGCGTGCCTAATAGTTCCCAAAATTCTTTCTCTGGCTGTGGCTGCGGTGCGTTTCCCCTGCATAACTGACGCATAAATTCTGCGGTGGACAGACCGCAGGCGGATGAATACTGCTTTAATTTTTCATGTTCTTCTTCGCTCAATCTAAAAGTAATGCATACTTTTTCTGATTTTTCTCTACTCATTTTTCTTAATCCTCCAGTTTTATTTTTCCTTTTATCGGGGTAGCTAGGGGTTGTCCCCTAAGTTAGTCCACACGCCTTTAGGGTGTGGATTGGATTGTGGCTGACACAATCCGATGCTCGCTATCTCTGTGGACAACTCCGCAGAGCATTTTTCTGTGTAACGGCTTTCTTAATGCCTGCCTTTACCCTCCGAAAAGGAAATCCTATGTCCTTTCCACCTCCGTTCTGGATTTTATTGCCTTTGACTTTTGGATAAATGAAAAAGCCGCCACACTGCATCACGAACGACAAGAGGATTCCCTCCCGCTCTGATTCGCAATGCTATGTAGCGGCTTTGAAATTCAAAACCCATGTCAGCCTTGCCGATTGGCTGACATTTCAATCTTATATCTATGTGCTTATTTAATTTTCAATCTTCCAATTTCCCCATTGGTATTTCAGAATACCATAGCGGCAATATGGCTGTCAAGATTTTGCACAAACTTTTTAGTATTCTCTATGGACAGGGATTTTATTCACTTATTCTAAAATTGGGTGGGAGAATTTTATCCCCCACCCAATAGCCCATAAGAAAGCATGCTGTATTAGATGACTATAAAATCTTCCGCAACTTTTTTCTAAGATGGTCTAACCGTGCATAGATAGCACCCGTCGTTAAATGCACAAGCGGGGCAATCTCTTTTGTGGAATACCCTTTCATTTTCAGCAGAACGATTTGCAGTGTACGCCTGTCCACCGTAAGTAATGCCTGATACAGATTTTCATCTTCGATTTCATCCAGTAAATCTTCAACGGTCTTTACTTCGGCTGACTGTTCCCTGTCTGCCATTCCCTCAAGGTATTCCCCGAAATCGCTTGTCCAATGGTAAAACCGCCTGTTGGAATTAAAGTCTGCCCTGTCGTCAATACGGATTTGTTCGATGGTAGCTTCATCAACTCCATGTTCCCGCAACACTTTTTCCTCGGCTTCTTTCCAGATACGCCACTTCCTGTCCTCACGTCCGTTGTTATATGCCATTCTTTTTTCCTCCAATCAATCTGAATCTTTGAAAACATAAAAATCCAGATTGAAAGGCGGCGAACGACACTTAACACCAATAATAGTCCTGCGGCACTTTCCAACCAAAAACGACAAAAGAAAAACCGCAAAGGCTTTGTGACCTTTACGGTTATGGGAAATACTAATTCTGTTGTATGGAGATTGTACTTCTACCTTCATGGTGGGAAGTACCGTTGCACTGGCAGGGATTTTTTTAACTGGCTTCCCGCCATTCCCTGATGTGCTATGTATAAATAAACTTTGCTTTATATAAGCAGATGGGCAACCGCCCGAAAAAAGGAACATAAAAACCCTCCAAATTTAAAAACAAATTCAGAGGGTAATTTAGGGTATAACAAAATAACC